>Ga0183100_1000013_pt1 | contig 395402 bp, 396 predicted proteins | sample Biomet2_FD_127789 | JGI IMG/M metagenome (GOLD analysis project Ga0183100, IMG submission 127789) | Microbial communities from bioreactor (seeded with anoxic lake sediment) at LBNL, California, USA - Biofuel metagenome 2 | ecosystem: Engineered > Bioreactor > Anaerobic > Unclassified ... | reverse complement strand
CAGTGAAGGAATGGGCAAATTTCTTCACTGCCGGAGCCAGATCATTTTTATCTTTTTCTTCCGCTCTAAAATAGGGTATGCAACTTTATTCGTGGGCGAACCCCAAATAAAAACGCATGCAAACAAAACGTCTTTTTGTGTGCGATACGCTAAATTCTTTCACTTCACATTTATATACATTGTGTGTTTTCATTTTTAATATACAGCATATGAGAAGTCAACGGTTAGATTAGTATTTAAGTTAAATTGCATGAAAATGGCATCATGGCATCTCTCTCTACTATCACAAATGTCAGATCGAAAAAGAGCGGATATATACGAAAAATTCGTATATATCCGCCCATTCTATAAAAACGATTCTTTCTAATTAACTTTAGCAAAGTCACCGGCAGCAATAAACTGCGGCTCGATCACGTAGTCCCCCGTTTTGTCGATATAGCCATAGAGCTCGCTGTCGGCATCCGCAACAAGCGCTAAGCCGTTCTCGGAAAAGTCACCGGGCACAACCTCAAACTGCGGCTTAATCACGTAGTCTCCCGTTTTGTCGATATAGCCATAGAGCTCACTGTCTGCATCCATAACAAGCGCTAAGCCGTTCTCGGAAAAGTCACCGGACACAACCTCAAACTGCGGCTCGATCACGTAGTCTCCCTTTTTGTCGATATAGCCCCAGAGTCTACTGTCGGCATCCTTAACAACCGCTAAGCCGTTCGCGCCAAAGTCACCGGCTCCCTCATACTGTGGCTCGATCACGTAGTCTCCCTTTTTGTCGATATAGCCCCAGAGAGAACTGTCTGCATCCTGAACACCCGCTAAGCCGTTCGCGCCAAAGGCACCGGCAAATTCATACTGTGGCTCGATCACGTAGTCTCCCTTTTTGTCGATATAGCCAAAGAGAGAACTGTCGGCATCCTGAACCATCGCTAACCCGTTCTCGGCAAAGGCCCAGGCACCCGCAAACTGCGGCTCGATCACGTAGTCTCCCTTTTTGTCGATATAGCCCCAGAGAGAACTGTCTGCATCCTGAACACCCGCTAAGCCGTTCGCGCCAAAGGCACCGGCAAACTCATACTGTGGCTCGATCACGTAGTCCCCCTTTTTGTCGATATAGCCAAAGAGAGAACTGTCGGCATCCTGAACACCCGCGACATAATATGCATCATTTTCATTCAGCATTGGGATCACAACAAGAAAAAGAGCCAACAAAACCGCAATGAGAATAAGACCGCCTGCAACCAGACCGACGAAAAGACCTGCGCGACTCTTTTTGTGTGGTTTGGTAGAGGTGCCTTCGGCCTGACTCAGGGGTGACAATTCCGAGGAAAGCAAAGATTCCGGTATTACAGATGATGCCGGTACTACCTGCGTTTGGGGAGCTGTTGGAAGCCCCTGCAAAGAATGACCACATTTTATGCAGAATGAACCACTATCAGGATTCTGCTGTCCGCATTTTCCACAAAACATATTCGTGCCCCCTATCTAAATCTATGCCGCTCCGGACTTGTATATTATACATCTATGATACTATATGATTCTTTTATGATAAGCAATGGTAGCATCCTAAAATAAGCCGCTTCGCGGCAACTTGTCAATCTGTGTCATTCGCATTTTTCTGGGACACAAAACTAATTACATATGGTATCCTATTCACAATTACCAGTATCCAACAGCAATATCGCTGGTATCGAATTCGCGAATTGCCGGTATCTTGAACGTGAAATAATTATTCTTTGTAGTTTTGCTTATACTTCAGAAATTTTTCCAATATTTGAAGTACAGAAATTCGAGTTATGGATCCGTAAGCGGAAATGGCTTTTGGAGAACGATTCTTGATAAAGGGAATTATGGGGAATTCTTAACATTTCGGATTCTTGAAAAACTGAAGGAGAATAATAAGCTTCTGACAAACGTTTATATTCCTAAGGCGGACGGAACGACAACCGAAATTGATCTTCTGATGATTAACAAATCTGGAGTTTATGTTTTTGAATCGAAAAATTACAGCGGCTGGATTTTTGGAGACGAAAAAAGCAAAAATTGGACTACGTCGCTTAAAGGCGGCAAAAAAATACAATTCTTGAGTCCGGTTATTCAGAACAACGGACATATTAATGCGCTGCGGAAATTGCTCGGAGAGACGGGGCGAAATATTTTTTATTCTTTCATTGTGTTCAGCGAGCGGTGTGAACTGAAAAAAGTTACGGTTACAGCATCGGATATTTTTGTTATGAAGAGAGATATGCTTTTGACCACTCTGAGAAAAGACATGAGTAAGCGAACGGAGGTTCTGACAGACACGCAAATTACTTACTTTTATGAGATCCTGAAAAAATACTCGCTTGCAGACACGAAAACGAAAGAAAAGCATATTCAAAACATTGTTGACAGGCAGCAGAAGGAGTCAGGTTTACCAGGCAAACCAGTGGTTATTACGAAGTCTGTCATATTTGAGCCGACACATCCACAAGATAAATCATTGTTTGAAGAGACAGAGACTGTTAATAGTCAATCCGTCAATGAGGATACTCCACTTTACAAAAATCTTAAGCAATATCGTTTTGACACGTGCAAAGCGGAAGGCGTGCAGGCATATTGCATTTTTAACAATGCCCAGATGCTTGCTGTTATTTCCGCCATGCCGAAGACATTGGAGGATCTGAAAAAAATCTCCGGATTTGGCGATGTGAAATGTCAGAAATACGGGGATAAGATTCTGGAAATAGTCCGGCTCAATAATGATAAGGCTTGATGGGGGCGCGTGATTAACAACACCAATTAGCTTTTTTGCCAGCCGGTAATAGCGAAGGCGCTGAAGGGAACATCTGAAAATTTTACAAATAGCGGTCTGTTTCATGATAGCGAAGGCGGATCATGGATACGATATAATGACAATGGTGATGCAGTTTTTTGCAAGCAAGGAATTTTGGAACCATTTGCGGCGAAACAGAAATGTGTATTTGCAACAGTTTTTAGGAGGTTCGAAAATGCGAATCGTTGTCATAGGTGCGGTGGCTGCCGGTACGTCCGCAGCGGCAAAAGCGAGAAGAAATAATGAACAGGCAGAGATTGTCATATATGAGAAAGATCGTTTTATCTCCTATTCCGGGTGCGGCATGCCGTATTATATCGGCGGTGAGGTCGAAAGTGCCGATGAGCTGACTCCGCGTGATCCTGCGTTCTTTAAAAGCAAATATAATATTGATGTTTTTACGCGGCATGAAGTGCTGTCTGTCAACGCGGAACAAAAGACTTTAGAAATTAAGAATTTATCTTCAGGAGAAGTGATTTCTGATTTTTACGATAAGCTTGTGATTGCTGCAGGAGCAAGTGCTGTCCTTCCTCCCATTAAAGGCGCGGACAGGAATCACGTTTTCACCCTGCGCGATATTGCTGACATGAATAAAATAAAGAGCTTTCTTTTGCAGCATAATCCGAAAACAGCCGTAATTATCGGCACGGGTGCTATCGGGCTTGAGGTATGCGAGAATCTGAAAGGACTTGGCATAGACGTTACGCTGATTGAGAAGCTTCCGCAAGTTACACCGGGACTTGACAGCGATATGGCTGTGTATGTAAAAGACCATCTTGCGAAAAACAGCGTGACTGTTTTCACGGATGCTTCTGTGACGGAGATAACGGACAGCAGCGTTATAGTATCCGGCGGGAAAGAGATTCAGGCAGATTTTGTGCTGATTTCTGCCGGGGTACGCCCGAATACGGAACTCGCACAAAAGGCGGGCATTGCGCTTGGCATAACAAAAGCGATTAAGGTTGATGATAAGATGAGAACCAACATCGATGATATTTATGCCTGCGGTGACTGTTCAGAACAATTTTCCGCGGTAACGGGCAAGCCGGTTTATCGGCCGCTCGGTTCTACTGCAAATAAAACGGGAAGAATTGCCGGAGACAGTATAACGGGAGGAGACTTAACTTTTCGAGGCGTGCTTGGAACAGGAATCTTCAGAGTCTTTGCGATGACAGTTGCGCAGACGGGATTATCCGAAAAAGAAGCCAGGCAGGAAGGATATGATGTGGCAGTCTGCCATAATATTAAGCCGAATAAGCCAGAGTATATGGGCGGCAGGGAGATGGTTATCAAAGCGATTGCCGATAAAGCCACCGGCAGACTTCTCGGTGCGCAGATAGTAGGCTATGAAGGTGTTGATAAAAGAATCGATGTGTTCGTTACGGCCATTACTTTCAAAGCACGGGCAGAGGATCTATTCCACCTGGATTTGGCATATGCACCGCCGTTTTCTACAACGAAGGATCCGGTAATGTATACGGGTATGATATTGGAAAATGCCATCAATCAGGGAAGACCGCTGATTACGGCGGAAGGTTTGGACGATGTAATAAAGTCCGGACAAAAATATGCGGTCATCGATGTACGGGTTCCGTCCCAATATGCAAAAAATCACATAGAGTCGGCAAAGAATATTCCGCATGCAGAGCTGAGAGGTGCCATCGCAGAACTGGATAAGGATGCCGTAACTGTCACCTATTGCAATAAAGGCGTTTCCGGAAATGCAGCGCAAAATGTACTGATCAATAACGGTTTTGAGAAAGTTTACAACCTTTCCGGCGGATTTAAGCAGTTTGATAAAGTTCATAACAGGGACGATAAAGAATGAATTTTGCATGTAAAGCGATTGCAGCAAATTTTGGTGCTTGACAAGCAAACACCGATTCGCTATTATGCCAACAAGTAATAGCGAGGGCGCTAAAGTGGGCGTGCGGATTTTTTCCGTACGCTTTTTTTCTGCCCGGTTATACTTTGCTTTTTGCGTGAACGGAGTATCGGACAAGGGTGTCTGAGATGTAGCAATACATTTCGGGCACCCTTTTTTGCTTTAGGAGGACAATCGGGATTTGCCGGTTGACAATGCGGTCAGATGAATCTGCAGGATTTTTTGATTAGAAAAAGGGAGGGTATTTATGAATTCCGGAGATGTTGCCTTTATGCTGATTGCATCAGCAATGGTGTTGTTTATGACACCGGGTCTTGCGTTTTTTTACGGGGGACTTGAGAGAAGAAAGAATGTCCTGAATACGATGATGTCGTCGTTTTTCATTATGGGCCTTGCCTCAGCCATGTGGGTGGTTGTCGGGTATTCGCTCAGTTTCGGCGGCAACACCGGCGGGATTCTCGGGTCGCTGAAATGGATCGGTCTGAACGGGGTGGGGCTCGAAGCCGGACCTTTTTCCTCGACGATTCCGCATCTTTCCTTTGTGATTTTCCAGATGATGTTTGCGATTATTACGCCGGCCCTGATTACCGGGTCTGTCGCGGGACGGATGAATTTCAAAGCGCTTCTTGCCTTTATTGCGCTCTGGTCGATTGTCGTGTATTACCCTCTGGCGCACATGGTGTGGGGCGAGGGCGGATTGATGGGATCGGTCATCGGAGCCGTTGATTTTGCCGGCGGAAATGTCGTACACATCAGCTCGGGCGTGAGCGGTCTGGTTCTGTCGATTATTCTGGGCAAGCGCATCGGGTTTGCGAAGGTCACGTACCGCACGCATAATATTCCTTTCGTCCTTCTGGGCGCGTCGATTCTCTGGTTTGGCTGGTTCGGATTCAATGCCGGCAGCGCCCTCGGTGCGAATGGTCTTGCGGTTCATGCATTTATGACGACCAACACGTCCGCTGCTTTTGCCATGCTGTCCTGGATGGTTATCGACATTATTAAGGAAAAAAAGCCGACGGTTGTCGGCGCTGCAACGGGTGCCGTGCTCGGACTGATCGCGATTACGCCCGGCTCGGGTTATGTTCCGATCTGGGCAGCGATGATTATCGGCGCGGCCGCCAGCCCGATCTCGTATTTTGCCATGTCGGTTGTGAAGAAACACTTCGGATATGACGATGCACTCGATGCTTTCGGATGTCATGGCATCGGCGGAATATGGGGCGGCATTGCGACAGGAATTTTTGCGGACCGCTCGATTAACAGCGCGGCAAGATGGAACGGATTGATCTTCGGGGATCTGCATCTGTTCGGCGCCCAGCTTCTCAGCATTGCGCTCACGATTGCCATTGCCGTTGTCGGAACAATCGTCTGCGCGAGCCTTGTAAAGCTTTTTATTCCGCTCCGGGTATCGGCAGAAGCCGAAAAAGTCGGACTCGATATTTCCCAGCACGGCGAGAGTGCCTACCCGGCTTTTAACGGTTTGGACTAAGGAAAAATATTGCAGGCTAAAGGAGTGATTCGGTATGTTTAAAGTGGAAGCGATTGTCAGGGAAGACATGCTTGAAAATGTGAAAGAGGCCTTGAATGAGATAGAGGTTCACGGCATAACGGTTTCCCAGGTCATGGGATGCGGAGTCCAGAAGGGTTATGTGGATCATGTCCGCGGCACGAAAGTCGATTTCAACATGCTGCCCAAAATCAAATTCGAAATCGTGGTATCGACGGAAGCCTGGGCTGACAAGACAGTTGATGTCATCAGCAGGACGGCCCAGACCGGGAACCACGGCGACGGCAAAATCTTCGTCTATGAGCTGAAGGATGCGGTCCGCATTCGTACGGGACAGCACGGTCCGGAGGCAATTTACTGAAGAAGCCGGCGGATGATCTTGCGGGATGCGGGAAATGTCTGAAGAAGGAGCTTGAAGAGTTCTGCCTCTGACTATAAATTTTGTCTGCAGATGCTACAATTGTATGCGGAGCGGCATTATTTTGCGAATGTGTATAAAGCGGAGGATAATTTTGAAAGATCCATTTTTAGTTGAGCCTGATATAAAATATCAAAAGAGTTTTGAAAATTATGCTCTGGCATACAAAAAAGTAAATGATGAACATTATTTTCGTAAATATAAGAAGGCATTAGAAAATTTCCAGGACTATCTGGACGATCTGCACAACGATTCCAAGGTAAATGATCTGCATCAGGAAGAGGTTTTAACTTCAACATTCTGGTTAATGGATAAGAAGGAAGTTGTCGGAGTCGTGAGAATTAGACACCAGGAGGTGGAATGTGCCGGTCATATAGGGTACGATATTTCACCGGATTATAGAAATAGAGGGTATGGGTTACAGATTTTGAAACTGGCATTGGAAAAGGCTAAGGAGATAGGAATAGAAAATGTCATTCTGACCTGTAATATAGATAATATAGGCTCCAGGAAAATTATAGAAAAGAATAACGGAGAATTATTAGGAACTATTTTTGATGAAGAGGATAATGAGTATCTGTACAAATTTCGTGTTACATTAATAACGAGCTGAATATCTTTCCTATATTTATATAATCTGCACGCTTATAACACGGAAATGAGGATCATATATGGATACAAAAACTCTTTTGCAAATCATGGCCACGGCCGAAAACCTGAAAAATAATACGCGTCATTCCTGGACATCGGCCGGACGCCACGAGAGCGTGGCGGAACACAGCTGGCGGCTGACGATGCTGGCTTTTTTCGTGAAGGATGAGTTCCCGGAGGCAGACATCGATAAAGTGATCCGGATGTGCATTTTCCATGATATCGGCGAGGCGTTTACGGGGGACGTTCCGGCTTTTGAGAAGACGGATATTGATGAGGAAGCGGAGAGCCGGGAGATTTATGACTGGCTTGACTCCCTTCCGGCACCGTACAGCGCGGAATTGATTGACCTGTTCCGGGAGATGGACGCGCTCGAGACACGCGAGGCGAAAATTTATAAGGCCCTTGATAATATGGAGGCCATCATACAGCACAACGAAGCGGATATCTCTACCTGGATTCCGCTGGAATATACGGCGAACCTCGAATACGGGACGGACAAGGTGGCTTTTTCCGATTATATGAAGAAGCTGAAGCAGACCATTTATGAGGATTCCGTCAGGAAGATCGAGGGTGAGCGGCGGGGCCGGGCCGGGAAATAAAGGAAGCTTGGCGGGAAAATCGGTGCGCCGAACGGGTACCCTGACTGCCTCCGATACCCATCGATTCGAATGCATCCGGCTTGACATTTTAGGTAAAATTCGGCATACTACTTAAAAATTGAATATTGCATTCGAAATAACTGACACATGTTGTGCTTTGCGCGTAAATCTGATTACGGTGACAAAGTTTGGCATGTGTTTTTTGTTGTCTGAAAAGACTGCGGATGATATTCGAGAATAAGAGAGGGGAATATATTTTATGCCGACAACCAGATTTCAGAGGATCGTTTTTGCTTTTTTGACCGTGGCGATTACGGTCCATCTATTCGTGTTTTATAATCTCGCTATTGCGATGGGGGGCATGTCAAATCAGGTTTTTGCCGCTTCCCGCGGAGTCATTGGCGTGGAGTTCCTTTTCGCGATTTTACTGGAAATATTCATCGCGGGGCCGCTTTCGGAGAAGCTTGCTTTTCGCGTTGTGAATCCAAGGGAGGACAAGCCGTATATTGTTACGACAGCAATCATCTGCGCGACCGTCGGTCTGATGTGCCCGATGATGAGCTTTGTCGCGACGATTCTGTATAACGGTTTCAGCGCGGAATTCCTTGCGCAGTGGATGCAGAAAATCGTATTCAATCTGCCGTTTGCGTTTTTCTCGCAGCTGCTTTTCATTCAGCCGCTGGTAAGGTTCCTTTTCGGCGTCCTTTTCAAAAAGCAGATCCGGGAGCAGGCTTCCGCGTACGCAGGAGAGCGTGTTGAATTTGAACAGATGTAAGAGCTGCTTCTTTTTTTCGGATGCCGGATGACACAGAATCTGCTGCAGGAAATTCCATCATGCATGCGCCCGGGCAGGGGAGACAATCATCTCCTTTGCCCGGGCGCACTTTTACATTTTCCAACCGCCGGCAGTTCGGGCCGTATTTTTGTGAAAATCCCGGCTTAGACCTTCCGTTCCATCCAATACCGCACGTATGCATCGAGACTTCGGATGGCAGCGGGTATATTCGCATATACAGGCAGCCCCTGCTCTTCGAGGTATGCGATGAGGTGCTGGTAATGATTCCCGGAGTTGACTGAGACGACGATTGGCTTTGTGGTTTTTCGGGCGATTTCGGCGAGGAGGACAGGCAGCGCATCCGGATCGAGATAATCGTTTTCGAGCGTTTTCAGGTTCTCAATGTGCGGGACGACGGCGACAAACAGGCAGTCGACATTGTCGTCACTGATCAGCGCTTCGATGTACCCGGCAAACTGCACGTCGTCGGTCATCGGTGTGACATCGAGGAAGGACGTGTTGGTATCGACAAGCCCGTGCGTGTTGAGGGCCTGAATCCGCGCGGAGGTTTCTTCTGACAGGGACGCCTGCTCGAGGTAGGTCAGGGTATCTGCTCCCATCGTGGCGTCGAGGCCGGCGTTGACGACGCAGGCGACGCGTCTGCCGGTGACTTTCTTGCCGCTCAGCATGGCGAAGGCTTTGGTGTAGGAGTAGAAGTCGTCGAGTTCTTCCGTGAGTACGCAGCGGGCCTGCTCGCAGGCGGCTTTGAATACGTCGTAGCTGCCGGACATTGAGGCGGTGTGGGAGACGGCGGCTTTGGCACCGGCTTCCGTGCGGCCGGATTTGTAGACGATAACGGGCTTCGCGGATGCGCCGGCGAGCTCGAAGAACTGACGGCCTTCGCCGGGGTTGATTCCTTCGATGTAGAGAGCCATGACGTCGATCCGGGGATCTTTTTCGAAATAGGCCATAAGATCCGGGAAATTCACGTCCGCTTTGTTGCCGAAGCTGACGATTGTCCGGATGATGCGGGAGTGCTGGGCTCGCTCGATGATGGTGATTCCCATCGCTCCGCTCTGGGTGAAGAGGGCCGTGTTGCTCCGCTCGGAATAGGGAATCTGCAGGCGGCTTTCCTCGATGAAAAGCGTGTTCACGCCGCCGCCCATAGAATCGGGCGCCTGAAATACGCCCATGCAGTTCGGGCCGATGAGGCGGATACCGTCTGCGCGGGCCGCGGCGGATGTGAGGAATTCGGAGTAGTTGGTCTCCGGCGGCATGCCGGAAATCAGGATGACCGCTTTGTCAGGGGGGACGGAATTCAGGAACAGCAGCGTGTTTTTCGCGGGGGCGGCATATACGGCCAGGTCATACGGCGCAGGCACGTCCGCCAGGCTTTTGTATAGGGGGAAGTTCCTGCCGCCGATCTGCGCGGATCCGCCTTTGGGGTTCACACAGTAGATGTCGGTGCGGCCCAGGTCCATAAAAAGCGAGACGATGATTTTGGCCATCGAATATTTCTCCGGCATGGAGGATACGCCGAGGATCACGACTCCTTTTGGTTTGAAAAAGGAATCAAGGTTCCTTGTGTTGGCGGCGGTGCTGTAGGGAAGGACACTCCGGGATTCCTCGAATTCCGCATATCCGTCGACGGCCATGAAGCGGCCGTCTTCCGAGAAGACAAACGGGTTTACGTCGAGGGCTTTTATGCGGAACCGCGGCAGCCGCTCCGACATGAAGGAATAATAATGTCCGAGGCTGCTTATTGCGGTGATGACGGAAGCCATTTTTGCGGCGTATTCGGGATGCCCGATCTCCTCGTATTTACGGCGGATTTTCAAAGCATATGTGATCCGGTCTGCTTCGCTCTGGGTGAGGGGGGCCAGGTACAGGTTCGGGTCGTCATAATACCTGGCGAAAAATTCCGCGTCATCGCCGCCTTTTGTCAGGGTGACGACGGCTCCGAAAGCAGAATCCTCCTTGACGCCGATCAGGATTTCGTTGCCGAGTGCCTGGGTGAATTTAACATATTCCACGAGGAGAAATCCGTCGATCCGGGGCTTTTCCCCGTCGGGAAAATGAGAAAGCACGTCTTCTTTCATGCCTGTCAGCACGTATTTTACGAAAAGCGGGTCGTGGTTCAGGACTTTCTTGACGCCGCCAAAGCGCTGTTTGTGCGCGAGATCCCTCGATACGATTTTGAGCATCAGCTTCGGAGATGCAAATTGTGAAAGAAGCGCGCCGTCGACCTCGGAGGGGTCCTGTATGTATACGCAGCGGGGGACTCCAACGCCGATCGCCGACAGAACGCCGTATACTTCATGCTCATAGAGTGTCGTGCGCCCGTCCTCGAAGGCGCGGAGCAGGATGCTGTCTATCTTCTGAAATGACCCGGGGCTCATAGCGGAATTCTTGTCGGAATCCATATGCGGTACCTCCGTGGATACATGCGCGAAAGGCGGCTTTCAGGGATGACCGTTTTCTTCCATTCTACCATGATTCAAAACCGTAAATGCAAGTGCTTTGCAAGGTGATATAATAATACTTATCGAGGCGGTAGTTAAGTGCGCGTGAGGCAGTTTCATGTATAAGGAGAATCCCCATGAGAACTTTTGACTATGATTCTTTTGCATCGGCCCCCGTTCCGAATGAGATCCGTATGTACTTATCCTTAATCGCCGATTTTAAGAAAAAGCCCAAATTTATTTACCTGCAGAAGCCCGACACGCTTGAAAAGCTGACGCAGAACGCCAGGTGCCTCAGTGCCGGCGCGTCGAACCGTATCGAAGGCATTTCCACGGACGATAAACGGATGGAAGGCCTGCTTTCCGGGAAAGTATCCCCGCGCAGCGCGGTCGAGAAGGAGATCCGGGGATATCATTTCTGCCTGGACCAGATCGCCCTGAATTATCAGAATATTCCTGTCACGCCTTACTCCATTCTTCAGATACACGGATACCTGTATCAATACCTTCCGGGCAGCCGGGGCGGCTTTATCAGCGCTTCCGACAAGCCTTCGACTGCTATAGCAGAGGTTGAGAACAGTGCGCTTATCCTTTCTCCTTCGGATATGGATGCGCAGGAGGCCGTGGAATCCCTTTGTGCGTCGTTCAATCTTGCGATGCGGAATAATCCCGCGAATCCGCTTCTCCTGATCCTGCAGTTTGTCCTTGATTTCATATGTATCCAGCCTTTTGCCGAGGGTAACGGCAGGATGAGCCGCCTTCTTCTGCTCCTGCTTCTGTACCGGTCGGACTACATGGTCGGCAGATATATCAGCCTTGAAACCATGATCGAAAAGACGAAGATCAGTTATTTCAATTCCCTGCAGGCCAGCTCGAAATTCTGGGTCGAGGGAGCAAATGACCCCTGGGAGTTTATCGGCTATATGCTTGGCATCATCCTGGCGTCTTACCGCGAGTTTGAAAATCGATTTTTATAAATTTTTGTAAACAATGTAAAAGAAAACTTACACATGACCCGGCGGCATGCTATATTGTTTTCCGTATTATCGGCATGCAGCAAGGAAGGGTTTTTCATGATAACTTTTGACTATGATTTCTTAACGACGGCTGTTCCACGCGAAGTCAGAATGTATCTGTCGCTTATCAACGGACACAAAAACAGACAGACGGTATATGAGATGAATTCGTATATTCTGGAAAAAATGGCCCGGTCTGCGAAACTGCAGAGTGTAGCCGCCACAAATCGGAATCTGTGCATTTCCGTATCCGATATGCGCATCCGGGACTTAGTTGAGGATTCAACGGAACCGCGCAGCATGGAAGAAAAGGAAATCCTCGGGTACCGGTCCTGCCTCGATAAGATTCAGGAAAATCAGGAAAAAAGCCCTTTTTCTCACGAGACGATCCTGAGAATGTACAATTGTCTTTTTCAGCGTTCTCCGGTTATTTATCCGGATAAACTGCGTGTGCTGGAAAATCTTTGCGCGGCGTATAACCGTGCGCGGGAGAACCGGGCTGCATGCCCGCTTATCCTCGACATACAGTTCGTGCGGGACTTTATCTGCATGAAGCCGTTTGACAGCGGAAACGGACGTGTGAGCCGGATCCTTTTAAACTTTCTTCTGAAACGCGACGGCTATTTTATCGGGACATATATCAGTCTTGAATCTTTGATTGAAAAGACGAAGGACTGCTATTCCGATATGCTGAGGAGCTGCTCGAGTACCTGGCAAAAGAGTGCCGACGACTCGTGGGGGTTTGTCCGCTATATGCTGGGTATTATCCTGTCGGCTTACCGGGAGATCGAAAACAAGGCTGAATACATCCCCGGCACGCGCCGACAGTTTTCCGGTTATTAACAGGATGCAGCAGATCCCGCAATTTCTTTCCCAAACATATAGGCCTGCGTCGGTTCTTCGGGACTGCCTGCAAGGCCTTTTTTCTTGTGCGTTCCATACACGGTAAAGGTGTGAAGGAGAGGAATGTGCATGTCTGCAAAGATATGCCTGACGGCTGCCGCATCGGTGTTATTTCCCGGCTCTCCCGGCTCTCCCGGCTCTCCCAGCTTTCCCGGCTTTCCCGGCTCGGCACGGACTGTTATAAAGGTGCCGGTCTTGCCGGCGGGAATTTTTACCAGAGGGGAGCCGGCCTTCCCGAGACGGAGAAATCGTCCCATGAAGTCCTTCATCGGTCCGGCTGTCATTTCTCTGTCTGACGGGGAGACTACAGCGACGATGTCTGCCTCCCGGATATGTGTAAGGATTTGATCCAGGTCATCTTTCTGGATGCATGCACCTGCCGTATCGCAGGCTCCGCAGTCTGTACAGTAATGGATGTAGGTATCCTGCAAAAAAATCATATCGGAGGCGATGCCGCTGTCGGCCAGAGCTTTTGCTGTTTCGTACAGGACGGCCGATGTGCGGGTGTCTTCCCGCGAGCTGACGGAGATCAATACAGCTTTCATTTTCCACCTCGACAACAACGTTTATTCCTGCTTCATTATAGTCCTGTTCCGCGCGGGAAAAGAGGATGGGTGCAGAATCAAAGCTTTATGGAATAACCCCTCCGTTTACGTTATAATCACCGTGTAAGAACAGGGAGGACAGCATCAATATGGAACTCAACAAAAGCAACATTCTCCGGATTTTAGGGATCGTTTTTGCGTCTGTCATCCTTTTTGTCGGACTGCAGCATTATGCGGATGTGAGTAATGCCGCGGACAAGGTCCTGGCGGTCCTTTTCCCATTCATCCTGGGCGGCGCGATCGCCTTTATCATCAATGTTCCGATGCGCGGGATCGAGAAGCTTTTCCTTCGGATTTTTTCCGGGAAGAAAAAGCCGGTTTCTCCGCAGCTGGTGCGTGTTATAAGCCTGCTGATTACGCTGCTCCTTGTTGCCGGCGTGATTACGGCCGTCGTTTTCCTGGTTGTTCCGGAGATCATCAACAGCGTTAATCTCGTAATCGACAAGTACCCGGACTTCGCCGTGCGTGCGGAAAAAACAATAGCGGACCTGTCCGTCCGGTTCCCGGCCGTCAGGGAATATATCGACAATTACACGATTGACTGGAGCAACATCGGATCCCAGGCTCTGGCATTCTTCAAAAATGCCGGCGGGACTTTTTTCGGATCGGCGATCGGTGTCGCATCTTCCGTTTTCGGAGCTGTGGCAAACGTGCTGATTGCATTTGTTTTTGCCTTTAATATTCTTCTGGAGAAAGAGACGCTCTGCCGGCAGACGAGAAAAATTGTCTATGCATTCCTGCCGGAACATGCAGCGGATAAAGCCGTGTCAATTGCTGCGCTTTCCAATAAGACTTTCTCGAATTTCCTGTCCGGGCAATGCCTCGAGATCTGCATTCTCGGTTCGCTGATCTTTGTCAGCATGACCATTTTCCAGCTCCCTTACGCGGCGCTTATCAGCATTCTCGTTGCCGTCCTGGCGCTGATTCCGATGATCGGCGCGGGTATCGGCTGTGTGCTGGGTGTGTTCTTTATTCTGATTGTCAATCCGATGCAGGCACTCTGGTTCCTTATCCTGTTTCTTGTCGTGCAGCAGATCGAAGGCAATCTGATCTACCCGAAAGTCGTCGGTAAATCCATTGGTTTGCCGCCCATGTGGGTGCTGTTTGCGCTGGTAATCGGAGGAAACATACTGGGCATAGCAGGGATGCTGATTTTTATCCCGCTGTCATCCGTCCTGTATGTGCTTTTCCGTGAGCTTGTGAATAAGCGTCTCGCCCGCAGGATGATCGGCAAGGAGAAATGGAAGCCGTGATACCCTCCCGGAAATACGGATCTACATAGAATAAGACCGTATCGTCTGATTACAGACGGTACGGCCTTTGCAGTATTTGGGATCAGGAAAAATCAGAACGAAGCCGCAGCTGTTTTTGCCTGCTCGATTGTGTCGGCTACGACAGCTTCCGCATCCACGCCGATTACATCGAGCATTTCTGCTGCTATTGTCTGAATATTGCATATTCCCAGGAAGCCCAGGATCGTCCGTAAGTATCTGTCGCCCATCTCATATGCCGCTGCATATCCTTCGGAATACCCGCCGCCGCGGCTGGTGATGTTGACGGCCTTCTTGTTGACGCACAGTCCCTTCGGACCCTCCGCCGTATAGACAAAAGTGACGCCGGTTACGGTAATGTAATCAATATACGCTTTAAGGATGGCGGGAATGCCGAGGTTCCAGAAAGGTTCCGCAAATACATACTTGTCCGCTTCCAGGAACTGATATGCATATTTTAAAACCGGATCATTGCGGTCTTCCGCAGGTACGATTTTATGTTTGCTGACGGATTCGATCGAAAGGAAATCAACGCCTTCCTTATAAAGATCAAGCGTGATGATTTCATCATCCGGATGAAGTTCTCTGTACTTTTCGATAAATGCCTCGGAGATCCGGAATGTCCTTGAATCTTCGTCGCTTTTCGGGTTTGCCTTAATATATAAAACCTTGCTCATATGGTGTACCTCTTTTCGTGTGCAATTTTGTTTGCCTTTATGCTATAGTTATAACATGTACGGACAATTAAGCAAGTAGGCACTATTATGTGCCATAGTATCTAAAAAGATACCTGAAAGGTGATCATCCATGAAGTGTGAGACAAACCGGCATGAAACCTGCTATATGAGGGAGCAATGCCTGAAATATGATACGTGCCCCATGGCCCTTGTCCAGAAGCTGCTGTCAGGGAAGTGGAAGATCCTTATACTCTGGTTTTTGAGTGCCGGTGTGTGCCGGTTCAATGATATACGGAAAAAGCTCCCGAATGTCACGCAGAAAATGATTACGCAGCAGCTGCGGAGTCTGGAAAACGACCATCTCATATACCGCCATGTCTATCCTGTCGTTCCTCCGAAAGTGGAATACGGACTTACGGATCTGGGCCGGGAAATCGTACCGCTTCTGGAAGCCATGCATTCCTTCGGTGTAGAGTATCTCGGACAGGGTTTCCCGGTAACGGCGGATGATCCCGATGACGGCGGGCCGGACCTGCATGCACCGGAGGAAGAAGCGTAATGCCTCTGGCTGCGGTGCGGTAGGATGCCCCGGCTTTCCCAGTCAGTACAGACAACCCCGACGGTTCAGACAGGCCCGGCGGATTTCCCTGCGGAGGAAGTATCCCGTGACAATACAACGGTCGTATCCCGCTGCGATATGACCGTAATATCACGCGGCGGGCTGCGGAGTATGATGAGTTTTTCGGCATCCTCTGCCGTTGTTCTGGAAATGACAGGGATCATCAGCCAGCGGCCCATGGCCAGCGGGCGTGAAGCACGGTAAATTCCCTGCGTGATTTCGCTTAGCTCCGGGATTACCTGCCTCGCAAGCGGCTCCATATTCGGAGCAATGACCACAAGGACAAGGAATCTGCCTTTCTCGGGATAGATTGTACATAAGGCGTGCGATGCTTTCTTGTATTTGACGTTCCATCCGGGCTGGGAATGGCAGATGCTGTATTCAATGGACGGCGACGCGCGGCAGATGGCTTGCACGCGGCTGTTGAATTCACTCCAGTACGGACTGTCCACGAAACTCTCAATCTGCTCCCATGTCGGTTTCCGGTCGCTGGAAAAGGCTTGTGCCCACTTGGTATTTTCCATACATGAACCTCCGGTTTTCGGGAGACTTTCCGAATGCGATGCGGCTGAATGCGAGGAAAAACGACATTGTCTGTTTGTGTATATGTTAGCATAAAAGCTTATAAAAAATCATTCTTTTTTGAGAATACGGAATGACGGTTCCGTGAAGGCGTCTTTTTTTCAATATGCTATAATTGATGGCAAATTGAAATATGATACGGACATTCCGGAGGGCAGTTTTATGAAGTTTCAAATAGTCGGTTCCGGCGGATGCGTAAGCCTTCCCAAGCCGCTCTGTCAGTGCAGGGTATGCACGGAAGCGCGCCGGAAAGGCTATCCGTATGCGAGATGCGGGTGCAGCCTGTATCTTGAAGATGCAAACCTTCTGGTCGATACGCCGGAGGATATCTGCCACGCCCTTAATAACAGCGATATTCGTGCCGTCGATACTGTCCTGTACAGCCATTGGGATCCGGACCACACGTTGGGACTCCGCGTCATGGAACAGCTGCGGCTCGAGTGGCTTGACTATTCCGTCGGGAAAATGTGCGGCAATCCGGTCGGCATATATGCCCTGCCGCAGGTTATGGAAGACCTGAACCGAATCCGGAACCCGAGCGGCTCCTATTTCGACTACTATGAACACATGCACCTGATTTCGCGCCATGAGGTGTCGGACGTCAGCATCAGCGGTATTCACATCACGTTCGTCCCGGTCTCATCGGGAAAAGCCGTCAGCACATTTATATTCGAGCACGCCGGCAGGAAACTCATCTATGCGCCGTGTGACTGCAAACCGTTCCCGGACAGCCTGCTTTTCGAACGTGCGGACGTCCTTGTCATCGGTAATACGTTCGTCGGCCCCACGCTTAAAGAGGGACGGGTCATGGCGGCGGACAATCCGCTGCGGCAGGAACTGTTCAGCATGGACGAGGTCCTTGCCGTCAGAGAAAAATACGGGATTGGACGGGTTGTGATTACCCATCTTGAGGAAGACTGGGGCAAGAGCTTTGCTGATTACCGTGAACTGGAAAAGGAATACAGCGGGGTCGAGTTTGCATACGACGGCAAGGTTGTGGAGCTGTAAAGGGAGAGGATATATGTATAAAATTCTGATTGTAGAAGATGATCCGACGATTGCGGGCAGCCTGTCCGACCATCTGCGGAAATGGGGATATGAGACAGCTGCTGCGCCGGATTTCCAGGCTGTCATGCAGACATTCGCACATGTCAGCCCGCATCTTATCCTCATGGATATCGGACTGCCGTTTTTTAACGGCTACTACTGGTGCTCGGAAATCAGGAAACTATCCCACGTGCCGATTATTTTCGTATCTTCCGCAGCCGACAATATGAATATTGTGATGGCCGTCAATATGGGTGCGGATGATTTTGTCGCCAAGCCTTTCGACATGAACGTGCTTGTTGCCAAGATCCAGGCGCTTCTTAGAAGGACATATTCCTTTACGGGACAGTCCAGTGTCCTTGAACACAAAGGTGCGATTCTGAACATCAGTGACGGCTCGGTTGTTTTTCACGAGAAAAAGACCGTCCTGACCAAGAATGAACTCCGCATTCTGCAGTTCCTTATGGAAAATGTCGGCAGCGTCCTGAGCCGCGACGCGATTATGCTCCGGCTGTGGGAAGGCGACTCGTATGTCGACGACAATACGCTGACGGTCAACGTGACGCGGCTCCGTAAAAAGCTCGACGAGACAGGTCTCGCTGACTTTATTATTACCAGAAAGGGCGAGGGCTACCTGATTGAGTGACCGCAAAGATTTGTCTCCATGCAGACTGTTCGGGGCGTATATCCGCAGCTGCAGATACGTAATCGCCCTGTTTGCCGTGATGCACCTGCTGCTGGCGGTTTTTCTGGCGCTTTACGGACTGCCTATGCGGGATATCGGCTATCCGCTCCTTCTCTGCGCGTTCCCCTGCCTCACGGCTCTGTTTATCGGATTTGCCCGATATTACAGGCGGCATACGGAACTCGTCAACCTTTGTGCGCAGATCCTTTACCGGATAGACGGACTCCCAGATACGAAAGACCTGATTGAGAAGGATTACCAGGATCTTCTGCGCGAGCTGCTTGCCGACAAGCGCGCATCCGTGTCGCAGGCAGACCGCAAAAATACCGACCTGATCGATTATTATACCCTTTGGGTCCATCAGATTAAGACGCCGATTGCAGCGATGGACCTTCTGGTGCAGGCCAGCGAATCCCCGCAGAGCGGCGAAATGAAGCTGGCGCTTTTCCGGATTGAACAGTATACCGAAATGGCCCTGCAGTACCTTAGGATTGAAGATATGTCGTCCGACCTGCTTATCCGGGAATATGACCTTTCCGCCATCATCAGCCAGGCCGTCCGGAAATATGCGCGGGTCTTTATTGCGAAGAAAATTGCGCTGCATTACGATCCGATGGACTGCCGCGTGCTGACGGATGAGAAGTGGCTTCTGTTTGTGATCGAGCAGATCCTGTCGAATTCCCTGAAGTATACAAGGCAGGGTACGGTATCAATTTATCTGGAACCCGGCCTGCCGAAAACCCTTGTGATCGAAGATACCGGAATCGGCATCCGGCCGGAGGACCTGCCGCGGGTTTTTGAAAAGGGCTTCACGGGGTACAACGGGCGCATGGACAAAAAGTCGACCGGTCTGGGGCTTTTCCTCTGTAAAAAGACACTTACCCGGCTGTCTCACAAAATTTCGATTTCCTCCGAGCCGGATAAAGGTACAAAGGTCATGATTGATTTGGAGGAGCATGCCGTACCGGTCGATTGAGAAACAGGGGGCATGCGGATATGTATCCGCATATTTCCGGCCGCAAAACGCCTGCTTACAATATTGAAAGGTTCCCGCCGGAAATGTAAGGAGATTCCATTTTGCCCCTGTCCGGCTCCTCGTATACTTGAGAGGATGATAGAAACAGGAGGATAAATGACATGTCTTTATTGGATGTAAGTAATTTAAGAAAAGTCTATACGACACGTTTTGGCAATAACCAGGTTGAAGCACTTCGAAATGTGAATTTTTCCGTTGAGCAGGGGGAATATGTCGCCGTCATGGGCGAGTCCGGTTCCGGCAAAACAACGCTTCTGAATATATTGGCGGCTCTCGACAAGCCGACAGGCGGCGATGTGCTCCTCGAAGGCAGGAATATCGTATCGATCAGGGAACATGAACTGGCCGCTTTCCGCAGGCAGAACCTCGGGTTCGTGTTCCAGGATTTTAATCTTCTGGACATCTTCAGCGTTAAGGACAATATATTCCTGCCGCTTGTGCTGTCGAAGCGCCCCGTCTCCGAAATGGAGGAAAGGATCCAGCCGATTGCCAAAAAACTGCAGATTGAAGATATTTTATATAAATTCCCTTATGAAATATCCGGCGGTCAGAAGCAGAGAACCGCGATTGCTCGGGCGCTGATCAGCGATCCGAAACTGATCCTGGCAGACGAACCGACCGGAGCCCTTGACTCGAGGTCGTCGGATCAGCTGCTTAACCTGTTCGGCAGAATCAACGAAGACAGACAGACCATTGTCATGGTTACGCACAGCGCGCGTGCGGCGAGCCGTGCAGGCCGCGTGCTTTTTATCAAGGACGGCGAGGTCTTCCACCAGATCTACCGCGGCGGCTCCAGTGACGACTCGATGTACCAGAAAATTTCGGATGCATGGTCACTCCTGATGACAGGGGGCGAGCGGCATGTCTAAATTTTATTACCTGCGGTTTGCGGCAACCGGCATCCGGAAGAACAGCAGCATATACCTGCCGTATATCCTGACCGGTATATGTACCTCGGCCATGTTCTATATGATGAGCTCCATTGCGGAGAACGAGGGGTTAAAGAGCATGAGCGGCGGGGAGGCGATGCGGACCGTGCTGGGTCTCGGCACGATTTTGATCGCCATTTTTTCCGTGATTTTTCTTTTCTATACAAACAGCTTTGTCGCGAAGCGCAGGAAAAAGGAGCTCGGTCTCTATAATGTCCTTGGCATGGGCAAAAGACATATCGCCAGGGTACTTGGGCTGGAATGCCTCATTACGGCGGTTATTTCGATTGGTCTCGGCCTCGGTGTCGGGGTCCTGTTCAGTAAACTGGTCTTTATGCTGCTTCTGAAGCTGCTGCAGTTTGACGTGCCTCTCGCTTTTACCGCGGACCTGACATCGATTCTGCGGACGGTTGTTATTTTCCCGGCAATCTACCTGCTGAATCTGTTTTATAATCTTGCGGTCATTCGCTTAAGCAAGCCGATTGAATTATTACAGGGAGGCAGCGCAGGCGAAAAGGAGCCGAAGCACTCGTGGATTTTGGCCGTCCTTGGATTCGGGAGCCTTGCTGCGGGGTATGTGATTTCAATCCGGATTAAGACGCCGCTTTCTGCCCTGAGTGTCTTTTTCCTGGCGGTACTTCTCGTTGTGGCCGGAACATACCTGCTTTTCACATCCGGCAGCATTGCCGTACTGAAGCTGCTCCGGAAAAACAAGCGGTTCTACTATAATACGGAACATTTTACGTCTGTGTCCGGTATGATCTACCGTATGAAGCAAAATGCTGTCGGACTCGGGAGTATCTGCATTCTGAGTACGATGGTGCTGGTCATTGTATCGACAACCGTATCCCTTTACGCCGGCATGGATGATGCCTGCGCCTCGATGTATCCGCAGAACACCATGATTACAGCGTCGGGTCTGACCGCAGAACAGGCGGAACAGGCGGATGAAGCCATTGCGGATACAATTGCCGCTTCATCCGTATCCGCTGAAAACACAATCCGCTTTTCGAGCTTTTCCATTGACACAAGGCAAAAAGGATCGGAATTCTCCATTATTGATGAGTCAAGCTACACAATGGCGGACTATGTATATATGATGTTTGTCCCTCTTACGGATTACAATACCGTCACGGGAGAGGACCGTACACTTGAAAATAACGAAGTGCTGACATATTTGGAGTACTCCGGCAAGAGGGGCTCGTTCCAGGATTCCGTTACGATCGGCGGACAGCAGTATAAGGTAAAGGAGAACCTGCTTGATTTTGCAGGGAGCCCCAAATCGAATATGTACAGAAGCTGCGTCGTCATCGTGAACGACAGTACATGGAAGACGCTTGCTTCCAAATATTATCCGAAGGCTGGCACCGCCGATTATTACTTCGGCACGGATCTTACGGGAAGCAAAAAGGAGGAACTGGCATGTGTCGGCGCGCTTTCCGACAATCTGCGTACATTGCATTCCGGTTTTTATGTCAATAACGAAACGGAATCCCGCAGCTCATTCCTTTCTTTATATGGAGGCCTGTTTTTCCTCGGAATCTTCCTCGGCAGCCTCTTCATGGCGGCGACCGTCCTGATCATTTACTACAAGCAGGTATCGGAAGGCTATGATGACCGCGGCCGGTTCTCTATCATGAAAAAAGTCGGCATGGATGACAGGGAAATCCGGAAAACAATCAGAAAACAGATCATCATGGTATTTTTCCTGCCGCTTGTGACGGCCGTCCTGCATGTCTGCTTTGCGTTTTCCTGCATCACAAAGATCCTGGAAATTTTCAACTTTACAAACACGTCGCTTTTCCTGGGATGCACACTCGGGAGCGCTGCGGTATTCGGGCTGATCTACGCGGCGGTCTATGCGCTGACTGCCAAAACCTATTACAGAATTGTCCGATAAGGACATCTCCGGCATATGCCGGCATGCAGGCCCTTCCGCGAATCCGGAAGGGCCTGTCCCGTATGCGGGGGAAAAGTCCGGAGGAAGCGGGGGACTTTGTAATTCACAATAATTTTTAGAATTGCCGCTGACACATTCCAGTGGGCAATATTACGTTTATATGGTAATTAATATATTGCCTGTTGGCTAAAAACATGAATTTATATAAGTTTTGGAGCACAAAGCAGCAATTTCCACGCCAAATTTCACAACTTGTGGAGAGGTTTGTATTTTTCATGGTATAATAAGTTCAGACGTAAATCCGTTAATACCTAATTAATTTTGTGTTTTTAGGAGGAAAATTGGATGAAAAAATTACTAGCTTTGGCACTTGTCATGGTTATGGGGCTTTCTGCAGCTGCCTGCGGAACGTCAACCACAACGAACACCACGACCACAGCGGCTGACACCACCACAGCTGCAGCAACTACAACAGCTGCCGCAACAGAGACGACTGCATCCGCAACAGGTACGTATGACCTGGCACTTATTACCGATGTCGGCAACATTGATGATAAGTCATTCAACGAAGGCGCATGGAACGGCGTGAAGAACTATGCTGAGAAGAACGGCATTACTTATGCTTACTATCGTCCCAGCGAGGATTCAACAGATGCACGTGTTGAGACAATCGGCACGGCTATCGACAAGGGCGCCAAGATTGTTGTCTGCCCCGGTTACCTGTTTGAAGAAGCAATCTACAATGTCCAGGATAAGTATCCGGATGTTCAGTTCCTGCTTCTCGACGGCGAACCCCACACAGCTGATTACGCTACTTACAAGACATCAAGCAATGTTCACTGCATCCTTTATCATGAAGAGCAGGCCGGTTACCTTGCCGGTTATGCAGCTGTAATGGACGGCTACACGAAGCTCGGATTCCTCGGCGGCATGGCTGTTCCGGCTGTTGTCCGTTACGGATACGGCTATATCCAGGGCGCAGACGCTGCTGCGGCTGCTCTTGGACTCAAGTCCGGCGATGTTACGATCAAATACTGGTATTCCGGTGTATTTGCACCTTCCGATGACATCAAGAACAAGATGGCCGGCTGGTACACAGACGGAACCGAAGTTGTATTTGCCTGCGGCGGCGGTATCTACCTGAGCGCTACGGCGGCTGCTGAAGCTGCCGGAACAAAGGTCATCGGCGTTGACGTTGACCAGTCCGCACAGTCCAAAACAATCATCACATCCGCTATGAAGGAACTGACAAAGTCTGTTGAGCTTTCTCTTACTGCGATCTATGCCAACGACGGCAAATGGCCGGCTGATTACGCAGGACAGACAGCTCACCTCGGTGCTGCCGACGAATGCGTAGGCCTTCCTACAGCAACTGATTCCTGGAGACTTGCCAAGTGGACAGTCGCTGATTATGAGAAAGTCTTTGCCACACTCGCTGACGGTTCCGTTGTCGTTTCTGACGACACAACAGCCGAGCCTGCAGTTAAGCTTGTAACGGTTGACTACCAGAGCTGATCAGAATTAATTTGCAGAATTGAACGGGAGAGGCTGGACATTTGTCCAGCCTCTTTCTCAAATCGGAGAGAAGCTTATGAGTGATTATGTAGTTGAGATGCTGAACATCACCAAAATATTCCCCGGCATTAAAGCGAATGACAACATTACCCTGCAGCTCAGGAAGGGTGAAGTACACGCTCTGCTTGGTGAAAACGGTGCCGGCAAAAGCACCTTGATGAGCGTTCTGTTTGGCCTGTACCAACCTGACGGCGGTTCCATTAACATTAACGGCAAGGCTGTCAAAATCAATAATCCTAACGATGCCAATGCATTGCAAATCGGAATGGTTCACCAGCACTTTATGCTTGTGGACGTTTTTTCCGTTTTGGACAACATTATTCTGGGGGCCGAACCGCATGCCGGCGGCGTTCTTAAGAGGAACGAGGCAAAAGAGAAGATCCTTGCTCTCAGCAGGAAATACGGACTGAGCGTTGAGCCGGATGCCCTGGTTGAAGATATTTCAGTAGGCATGCAGCAGCGCGTCGAAATTTTGAAAATGCTTTACCGCGATAATGAAATCCTCATTTTTGACGAACCTACGGCTGTCCTTACACCGCAGGAAATCAAGGAACTGATGGCAATTATGCGCGGACTTACGGCAGAAGGTAAATCCATTCTGTTTATTACCCATAAGCTTAATGAGATTATGGATGTTGCTGACCGGTGCACGGTCCTACGCAAAGGCAAGTGTATCGGTACGGTTGATGTCAGCAATACGACGAAGGAAGAACTGTCCCGCATGATGGTCGGCAGGGATGTCCATTTTGTCGTTGAAAAAGCGGATATCAAACCCGGCAAAATTGTTTTCAAGGCGGAGAATGTTACTGTTCCCTCCAAGCTACATAAGAATAATGCAGTTAAGAATCTTTCCTTTGACGTACGGGCGGGTGAAATTGTCTGCCTGGCCGGTATAGAAGGCAACGGACAAAGCGAACTGATTTACGCACTGACCGGTATAGAGAAAGTAACCGGCGGGAAGATGACGCTCAACGGTAAGGACATTACCAAGGAGAACATCCGCTCCCGTTCCAAGCTCGGAATAAGCCATATTCCCGAAGACCGCCACAAATACGGTCTGATCCTTGATTATTCTCTCGCGGATAATCTTGTACTTCAGCGGTACTGGGAGCCTGAATTCCAACACAACGGCTTTATCGATAAGGGTAAGGTGCTCGAATATGCGAACCGCCTGATCGAACAGTATGATGTCCGGAGCGGGCAGGGGGCCGCAACGATTGCGCGCAGCATGTCCGGCGGCAACCAACAAAAAGCAATCATTGCCCGTGAAATTGATAAGAACCCCGAACTGCTCGTCGCCATACAGCCGACACGCGGACTTGACGTCGGCGCCATAGAATATATTCATAAACAGCTTGTTGCGCAGCGGGATTCCGGTAAAGCCGTACTGCTTGTCTCGCTTGAACTCGACGAAGTCATGAATGTATCCGACAGGATCCTGGTCATGTACGAAGGGGAAATTGTCGGTGAGTTCGATCCGCATGAGACCACGGTCGAACAGATTGGACTTTACATGGCAGGCGCGAAGCGCGATACCCCCCGTACGAGCAGCAGCGTTGAACAAACGGCAAATAAGAAATGATGGGAGTGAAAAGCAAGTCATGATGAGAAAGAAAAACAGACTCATTCAATCGCCTGGCGTTGCTAGCTTTTTGGCTTCCGTCGCGTCGATCGGCATCGGACTTTTATTCGGTTATATTCTTCTGATCTTTATCAAACCGTCCATGTCGTTTTATGGGCTCAAACAAATTCTTACAGCCGGTTTCAGTTCTTCCGAAAAATTTGCCAAGGTACTGTATCAGGCAGCTCCTTTGATCCTTACCGGTCTGGCGGTCGGCTTTGCGTTTAAGACCGGACTTTTCAATATCGGTGCCGTCGGACAATATACAATCGGCACATTTTTTGCCCTGTATGCCGGCGTTGTGCTGAAAACCCCCTGGTGGGTCGCGCTCCTTGCGGCCATGCTCGGCGGGGCGATCTGGGGATTTGTACCCGGTTTCTGCAAGGCCATGTTCAATGTAAACGAGGTTATCACCTCGATTATGTTCAACTGGATCGGCTTGTTCCTGGTCAACCTCATGATGGCCAACATTCCGGAGATCCTGGCCAACCACTACGGCGCGCCCAATGCAGACCGCACGGCCAACCTGGCTGCCGCCAATAAGTCGGCAATCATTCCGAAGTGGGGCCTCGACAAGCTGCTGAATTCCGACTACATCAATATCAGCATCATCATTACGATTGTTGTGGCTGTGATTATTTATATCGTCCTCAATAAGACGACATTCGGGTATGAACTCAAGGCATGCGGACTGAACCGCAACGCCTGTGTTTATGCAGGCATCAACGCCAGACGCAACATCATTCTTTCCATGGTTATCGCCGGCAGCCTCGCGGGCCTTGGCGGCGGTGTCTACTACCTGAGCGGCACTGCACAGTACACGATCGTCAAATCCCTTCTGGCCATGGGCTTCAATGGTATCCCGGTAGCCCTTCTTGCCACTTCCAACCCGATCGGCATCATATTCAGCGCACTCTTTGTTTCGTATATTCAGGTCGGCGGGGAAGCCATGCAGCCTGAATTTGCAAAAGAAGTCATTGATATTATCATCTCTGTTATCATCTATCTCAGCGCATTTGCACTGCTCCTTAAGGAAATTATCCGAAGGGTTCTGAACCGCAGGGAAGCAAAGCTTGAAAGAGAAGCGCAGGCCGAGGATGAAGCGGTTGTTGCCGCTGCACAGAAAGCCGGCATAGCAGAGGGCAAGGGGGTGTCGAAATGAATATATTAGCAGATATTCTGAGCGCAACGATCATTTTTGCAATTCCGCTGCTCGTTGTTGCCCTTGGCGGTATGTTCAGTGAACGAAGCGGGACGATCAACATCGCTCTCGAAGGTATTATGATTATCGGTGCGCTGTTCGGCTGCCTGTACCTCAAAACGGCAGGCACATGGGGGACTGCGCATCCGCAGACTGCCATGCTTTTTGCCATACTGATTGCAGGCGGGACGGGACTGATTTTTTCCATTCTGCTTGCTGTTGCATCCATCAGCCTCAAAGCGGACCAGACAATCGGCGGTACGGCGCTCAATATGTTTGCGCCGGCTTTTGCCATCGTCCTGACATGGGCGATCCAGGGCCAGGGACAGACCACGATCAACATCCCGACCTGGATCCGTATCACGCCGGAGTATTTCGGCCTGGCGACGAGCAAGAACCCCGGATTTTTTGAGACGCTTCTTTTCAAGAATTTCTATCTGACAACGCCGATTGTCATTGTCATCCTGCTGGTCACGATTTTTATTATGTACAAGACGAAGTTCGGCCTTCGCCTCCGTTCCTGCGGTGAGCATCCGCAGGCGGCGGATTCCGTAGGCATCAACGTCTACCGTTACCGTTACATCGGCGTTGCGATTTCCGGTCTCCTCGGCGGCATCGGCGGCCTGGCATTCACAATTGCAGCCGGTTCCGGATTCCAGTCCACGGTTGCCGGATACGGATTCTTTGCCCTCGCCGTTATGATCTTCGGTAACTGGAAGCCTGTAAGAATCTGCGGCGCAGCCCTTTTCTTCGCGCTGTTCAAGGTTATCGGCTCTTATACGGCAAGCATTGCGTTTATGCCGAAATTCCAGGGCGTGAAGAGTGCCGACTATATCTACCAGATGCTTCCTTATATCGTGACGATGATCGTGCTGATCTTTACATCCAAGAAGTCACGTGCACCGAAGGCGGAAGGTATCCCCTACGACAAGAGTAAGAGATAATATAGAGGATTGGAGAATCGTGTATGTCTGTTCACGTTGTCCTGTACGAACCGGAGATTCCGCAAAATACGGGAAACATTATCCGTACCTGCGTGGCAGCGAATACGAAACTGCACCTGATCGAGCCCCTGGGCTTTGATCTGCACAAGAAGGTCGTGAAGCGTTCGACTACGAATCACCTGGAGTACGCCGACATCGCCGTCTACCCGAATATTGACGATTTCATATCGAAAAATCCGGGCGAGTATTTCTACCTGACCCGGTACGGGAAGAAGCCGCACTCGAGCTTCGATTTCGCGGCTGTCAAAGGCGATATCTACCTGATTTTCGGGAAAGAAAGTACGGGGATTCCCTACGAACGGCTGAGGGACCATCTCGACAGATGTTTCCGGATTCCCATGTCGGACAAGTGCAGGAGCCTGAACCTCTCCAACAGTGTGAGCATCGTCGTGTACGAAGTGATGCGGCAGCTCGATTATCCGGATCTTTCGCTGCACGAAGTGCAGAAGGGTGAGGACTTTCTCGAGTCGTTCGACTTATCAAAATTGTAAAGGGACAGATGAATTGCTGATTTGATCGAATCAATACAGCCCGGATGGCATGACTTACGTGCATCCGGGTTGTTTTTTACATGAAATTCGCAAATATCATCGCTCCCACAACGGTGATCAAACCGGAGACTGCAATCGAAAGGCTGCTCATGGCACCTTCTATTTCACCGATTTCTATTGCTTTTGCCGTGCCCATTGCGTGCGAAGATGTGCCGATCGCGATACCTTTGGCAATCGGTTCGTCTATTTTAAATAACCTGCAGATATTTTCGGCCAGTATATTTCCGATCAGTCCGGTAATAATAATGACCGCAACGGTTATCGTGACAATTCCGCCGAGTTCATCGGATATACCCATGCCGATTGCCGTCGTTATTGACTTCGGAAGAAGGGTTACATACTGTTCGTGTGTGAAGCCGAACAGCAGGCATAATCCAAGAACGCTGCCAAGGCTTGCCAGCACACCGGAAGTAATACCGGCAAAAATTGCGATCCAGTTCTTTTTCAAAGATTCAATCTGCTGATACAGCGGGATTGCAAGGCATACGGTGGCCGGTGTAAGCAGATAACTGATGTAATTTGCACTTTCACTGTATACATCATAATCAATTCTGCCCATCAGCAGAACTGCAATAACCAGAACAATTCCGATCATCAGGGGATTAAATATTGCCAGCCTGCATTTTTTCTGCAGCAGGACACCTGCAAAATAAGCGCCTAATGTGAGGAATACACCAATATATGCCGAGTTTGCAATGACTAGGTTCATTTTGTTCTGCTCCTTCTGATAATCGCCTGCGTTACCTTGCCCGATACCGCCATCACAAGGATTGTTGTCACAACAGTAATCACAATCAGACTGAGCCATATGCCTTTAATGTCAGTCCAGATAACAATGAGCCCGGCCGCTGCCGGAATGAACATGACCGGCATGATTTTCACAAGAAAATCCCCGGTTTCTTTGACCATATGGAGCGGAAGTAATTTGGTGACAAGCAGAATAAACATGATCAGCAGGCCATATATACTTGCCGGAATCGGCAGCGGAATCATGTATTTAAGAAGTTCTCCGACAAAGGTAACGGCGATGATGATCAGGAATTGTTTCAGATATTTCATTCGTTTGCTCTCCGTAGATTTCGCCTGCCATGCCGTGAGATACATTGCACCGGCCATGGCGGCAGGATTATCTATCTTACAGTACATCAGATATACGGATTTTGAAAACTGGAAATATAGACAAATATTTGAAAAACAAGGGGGCAGATTATTCTTCCCCGCTGCATGACCATCCGTATTTGCCCTTCATCTCGACAAACCTGACAAATTCGATTGTTTCGGCACGGATTTCGCCGTCCGGCGACTTTGTTACCCGGTACAGTTCCTGCATGGACCGGGGGCCGACAGGGATGATCATGATCCCTCCCGGTTTCAGCTGGTCGATCAGTTCATCGGGGATTGTATCTGCTGCTGCCGTTACGATTACCCGGTCAAAGGGTGCTTTCTCGGGCCAGCCTGTGCTGCCGTCCCCGATCCTGTACGAGATATTGGTGAAACCGAGCGCGTCAAGCCTTTTCCGGGCGCTTGCGGCGAGCTCCGGTATGAGCTCAACCGTGCAGACATGCCGGGAAAAATGTGCGAGTATGGCGGTCTGGTAACCGGAACCCGTGCCGATTTCGAGGACAGTCTTATCCCTGTCCATCGACAGCAGCTGTGACATCTCGACAACGAGGGTCGGCTGCGAAATCGTCTGTCCGTATCCGATCGGAAGCGGCTGATTTTCAAAGGCCCAGGCTTTGTTTTCGTTGTCAATGAAGTACGCGCGGTCAAGACTCCGGGCGTATACGGGTACTTCGCTGTTGTCCATACATTTTATCCTCGTTTGTAGAGCCCCGCAAAAAATAATTCTAATATTATTGTACCACGAAGGCTAAAATGTAAGGTAAATTTGCGGTATTTATGTTATTTTTATATATGCAGGGAAGAGTGACATAATTGTATCCGATATTTGATTTTGCAGTGCAGTGTGAAGATGGTAGAAATACGCCGCAGTAATCAGCACACGGGCTATTTTCGACGACATCGGTGTATTTGTATCAAAGAAAGGATGCCTTATGAGAACAGTTCTGAGAAAACGAATTTCTTTGCTTATCCCGTTCATTATTATCATCAATCTTTTTGCCGGTATTACTTTCCCTGTTTTCGCATCCGTTACGGAAAATGTTGTGGAGTGGGTCGCTCCGTCTACCATGACGGAAGCCGTATCACAGCCTGCGACCGGCGGAACAAATGCGTCCGGCGCAGTCCTGCAGACTACTTTTGGCGGCAGTATCAAATACAGCAGTTCCAGGTATGCGGCTGCAAGCGGCCTGTGGTCGACCGGAGACACCAGGGTACCGCCTTCCGGCTGGGTCATTACCCTTTCTACGCTGAATTATTCCGCTCTGCAGCTGAGCTTTAATTCCCGTGGATCGAGTACGGCTCCAAGGGACTGGAAGGTGCAGTACAGCACGGACAATGCCGTATGGACGGATGTTGCAGGATCCGCATATCAGTCAGCGGCAACTCCCGGCACAAATGTCGGACCGCTGGCTCTACCGGAGCCAGCCTCTGATAAGGCCGTTCTCTACATCCGCATGATTATGGCGGACAATACAGCAATTACCCTCAATGCCGACGGTACGGAAAAACCTGTCGGAACCGACGTCAGCTGCACCAGTAATATCAATAACATCATAATATCGGGAACCACGATCCAGGATGTACCGCCGACTCCTACTCCGACCGGTACGCCTTCTCCGACAGATACACCCACGCTGACCCCTACCGATACCCCTACACTGACTCCGACGGAAGTTCCGACTGTGACTCCCACGGAACCTACACCGACAGCCGTTCCGACAATCGTGCCTGTTTCCGATTACAACCTGTATTTCGGACAGCTGCACTCCCATACAACACTTTCGGACGGTGCAGGCACGGTCACGGATGCGTTCGCGCATGCGGCCGCCGTTGACAACCTGGATTTCCTCGCTGTCACGGATCACTCGAATTCATTTGAGTCAGGCACATATGCGGCTTCTATCAACACGGATGCCATGACCAATGCATCCTGGGCTGCAGGTAAGAACGCTGCCGCAGCCATTACATCCCAGGCGATTGCCAACAGTGACAACCTGATGGATCCGGCATCCACTTTTCTCGGCATTTTCGGATATGAAATGACCTGGAGTGACGGATGCGGTCATATCAACACGTTCAGTACGATGGGATTTGAGAACAGGAATAATCCGGTTTTCAAAAACGGATCGCAGTCCGTATCCAACCCGGCGGGACTGCTGGCGTATTACAGTAAGATCGATTCCGCCGCAGGCTCGATTTCACAGTTCAACCATCCGGGATCAACATTCGGCGATTTCTATGATTTTACCAATTGGACCGCGGCCAATGATGCAGCGATTACGCTGCTTGAAGTCGGCAACGGGGAAGGTGCCGTACACCAGACAGGATATTTCCCGTCCTATGAGTATTACACGAGGGCTCTCGACAAGGGATGGCACGTAGCGCCGACAAACAACCAGGACAACCACAAGGGCAACTGGGGAGATTCCAATACGGCCCGTTCTGTTGTCCTTGCATCGGAGCTGACGGAACAGAGCCTTTATGATGCCATGAGAAACAGGCGCGTCTATGCGACCGAAGACAACGACCTGAGCATCGTCTACACATTGAACGGCGAAATCATGGGAAGCATCCTGGAGACGTCCCCCGATGATGTCACAATCAGTGCCTTTGTTTCCGATCCGACAGACAGTGCCGTCGGTACCGTCGAGGTGATCGTTAACGGCGGGCAGGTTGCCGCATCGACCGTTGTTACGGCCCAAAGCCAGGAAGTAACATTTACACTCGACAACAGCTATACGTATTACTACCTCCGCATCACGCAGGCCGATACCGACACGGCTGTGACAGCACCCGTCTGGACCGGCGACATCGAGCATGCCGGCATCACTTCCATTAAGACGGATACAGCCCTGCCGATCAAGGGTGAGGACCTTACCGTCACAACGACTCTTTTCAATGACGGAGCGGATGCAATGCTGATCGATTCCCTGACGTATACCGTTGGCGGTACAATTGTGAAAACAATTGCCGGCAGTGAACTGACCGACGGCAGCACCGTATTGACCGGCAGTACAAAAACAGTCAAATTCGAATATGCTCCGGCAAATTACGGCAGCAACGATATGACCGTTACCCTGCACGCAGAGATCAACGGCGTATCCAAGGTCTATAATGACATTCTCAAGCTGACAGCCGCTGATCCCAAGACGGTCACAAGGGTTCTTATCGACGGCACGCACCTGAATGATTATGTGAACGGATATTACTCGGGGAACATGACCAACCTGATAAATATCTGTGCTGCAGAAGGCGTACAGGCAAGAATTGAGACCTCTGCAATTACAGCCGATATGCTCGCGGATACGGATCTCCTGATCGTGACAGCTCCGCTGAAATATGTCAAAGGCCAGACTCCGCAGTCCTTCAGCGCGGAGTTCAACACAATGGTTGCCGATTATGTAAAGAACGGCGGTACGGCGATCCTATGCGGACTGGCCGACTATCAGGACAACAATACAGGAGATCCATATACTTCCACAAAACAGATCAATGATCTCCTGGAAGCAATGGGTGCAGCTTCATCCATCAACAGCGATGAAGTATACGATGTCACCCAAAATGAAGGTTCACCTTATCGACTGAAATTTACAAATTATAATGCAGCTTCTGTATGGCTTACCGGTGCAGATCCGGCACAGCTTTACAGCGTATATTCCGGCTGCTCCGTAAATCCGGCCGCTTCCGGGGAAGCATTGATCATGGGGCACTCCTCCACCTATTCGATCAATTCCAAGGTAGTGACCGGAGAATACGAGAGTACTGTTCCGAAGAACGGCACGGTAATCCCGGCAGGCTCAGTCTGTGCGCTGGCCACGGAAGCTGTCGGCAGCGGACGTGTATTCGTGAGCGGCACCGTGTTCATGTCGAATTTCGAAATTGCTGCGGATGCAGCGACATCCACGAATCTTCCTTACACCAACTACACAATCATGATGAACATCATTGATTCCGTGAAAGTGGATATTCCGGTAAGCGCGATTGCGGATGTCCGGGCGAACGGAGTTACCGGTGAAGTGTTCGCAGTGGAAGGCATCGTCACGGCAGGAACAGAAACCCCGACAGCCTTCTTTGATGCGCTGTATCTGCAGGATGCAACCGGCGGAATCAATATTTTCCCGATTGCGAACGGATCAGGCATAATAGTGGGACAAAAAATTCGTGTTATCGGACATGTCGATTCCTACCAGGGAGATTTCGAACTGAAGATCGGTTCGGGCATTGAAGGGTATGAAATCCTCGATACGACGGTTAACCCGGTTGTGCCGGCCGCCGTTACGGCCGCCGCTGCAATGGATTACGCAGCAAACGGAGGCCGTCTTGTCAAAGTAACCGGCGAAGTTTCCGATGTCGTACTGAGCAACGGCGTGGTGTCAAGCTTTATGGTCGATGACGGAAGCGGTGCGAAGGCGCGAATCTTTATAGACGGCTATATTACTCCCGCTGTTGCCATTGAGAGCTTCGTCACGAACGGCGCGTATATCAGTGCAGTCGGCCTTGTCTATGCAAACCCGGACGGTATCAATATCCGGGTGCGCGACCGCGCAGAAATTAAGACGGAGACGGATAAGAGGGACCTTGCTGCCAAAATTAGCGCCGCACTCCTCCTTGAGAAGGAAGATTATACTTTGGGAAGCTGGAAGCGCCTTGAGAGGGCATTAACGGCTGCACAGGCCGTATTTGCCGACGGTACGGCTTCACAGGATCAGGCAAACTGCGCGGCAGCGAGGCTCCAGTACGAAATGGACAGGCTGCAGCGTCTGCCGCCGCAGTACTATTTCCCGATTCCGCATCGGTTGTTTTTTGCGTATTGTGTGCGGTTTTACCTGACCATGAACATATGGAATAAGCACGGCTGACGGTAAGACCGTAAAATCAGACAGATGAACTGCGGCTGCCGGGAAATTCGAAAGGGTTTCCCGGCAACATTTATGAAAGGCGGTGCAGTTCGTGATATTATGAAATTACTTAATGAGCGGTTTCTATCCTGAGGAAAAAGGGCGGAGAAATCTATGTATGATATCTGCATTGTCGGCGCCGGAATCATCGGCTGTTTTATGGCCCGTGACCTGTCAAAGCGCGAACTGAGCATCCTGATGATTGATAAGGAATCCGACCCGGCCAATGGTTCGACCATGGCGAACAGCGCCATAATCCACGCCGGCGACGATCCGGAGGACGGTACGCTGAAAGCATTGCTGAATGTGCGCGGCAGCCGGATGTACGAAGATATATGCAGGGACCTGGGCACGGCTTTTTTGCGGACTTCGGCGCTTGTTGCCGCAACGTCGCCCGAGGAGGAAGTCACGCTCGGAATGCGTTTTGAAAAAGCGCGGGCACGCGGCATCCCGGCGGTTATGCTCACGCGTGAAGAGGCCATACGGAAAGAACCGAACCTGAGCAGCCTTGTAACGAAAGCCATGGAGCTCCCGACAACCGGCGTTATACGACCGTGGGAAGTAGCAATCGCACTTGCCGAAGAAGCCGTGCTGAACGGCGTGGAACTGCACCTCGAAGAAGAGGTCACGGGGATTAATCGGCACATAGGAGAGCCGGCTGTACCGGGCATTCCGGACGATTCCGACACCGGGTTTTACACAGTCCGCACGAGGGCCTGCTCGCTTTCCGACAAGGGAGAACATACCTATGACGCACGGGTCATCATCAACTGTGCCGGCGTTTTTACGGATAAAATATACAGGATGGTGACGGATAGAAATCCGCTTCCTTTTACGGTTATCCCGCGGAGGGGAGAATATTTTGTCATCGACAAACTGAAAGAACCCGTTGTAAAAAGGATTATTTATCCTGTGCCGTCTGCTGTGGGCAAGGGAATCCTTGCCACGCCGACCGTCGACGGGAATCTCCTTGTGGGGCCGAATGCCCTGGATATTGATGACCCGGATGGGATCAATACGACGTATGACGGTCTCGCATATGTGCGGGAAAAAATATCCAAAACAGTTAAAAATATTCCGATGGACAAGGTGATCCGGCAGTTTGCAGGACTTCGGGCCAAAGGCAACAACGGAGATTTTCTCATTGAAGAAGCAGACGATGCCCGTCATTTTATCAATATCGCCTGCATCGATTCGCCGGGTCTTTCTTCGGCGCCTGCAATTTCCGAATATGTCATCGTCAATATCCTGGGCGGATTTTTGCCCATGACCATGAAGAAGTCCTTTATTAAGCGCAGACCTCCCGTGGACCTGGCGGCGATGCCGCCCGATGAGCGGGCAAAGCTCGCCGCGAAGGATCCGTCGTTCGGAAATATTATCTGCCGCTGCGAACAGGTTACGGAAGGGGAGATCCTTGACGTGATCCGCCGCCCCGTCGGGGCACGTACGGTGAAAGGCGTCAAGAAGCGCGCGCGGCCGGGTATGGGCCGCTGCCAGGGCGGTTTCTGCGAACCGAGGGTAGTTGAGATCCTGGCGAGGGAGCTGGGCATTCCGAAGACGGACGTGCGTTATGACAGCAGTGCAAGCGTCCTTCTGACCGGCGAGACAAAAAATTTGCCGGAGGTGCAGCCATGAAAGAGTATGGGATCATCATTATCGGAGGCGGAAGTGCAGGCCTCGCAGCCGCGATTTCGGCATGGGAAGCAGGCTGCCGCGATATTCTGCTGCTTGAACGCGACAAGGAGCTCGGCGGTATCCTGCTGCAGTGCATACACAACGGATTCGGCCTCCATACTTTTAAAGAAGAATTATCCGGGCCTTCCTATGCCGAGCGTTATGTCGGGCATCTGAAGGCTCTCGGGATAGAATATAAGACGCACTCTATGGTGACGCATGTCAGCCGGGATAAAACCGTGGAATATGCAAGCCCTTCGGAAGGCTATGTACAGGTTCGGGGACGTGCGGTCATCCTTGCAATGGGCTGCCGCGAACGCACCCGCGGCGCCGTACAGCTGCCCGGATACCGTCCGAGCGGAATCTGGACGGCCGGGACGGCGCAGCGTTATCTGAACATGGAAGGATACATGGTCGGACGGAAGGTATTCCTGCTCGGAAGCGGGGACATCGGGCTGATCATGGCCCGCAGGATGACGTTGGAAGGTGCGGAAGTACTCGGCGTTGCCGAGATCATGCCCTACTCCAACGGCCTTCCGAGAAATCAGAAACAATGCCTGGAGGACTTCGGCATTCCGCTCTACCTGAGCCATACAGTAACGGATATCCTCGGCAAGGACAGGCTCGAGGGCATAGTCATTTCGGCGGTGGATGAGCATCTGCGGCCCATTCCCGGTACGGAAAAACATTTTGAGGCCGATACGCTTCTGCTGTCTGTCGGTCTGATCCCCGAAAATGAACTGAGTGAAGGTGCGGACGTCCAATTGCACCCGCAGACAAAAGGCGCGGAGGTCAGCGAATCCCTTGAGACAAGCATACCGGGCATTTTTGCATGCGGGAATGTCCTTCATGTGCACGACCTGGTGGATTTTGTCAGTGAAGAGGGCGCCAGGGCCGGTATCGCTGCGGCGAAATATATCCGCGGCGAACTGCTTCACGGCCAGTCTTTCCGGACTATGTCCGGCGAGGGAATCGGATATGTCCTGCCGCAGATTGTACATTGTGAGGGATGCGGGGATAAAATCGAATTCATGTTCCGCGTCAAAAAAGAATACAGGGACGCCGAAATCCGCATATTTAAGGATGGCAGTCTCCTGAAAACGATCAGGAGGCCTCATATGGTCCCTGCCGAGATGGAAAAAGTTACACTCAGAAAGGAAGAAATAGCCGATGCGAAGGAGGCCCTCCGTTTCGAAGTCTTTTCTGCAGCCCGCTCAGCGCCCGTTTCCGCGGCAGTCCCCGGAAAGATCTGCGGGGCGGCTTCGGCCGGCCTGCCTGAAAAGGCGGCCGACATACGGGAACTTACGTGCATCGTATGCCCGGTAGGCTGCCGTCTTGCCGTACATCTTGACGAGACCGGCAAGGTCTCGGCCGTTACGGGAAATACCTGTAAAAGGGGAGAACAGTATGGCCGGCAGGAACTGACGTCTCCCACAAGGACAGTCACCAGCACCGTGGTGATCGAGGGCGGCCTGTACAGGCGGCTTCCCGTCATTACGTCCGGGAATATACCAAAAGCAAGAATGAACGACATTATGCAGGCAATCAGCAAAGTGAAGGTACATGCCCCCGTCCGTATGGGAGACGTCATTGTTGAGAATGTCTGCGGCCTCGGCGTGAACATTGTTGCAGGCAGAACCATGGAGCAGGAATAACCTGCCGGGCAGACTCCTGTAAATATCTTCTGCCTGCATGAACGCTTTACCGTATTAAGCTTCTTCTTATCTTTATCGGTTTTTTTCCGACATAATGAACAACATGACAGCCATGCGAAATTCCTTTTATGAAGCTTTTCCGCAGGGACAGTCTGCCTGTTGAAAATTATTGCATGATTTCGGATTTTTTTAAAATATTATCGAAAATAACGCATCATTTTTCCGGCCTGAAAAGTATTACAAGTGAAGGACCTTCACAAACGAGAGGAGACCGCGAGGTTGCAGGATCAAAACGAATACCTGACGTATCTGGTTGAGACATACGGCGATATGGTCTATCGACTTGCTCTGGCAAGAGTCAGGAACCCGCACGATGCAGAAGACATTGTTCAGCAGGTTTTTTTGAAGCTGGTCAAAAATATCGACAGGCTTGAGACAGAAGAACACGTGAAAGCATGGCTTATCAAAGTGACTGTAAATGAAGGAAAAAGCCTGTTTTCGTCAGCATGGAAGAGACATACTGCAAGCATTGAGGAATCAGGCGAAGCAGATGAACTTTCCTTGGAGCCGCAGGACATAAGGGAGACGAGCGACATTCTGCAGGCCGTTTTCCGTCTGCCGGAAAGATATCGGGTCGTTGTTCATCTTTATTATTACCATGATTTGTCGACGGAGGAGATTGCAAAACTCCTTGGCCGTTCCAATCATACGGTACGGTCACAGCTTTCCCGCGGCCGTGAAAAGATGAGAAGGGATCTGAAGGAGGTATTCGAAGATGTTTGACTCAAAATACAAGGAGGCGTTGGAGAATATGAAACTGCGTGATAGTTTTAAGGCCGGCTTGCTTACTAAAATGAAAAATGCAAAGAAAACGTCAGCCCCGGGAAGAAGACTTGTCCTGGCGGTTGTTGCAGGCGTTCTGGTTGTTTCGACCTCCGTTGCTCTGGCTGCAAATGCCGCAACGGACGGCCGCCTGTTCAGGAGTATGTTCGTTGGAAACGGATATTTTCAGACACAGACAACAGCCGGCAGCAGCTCTGCCGTCACACCTGCTGAAGTACCGACAGTGACACCGACAGTGACCCCGACAGCCGCACCGGCGGGGAAGCCGACTTTGACTCCGACAGACGTACCGGAAGCGACACCTGCTGTACCGGCAGTAACGGCGGCAGCTGCGCCCACATCGAAGCCTGCAGCACAGCCGACGGCGGCGCTGACCGGACGCACGGCACCCTCCGTCAGCGCGAATGCAGGTAATGACTGCGTTGTCGTATCCTGGAATAAGATAACAAATACGGACCTTGTTGGATATAAGGTTGTGGCATCCGGGAGTGATTCCGCACCGATGTACAGCGAGAACGGCTACTACGCGTGGATCACCGATGCCGGTACAACCAGCTGCACGATCCATAACGGAGACGGCTATACCGGCGGCGACGTCGGGACGTTCTCCGGGGGGACATCATACTATTTCAGTGTGACCGCCATTTACGGTGATGAATGGCAGAAGATTGCAGGCAATGCCGTACAGGTAACGATGCCGGGTGATCCGGTACCGTTATCCGATGCGGTGGGCCGTATAGCCCCGTCCGTGAATGCCGTGCCCGGTGATAACTGCGTTGTCGTAACATGGAACAGGATTGACAGTGCGGACCTTGTCGGATATAAGGTTGTGGCATCAATTCAGGATTCGACGCCGGTATACAGCGAGAACGGCTATTATAAATGGATCACGGATGCCGATACAACCAGCTGCACAATCTATAACGGAGACAGCTATACCAGCGGCGACTTCGGTCAATTCACCGGCGGTCAGGCCTACTACTTCAGTGTCACGGCCATATACGGCAGTGAGTGGCAGAAGATCGCAGGCAACACCGTCCAGGCCGTGATGCCGGGTGCTGCGGCGGCTCCGGATCCGGAAGGCACATACCCGGCTGTTACGCTGAATGACCCGGCTTTGTCAGGGACAACGGCGGCGTTATCCTGGTCCCGGACGACGGATACAACCGGATTTAATTTCTACAAAGTCGTTGTTTCCACGACGGATGATACCCCGGTTTACCCGGAAAACGGTTATGTATATTACACGACGAACCCGGACGAACTTACATACTCGTATGTTCCTGGCGGATCGGGAACATACTATATCAGCATCACGGCGGTCTACACAGCTAATGGCACGACGCACTATATTCCGAGCAACGTAAAGACAGTGGTAATTCCGTAATTGCAGGAGCAGCGGAAACACCCGCGCTTCTTCTTTATTGAGCCGGCGCGCCCCCCGCACGCCGGCTTCTTTTCTGCCTGACGGAATTATTTTACGGAAGTGACAGGGAGAATCCTTTATGATACGTACCGGATGCAGTAAGATGAGAACAGAAATGCAATTTTGAAGGAGGTTCCCTATGAAATATGTAAAAGCAGCCCGGATATCTGCACTTACACCCGGAAACAAAATGCTTCTTACCCTGGAGGGCAGGACAATTCTTCTGGCAAATATTCAAAATGTGTATTATGCGATCGATAACCGATGCCCGCATATGGGCGGATCCCTATACGACGGGAAGCTCGAAGGCAGCCAAATTACCTGCCCGAGGCACGGCTCCGTTTTTGATGTTGCGACCGGAAAAGCTGTATCAGGCGGAAAACTCCTGTTCATGAAGTTCAAGGTTCGTGATGCGCAGAGTTATCCCGTGAAGACGGAAGGAGAGGACATTCTGATCGGCATCGAATAATGCTTCGCAGGCAAAGGGGATCGATTCATGAAACATAAGCAGAAAGAGCTTGCGGACAGCGTATTGCGGATTTTGGGAATCCTGTTTGTTCCCCTGTGCCTGTTCTATCTGGAGCTTCTGTTTTCCATGCTGCTGCACTATCGGATGACCTTGTATGATGCCGGGTTTACATTTGCAGCGGCAGCCCTGCTTCTGTCCCTTTCCTTTGCTCCCGGGCAGCCGCGGGTTCATTTTGTGCTGCAGGGAATGATTCTGGGCGTTCTGACTGTGCTATACCTCTCGCAGTTCCTGTACAGCCGTATTTTTCAGACGCTTTACATTGTGCAGTCGCTCAAAGGCGCAGGAAAGGCAATGTCCTTTGCGTCCGTGCTGCTCGACAAAATGAAGGTAAATGCCGGGTGGATCTTCCTGTTTCTTGTTCCGCTGATTCTCTTTTTCACGTGTCAGAGGATTCTTCTTAAAAAAATAACATATTCCGTCAAACTGCCGCTGCTCAGCCTTGCCGCGGCTGTCGTCGCATGCGGGGGAATGCTCGGCCTTGTGCTGCATGACACAGATGGTGCCCTAAGCCCGCGCATTCTGTTTCTCCATGCATTTGTTCAGGAAAAATCTCTGACTGATTTCGGCCTTATCACGACGATGAGTCTGGATATTAAGTACAATGTCCTGCATGTGCAGTCGGAGGAGAAGACGGAAATTGATGCAGGCAGCATAAGGATCGTTGAGAAACCCGCCGCTGCGGAAGCAGCAGAAGCTTCTGCTGCCGGGTCTCCCGATATTTCTGCGCAGTCTGCCGCGGATACAGCCGTGAGAGGGACAGAAGCCGGTGATACGGCGCCGGACCCGGTGCCGACTGCCGTGCCTGTGCCGAATATAATGGATATTACATTTGATTTTTCGGAAGAAGATCCCGCTCTTCTTGAGATGAACACGTATTTTTCCCGGCGCGAGCCGACCTATACCAATGCATATACGGGCCTTTTCAAGGGGAAGAACCTGATCCTCATAACGGCGGAAGGTTTTTCGAAATATGTGATTGATCCGGAGCTTACGCCGACGCTCTACAAGCTTGCGACGGAAGGCTTTGTGTTCAACAATTTCTATACGCCTGTCTGGGGGGTCAGCACATCGGACGGCGAATACGCGGCCACTACGGGCCTGATACCCAAAGCCGGCGTCTGGAGCTATACGGAAATATCTGACAATTACATGCCCTTTGCCTTTGGCCGTCAGTTCGCAGCTCTGGGCTATGTATCAAGGGCATATCATGACCACACATATACATATTATAACCGTGACCGGTCCTACCCGACGATGGGCTATATATATGAGGGTCTCGGCAGCGGTCTTGATGTTGCGGAGACCTGGCCTGAGTCGGACCTGGAGATGATGCAGAAGACGGTGCCGGAGTACGTGCATGACGCACCTTTTCATGTCTATTACATGACGGTCAGCGGGCATCTGCAGTACAACTTCGGCGGCAATTTCATATCGGCGAAAAACAGGGAGCTTGTTGAAGACCTGCCGTATTCCGGCCATGTCAAAGCATACCTGGCCTGTCAGGCAGAGCTTGACCTGGCCCTCGAAAATCTGCTGGAACAGCTTGAAGCGGCCGGCCAGCTGGACAATACCGTGATCGCCTTAAGCGCGGACCATTATCCATACGGACTGACTGCCGGCGAATATGACGAGCTCGCAGGGCATGAGCTGGAAAGTACGTTTGAGATGTATAAAAACGCGTTCATACTGTGGTCTGCCGATATGGAGGAACCCGTCGTTATAGACAAGTACTGCTCGAGTCTGGATATTGCTCCTACGCTGTCCAATCTGTTCGGACTTGCGTATGACTCCCGCCTTTATATGGGGACGGACATCCTGTCGGCATCCGATCCGACCGTTGTTTTTCAGGACAGGAGCTTCATCAACGGGAAAATCATGTATGATGCGAACAGCGGGGAAGTGATTAACCTTTCCGGTCAAATGATAACCGAGGACTATGTCAGGGACTGCATGCAGTCCCTGAGCGATGCATTCACGTATTCCGCGCGCATAATTGACGAAGATTACTACCGGTACCTGTTTGGAGAGGGCGGTTCCTGAGAATTGCTGCCGGGAAAGCTGCTCCTCTTACCGGCATATTCCGGAAAATTTGACATGCGGAATCTTACGGTATCCATTACAATAAAATAAGGTCAAAAGTGATGAATCCCGGGAAGATATCTGCGGGATTCATCGGGAATGAGAGCAGGAGGTATATTGCATGGAATACAGAAAAATAGAATCTCTCGGTGCGGAACCGTCGCTTTTAGGGTTCGGCTGCATGCGGTTTCCGACACTTGAAAACGGAAAAATTGACGAGACAGAGGCAGAGAGGATGCTCGATACAGCCTATGCCTGCGGAGTGACATATTTCGATACGGCATACCCTTACCACGACGGTGCAAGTGAGCCTTTTGTCGGCCGTGTCCTCAATAAGTATTACAGGAGTACGTATTATCTGGCGACCAAGCTGCCCTGCTGGAAAGTACAGAGTCAAGATGACGCGAAGAGGCTTTTCGAGGAGCAGCTGAAGCGGCTCGATAAGGATTATATTGATTTCTATCTCCTTCACTCTCTCAGCAGGGATACATGGCACAGGATGGTTGACCTTGGTGTCGTCGAATTCTGTGAGCAGCTCCAGGCGCAGGGGAAAATCAGGTATTTCGGATTTTCTTTCCACGACGACTATTCCGCGTTTGAAGAAATCCTTACTTACCGCAAATGGGATTTCTGCCAGATACAGCTGAACTATATGGATACGGATGAACAGGCAGGCATGAAGGGGTATTCCCTTGCCGAAAAAATGGGGGTTCCCCTGATAATTATGGAACCGGTTAAGGGCGGCAGTCTTTCGAAATATCCAGGGGAGATTGCAGATATTTTCCGTGCAGTCAGGCCGGAAGCTTCGATGGCGTCATGGGCGCTTCGCTGGGCCGGCAGCCTGCCGGATGTGAAGGTTGTTTTGAGCGGTATGTCGGCAATGGATCAGGTAAAGGATAACATTGATACTTTTACGGATTTTGAACCGTTAAGCGATGCGGAATCCGCAGCTGTGGAAGCGGCGGAGAGGGGCCTTAGGCTGCGTGTCAATAACGGATGCACAGGCTGCCGCTACTGTATGCCCTGTCCCTCGGGCGTCGATATCCCGGCTAATTTCCGGCTCTGGAACAAATATGCCATGTTTCAGAATCCCGGGGATGTGGTCTGGGGATGGAAAGAGGAAATAGACGACAAAGCCAAGGCTAAGAACTGCATCAGCTGCGGCAAATGCGAGAAAGTATGCCCGCAGAAGATCAGCATCCGCAGGGACCTGGAAACCCTTCAGACTGAGCTTGATTCGGTGTTTGAGAAAGCGGCCGGAAGCAGAAAGTGACGGGTTCCGCAGGCGGCCGTGTCTCCCGGAGTATAAATCACATGCAAGAAGCCGAAAACCACTTTACCTGTGGTTTCCGGCTTCTTCATAAGTTTTTATTGGTTGGCCGGCAGACAGGCCCGGCCGGCGTGTTACTTCCCTGATTTGGGCTTTAACGCAAAGCTTCCTTTTTTGACATAAAGGATCTGGATGACTGTACCGACAATCAGTGCGACAAAGACCAGTATCATAAATACCCAGAACGGAAGCGTCGTCGACATAAAAGCCGGCATTACGATTCCGAATGATACAACGAGCAGGATGATGTTCAGCAGTCTTTTCTGGCTGGGAATAAATTCAATTGTCTTTCCGCAGGAACCGCAGACAAATTCAAATTTGCCGGGAATGTAATTCTTCCAGCTCGCTGACGGCTTGTGAACGCAGGCGTCGAGCTCTTCCATGGCCTGCCCGGCAGGCATCTCCTGTGAAGCCGAATCATCTGATTCCGCCCTGACAGCATCTTCTTCATCCTGGTTCTTCTTCACGTACGAATCATACAGAGCCATGAGCTCGAGCTGTTCCTGGGTGTAATCCGGTTTAACTTCCGTACCTGCATCCGATGATGCACCGGTATCGGGCCCTTGCGCGGATGTATCAGGCGTCTTTTCCTGGAAACCGCCGAATCTGAGCAGCAGATACTGTACCAGGAGATACACAAGGACGAGCCCGCCCATGATCGAAAATTGCTGGATCATCGCATTCGTGGCCGCCTGGCCGGTAAGACCGCTGCTGCCTCTGAATGCCGTGAAAACCAGGGCAACAACAATGACTGCATTAATGGCCTGGGAAAAAGATTTGGTCTTTGGCGTCATCTCGATATCTTCGCCGCACTCCTTGCATACATAAGAAGGCTTTCTGCCAAATAGCAGTTTGAAACTGAATTTTGGTTGATGTTTGCATGTCATAATAATTTGTGACTCCTTTATTGCTATTTGGTGGGAAAGTGCCTCCGGCTCCGCAGATGCAGGCATTTGCAAAACCCGGCTGAATGTAATCCATTATACACCAAAAAAAGAGCTGCTGTTCGTGAACTCTTTCGAGTCCATTTGCAGCAGCTCCCATTTTGTCAGTGATTATCCTCTAATCAGGATACTGAGTGATTACTCAGCGATTTTAGCGTACATGAAGTACTTGTATCCAAGAGGAGAGGACCATACGCCTGTAAGATTCGTTGACTGGAGATAGATGTCAACATAGTAGTAAATCGGGCAAAGTACCCACTCCTTAAAGAGAATGTCTTCTGCTTCATGCATAAGCTTGAATCTCTCTGTCTGATCGGAGCTTGATTTGATCTGGGAAATAAGTGCGTCATAGTCAGCGTTGCTCCACTGAGCATCGTTGTTGCCGCCGCCGGTTATCCACATATCAAGGAACGTGATCGGATCGTTGTAATCAGCGAGCCAGCCGTTTCTTGCAATTTCGTAGTCGCCGTTCTTACGGGAGTTAAGGAATGTTGCCCAGTCCTGGGAAACAAGGTCTACATTGACGCCGATTGCAGCCCACATACTCTGAAGGGCTTCACCGATCTGCTGGTGGCCTGTGCCTTCATTGTAGAGGTATTCGAGTGTCGGGAGACCTTCGCCGTTCGGATATCCTGCCTCAGCAAGGAGATCCTTGGCCTTCTGGAGGTTGGCGGCATTTCCTGCAGCAGTCGGATCATAATAGTCACCGCCTACTGTACGGTACTCTTTGGTTGCATCAGCATCCGTAAGACCTGTCGGTACATACGCGCCTGCAGGCTCCTGTCCGGACTTGCCGATGTTGACGCAGATATAGTCGCGGTCAACAGCAAGTGTCAGGGCTTCACGTACAAGGATATTGTCGAGAGGGGCTGCCGTGGTATTGTAGCTGACATAATAGGTTCCGAGCTGGCCGGCCTTGTGGAACTCGGCCTTGTCCTGCCATGCTGTGATTTCATCATTCGGCATCTGGTCGGCGAAGAGGATATCTCCGTTGACAAATGCGTTCAGGATGGACACATCATCTTCCATGAGGACGAACTTGATTGTGTCGGGGCCAAGAGCTGCTACATTCCAGTAGTTCGGATTCTTCTCATACTTGATGTATGAACCGGGAACCCACTCAATCATTTTGTAAGGGCCGTTGCCGACATAAGAATCAACTTTTGTAGCCCATGCTTCCGGATCAGCCTCAACGATATCCTTCTTAACAGGTGAGAAGGTCGGGAAAGCTGTGAGTTCAAGGAAGTAAGGAGTTACAGCGTTCAGCTTGACAACAAGTGTCTTTGCATCCGTAGCGGTAACATCAAGCGTTCCTGTATCGTATCCGGCGATAGACTCAAACATGTAAGCATAGTCGGATGCCGTATCAGGGGAGATGGCACGGTTCCATGAATAGACGAAATCCTCTGCTGTAAGATCAGATCCGTCGGTCCACTTAAGCCCGTCACGCAGTGTGAAGGTATAAGTAAGGCCATCATCGCTGATAGCTACGGATTCGGCCTGTCCGGGGATCGGTGTGCCGGTTTCGTCAAGGGTATACAGGCCCTCGAAAGCGTGGATGATCAGAGTCGCGCCGTCAACGGATGAGTTGAGGGCAGGATCAATTGTGTCCGGGTCCGGTCCTACGTTAACAACCAGGTCCTGGGCTGAAGCAGCTGCTGCCGTAGCGTCGGTGGAAGCTGCGGTGGTGTCTGTTCCTGCTGCTGTTGTTGCTGTTGTTTCTCCGCTCTTGCTGCCGCAGGCAGTTGCAAGCATGGAAGTCAGCATAACCAATGATAAAAGCAATGCAATCTTTCTTTTCATGAAGGATCCTCCTTTTTCAGAGCAAATATTATTACAAATTAATTGTAACCAAATTAATTATAGGTCCATAACCGCGGACCGCGCAACACAAATAATTGTATCTATTATGCTGCATGTTTGTTCATTAATTCCAATTTGTCCATTACTGCAGTCAGACTTTCGGGACACTGTCCAGGTTATGGCAGGCGCAGAAATGACCGGGTCCTACTTCCTTCCATTCCGGCTCCTGCTCGGCACAGACTGCAGTAGCATACGGACAGCGGGTACGGAAATTGCATCCCGACGGCGGGTTGAGCGGGCTCGGAACGTCTCCCTGAAGGATGATTCTCTGCCTTGAACGGTTGATTTTCGGATCCGGAATCGGAATGGCGGAAATCAGGGAACGGGTATACGGGTGGACGTTATGGAAAGTCAGTTCGTAGCTGTCCGCCAGTTCAACCAGTTTGCCGAGATACATGACGCCGATCCGGTCGCTGATGTGCTTAACGATAGAGAGGTCATGGGCAATGAACAGATACGTCAGTCCCATCTCATCCTGCAGGTTTTCAAACATGTTGATTACCTGAGCCTGAATGGATACGTCAAGTGCCGATATCGGCTCATCGCATACAATGAATTCGGGATCAACGGCAAGTGCGCGCGCAATGCCGACACGCTGGCGCTGTCCGCCGGAAAATTCATGAGGATAACGGTTTGCATGTTCGCTGTTCAGGCCGACACGCTCAAGCATTTTGATGATTCTGTCGCGGCGGTCCTGCTTGTTTGCAGTCAGCTTATGGATATCAAGTGCTTCGCCGACTATATCGCCGACTGTCATTCTCGGGTCGAGGGAAGCATACGGATCCTGGAAAACGATCTGCATTTTCCTTCTGTAGAGCTTCATCTCCTTATTGGAAATGTGTGTAATATCTCTCCCGTCATAAATGATCTGCCCTGATGTAGGCTCATAGAGGCGCAGGAGTGTACGGCCGGTCGTTGTCTTTCCGCAGCCGGACTCACCGACAAGTCCGAGTGTCTCGCCTCTGTCAATATAGAAGGAGACGTCGTCAACCGCCTTGACATACTGGGGATGTATCGGGCTTCCGCCGACGTGGAAATACTGTTTTAAATTCTTTGCTTCAACAAGCTTATCCAATTTGGGTGTCCTCCTGTTGCTTTTCAAGTTCTTTCTTCTGCAAGAGCCAGCAGGCGCTGTAGTGGGTGTCGGAAAGGTGTGTATATTCCGGCATCTTCTCCAGGCAAACTTTCATGCAGCTCTTGCAGCGCGGTGCGAACGGGCATCCGGCCGGAGGATTAAGCATATCTACCGGTGATCCCTCGATGGGAACCAGTTTCTCATGCTCTTTTTCTGTAAGCTTGGGGATACTGTTCAGAAGTCCCTTTGTGTACTCGTGCGCAGTATGGTAAAAGATATCGTCGATCGTGCCGTATTCGACAATCTTGCCGGCATACATGACGGCAATCTTCTCGCAGATGGACGATACGATACCGAGGTCGTGCGTGATCATAATGATAGACATGCCGATCTTCTTCTTGAGGCTTACCATAAGTTCAAGGATCTGGGCCTGGATGGTCACGTCAAGTGCGGTAGTGGGTTCGTCGGCGATAAGAAGCTTGGGTTCGCAGGCCAGCGCAATGGCGATCATGATTCTCTGGCGCATACCGCCTGAAAATTCATGGGGATACTGCTTCATGCGGCGTTCAGGTTCATTGATGCCGACAAGCGTCAGGAGTTCAATGGCTTTTTCCCTGGCCTGCTGTTTGGTGCATTTTGTATGGAGCAGCAGAACTTCACAGATCTGGTTGCCGATTGTATAAACAGGGTTCAGGGAGGTCATCGGGTCCTGGAAAATAATGCTGACCTCATTCCCGCGGATTTTCCTGAGTTCCTTTTCTTTCAGCTGGTCTATGCGGTGACCGTTAAAATGGATTTCTCCGCCGACTACGCGGCCGGGATCGGCGGTAAGTCCCATAATGGAATAGGCTGTAACGGATTTGCCGCTGCCGGACTCGCCGACGATGCCTAATACATCGCCCTGGTCCATGCTGAAGGATACATCATTTAAAGCTTTCACTTCGCCCGCAGGGGTGAAGAAGGAAAGACGTTCATTCTTAATTTCCAATAACTTCTCGCTCATTACAGGTCTCCTTATTTTTTCAGCTTGGGATCAAAAGCATCTCTGAGTCCGTCACCTAACAGATTGAAAGAGAGGATGATCAGGCTGATCATGATTGCCGGGGCTAACAGACGGTAAGGATAGGATGAAATACCATCAAGGGCAGTATCGGCAAGTGAACCAAGGCTTGGCATAGGTGCTGAAACGCCCAGTCCGATAAAGCTCAGGAAGCTCTCCGTGAAGATAGCGGAAGGAATCTGAAGAGTCGTTGTTACAATGATCATACCCATGCAGTTCTTCAGGAGGTGCTTTGTAATAATTCTTCCGGAGCCTGAACCGAGGGCTTTGGCAGCCGTTACGTATTCCTGTTCTTTCAGAGACAGGATCTGTGAACGGATAATACGGGCCATTCCGACCCAGTAGAGAAGTGCAAAAACGATGAAGATGCAGATAAGACCGACGCCGACTACGTTGATCCAGGCAAAAGCCTTGTTGGACTCGGCGAGGGATTTGAGCGGATATTTCAAAGTTGTCGTCAGGAGAATGATGATAATCAGGTCAGGCACCGTGTAAATCATATCTACGATACGCATCATGACCTGATCGAGCCTGCCGCCGAAATATCCTGCAATAGCTCCGTAAAGGGATCCGATCAGGCAGATAATCGCACTGGCGACAATACCGACGAGAAGGGAGATACGGCTGCCCATCATGATACGGACTGACATATCGCGCCCGAGGCTGTCTGTGCCGAGAAAATGCGGGAAAACGGATACGCCGGCTTCCATACTTTTAAGTTCCGTATCGGAATACTCCATGGGAGCCAGGTTCTCACTGCCGCGGATCTGTGTCTTATAGTCGTACGGATAAAACGAAGGAACGATGAATGCCAGGATCAGTACGACGATGATGATAATCAGGGAGGTCATTGCCATCTTGTTCTTTTTGAGGCGGCGGAAGCCGTCCTTCCAGAAACTGACACTGTCGCGCATTACGACAAGGTTCTCTTTTTCTTCCTGGGTGGCCGGTACGAAAGCGGAAACATCCAACTGAAGAGTTAACGGATTTGGTTTTTTATCATTCATATTATTCATACACCTGCCACTTACTGTAATTTGATTCGGGGATCGACCAGCTTGTAAATGATATCAACGGCTACGTTCATGGCGATAATCAAAGCCGCCAGGAAAATGGTCGTGCCCATGATCATCGGATAATCACGGTTTACGATTGAACTGATAAATTCCTTGCCGAGACCGGGGATTGTGAAAATTTTCTCTACAACAAAACTTCCTGTCAGGGTATAGGCGATCATCGGTCCGAGGTATGTGACAACCGGCAGAATCGCATTACGCATGGCGTGCTTGAACAGCTGCTTAAAAGTAGAGAGTCCCTTTGCACGTGCGGTACGCATATAATCCTGACCCAGAACGTCAAGCATGCTTGAACGCATGAGCCGAGCTATGTATGCGATGGGGTAAAAGGAAAGCGCGGCAACCGGCATAATGTAGCTTGAGGCCGTATTCAAACCGTAAGTCGGCAGAAGTTTCAGCGAGATACTGAAAATAATGACCAGTATGGTGGACATAACAAAAGACGGCACCGCGATTCCAAAAGTGGAAAAGAACGTAATAATCTTATCCGTCCATTTACCTCTCTTCAGTGCCGCAATGGAACCGAGAGGAATGCCAAGAACGAGCGCCACGACAACGGACATCCCGCCGACTTTTGCGGATACGGGGAATTTGGCCGCGATGATATCAGACACGTAACGTCCGCGCTGCTTGAGGGACGGACCGAGATCGCCGCCCAGCATATTTACCACATAATTCTTGAACTGCACAATGACAGGCTGATCCAGTCCGTATTTCGCCTTGAGGGCGGCAGTTGTTGCCGCAGACGGAGCCTTTTCAGACAGGAACGGACCTCCCGGAATCAGGTACATAAGGAAAAAAGTCAGTGTAATGACAACTGCCAGTGTGAGAACTGCATAGAGTACCCGTTTAATAATGTATTTGCCCAATGTTAGCCACTCCTTCTATCAGGGGCACAGCAACATACATACATACGAGAGAATAACATAAGGTAACCGTCATGCCACGCATTACATATGTGATGCCTTGGACGTGCATATTCAACTCTTTATATTTATAAATATGCAGTACAACCACGTATATCTTTGTTGTATAGCCCAAAGAATTCGATTCCGAAGCAAAAGATGATCAAAAACCTGCTCTCCGTGCTGATGCACGAAGAAAAAACAAAACCCTTTGATATGCCTCTTTACTAACGGAAAGCGATACAAAATTATAATCACAGATGGGGGTACAATTCAAGTAAATTGCAAAAATATGTGGAAAATCCATGAAAAAAAGCGCATGTCACAGGTATTTTCGAGTGAAAACTGACGGACTGCAGAGGCGTATGTTCATTTTTCAATTTACCAGTTATTTCATCGTAATATTGAATGGATATTATCAAAATATACACAGATAATTTTTATTTGATTCATATATCCAGTCGGGAAGAGGGTCTGTTTCCTCTGCACAGAGGAAACACAGCAGGTTATCTGCATAAACGGAACGGAGAAACAGAAGGAATTCCCTCCTGCTGAAAGTAAAAATCGATGATTGACATCTCCTCTCCGGCATTCTATAGTGAATAAAAATTATGTTGAAGGAGGAGAGCCCATGCATCCGTCGTCTGCTGCTTATTATTATCAGTCCTATTACGCGGAGACCGGATATTCATACGGGCTTTATCCTTGCGCATGCAGGTCACGCAGAATGTGACGGGCTGACCGGATCAGATTGGATCATCAGGCGGGGTAAAGCGAGAAGCTTTGCTCCGCTTTTTTTATCGGCAGCCAGGTCAAATAGGGCAGGCAGAAGAAAGCAAACTCAAACAAAAAACGCGGAGGAGAAAAAGATGGAAGACAGAGAATTGACCGACCTTATCCTGAAGGACGCCGTGCAGGTATTTTCGGAACAAAGCCTGCGGGAGAGACTTTTGTCAGGGAAAAAGCTGAAAATCAAACTCGGGGCCGATCCGAGCCGCCCCGACCTGCATCTGGGACATACCGTCGTATTGCGGAAACTGCGCCTTTTTCAGGAACTCGGGCATGAGGTTATTTTTGTCATCGGCGATTTTACGGGCATGATCGGGGATCCGACCGGGCGAAGTAAAACAAGGCCGGCCCTGACGCTTGAAGAAACCAGGAAGAGCGGGGAATCCTATCTGCGGCAGGTCACCAAAATTCTGGATCCGGAGAAGACGAGGGTTGTCTATAACTCCGAATGGCTCGGACGACTTACCTTCTCCGACGTCATACAGCTTGCCGGAAAATTTACGGTTGCACGCATGATGGAGCGAGATGATTTCAAAAACCGTTTTGCGAACAATATTCCGCTCGGCATGCATGAACTTCTGTACCCTCTGGCCCAGGGATATGATTCCGTTGCCCTTGGCGCAGATGTTGAGGCAGGCGGTACGGATCAGACATTCAATCTTCTTGTCGGCCGTTCGCTGCAGGTCAGCTGCGGCCAGGTGCCGCAGGAAGTCATTACCTATCCGCTTCTGCCGGGTCTCGACGGAAAAGAAAAGATGAGTAAGTCGCTTGATAACTATATCGGTATCGACGAACCGCCTGCGGTCATGTTTGAAAAAGCAATGCGCGTGCCGGATGAACTTCTGGAGACTTATTTTACTCTTACAACGGACTGCGGAGCCGACGCGGTGAAGGCGGAAATGGAAGAAGACATCAGAAAGGCGCATTTCCTGTATGCCGAGACGGTCACCGCCATGTACCACGGAGCAGAAGCGGCCGCGGAAGCGAAACAGCGCTACAGGAGCATTGCATCGGGTGCCTTCCCGGAAAACATGGCTGTATTGAACATTTCAGCGGATGCCGCTGCGGACGGGACGATTTCGCTTGCGGAACTGCTCCTGTCGGCTGGTTTTGCCTCGTCAAAAGGCGACGCCCGCAGGAAGATTTCCGGCAGAGGGGTGAAGATTGACGGGGAGACGATATGCGAACAGAGCGCAGCCGTTGACGTATCTTCGCCGCGCGTCCTTCAGTTCGGGAAAAACAGCTTTTGCAGGATTATATGGAAGAAATAGAAGTCTGCTGTCAGATTGTATAGTCCTCTCTATCGGACTGCCCGAGAAAAGCTTTTTCAAATTCACCGGCCGGCATTGGCCGTCCGAGATAAAATCCCTGCATCTGCCTGCAGCCTAAACCATGGAGCAGGTCAAACTGCTCTCTGGTTTCAATGCCCTCCGCGATGCAGTCCACACCGATGGATTCGGCGAGCAGCAGGATCGAACGGACGATCTGCAGGTCATAACGGTCAAAAATTATATTGTCAATCAGCGGCATGGCAATCTTGACACGCTGGAAAGGGAACAGCTTGAGACAGCTGAGGGAAGAGTAGCCTGTTCCGAAATCATCAATCGATACCGTAAGGCCGGCCTCTTTGAACTGTGCGGCGATTTTTTCGATTCTATATTTTCCTTCGAGTGCCACGCCTTCCGTAATTTCAATGTCGACCCATTCCGCAGGGGTATCTGCGTGGGCAAGCAGCGTGAAGACATGCTGCGTAAAATCAGGCTGATCAAGCTGCTTGGGAGAGACATTGAAAGCCATTTTCAGGTTGCTGCCGTATTTCCGGTTCCACTTCGTGATCTGTGATACCGCGCGGGTCATAACCCATTCGCCGATCGGAATAATCCAGTTGATCTCCTCTGCAATCGGAATGAATTCAGAGGGGGCCACATATCCTTTACCCGGGCAGTTCCAGCGCAGAAGCGCTTCCATACCGATAAGCTTTTTGTCCGGTGCGGTAAACTGCGGCTGATAGAAGAGATCAAATTCTTTGTTGAAATCCGCTTTTTTGAGACTGATCTCGATTTTGTTCTTCCATCTGGTTTTCTGCTTCAGGATGTCGTTAAAAATAACAATCCGGTTGCAGCCCTCCTTCTTGGCCTGATACATGGCCATGTCGGCGTTGCGCAGCAGCATATCGGAACTGTCCGCGTCAATGGGATATACAGAGATGCCGACGCTGATCGTAATATCGAAGGAGAATTCCCCGACATGGATCGGTTCCGAACATTTCTGCATAATTCTCTTCATGATCTCTTCCGCGTCGTGAAGCGTATAGTTTCCGTGAAAGGCAATGACGAATTCGTCCCCGCCGAGCCGCGCGATCATCGTGTCCGGATTCTCAAATGTAAGCAGCCTTTTGGCCAGTTCAATCAGGATATGGTCGCCGATAAAATGTCCGTACGTGTCGTTGATTGTCTTAAATCGGTCAAGGTCAAGAAACGCCAGTGTCATGGTATCGTCTTTTCCAAGACATTTGACATCTTTTTCCAGCTGCGTCAGGAAATAACGGCGGTTGTACAGGCTTGTCACGGTGTCCTGGTTTGAGAGGAAATCAAGCTGTTCGTTTTTGCGAACGAGTTCCTTTGTGCGCTCCGTAATTCTTTTTTCCAGTTCCTGCGTGATGACTTTTTCGCGTCTCAGCAGCTGTTCATTCAGGCTGGACATATGAATGAAATGGCTGAGTGCGTTATGGAACGTAATAATCAGTCCGCATACAAAAAGGTCCGGGATATTAAAGCCTTCGTAGAGAACAACGAGGACCGGCAGGGGCAGGAGCAGGAGCCCTTTATGCGGATAGTCGACAAGGGGGGAGAATTTCCGCACGGCATCCGTCATGAAATAAGATCCCGGTACAATCCGGACGCCGATGGCGAGTCCCAGAAAAGCGGTCATATACAGGGCGTCAATAATGGAATTCGGAATGTATAATTCCCGTGCATATAAGTAAAAATATGTCATATCCACAAGGACATACAGGACAATGCATGCTGCTGCGATCTTGAGACCGGCATAAATCCTGACGCGGATCAGGGAAAGGTACCAGGCGGAAATCGAGATAAGAATGATGAAGTCGACAACCAGACTGGCGGGCATGGTCCAGTCGTCGACTGCCTGGAAGCTCGACAGAAATTTGCGCAGTATCAGTATCCATACCAGAAGAAGGCAGGAAACCGCGACGGCTGCCGAATCAGCCATCAGCTGAATGGCATTCCATCTTTTGCTGTTTTTAACAATATCGGTAAATATGCCCAGCAGCAGGCAAATATTCGGGACGAAATAAAGAGTCTGGCCGAATACATTATCGCCCGGGTTATTGTGCAGGACCATCTCGTCAACAGCCCACAGGATATCGGCAAATCCCCACGCCAGCGGTGCAAGACTGAAGATAAGCCAGATATACCGCCGGTAATCTGCCTTATTGGAATGAATGAAGGCAAGAAAGAGAATTGCAAAAGCAATAAAAGCTCCCAAAGGTGACAGAATGTTTCCCCAAAAATCCGACTCCGCGACGGAAGAAGCCAGATAACATGCATAATATAAGCTGGTTCCTGCTATCAACAGGGCCGTGTTCCTGGTTCCCATCTATATTCCCCGTTCGTGCTTATTTGTGGAAGGTGAGTGCCGCCATTCATCTTTCCCCCTATTATACCCATTATTGATGAGTGGAAAAGACGCAGAATGCGAACCAAAACCGAAAAACCGTGAAACCTGCCGCGGAATGTGCGCGGGAGCGCAGCAGACGGAGCAGAATCCGTCTGTCAGCTCACGCGGTTTTTCCCGCCGTGTTTTGATTCGTAGAGCATGGCGTCAGCCTCGCGGACAAGGTCCTTAGCCTCCTCATCGCCTGTGAAACAGGCTACACCCAGGCTGGCCGTCACGGGAATTGTAATGTCATTATAGATATAGGGGTTCTTTTCAATCCGGAGGCGGAGCCGCTCGGCCAGCTCGCGGCCGCCTGCCTGGCGGCTGTCCGGAAGGATCAGAGCGAATTCATCGCCGCCGTAGCGGAAACAGTAATCCGACGTACGCGTGTTTTCGGCAAGGAGGCCGGCCACATGCCTGATAACGGAATCACCGGCCAGATGTCCGTATGTATCGTTAACCGATTTGAAGCAGTCGATGTCCAGGATGATCAGGCAGAAACTCGTATCTGCACCGCCTGCCCTCCGCCGGGCATATGCTTTGAGCGTCTTCTGCAGTATTTCATAAAAATTCCTTCGGTTGTAGAGTCCGGAAAGTTCGTCGATGATGGCGAGCTCCTTCAGCTTGGAATTCGCGGCGGCCAGCTGCGCATTGACCCGTACAAGCTCCTGCTCGGCCATTTTGAGCTCGGTGATGTTCCTTGATGTGCCCCATGTTCCGACAATATTTCCGAAGTCGTCATAAAGCGGGTACTTGGATGCAAGGAACCAGACGACAGTGCCGTCGTCCTTCTCCCATCTTTCCACCCGTCCGACTATGGGCGTGCCGGTCTTCATGATTTCCTTTTCGTCATGCAGCGCGCCGCGCACAAAGTTTTCAGGGTAGAAATCCAGGTCGCTTCTGCCGATCAGCTCACGCGGGTCATCCACCCCGAACTGCTGGGCATGCGCTTTGCTGTTCAGAAGAAAGACGGAGCTGCGATCCTTAAAATAGATCGTATCCTGCGAATTATCCATAATGGTATGCATGAGCTGGGTATCTGAAAGATGTTTCTCATCTGCTGTCAGAAAAAAAGAACTGTGCTGCAGATCATTCCGGTTGTCCTGCGTTGCATGAGCGGCCATACTGCCTCCGGTAAATGTTCAAGCGTCAGCGTCAAAAAGTCCTTATGATCAGTATGTCACAACTTCGTTCGTATGTTAACACGATTATATGACAAAAATCGGCAGGGATACGGGCGGACAGCCGATTTTCCCGCAGTTGTTCCCCGGCGGCGCAAAGTGTGACCGGAGACGCTTCTTTGCATAAGCAACATATATAAACTATACTATTAAATATCCAGCAGGCCGTTTTGTATCAATGAGGAGGCAGATGTTATGCAGGAAGACAAAATAACGAATGTCGGAATTGGTTTCGCGACCGGACGGAGAAGCTTCCAGAAGGTCCTGAATACATATGTATATAACTGGTGCGAGACGGAACTGTCCGGCAAAGAGGACATACGGCTCAGTCTCCTGGTGGCATATGACCTGAAGTATTCCAACACCAGAATCGAAGACTTCACCAGGATCAGCAGGGATGTGCGGGATGTAATCGCAAACTGCTTTTTTGCGGCAGGCAAGGACTTCGAAAAAGAAATCAGCCGTCTGACGGATGACGGCATTATATCCGAAAAAGAGGCGAAGCTGGTTTTCGGGAGCGGGTATGCGGGCAAGCGCAACGCAATCCTTTACATGGCTGTCAAAAACAAACTGGACTGCCTTTTGTTCCTTGACGATGACGAGTATCCGATGGCCGTGACAAAAACGCGCGCAACGGCAGTATGGGGCGGGCAGCCGGTCATTTCCAGCCATCTCGACAACATCGGGAAAGCCGATATTACCAACGGGTATCACTGCGGCTATATATCCCCGATTCCGGGCATCGATTTTAACGAAACACTGACCGAAGATGATTTCCGGCTGTTTATCGAAGCCATAAGCAACGATATCGTTACCTGGGACAAAATTTCCGCCGTGATGAAGAACGGCGGAGTAACCTATGCGGACACGAAAATCCTGACTTCGGATGATGCCGAACCGGTTCGGGAGATCAACCATGCCAAGTTCATTTCCGGCGCAAACCTGTGCATCAATCTGTCGTATCCGGAACGCGTCTTTCCTTTCTATAACCCGCCGGGTGCGCGCGGCGAGGATACATTCTTAAGCACCTGTCTTTCCGACCGGCGTGTCCTCCGCATACCCTGCTATACGTTCCATGACGGCTTCTCAACATACAGCCATCTGATGGACGGTGTGCTGCCGACCCGGCTGAACTTTATCAAAGCGGACAATGACGCTGTCATCACCCGCTTTTACAGGGCGTGCATCGGCTGGATCCGGTATAAGCCGCTTCTGCTTTATATCACGCAGCGCGGCAGCTATGAGGATAATATCCGCGCCATGAGGAAAAACCTGAGCGTGACGCTTCCCAAAATCTGCGCATACTTCGGCAGGGATGAATTCATGGATGTCGGAAGGGAACTTGAGCGTTACAGCTCGAATGTCCAGAAGCATTACCGGCAGTTTGTACAGACGCAGCAGGCGTGGGAAAAAATAATGCAGTCGCTTTTGTGATATAATAAAAGTAATCCAAACGGTCTGAAGATACGAAAGTGCCTCCGACAGGGGGAAGCCTGCAGCACAGCATTCTTTGGGGGCAGAGGCCGCAGGTTCAACCCGGTATTGCTTACAGCAATTTCAAAAGATTCTTCGGGCCGGATATGGAAGGGGGGCCGTTATCTTTCGCAAATGACAGATGACGGCCTTTGCCTTATACGGGGGATGGACAAAGGATGGAACTTCTTTCGCAATTCCTTGATTTTGGCCTTCGTGAATATATGGAAGAGCAGATCGCGCAGCAGGAAGACCAGGGGACCGCACAGGACCCTGACGGCGTTCTCCTGCGTGCGGAAAAGTTTATTTCCGGCAAAATCCGGCTTGGCATTCCTGCCCGGTGCCGGATTAACAAAATGGGCACCGATAAAAAAAGAACAGTCTATATTTTCCCGCCGGAAGACCAGCTTGTTTTAAAAGCACTGAATTACTGCCTGTCCCGCTCCTGCCCGGGCCTGCTTCCCTGCTGCCTTGCCTTCCGTCCGGGGTTCTGCGTCCATGGCGCTTTCCGCGCCATGATCAGCCGCGCAAAGGCGGAATACAGCTGTATACGGCTTGATATCCGGAATTATTTCAACAGCATCCCCTCGGAGCAGCTGATTTGCCTGCTCCGGGAATTCCTTGCGCCGTACCCGCAGACACTTTCCGCCCTGTCAGATCTGCTCCGAGATCCCTTTGTAACGGAAGCGGGGGAAGTCCGCACCGATCCGCAAAAGGGCGCCATGGCCGGAATGCCGCTGGCACCGCTTTTTGCGAACCTGTATCTGACGGATTTCGACAGGATGGCGCGCGGATGGGTACCGGTGTACGGCCGGTATTCCGATGACCTCATCCTGTTCTGCCCGCCGGAGGATGTCGGATCCGTCTGTGAAAAAATCAGCGCGGCGCTTGCGGACAAGGGGCTCGTCCTGAATGACGGAAAGACAAAGATTACAGCACCCGGAGAAAAATGGGAATTTCTGGGTCTCTCCTGCCGCCGGGGCGACATCGGCCTTTCCGATGCGGCGGTACGCAAAATGAAAGGGAAGATTTCCCGTTCCGCCCGCAAACTGTACCGCTGGAAGGAATCCAAAGACGCATCAACGGAACGCGCCGTCCGGGCCCTCATCCGTAAATTTCAATATAAATTTTACGGCAGCGGCGGGGACGACGACGAGCTGACCTGGAGCCGGTGGTATTTTCCGCTCATTACGCAGACGGACGGCCTTCGGACGATCGACCGGTATTTTCAGGAATGGGCGCGGTACCTGGCCTCCGGGCGGCACAGCAAAAAGAATTTTGCACTGCTTCCGTACAGCCGGCTCCGGGAATACGGGTATGTCCCTCTGGTCAGCGCATATCACAAGAGGGAACGGGATCCCGCCCAGCAGAGGGCGGCGGAAAGAGCCAGGTCCGATACCTGAACCGCGTTTCTTTCCTGCGCCGGCATACAGATGACGCGTCTGTTTTTGCCGGGCTGTCTTTCTATTCAACTATTAATGGAATACAATAATAATGTCAAAATAAATTGAAATAATTTCGTAAAATGCAGTGAACAGCATCTGGAGGGCATTCTAATGAAAAAAATAATTTTTGACATGGACGGCGCTCTTTTTCAAACGGAACCGGTCCTGCTTGCGGCGCTCGAGACTGTCGAAAGCGAACTCGGGATGCCTTCCGTCCCGAAGGGCAAACTGAACCGCCATGTCGGAGAGCCGACAGATGAACTGATCCGGAATCTTTTCCCGCCCGAGACAGACAGGAAGGCATGCAGGCACCGGTTTACGGAGGCTGTGCAGCAGGCCGCGCTTGCCGAAGGAGAACTTTTCCCCGATGTCCGGGAAATGCTCGGACAGCTTTCCGAAATGGGCTATGAAATGTACGCTGCTTCCTATGCAGGCATCCGATACGTTACAGCCGTACTGGAAAAAACCGGTATTGCTTCGTTTTTTGCCGGGTCGTACTGCACCGCCGTCCCCAGAGAAAAAAGGGCGCTCATCAAAAAATTCTCCGAGCCCGGTGAATTCGCCTGTATCGTCGGAGGCACAAGGCTCTTTTATGAGATTACCGAACCCTGCCGCATCCCTTTCCTTGCGGCTTCCTACGGATATATCTGCAAAAAGGATTATTCCAAAGCTACAGGCACCGCAGCGCTTCCGCAGGAGGTGACTGCGGGCATTATCCGGACCGAGGTTTTTTATACGCTGACGGAGGAGCTTATCCGTAAGAGGAACAGCCGGGTCATCGGGATCAACAGTGCCGATACCTGGGGGGAACCGCTGTTTACAGAACGCTTTTCGGATTACCTGAAGTCCGAAGGCTTCAAAACCATTACCATACACCTGAGCGATTATCCGAACCCGACTGAGCTGTGCCATCAGGGCACAGACGAGCTCGAGGGGTACTATTTTAATTCGATCAATTACTGGAAACTGATCCGGGAGGTCCTCGATCCGCTCAGGGATAACGGATTCATCAGGACCACGGTTGCCTGCCTTGACCTTGAAACAGATACATACACAAACTACAGGCGGTATACCGCCGACAGGGATACGATTGTCCTGATTGAGGGAATTCTGCTCTTTAGGGCCCCCATTCTGGAATACCTGGACAGCCGGATTTTTCTTGACATTGATTTAACCGAATCCCTGCACCGCGGCCTCGACAGGGAGCAGCAGAAATTTGACCTGGAGACGCTGGAAAAGTACACGAAGCTGCGGATCCCGCTGCAAAAACGTTATCTGACAGAGCATTCCCCCGCGGAGAACAGCAATGCAGTGATCGACAACAGCGATGCCGACCGTCCGAAAATAACGCGGCTTCAGTAAACCGCCATATTTGTGACATAAACGGAATATAATATATAAACAGGGAATTTTTTCGGGGAGGGGCACGCTGTTATGAGACAGATATTTCTTCTGCAATGCACAAAATGCAAATACGAAAAGACCGTCATTATCGGGACCGGAGACAAACAGGATGAATTGACGGAGAGAACAAAAACCATGACGGCGGCCGGGGCGTACGGCGATGATATGCGGCGCTTCTATGCGGACCACCCCGGATCGAAAGTTATTGTTGAACAGACTTTATATCGATGCAACCGCTGCAGCTTCCTTGAAGAACTTCCGCATCTGCAGCTCGTGCATAAAGATGCCAGTTTCACGCTCCGCCACAAATGCAGGGAGTGCAACTGCCGCATGGCACCGGTATTCGACATCAATACCGCCGTGTGCCCGAAATGCAAAAAGCCGCTTCATGTCACGGAGGTCAGCGCATCCGGGGAACCGGAGGATCAGAAATAAGACACGTGCCTTTTGCACAGGGCGTATGCGGGTTTTGACCCGGCGGCCCGGGAACCGGAAAAATGTGCTTTTACATTCCCTGTGTTTTTTGCTATATTGCTTCTGATTATCTTTGAAAACGGGAGGGTATTACAATGGGTAGAGCATTAATTATCGGATGCGGCGGTGTTGCAAGTGTCGCCATCCACAAGTGCTGCCAGAACAGCGATGTTTTTCAGGAGATTTGCATTGCCAGCCGTACCAAATCCAAGTGTGACGCACTGAAGGCCAAGCTTGACGGAGGCCGGACGAAAATAACTACGGCACAGGTGGATGCCGACCATACGGAAGAACTGATCGCTCTGATCAATGCATATAAACCGGATGTTGTCCTCAATCTTGCGCTTCCTTACCAGGATCTGACGATTATGGACGCATGCCTCGCCACAAAGACCAGCTATGTCGATACGGCAAATTATGAGCCGCTCGATACGGCTAAATTCGAGTACAAATGGCAGTGGGCATACCGCGAGCGCTTTGAAAAAGCGGGGATCACGGCTCTCCTCGGCAGCGGTTTCGATCCCGGGGTAACCGGAGTATTTTCCGCTTACGCCATGAAGCATCAGTTTGACGAGATCCGGTACATCGACATTCTCGATGCAAATGCAGGCGACCACGGGTATCCCTTTGCAACGAACTTCAACCCGGAGATCAATATCCGTGAGGTTACGGCAAAAGGAAGCTATTGGGAGGACGGCAAATGGGTGGAGACAGAACCCATGGAGATCAAGCGCGTATATGATTTCCCGGAAATCGGCGAAAAGGATATGTACCTGCTTCACCATGAGGAACTCGAATCCCTTGCGCTGAACATCAAAGGAATCAGGCGGATCCGGTTTTTCATGACTTTCGGACAGAGCTATCTGACGCACCTGAAGTGTCTTGAAAATGTTGGAATGACCTCCATCGAACCGATCGACTTCCAGGGACAGAAGATTGTCCCTCTGCAGTTCCTGAAGGCAGTCCTTCCGGATCCTGCTTCCCTTGGTCCGCGTACCAAAGGCAAGACAAATATCGGGTGCATTTTTGAGGGAACAAAGGACGGCAAACCCAAAAAGTATTACATCTATAACGTCTGCGATCATCAGGAGTGCTATCGCGAGGTCGGTTCCCAGGCAATCTCCTATACAACGGGAGTGCCGGCCATGATCGGTGCCATGCTTGTTATGAACGGGACTTGGAACAAGCCCGGCGTCCATAATATTGAAGAATTTGATCCGGATCCGTTTATGGAGGCGCTTAATAAATGGGGCCTTCCCTGGAAGGAAAACTTTGCCCCGGACCTGGTGAAGTAAGAGATGGGAATAGATTTTGACATTTACCGGCTTCCCACGCCCTATTTTGCCGTCGATGAAAATCTTCTTGTCAATAACATGGAGAATCTTAAGGATGTGGCGGACCGTGCAGGCTGCCGCATCCTTCTTGCACAGAAAGCCTTCTCCATGTTTTACTTCTATCCGCTGATCGGCCGGTACTTAAGCGGAACGACCGCAAGCGGACTGTACGAGGCCAGGCTCGGATATGAAGAGATGGGAGGAGAGACCCATATTTTTTCGCCTGCCTATACGGACGCGGAATTCGGGGAAATTCTGTCATACTGCGGACATATTATCTTCAATTCCTTTTCGCAGTGGGAAAAATTCCGTGACCGCGCATTGCAGGCCGGCCGAAAATGCGGTATCCGGGTGAATCCCGAATGTTCTACGCAGGAGCATGGCATGTATGATCCCTGTTCGCCCGGTTCACGCCTCGGAGTGCCCCTCGGCGAGTTCCGCGAGGATCTCCTCGACGGCATCAGCGGACTGCATTTTCACACGCTCTGCGAACAGAACGCCGATGCGCTGGATATTACACTTGCAGCCTTTGAAGAAAAATTCGGTAAATATCTGTACCGGATGGAATGGCTTAACATGGGCGGCGGACATCATATTACGCGCCCGGACTATGATGCCGAACGCCTGATCCGGACGATTACCCGGCTGAAAACGACATACGGCGTGGAAATTTATCTGGAACCGGGAGAAGCTGCCGCTCTGCATGCCGGCTATCTGGTGAGTGAAGTCATTGACATCGTGCATAACGGAATTGACATTGCAATCCTCGATGCTTCTGCAGCCTGTCACATGCCGGATGTGCTGGAAATGCCGTACCGCCCCGAGATCATTGACGCCGGAAAACCGGGTGAAAAGAAATACACATACCGGCTCGGAGGACCGACATGCCTCGCGGGCGACATCATCGGCGACTATTCTTTCGACCGGGCGCTGAAACCGGGAGACAGGCTCGTATTCTGCGATATGGCGCACTATTCCATGGTTAAAACAAATACATTTAACGGTATGGCTCTGCCGGCCATTGCCGCGGTGGACAGAAACCGCCGTCTGAAAGTGATTCGAAGCTTTGGATACGAGGATTTCAAATGCCGCCTGTCATAAACGCAAGGAAGGCCGGGTATCCCCGGTCCTTCATTTGGGTCCCGTACCGCCGCTCTGATTGTTCTGGACCGCGGAGCTGTATGCCGAATCAAGCACAGCAGCGGGAGAGCCTGTGTCCTGCGATGGATTCCGGTGTGAACAGGAATAATAAATCAGGGGAATAAGGGATAAGAGAAGGGATATCAGGACGGAAATGAATATCCGCTTTGCTTTCGGAGACATATTCGAGAACAAAAAAGACAGTCCGTCTTTGGTCTCATCAAAAATATCCCGGTCCCGGTCATCATCGGATAATATGGGAAAAACCCTTGCCGCAGGTGCATTTGCGCTTTCGTCCGATGCGTCCGCGGCTGTGTTATTGTCTGCGGCTTCCAGATAATCATCCGGCAGATCCTCACCCTCAGGGAGGGGCGCGAGTGTTGTCCAGATCGGAACTGCCGGGGCATCCTGCTTCGGGGGAACCGGAGCATTGCAGAAAGGACAAAATGCTGCATCGTCATCATATGTAGATCCGCATGTCTTACAAACACCCATGTGCTGCACCGCCTTTTAATGACCATATAGCTACACAATAGTATAGGGGAACCGGTTTTGCAATAGCTTGCCGGTCCGTATCCCTTCGCATATACGCCATGCGGAAGGTCTCCGGGAACATCTGATTTACCTTTCGGGTGTGAATGCTATACACTGATATCAGGAAACGGACAGATTCATCATCGCTGCAGGTACGCGGGCATACGCCGGATTTTTCCGGCAGTAAAAGCAGGGGGAAGCGTCTATGAATATCATTTTCTGCAATATTGTCTGGATGAAAAAGTACCAGGGAATAACAGACAGTGACAAACCGAAATATTTTGGATCCTATGTGACGGAACAGGACGCCGGAAGCGATATTTTCAATTTCAGTGAATACAACGGTTCATGCTACGGATATGTCCGCAATGAAGGCGCGCTGACTCCGCCGGCGGAAGATGCAGAGGGTTCTGTGCATGCTTCCGATACTGCAGATGCTGCAGATTCCGTCGGAACCCGGGACAGCGCAGATGACCGGAGTGGTGCGGACAGCAGATACCTTGTTGTCTGGTGTGCGTTCAAGGATAAAAATACTGCACGGATCGTCGGATGGTACAGGAATGCAGTCCTTTTCAGGGAGGAGCAATACCAGCCCTCCTTTACAAATCCTGATTATGAACTCGATTACTTTTTCCGGGCGGATGCAGACGACTGCTTCCTGCTCCCTGAAAACAAACGCACATTCCGGATAGGGAAGGCCGACAAAGAAGGAAAAGGCAGGGGCTTCGGACGCGGCGATGTATGGTACGCCGATTCCGCCTTTGCCAGGAAGGAATTGATTCCGGAGGTGCTCAGGTACATAGAAACCTATGACGGCCCCCGCGACAACTTTGTACTGACGGAAAGGATGCTCGATGCCGTTCCTGATCCGGCATCCGGTTCACAGGACGAATTTCTCGGGAAAGCAGCGCAGTGCATGGAGCGGGAGGAATTCCTGCCGGCACTGGCATGGTGCAATGCAGCGCAGCGAATTTCCCGGACCCCCGAAGTGCTGTACACAACGGCGTACTGCCTGTACAACCTTGCGGCTTTTGACAGGGCCCGCGTCCTTCTGGAGGAATGCCTGCAGGCTGATCCGGACAATCTTCGCGTCATTGAGGTTCTGGCATTCTGCAGCGACATGACGGGGGACTGGGACAGCACACTTGCCTATCTTGAAAAAATGAAAACATTGACTTCTGACGGGGAATCCCGCGAAGTTATCGACAGTACGATCTCGGAAATAAAGCTGTACCTGGAAGCGGATATCTGACGCAGCCGACCGGACCTTGCTTTCACAGACCGGACCGGCAAAACGGAAATGCCGAAATAAGACGGAAATGGCGGGACAAAAGCAGCATGTGTTTTCGGGGAATGTTATGATAAAGAAAACACAGTCGGCATACAGGACCTGAACCCGGTATGCCGCAGGAAACGGGGGATCGCGCATGCGGGGCGTTTACAGGGGCAGCTTTACACTGCTGAAAACAAATTTCAGTGCCCTTGTCTGGTTCGAAATCCTCTACAAGCTGCTGGCGACGGTGACGCTGTATCCCCTGCTCCTGTATCTCCTGGACTTTTCGGTGAAAAGGGCCGGCATCAGTTACCTGACAAATAACAATCTGACTAAATTTCTGACCAACCCGGTTTCGGTGATCATAACGCTGCTGATTATCGTGATCATTGTCGCGTATTCGCTGCTGGAACTGGTTGTCCTGACAATCTGTTTTGAACTCAGCCGGAACGGCGAAAAAACAGATGTCGTCGAATTGTTTTTTGCCGGGCTGAGGAAGACCGGAAGAATCCTGCGTCCGGACAGTTTCGTTTTTTTTCTTTTCATACTGTCCGCATCTGCGGTATTCAACCTGCCTTTTGCTTCGTCGCTTTTATCCATGACGGGTGTCGGGGACTACCTCGGCAATTTTTTTCATACGTACCACATTCTATATATTGTGACGGCAGCCGTCATGGCCGCTGTTATTTACCTGATCAGTTCCTCTCTTTTCAGCCTTCATTACATGGTCCTGGAAGGCAGTACATTTTCCGCATCGCGAAAGGCCAGCAGAAATCTCATGAAAGGCTGGTACAGAAGAGAAGCGCTTCGCTTTGCTTTATGGTACGCCCTTCTGCTCCTTTGCCTTCTCCTCCTGTATACTGCGCTGATCATTTCCGCCGCCTATTTAGTCAGGCGGTTCTTTCCGGCCGAGACGGCACCGGCAGTATTTTTGTCCGTATCCCGCGTGACAGCAAGCTTTATTTCCGTTGTCATATACATTTTTTTCGTGCCTCTTCTGCTTTCGATGATCAGCTCACTTTTTTACTCGCAGAAAGAGCAGGCGAATGAGCAGACCGCATCGAATTACCATACGAATTCCCTGAAAAAGTTCAAAAAGACCAAAGACGTCTTTCTGGTGGCAATCCTTGCCGTAAGCATTGTCCTCAATTTTAATGTTGTATATACGTCCCTCAGGAACGGTGAATTCAGCAATATCGAGGCTGTTCGCACAGCGTCCGTAACAGCACACCGGGGAAGCTCCGCGGAGACACCCGAAAATACGCTTTCCGCTGTCAGAAACGCGGCGGATGAAATGGCGGATTTCGCGGAAATTGATGTGCGCGCTACAAAAGACGGCGTGGTTGTGCTTCTCCACGATGAAAGCCTGAGAAGAACGACGGGAGATAGGCGGAAGATATGGGAAGTGACGTACGAGGAGACGCAGGCCCTTGACGCAGGCGGCTGGCTTTCCGATCAATATACGAATGAGCGGATTCCCACGCTTGAAGAAATTATTCAGTATGCCAACGGCAAAATAAAACTGAACATTGAGATTAAGACATCGGACGAGAGTCCGGGACTGGTGGAATCTGTCGTCAATATTATCCGGGATAACGGGTTTGAGGACCAGTGCGTGATTTCCACCTTCAATTATTCCGTCCTGTCCGAGATAAAGTCCCTGGATCCGGACATCAGAACGGGCATAATTATTACAGCGGCGATTGGGAACTACACGCACCTGAAGAACGTGGACTTTTTCAGCATGAGTGCTATTTCCATTTCCCGTGCCAAAGTTGAGAAGCTTCACCTGCAGGGTTATGAGGTATATGCATGGGGCGTCTATGATGCCGGGACCGTGAGCCGGATGCTGGAAGCCGGCGTGGACAATATTATTACCGACGACACGCTTATGGCCAAACAGGTTGTCTATACGACAAGCGCAAATCCGATTGTCCTGAAAGTATCCGAATTTGTGTTCGGCGCCACTGACCTGAAGGCTAAGAGTATAAGAACGATTTTCTTTCCATACTGGTGATCGGGGTGCATTATGAAATTTTTACACATTGCCGATATTCATATCGGACGGCGTATCGGTGAATTCAGTCTGCTCGAGGACCAGCAGGCTGTCTTAGACCAGATACTGGATATTGCGCGGGAAGAAAAGCCTGACGGAGTCCTAATATGCGGAGATGTTTATGATAAAAGCCTTCCTGCAGGGGAGGCCGTAACGCTCCTTGATGATTTTCTTACCGGGCTTGTCGCTCTGCACCTGCCGGTCTTTATGGTAAGCGGCAACCATGATTCGCCGGAGCGGCTGAATTTTGGAAGCCGTATCATGCATAAGAGCGGACTGCATATATGCGGAACATATGACGGGACCGTCCGGAAGGAAGTTCTGGAAGATGCATTCGGCAAAGTGAATATCTTTCTTCTTCCTTTCCTGAAGCCCGGTATGGTCAGGGGGTATTTTGACGCGGAAATACAGACTCATGATGATGCCGTCCGCGCAGCCCTCGGAAAGGCAGACATCCATGCAGGGGAGCGGAATATTCTTGTCGCACATCAGTTTGTCGTGAACGGCGGACAGACCCCGGTCTGCTCCGATTCGGAAACTATTTCGGTCGGAGGCCTGGACAATGTCGATGCCGGCGCATTCGACGCCTTTGACTATGCAGCCCTAGGCCATCTTCACAGACCGCAGCCCATTGGCCGCGGGACAGTCCGTTATGCCGGTTCTCCTCTTAAGTATTCTTTCTCGGAGGCGTACCATGACAAATCGGTTACGATTGTCGAGCTCCGCGAAAAAGGCTGTGTAGATATCCGGACCATACCGCTTGTGCCGCTCAGGGACATGCGGGAAATCAAAGGCCCTATTGAAGAGCTGATCCGGGCCGGGGCCGAGGGGGGGAAGCTTTCCGAAGACTATATCCATGCCGTCATTACGGACGAAGATGAGATATACGACGCTGTCGGACAGCTGCGGCAGGTATATCCCAACCTCATGCATATCGATTTTGAAAATAAAAGGACAACCCTCAATGCCGATGCCAAAACCGCCGCCGCGGGGGAAGTGTCGCGCAAAAGCCCGCTGGAACTGTTTTCGGAATTTTACCGAAGTCAGAACAATGAAGAACTATCCGGGGAACAGCAGGAAATCATGCGGGATATATTTGAAAAGGCAGGGGGGACCGGATTATGAAGCCTCTGAAGATTGTTATGAGTGCATTCGGTCCGTATGCCGACCGTGTTGAAGTCCCGCTCGAGAAGCTTGGCGGCAGCGGACTGTTTCTTATTACGGGTGATACCGGTGCCGGAAAGACGACTCTCTTTGACGCCGTTGCTTTTGCCCTTTACGGAGAAGCAAGCGGGGACACCCGAAGGGCTGAAATGCTCCGGAGTGATTTTGCGGACCCGGAAACAGAGACATATGTAGAGATGACTTTCCTCCACAAGGGAAGACAATATGAAATCCGCCGCAATCCGCGGTATGACCGCCCCAAGAAGAGCGGGAAGGGATTTACCTCGAAGGCCGCCGATGCGGAAATGCGGATGCCGGACGGCAGCCGTATCACCGGATACCGGGAGGTGAACCCGAAAGTCATCGGGCTTCTCGGCCTGACATACCAGCAGTTCAAGCAAATTGCGATGATTGCACAGGGCGAATTCCTGAAGCTGCTCCTGGCCGACAGCAGGGACAGGGCGGAGATATTCCGCCGCGTCTTCAACACGGAGCTTTACCAGTCATGCCAGGCACTCCTGAAGCTCCGGGAGAAGGAGGCCAAAAGCAGCTGCGAGGAGCGCGAACGCAGCATCCGCCAGTATATGAACGGCGTTATCTGCCCGGATGATCCTGCATACGTGCAGCTTTCCGAACTGGCAGCTGTAGGGGATTATCATGCGGCGGGAGAGCTTTTGGACTTTCTGCATGAATTGAACGGCACCGACAAAGAATGCTGCACAGAAATGAGAAACCGGTCGAACGAACTGGACGGCAGCATTGCTGCCCAGATTATCCTGATAGAAAAAGCCAGACATATTCATAAGTTGTTTGAAGATCTGCAGAGCGCAGAGGAGAAACAGAAGGAACTCATATCGCAGCGCAGTGAGAAGGATGCGCTGCAGGCTGAGTCGGAAGCGGCAGAAAAGGCCCTTCACAGGGTGCAGCCCCTTGAGACTGCCTGGCTGCGCGATAAAAGCGAACTGACCGGACTTGCCGCTGCAATAGAGAGCCTTCAGGAAAAGATTGTCCTGCAGTCGGCAGCCGCAGAGAACCTGCGGCTGCTCCGCAACGCGGAAAAAGCAAAAGAACCGGAAAGGGACAAAATGGCTTCCGGTGCGGACAGCCTTGAGAAGACGCTTCCGCAGTATGCCCTTGCTGAAGCCCTTTCGAAGGAGGCGGCGGCAGGCGCACGACATCTTGCAGAACTCGCAGAGGAGATCTCCGCTCTCCTCAAAGACAGGGAACGGTATACGACCCTGACAGCTGCCCTGAACCGCGAACTTGAGTCGTACGGCGATGCGGACGTCCGGCTGATTACGTGCGCCAATGAAAAGGAACTGCTCGCGAACCTCGAAACCAGGCTCTCCGGTCTGGAAGCGGAGATCGCTGCACAGGCGGCAGCGCGGAATGATCTGTCGGTGTTGGATTACAAATTCCGTCAGGCATCCGATTCCTATGAGGAGGTCAATGCCATATGTACGCAGAAAGAAACCGCTTTTTTCAGGGGACAGGCAGGAATCCTTGCAGCCCAGCTGAAAGAGGGGGAACCCTGCCCTGTCTGCGGCTCGGCGGAACATCCCCATAAGGCCGCCGAGGAAGCAGGGGCACCGACGGAGTCCCTGCTGCGTGAATGGAAGGAAAAGACGGAGTCTGCCCGGATAGCCATGCAGAAGGCAAGCGAAAATGCCGGCAGCAGAAGAACCGCAATGGAGACGGCGGAAGGGCACCTGCGGAAAGACGCAGCCGAACTGTGGCCGGCGGAACAGATCCCGGATTCTCCGGAGGATCTTCGGAAACTTGTGGAGATCCGCAGGGAGGAATGTGCGGAAAAGCGCATACGGAATAACGAAGAATACAAAAAGCTGCAGGCTGTAAAAGCGCAGCAGAAGAACTGCAGTGAATTGCTGGCAGAAACTGGGAATGCATACAGGCAGACGGAAGAGGCCATCGCGCAGAAACGCGACGAAGAGAATGCACTTTCTACGGAACAGGGAAAAAGAACCGGCCGTCTTGCGGCAATGCGTGCGGCACTCGAGTACCCGTCAGGCAAAGAAGCAGAGGAAGCCATGAACGGCATGAAAAGGGCTCTGCAGGATATGAAAGCGGCCATGGATGCTGCGGATGCGGACTATAACCGCGCGGTAATGGATCTTGACAGCAGCCGGGCGGTACTTGATGCACAGAACAGCAGAAAGGAGTCGCTTACGGCTTCCCATGCAAAGAGCCTGGCCGATTACCTCGAACAGAGGACAACCTGCGGTTTTCCCGACATTGATTCATACCATAAGGCCCTTCGGACGGAGGAAGAGACGGCCCTTCTCCGCAAAACCCTTGAAGAATATCAGGATGCCGTCAAAAAGACAGACAGCGACCTTGCCCGCCTGCGTATGGAAACCAGCGGCATACAGCCGCTCGATGCGGATATACTTGTAAGTACAGAAAAAGCGCTTGAGGAGGAGAAGCACTCCGTCGGTGAAAAGCTGCTTTCGGCACAATCCAGGCTCAGTTCGAACGAGAAGACGGAAAAATCCCTGCGGGATGCGGAGGCGCGGCGCCTCGCGGACGAGAAAGCATATCTCCGCATCAGCCTGCTCTCGAGGACCGCAAACGGCGACCTTTCCGGGAAGGCCAAAATAGCCTTTGAACAATATGTGCAGGCGGCGTATTTTGACCAGATCATCGTGGAAGCCAACAAACGCCTTCAGCTGATGACCAATGCACGGTATGCACTGCTGCGCAGGGAGGAAGCCGCCGATTTTCGTTCACAGACCGGTCTTGAACTGGATGTGCTTGACAACTATACCGGCAAAAAACGTACGGTTAAATCCCTTTCCGGAGGGGAGTCCTTCAAGGCATCCCTTTCCCTGGCTCTTGGCCTGTCAGACGTGATCCAGAGCTATGCGGGAGGCATTGAATCAGATACGATGTTTATTGACGAAGGTTTCGGGGCCCTTGACAGCGAGTCTCTCGAGCAGGCGATCCGCACGCTCAGCGGCCTGGCCTCCAGGGACCGACTGGTAGGAATTATTTCGCATGTGAGCGAGCTGAAGGACAGAATCGACAGGCAGGTCATCGTACGCAAAAGTACGGCCGGCAGTACCATTGAAATCGTGACATGAAAGCATGGTTTCCTGGCTGATAATTCTTGTACGGCATTCACGAAACGTATCACTTCAGCACTTTTCAGACTATTGCGCAATCCGTGATATTGCACAAAAAATCAAGAGATTATTCGCAATATATGCACAAAATGCCTTGACAACGCCGGGCTATATGATATAATTAACTTAAGCTCCAGGGAATACTATAGAAGACCTATCCCGAGTAAGAGTGCCGCCTCATTTGTAATGGGGAAAGCGAATAGCGATTGACGAGCTACGTGGTGGAAACAAGTCGCAAGTCAAGTCGAAGAATCCGGATCCGGACGAAGGAAAAGTTCGAACGAAAGTTCAGACCGAGTAGTTTCAGGAAGTGAAAGGTTCAGAAACAAGATTACAGAGATTCGCAGTATAAAAGGGCAGCTGAAAAGATATGGATTTCGAAAAGGTTCGCTGGAGCCCCTTTTTGTGCAGACTCCGGTATTTGCGCCGGTTTCATATGATTTCAGCAAGAAGAGGGTGCCGCATCCTGAACAGAAATGTTCTGGATGCGGCATCCTCTTTGCTTTTTTAAAAATTTGTTTAACCGCAGCAGCTGCCGCCGGCAGTCTGCGGTATGTTGTCAGCATCTGTTTGTATCTGTTTAAGATCAGCCTTGCTGAGATCAGCTACAACTTTGACATGCATGCTGAGCATATTCATCCAGCAAGTGATTGTGAAATCATTCTGCGCAGTGAAAGCCGGAATCGATCCATCTGTCGAAAGGTCAAGTTGAAGATTGAGTTCAGGAATATTTATTTTCCCGCTGCAGCCTGTTGCCTGTCTGACATCAAATGTCAGATTGGTTTCGAGCCCCTTCTGAATAACCAAAATCTGCGGGGAATACCCATAACCGTCAACTGTTATCATGGCCTGCTGTTTTCCGTCAATAATCTCTGCGGTCTCAATCTGATTCTGCGCAGTTGTGCCTGGCCCGGAAGCTCCTGCTCCGCAGCAGCCGCCGACACCTGCGCTGCCGGCCAGGCTGTCAGATGTATCAGTACTTCCGGCAACAGAAGGTGTCGGTATATTGGTATTTGCATCTGCATTTGTACTGTCGGCAGAGCTGCCGCCTATTTCTGTATTGTCGGATATAGTTCCGTCAACTACATTGATCTGACTGCGGATCATACCCATCCAGCAGCTATAAGGGAACGTACCGCTTTTCGTCGGAGTAAATTCGATGACATTGTCTCCAACTTCAAGCTCTTTTTCAACACCATATTCGGGAATGAGGAGCTTGCTGTTGCACCCGTTAATTGTGCCTTCCGCCGCCTGGATCGTCCATTTCACCGGAACTCCGACATTTACGGTGATCGGATCATAGCGCCCGCCGGATAATTGCGTCGTAATGAGCTGTACGCCATTTTCAATCTGTGCGGCTTCCACTTTTGTATTGCTGCTGCTGTTTATTAAGTCGGAAAATGATGCCGGCACCATCAGGCCGGATAATCCAAGACCGTTTTGGAACATGAAAATTCCAAGGATAACTACAAGCACCGCGCTTACCCGCATCATTTTTTGCGTAAATTTCCTGCTCAGAAGTGAACTAAGTGCACCAAGTCCGAACATGAGGGGGACTGTACCAAGGCTGAAAAAGAACATGGATAATGCACCTTTGACCGGACTGCCTGTTGAAAGGGCGAAAAGCTGCATTGCCTGAAGCGGGCCGCAAGGCATCAGGCCATTCAAAAGACCAATATAAAGGGGACTTTTGCCGCCGGTCTTTTCTGCGTTGATTTTTTTGGCAAATGCTTTAGGCATTCTCGGGTTGAATTTGCGCAGCCGGGGAAAGAGATTCAGCATGTTGAGGCCCATGATAACCATGAAAATACCGGCGGCAATCGCCACGATTCCTTTAGCCCGGCCCGAGAAACTGATGACAGATCCTACCGCACCGACAATACCGCCGATCATCGTGTAAGATATTACCCTTCCGGTGTTATATAGGATGCCGGGCCTGAAATCAGAAAATTTGCTTTTACCCTCAGTTGACGCTGCCTGCCTGGGAACGCACTGCGAGAGATTGATGCCGCCGCACATAGCTATGCAATGAACAGAGGTCAGCAGCCCAATCAGGAAAAGCAGGCCATACCCCATGCCCTGCTCAGCCTGAGGGAAGGAATTGAAAATATTAAATCCGCCGAACCGGTTAACAATCAGGAAAACGGCCGCCAGAATAATGACGATTCCAAGGATCTGACTGATGCCGGTCTTTTGTTTTTGCGGGGTCCGGGGCTGCGCTACCCGTACTCCGTCCATGTAAGGTTTTCTGACGTGATAGTCAAGGGATTCAATGATTTGTTCGATGGCAGCCTTTTCAATCACACTGGCATCATACGTAATCACGGCTTTTTCATCAGCGTAACTCACTTTGACCTTCTCTATGCCATTGGTTCCGCGGAGTGCGTTTTCAATGCGGTTCTCGCAGCTGACACAGGTCATTCCGTCAATTGAGACAACAAGATGAGCAAATTTGCGGACCATACTTTTCCTCTTTTCTGATGCTCAGATCATTGAAGAATTCTCTGCACATCCTGACAATCATTGAAACCGGGTCTTTCTGATTTATGCGGTTTTCCAATTTTGAAAAATCTGTGCTGCCTGCTTCAGGTATGCACCGGAAATTGTTATATTTGCATCGACAACCGACTTGTTTGCGTTAAATTGATGGTTTCTTGTTTTTCCCGGGACGATTCGGTTTCGTATTTACGAATTGACTATTCATCGCTGTTCCTCTTGGCATTTCTGTTTCAAATTCTGTTAATAAAGTGATTATATGGATCTGTTATGTAGAAATTATGGAGATCCGTGCATTCAGCGCAAAACCCCTGGCTTGATTTTTCCGATATCTGCATGATACCGGGGGCAAATTCTATTGCAGATTGAAAGGCTTGAGAAATTTATCTGCTGAGACGGGCTTTCCTGCAGCATCTTTACTCTCAACTTTGGCAAATGCCCAGCCGGTCACTTTTGCGGGGTCAACACCTGCATCAATAAACACCTGCGGGTCCAAAACAAAAACAATATCTTTATCGTTTGTGCTCATATCCTTAGCCCATTCAAATTTATTTCCATTGCCCAGATCAATGCCGTAGTGATCCAGCTTTTCGTGATATCCCAGTACACTGCGGTCCAGTTTGATCAGCTCCCGGTATGAAGCTGACGCTGTTGCCCGGGCGACGTCCGGGAAAGACGCATCACCCAAATCCTGACCGACCATGATTTTGCCGTCAACAAACATTCCCGCTGGTAATTTTGACGTGTCCAGACCCGCATCGATAAACGGCTTTGCATCTGTTTCCATCATGATGTCATGCGGCGCTGATGTTTTAAAATCACTGCTGAAAATGAACCTTGTTGTTTTGTCAGGTGCATGCAGAGACCACCCACCATACATCTCGTCCGTTGAAACATCGGATACTTTCAGGATTTTCTCAAATGAGGTGACCGATACTTTGGCGATGATATCCGTTTGGGTACAGGCCGTGAATGTGAGTAAGGCAATGGCGGACAGTGTTCCGAGAATGAGGGCTTTTTTCAAAAATTTATTCATCGTAGGTTCCTCCTGCAAATTTTGTTGAACGATATGTTCAGCGATAAGGCTTAAAAGCTTTCAGCCGAAGTGCATTTGTCAGCACCGACACGGATGACAGAGACATGGCTGCCGCTGCAAAAATCGGATTGAGGACGGGACCTCCGAATATATAGAGTATTCCGGCGGCAATCGGAATGCCCAGTACGTTGTAGCCAAACGCCCAGAACAGATTTTGCTTGATATTACGGATCGTTCTTTTACTGAGCTGGATAGCGGTGGCAACTTCCATCAAGTCACTCCGCATCAGTACAATATCAGCCGATTCCATGGCAACATCCGTACCGGAACCGATGGCGATACCAATATCTGCCTGCGCCAGAGCCGGAGCATCATTGATTCCATCTCCGACCATAGCCACTTTGCGCCCTTGCTCCTGCAGCTTTTTGACTTCGGCGGCTTTGTCCTGGGGAAGGACTTCCGCCAGGATGCGGTCAATGCCGACCTGTCCTGCAATCGCATCTGCGGTCTTACGGTTATCCCCGGTGATCATGGCAACTTCTATCCCCATTTCATGCAGCTTTTTGATGGCTCTTGCGCTGCTTTCTTTTACGACATCGGCAACCGCGATTATTCCGGCAAGATTTCCGTCTCTTGCAATATACATGGGTGTTTTTCCTTCTTCAGCAAGACGGTCTGAATCGGATTCATACGCAGTCATGGAAATATTCCGGTCAATCATAAGTTTGCGGTTTCCAAGAAGTATGCCGGAACCTTTGATTTGAACCTCAATACCATATCCGGGAATTGCATGAAACACATCTACAGCCACTAAATCCAGTTTCTCTTTGGCTGCACCCTTGACGATGGCTTCGCCCAGGGGATGCTCGGATCCCTTTTCTGCGGAAGCTGCGATTTGAAGCAGTGTCTGGCGGTTGATTCCGGGTGCCGTTATGATGTCCGTTACCTCGGGTTTTCCTTCGGTAATCGTACCGGTTTTATCAAAAACGATTGTGTTGATTTTGTGCGCCGTTTCGAGCGCCTCGCCGCCCTTAATCAGAACGCCGTACTCGGCGCCTTTGCCTGTACCCACCATGATCGCTGTCGGTGTGGCAAGCCCAAGTGCGCACGGGCAGGCAATAACCAATACCGCGATGAATATTGAGAGTGAAAAGACCACGCTCTGCCCGCTGATCAGCCATGCCGCTGCAGCCAGAAGGGCAATGCCAAAAACGATCGGAACAAAATAACCGGACACGATATCCGCTAATTGTGCAATCGGTGCTTTCGAGCCCTGCGCGTCTTCCACAAGTTTTATGATCTGCGCGAGGGCGGTATCGGCACCGACCTTTGCCGCGCGGAATTGAATCGAACCATTTCCGTTGATACTTGCAGCATAGACCTGGGCTCCCATATCTTTTTCGACAGGAATACTCTCGCCGGTCAGCATGGATTCATCAATGGATGTGTGTCCTGCCACGACCTTGCCGTCTGCCGGGATTTTTTCGCCGGGCTTGACGATAATTACATCGCCGACTTCGACTTCATCGACGGGGATTACAATTTCTTTGCCGTCCTGTATGATAAGAGCCGTTTTAGGAGCAAGACCCATGAGTTTTTTAATTGCTTCCGAGGTTTTGCCTTTCGATACCGCTTCGAGGGATTTGCCAAGAAGAATCAAAGTGATTATGACGCCGGCTGTCTCAAAATATAGATGATTCACGGCGCCGAAGTCCCCGGTTGTGATGAGATACGTTGAGTAGAGGCTGTAAATGATTGCTGCAGAAGTACCCATGGCAATCAGCGAATCCATATTGGGTGACCGCTGCCATATTGCCTTGAAACCGACCACGTAGAATCGGTACCCTGCTATTATTACCGGAATGACCAGTGCTATCTGCGTCAGAGCATAGGTTATCGGAAACTGCATCGGATTGAGAAAAGAGGGAATAGGAAACCTCAGCTGCCAGATCATCGACCCCATGGCCAGGTAAAGGAGAGGAATGCCGAAAGCGGCCGAAACAAGGAATTTGACCCAAAGTGTCCGGATTGCTTTTTGTTTGCGCAGCTTATCCTCGTCAATGAAGGCCGCACTGTGCCTTTCAAGCGGCGTGTATCCAAGTTTCGTAATTGCCGCCTTGATCTGAGAAATACGCACGGCAGACGGAATATATTTGATTGTGGCTGTTTCTGTTGCCAGATTTACGGAAGCCGAGGTAACACCATCCAGTTTCCGAACTGCCCTTTCAATTCGCTGCACACAAGCCGCACAGGTCATTCCGCCAATCGGAATCGTGATTTCTTTATCTGATGATTCCGTATTCACCTCGTATACTGCATTACTGACTGCATTTTGCATTTTTCTAGCAGCCGCCTTCTGTTCATCTTTCAGATTTATAGTCTTTTGCTGCATTCTGAATAACCCTCCTCTTTATTTCCGGTTTCTATGTACTGCACCCATGCGGAGTATCCTGCCTGCGATGGGGAATGCAGATGCATGGAGTCTCATCAATTCCTTTCGGATTTCATGCCTGAGTAAGTTCTGATGCAGAGTTTACGTTTGATATGTGGAGATTTTATGTGGAAGTCATATTTTTGGCAGCAAAAAAGCACCGGAAACTCTGCTGAATGAAGAGTTTCCGGTGTGAAAGTTCCAATTGGTCTCTATTTGGGCATGACTTTTGTATGTTTGTGTATGTATCTGCGGGTACATATCCGGGTGCAGACTTTTTGCAGCCGAAAAATTTATACTTTCTTTTCGAGTTCTGCGATATAGGGCAGGGCGCGTCCCTGTTCATGGACATCCATTCCGTAGCCCATAAGCCATGAGTCAGAAATCTCGTACCCATAATAGGCAATCGGGATATGGATGAGCTGCTGATCCGGATTGACAAACAGCGTGCAGACTTTGACGCTGGCGGGCTTCCTTATATCCAGATTCTGCAGGAGATAGGCCGTTGTGAGGCTTGTGCGGATGATGTCCTCGATGATCAGGACGTGCTTGCCGGTGATATCGATGTCGAGGTCCTTGGTGATGCGGACGATTCCGGTCTGGCTTGTGGTGGTAGGAATGGCGCCGATCGTGATTACATCAATGCTGATCGGGATGTCAATGGCGCGTGTCAGATCTGCGAAGAAGTACAGGGAACCCTTCAGGACGCCGACTACAATAAGCTCCTTGCCGGCATAGTCCGCACTGATCTGTTTTGCGAGACGGGCGACCGTTGTTTTCAGCTCTTCCGCCGTATAGGCGACCCTGCGTATTTTCAGTTCGGACATCGCTGCACCTCCTATGTTTCACTGCCCATATGGAATCGTTCAATTAATGAGATGAAGTCCTTCTTGTATACGATCTTAACATTGGTGCCGGGGTAAAGCTCACGTACCTTTTTCATTTTTTTGTTCTTTTCCGTCACATACTTCTGGTTCATTGTGGTCAGTTCCAGGTATGTATCAAATTTCGTCAGATAGAAATCAGGGCTGAAAGCCAGCGTTACATTGCCCTCGGCATCCCATTCGACAGGGAATGTCTTTGGCTCATATTTCCAGTCGAGCTGGTACATGTCGAGAATTTTGGCGAATTCAGCCTCGGCCGGATTTTTGAAAACCGGCAGGTCGGTCTGGTGGTCGATAGATTCACAGTGTTCGCTCTCTTTTTCAATCTTCAGGCGGATATCATGTTCACTCTGGGCGGCAATTATGGCGGCGACACACGCATCCGACGAGAGCTCCGCCGTATTAAAAGTCATATGGTAATGATCCAAATCGGCGAGGTCTACGCCATATACCGTTGAAACAAACCGCTTGTGCTTCTTGTCTGCCGTATCGAGAATCTGCGCGGCCTCCGCTTCCGACACATGGAATTGCTTGCGGATGCGTGCGATCCGGGTTTTCTCAGGGGCGATAATCCGAATGTGAAGGGCTTCCCTGTAATCCGCAAAAATGATCTGCGATCCAAATCCGACAAGTATGGCCGACTGTTTCTGCGCCAGTTCAAAAAGGGATCTTTCGAGGACGTCAATATATGTGCCGCCGGCACGCGATTCCGTCAGGAAAAATTTGGCGCTTTCATTGAGGAGGTGCTGTTCGCGTGTATCCGTAATCTTTGCGAAAAACCGGTCAATCAGTTGGCTGCGGTTTATCAGCTCCCAGCCGAGCTTCCTGGCAAGCGCTTCTGCGATCTCGTCGCCGAGGCTGCCCATTTGCCTGGAAATCGTAAGAATAGCCATGGAGACTCCTCCTTTTCGGTATGCGAAGCGACTGCGGTGTGCCCCGGATTGCCGGGCGGCCTGAATGCCGGAAAAGTCAGCTTCGATGAAGTCGTATGCCTATTCAAATTATAGCATATTGAGGGTATGGCAAGCGGGCGCTGCAAGGGAATTGCAGATAATATTACAAATTAAAAACAATTGTTCTCTTTTGCGTGCCGGGGGCATTTACAAACGCTGTATTTGCGGTATTATAGAGAAAACGAACAAACGTTCTTGCGGAGGTGCTTTATGGGTGCAATAACAATTTTACTGGTATTGGGTGTCTGCGTTTTTCTGATCTGGTTTTTCGAGGCCTGCCTGAAGGACGCGGAATCGAATGACGGTACGGAATATGTTTATATGCATCCGGTGCATGAGCGCAGCAATAAGACCGCATGTGCCGGACGGCCGACGGTTTATGCCGGTCCGGCAGAGAAGAGGCGCGCGGCATAGCTGCTTTCCTCACCTGCACCGGGCACGCATGCAATCGACGACGTTAAGGTGGTTCCGATTCCTGCATGATATGTTTTGCGGTCCGCGGCAGCACTTGCTGCGGAATGATGAAGATACAAACAAATGTTTTGAATATACTGCAAAGGGGATGAAAATGGGACATACGATTCGGCATTATGGACCTGTACAAAGAGTTTACCAAAGCGTTGAAGACTCTGTTCAAAAGGTAAGGTTCATAAGGAGGCTGCGAGTATGGCTGCTATTACAATTCTTCTGGTACTGGGCATCTGTGTTTTCCTGATCTGGTTTTTTGAGACGGTTATGAATGATTGTTCTTCTGCCGAAGACTGTGAATTTGTGGAGATTCCGCTGGGACTGGCAAAGCAGGAGTATTCGCGCCGCAGGTAAATGCAGATAATCAGCCATGCCGCGTTTCGATCCTTTATGATCCGTTCATTCCTGCCCGCCGCATCGTCTGCAGAAGAGCCGGGGGTGTGTGATAAATATATGTTTTGCGTTCTCGTATATTAAATTAACCGAAACTGCCGTTGCTGCCCGCGGGTATCAGCGGCAGTTTCTATTTTCGGAATACAAAAGTGTAACACGAATCTAAATACATTATTTGCATATTGACAATAGTGTGCGGCACACACTATAATACAAATCAGGAGGTACGGTGTATGGATGAAAGAAGTGAGACGTTAGCAAACCTGGTTTCAGAACTGAGAAGAGGAACAGTCGTACTTTCGGTTCTGAGCCGGTTATCGGGAGCCGTATATGGGTATTCCCTCGTACAGGACCTGTCCGACAGGGGGATCGAGGTTGAAGCCAATACCCTGTACCCGCTGCTGCGGAGGCTTGAGAAACAGGGCCTCCTTTCGAGCGAGTGGGAGACGGACTCAGGCAAGCCGCGGAAATATTATATGCGGACGCCGGAGGGCACAAGGATGTATGAAGATTTGATAAAGGAATGGGATAACATGGTCGAAAAAATGAACACTTTGCTCGAGGGGGGCATATAAAATGGACAACAAACAGGATGTGAATGATCAGATTGAACGGTATATGTATCAGGTTTCCAGGTTCCTTACCGGAAAAAATAAAGAAGACATCGAGAAGGAGATCCGCAGCCTCATCGACGACATGCTTGAAGAAAAATGTCAGGGCAGGGAGCCGGGCATGGAGGATATTAAAAGCGTATTTGCGTCCCTTGGGAAGCCCGGCGATCTGGCAGCCAAGTACAATGACTCAAAACGGTATCTCATCGGGCCGGCGCTTTTTCCGTTCTACAGGCAGGCGCTGGCAGTCATCCTGGCCATCTCGCTTTTTGGCGTGCTGATTTCAAATCTGGTATCGGCATTCCAGGGGACCTTTGCCTGGGAGGATCTGGGAAATATCATCAGCACTGCGGTATCCGTTTTTGCGTTCGTTACGATTGGCTTTGCGCTGATCGAGTGGAGGGGAGTAAAGATTGACGAGCTTCCGGACATAACGGCGGAACTCCCGCCCGTACCGAAAAAAAAGGAGAGGATTCCGATCTCGGAACCCATTGTCGGTCTCATATTCAGTTTCATTTTTATCTGCCTTTTCGTTATTACTCCGGAAATATTCGGATTCTGGAACGCGGGCACGAAGGAATTCATTCCGTTCCTCAACATGGATACGGTCCGCTCAATCATGGGGCTGTTCGTCCTAAGTTTTACATTCCCGATCATAAAGGATGTATTCCAGCTGCTGGAAGGCCGGTACTCGGTAAAGCTTATGATCGTAACCATTCTATGCAATGCAGCGAGCCTCGCCATGGCCTATTATCTGATCAGAAATTTTCAGATATTCAACAGCGATTTTCCAAACCGCCTTTCCGTCGTGCTCGGTCAGCCCGATATCGCAATTTTAAAAGAGAATGTAAATACCGTATTCGGCAGCATTTTCCTGGCAATCATGACTTTTGCGATGGGGATTGACACTTTTGTCTGTATGATTAAGACGCTGGTATACGGCAGGAACAGGTAACGGAAGTACAGGAATCGGAGAAACCGGCTGTTGACGCCGGTACTTTCCGGTGTCAACAGCCGGGTAACCTTGACGGAGAGAGCCGCAATCCTTCCGTCAGGTACAGATTGGCATAATATATTTCGAAAAATATGATATGATAAAAGCACTATCTGATACATACGCGGCATCGACAGAGGATACGTATGACAAATAATGAACAGCTGGCGGAGACCAGCAGACAGAGAAATACACAGAATTCCTATTCCGAATACAGACTGAAGCATTATCTGCATAACAGTCCGTATTATCTGGTGCTCTGCGTGGTCGTCAACCTGCTGCTGCTGTTTCCGGACCTGAACCTCATACAGGCTGGTGAGAAACGTCTCCTTATTATTATCCTCCGCACTTTATTTTCGGCACTGCTTATTATCTGTTTGTTTCAGCTGAACCGCATCCGGACTTTCCGGGTCTACCGCGCGGTGATCACATTATTCGAACTGGGTCTGTACGGGCTATTCCTTGCCGTGCTCAGCCAATATTCGTCCCCTGACTTTATGATCCAGATGTTCGGCGTCCTTACATGCATAATTGCCGTATTCCTTCTTCCCAATCAGTGGATTAACCAGATCGTTGTTGCCGGCATAATGGGAACATCCTTCCTGGCTTGCACCGGAATATTCTTTCCCGATCTGGACGGGATGCATTTCCTGACTTCGATTGTATATGTTTTGCTGATCGGACTGCTGTGCGCATTTTCTGCATGGAAACTGGAGAGGTCTCAGCAGCGTGAATTTGAAGCGGTTCAGGAACTGGAGCTGAAAAATGCGACGGATCATCTGACGCATGCCATCACAAGGGCAAAACTGGAAGAAGAGGCGCTGCGATGGATGTCATTCTGCCGGGCAGAGGGATTTCCCCTTTCCATTGTTTTTGTGGATGTTGATAATCTGAAAATCATTAATGACCGTTACGGTCACCTTGCAGGGGACAGAGTCCTGGTTGAACTGGTTGCACGCATGCACGGGCTTATGAAGAACTCCGATATTGTCGCCCGGTGGGGCGGTGATGAATTTGTTCTCCTTCTGCCGAATGCAGATACAAAGAAGTCGCAGAGCATTTGCAGAGAAATCAGCCAGTCCACGTCGGAAAAGCCATTTACGGGGAATATTGATGTTACCTGCAGCTTCGGCGTAGCCGAAATGAAGCAGGGGTCAACGTTTGAAACCATTCTTGCCGAGGCCGACAGGCTCATGTATAAGAGCAAACAGCTCGGTAAAAACAGAATTGAGTGTGCACAGTAAACCATGTGTGCAGACAATGCCGGACAGGTAAATCCACTTGTTAATAATTTCACGCTTTTCGAACAGAAAAATGCGCGTTTTGGCACAAATCAGGTAAATCTGTGCCTGGATCTGTCTTTTCTTGCGCTTTTTTCCCGAAATTTCGCAAAATTGTCATATAATAACCGTATCTTTACGAACGCAATATGTCTTGAAACGGGAAAGCAGGCGAACAAACAGATAAATCAGGCACTTACACGTGCTTTCAGGAGGAAATTATGGAAGATAAGAGCAACAGCCGCAAGGATATTGCGAGCCGCATCCGTGAACTTCGTGAGTCCGCTGACGTATCAGCCGAAGAAGCGGCGGCCCAGCTTGGAATCAGCCTTCCGGAGTATCTGAACTATGAATCCGGCGGAATGGATGTGCCGATCAGTGCCCTTTATAACATTGCCGGCAAATTCGGCGTGGATATGACGGATCTTATGACAGGCAAATCCCCGAACCTGCAGCAGTACTGTGTTGTCCGCGGCGGAAAAGGACCGGAGATCGAGCGTTACCCGGGATACCGTTTCCAGAGCCTTGCCTTTGATTTTCAGAATCGTAAATTTGAACCGCTCATGGTTACACTTGATCCGGCAAAAAACCAGAGCATCAGTCTCGTGACACATGGAGGTCAGGAATTCAACCTTGTCCTTTCGGGACGGGTACGCGTTGTATTCGGCGGTAAATTCATTGACCTCGGAACAGGTGACAGCATCTTTTTTGACCCGACGATCCCGCACGGTCAGCTCGCGCTCGACGAAGCGTCGGCAACGTTCCTGACCGTAATCATGCATGATGCTAAATAAATCCGCCAAAAAGGAGCTTATATGCTGAATCGTTTTTTACCGCGTGAATCTTTCTCATCCTATGAAGACTTTATCGAAAACTACCGTGTTCATGTACCGGAGAACTTCAATTTTGCCGTTGATGTCGTTGATGCCTGGGCAAAAGAAGACCCGGATAAATCGGCTCTCGTCTGGTGCAACGATGAAGGTGACGAACGCCGCATGAGCTTCAGCGACATTTCGCTGGAAAGCGCACGGGCCGCCCTTGCATTTTCGCGCATGGGACTCAAGAAGGGCGACACCGTTCTTCTCCTCCTGAAGCGCCGCTGGCAGTTCTGGGTATATGCGCCCGCATTTATGCGCCTCGGGGTCATTTATATCCCTGCCACAATTCAGCTTACCAAAAAAGATATCGTATACCGCATGAATGCCGCTTCCGCAAAAGCCGTCATTACCATTACGGAACCCGATATTACGAATTATCTGACACAGGCCCTTCCAGAATGCAAAGAACCCTGTCTTCCCCTGTATGTGCGCTCGGATCCCAAAGCCGAGGCTTCCGAGCCGGTTTTCAATCCGCCCGCGGACTGGACTGACCTGAATGCAGCGATTGCATCCGTTACGGATGAAGAAGCCCTGGCTTTCCTGCATGTAAAACCGCCCGTCGGAGGTGATGATCCGCTTCTTCTGTATTTTACATCCGGTACAACAGGAATGCCGAAAATGGTTATGCACAGCCACAGGCATCCGCTTGGCCATATTGTTACCGCCCATTACTGGCAGCAGCTGACACCGGACGACCTGCACATCAGCGTTGCCGATACCGGCTGGGCCAAGTGCGGCTGGGGCAAGATATACGGACAGTGGATCACAGGAGCCGCTACTTTTGTCTATGATATGGACCGTTTTCACGCCGACACCCTGCTGAAGAAGCTCATGCAGTACAAGGTTACCACGTTCTGCGCGCCGCCGACGATTTACCGTTACCTGATCCAGGAGGACATGTCCAAGTATGACCTGTCCCATATCCGCATGTCGCTTACGGCAGGCGAACCCCTGCAGCCGGAGGTCATGCACCGCTGGAAAGATGCGACCGGAATGACGATCATGGAAGGATTCGGCCAGACGGAAGGATCCGTACTTTGTGCGAATTTCAAGTGGGATACGCCGCGTCCCGGGTCCATGGGCCGCCCCTGTCCGCTATATAACCTGGATATTATTGATGACAACGACCAGTCCTGCCCGGCAGGTACCGAGGGGCGCGTCGTTGTAACGGGAATTGACAGGGAACTTCCTGTCGGACTCTTCTGCGGTTACTACCGGGATGAAGCGGCAACGAAAAAAGTCATGCACGACGGGTATTATGAGACAGGCGACCTTGCATGGCGCGATGAAGACGGATACTACTGGTTCGTCGGGCGCTCCGACGACGTTATCAAGTGTTCCGGATACCGCATCGGACCGTTCGAAGTGGAAAGTGCGCTTCAGTCACACAAAGCCGTCCTCGAATGCGCCATCACGGCTGCGCCGGATCCGATCCGCGGACAGGTCGTCAAAGCGACTGTCGTGCTCGCGAAAGGGTATATTCCGTCCGACGCGCTTGTTAAGGAACTGCAGAACCACGTAAAACATGCGACAGCTCCGTATAAATATCCGAGAATCATTGAATTTGTAGACGAACTGCCGAAAACCGCAAGCGGAAAAATCCGTCGTGTGGAAATCCGCGGCAATGATGAAAAAAAGCGCGATACGGAAGATCCGGACAAGGCATAAACAGCCAGTCGGATGTTGCTGCACCGTGACCGGACCCCGCGGCTGCGGCCCGCGCACAAAAAACAGGCAGGCGCCCGTGGTTTTGCATCACGGGCGTTTTGTGTTACGATAGGAAAACAAAAACGGATTACAGAGCAGGGTGGTAATATATGGACATAAAACTGGTTGCCTTTGATCTCGACGGAACAATCCTGAAATCGGACGGAGGCATGTCGGAACTGACACGCCGTTCGATCGAGAAAGCGGCAGAGAAGGGCGTCATCATCGTGCCGACAACAGGACGTACCGTAGCCGAAATACCGGATGATGTCCTTGCTCTCAAAGGCCTGCGCTATGCGGTTGTAGCAAACGGCGCGAGCGTAATGGATCTCGCAGATGACCGGGAAATTTTTTCGGATCCGATTACTCTGGATGTCGGGGCAAAAATATTTGCGGTGCTTTACGACAAGGACATTCCTTTCATGGCATACAGCGAAGGTGTCTGCTTCTGTGATGAACGCTATATGGGCGAGATCGCGGGATATTACGGTGCCCTCGGGAAGCAGTATGAAAAAATTATCGTAAACATGCGGTTTGTACAGAATCTGCCGCAGTATTTCAAAAAATCCGGCAGAAATATTGAAAAGATTTTTATCCATCGTGCGGTAGGCCGGACACGAACGATCCTTGAAAAAGAGCTTGAAGAAATTCCGTCTGTTATTACAAGCTCCTCGGCGCCGATTAATATGGAAATCAACGCAGCAACCGTTAATAAAGGCGCCGCCCTTGCGCAGCTGTGCCTCGGCCTCGGCCTTGCTCGTGAACATGTAATGGCGCTCGGGGACGGAGAAAACGATGCGTCGATGATGGCGTTTGCAGGATTCTCCGTCGCCATGGCAAACAGTGTGCCGCTCATAAAAGACATTGCGTCGTACATTACCGTATCCAACGATGATGAGGGCGTGACGGCCGCACTGCGGAAATTTATCGGAATCCGATAAATGAATATCCCGGATTTGTCTCCGGGCCCGCCGCATGATGTCCGGGAGATTTTCACGTATCACGGCTGCTTATATTTGGAAGAGGGTGCCGCATGTCGCAGACAACAAAGAGAGCATTATCCGCATCGCTGAAAAAGTTAGCCGCACAAAAACCGATCGACAAAATAACGGTAATCGATATTGCGGAGGACTGCGGGGTAAACCGCCAGACCTTCTACTATCATTTTCAGGATATTTATGACCTTGTGGAATGGACGTTTACGAGCGAAAGCACCAAGGCAGTTGACGGCAACAAAACCTATGACACATGGCAGAGCGGATTCCTGCACGTGTTTCAATATGCCCTTGCAAACAGGGATTTTGTCACATGTGTTTATCATTCCATCAGCCGGGAACATCTGGAAAACTATCTTTATCAGGAAACATACAGCCTGCTGATTTCCGTTGTAGAGGAACAGGCGGCGGAGATGTCGGTGCGCGGCGAGGACAAGAAATTCATCGCGGACTTCTATAAATTTGCTTTCGTCGGTATGGTCATGGAGTGGATACGAAACGGCATGAAAGAAAAGCCGGAGGATATCATCGGCCGCTTAAGCATCCTGATTCACGGGGACATTGCAAAAGCACTTCAAAAATACAGCACGAACCAGCGGGCTTAGGCAAGAAGCTTTATATTGTGATACAATTAGCCCGATAGGAGGTGCTAACATTGTTTGAATACTGGATTACCGGAGTTTGGACCGTCATAAACATTGTGGGGACTGTTGCAGTTATCGTTCTGATTGCGCTCTTTTTCAGAAAAATTTTATTGCTGCTGCAGCAGCAAACGGAAGTTACACCTGGTCCCCAATCGCCTGCAAATAAACGCTGATTTTTCGCATAACCAGACAAAAACAGGAATATGTCTGAAATCCATACAATATCTGCGCCATGTCAAAACCTTTGACATGGCCTTTTTATTGTCTAGGGCAAAGCTTCCTAAATAGCGGTACGATAAGCCCGCAATAAGAATTTTGGAGGTGTTTTTTATGTATTATGCAAACGGAAATTATGAAGCTTTTGCACGTCCGCGCAAGCCGGAAGGTGTTGACAAAAAGTCGGCTTATCTTGTCGGGAGCGGTCTGGCCGCCCTGTCTGCGGCCTGTTTCCTCATCCGCGACGGACAGATGCAAGGCAGGCATATTCACATTTTGGAAGAGATGAAACTGCCCGGCGGTGCATGTGACGGCATTGAAGACCAATCCAGGGGCTTCATTATGCGCGGCGGCCGTGAGATGGAGAATCATTTTGAGTGTCTCTGGGATTTATTCCGTTCCATCCCGTCGATTGAAACAGAAGGCCAGTCCGTTCTCGACGAATTTTATTATCTGAACAAAGAGGACCCGAATTATTCGCTCTGCCGCGCGACGGTTAACCGCGGCGAAGATGCTCACACCGACGGGAAATTTACGCTGTCCGAAAAAGCTTCGATGGAAATCATAAAGCTCTTTATGACAAGGGATGAAGATTTATATGATAAAACAATGGATGACTTCTTTGATGAGGAATTCTATTCGTCAAACTTCTGGCTGTACTGGCAGACAATGTTTGCATTTGAAAAATGGCACAGCGCACTGGAGATGAAGCTCTACATCCAGCGTTTCATCCATCACATAGGCGGTCTGCCCGATTTTTCCGCGCTTAAATTCACAAAGTACAACCAATATGACTCCCTCATTCTGCCGATGGTAAAATATCTCGAAGGACACGGCGTGCAGTTCCATTACGGCACACAGGTCACGAATGTGATTTTTGATATATCTGACGGCAAAAAAATTGCAAAGAAGATTGTCTGCCTGCGTGACGGCAGGGAAGACAGTATTGACCTGATCGAGGACGACCTTGTATTTGTCACGAACGGCAGCTGCACCGAAAACTCCAGCCTTGGCGATAACGATCATGCGCCGGAGCTGAAAACGCATAACGGCGAAGGCGGCTGCTGGCAGCTATGGAAAAATATTGCCGCTCAGGATCCGTCCTTCGGACAGCCCGGCAAATTTTGCTCGGACATTCACGCAACGAACTGGGAATCTGCGACGGTTACTACCCTGGATGACAAAATACCGCCTTATCTTGAAAAAATATGCAGGCGCGACCCTTTCTCCGGCAAAGTAGTTACCGGCGGGATTATCACCGTCAAGGATTCGAAGTGGCTGATGAGCTACACGTTCAACCGTCAGCCGCATTTCAAGACGCAGGCAAAAAATCAGCTTTGCGGCTGGATTTACGGGCTCTATACGGATGTTCCCGGCGACTTTATCAGAAAGCCGATGAAGGAATGCACAGGTATGGAAATCTGTGAGGAATGGCTGTACCACATGGGCGTTCCGGAAAATGAAATTCCGGATCTGGCCCAAAATTCCGCAAGCACCATCCCGTGCATGATGCCGTATATCACCGCATTTTTTATGCCGAGAACGAGCGGAGACCGCCCGAAAATAGTTCCTGACGGCTGCACCAATTTTGCATTCATCGGCCAGTTTGCCGACACGGTGCGCGACACGGTATTTACGACGGAATATTCGGTACGGACGGGGATGGAAGCGGTGTATACCCTGCTGCATATTGACCGCGGTGTGCCGGAGGTTTTTAACTCCTGCTATGATGTACGGGTGCTCTTTGACTCTGCTTCCAAGATGATGGACGGCAAAAAGCTTACGGATATGAAGCTGTCGCTGCCGCAAAAAATCGCAGTCAAAAAGGCATCGGAAAAAATCAAAGGGACGGTTATGGAAGAACTGCTGGAGCGTTACCATCTGATCTAATCATTTTGGATTATCTTTATGGCGGTTTTTTTACAGCTGCCCGACGGCGCCGAGGAACAGGACCGTATTGTCGGTCTCGTCATAAATGGCAAACAGGAAAGGTCTGTCGGCATTGAACGTCTTATAATCTTCCGGCTCCTGGATCGCTGTCTCAGCAACAATGACCTCGGTGACGGCCGCGGCTTCCGCGCCTTCTTCGTCGACGCGGATGTAGCATTTATGCAGGATATCGGAGATGAAAAGATCGTTTGGTCCGCCTGTCATGCCGTCAAATTGGGCGCCGTCCTCGAATGCAAGGTCCATGCCGAGGGACTTCATCGTGTCTTTCATGGAAGTGTCATACGTAAATGCGAATTTGGGAAGAGACAGTCTGACGGAGGTTTCCGTCAGACTGCCGCATGCTTCGGAGAAACCCTCTGCGGCAAGGCTTTCCATTACGGAACGGACGTCCTGTCCTTCCGCAGGGAGGATAAAGGCCATGGAATACGGGCTGTCCGCTTTACCTTTCTCTCCTTTGAAAGGCAGGGAGATCATCTGGTACAAAGGAGTCTCGCTATAGGACATTTTGCGCATATCATGCATGAATTTTACCGTAACGGAGTTTGAAGATCCATGGAACACGGACTCCGATGTATTTCCGGCAACAAAAGGAATCTCCCAGTCGCCAAGGAAATACAGGGCGTTGATCAGGACCAGCCTCGTATCAGCCGGCAGGGGGGCCGGGTTCATTTCGGCGATTTTTCCGTGTGTCTTTTCACTGGCCCAGGCGTTGACGGCGTCAGTCGCACCGCCGCTGTCCTTCATGAAGTCCACGGAAAAGACGTCAGCCATGAAATTGTCCCGGCAGATGCTGATGAAGTCGGAATGGAACGGGTAATTTTTCTGTGTCCAGACGGAATTGGCGGTTTCCATGCCGTTCGTATTGGCACGCCACATAAGCTGCTTACATGCTGCGAGGATTTCTTCGTCGGATAATGCCGACATAAACAGCGCGGTTTTCATTTGATCGGCCGTCTCATTAATGGCGCCTGTACGCGTCATAAGCAATGCAAGTTCCAGACTCGCAGGGGAGACGGACAGGTTTTCTCCGTCATAAAGTGCGGCAGCCGCCGTCCATCCGTAACGGTTCATGCCGGTCACAAAAGCATCGGGAAAAGCTGATATTTCCTGCGCGGTGAGTGCAGCTTTATAGGAGACAATATCCGTATGGATGCTGCCTCCGGATCCGCAGGCCGCGGATGCCATAAGCAGGGCGGACATGAGAAGAAAGGATACGGTTCGTTTGAAAAGACGTCTCATCTGGAAACCTCCTTTGCACATGAAAGGCATGTTGATGCAGGCGGGTTCTGCCTCTCCATTATAATCCGCAACAGCCCGCATTTTCAGACGCCGGACGCACAGCCGGCGGGGCGGTGCATTGCAGTTTGCCGGACAGAATTGTAAAATGCAGTATATATCCGTGCACTGCCGGAGCGGATTGTGCTCAGGCATTACTAATACTTAGACGTGCCGGCAGTAAAAATCGTTGCGATTTTTCCGCTTTCCCGGAGAATTTGTCTGCGCAGCAAACATGTCCGGTGCCGATGCTGCAGGGAGGATGAAAATGGACGCTCATACAGAATTAATCTGGAACAGAAAACTGACCAGGCTTGCCAAAAGGCTTCAGGCTAACCAGATGGATGCATATATTGCGGATTCCAAAGACGACCTGACCGTTCTCCTCGACGGAATCCTGAAGCCGGGGGCGACAGTGAATGCAGGCGGTTCCATGACGCTTCGGGAAACCGGGATTATAGACTACCTCCGCAGGGGCAATTTTACTTTTTACGACAGAACTGCACCGGACGTTCAGACGGCTGAGCAGACAGAAGCGATTTACCGGCAGGCATTTTCCGCCGATTACTATTTTGCTTCCGCCAATGCAGTCACATCGGACGGCTGGATTTACAATGTGGACGGAAGGGGCAACCGCACGGCGGCCATACTGTACGGGCCGAAGAATGTCATCCTTGTCTGCGGCAGGAATAAATGGGTGAAAGATCTGGCTGCCGCTCTTGCCCGGAACCGGGAAATATCGGCTCCCGCCAACTGCGTGCGCCTTGGCAGAAAGACCCCCTGCACCGTGTCAGGAGAATGTGAAGACTGCAAAAGTCAGGACCGCATCTGCAATGATTATACACTGATTAAAAGATGCTCCGTCAAAGGACGGATTAAAGTCATACTTCTCAATTTCGAAGCCGGATATTAGTCAGACAAAGATTTTCAAATTTTTTTAATAACCGTATTGACAAGGCGTTTGCACTGTATTACTGTATTAAGTGGTCAATACAGTAATACAATTAAGCAAAATAAAGCAGCAATATCGATTCTTCCGGCGCAGGTGCCGTGGGAAAGGAGAAACCGTGGAAAACGATTTTGATTCCAATACGCCTATATATCTCCAGCTGGTGAAGCTTTTTACCATACGCATTGCCGGGGGGACATGGATTCCCGGTGAACGGGTTATGAGTGTGCGCGATCTGGCCGTTGAATTCCAGGTGAACCCGAATACGGTCCAGCGGGCGCTGGCGGAGCTTGAGAGGGAAGGTCTCGTATATACGGAGAGAACAAGCGGACGCTATATTACGCCCGACCTTGACAGGATCCGGAGCGCCAGAAAAGAACTTACGGACCGGAAGGTTACGGATTTTGTCAGTCAGATGAGACAGCTCGGGTATGACAGAGAACAATGGATGGCTCTTGTCGAAGAAAGCTTAAAGACAGAGATCAACTGAATATGGGAAAGTTTGAAGAAGGAGAAAACCGAAAATGAGCATGATTGAGATTCAGAATCTGAACAAGAATTTCGGAACGAATACGGTTCTTTCGGATTTGTCGCTGAACCTGGAAGCCGGAAGAATCATCGGTCTTCTGGGGCCTAACGGAAGCGGCAAATCAACCCTGCTGAAAATCCTGGCGGGGCTTACGAGTGATTACCGGGGGACCGTACTGCTGGACGGGCACCGTCCCGGAGAAGATACCAAGGCGGTTACGTCGTATCTTCCGGAAAAGACCTACTTAAGCGGCTGGATGCGGCCTGTAGATGCCTTTGACTATTTTGCGGATTTCTATGCGGACTTTGACCGCGTTAAGGCTGCGGAGATGCTGAAGCAGTTCCGCCTGAATGAAAGACAGCCGATCAAAAACATGTCGAAGGGTATGCAGGAGAAACTTCAGCTTGTGCTTGTCATGGCCAGAAAGGCGAAAGTTTATCTGCTGGATGAACCGATGGGCGGCGTGGATCCCGCTACAAGGAGCGCAATCCTCGATGTGACGCTCCGCCAGTACCAGGAGGATTCCATCATGATCTTTGCAACGCATCTGATTTCGGATGTTGAGAAGATTTTTGACAGCGTGATTTTCCTTGGATACGGCGAACTGAAACTATTTGAAGATGTTGACCGGATCCGCGAAAAATATGGAAAAAGTGTGGATGATCTGTTCAGGGAGGTGTTTGCATGTTCAGTAAGCTTGTAAAGCATGAGTTCCGTGCGACGGCGCGGATTATTCCTTTTATTTTTATGGTAACCGTGTTCCTCGGACTGGTGCATGTGCTGACCGTCCGGCTCAACCTTGGCGTTTTATCCGTTTTTTCTTTGATCCTTACCGTTCTCATGTGCTTCGCGCAGGTAATCATTGCGTATGCACTCGTGATCTGGCGCTACTATAAAAGCATGTATTCCAACGAGGCCTACCTTACGCACACCCTTCCGGTACATCCTTCCATGCTTCTGTGGAGCAAACTGCTGGTCGGTTTTGTCTGGACTGCGGCCAGCTACATAACAGCAATCGGCGTGGGATTCGGTGTCGCAGCAGCACATATGTTCAAAACGGCCGGAGAGTGGCAGAACTTTGTGACCGGGTACCATCAGATCCTGAAAGCAATCGGTATTGAGCACAGCCAGCTTCTAATGTGGTTTGTTATAGCCGCTGCTCTGCTGATTTCGATTGTTCTTGTGCTTTCCGAGGTATATTTTTCGATTTCAATCGGCAGCACGTCCAAAATGCACTCCCTGGGCATCGGCGGACCTATCCTTGTGTTCCTCGGGACAGATATGTCGCTGCGGATCCTGAGCGCACTTGCCGCTCTGTTTATTCCTCTCGGCGTACGCTTTACAACGAATGCTTCAGGTGAGCTGATCGGCCTCAAGTTTGTTGTGCAGAGTATGTTTTCACAGGTCGTTGACAGTCTTAACAGTACCGGGATGGCAAGCTCAAGCGGCGATTCAGGCATTGCCGGAATCGGATCCTATCTTCTTCTTCCGGTGTTCGTGGCCGCGCTGCTCTATACCGCCTCGCGGGTCATCACACGTCATACAAGTATCAAATAAGGGGGTACCAGACCATGGCCGAGATAAGAAAAAAAAGAAAATGGATTAAGTGGGCGGTTGTCGGCTGCATTGTTCTTGTCATCGGTTCAGCGGCCCTCTACGCATATTTCGCCGCGCGCCAGGCAGCCGATCTACAGCAGTCGGGTTCTTCCGTCCAGGCTGAAAACGGGGACATTGAAGTCATTGTTCAGGCGAGCGGTTCCGTCAGATCTGCGGAGAGTACGTCCGTTTATGCGCCGCTTACCGGCACGGTCGGTTCGATTTCCGTAAAAAACGGCGACCGCGTCAAAAAAGGGGATCTCCTTTTTACAATGACAAGCGGCACCATTGACGACGAAATTGCTTCCCTGCAGACAAACCTTACAGACCTTGACACGCAGATCCGGATGGCTGACGCATCGAAAAGTTCGTCCGTCACATCCCCGGTCACAGGAATCATTAAAGCGGTCTACGCCGTGCCGGACGAGACCTGTGCGGCGGCGATGGAGAGCAGCCACGGACTATTTCTGATATCTGCAGACGGTTATATGGAACTTCGCTTTTCACCCGCGACTTCCGTCGAAGCAGGCAGCCGGGTTACTGTCACGATCGGCGAAAAAACAGTTGACGCGTCAGTAAGCACATACAGCGGAGGTGAGGCCGTCATCCTCATGCAAGACGACTCTTTCGATGCGGGAAGCGAAGCTTCCGCCGCTGCACCGGACGGAACGGCCCTCGGCAGCGGAACTCTCACTGTCCATATGCCGTATTATGTTACCGGGTATGCAGGCGTCGTATCGGAAATCAACGCAGCCGCGGGCCAGGAAGTATACGCCGGAGACAGACTGCTCACACTGAAGGACGCAGTATATTCTGACAGTTACCTGCAGCTTCTCGCATCAAGGCAGGATACATACAGCCAGCTTTTGGAAAAGCAGGCAAAGAAGGAGCAGCTTTCTGTCCGCGCACCGCAGGACGGCGTCGTGGAGAATCTGTCAGTCACGGAAGAAACGAGCGTACCCGAAGGCCAGCTGCTGTTTTCCGTCGGCGGAACGGATTCCTTTACACTTACGGTTTCCGTTGATGAGCTTGATATCGCGGATATTGCTGTCGGACAGACCGCAAAGATATCTTTTGACGCGCTTTCAGACGGGACATATACCGGCAAAGTAACACGCGTATCCGGTACGGGGACATATACAAACGGCGTTACTTCCTACGATGTCACGGTCAGCATAGACCAGCCGGAAAAAATCCTTGCGGGAATGAGTGCCCGTGCAGATATTCTTATCGCATCCCACACGAATATCCTCCTCGTCCCGGTAACCGCAATTAAGACGATCGACGGCGAAAAGTACGTCATGGCTGTCCCGGCACCGGGAACAAAGGGCGCGGCTTCCTCGGAAGGCGTCCAGACGAAAGTCACGGTAGGCCTGATCAACGGAACGCAGGCGGAAATTCTTTCCGGCATTACGGAAGGACAGTATGTGCAGGATCTTTCCTCTGATACCGAAACGGACGGCCTTTTTGGATTCAGGAATGCAAACCAAGGGTGATCAGAATGATTGAACTCAAAAATATCCGTAAAACATATATGCTCGGCGGCGAAACAGTAAACGCTGTGGACGGGCTCTCCCTTGTCATCGACGAACATGAGTTTGTGGCGATTGTCGGTGCCTCGGGCAGCGGGAAATCAACTCTCATGAATATTATCGGCTGTCTGGATTCGGCCGATGAAGGAGAGTACCTTCTGCGCGGGCAGGACATATCCTCTTTCTCATCGAGGGAGATGGCTGTCTTAAGGAACAGGGAAATCGGCTTCGTTTTTCAGCAGTTTAACCTGCTGCAGAAGCTGACGGCGCTTGAAAACGTGGAACTTCCGCTGATTTATCAGGGGATGGGCCTTTCCGAGAGAAAAAAACGGGCTGTAGAGGCGATGACGCGCGTGGGCCTTGAGACCCGCATGAACCACCGCCCAAATCAGCTTTCGGGGGGACAGCAGCAGCGTGTCGCCATAGCAAGGGCCCTTGTAACGCGTCCGGCGCTGATCCTGGCTGACGAACCTACCGGAAACCTGGACTCCAAATCAAGCCAGGAAATCCTGGCTCTGCTGCATGAACTCCATTCGGCCGGGAATACCATTCTCCTGATTACACACGATGAACATATAGCCGCGGAAGCAGGCCGACGTGTGCGGCTTGTTGACGGGCGCGTTGTATCGGACAGCAAATATGACAGGGAGGGGGAGCCGGCATGAAGATAACACAGGCAATAAAAATGGCCTTTTCGGCGATCTTCAGCAACAAGATGCGGTCCTTCCTGACGATGCTCGGAATTATTATCGGCGTACTGTCGGTGACGCTTCTTGTCGGTATCGTGCAGGGTGCATCAGACTCCGTCTCCTCACAGATTGAAAGCCTCGGCGGAAATAAGCTCATGGTAACCGTCTCGAGCAGGAAACCCTCCTACATAACGCTTGCAGACCTTGCGGAGCTGGAGAACCATGACGGAATTGCACGGATTGCCCCGTCCATAAGCGGATCGGATACGGCCAAGGCGGAAGGTAATTCCTCCGATGCTGCCATTAAAGGCGTTACGGCAAACTCCGTGCAGGTCGACGGCATTACGGTCGAAAGCGGCAGGTTTATCCGGAGCAGCGACAATGAAAAGAGGCTGGATATTGCGGTCGTCGGCGTTAAAATTGCGAAAGATCTTTTCGGACATACGGATGTTATCGGCAGCAGCTTCACCATGCTCGGGCGTTCCTTTGAGATTGTCGGCGTACTGAAGGAAGAGGGGACGGTCTCCATGAGCTCGGACGATTCGACGGTGTATATTCCGATCGAAACGGCGTCCAGGCTTCTCAGGCAGACATCCGTCACATCCTTCAATGCCGCCGCGGCATCGGTTGCGGAGATGGATGCGGCAAGAGCGTCGCTGGAGAATTTCCTCGCACAAAAAGTCAAACCCGCAGCATCCGACAGCGAAGACAAGGGGTATACGGTGTTTAACATGGGGGATGTCCTGAGTGCGTTCAACAGCGTAATGAATACGATGTCCGTACTTCTCGGCGGTATCGCCAGCATATCACTGATTGTCGGCGGCATCGGAATTATGAATATCATGCTGGTTTCCGTTTCGGAGAGAACCAGGGAAATCGGCATCCGGAAAGCCGTCGGCGCTCAGCATTCGGACATCATGATTCAGTTTCTGATAGAAGCCGTGACCATTTCAGTAACAGGCGGTCTGATCGGCATGCTGCTGGGGGCTGGCATACTGCAGGTTCTAAGTGGTATCATGAATCTGGATCTCCACTTATCCGTTTCGGTTTCTGCCCTCGCACTCGGATTCTCATTGGCGATAGGCGTCATATTTGGGATCTACCCGGCCAACAAGGCGGCCAAGCTTAAACCGATTGATGCTTTGCGGTACGAGTAATGCAGGAGACCGGGAGAACCGGAGGGCGGCTATGGTACACGAGAAGGCAAATAAGTTTTTTTCGCGCATTCCCCTGCATGTGCATACGTGTATGGATCTTCTTGCGCAAAATGGATATGAGGCATATGTGGTCGGCGGCGCCGTCAGGGATCTGCTCCTTGACAGCACCCCGGCCGATTTTGATTTAACCACGGACGCGACACCCGACGAGATGCTGAAGGTTTTTACCGGATACAAGACGATTCCGACAGGAATCGCCCACGGGACCGTGACGGTCATTGTCGGCGGGGATCCCGTAGAAATTACGACATACCGTGTGGACGGTTCCTATACAGACTCGCGCCGGCCGGACGAGGTGCTTTTCAGCAAATCACTCCGGGAAGATGTGAAGAGGCGCGACTTTACGATTAACGCGCTGGCAATGGACGCGGACGGAGACGTCGCGGATTATGTCGGCGGACAGGAAGATCTCAAAAACAGGGTTATCCGGTGCGTCGGCGACCCGGATCTCCGCATGCGGGAGGACGCGCTCCGCATCCTGCGCGCCCTGCGCTTTTCGGCGGTGCTTGGGTTTCCGATTGAGAAGGAGACACGCCGCAGCCTCTTCCGGCACAAGGCACTTCTGGCAAAAGTATCTGCCGAGAGAATCTGGGCGGAACTCTCCGGGTTGATCTGCGGGGAATATGCCGGGCAGGTCCTTTTGTATTATGTCAGCATCCTTGGTGTCGTAATGCCGGAAATACTTCCGATGCGGGGTTTTGAGCAGCACAATCCGCATCACTGCTACGACGTGCTTGAACATACGGCGCGCGTAGTAAAGAACTCGCCTCCGCAGAAGGGAATCCGCCTTGCGGCCCTTTTTCACGACAGCGGCAAGCCGGCGGCCTTTACAATCGACGAAAACGGGGTCGGACACTTCTATGGCCACCAGAAAATAAGCAGCGAAATTGCACATGACGTACTTGCACGCCTGAAAGCCGACAACCGGACGAAACAGCAGGTGGAGACGCTGGTTCTCTGGCACGATATAGATCTGGAGCCGAATGAAAAAATCATACGGCGCAGGCTGAATCAGTTCGGAGAGCCGATGCTCCGGGACCTCCTGGCCCTGAAGCGTGCGGACACCCTTGCACAGTCAAAACTCAGCCAGTACCGCCTTGAGGAGCAGGCCAATGTCCATGCACTTCTCGATAAAATTCTGGAAGAGAATGCCTGCTTCTCCATGAAAGACCTGAAGGTGAGCGGAAGCGATCTCCTGCAGCTTGGGGCCGTGAGCGGACGGAAAATCGGCGAAGTGCTGCAGGCAGCCCTTCATGCCGTTATTGAAGGTGAGATTCCCAACGATAAGGATGTACTCCTTGACTTTGTCCGCAGCCGTTATTTTACGGAATAAGAAATGCCCGGCTGCCGTTCTGCGTGATATGCTCCCTGCAAACTTCAGAGGGAGCATATCCGTGAGAACCTGTGCCGGGCATTGCTGCGCTTAGGAGAAGAATTTTCCGGGGGGCGGTCAGGCGAATCTGCGATATCCGGCGGATCAATGTCCCGCATCTGTCCGCCGAAGCCGGAGATTATGCAATATCGATTCTGCGGCGTTTCGGGCCGCCTGCCACCTTCTTCGGGAGGGTTACGGTCAGCGTGCCGTTGCTGAGCGCGCCGGAAATTTTTTCCGCATCGATGTTTTCGAGGGAGAAGCTCCGCGAGGTCCTGCCATACCTGCGCTCACGGCAGATATAGCCTTCGTTCTTCGTCTCCTGATCCTTGTCTTCGGTAACGGACAGGACGAGCCGGTCATCTTCGATTTCAAGGCTGACCTGATCTTTTGTCACGCCGGGCAGATCAGCTTCGAGAATATATTCGGTTTCCGTCTCGCGGATATCAACATTCATCTGCTGCAGACCGCTGCCTCCGAACGGCGCAAAAGCTTCCCGCATGAAATTATCGAAAAGCGTATCCATATCCGTATATCTTCCGGTATTTCCCAATTCATTGGGTCTTCTTTCAAATGGTACAAGTCCGAACATAGCAGGCACCTCCATTTACTGTGCAAATCTAAAATTTAAATGAATCAGTATCCCGGGATGCTATTCTTTGACATCCCGGCGTCTTTTGCGGATTATTCAATGCTGATTTTGCGTCCCTTCGGAGTTTCACTTTCCTTTTTGGGAAGTTTCACGGACAATACACCGTTTTCCATCGATGCCGTGATCTTATCCGCCTGAACATTTTCCAGGGAAAAACTCCGTGACGTCCTGCCGTACCTGCGTTCCCGGCAGATATAGCCTTTATTCTCCGTCTCCTTGCTTTCATCGGCTGATGCCGTGATAACAAGCATATCATCCTCAATTTCGAGGGTAACCTGCTCTTTTGTGATTCCGGGCATATCGGCTTCGATCATATACTCGCTGTCTGTTTCCCGGATATCCACTTTCATCTGGCGGGAGCCTAAGCCTCTGTAGTAGAACGGCAGATATGCATCCCGCATGAAATTGCCGTAGAACGGATCCATGCCTGCATTTCTGCTGTCAGCAGAACCGATTCCGTGGTGTCTTTTATCAAATGGTACAAGTCCAAACATAGTACGCACCTCCGTTTTCTGCGTATTTCAGGTCACCTATTGTCTTGATTTCTGACTTTGACTAACTTTGACCTTACAGCCTAATTGTAGAACGGAAATTTTGAAAAAGTGCAAACGAAATGTTAATAAAATGTTTCTAACAAGGCTCTGACCAATGCGTTCCGCCACGAAAAGTGATAATGACGGCTGTATGGATCGGCATGGATTCCGGGTGCTGCTTGTTGAATTTCCTTTTAAACAATGGTACTATCAATATACATATATCCGAGACAAAATAGATACACGATGTAAGCGTTTGTCTATGCAGAGAGATTTTCGAGTTCGCTTTGTACGAGGGTAATTTTATGAAACGGAAAAAAATCGGATTTACATTAATAGAAATGCTAATTGTTATCGCAATTATCATCCTGCTGACATCTGCACTGTCGTTTACGGTTTCTACATACGTGGACAAATCGAATTATGTGGCTGACGCCGCATCGAGTCATGTCAATAAATACGCGGATGCCAAACGCTCCGTTAAGAATCTGAATCTGGCTGTCCCGGCGACAACAACTACTTTGGCGGAATCGGCAGAACCTACTCCGACGGCAGCTCCCACACCTACCCCGCTTCCGGGTGAGACAACAGCGCCTGCAGAAACAACGGCACCTGCGGAGACAACGGCGCCTGCAGAGACAACGGCACCCGCGGGAACAACGGCACCGCCTCCGACGGCAACGCCTATTCCGACGGCAACGCCTATTCCGACGCCTGCACCGCTGCCTGTTCAGGTTGACGGAGTTACGACCACGATTCGAGCCGGAAACTGGTATTCGGATTATACGTATCGTGCTGAAATATCTGTTTCTCCCGGACCGGACCAGATTTCTTTAAAGGGAAAGACGCTTCAGATTGTCGTTCCGGACGGCGCCTACTGCCTGTATGCCACAAATGTTACATATCTGCTTCAGCAGAATAATATTATTACGGTTACCGTCGGCGAACGCTCAAAAGATTTCAAGATATACCTCAGATACACAGGAACCGATGATTATTATGCCATAGTAATCAGTGTTGTCTGACAGGAGAGCGGATGTGTATCCTGCCGATCCCGGACGAAGGACCTGAGCAGGAATGTTAACCACGATTGGTGTTATCGAATGACGGCTGGAGGAATTATCCTCCTCCGTCATTTTTTATGTAATTTATGATACAATGTACAGCACATGAATTGCATACATAAGGAGAATACAGCCTGTGAAAATTACGGATTTCCTGGGAGTCAAGCCGGTTACCCTTTCATTTGAAGTTTTTCCGCCGAAGACAGATGACGGTTATGACAGCGTTGCCCGCGCAGTGACGGCCCTGTCTGCACTCCATCCGGACTATATGTCTGTAACGTACGGCGCAGGAGGCGGTACATCGAGGAATACGGTCCGCATAGCGGCAGATATTCAGAAGCGCCTGGGAACAACGGCGCTGCCGCATTTAAGCTGTGTCTCTTCATCGAAGGAAGAAGTATCGCAGCTTCTTGACCAGATGGAGGAGAGCGGGCTGCAAAATGTACTTGCGCTTCGCGGCGACCGTCCGCAGAACCAGCCGGAAGGGGTCACCCCGGCATATGATTACGCGTATGCATACCAGCTTATCCAGGATATCAAGGCAAGGGGCAAGTTTTGTATAGGTGCCGCGTGTTATCCGGAAGGACATGTGGAATGTGAGAATAAGGCCCGGGACCTTGACTGTCTTAAAGCAAAGGTTGACTGCGGTGTCGATTTCCTTGTGACCCAGATGTTTTTTGACAACAGTGTGCTGTACAGCTTCCTTTATCAGGCGTACAGGAAAAATATCCAGGTGCCCGTTGTAGCGGGAATTATGCCGGTAACTGCGGCAAAGCAGATTCAGCGTATTTCACAGCTGTCCGGTGCCACGCTGACACCCCGTTTCAAGGTCATCCTCGATAAATGGGGTCACGACCCCGAATCGATGAAGCAGGCCGGTATCATCTATGCGACCGAACAGATCATTGACCTCGTAGCCAACGGTGTCCGCGGCATTCACCTGTACACGATGAATAAGCCCGAAGTAGCACAGAAAATCAAAGAAAACCTGGGAAGTCTTCTCTCCTGAAAAGGGAGCGGCAGGCCAGGAATTACAGGGTTTGCCCGAACTGCCGATAACCCGGTGCGGAGCCGGATTCTTCAGCCAGAAGCAAATTCTTTGTGGCGGGATGTTTCGGATGCGTAAAAACATCATCGATCGTCCCGCTTTCTGCTATCATGCCGTTGTCCATGACCGCTACACGGCTGCAAAGCGTCCGGATTACACGCAGGTCGTGTGAGATGAAAAGAAAGGCCGTGCCTTTCTTTTCATGGATATCCCACAGCAGATGCAGTATTTGTGTCTGCATCGACACATCAAGTGCGGATACAGGCTCGTCAGCGATGATGAGCGACGGGGACAGCATCAGGCTTATGGCAATTGCAACACGCTGGCGCTGCCCCCCCGATAACTGATAAGGATAATATGACATGTATTCCGGAGGCAGCCCGACATCTTCCATCATCTCTGCTGCGCGCTCTCTCCGGGTCGTCTTATTGCCGATATGATGGACACGCAGCGGTTCCTCAAGAAGCCATCCGATTGTTTTCTGCGGATGAAGGGAACTGTAAGGATCCTGAAAAACAAGGCCGACAGAAGGAAGCATATATTTTCCGTGCCTGTGTGAAAAATCGGCTAGAAGTTCACCGTTTTCATAAATTCTGCCTGCTGCAGCCGGGAGAAGGCCGGTAATTACACGCGTAAGCGTTGTTTTTCCGCAGCCGCTTGTGCCGACAATCCCCATGATTTCCCCCGGATAGACAGAGAGTGAGACATCCGTAAGGACACCGCCGTCGTCGTGGTGGCGCTGAAAAAGCGCATCCTCATACTTTGCGTACAAATTTTTCACTTCGAGCAGCGGCGTCATTTTTGAAAGATCCGCATCCGCAGAAGCTGTGTTCAGCGGCGTGAACATGCTGTCCCGCAGGAGCAGGACGGTGTGCGGATGTTTCGGATGATGCAGGACCTCCTCCGGCGTATCGCATTCGATAATCCTGTGATCGTGCATGACGGCTACGCGGTCGCAGAGCTTCTCCACAAGCAGAAGATTATGTGAAATGAAAAGCACCGAAAGGTTCAGCTTGCTGCTGATTCGGCGTATCTGGTCGAGGATCTGCGCCTGTGTAACGGTGTCGAGCGCAGTCGTCGGTTCGTCGGCTATCAGAAGAGACGGACTGAGAAGGAGGCATCCGGCTATCAGGGCACGCTGACGCTGGCCCCCGGAAAGCTGGTGCGGAAATGCATCGAATATACGGGCGGGATTCAGGAATCCGACATTGGCCAGCATCCGGAGGATTGTCTGCTTCTGCTCCTTTCTGGAGGGAGTGCTGCTGCGGATTGATGCATGAGAAGTAAGAACCTCTGCAAGCTGACGGCCGATTGTCATCAGCGGGTTCAGGGCGGAAAGCGGTTCCTGAAAAATCATGCCGATGTCTTTTCCCAGAAGAAGTCGGCGCTCTTTAAAGGAAAGCGTCATAAGATCCTGACCGCCGAGATAAATTTCGCCTGCGTCTATCCGTGCGGTTTCCGGAAGAAGGCCGGCAACAGCCAGTGCGGTCATTGTCTTGCCGCACCCCGACTCTCCGACGATGCCGAGTATCTCCCCGCGGCGGATACCGAATGATACGTCGGACAGAACAACTTTGTCCCCCTTTTCGTTTTCGGCGGGGAAAGACAGGGACAGACCGCGTACATCCAGCAGATAGTCTTTATCGTCCGCCATCAGCGTGCCCCTCCTTTGTCAAGTCTGACCCGGAGTGCCTCACTCAGGAAGTACAGGCCCAGTACGAACATGATTAGAAACAGGGAGGGAAAAATTACCATCCACGGCGCCCGGAACAGGTAGCTTTGCGCTTCCGCAAGCATTTTGCCCCAGCTGGCATCCGGCGGCTGTATGCCGAGACCGAGGTAGCTCATTCCGGCTTCGGCAAGTGCCATATTGGCAACGCCTATGACGACAGCGGGAATAAGCTGCGGCATAAGACCCGGCAGGATATGCACCAGCAGAAGCCTTACCGGTTTTACACCGAGGAGCTGCACCTGGAGGATATATTCACGTTCTTTCATCTGCCGGATACCACTCCGGAAAACACGTGCATAACTTGGCGCAAAAACAATGCCCAGCGCCCAGATGATCGTCTTTGTCCCGACGCCGCTTACGGCTACGAAAACAAGCGCGAGAAGAATCCCGGGAAATGCCATGACCGAGTCCGATATCTGCATGAGGATGACATCAAAAATGCCCCGCTTAAAGCCGGAAACGGAGCCGATAATGCCGCCCAGAATAAAGGCGAATATAATAGCCGACAGGGAGATCAGCACGGTTGTCCTTGTGCCGGCGATTACGCGGCTCAGAATATCCCGGCCGAAATTATCGCAGCCGAACCAGTGTGCAGCGGAAGGCGCTGCATATTTGGAGGCAACATCCATTGCGTCCGGTTTGTATGGCAGTCCGGTGAAGGAAAGAAGCAGGCTGATAAGAAGAATGCCGATACACGCGCATCCGATAAAGAGCGATGCGCGCCCGGCGTTTGTGCGGCTGTGTCCGGAGGATAAAGATGTTTTGAATTTTGCTGCCATATTCTTCACCTCCCCTACCGCAGCCGGATCCGCGGATCGATCCAGCTGTACAGAACGTCCATGAGAAAATTGACCGTCACCACGATGGCCGCCAGGTACAGGACGATTCCTTCTATCAAAGGAAAATCGCGGCTGGTAATTGACTCGAGGAGAAGCCGGCCGAGACCGGGGATGTTGAATGTCTGCTCGATAATAAGGCTTCCGCCCAGTATTTCCGAAGTAATGATCGCAAGGGTTGTAAGGACGGGAACCATGGCGTTCGGAAGGATGTGCCGCATCATGACACTGTGTTTGGAAAGCCCGTGGCTTTGTGCGGTACGAACGAACTCCTTCTTTTTTTCGGCAAGGATAGAAGAACGGATAAATTTAACGGTCATTGCTATTTTTGGAAGCGCTATGGCAAGCGCGGGAACAAGCAGGCAGCCGATAAAGCCCGTCATGCTTTCTTTATAAGAGACATATTTTCCCGCTACAAAAAGTCTGAATGTCAGACCGAGGAGAAGTGTTAGCAGAAGACCGATTACAAACGGAGGAAGAGAAACGAATATGTGGCTGGTGATGGAAATGACATGGTCCAGCTTCTTCCCGGGATGCTGCGATGACAGAATACCGAGCGGAAATGCAAGCAGAAGTGTGATTGTGAGGGCAAGAAAACCAAGGGACAGCGTGACAGGTATCCGCTGTCCGATCAATGAGGCGACAGGGTCCCCAAAACGCACGGACTCGCCTAAGTCACCGCTTACGGCCCCCAAAAGCCATTTCCCGTATTGTACGGGGAGCGGCTGGTCAAGCCCGAGCTTTTCTCTCAGGAGCAGAACCTGTGTATCCGTGGCATTGACGCCGAGAATTACGCGCGCAGGGTCACCGGGAATCACGGAAAACGCGGCAAACGTAATCAGCGACACCAGAAATAAAGTGATGACAAACTGCAGTGCTTTTTTTAGCAGGTACTTCATGGTTCCCTATCTTCATCTGTACGGCAGACAGCGCATAAATGAACAGCGCTTCTGCATTGCGTGCGTCAGTTGTAATGTACAGTCGACATGTCCTGTACATATATAGGATACACCACATAACCCGTCAGGTCTTTCTTTACGGCGACAATATTTGACGGATCCTGCAGATAAACGGAAGAAGAATCGTCAACAAGTATCTGCAAAAGCTGATGGTAAAGCGCAACACGGGCAGCCTCATCCGTTGCCGCGCTGATTTTTGCATAAACTTCGTCAAAAGCCGGGTCGCTGAAGCTGATAAAGTTGTTGCCTGCGGTTGAGACGTAGCGGGACAGCACATCGCGCGGGGTATATTCCGAAGTCAGCGCAATGACTGTTGTGTCGAAGTTTCTGCCTTCGTAAACATCGCTGAGCCATGTACTCCAGTCAACAGACTTAATATTGAGGGTAATGCCGACTTCCTTGAGCTGCTCCGCGAGGACGACGGCCGTGTTGACATGGATGACATAGTTGGAAGGAACGGTAACGGATGTCGTAAATCCGTCCGGGTAGCCGGCTTCGGCCAGCAGCTCCTTCGCTTTTTTTACGTCGTATGTATAAGAATTGTCAAGAGAAGCGTCATAATATTCCCCCATCGCAGGTGACATACCGGTCATCAGGACGTTTCCATAACCTTCGGTTACCTGCTCGATGAGAGCCTGCCGGTCGACGGCATAGTTCATGGCTTCTCTGACAAGCGGATCATCAAAGGGTTTGATTGCGTTATTCAGTGCAAAAATCTGCACCATGTTCATGCCGCCGGATATGATGTTGTAATCGGCTGTCAGCTGCTGCGCTTTGTCATTGGTCAGGTACGGGAAGATATCAATTGTTCCCGACATAAGCTCGAGGAATGCGGCATCCATGTCGGCTGTGATTTTGAATGTGACTTTGTCGAGGTAGGGGAGGCTGCTCTGCCAGTATTTCGTGTTTTTTGTCAGAACGACCGACTGCCCTACCGTATATGAATCAAATACAAAAGGTCCTGTGCCGATCGGTGTTTTCCCGATATCGGCAACACTTGCCGGAATAATTGCCGTCGTGAAAAAAGGAATCAGTTCGGCGTCCGGAGCTTTCAGGGAGACAACTACTTTGTCGGTACCTTCTTTTTCAACGGAAGCAATACCGGATAGAGCTGTGACAAGAGGGGTGCCGGTATCAAGTCCGGCTGCCCGCGACAGGGAATAAACGACATCGTCAGGCGTCATGGTCTCCCCGTTATGGAAAAGCACATTCTGGCGGATTGTAAATGTATATGTCGATGCATCGTCGGAAATCACATAATCCGTAGCCAGGGCAGGTTCAAACTTACCTTCGGGACTGCATTTTACAAGACCCTCAAAAACGTTGAACAGGATTTCCTTGTCACCGGCAGCGACGGCCGTATGGGGATCAAAGAGTGCCGGTTCCTGCGTGATCCCGACGACAGCTTCGCCGCCGTATTCGGAACCGGATTTCGCCGTTGTTTCGGTTCCGTCAGAAGGATTTTCGTTATTCTGCGTACACGAACACATAAACCCGATACAAAACATGAGTGCCATGATTAGGGCTGCTGCCCTGCGGCTGTGCACGGAATGTGAATAGGAGGGGGATGTGTCTGCGTGTTTATTCATCTTATAGACTCCTTTATATATAGCGTTCATATCACATGAGTAGTACCTGTATTTTATCCTATAGTGCGGAAAAATCAACAAAAATTGACCCCGCGCATATAAGAAAAGCAGGAAACGGATACTTTTTGCATCGTATTTCGATCTGGCGTGCCGCCATTCATAATTCTGCATGGTCCGGAGGAGCAAAACGGATTCATCGAAAAAACGGATTGCTTATCAGGCAGGAAAGAAGCCGCGGGCAATGGCGGAAGCACCTGCTTTCACAAGGGTTTACCTGACAGACGACTTCATGATTCCTACTCAATTATGCTTCCTGCATCGACAAAGTCCGGAATGGATCATCTGAACCGCTCAGAACTTTTCACATTTTAGACACAATTGAACAGGCGCAATCTCCACAATTGCGACACAATTAGTTTACGAAATCATCACCAACGATTAGGAACACCATGATATTATGTACTCGAAAAGTAAGAAATGAGCCAATAGCAGGAGATTTCAGAAATCCTGCATAGTAATGAATCCAAAATGAACATTCTTTTTTGAGACAATATGTGGAGAGAATGTGAAAGCAACAAAGAAATGTAAAGGACGAGGATCTAAGACATGAGGTTACAATTACTCTCTGCAATATTCGCACAGCACAAGGCTGCATTTGTAGCAGCTACCGTTCTGACCGCAACTGTTTTCGGCGGTTTCGGCTTTGTCAATACATCCGAAAGCATCAGCAATATTAAATCCGCTGCCGAAACAAAAACCGCTGCCGCAGCTTATGCAGAGGCAGCAACAGATATGGCGGTTATTCCCGCACTCGATGCAGATTCCGACAAAGTAATCGTTAGCGCTGCCGTGCAGAAGGCAGAAATAACGCAGAGCGCCGTGGAAGCCGTTGAAACGGCAGCCCATTATGCAATTACGGAAGCAGCAAGACTCACTGCAGAAACGGCATTTGCACAAAAGGCGGCAACAGAGGCCGCTCCGGCAGAAACAACAGCATCTCCGGCAGAAACAACAGCAGCACCGGCGGAAACGACAGCAGCACCGGCGCAGGTACAGAAAGCAACAGCACCCGCAGCAACAGCAGCATCCGCAGCAGCGGCCGCTCCGGCATCCCTCGGCGACACAAGCGGTTCCTATGACGGCACAATGGCTTATGCAGTTCTGGATCTGGTTAATCAGCAGAGAGCCGCTGCAGGTCTTCCCGGTCTTACGTGGAATGATACGCTGGCCGAATCAGCATCGATAAGAGCAGCAGAAATCGTTGTAAACTGGTCACACACCCGGCCTGACGGATCCGAGTGGTGGACGGCAGGATCACAGATGGAAATGGGCGAAAACCTTGCTTACGGACAGACCTCCGCGGAACAGGCCGTTTCTGAGTGGATGGCTTCCCAGGGACATGCGGATAATATCTTAAGAACCAGTTTCACGGAAATGGGCGTGTCCTGCTACTATTGCAACGGAACTTACTATTGGGCACAGCATTTCGCCTGATCATCGGAGCTTTTGCCGATTCTCTTGACAAATGGCACCTCATAAATAAGAATATAGGGCATGCAGATTCTAACACAAAGTCTGCGTGCTCTATTTCTTTTTCCGGAGGGACCTCCCGATGTAATTCTAAGGGAAGACTTTCCGACCGTCCGACAGAATTGAGGATTATTATGAAAACACCCGCTCCTTTGAAGTTTATTTCCCGGCATAAGATTGCTTCATCAATCTCGGGAATCCTGGTCATGACCGTCCTGCTGGTTCTTTTCAACGCACAGACGGTTTCCGGTCAAAGCGCATGGAACAGAATTTTAACCGGGATTCATGCCGAAACTGTATTCAGCGGCGAAGACGCTGACACTACTGCTGTATCATCAGATTCGAATTTGCCGGAAGCATATGTCATGCAGGCAGATGTACATCTTGTAACCCTTGCCGTAAGGGAAGCTTCTGCAGCCGCAATGGCTGCCCAGGCGGCAATTCCGACAGTATCCCCGACACCGGTTCCAACCGCAGTGCCGACGGCGGCTCCGACGGCAGCCCCGGCACAGGCCGCCCCCGCGCAGACGGCAGCTGCCGCAGCAGCTGCACCTGCACCTGCTGCGGAAGCCCCGGCAGCGCAGGCATCCTATTCGGATACGATGAAGAACCAGGTTTTTGAACTTGTTAACACGCGGAGGACAGAGAACGGACTTCCGGCCCTGTCGATGAGTGATTCTCTCAACTCGACGGCGAATGTCCGGGCATCTGAAATTGCAGTGCTTTTTGAACACACGCGCCCTGACGGGTCGTCTTGTTTTGCGGTTTTCCCCGGAGGCCTGACCGCAATGGGCGAAAATATTGCCAAAGGCCAGACCTCGGCAGCGGATGTCATGAATTCCTGGATGAATTCCGAGGGTCATAAGGCCAATATCCTGAGCGGTGATTTTACACAGATCGGCATATCCTGCTATTACGACGGCACTGCGTATTATTGGGTACAGGACTTCGGCGGCTGAACTTGACATTCCGCCGGTGACTGTTCAGAATCATTTTCATAAGATATGGACTGCGGACAGGCAAATCGGATCCGCCGGAGGAAATATGGCCGTGCTATCCTTACATAATACGGATTCCTGGAAATCGCGTGCGAAGAGGGCAGGCCGCATTTTCGTACTGATTGCGGCGCCTCTGTGCCTCATCATCGGACTCTCATATATCTATTTCAATGATCCCAATACACAGCAGGACAAATTTGTCCCGTGCCTTACATATTTGTTAACCGGACTGTACTGCCCGGGATGCGGCAATACGCGTGCACTCCACGCCCTGGTCCATCTGGACTTCCCCGCTGTACTGGGCAATAACCTGCTTTTCCCGTTTCTGTTTGTTATCCTTGGATGGCTTCTGACCGGTGAATATCTTAACCTCCTTTTGGGGCGGAGGGTGCTCTGGCTCCCCAAAAAAGTCAGCCCCATACTGATCGTGGCTGCGTGCGCTGCAGTGATTGCGTTTACAATTCTGCGCAATACGGACATTTACCCGTTCTGCCTCCTTGCCCCCGGCGTATAAAGCGGAAAGCCCGCAAAATGTACGGCGACCCGGCATAAGAAAAGATAGTTTGAATATGCAAATTATTCTTGACGAATCCGGAGGGAATCATTAAGCTGTATTTAGAATATAGTAATTAAGGTAATGACGATCAGAATAATTGTTTTACCTGTTAATCAGTACAGTGAAGGTGGAGGATTTTAGTATGGCTTTTTGTAAGAGTTGCGGCACCGAGATTGGTGACGCTAAGTTTTGCCCGGCATGCGGAACAGCACAGGATATCGCACCTGCAGCCGAACCCGTATCTGAACCTGCAGCCGAACCTGCGGCCGCGCCGATATTTGCAGAACCCATTGCAGCTGCTCCGGTATTTACACCGGAACCTTCATCCTATAATACAGCCGGCGGCACTTCCGGGGCAGATGCCTCTCAGGTTCCGCCTGTATACACCGCGCCAGCATACACGCCGACGCCTGCTGCAATGCCCAGTACGACAGGACAGATGGTCTTTTCGATTATCAACATTGTTCTCGGTGTCCTTCTCTGCTGCTGTTACGGTGTCTCACTTGTTTCTCTTGTTATGGGCATCATTGCCCTCGTTTTCACGAACCAGGCCAACAAAGCTTCTTCCCCTGAGGAAGCAAAGCAGAAGCTTAAGTCTGCCATGATCATGAACATTATCGGTGTTGCCTGCTTAGTCCTGGCAATTATTATCACCGGCATCGTGATGGCAGTCTCCGGTACAAGTACATGGCAGGATGCCATGGAAAGCGCCGGTTACAACTATTAATTCCGTATGCAGATTTGATCCTGAAGAACTGTCTCCGTTAACCCGGAGGCAGTTTTTTTGTTCCCTCCGAACGATCTGCCCAATCAATAAATTTTGTTGACGAACGTGTCCTTATATAGAAAAAGGCTGTATAATCAGACTAATGCTATATAAATCTGCGAGGTGTGCAAGATGAAGAAATGCCCTGTATGTGGAGTCATGATGGGTGATAATGTTGCCCGTTGTTTTATGTGCAAATACGACTTTCAAAAAGCTGCAAGGGAAGGCGAGGAAATCGCCCGGGAAGAAGCAGCTGCCAATGTGCGCCAGGTTGAATTGAATGCCAACGAACGTGTTGCTGAGAAGAAAGCCGAAGAAGAGAAGCTCCTCAGTGATACTCAGGAGCATGCGCGTCTTGAGCTTGAGGCTCTTCAGCGCCAGCTTGAAGGAGAGAAGCTCCGCCTTGAACAGGAATATGTCGAGGCCAGGAAGAAGTCCCTTGAAGAGCGGACCAAGCTTGATAAGGATCTTGCGGCAGTTCGCAGACAAATCGCAGATGAGAATAAATTATTAGAGGAAGAGCAGCAGAAACGAAGCCAATATGTTGAAGAGACTGCCAAAATCGGCCAGGAGAAGGCGGATATGCTTCTGAAAGCTGCTCAGGATGAGACTGCAGCCCTGGCCATACAGGTTCAGAAAGAATATAACGAAGCCGTGAACCGGATGCAGCAGCTGCTTGATGAATCCAACCGGCTCCAGTCGGAGACAGCTGCCTCACAGATGGCGCTCGACAAAATTAAGCAGGAATATGCGAGCATAAGCAGCGAAACCGAGGCTGCAAGGACAAAGGTTGAACAGACAAAGGCCGAGCTGAGACAGCAGGTCGAAAAAGAGACGGCGGACCTCCGCAAACAGGCGGAAGCTGAAGCCGCCGAATACATTGAACAGGCCAAGAAGGATGCTGCCAGGATTACTTCCGATGCGGAGACGGCACACAATAACCTGCTGACGGAATCGAATCAGATTATGCAGCAGATGGAAATCAACAGGAAGCAGGCAGAAGAGGAACTTAACGCCTATATTGCCGAGGCGAAAGCAGCGATAGCGGCAACTGATGAAGCACAGGCAGCAAGGAGTAAGGCTGAAGAAGACATCCGCCGGATGACCGAACAGGCTGCATCCGCAAAGGAACAGGCGGAGGAGGATGCGCGAAGGGCGCAGGAGGATGCACGAAAGGCGCAGGATGAAGTGAAAGACATTATCCTGCAGACGGAAGCTGCCCGACAGAAGGCACAGCAGGAAGCACAGTCCTATCTTGACGAAGTTGAAATTACCCGCAGACAGGCCCGTGAAGAAGTTCAGAAAATCCTTGACGAACGCCAGGCGATTCAGGACCAGGCAGAGAAAGAAGCTGCAGAACTTATCAAGGAGATTGAAGAGGCGCGCGCAGGCGCAGAAGAGTCAAAGGAAGCCCGCAATACGGCGATTGAAGAGGCGGAAGCCATAATTCTTGAAGCCCAGAAGCGTGCAGTAGCAATTAAAGAACTGGCCATCAGCCAAAGTGAGAAAGGACGCATTACAAAGGAACTGGAAGCTTCAAGACAGGAAGCGCTCGATCAGGCTGCGGCATTGCAGCAAAAACTGGCGGATTGCGAGGCGGAGCTTGCAGGTAGAGACCGGAAAGTGAGCGAAATCATGGAGGAGCTAAATATCCTGAATGAGCAAAAGCTTCAGTCAGGCCTGGTGCCGGTGTCTGTACCCATGGAGTATGAAGTCGAAATCATCAGGCATTTGCCTACCGGTGAGGTTGATTCCGAATCCATTGCGGATACGCTGGCTAAACGCGGCCCCGAAGGCTGGAAGCTGCACAGCCTCGTAAATGACGAAGGCGGCAGGCTGCAGGCTTCCGTCGGCGCCGGCGAAAAATATTCCCTTGCATCCGGCGCAAGCTTCAAGGAAGACAGGGTTATTCTGATTTTTGAACGGGTTGCTGCTGCAGATAGCAAAAATTCCTCTTCCAATGTTTAAACAAGGATGATATAATCCCATTTGTTGAGACAAAGGCGTCTTCTTACGGGAAGGCGCCTTTTTGCATTTTTTTAAAAAAACAAAGGGGTTTACAAGTATGAGCGATTTGGTTAATGCAGCAGAAATATTCGGAATGAACGTTTTTAATGACGCCGTCATGAGCCGCCGTCTTCCGAAAAATATTTACAAGGACCTGAAAAAGACAATTGAAAACGGTGCGGACCTGAATCCCACTGTTGCGGATGTTGTTGCAGCAGCTATGCGTGACTGGGCCGTTGAACGCGGAGCTACGCATTATACGCACTGGTTCCAGCCGATGACGGGGATCACCGCCGAGAAGCACGATGCCTTCATCACACCGGATGCCTCAGGCAAGGCGATCCTGGAATTTTCCGGCAAAGAGCTGATAAAGGGCGAACCGGATGCCTCTTCCTTTCCTTCCGGCGGAATTCGCGCCACATTTGAAGCACGCGGTTATACGGCCTGGGACTGCACGTCCCCGGCATTTATCAGAGAAGATGCAGCGGGTGTTACACTTGTTATCCCGACGGCGTTCTGCGCCTATACAGGTGAGACACTTGATAAGAAGACACCCCTCCTGCGTTCGATGCAGGCACTCGATGAGCAGGCTATGCGTATCCTGAAGCTTTTTGGTAATACGACATCTTCGCGTGTCGTCGCATCCGTAGGACCCGAGCAGGAGTATTTCATTGTTGACAAGAATAAGTACCTGCAGAGGAAAGACCTTATTTTCACGGGCCGTACGCTTTACGGTGCCATGCCTCCCAAGGGACAGGAACTGGACGACCATTATTTTGGTGCCATTAAAGAGCGTATTGCCGCCTTTATGAAGGATTCCAACGAAGAGATGTGGAAGCTGGGAATTCCGGCGAAGACACAGCACAACGAAGTTGCTCCCGCCCAGCATGAAATTGCCCCGTATTACGGGACTGCCAACATCGCAACCGATCATAACCAGCTGGTCATGGAAACTTTGAAGAAAGTAGCTGACCGCCACGGTCTTGTCTGCCTTCTGCACGAGAAACCGTTCGCCGGCGTAAATGGTTCCGGCAAGCATAACAACTGGTCCATCGGAACAGATGACGGCATCAACCTGTTTAACCCGGGCCGCAGTCCGCATGAGAACAAACAGTTCCTCCTGTTCCTTGTCGCGGTCCTGAATGCGGTTGATACGTATGCACCGCTGCTTCGCGAGTCTGCCGCCAATGCCGGAAATGACCACCGTCTCGGTGCCAACGAAGCGCCGCCGGCTATTGTTTCCATCTTCCTTGGCGAACAGCTCGACGATATCCTGGCGCAGATCGAAGCAGGAAAGCTTGACCATACAAAGTCCGGCGGCATCCTCGATATCGGCGTTGCCAGCCTCCCGAACCTGAAGAGGGACGCAACGGACCGCAACCGTACATCTTCTTTCGCTTTCACAGGCAACAAGTTTGAGTTCCGCATGGTTCCCTCCTCCGCGTCGATTGCCGATGCAAACTACGTGCTGAACACAATTGTTTCAGAAATCCTCTCTCAGTTTGCCGACGAGCTTGAAAAAGCGGATGACTTTGACAAGGCTGTCTGGGACCTGATCTGCCGGAACGTCAAAGACCATAAGAAGATTATTTTCAACGGCAACGGTTACTCCGAAGAATGGGTTGAAGAGGCGGCCAGAAGAGGCCTGCCGAACATCAAGTCCACAGTGGAGAGCATTTCTGCACTCACCACACCGGAGAGCATCCGCATCTTTGAGAAGCACCATGTCTTTAACAGCATCGAGCTGCATTCCCGTGCGGAAATTGCATACGAAGGCTATATCAAGATCATCAACATTGAAGCTCTTACGATGATTGACATGGCCATCAAACAGATTATCCCTTCCGTTATCGGATATACGACGTCTCTGTCTTCCTCTGTCCGCTCCATCCGGGAAGTCTCCGACAGCATGGATGTATCCGTCCAGACAGAACTTCTCACAAAGATATCTTCCAAACTGGCCGAGATGAACAAGGCCCTTAAGGTTCTCGAAGCCGAAAATGCAAAGGCAGCGGCCTTTACGGGGGATATTGCCGACCAGGCAGCATATTACCGTGACCATGTGTTCACGGCTATGGCGGCCCTCCGCGTTCCGGCCGACGAGCTAGAAATGATGGTAGACCAGAAAGTATGGCCGTTCCCGACATACGGCGACCTTCTTTTCAACGTGTAATTTCCGGACAAACTGTTTTGTATATGCCCTCCGGCAGAGATTCCAACGAATTTCCGCCGGAGGGCATTTTTTTTGCTAAAATGAGAGAAAACAATTTGAGAGGAAAAAGGGCATGGACAAATCGGAACAGCCGACAGATATTAAACTGCTCTTTTCTGTTGCGCTCCTTGCCGGGGAAATCCTGCTGTCGAGCGGCGCGGAAATTTACCGCGTGGAGGATACGATCGGACGTATTTTGCGTCTGTCCGGTTTTGAGGGAGGGGAGTCCTTTGTAACTCCGACATGCATTCTGCTGACGCTCCGGAATCCTTCCGCTGAAACACTGACGACGCTCCGGCGTATAAGCGTACGTGAAAGCAATCTGGCGCGTGTGGCGCAGACAAATACGGTCGCCCGGGACCTGTGCGGCGGCAAGATTTCGCTCGAGCAGGCGAAGGAAGATCTTCTTCTGATCCAGAAGAGCAAGGACTTCCCTGAGTGGACGACACTCCTGATCCTGATGTTCTTTCCTGTCTGTTTCTATCTTTTTTTCGGCGGTGTGAACCTGCGGGCCTGTCTGGTCTGCCTGCTGACGGGCGTATGGCTTGCAGCAGCCAAAAAATGGATGCTGAAGAGATCCGTCGTCTGGTTTTTCCGCGACCTTATCAGTGCGGCGGGTGTCGCTTTTCTCGCTTCTCTTGCAGCATATTTTCTGTCCGCAGAAGCATCCGCTAACCTGATTATTATCAGTTCCATTATGCCGCTTGTCCCCGGAGTGGCAATTACTACCGCTATCCGGGATATTCTCCACGGCGACTACCAGTCCGGTACGGCACGGACTGCCGAAGCCTTTATCATCGCCACGGCGGTTGCGGTCGGCGTAGGTGCCGGGCTTTTCGTGTTCCGGCTGATTCCATAACGGGGGGGATCTTTATGTGGCAGTTTCTTCTTATATTATTGGGCGGCTTTCTGACAGCGGCAGGCGGGGCCGTCTTGTTTCAGGTCCCGGTGAGACAGGCACTTCTGTGCGGCGGGATCGGGCTGCTGTCAAGCATAGTCAAGCTCCTGGCCGACAGTGCATCCATATCAACCATACTGTCGACTTTCCTTGCAACGCTTCTTGTATCGGTTCTGGCGCATCTGGCAGCACGTCATGAAAAAATGCCGGTGACGGTTTTTCTCATCCCGTGTATATTCCTCTTTGTGCCGGGAGCAGGCATGTACCATATTGTCTATAGCCTGATCGGCGGCAGCAGCACCGATGCGATGATGTATTTTTTCCAGACAATGGAAGCGGCGGGCGCAATTGCCCTCGCGATTTTTTCTGTCGATACGATATTTCGCAAAAGAGTCAAAGTGCACACAAAATGCACATAAAATACGCGTTTTTGACAGTAGATATTGGTCAACTTCAATAGTATAATGACGCTATTAGCTATACTAAGGAGGACAGATACATGATCAATTATCCAGCAAGCAAGATCCGCAACATCACATTGCTGGGACATGGCGGATCCGGAAAAACAGCCCTCGCTGAGGCAATGCTGTATAGCGCAAAGGCGACCGACCGGCTTGGCCGGGGAGCAGACGGAAATACAGTGATGGATTTCGATCCGGAAGAAGTCAAGCGCCAGATTTCCATCAACACTACGTTAGCAGCATGTGAGTGGAAGAATTCCAAGATGAACATCATCGACACACCCGGCGATTTCGATTTCTTAGGTGAAACGATGGCTGGGATTCGCATTGCCGACAGTGCCATAGTTATGATCAGTGCCAAGGGCGGCACCTCTGTTGGATCAGAGAAAGCAATCCGCCTTTTAAAAAAACGTAATGTTCCGTTCCTGTTCTTTATGAATCGTATGGATGAGCCCAACGCGGATTTCGAAGGCGTTGCCTCGCGCATGCGTACAAATTACGGCGCAGGCGTTATCCCGCTCTCGCTTCCGATTATGCAGGATGACCAGATGACGGGCATTGTTGACGTTATGAACCGCCGTGCTTTCTCCATTGATGCGAAGACGGGAGCCATGACGGAGATTCCGGTACCGGATTTTTATACGGCACGTATTACCGAACTGCAGGATTCCGTCAATGAAGTAGTCGCCGAGTGCGACGAAGAACTCATGGAGAAATATTTTGCAGGTGAGCCTTTTACGGAGGATGAATTCAGAAGAGGCGTGCATGCGGGATTCCGCGACGGGACTCTCCATCCGATCTACGTTGGCTCCGCGTACCGTAACTGGGGCGTGGAGTTCCTTCTGAACTGTCTTTCTAAAGACACGCCTGCCGCAGGGGAAAAAGAACCTGTCAGCGGTACGGCACCGGATGGGTCAACGATTGACGTCGCATGCAGCGAGGATGAACCGTTGGCCGCCTTTGTGTTTAAGACAATTGCAGACCCGTTTGTCGGACGTATCAGCATCTTCCGCGTCTATTCGGGCGTACTCAAGGCGAACAGCACTGTGTACAATTCTGATAAAGAGAAGGAAGAACGAATCGGCGGACTTTTCTACATGGTAGGGAAGAAGCAGATTCCGACCGACCAGATCAATGCAGGCGATATCGGTGCCTGTGCCAAGCTTGTACTGACACAGACAAATGATACTCTCTGCGACAGGCAGCGCATCGTATCCCTTCCCAAGATCAGTTTCCCGACTCCGTGCCTTTCGATGGCGATTATTCCGCGGGTCAAGGGAGAAGAGGATAAGATCATGGCCGGCCTGCATAAGCTTGCGGATGAAGATCCGGTATTTACTGTTACCAATAACGCCGAGACGCACCAGATGGTTATTTCCGGCTTAGGCGAGCAGGAGATCTCCGTCTTAAGAAGCAAGCTTAAGACCAAGTTCAACGTGGACTCTACGATTGAGGCCCCCAGGGTACCTTACCGAGAAGCGATCCGCAAGAAGGTAAAGGTTCAGGGCAAGCATAAGAAGCAGTCCGGCGGACATGGTCAGTACGGTGACGTCTGGATCGAGTTTGAACCGGCGGAATCGGAAGGACTTATATTTGAAGAGAAAGTGTTCGGCGGAGCTGTTCCGAAGAACTTTTTCCCGGCTGTTGAGAAGGGTCTGCAGGAAGCTGTCAATAAGGGTGTACTGGCAGGGTTCCCTGTTGTGAATCTCAAGGCAACTCTCGTTGACGGATCTTATCATGATGTTGACTCTTCCGAAATGGCATTCAAGATCGCCGCGCACCTGGCGTTCAAGAGCGGACTGCCCCTTGCAAACCCCGTTCTTCTTGAGCCGATCAGCACCGTTGTCGTACATATTCCCGAAGACAAACAGGGCGACATCATGGGCGATATGAACAAGAGACGCGGCCGCATCATGGGCATCGATACGGACGAAGACGGTTCCGCCGTTGAATGCGAAGTGCCGACTTCTGAAATGGCTTCCTATGCTACGGACCTTAAGTCCATGACACAGGGACGCGGTTGGTATACGATCGAGCATGCACGCTACGAGCAGGCTCCGGCTGATGTTATGATCAAGGTTATTCAGGACCGCAAAGCAATGCTTGAAGAAGAAGAATAATATCTACGGCTTTTCCATTCTTCTTATACCAAACCCGGTTCCCTTACCAGCGGGGGACCGGGTTTTACTTTTCGGGATCCTTGCCGGCGGGGGAACGCACAAGGATAACAAAGTGCAAAAAGGAGGGCATGCCCTCCTTTTCTTGAAACCGGAAAACTGCTTACAGAAAAGCAGTTTAGCCAACCTTATAGATAACCGTGTTGTTTTCATCAGGGAAAGTATCGGCGACCGACAGGTTATCGGCAAAGAATTTTTCATCGACCGTGAAATCAGACTGGCTCCTCAAGTCATTATCGATTAAGACATAAGCAATGCCATTCTGCCTGCAGAGCGTAAGGAAATTCGTAAGACTGCCGCCGCAGCCGGTGAGAAGCTGTGCGTATATATCCTTCCTTGCATAGGTATCATAACCGGCTGACCAGGCATAGTAGGGATGACCGTAGTATGTCGAGCGCCCGGACAGGAAGAATGTATTCATGGAATAGGGGGCGGTCAGAAACACGTCCTTTGCATCTGTATTCGCATCAATCCATGCAACCATTTCAGAATGAAGCGACATACTTACACTGTTCTTATTCAGGTTGTAATAGACAATCCACTCGCTCACGCCGGTTGCCGTAAGGCACAGGAAAAGGATGACCGCCAGCGTACGGGTTCCGATCAGCGTCAGCGCTCTCCGCACCGGATGGATACGGGAGGGACGCGCCTGTACATCGGCATCCGCCTGGAAAGCACCCTTCGATACAGTATTTGGTACATGATCGGAAAACGGTTTCCACAGGAAGGCAAGAAGGGCTGCGAGATAAACGGAGAAAAGGATCAGGCTGATCTGGATAAATTTGTGATTGGATGTGACGTCAATCGTCATCGTACAGTAGAACGCAAAGACAGCCGGCAGCCCGAACAATATCAGCATAACGGTCCGGTAGGCGCCCTTCTGTGTAAAGAGAAGGATTACCAGAAGGACACAGGCAACGCCTGTCAGTTTTGCTGTGTAGAGGACGACATTCAGAAGCGTCGGGTTCTCCACGACGAAGCCCCAGTAGTAAGTGAAGGACACAACATTCCCGGCGCCGCCTGAAAAGATCTGCGTCTGTAAGAGTGAAGAAACAACGGCCGCTGATGCGACGGCCGCATACATCAGACGGTTTTCGGAAAAAACTGCCATGCCGCCCAGAATAAGCAGGGCCGCAACAAGGGCCGAACCATGGAAGTATGGCATGCAGATAACAGTCAGAATGGCAAGGACACCGAGCGCATAAGGGCGGAGCGGATCTTTTTCGCGGGGAAGCCAGGCTTCGCGGCAGAAAAGGAACTGCTTGACTTTGCCTTTGAATCCCTGCGCTTTCCGTACGTGAAGGAACATTCGGCGCACATGCGGCAGAAACAGGATGACCAGAATCAGGAGCAGCGCAACGCCCATAAGCAGGTGACGCTGATTGGCGTACACATTGATTGCCCAAAGGCCCCAATTGTCATAGGGCGTTGTGCCGATCCATGCCTTATTGGTGAGAATTCCGTTGAGGACGGAGGAGAATGTGGCTCCCTGAACGGAAGCCAGACTTCTGATCTGTGAAACAATGGCATACGAGCTCCTGAAAAGAACAAGCACCGGGGACAGGAAAAAGGCTGCCCTTCTGCCGCTTAGCAGAACAGCCAGCACACCAAGCAGGATGAAACAGCAGACCATCATGATGATGCTCGGGATATTGAGTGCATTGTCGATCCGAAGGCCCAGAAGATTCAGGTTGCCGCAGAGAAAATAGAACAGAAAGTGGTAGCGGATTCCGTCGCCCGGGAAATGCGGGTATTCCGTGGGAAAATTTGCGCCGTGCGCAAATGAGGAAATCAGCGCAGTATGGGGAGACAGGTCGCTGAAGACCGAATAGCCTGCACAGACGTTATTCCCTGAAACATGGAACGAATAATAAAAAAGAGCCGCTGCCGCTGCCGTAAAAAAGAAAATCGACAGCACATAAAACAGAACGGATCCGATTGTCTTTGTAAAGCCCGGTGCAAGGGCGCGCGGTTTTTCGGGCACGGCGGCTGCAGCAGCCCGGGAACGCCCGCCAAGGCGGCGCCGCTCGGGTTCTTCTTCCCGGACCGGAGCCGCGGGATCCGGATTTCTGCGTGCGTAGCATTTCTGCCAGCAAAGGCTTCCCAGGTAAAGGGCCAGGCACAGGGAAACCACATTGGCCGGGTACAGCACGGACATTGTCTGCGGTACAAACTGATACATGGCAAGAGCCGTCCAGTAGGTCAGAAAAGTGACAAACAGGATGCCTAAGACAAATCCTGCCGGGATGATGAACAACGATGTCGGAATCAGGGTCAGACTGCTCTTTTTGGGCGCAACGCCGATAAATAGCCTCTGCGGATCAGGAAACAGAAGCCGCAGAAGCTGCGTACCGAAAAAAAGGCATACAAGAAGATAGATGATTCCAAGCATTATTCGTCCTCGCTTTCTGAAGATACGCTGCCGGACACGCGATGCAGATTCCTGATGTCTGTATCTTCCGATACAACGTAACGCGGGCGGTTCTTGACTTCTTCAAAAATACGGGCGATATACATGCCGATCAGACCGAGACTGATCATAATGCACGCACCGACAATCAGCTCAACGAGGATTACCGTCGTAAATCCGTTGGCAGCCTTCCCCGTGAAAAAATTAACGAGAGTCTGAATCATCAAAAGAAGCGCGCCAAGTAAAAAGACAACGCCGATCGTTGTAATCAGCTGCAGGGGCATCGCGGAGAAAGACGTGATGGCATTCACGGAAAGGCCGATCAGTCTGCCGAATGACCAGCGCGAATGCCCGGTCTGGCGATCGGCTACCTCAAACGAAAACGTCGTGCGTTTGAAGCCCAGCCATGCGGAAAGACCTCGGAAAAAAGTACTGTGTTCCGTAAATTCGCGCCATTTAAGAACGACTTTCCGGTCAAGCAGCTTGTAATCGGAAGCATTGGCAAGCTGGTATCCGGAGACCTTGTGAAAAAGCCCGTAAAAAACAAATGAATTGATTTTGCTCGCAAGGCTTTCCTTGCCGCGGGAACTTTTCACGCCCTCGACAATATCATATCCTTCTTCTTTCCATAGGCGTACCATCTCGGGAATATGCTCCGGGGGATGCTGTAAATCACCGTCGAGCAGAATGACGGCATCCGAATCCGCAGCATCAAGGCCTGCACAGATCGCGGCCTCTTTGCCGAAATTTCTCGATAACCGAAGTCCCCGCACTTTATCGGGATATTTGTCGGAACCCGCGGAAATAGCCTCCCAGGTCCCGTCTTTTGACCCGTCGTCGACCATAAGCAGGGAATACTCTATCTTCATATTGTCCAAAAGAGGAATGAGCCGGTCGATGGTGATCGGGATCTGCTTCTCTTCGTTATAAAATGGCATGAGCACGATTAATTCCATAAATTCGTTCACCGCTTCCATTAGAATATAAATATACAAACTTATCTTAACATAGCAGGAAGAGCGGGAAGAATACTCTTGTATTACAAAATCACGCGGGCCTGTGCCCCGCTTCGCGTCCCCGGCTGTACGCCGGCATTCATTCCGTCTCATCCGCGGAGCCGGATGATCACTTCCGGCTGCTCCTGATTGTAAATGCTTTTTACTTACTATAATATGAAAGAAAAGCGGGGAGGAAGATGCCCAATGAACTTATGTATCAGATGCGGAAATCCTTACGGAGACGGGATCCCAAGCTGCCCCTGTTGCGGGTTTGTTTTTCAGGCAGCTTCTGCGCAGGACTCTTTGCCTGCAGGGAATCAGCTTGTGTGCCCTGATGCTTCGCCGCAGGATTCGCTGCAGGATTCGCCGGAGAGCATGCCTCCGGTTCCGGCAGATGGTGCCGTGGATCCGCCGGAACAAATAACGAAGAATCCTGATGTGAATCCTTTTGAAGCATTTGCAGAAAAGCAGCCGGAATTGACAATGACTGATACGCAGCCGGAATTGGCAATGACTGATACGCAGCCGGAATTGACAATGGCCGAATCAAAGCCGGAAATTCTTCCGGGAACAATACCGCAAAACGGACCGATCTGGAGTCGGGAAGCACCGGCTGATCCGGATGACGAACTGTGCAGAGAGATTGAGCAGGGAACGGACCTGTCAGATGTAATTGCATGGAAGAAAAAGAGGGCGCAGTCGGACCTGCCGTTTGCAGTCGATTTTGAGGAAGAACCCCTGACGGGCCTGCTGACGGATGCGTTCCATGATTTGTCGGGAATGGGCATTTTTCATGACATATTCTGAGCGCCGTCCTATGATTTCTGCAGACATGGATGAATAAAATCATATTGTAAATATAATTTGCGTATTATATTATTAAGAAAACTATCAGACTAACTGCAGAGGAGGTAGAAAGACATATGAAGACGTGTTCAAAATGCGGAAAACCGTACGGCGGGGAACATGATATCTGTCCCGCGTGCGCACCTGTTATCAGTGAATCCCAGATAAACGCAGCTGATTCCGCCGCTGAGAATGTAACCGCTGATTCCTGTCCTCCGGCCGCTGACGGGGAGACCCCGCAGACATATCCCTTTATTGAGCGCCGCAGGAAACCGCGCCCGGCGAATCTTCCGAAAGTCAGCAGGTCATTCGGCGCCAACGAATCGTCTTCTTTCTTCTATGATTATGAAGATCCTGCTTATGTGCCGTCCATGCTGGCTTCTGCACTGGCATCTGGACCGGCATCTGTACCGGCTCAGGAGTCCGCTCAGCCTGGCCAGGCGTCACCTGACCCGGTTCCGGTGGAGGATGAGTCCAATATTCCGATCTGGCTGCGAAAAAATAGTGACCTTTATACAGATGACAAGGTTGAAGACACACGTATATAATAGACCTGTTACAAAGGGCGGATGGGATGCCATCTGCATGCCGCCCTGCCGCTGTTCCTGATGCCTTCGGGTTTCCGCTGCAGCAGACAGTCAGACATGCGCCCGCTGGCAAGGAGTTGTTATTTCGTGTCTAAACAGATTAAAACAAATGCGATGCGCATGCTGGAGAGTGCAGGCCTTGATTTCCGCGTCCAGACATACGAAGTTGATGAAGACGATCTTTCCGGAGTACATGTTGCACAGACCTGCGGTCTTCCGGTCGAGCAGGTTTTCAAAACACTGGTTACACAGGGAGATAAGACGGGCTACCTGGTTGCCTGCATTCCTGTCGAGATGGAACTTGACCTGAAGGCACTTGCCGCTGCGTCCGGGAATAAAAAAGTTGATATGATTGCGGTGAAGGAACTTCTTCCGTTGACAGGCTATATCCGCGGAGGCTGCTCGCCTGTCGGAATGAAGAAACCCTTTCCGACATATTTTGATGAGACAGCTGTTCTTTTTGACTGGATTGCCGTCAGCGCAGGCATGCGCGGCGCACAGATCCTGATTGAACCGCAGACGCTGGTTGACTATATCGGCGCGGAACTCTGCGACATCGCAAGGTAAGGGGATATCATGAATATTGCAGTGATCGGTGCCGGTGCATCCGGACTTATGGCAGCCATCGGGGCGGCCGAAGGCGGAGCGGAACGCGTATGGCTTTTTGAAAAAAACGCGCTCCCGGGGCGTAAGATCCTGCTGACCGGAAACGGCCGGTGCAATGTTACAAATACAGCGGAGGTCCGTTCCTATGCGGAACATTTTTTTGACGGCGGTAAGTTCCTGTATAAGCCGCTGCATGTCTTTTCACCGCTCGACCTGATGGATTTTTTTGCGTCCCGCGGTGTTCGGCTCAAAGAAGAGGACGGGGGGCGGGTTTTTCCGGCAAGCGATAAGGCGCAGGATATCCTGCGGGTTCTTTTTGCCCGCTGTGAGGAACTTGGCGTCGCTTTTCATGAGAATGAACCTGTTGTCGACATTCGAAGGGATCTTTCCGGACATATTTCCAAAGTTGTCACACGAAAATCGACATATGATGCAGACGCATGCGTGCTTTGCACAGGCGGATCGTCCTATCCGTCTGCCGGCTCGACAGGCGACGGGTATATGCTTGCCGGCAGACTCGGGCATACAATCGTTCCGGTCCGTCCGGGCCTGGTGCCTGTCGATACGGATTCCGCGGCAGCAGCCGCTTTGCAGGGCGTGAGCCTTCGCGCTGTCCGGGCACGTGCTTTTTCCGGCAGGGAGGAGCTGGCCGGCGCAGACGGCGACCTGCTGTTTTCGCATGTCGGGCTCACGGGACCTGCCATTTTCCGGATTTCCCGGTATCTGCCGACCGACCCGAAGCTGTACGAAGCAGGCAGAGTGTACATCTCTGTCGACCTTTTGCCGCGGCTTAATCCTGAGTCGGCAAGGGAAGAGGTCATGGCACTTCTGGCGCAGAACCAGAACCGCAGGCTCTCCCATGTGCTCCGCAAATTCGGGCCGGAGTCATTCCTTTCGTATCTCATGCAGCTGGCCGGAATCCCGGAGGACATTTACTGCCGTGATCTGAAAAAAGATCTGCGGGAACGTCTGACAGCCCTTCTCAAAAACGTATCCTTTACAGTGAAAAAGGCTCCGGCCTTTTCGCGGGCAATGGTTACCGCAGGCGGCGTCGACCTGAAGGAAGTCGATCCCCGGACGATGCAGTCCAAACTCGTTCCGGGTCTTTTTCTGGCTGGCGAGGTTCTTAATATTGACGGTGATACTGGCGGGTTTAATCTGCAGGCGGCTTTTTCCACGGGCTATACGGCAGGCATTTCTGCTGCCGAGGGCTCCCGCTCAGGACCTCCGGTCACGAAGTGATCCTGCGGATGCATGCAAGCGTATATGCCTCCCGGATCCATTTCTTCACGGAGTCATCGAGATCCGCCTCTTTTTCGAGGATTATATGATGCGTCCATCTTCCCGGTCTTGGTTCGACCGATGTCTTGATCCGCTCGTCGGAAAGACGGTGATTCAGGTTGAAAGTCAGTGTGATGCTGTTATCAGGGCATTTCTTAATCCAGGTCTGCGGGAGCCAGACCCATGCAAATTTGGTTCCGGCGCCGAAAGATATTTGCGTTTTCATGACTTCAAGCTGCACCGGACCGATGGATTCGATAAATTCTTTCAGCATGCAGAAGAGCCGAAATGCCTGCGGTCTGCCGAAAAAGAAACCTTCAAGGGTCCAGTTTCCGGGTGTTTTCATCAATATCCCTCCGTCTTTGGGGCAGCAGCGGTCAGCTGCGTGAACCGTCACGCCATCCGTCGATTGCCTGAAATAGTTTGTTGACTCTTTTATTCTGCGCCTCTGTCAGTAGGTCCGTCCTTTTCTTCAGGACGTTCGCAAATGCTGCGGCATTGTCTTTGTTGACGGCTGTGAAGGCCTGTTCCGCGTGCTGGGGGATTTCCTTCGGACGGCATTTCTCGAGATGGCGAAGGATGACGGGGAACACGGCGGCTTCGTATTCTTTCCCGGCGCGTGAGAGCTCTGCGAATACACGGATGCTCTGATCCCTTGTTATTACGCTTCCCGTTTCGTATGCCTGCATAATTATGTCCAGCTGTGCAAAGACTTCAGCCGGCTTCAGGTGCGTGATCCGGGCCAGCGCGGTCATGCCGCCCCAGACAAGACGATTGTCTTTTGCACGCAGGAGGCGGACGAAGTCGGGGACATAATCTGCGATCAGTTCCGGTTTCCGGTATCCGATCTCATAGAGAACCTTTATGCAGTCGCCGGGGACACCGCCTTTTTTACTCTGCAGACCGTCAGCGAGTATGGCTATGGCGGCGGCATCCTTTGAACGGCAAAGGGATACGGCGAGGTCGATATTCGGATCTTCATGGGTGCGGCCAAGGCTGCACGCCAGATATTGCAAGACATCTTTTGCTTCCATACGACCTCCCTGCACGCGAAGTGTGCCGGCAAGACACTGAAAAAAATCGCCCATGCCTGACGGCTGTGCTTTCTGCATCCGCCCATTTCTTTTACATTATAATCTAATTTTGACACAATAGGGATTTAGCCGGCAGCTGTTCCCTGGTGAAACTGCATTTTCCATATGCCGGATTCCATTACCCACAGAGAGCTGCGCAGAGACAGGCGCCTGGAAATATCCGGGTCCGTATGTTTGATTAATTTGTATACAGCCTGCGCACTGCCCGGGGAAAGTGCCAGCACGAAAAAATCAATAATTTCCCAGTCTCCGTCAGTGACGGGACCGCCTGGAAAAGTGTCGCCTTTCCGATAATGATATTCTGTTCCCGAACTTGTGTATTCGCAGAATGAATCGGAGAGGATACCGGCGATTTTTTCCGCGGAACAGCGGACTTCGGGACGAAGAAGTTCTTTTTCCAGGTATAGAATTGTCTCTGAAAGTGCATTCACAATTTCTGCTTTGCCCCCTTACGGATTACATATGCGGTTCTTTACAGCTCCATTGCCGCCAAGGGAAACGGTTCGAGCACTCTCGGCAGAATGCCCTGCATATGCGCGATCAGGATGCCGTAGTTGGTGATCGGGATGCCTGCTTTTCCGGCGGTCTGTATGCGGTAATGCATCTCCCTGCGGTTGAGCATGCAAGCTCCGCAATGAATAATCATGCGGTATGGTGTCAGATCGGCGGGATATGTGCCGCCGCTTGTGAAAACGAATTCGACGTCTTTGCCAGTGTGCTGACGTATCCAGCGGGGGAGCTTGACGGTGCCGATGTCATCGCACTGACGGTGGTGCGTACAGCCTTCCGAGATGAGGATTTTGTCGCCGTCTTTCAGGCTGTCCGTGACTTTGGCTCCCCGTACCAGTACGGGGAGGTCCCCTTTGTACCGCGCAAAAAGGATCGAGAAGGAAGTCAGTGCAATATCCTTTGGCGTATCCGCCGAAACTTTAGCAAAGACCTGCGAGTCCGTGATGACCAGGCGGGGCTTTTTCGAAAGAGAAAGAAGGGTATCGCGCAGTTCGAATTCTTTTGTCATGACGGCCATTGCATCTGCTTCGAGGATGTCACGGATTGTCTGCTGCTGCGGAAGTATGAGGCGGCCTTTCGGGGCGGCCTTGTCGATCGGAATGACGAGAACGACGATATCGGAGGGCGAAAGCAGGTCGGCGACGAGATGGAATTTGTCTTCGTCCTCGGGCAGAATCCGGATCAGCGTCTGCTTCAGGTCTTCGATACCTTCGCCGGTAACCCCTGATGTAATGACAACGGGAATATGAAGTTCCTTCTGGAGTTCCAGGGCACTCTGCTTCAGATCGGTGTCCGGGCCCGCGAGGTCGGATTTATTGAGGGCGAGTACTGCGGGGATTTTACGTTCTTTGATCTGTGTGAGGATTCCCCGTTCAAAGCTGCCGATTCCGGAGCGGCTGTCGGCCGCTACAACTGCGGCATCCGTTTTTTCAAGCACATTGCGGGCCCGTTCCACACGGAGCATGCCAAGTGCCCCTTCATCATCGAGGCCGGGGGTGTCGATCATGACGACGGGGCCGATCGGAAGAAGTTCCATGGATTTGAATACCGGGTCGGTTGTGGTGCCGGCGATATCCGATACGATGGAGATCTGCTGTCCGGTAAGGGCATTGATCAGGCTGGATTTGCCGGTGTTGCGGCGTCCGAAAAGGGCAATGTGTACGCGTTCTCCGCGCGGTGTATCCTGTAAGCTCATATTGTCGGATTCTCCTTGTCTTGTGCGGTGCTGCCGTCATTCTTTTCTGCGCCGGCTTCTCCCGGGCTGTCCGGTCTGTATGTCCGTCCGCTCCGGAAATCAAGCAGTTCGCGCAGGCGTGAATCCGGAAGACCGGATTGTTCCCGGGCTACTTCGAAAAGGGAGCGTCCGCTTTCGAAGGCCTCCCTGCGGATCTGCGCCGCTTTCTCATATCCGATGTCCGGGATGAGGGCCGTTGACAGTACCGCCGAATTTGTTACGTGTTCGGTACATTTCTGTATGTCGGGCACAAGCGACTCTATGGCATATGTCCGGAAAAGGCGGACTGCGTTTCGAAGGATCGACAGCGATTCAAGCAGTTTGTCTGCAGCGAGGGGGAGAAATGCATTGAGTTCAAACTGACCGTTCATAGCCGCAAGGGTTATGGCTGTGTCATTGGCGATGACCTGCATGGCTGTCTGTCCTGCCATTTCGGCAATTACGGGGTTTACTTTGCCTGCCATTATGGTTGATCCGGCCTGACGGTCTTCCAGACGGATTTCACCGAGGCCGCCGCGCGGGCCGGAATTCATGAGCCGCAGGTCGCTGCTGATTTTCATAAGGTTCACGGCGCAGGATTTGAGGAGACCGGATACTTCGGTAAAAATATCGCAGTTCTGGGTAAGATCCATCGGGTATTCTGCGCGTGCCAGGCCCAGACCTGTTACCTCCTGCAGCTTGTCCGTAACAAGATATACGTATTTCCGGGTCGCATTTGTACCGGTTCCGACGGCTGTCCCACCGAGATTCGTCTGGCGGAGACGTTCTTCAACTTTGTAGATGCGCCAGCGGTCGCGTGCAATCGCCTGCGCATATGCGCCGAATTCCTCGCCCAGGGTTATGGGGAGTGCATCCATAAGCTGCGTCCGGCCGAGCTTTGTGATACTGCTGAATGCCTGTTCCTTTTTCTGCAGTGCCTGCTGGAGTTCGGAAAGCTCCGCGCTTAATTCGCGGACGAGATAGATTGCTGCGATACGGAGGCTTGTCGGATACACATCATTGGTCGACTGGGCCCGGTTCACATCATTGAGAGGGTGGAGATATTCATATTGTCCGCACATGCGGCCCATAATCAGAAGTCCGAGGTTGGCAAGGACTTCATTGACATTCATATGGGCTGATGTGCCGGCACCGCCCTGAAGGGCGTCTGTCGGAAAAATTTCCGCAAATGTAAAGCCGCCGTATGCAGATGGAAGCGCGGATTCTCCGGAAAGTACGGAGGAGAGCAGTACACCGCATGCTTTACAAATGGCATCTGCCTTGTCAGGGGCCAGAAGGGACAGATCCTTAAGAGACTGCGCAGCGGCCAGCTTCACCTGAACCATGGCCCGTATAAGTTCGCACCGGACAGGACGGAAGCTGACAGGAAAGTTGACAAGGGCGCGTGCCGTCTGTATGCCGTACAGGCAGCCGGAGGGAAGCGTCAATGTCCCTATTGCATCCGTTTCGGTGCGTACATTGCCGTTAACCTTTTCTGTCATGATTCTTTATCCTCGCTGTCCGCATATTTTGTCTGTACAGATTATTATACACAATTCCATGCAGCGGAATCAGTCTGCAATCAGCGGGCTGTTATTTGCGTCCGCTGTATTCTGACCGGAGAGGATCCCGATTCCTTCGATGAGTGCCCAGATATAGGCAACAACCGGTCCTACGATAACGCAGCATCCGACAGTGGAAAGAAGCAGCTGTGCTGCGGCCTTTCCGGTATTTCCCAGATAAAAGTTATGGACGCCGAAAGTACCCACCGTGCAGGCAAGAATGCCGGCGGCTGTTTTGGATTTGTGCCGTGTACCGTCATTAGCCGGGTCAAGGATGGGGCTGCCCGCGCCGTCCGCGGTTATTGTACCGGAAAGAATCTGCACGCCTTCGATCATACCCCAGACATAGGAGATGATCGGACCGACACCGATGAAGCATCCGACGGTCCCAAGAAGCAGCTGGGCAACGGCTCTGCCGGTATTTCCGAGATAAAAGTTATGGACACCGTACGTGCCGAGGAAAATTCCGAGTACGCCGGCAAGTATTTTCGACTTGCTTCCGGCTGCTTTATAGTCGGGATCTGCAATGGGATTGCCGTCCCCGTCCGTTGTAATATCACCGGTAAGAATCTGGATTCCTTCCACGAGGCCCCAGATAAAGGAAACCATCGGGCCGATTGCAATGATGCTGCCAAGAAGCGTTATCAGGAGCTGTGCCATTGCCCTGTCCCTTTTCCCGAGGTAAAAATTATGAAGACCCAGCGTGCCTCCGAAAATACCAAGTAAGCCGGCTGTATGTTTATACCTTACGATGCTTGTTGGATAGACTTCCATGTGCCCCTCCTGTCTCTGAACCGACGGCAATGCATAAATATTAATTATTTTTTTATAAACAGAATAATTCCAGAAAGATACAAAATCAAGTATACTATTAAAAAAGCAAAGTTGGAGGCATTCGTTATGAAAAGAACGGATTATGTCAGCTGGGATGAGTATTTCATGGGCATCGCACTGTTGTCGGCCAGCAGGAGCAAAGACCCCGGCACACAGGTAGGCGCCTGTATTGTGAGTCCGGAAAAGCGTGTTCTTACAGTCGGTTACAACGGCATGCCGAGCGGATGTTCCGACGATGAGTTTCCGTGGGAACGCGAAGGCAGTCCTCTCGATACGAAGTACCTGTACGTCTGCCACGCCGAAATGAATGCCATCCTGAACAGCGGTCACAGCGATCTCAGGGGCAGCGTGATCTACACGACGCTCTTTCCGTGCGCCGAATGCACAAAGGCGATGATCCAGAAAGGGATCCGGGAAGTGATTTATCTTTCCGATAAATATGCTGCAGATGACCTGTTTATTGCGGCGCGCCGTATGATGGATGCCGCCGGCGTAAAATACCGCCAATACGAGCTGACCGGACGGACACTCGAGATCAGAGTCTGACGGGAATAACACGGCTCCGGACGTCTTTAAACCGGAGATCGGAATAACAGGAAGCAGCATGCCGGGCGGCCCGGAAATGCAAACGGACAGAAGAGGCCCATATGAGAAGGTGCAGCATTTGTGAAGTCTCAGTCAGCGAACTCGATCAGTGTGCAGAGGTCATCCGCAAAGGCTTCGGCACGGTGGCGGATGAGTTCGGACTGACGGTAGAGAACTGCGCTTCACACGGTGCCTTTATCAAGACGGAGAGACTTCTCGGCGATAAGGAGCGGGGGAGCTTAATGTACGCCCTGATCGTTGATGATATGATAGCCGGCTTCATGCAGCTTGAGAAGGAGAGCGATGGACAGTATATCCTCGGCAAGCTGGCAGTTCTGCCGGAATACCGGCATCATGGATACGGAACGGTTCTGCTTGAATATGCCGTGAAGAAAGTGCGGGAAATCGGCGGCCGGAAGATCCTGATTTCTATTATAGAGAGCAATACCGTCCTCAGGAACTGGTACCTCGAAAAGGGATTCGTACATGTAGGAACCGTCAAATACGAGCATCTTCCCTTTGTCGTGGGTTTTATGGAGCTGTCGATAGACGCCTATGACGAAAAATCCGATTTTTTGCGTTCGTGACGGATCCGGCACGAATTATGTTTACCTTAAAAACAGGGCGCACCGAAAAGTGCGCTCTGTTTTTAAGAGCACCGGATTTTGTTTATTCCCGTGTCTCCCCGCCGGCAGGAGAAGGTACGGGGGCAGATTCAGCAGCAAATAGTTTTTTCGATTTCAGGATAAAGATCAGCGCGGCTGCAGCAAAGACAGCGACGATGCCTTCGACAGCAGGAAGCGGCAAGACGCCTCCCTGGTAAAGCCCGGCCGGAAAATCGAGGGCAGCATGCAGCAGGATTGCCAGCCCCCAATATATGTATTTTTTCCGGGAAACGGCATAAAGAACAAGGATGGAAAGTGCGATCTGGACAGTGACAGCACAGATGCGCTCGGTGCCGATGACGGCAAAAGTCCAGGCTGGATCCGAAAGAAGCGAATTCCTGACAGTAAGCAGCGAATCGGCCTGGCTGCTGTAAGCTGCCGGAATCGACTGCAGTATGGCGTCGAAAGTGCCGGTATTAATCATCACTGCATAGATCAGACAATTGAGAGCGGATGAAGATACAAGCAGCGCTTCAATGCCGCCATGCCCGATCCCATATGTGACGCCGTGCTTCCATTCCCGTTTCTTTTTGAGAAGCAGGGAGAAGCCTGCGAGACGGCCGGTCTCTTCAAATATGCCGGCAGCCAGTCCGCCGTACACAGCAAGTATCCATGCATTTCCGGTCAAAAGCGATTTGGTTGCCGGGATCAGATTGAAAAAGGTGTAGTTGACGATTCCTTCCATGGCGACAAAAACAATAAAGACCCCTATGCCGACAAGAAGCGGTTTGATTCCCGGATGCGTTTTCCGTATGAAAACAATGCACAGGATAATGGGAAAGGCAAAACAGGCCAAAAGTGAAAAAACAAGAGCAAGGATTGTCCAAATGCTTACCATGGTATCCTCCGATCGATGATGCAGGAAACATCCTCAATGATTCTATCTGTTATAGAGACAGTATAACACCGAAATCGAAATGTCAATTCTATTTGCCTGTGTCTGTATTATTTTTCAAATACTTCTGTAAATGCTATTGACGAAAAGATAGTAGTAGCGTAAGATCACTACTGTAAAAAGAGTACTACGTAAGGAGGAATTGCGATGAATGTTCAATTTAAAAAAGGAGTGCTTGATCTCTGTGTCCTCTCTATGCTGAAGGAGAGTGACCAATATGGATACGAGCTTGCCAATACACTGTCGGAAATCATCCAGATATCAGACGGGACGGTTTATCCGATTTTGCGCAAGCTCGCCACAGACGGTATGGTTACTACATATCTGCAGGAATCACAGAGCGGGCCGCCGAGAAAATATTACCGTCTGACCGGACTCGGCAAAAGAACGCTTGTCAGTCTGCAACAGGAATGGCTGACTTTTTCCAAAAGCGTTAATCAGATCGTAGGGGGGGATATACAATGACCAGAGAAGAATATCTTGCTGCGATCCGGAGCACATTACAGCCTTTGCCCGAATCGGAAATCAATGATATCTGCAGTGATTTTGAAGAACATTTTGCTGTCGGCCTCTCACAGGGAAAGACTGAGCATGAAATTGCCGCGGAGCTCGGCGACCCGGCTGCCGTAGCAGAGACCTATCTTGACGACGAGCTTGAAGACATCGGACATACAATGAAAGAATCCGCAGTGCATGCCGCGGCAGTTCCCGCCGTGAAAGCCCCGGCCATATCCGCAGGCAGGCCCGCAGAAGGAAGTACACGGACTGCAGGAACAGAAAAGGATCTGACAGGTGCCCGATTGTTTGTGATTTTTTTCAACCTGCTTTTTGCCTGGTGGGCTGCGCTTTCCGTCTTCGGGGTGATTATCTCCTTCTGGGGAGCTTCCGCTGCGCTTATGGGCGGCGGAATCGCGGCATTTGCCGGACTTGCAGCGGCGCCCGGCGCGTGGACCGCCGTCCTCGTTCTCCTTGGCATCGCTGGAATTACGCTGGCAATAGCGACGGGAATTCTGAATTTCTTCCTTTCGAAATGGACCGTCATCGGCTGCAGGGCTTACGTAAAATGGAATAAAAAGCTCTATAACGAGGGTTTTTAATAAGGAGAGGATGCGCAATTATGAAAAAATCAACAATTGTTCTCACCATCACAGGCGTCGTATTCACGATCATCGGAATTACCTGTCTGGTTGCTGCCTCGGTTAAACTGGCCGATATGGGAATTGACACCGCCGCAGGCAGTCTTGACGGGGAAGAATATACATGGAACATTGACAGCTGGAATTGCCCGGATGAATCGTATGCCGATTCCGGCAAAGAGGATGTTGACGTGAATCTTCCCGGAATCGACGTACATGTCGACGACGACAAGGTCAATGTCAATCTTCCCGGCATCCATGTCAATGTCGATGACGATACGGGGAAAGTTCATGTGGACCTGGGGGACGGGACGGAAGCCTCGGATTCCACAGCGGAAACGACAAAATAGTTGTCCGGGGGGTCTCCGTAAGGGAAAAGGATCGGATTCGTTAAAAAGGCTGCTCTGCCGAACTAAATCGGCGAAGCAGCCTTTTGGTATGCCGCGTATAGATTTCCTCCGCTGTGATCCGCAGAGGTAGCTCAGCATTTATTCGATATCCAGCCTGTATTCCGATACCATGCGCCCGTCTATGCTCGACAGGGACTCTCCGAGATACGCGGCACCCATCTTGTCGTAAAATCCATTGGCATTCGGATCGACAAAAATGTAGAGGAAGTGTATCTTCTGCTGATGGCAGTAGTTTTTTGCGTAATTTATCAGCTTGGTACCGATACCGCATTTGATGTACCTGGGGTTGACGTACATATGCTCAAGCCAGAAGCCTTTATTAATGAAGACTTTTCCGGCCCAGAAGGCATCCTTTACTTCGACAATGGAAAAATAGCCGATGATGTCCTGCTCGTTTTCTGCCAGAAAAACACGATTGGCGCGCATATACTCCACGGTTATGGTCAATTCACTTTTCCATATTTCAAAATATTTTTCGGGATAATTCCAGTACCTTTTGGAGGCAAATGACAGCAGTGTCAATTCCGCACAATCTTCCGGATGTGCCCTGCGAATCAGCATGTTCATCTGACTGCCTCCTTTTGAATGGCCATCCCGCAGATGCTCCGGGCTACCGCCCGCCATGCACATGTATCTCCATGTGAACAATCTCTTATCTTATTCTATCATCTTCTAATATGAATAATTTTTAATATTTAAATAAATTTGATGTTTGCAGAAGTTTTTGCTGCCGCAGGATCCGCTGATCCGGCACGATTTTCCATGCATCCATAGCTAAGAACGCATACTATTCCTTTCAATTGTCAGCACGGACGCGTTGACGGGGTAAAAGAACGAATATATACTTTTAAAGTTGTAAGTTGAACCCGCGCCTTTTTGATCAGAGACCGGATGGAATAATCACAAAAATGACCGGATTTTTGTTGAGGAGAAAAGGTTCAGTATAGTATTATAGGTCTGACATACACAGATACGGGTATTGTCAGCACAAGCGCTCCGCAGCGCCGGCCATGTATGCCGTTTCCGGCGGAGCAGGAAAAGAGGATGCAAATATGGGAGAAATGAAGCTTTTGGACTGCACGCTGCGTGACGGCGGATATGTGAACGATTGGAAGTTCGGTCACAATAACATAGTAAGTATATTTGAGAGAATCATCGATGCGAACGTGGACATAATCGAGATTGGCTTCCTGGATGACAGACGGCCGTTTGACATGGACAGAAGCATTATGCCGGATACAGACAGTGTACAGAAAATATTCGGCGGTCTGGAAAGAAAGCAGGCAATGGTTGTAGGCATGATTGATTTTGGTACCTGTGATCTGAAAAATATCAAGCCGTGCAGCGAGAGCTACCTTGACGGTATCCGAGTCATCTTCAAAAAACATAAGAGGGTACAGGCATTACAGTACTGCAGTGAACTGAAAAAAATGGGATACAAGGTATTTGCCCAGCTTGTTTCGGTTACAAGTTACAGTGATGAAGAAATGATGGACCTGATCCGTCTTGCCAACGAAGTAATGCCGCATGCCGTTTCCATGGTGGATACGTATGGATTGATGCACCAGAACAATCTGAAGCATTATCTTCAGCTTCTAAATGAAAATCTTGCCCCCGAAATCGGCATCGGATATCACGGGCACAACAATTTTCAGATGGGTTACGCAAACTGCATCGAGATGCTTTCCACAAAAACGGACCGCTCCCTTCTGGTTGACGGAAGCCTCTACGGCATGGGAAAAAGCGCCGGAAACGCCCCGATTGAGCTGATTGCCATGTATATGAATCAATCCTGCGGAAAAAATTACCATATCAGCCAGTTCCTCGAGGCAATCGATTCCAATGTCATGGAATTCTATAAGCCCTCAACATGGGGTTATAACATGTTCTATTATCTGGCTGCATCAAATGACTGCCATCCCAGTTATGTTACGTATCTGATGAATAAGCGCACCCTGTCCGTCAAGTCAATCAACGAAATCCTGGGTCAGCTCGAAGGCGAAAAGCAGCTCATGTATGACAAGGACTATATCGAGCAGCTTTATATCCGTTACCAGGATATTGTTGTAAATGACAGCGAGGATATTCTGCGTCTGAAAGAAAAATTTGCGGGTAAGAAGTTGCTTATTGCAGGCCCCGGCGTAACCATGTCCACACAGAAGGATAGAATTGACAAATTTGTACAGGAAAACAATCCGGCTGTTATTTCCATCAACTATATTCCCAGGAATGCGCATCCGGATTATGTGTTCCTAAGCAACTCCAAGCGCTATGTACAGCTGGCTACGGAATTATCCCAGAAACAGCCTGACTATGAAGTGATTGCGACTTCCAACGTCACAAAGACAAACGGGAAATTTGACTATATTCTGAATTATAGTTCACTGATTGATTTGAGCGCCGAGATTGTGGACAATTCTCTCATCATGCTGTTAAAGTCCCTGATCAACATCGGGATCGATCATGTTGTCCTTGCCGGTTTCGACGGATATTCCGACCAGAAGACAAACTATTTCAACGCAAGCATGGAGTACAGTTTTGTTAAAGAGAAGGCTGCATACCTGAACGAGTATACAAGAAACTTCTTAAAGGCGAACGAAGACAAGCTGAAAGTTGAATTCCTCACCGACTCCCGCTACACGGGGACCATTACCGACGAAACGTGCTTCTGTATCTGCTGACAGAGCCGGTACTGTTCTGATACGGCAGGAAACAGACATGACAAAGCGTGCAATTGCTGAACAAACGCAGCGGGTGCACGCTTTTTTCATCATTTGCAGGCTTCGGGGCAGTTATTGTACGTCTCTTTTGATCTGTGAAATACAATGTAAGTGAATTATAATTGGATAGAGCAAAGTATTTTTGAAATCGAGGGGATTTGCAGGATGAGAAGATTGGAATGGGATTCCGGATTCTGGAATGTGGATGTCTGGGAAATCGAAGAAGCGGACAGCTTCTATCTTTCGGGAGTCCCGGATATTGCTCCCGCCGGCCGCGGCAGGTATTTGATCCAGGCGCTCGTTCCGATTACCGAAATTCATAAGATCGGCCTTTTGGAAAAGGCGGGATTTTCATTTGCCGAGAGCAAAATTACACTCAGGAAACCTGTGAAAGAGTTGTCAGTAACGGATACAGGCAATATCAGAAAAGTGGAGAAATCCGAAATTGAGCTCTATAAAGACATTTTCTATGGCATGTACGGAAATGTGAGCCGGTATGAACTTTTTCCGCCGAAAAAAATCAATGAATTTTACTGCACATGGGTATCTAAAAGTATTGACTGCATTCTGGATGATACTTGTGTCGGATATTACGACGACGGTCACCTGGCTGGATTTATTACATACAAATGCAGGGATAATAAGGCTGTTGTCGGGCTTATCGGTGTATTTCCGCAGTTTCAGAAGAAGGGGATCAGCCAGAAGCTGCTCGGATATCTGAACAATGATGCCATGCATGCAGGGCTTGATGAAATTGTCATTTCGACGCAGGGGGTAAATTTGAAGGCTATAAATTCTTTTATAAAGAGCGGCTTTCTTTTCGACAGCATTCACCACTGGTATTACAAGAAAAATTGGTAAGGAGGATCCTCACGATGAAAGTTACAAGCAGCGGGATCGTTAACGGGGTTATCCAGGATCGTTTCGGAAAGCACGGAAAGCAGTTTACATCCTCCGGCATGGCTTCCTATTCGCTGCCGGTGGAAATTTCGGATGCGCCGGCGGGTACCGTATCCTTTGCCCTGTTTCTGGAGGATAAGGATGCTGTTCCGGTCTGCGGATTTTCTTGGATTCACTGGACAGTCGCCTGCCTGACGCGGACGAAGATCGAGGAGAATGAGAGCATCCATGCAAAGGATTTCGTGCAGGGAACCAACAGCATGTCCGGCAAACTCGGGCGGATGGACCGAATGGAGGCGGCCTGCTACGACGGGATGTCGCCGCCAGATGCACCTCACCTCTATGAACTGCATGCCTATGCGCTCGATTACATGCCCGGGCTGAAGAAAGGATTCTATATGAATGAGCTTTTTCATGCGATGCAGGGGCATATTCTTGCGGAGGATACAGCCGCGGGGATCTACAGGAACTAACAGCTCTGCCTGTTAATACCAATTGGTACATAGGTGCATCGGGGGGAGAAATATGTCAGTGTCCATGCAAATACAGATGAAGGTGCTGCCCGGCAAATTCACGGTCTGCCAGATACCGGATATCAGCTGCGTTCCTTTTGAAGAGAAATTTACTTTTTTGTCCAGAACGGATGATGAGCTGTCGCTAGTGTGCAGTACCGCCTCGGTGCCTGCCGTGACGCTGGCCCGTAAAGACGGATGGCGCGTGATGAAGATTGAGGGCGTACTCGATTTTTCGCTGGTCGGAATTCTTTCACGGATTACGGGAATCCTCGCGCAAAAGAAAATTTCGGTGTTTGCCGTGTCGACATTCAATACGGATTATGTCCTTGTTACGGAGGAGAATCTCGATGCCGCCGTGTCGGCGCTTCGGGAGGCTGGATATCAGATTTGAGGAATCAGCAGGATATATCGGGACAGGAATGGTGCGCGTGAAAGCCGCGGTCGGGCGGCCATCGTTATGATCACATAAACGATATATTTTTTAAAAAGTACTGCTTGATCGTGGAATATGTAAATGATAAGATAATTCACATATAGCAATATATATGAATTATCTTTTCCTGTGTTTTATAGAAGGGTATAAGCTAAGGAGGGAGTATCTTGAAAAAGTCTGTGATAATAAAGTCCAGTACAGTTTTATTGACCTTTGCGGTGATATTGAGCGTATTATGCGCGTTTTCCGGTTCTGTTTTTGCAGTGGGGGAGCCTGAAGAAACGTTCAGTGTTACAATTGGTTCCGGACCGGTCTGGAACAGGCCATGGCCGAGCGTATATGTAGGTCCGCCTCCTGTAAACGGATTAGGAACATTTACCGATTTAAACGGATATGAAGGCGGATTATGCGACTATCAGGCTGTGGATTATACACCGACTCGGACAGGTACATATTCGATTGAGATAACCGGTTCTGAGATTACAGATCCGATGCTCTTTGTGTATACGCCATCTTTTGACCCGGATAAACCATTTGATCATTTTCTTGTTGGAGACGATGATTCCGGAGCAACGTTGAAATGTTCCCTGATCAGTTCCGATTATCTTACAATGACAGCCGGTACGACGTATACGATTGTTGTATCAAGCTGTTATCAGGATGGCTTTGTATATACAATGGATTTTGAAACGCCGCCTTTTGTTATAGATAATGACGGCATAGTCGATTTCAAAATAACCGGTGTGCATGTTTCGCATATACTGACATATGCTGCAGATGCAGGCGGAAGCATATCCGGATCTGCTCCGCAGACTGTCGACTACGGTCTTGACGGGACCTCTGTAACGGCAGCCGCCGACACAGGATACCATTTTGCCGGCTGGAGTGACGGAGTATTGACCGCAGAACGCACGGATACCGGTATTACGGATGATCTCAGCGTAACGGCTCACTTTGCAGCTAACAGCTATGCATTGACATACAGTGCGGGAGCAAACGGGACTTTGTCCGGAAGTTCTTCACAGATTGCTGCATACGGTCTCGACGGGACTGCCGTAACGGCAATTGCCGATGCCGGATACCATTTTACCGGCTGGAGTGACGGAGTACAGACCGCAGAACGTACGGATACCGTTATGGGTGACCTTAATGCGACCGCAAATTTTGCAGTCAACAGCTACACGGTTACATTCCAGGACTGGGATGGTTCCGTGATAAGCTCGCAGCAGGTTGAATATGGCAAGGATGCGGCGGCTCCGGCCAATCCTGTTCGCAGCGGATATGCATTTGCGATGTGGAACCAGCCTTTCACGAATGTGACGGGCAACATAATTACTTCTGCAGTATATTCGCAAAATCCGACACCGACACCTGCTCTTGGTGTTACAAAAACGGGAGAAGCAGATAACCAGACCTTGAATGCCGGATATATCCTGCTGGCTGCCTGCGGAGCAGTCAGTCTGGTTCTAATATTCAGAAGAAAAGAAAAGAGAATCTGATCCAATCCGAGGTGCGGAGCACCTATAAAAAACTACCGGTCTGCCGGGCGACTTCCGCAGGCGCAGCCGAGGACCCGGAGCCTATCAAAGTAAATTACCGAGGTGCGGAGCACTCATAAAAAAGTACCGGTCTGCCGGGCGACTTCCGCAGGCGAAGCCGAGGACCCGGAGCCTATCAAAGTACATTACCGCGGTGCGGAGCACCCTGTAAAAAAGCACTGTCCGGTCGGACGACTTCCGCAGGCGCAGCCGAGGACTTAGGTCCGCCAAAGTACATTTCCGCGGTGCGAAGCACCCCATACAAAAAGTACTGTCCGGTCGGGCGACTTCCGCAGGCGCAGCCGAGGACCCGGAGACTATCAAAGTGCATTTCCGCGGTGCGGAGCACCCTGTAAAAAAGTACTGTCCGGTCGGGCGACTTCCGCAGGCGCAGCCGAGGACCCGGAGCCCGACCGGACAGTACTTTTTCCCCTTGACATTTTTTTCATACGACTTCATAATGGCAGGTAATCGCTTTATTGCGAACATATTCATAATGTTTTGACGGAGAAGAGTAGCAGAGTATTTACAGACAGGAACGATGGGTCGGAGACTGAGAGCCCATTGATGAGAGAAGCTCATGTGAAGTTCACTCCCGAGCAGATCAGCTGAACACCGGATTTCCTTTCGGTTTGTAGGCGGATACGGATGGTCCACCGTTACAGGGACACGGATATCGGAGCCGAATTATCACAATCGACGCTTCCCGTATCTGCAGAGAGCGGCATATATTTTCCGGATGGAGGGTGTATGTCGAAGATGGGTGGTACCGCGGATTTATCCGTCCCATTGCTTTGTTGGTTTTCAACATGGCAATGGGGCGGTTTTTTTATTTTTTGGAAGTGATTATCGGCTTATGGTTTGAAAGGGAGGGATCTTCATTATGGCTAGAAAAGAAGTCAAAACGTATATCTGGAATCCGGAAGCGGAATGTATGGATCCGGAGGAAATGCGGGCCGTGCAGGGCGAACGACTTGTGAAGTGCGTGAACTATATGTACGGGCGCGTCCCGTATTATACGGAGCGGATGAAGCAGGCCGGGATCGAACCGGGCGATATCCGCGGCATGGATGACATAGATAAGCTCCCTTTCACAGATAAGTTCGATTTCCGCGATAATTATCCGTTCGGCATGCTCGCCGTTCCGCGCGAAGAGATCGTCCGCGTTCATGCGTCTTCCGGTACGACGGGACGTATGAAGGTTGTCGGATATACAAGGAACGACATTAAGCTCTGGGATGAGAATCTGTGCCGCTGCATGGCCGGTGCGGGCGTCGGAAAGGGAGATATGGTCCACATTGCTTACGGGTACGGGCTTTTCACGGGAGGCCTCGGGCCGCATTATGCCTGTGATCCCCTTGGTGCTACGGCTATTCCTGTTTCGGGCGGCAATACGGCGAGGCAGATCCAGATCCTTCGTGAGTGGCAGCCGGATGTTATTATGTGCACACCCTCCTATATGCTGCATCTTGCAGACGAAATGGAAGCCATGGGTGTCGGTCCGGATGAAGTGAACCTGAAGAGCGGTATCTTCGGCGCGGAGCCCTGGACCAAAGAAATGCGGGACCAGATTGAATCCAAGATGCACCTGCGGGCCTTCGATATTTACGGCCTTACGGAGATCTGCGGGCCCGGTGTCGGCTGCAGCTGCGACAAGTCGGATCTCATCCACCTGCAGGCAGATAACTTTATCCCGGAGATTGTTGATCCCGTGACCGGCAAAACACTGCCGGAAGGCGAACTCGGCGAGCTGGTGTTTTCCTCCGTCATGAAGGAGGGCGTTCCGCTTCTCCGCTACAATACGCATGATCTGACGCGCCTCCATTACGGCAAATGCGAGTGCGGGCGCACAACGCCCCGCATGGAGAAGATTACCGGACGTGCCGATGACATGCTTATCATCCGCGGCGTCAATGTATTCCCGTCGCAGATTGAATCGATCATGCTTACATACAGTGAGGTTGAACCGCATTATGTCATTTACGTTGACCGTGTCAACAACCTCGACCGCATGACGGTAAAAGTGGAGATGTCTCCTTCGTTCTTCTCGGATTCCATCAAAGACATCGAAAATATTGAAAAGCGCATGGCCGGAGATATAGCTTCCGTGACGGGTATCCATGCCAGGATCACACTTTGCGAGCCGAGGAGCCTTCCCCGTTCCGAGGGTAAGATCAAGCGTGTGTATGATAACCGCTTTACCACGTGATTACTTGGATTTCCGGCTTCTGACATTGTATAATGCTTATGTGACAAATATGCAGTACGGTAGTTTGGTAGAATTTGCAGGAGAAATAAGCGTATGGAAAATCTTTCTGACAGAGGTCAGACCGGCGTCCGCATACCCCGGGTGGGGATTATCGGAATCGGCCTGATCGGCGGATCTTTAGCCAAAGCTTTTCGCCGTAAGGCGAACGTTCCTTACATTGCCGCAATGGACACGGATGAGGACGCGGGAAAGTGCGCCATGGCGGAAGGCGTTATAGATGCGTTCTGCCTGCCGTCCGAGGGCTACCGCATATTTGACGGGTGCAGCATCGTAATTCTCTGCACGCCTTTTGATTCCATTTCACGCATTTTGCCGGAACTGACGCAGCTGAATATCGGCATTCTTACCGATGTCGGTTCCGTGAAAGAACCGGTTATGCATGCGGTTTCTGCTCCGAATTTTATCGGCGGGCATCCGATGGCAGGATCTGAACGGCAGGGATATGCCTGCTCGCTTCCGACACTTTTTGAAAATGCACTTTATGTGCTTTGTATAGGAGATAACTGCACCGTAACGGCTGCGGCACTCCGGGACTTTGAGGAACTGATCGTGAAGATCGGAGCCAATCCGGTGCGCATGAGCGCACATGAGCACGACAGGCGCGTGGCGGCCGTGTCACACCTGCCGCATGTGGCGGCTTCCGCGCTCTCGCTTCTGGCGGCACACCTTGACGACGGACAGCTGGCAGCATTGGCTGCGGGCGGTTTCCGCGACATTACCCGCATTGCCTCTTCAAATTCTGCGCTGTGGGCCGAAATTACCCAGGCCTCCTCACCCTCCCTTGTTCCTATCCTTGAAATGTATATTGATCTGCTGGTGCAGGTGAAAAATCAGCTGGCCGGGGGCGACAGACGCGGTGTCGAAGACTTTTTCGCACAGGCCGCCTATTACAGGAACAGTCTGCCCACGAACGGGCGCGGCGCGATGGACGCGACGTCATCCCTTACCGTATACCTCGAAGATAAGCCGGGCGCTTTAGGCTCAATTACGGCGATCCTTGGCGCCAAAAACATCAACATCCGCAATATCAACATCCGGAATTTCCGCACATATGAGGGCGGACAGCTTCATTTGCTTCTTGGCGACAGCGCACAGGCTGTCGAGGCGTACTCGCTTCTGAAGGAGGCAGGCTATGAATGTGATTAAATATAACTATGGCCTGATCGGACATCCCCTGGGGCACAGCATGTCGCCCTATATCCATGAACGTATTATGGACGCGATGGATATCAAGGGACACTACGAGCTTTACGAAATTGAACCTGCCGGTCTGGCAAAAGAGCTTCCGCTCCTGATGCGTGACCTTGACGGGTTTAACTGCACGATTCCCTACAAAATGGATGTGATTCCTTTTCTCGACAGCCTTGATGAGTCGGCAAAACAATGCGGGGCCGTTAATACCGTGACGCACGGCATCGGATTCAATACCGACCGGTATGGATTCCGTTCCGTCGGACTGAAGCTTGCAGACAAAAAAGTCCTGATCCTCGGAGCCGGCGGCGTCTCGCATATGATGGCATATGAGGCGGCTGCGGATCATGCGCGTATCTGGATCAGTGCAAGGAACCAGACGAAGGCACACGAACTTGCCGGCGGGCTTCGTGAAGCAGGCGCCGCAGATGTTCATACAATAACAGAAGAGGACCTCCATACCGCAAGCGACATGGATGTGATTTTGAACGGTACACCTGTCGGCATGTGGCCGTTCTGCGGCGGGGTTCCCTGCCCGCCGGAAGTGCTGCGGCCCGGACAGCAGGTTTTTGATTCGATTTACAATCCCGCTGCGACCCGCTTCGTCCTCCATGCAAGGAAGGGCGGCGCATCGGCGGACGGTGGCCTGAAGATGCTTTTCTGGCAGGCTGTAGCCGCGCAGAAGATCTGGAATCCGCTCAGGATTTTTGATAACAGGCGGCTCCTTCCGATTCTGCCGGACCTCGCACGTGAAATGCTGAGCAGGTTTCCTGTTAAATATGTATTTACAGGCTTTATGGGCGCCGGTAAGACGACTATTGCCAAAGGCACAGCCAAAATTCTTAAGATTCCGGTTTTCGATCTGGATGAAGAAATTGAAAAGGAACGCGGCTGCACGGTTGCCGAGATTTTTGCCCGTGACGGTGAATCGGGATTCAGGAATGCGGAAGCTGCCGTCCTTGAAGAATTACTGTCGAAGCCCGGTTCTGCGCTGATTGCAGCCGGCGGCGGCACGATCATTCAGGAAAAAGCGAGGGCCATTATCCGTGAACACGGAGCGCTTGTGGTGTATCTCCATGCATCGTTCGACTGCCTCTGGATGCGCGTCGAAAGCGGCACGGGGCGGCCTCTTTTAGGAGACAGGGAAGAAGAGGACGGCGCTCGATTTACGAAGGCGGCACATCTGTATGAGGTGCGGCTGCCTGTGTATGAGAGTTATTGCGATATGAAGATTAATGCAGAAAAAGATCCCGGGGATGTGATCCATGATGTGGTTTCAGCCCTCGGTTACGGAGGATAATATATGATTTTAGTATTGAAACCGGGTGTCTCAAAAGAAAAAGTGGATAACCTTTGTGCTTTTCTCCATCAGGCCTACGGCGTGCAGACGAGTCCGATTTTTGGCTCGGAGACGACGATTGTGGGACTGGTGGGGGACACCGGATCCATAGAAGTTGAGGCAATGCAGATGCTCGATGAAGTCGAGCGCGTCATGAAGGTGCAGGAACCGTATAAGCGCGCCAACCGCAAATTCCATCCGGACAATACGATTGTCCGCGTAGGGGATGTGGAGATCGGCGGAGATAAGATTATTGTCTGCGCGGGTCCCTGTTCGGTTGAGTCCGAGGAGCAGGTGATCGGCATCGCCGAGTCGGTTAAGACCGCGGGCGCCAGTCTCCTGCGCGGCGGTGCCTTCAAACCGAGGACTTCGCCGTATGCGTTCCAGGGACTTAAGGCGGAGGGGCTCATGTACCTGAAGCGTGCACGCATCAAAACCGGACTGCCGGTTGTGTCGGAGATTACGAATCCGTCCCAGCTTGAGCTTTTTATGGAATTCGTGGATGTTGTGCAGGTCGGCGCCAGGAATATGCAGAATTTCGAGCTTCTGAAGGAGCTCGGACGGATTTCCAAGCCGATTCTTTTGAAGAGGGGATTTTCCAATTCCATTGAGGAACTCCTGATGTCCGCCGAATACATCATGTCCGGAGGCAACTCGCAGGTTATCCTGTGCGAGCGCGGTATCCGAACTTTTGAGACAGCCACGAGGAATACGCTGGACATCAGCGCAGTACCGATCCTGAAATCCAGGTCGCACCTCCCGGTTGTCATTGACCCGTCCCATTCGGGCGGCATGGCATGGCTGGTTGAACCTCTCTCCAAGGCAGCGATTGCTGTCGGGGCGGACGGTCTGATCATAGAGGTCCATAATGATCCGAAGCACGCACTTTCGGACGGCCAGCAGTCGCTGACGCCGGACGCATTTGCAGAACTGATGAAACGTCTTGCCCCTGTCGCAGAAGCAGTAGGCCGCAGGATATAAGGAGGAGAAAGTATGCCGCAGATTATGGCTAACACAAACAATGGAAATTACCCGATTCACATCCGTACAGGTGCACTTGCACAGCTCGGCGACATTGCCGCCGACTGCGTGAAAGGCAAGAAAGTATTTGTTGTTACGGACTCCAATGTGGCGGAGCTCTATTTGGAAAAAGCCGTGAAATCTTTGAAGGCAAGTGGCTTTTCGGTCAAGTCCTGCACGATTCCCGCCGGGGAGCCGTCAAAATCGCAGGAAATGCTTTTCCTTCTCTATGCCCAGCTTCATGATGCCGGCATTACGCGTACGGATCTGATTATAGCATTAGGCGGCGGTGTGGTCGGCGATCTCACAGGCTTTGCAGCTGCTACGTATCTGCGCGGTGTCCCGCTCGTACAGGTCCCGACGACGCTTCTTGCACAGGTTGACTCCGCGATCGGCGGAAAGACCGGAATAGACATGCCGTTCGGCAAAAATCTTGTCGGTTCCTTTTACCAGCCCAAGGCAGTCGTCATCGATCCGGGTGTGCTTTCCACACTTTCAAGGGCCCGCATGGCGGAAGGAATGGCGGAAGTCATCAAGTACGGCTGCATACGGGATGAAGTTCTTTTTGAGAACATAGAGGGCGGCACTTTTGATCTGGAATGGATCCTTGAGCGCTGCATCCGCATAAAGACCACGGTCGTGCAGAACGACGAATTTGATACGGGCGAGCGCATGCTCCTGAATTTTGGGCATACACTCGGTCACGCAGTTGAAAAAGTAACCGGTTATACTAGACTTACCCACGGCGAAGCCGTCGCTGTCGGCATGGTGTACGCCTCCGTCCTCGGCGAAAATGAAGGGATTACGCCTGCCGGCACAACGGACAGAATCCGGGCCGTGCTGTCACGCTGGAAACTTCCGATATCCACGGATCTGGATGTTGACGAAATTTTCACTGCCATGCTTTCCGATAAGAAGAAACTGTCCGGCAAAATCTATTATGTATTCCTCAAAAAAATCGGTGACGCGGCTGCCTATCCGCTGAAGGCGGAAGACCTTAAGCCGAAGCTTGAAAAAGCTTTTGCAGACGTCGACAGGGCGGGAACCACAGTATAACAGCGAAAGAATACGATCGCCCGGCACCGGGCAGAACCGTGCATATGAGGCAGGCAGCAGGAGGGATCTTATGTCCGAAAAGCACAGTATCGTCATTTTGCCGTGCAGTCTGAAAGGACAGGTAAGAGTTCCGCTTTCCAAAAGCATGCTCCACCGGTCTCTGATCTGTGCGGCGCTGGCCGGCAGCATTTCCCTGTCCGACATGGGAAACGGGACGCAGTCCGATGATATTTCCGCAACAAAGGCCTGTCTTACATTAATGATGGATTCCGTGGGCCAGGCAGACGGACGCCTTTTCTATGAAAAGGACGCCGTCCGCCTGCCCTGCAGGGAATCGGGTTCGACGCTCCGTTTTCTGGTTCCGATCGCTGCGGCCCTCGGAATCCCGGCATATTTTTCCGGTGAAGGGCGCCTGCCTTTCCGGCCGCTCGGAGCCTACACATCGCTGTTCCCGGAGAAGGGAATCCGTATGAAGTACCCCGGAGACGGCCTGTATCTGCCGCTGCGGATTTCCGGGAAACTGGAACCCGGGCTGTACCGGGTGCCGGGCAACGTCAGCTCCCAGTATATCTCCGGACTTCTCATGGCACTGCCGCTCCTGGACGGCGATTCGGATATTGAACTTACGACGGAGCTTGAGTCTGAGCCTTATGTCGTTATGACACTCGACGTGATGCGTGCATTCGGCGTTAATGTGCAGAGGTCCGCGGAAGGATACCGCATTCCGGGCCGTCAGACTTACCGCAGGACGGAGATATTCCGCTCGGAGCCCGATTTTTCACAGGCGGCATTCTGGCTGACTGCAAATTATCTTGGACACAATATCGAGGTGGCGGACCTGCCGGAAAGTTCTTCGCAGGGCGACAGGGAAATCCGCACGATTCTTCAAAAAATGTCCGACATTTCTTCGGAAGCACCGTTATCAGCTTCCTCTGGGTCTGCGGCAGATCTGCCGGGTGAGCGTACCCTGGAAATAGACGCTTCGCAGATCCCGGATCTCGTTCCGATCCTTTCGGTCGCGGCAGCGGCAACACCCTGCACGACACGGATCCTGCATGCGGAACGCCTGCGCCTGAAGGAATGCGACCGGCTCGCAGCTGCTTTCGAACTTCTCACAAATCTTGGCGTCAGAGCGGAACAGACATCCGACGGACTTGTCATTAACGGACGGCGTCTTATTTCCGGACAGCCGCTTTTCCGGTCATGCAGCGTCTCGTCTTTTCATGACCACCGGATGGTAATGGCGGCAGCGATAGCCGCGACGAAGGCAGACGGTCCTGTCCGTATCTCCGATTACCGTGCAGTCGACAAATCATATCCGGAATTTTTCAAAGATTTTCGTTTGGCAGGAGGAATTGCCGATGAGCTCAATGTGGGGAAATAAGGTCAGGATCAGTCTGTTCGGGGAGTCACACGGCGCCGGGATCGGTGTTGTGATTGACGGTCTTCCGGCAGGCGTGCCCCTCGACCTTGAAAAAATAAAAGAACATATGAAGCGCCGCGCGCCCGGCCAGCAGGCCTGGTCGACACCGCGCCAGGAAAAGGATCAGTTCGAGATCCTTTCCGGATTCTACCGGGATAAGACGACGGGAACACCGCTGTGCGCGGAGATCCGCAACACGGATACGCGTTCCCAGGATTACTCGGAACTTACGGTAAAACCCCGTCCCGGGCATGCGGACCTCACCGCCCTTGCGCGCTATAACGGAGCAAACGATCCGCGGGGCGGCGGTCATTTTTCCGCGCGCATCATGGCGCCCCTGACGTTCGCCGGCGCCGTGTGCATGCAGATCCTGGCGCAGCGCGGCATTGAGATACGCGGACATATCTATGAAATAGCAGGAATCCCCGATACGCCGTATGACATGATGACGCTTCCGGCGACTGTTGCAGACAAGGCCCTTCCGGTTCTTTCCGATGAAAGGGGCAGGGAAATGGCCGAGGCGATTGAAGCTGCACGGGTCAGCCTCGATTCGGTCGGCGGCATTGTCGAGTGCCTTGCGGCCGGATTTCCCGCAGGTCTGGGCCGGCCGATTTTCGACAACATCGAGAGCCGCCTGGCGTCAATCCTTTTCGGGATCCCTGCGGTAAAGGGCGTGGAGTTCGGCCGTGGATTTGAAACGGCGCGTGCGCACGGATCCGAAAATAACGATCATCCGCAGATTTCCGAAAAAGGTATCCGCCTCACCACAAACCACGGCGGAGGCATGGAGGGCGGCATTTCAAACGGCATGCCGATTGTCGTCCGGTGTGCGTTCAAACCGACTTCCTCGATTGCCAGGGAGCAGGACACGATTAACCTTATGACGATGCAGAATGACAAACTTACGCTGAAAGGGCGGCATGACCCCTGTGTTGTTCCGCGTGCAGTGCCGATTGTCGAAAGCGCGATGGCCATCGCACTGCTTGATTTAATGGAGGAGAACTGAAATGGCGGGGAAAGATCTACTTCCGGTTATACTTCTTATCAACGGGCCGAACCTGAACATGCTGGGCAGGCGAAGCAAAGAGCACTACGGCACGTTCACTCTGGCGCAGGTCGAGTCTGCTTTTTCGGTAAAAGCAGATGCTCTCGGCGTGAAGCCGGCTTTTTTTCAGTCAAACGACGAAGGCGCAATTATTACTGCAATTCATGAATCAATGGAGTATGCTGCCGGTATTGTCATAAATGCAGGTGCCTATACACACTATAGTTATGCTATACTGGATGCACTGCAATTGTGCGGACTGCCGGTTATGGAAGTGCACATTTCCAATATCCATAAGCGTGAGCCTTTCCGCAACATTTCGGTGATTCAGCCGGCCTGCGTGGGGCAGGTCTACGGACTCGGGCTGGACAGTTACCTGATCGGGCTCGAAAAACTTGTAAAGGAGCATGTCCGCAGAAAGTCGGCCGCGGAATCTCCCGCAAAAATGCCCGCTGAACCTCCGGAAGGCCCGGATCTTTTGGAACTGCGCCGGAAGATCGGCAGTGTCGATGCCGAATTGATGGAGGTCTTTAACCGGAGGATGGCTCTTGCCGAACAGATCGGCTACTTAAAGACACGCTCCAAAGCGTCCGTTTTTGACGCGGGGCGCGAGGCAGAAGTTGCGGATATGGCCAGGCAGCGTGCAGACAGCAGCATGTCGTCACGCGTTGACGCAATGATGAAGACCATGATGCGGCTGTCCCGCGAAAAGCAATATGACATATTGCTGCCGCATGATCAGGACTGGAAGATCGGTAATGACCTGCGTTCTGCCGGAAGTTCCCTTGCACATATCACAAGAGCAGCTTATGCCGGAACCGGCGGATCCTATTCGGAACAGGCGGCGGAAAAACTTTTTCCGAATGCCAAGAAGGTGCAGGCCATTACATTTACACAGGCCTGCGACATGGTGCTGGCGGGAGAAGCCGATACGGCTGTTCTTCCTCTCGAAAACACGACTGCAGGGACGGTGGATAATGTCTATGATCTTCTTCAGAAGAAGAACCTGTCCATAATCCGGTCAATAACGATTTCGGTGGAACACAGGCTTGCCGTACTTCCGGGTACGAAGTTTGCTGCAATACGGTCGGTGGCAAGCCATCCCCAGGCACTTTCCCAGTGTTCGGAGATTATTTATCAGAAGAGATGGGGCACCCACTCTTCCGAGAATACGGCTTTTGCCGCTGAAGAGGTGAAGAAGAGGGGCGATCCGTCGCTTGCCGCACTCTGCTCGGAAGATGCTGCACGAAGGAACGGACTCGAGGTTCTGCATGTTGATGTCTGCAACTCCTCTCTGAACCAGACGCGCTTTATTGCCGTTGCAAAGGAATTGACGATTACACCGGATGCGGACCGGATCAGCACGCTTATGCACCTCCCGCACAGAAGCGGAGCACTTGTCGGAGCACTTGATATTTTTGCCGACCGCGGTCTGAACCTGTGCTCCATATTTTCCAGGCCGATAGCGAATACGCCCGGGGAGTATGCCTTTTTCCTTGACTTCACCTGCCCGGCCATGGGACAGGATGCACTGCTCGCACTTTATCAGCTGTCATCCGAGATGCCGTATGTCAAGGTCCTTGGATGGTACATGGAGGAATAATCCTCCGTACGAATGAAGGAGTTGAAAATGAGTCAGAATCAAGTATCCCTGCATGCAGCCCCGCCAAAAAAGAAGATGAGCGCGTGGGCGGTTGCCCTGATTGTTATCGGTTCGATTTTCCTGTTCTTTACGATTGCGGGTCTGATCCTTATCTTTGCGGTCAGTTCGGCATTTTCATCCGGTACGTCGAGCCATACCATTTATTCCGGATCCGGCCATTATACGGCAGTTCTCCACATCGAAGGCACGATCACGAGCACGGAACCGTCATCCTCCCTTTTCTCCTCATCCGGATCTTCCTATGACCAGGACTACTTAATGGCAACGGTTGATGCGCTGATGAGGGATGACCGGAATGCGGGCATCATGCTGTACATCGACTCGCCCGGAGGGGAAGTCTATCCGACGGATGAACTGTATCTGGAACTTCTGAAATACAAAGAAGAGACGGGACGGCCAATCTATGCTTACTGTGCAAGCATGGCGGCTTCCGGAGGGTATTACCTGGCATGCAGCGCCGACCATATTTTCATGAACCGTAACTGCATGACGGGCTCCATCGGCGTTACGGCCGGCACATACATTGACATATCCGGATTCCTTGAGAAGCAGGGGATTAAGACGACGTCGATCTATGTCGGTAAAAACAAGACGATGGGAAGTTATTTTGAGGGCTTTACCGATGAACAGAAGGAGATCTACCTGGGTATTCTCCAGGAGACATACGACCAGTTCGTACAGGTAGTCGCCGACGGACGCAAAATGACAACGGAGCAGGTCACAGTCCTTGCCGACGGGCGCGTATATTCGCCCAGACAGGCCGTGTCCAATGGTCTTGCCGATGAAATCATGACATATGAAGACGCACGTGCCGCAATGATTACGGAAGCAGGACTCCCGGAGAACACGGAATACGTTGACTGCTATCCATCCTATGATACAAGCCTTTCCTCGATTCTCGGACTGTTTTCATCAGCAAAGAAGACGGATCTGGAGACATATCTTTCGTATGTGCAGATGCCGGTCAACGGGCCCGCGTATTATTACGAGGGTCTCGGGAATTCATATTGATTTCCTGTCAGCTCCCGGAGATGAAATCTCACAAATATTTAAGTAAAGAAGGCAGATGAAGTGGACGAACAGAAAGACCCGGTCCGGACCGGAGCAGCACAGGATGAATCGAATCAGCCCATGACTGCTCCGGATTCAGCCGTGCAGATGCAGGCTGATCCGACGCCGCCGAAGCAGCAAAGCATCATCGGTAAAATATGGCGCGTATTGTATCCGATTCTTATATTTTTTGCATTTCAATTTGCCGTCAGTATTGCCATGTCCATTGTTTTGACAGTCCTGTATATTATGAAAATGCCCCCGGGTACGGCTGTGACGGATTATATGCCGCAAATAGCGGATATGATCATGAGCAAGGTTCTTTGGATGACGCTCGTTTCGGATGCCGTGATGGTGCCTCTGTTTGCATTTCTGTATATCCGGCAGAGGAAGGGCCAGAGAAGGGTCCCCCTGTCATCATTCGGAATTGCCGACTATGCCCTTACGGCCGTGCTTGCGGTTGCAGCAAATTTCGCGGTCAGCGGAGTGATCAGCGGATTCAGCCTGACACAGTATTTTTCCGGTTATGAGGCGGTTATGAATGGAATTGAAAGCGGATCCCTGGCGCTTCAGATTGTTACAGTCGGAATCGTAGGTCCGGTACTCGAAGAATTTCTTATGCGCGGCGTGGTTCTCGGCCGCCTGCGCCGATATATGAAAACAGTCCCCGCCGTCCTGATTCAGGCGGCAATGTTCGGTTTCATACATCTGAATCTCCTGCAGGGACTTTATGCGGCTATATTCGGAGTGATTATGGGATACCTCTATGTTAAGTACGAATCCATTGTCTTGTGTATTGTCTTTCATATAACGCTGAACACGATGTCGGTTATCCTTCCGTCAACTTTCGGCGAGGATATCAATGCGTTCTGGTTTGTCGGCGCAGGAACGTGTATAGCAGCTACGTGCCTGTTCCTGATCAGCAGACGCAAAACTGCTTCGATGGCTGCCGGCGAACCCATATCGATGGAAACCCGGCCGTAGATACGGCCGGAATAGAGCGTTTATCGGAATTATTAATAGTTCCCTGCGGATGCGGCCTTTCCTGAGGCCCGCGGTCTGCAGGGAACTTATTCATGTCTGCTGTGTGTCCTCCGCGGGCATGTGCGGGAGCATGCATCTGCCGACGGCTTCGCGAACGGATCAGCCGATACCGACAACCATGGAGAGCTGCGGTACGATCTGCTTTTTGCGGCTCATTACGCCCGGCAGATAGAAGGACTGCTTACCGCGGGCTTCTTCACCGTATGCCCTTTCGATCGCATCACCGAGGCTCCCGGATACAAGAATCTGCGATCCGCCCTTTTCAATATCGGTCAGGGCCATCATAACCATGTCGTAATCCTCGAGCTTCCGGTCGATGTCCATCTGTGCGAGCAGGTCGTCCTGCCTTGCCAGGAACCCGGAAATATCCATAGCGCTGATCTGGGCAATGGCAACTTTGGCGCCGGCCATGCGGAAGACCTTAAAATCCATATTGAGGAGTTCTTTGGCGGTCATTTTGAGGAGGGAATCATCCGGCGTGAACATTGCGTCTGCAAGACGGTCCATATTCTCACCGGCAATGACTGCCAGCTTTTCAGCGATTTCCCGGTCTCTCGGCGTACAGGTCGGGGATTTGAAGTAAATCGTATCAGAAAGGATTGCTGACAGAAGAATGCCGGCAATCGGAGGATCAATTGTAAGATCACGCTCGAAAAACATATTCGCTATGATTGTGGACGTCGATCCCACCGGTTCGTTGCGGACATAAATCGGACCGTCCGTTGTGACGTCGCCAATGCGGTGATGGTCGATGATTTCCGTAATTTCTGCCTGCTCGAGGCCTGGGAAAGATTGTGCCATTTCGTTATGGTCAACGAGGATGACCTTCTTCCGGGCATGGCGGATCAGGTGATAGCGCGAAATCATACCGGCTACATGGCCTTGATCGTCAAGCACGGGATAACTGCGGAAACGGGAGTTGAGCATGGAATTTCTGACATCATCGACATAGTCGCGGATCCCGAATTTGACAACACTCGTACTGTGCATGACCGCAGAGACGGACGTCGCCAGTGTGACGAGGCGGAGCGTCCGGTAAAGATTGTAGGGAGACGTGATAACGGTCGTCCGCGAAAGGGAAAAGGCCTTCTCGGAGAGGGCTGCCCGGAAAGCATCCGGATCTTCGACGCCGCATGCAACCAGACACAGTACGCCTGCCTCTTCTGCGCGGTGGAGGACGGATTCCTCCACATCTTCACCCAGGACGATGCCGTCCTTATGAAGGCTGCAGTTCTTGCCGGTTACAAAGATCGGCGCGTGCAGGAACGGAATCTCGGGGCCGCAGATGTAGCGTCCCTCGATGGTGCTGATGAGGTTTTGGAGCGACGCGGAGGCACTTGCCTCTTTGATCTGCTGCATATCGAATGAGGCAATGTCGCCGCTTGTGATGAGCCCCAGGAAATGACCTTCCAGATCTGCAATGGGTATGGACCGGGTCTGCTGTTTCTGCAGGTGATCCCAGGCTTCCCAGAGCGGTGTATCCGGTAAAACGGGTGTCGGATGGTCGATCTGCAGGTCCCTGACCTGCGTGCGGACATCCGCAAGGGAGGGAGGGGAAGGCAAACCGAATCTCTTCAGGATCATGCCGGTCTCCGGGTTGATATCACCGAGACGGACGGCTACGGCATTTTCGCCGAGTCTGGTTTTGAGGGATTCATATGCCATGGCGGCTACTATCGAGTCCGTATCCGGGTGACGGTGGCCGCCGATATATGTCACGCTTCTGAAAAAATCCTGCTGTCCGGGGGCTTTGTGCGGCTGCTGTAAAACGGAACTGCGGTTCCCGTCCGTATTCGTCATATGTCTTCCTCCATGGTGCTGAATTCGAAGGGAAAATTACAATTCCCCGGGCAATACTTTGCGCCCCGCCCAGAGTTCGGGAAACCTCTCCGTGACGTCATGATAGTTCTCGGGGGTGCCGATATCAATGCATGTTCCGTCTGCCAGATAGGCGTAAATATCCTGACGCTTATGCAGCCAGGACGGAAAATTGCCCGGAGCATCCGGCGTAAGGCCTTCCTCAAGATATGTCCGGATCAGGGGGACCGTCTCTCTTTTATAAAAATACGTGGCGTAAATCGCTGTGTCGGACTCGGGCTCCTGCGGCTTCTCTGCCATGCGGAGGACCTTGCCGTCAGCGTCAAGTGTAGCCACGGCCAGCTTGCGAAGCTGGTCCTTATCCGTAACATGAATTGCAATGAGGAGATCCTTGCGGATTTTCCGGAAGTGGTCGTACATATCCTTAAGGCGGTATGTGAAAAGATTATCCCCTGCAATGATGACGATATCGTCATCAATATGAAGTGTATCAACTGCAAACTGCATATCTCCGATGGCGCCGCGCTTATTTGTATCGTCGGTTGTTCCGTCATCAAGGACCGTGATGGTAATGTCCGGAGAGTGCAGTCTTCTGGCGGCTGCCCATTGTTCGAACTGTTCCGCAAAACGGTGATTGGAAATCAGACAAATATCTGTCAGATCGGGGAGCGTATCGAGTTCATCGGCAATATAGTCCAGCATGGGGCGTCCCGCAACGGGAAGAAGGGGTTTCGGGGTGTTAATTGTCAACGGATAAAGTCTGGTAGCATAGCCGGCAACAAGAAGGAGCGCGATCATGGAAACCTCCGATCTGCATGCCGGACATTCCTGTCGGCGGCAGACTTTTCAATATTTATTCGCTAATAATAGTATTATAGAGCATATGAGAAGAAATTGCATTCGTTTTCTTCATCGCCGGCCGCAGCCCCGGAATAATTACATTGCTTTAATACCTGTCTCTGTCGTCACGCCGTGCCGTCCAAACTTACCGTCAAGCAGTATAATTTTAGTAAGGCATACCGGACGTGACTGCTTTTACCGCCGCCAAAGCAAAGGAACAGTTGTTTCCGGCGCGCAGCCGAAAGGAGGGATTCGCTGTGGTTAATCAGACGGAACAGGATAAGAAACAGGATCTTGTCAGGAACATCAGGAATAGGGTTATTACGGTTACCCTTTTCCTGCTCCTGGGAATTGGCGTTCTGTTTGTCTCTGCGGGAAGGCTCGACTGGAATTATGGCTGGCTCTATTCGATCCTTACAGCTGCCATAGCGATAACAGGTGCCTTTATCCTGCCGAAGGAACTCATTGCCGAGCGGGGGCGCAAAGCAGAAAACACGGAAAAATGGGACCGAGTCATAACAAGACTGATTCTGATTCCCTGGATAGGCCTGTTTGTTGCGGCTGGTTTGGATTTCCGCCTCGGATTGTCGCCCGACATGGCACTGCCGGTCCATATCGCGGGAACGGTTCTGTATCTACTCGGCAACGCCCTGACGATCCGGGCTATGTCGGTAAACGCTTTCTTTTCGACTTCCGTGCGGATTCAATATGACAGGGGGCATACTGTCTGTTCCGGCGGTCCATACCGGTATATCCGGCATCCGGGTTATCTCGGCATGATCGTTTATTTCCTGTCCGCCCCTTTTATTCTGGGTTCTTACTGGGCTCTTATACCTGCCTTCGCTATTGCCGCCTTTCTGCTTATCCGTACGGGGAAGGAAGACAGGACGTTAATGGCGAAACTGAAAGGGTACAGGGAATATTCGAATCGGGTCAGATTCAGAATATTTCCGGGTCTTTGGTAAAGTTGTTTCTTTCGTTGGTATATCATATACCCAATAAGTAAAAACGGCAGGCCGGCTTTCTTCGGCCGCAGTCGATTGACGGCGGTTTCTCCGTATAATGCCTGCCGCAACAGGAGATCCGATCATGGATACAGACAATGCAAAACAGAATGTACATGTTCCGGAGGGCGGCAGTGCCGATGCAAAAGCCGGGGATCAGGCCGCCGGACTCAAAAATCAAGGATATCTTTCGATCTGGCAGGCGAATATATGCTCCTTCGGCGGATCACAGATGTGGTTTCAAACCAAACCCGGCAAAGCGGGTTCGGGGAGGATCTGCGCATACGGATGCGGGCTGATTGCGTTTTCAGACCTGCTCCTTTATCTCGCCGCGCAGAAAAAAATCCGGCGTCCGGCCTGCATGGAGAATCTTTTTACAGACAGTAACAGGATGGAAAAAGCTTCTTACATGGAATATATCCGCTTTATGGACCGGAAATTCATGCCCGTTATTCCGTTTTCCGGTATTAACGGAATTTCCCTCGAAATCGGGCTCAATCATTTTTTCCTTCGTGAAAAGCTCCCGTTCCGGGCTTCCTGGAAATGGATGCTGTCCTCGCAGAAAATGCTTGTGCTGATGAAGGAGATGCTCTCTGACGATATCCCGGTTATATTTTCCATCGGACCCAACACGCCGTTTGTGTGGGGCAAAAAAGGTGTTGCGTTCTGCAGAAAGGATCCGTCCGGCGCGCTTGCCGTGCAGGAGACGGTCTGCCGTCACTATGTCATGCTCACCGGGATCAGCACGGACCCGTTGTCCGGCCGGACACTCCTGCGGATTTCCTCGTGGGGAAGGGAATTTTATATTGACTACGGGGAGTACCGTTCATATGTCCGCAGGACAGGCGGCAAATTTACCAGCAGCATCGTTTATATACGCCGCAAAGGAGCCTCGAAATAAGATCCGTGCAGTATATTGCAGGCAAAACGCAGATCCTGGACTCCGATGAAAGGGCCGGTAAAATATACCTTGTTTTCCTTGCATTTTTTCTTCACGGATGGTATTATTTTTCAGATATTTACGGACGTTGTCAGTGAATTTTCCGGGACTGTATCATCATCCCGGGGAGACGGCATCGTGTCCGGCTATAAGGTCTTCTTTTCCACAAACCCTGCAGCGGAAAGGGAAAAATGCCCTTTCCGGTTATTGTGAATCAGCTCGGTGCGATTCCACGCAAGATGTCAGATTTTTTGGCGGTTCTTTTTGCTGTCGATTTTCTGAAGTTTTGAAGGAATCCAAGGCTTACCGGGTGTGTTTGCCATACGTTTTCGGACGGCTCCGGAAATAATTTTTATTTCTGCAGGAGGAATATGTATGACACAAACGAATTCTTCAGCCAATACCCCCGGTGAAGGGGATGCACAAGACCTTGGCATGCCGGACAAAGTCAAACCCCTGCTGAAAAAAGCGGGAAAGCGCTATTTTATCGACGCGCTCGGCGCAATGGTATACGGCCTTTTTGCTTCGCTTCTGATCGGTACCATTTTGAAGACGATTTTCGGGTTTATTCATGTCGCGGCTCTGCAGCCGTATTTCAGCCAGATTATTTACTGGACGGGCGCCGGTTCGCCGCTTGTCGGTGCCGCAATCGGCGTCGCCGTAGCGTGCGGACTGAAGAGCAAGCCCCTCGCAATTTATGCGTCTGCCGTTGTCGGCGGCATGGCTTACCTGATGAATGCCTTTGACGTATCAACCGGCACCCCGATCAAAGGTTCGACTTCTGCCGGCGCTGTCGGTGCGATCCTTGCTGTTATTGTCTGCGCCGAAATCGGCACATGGCTGACCGGCAAAACTCCGTTTGACCTTCTTGTCGTCCCCGCGGGCGCAATAATTTCCGGTACGGTTGTTGCCGTGCTTGTCGGGCCTCCGGTCGGCACTTTCATGGCCTGGCTCGGCAGCCTCCTTGAACTTGCCACCAAACTGTATCCGTTCCCTATGGGCATTGCGGTGTCACTTCTGGTCGGCTTGTCCCTGGTTGCCCCGATTTCCTCCGCGGCACTGTGTATTTCGATGGGCCTGAGCGGGCTTGCGGCCGGTGCGGCCACGGCAGGCTGCTGCGCGCAGATGGTCGGGTTTGCCGTCGCGTCTTTCCGTGAAAACAAATGGAACGGTCTCGTGTCACAGGGAATCGGCACCGCCAAAATCCAGTTCCCGAATGTGATGCGGCACCCGCAGATTCTGGTCCCCACGCTTCTGGCCTCCGCTGTCACCGGTCCCCTGTCGACCTGCGTATTCCGGATGACGAATAATTTTATCGGCGCAGGAATGGGCTCATGCGGACTGGTCGGGCAGATCATGACTTACAAGGACATGACCGAGGCTACTTACGGTCCCGCAGGCCAGTCTCCGTGGTACGTGCTTGCCGGCATTCTGCTGCTGCAGTTCCTGATTCCTGCGGCCGTTGCGTTTGTGACATCCGAGATCATGCGGAAAAAGGGCTGGATTCATTTCGGCGATATGGCTTTGGTCAGACAGTAATCTTTCGAAAGGGTATCCGGACACAAAAGAACTGCAGTCAGCCTGACTCCGGCTGATGTACCCCCTGTCGGCATGACGGGGAGCACATCGGTTTCGGAGCCGGGCTGATTTATTGTACGGGTTTCCATGGTATAATAGGAAAGGTTGAAAAGCACCGGGCTCTCTCTCAAACGGGATTCCGGCGCATTTTCGTGTCAAAAACAAAAGTATGATCAATAAAGGAGACTTAAATGGACATGGATGTTTGTGCAGTTGTTATGGCCGCAGGTGAAGGAAAGAGAATGCATTCAAAACACTCTAAAGTAATTCAGAAAGCTGCCGGAAAACCACTTGTCTGTTGGGTCGCGGATGCCCTGCGTGATGCGGGCGCGGAAGAACAGGTATATATTGTCGGATTCAAGCAGGAGGAAGTCCGTGCCGTGCTCGGCGAGAACGTGGCATTTGTGCTGCAGGAGCAGCAGCTCGGGACCGGACATGCCGTGATGCAGGCAGCGCCCTTCCTCGAAGGCCGGAACGGCTGCACGATCGTCCTGCCGGGCGACTGCCCGATGGTTACGCCGCAGACGCTGAAAGCCGCTCTTGATATGTTTGAACAGGATAAATTCGGAGCCGTTGTTGTTACCGCGCAGGCCCCCGATCCGAAAGGGTACGGACGTCTCGTGCGCGACAGCGAAGGACACGTTGTTAAGATTGTTGAGGACCGTGATGCCAGTGACGAAGAGAAGAAGATCCGCGAGATCAACTCCTCGATTTACTGCTATCGCACACCGCTCCTGCTTTCCGCCCTCGGACGGATTGATTCCAGGAACGCGCAGAAAGAATATTATCTGACGGACACGATTGAGATCCTGATCAGAGACGGCCACAAAGTCGGCGCTTATGTTACGGATTTTGACGAGATCTGCGGCGTAAACGACCGCACCGAGCTGCAGGAAACGGGAAAGCTGCTGAACAAACGTGTCTGCAGGAAACATATGGAGAACGGCGTACAGATTATTGATTCCGACTCGACCTGGATTGACCCGATGGTACAGATCGGAGCGGATACGGTTATCGCACCCGGTACGATTCTTCAGGGCAGCACCGTGATCGGAGAAGACTGCTTCATCGGATCGAATACGCGGCTTGAAGATGTCCGGGTCGGCGACGGCACGACGATCAAAAATTCCGTCGCAGCAAAGTGCGTCATCGGAAATAACTGCACAATCGGGCCGTTCAGCCATATCCGCCCCGATTCCGTTCTGCACGACAACATATTGGTCGGTGCCTATGTAGAAGTTAAGAATTCCACAATTGATGACAACACCAAGGCTCGCCACCTGACATATATCGGCGACGCACAGGTCGGCAAAGGCGTCAATTTCGGATGCGGAACCGTGACATGCAACTATGACGGACTTGATAAGTCCGCCTGCATCATCGGGGATAATGTATTTATAGGCGGCAACTCCAATCTGATTTCCCCGGTGACCCTTCACGATAATTCTTATGTAGCTGCCGGTTCAACGATTACGGAAGATGTTCCCGAGCTCAGCCTTGCCATTGCGCGCAACCGCCAGATTGTCAAGGAGAACTGGGTCATCAACAAGCACCGCATTAAGAACTCCAAACTGAACCAGACGGAACGCGGCCGGGAAGGGGTGTAAGGACTATGTGGCTTATCGCAGGACTGGGAAATCCGGGTGCGCAGTACACACAGACCTGGCACAACTGCGGCTTTATGACTCTTGATGTGCTGGCGCAGCGCAGCCGCATTCCTGTCGGCAAAGTAAAATTCCAGGGCCTGTACGGCCAGGGGACCGTAGCAGGAGAGAAGGCGGTTCTTCTGCAGCCGCAGACTTTTATGAACCTGTCCGGCGAAAGCATCCGGGAGGCCCTGCAATATTTCAAAATCCCGCCGGAAAACCTTATCGTTTTTTATGATGACATTGACATTCCCCGCGGTACGATCCGCGTGCGCGCCATCGGGGGACCCGGGACGCATAACGGCATGAAGTCCATCATTTCGTGCCTCGGGACGCAGAATTTCCCGCGCATCCGAATCGGGACGGGCCCGGTGCCGCAGCACTGGGACCTTGCCGATTATGTGCTGTCGAATATTGGAAAAGAAGATCAGGAACAGATGTTTGCGGCGTTTATGAGTGCTGCCGAAGCTGCAGAAAAATATATTGAGGAACATACATGAGTCCTGCTGAATCGATGGATCGCATCCTGTCCCTTGCCGAAAAAGATCCGATATTTGTTAAAATATCGGAAGAACTGTCCGCGCCTTCCTTCTCCCACATCAATGTGACGGGGATGACGGAAAGTCAGAAGACGTATTTTGTGCGGGCGCTCTGCCGGACCAAGGGGCAGAAGCCCGTTATCCTGGTGCCGGACGAGCTCAGAGCCCGTACCATGCAGATGGACCTGTCGGCTTTTTTTGAGAACGAAGACATTCTGATCCTGCGGCCGAGGGAACTGAACCTCGCGGATGTTGACGCGTCGAGCCGTGAGGCGGAACTGTCCCGCATCGGCGTGCTGCAGCGGCTCCTCGCAGGGGACTTCGGGGCGGTCATCATCACAGCCGGCGCCCTCATGAACCGCCTTATGCCGGTCCGCGAATTCCTGGAATCCGTTATCTCGCTGCACGTGGGCATGCGCGTCCGCCCCGAAGACCTGGCCATGCGTCTTGTCAACATCGGTTACGAGCGCGCAAGAGCGGTCGAAGGCGAAGGCGAATTTGCGCGCCGCGGCGATATATTTGACGTCTTCCCGGTCGGCAGCGATGAGCCGGTGCGAATTTCTTTTTTCGACGAAGATATTGATCAGATCAAGAACTTCGATATGGAGACACAGCGGTCTACACGACAGCTGCGCGAGGTCCATATCGCGCTTGCCCGGGAACTACTGGTCCCCGAAGCCAAACGCGCCGAAATCTCCCGCCGTATCCTTGAAGAGGGTGAAAAGGCCCGGCTCGAAGCCGCACAGAACGGCGCAACCCGCGATGCCTGTGAAAATTTCGGACGGCTTGCCGCACAGGATGCGGAGCGTGTAAGCTCGGGGCTTCTTTTTGCGGGCCTCGAGAAGTGGACGAAGATCCTCCTCCCGGACGGTGCTTCGGTGCTTTCCTATGTCCGTTCCTGCCCGTACCTTGTATTCCTTGACGAAGCCCTTTCTTTCCGGAAACGCCTCGACAGCGCGCAGGCGGATTTTATGCAGCGCTTTACCTCGCTTTTTGAAAAAGGACAGGTACTGCCGCTTTCCGCGCACGCGATCTGGAAAGGTTCCGAAATTTTTATTGAGCTTGACCAGAAGGGCCGCGTCATCACGCTTTCGGCCCTGCCGACTTCCGGAAACGGACTCCCGGCTGCTGCAAATTTTACGATTTTCGGACGCTCAAGCGACAGCTTCCGCGGTCATGAAGAGAGTCTTGCAAGAATGATTTCGCAGCGTCGGAAAGACAGGAAGGACACGATCCTTATGGCCGGCGAAGGTTCGCGTGCCGACCGGCTGCGGCAGTTCCTTGCAGACCATGATACGTATTCGGAAATATTCCCGACGCATCTTCCGGCGGGTTTCGAGTATCCGGCCGCAGGTCTGATGATTGTCGGTACACAGGATATTTTCGGCGTCGACCGCCCGATGCGCAGGAAAAAGGGACAGGGCGTCCATATTGACCTGTTCAGCGACCTTGTGCCCGGTGAGCTGGTTGTCCATGAACAGCATGGTATCGGCCGGTATGACGGCATTGTCAACCTTGAGGCCGGCGGCGTCCGCCGCGATTACCTGAAAATTACGTATGCGTCCGAGGATTCCCTCTATATTTCCATGGAGAACCTCGACCAGATCCAGAAATATGTCGGTTCGGAAGGCCGGACCCCCAAGCTTTCGAGGCTCGGCGGGCAGGAATGGAACCGCATGAAGGAAAAAGCCCGGACTTCGATCCGCAGGCTTGCCATCGATCTGGTGGCCCTTTATGCACAGCGCCGCGCCGTCAAGGGACACGTCTTTTCCCCGGACAATGTCTGGCAGCGGGAGTTCGAAGAAGACTTCCCTTATCAGGAAACCGATGATCAGCTTGAAGCAATCGCCGAAATCAAGAAGGATATGGAATCCGACAAAGTGATGGACCGCCTCCTTTGCGGCGACGTAGGCTTCGGCAAGACGGAAGTGGCTTTCCGCGCCATTTTCAAGTGCATCATGGACGGGAAGCAGGCTGTCCTCATGGCGCCCACGACGGTTCTTGTCCAGCAGCATTACGACAACCTGAAGGACCGGCTTTCCCGCTATCCGGTAAAGGTCGGCCTGCTGTCGCGCTTTGCAAACCCTGCCATGATCAAGCAGACAATCAAGGGCCTGAACGAAGGCTCCGTTGATGTTGTTGTCGGTACGCACCGTGTACTCTCCAAGGATATCGTTCCAAAGGATTTAGGTCTCCTGGTCGTCGACGAGGAACAGCGGTTCGGCGTGGAGCACAAGGAGAAGCTCAAATCCCTGCGCAATTCGGTCGATGTACTGACACTTACGGCTACTCCGATTCCAAGGACGCTCCATATGTCACTATCGGGCATCCGCGACATATCCGTCCTTGAAGAGCCTCCGCTTGACCGCCGCCCGGTGCAGACATATGTCATGGAATTTGACGCCGATATTCTGACGGAAGCCTGCCTGCGCGAAATTTCAAGGCAGGGGCAGGTATTCTACCTGTATAACGATACGCATCACATCCAGGAGAAAGTTGCCGCTCTCGAAAAGGCCCTTCCGGGTGCCCGTATTTCGTATGCACACGGCAAAATGGGCGAGCGACAGCTTGAAAATATCATCGAGGGATTTATTTACCATGAAGCGGACATTCTGGTCTGCACGACGATTATTGAATCCGGCATCGATATGCCCAATGTCAATACAATCATCGTAGAAGATGCAGACCATTTCGGACTTGCACAGCTTTATCAGCTCAAAGGCCGCGTCGGCCGCTCCGACCGGCAGGCTTATGCCTATATTACATACAGGCGCGACAAAATCCTGACGGAAATCGCTGAAAAACGTCTGACCGCCATCCGTGATTTTACGGAGCTCGGCTCCGGCATCAAGATCGCACTCCGCGACATGGAGGTCCGGGGCGCCGGCAACCTGCTCGGCGCGGAACAGCACGGGCAGATGGATGTCATCGGCTACGACCTGTACTGCCGGATGCTCGAAGAAGAAATCAAAAATATTCAGGCAGAGGAAGCAGGGGAAACCGGCGGCAGCGCCGCACCGGCACACCAGGCGGTTGTCGAAATGGATGTCGACGCCTATATTTCGCCCGAATATATCCATGACGACGGACAACGCATGGATGCATACCGCCGGATCAGCAGAATCGGAAACCACAAGGAATATCTCGATGTCTTAGACGAACTGATGGATCGCTACGGCGATGTGCCGAAGCCGGTACAGATCCTGGCCGATATCTCCTATATCCGCCAGTCGGCCGGCAAATTCGGTTTTTCCAGGGTCCTCGTCAAAGAGGAGCAGGTACTGCTATACTATATGGAAGACGCGCGCCCCGACATGGAGGCGCTTTCGCGCATCCTGGCTCATCCCGACTTCAAAGGCCGCATACTCTTCTCGGCCATGCAGAAGCCATATGTACAGTACCGGCCTGCTCCGCAGGACCGGGGACAGATGACAGGCCGCCTTCGTGAATTTTTCCGGATCCTGGAAGGCAATGACGGGAAGGAGAAGGAACAATGAAAATCTTAGACTTGTCCCGTAAAATTCATGCCGGAATGCCGGTTTACCCGGGTGATCCGGCTGTGTCCGCGTATCTGCGGTGCACGCACGAAAAGGACGGTTTTCAGCTTACCGAGATCCGCATGGGCAGCCATACCGGCACGCACCTCGACGCACCCCGACATTTCCTTCCGGACAAAGAGACGATTACGGAAGTTCCGCTTGATTCCGTTGTGGGTGAAGCTGTCTGCGTCCGTGCCAAACTATATTATGCAGGCGGGGAAGAACATCCCGTCATCCGGCTCGTCAATGAGGACCTGGCCGTCATCCGGCCAGGGGACCGTGTGATTATTTCGACCGGATGGGAAGAAAAATCCGAAAAGGATTCCTTTTTCCGCGGCTACCCGATTTTCGCCAGGGACCTCTTAGCCAGCCTCGCGGATCTGCATCTCCGCATGATCGGGGTTGATCTTCCGACTGTAGAGGGCGACAAAACCGGTGCGGCGGAAACACACAGGATGTTCCTTTCGCACGGAACCATTCTTGTCGAAGGACTTGTGAACCTAAGTGAACTTGTCGGAAGAAGATTTTTCTTCTCTGCCGCGCCGCTCCTTTTTGTAAACGGAGACGGGGCGCCGGTAAGAGCTTATGCGATGCTCGAAGAATAAAGGCGGAATCTGAACAGGAGCGGAATACTGCCCGGTATTATCTGGGTCCGGAGGATCGGATCTGCCGCTGACATATGCTATCGTCAAGCCGCGTGTCTTTTCGGACATGCGGCTTTTTTAATTTCAATTATTCTATTATGTTGACAAATTCGATAAACGTAATTATATTGTGTTTATCGAATAGATAAATGCGAGGAGAGAAAATCATGCATGACCTGGATAATCTGACCGCGCGGGAAATAGCAGACGGATATACCTTTGACGAAAGCCGGAATGCGTATATCTGCACGGACTGCGGAAAGGTTTTTGAGACTTCTGAGATATTTTGCTTTGCAGACCGATATTTTGAGGCTTCCAGGGCAGTTCGGATGCACGCGGCGTCAGAACACGGAAACAGGCTGAGCGAAATCCTGCTGTCCGAAGATAAGTATCTGCAGCTTACCGACAACCAAAAGGAACTGCTGCGTCTGTTTTCGGAAGGAATTTCGGACAGCGAAGCAGCCGGACGGCTGCATGTGTCACCGTCGACCGTGCGGCATCAGCGTTTTGTGTTCAGGGAGAAGGCAAAGGCAGCCAAAATGTATATGGCCGTATGGGAAATGGTGACGGCAGGCTCAGTTAAAAATAAAATTGCGGCCGGCAGTGAATTACTGCCCGTGCACGGAGGAGCAAAAATGATAGACGAGAGATATGAAATTACGGAAGAAGAGAATGCAAAGATTATTGCAAGTGTCTTTACAAGCATGGAGCCTCTGAAGCTGAAGGTATTTTCTTCAAAAGAGAAAAAGAAAATTGTCACTTTGCGGAAAATAGCCGGACAATTTGAAAAGGACAGAAAATATACCGAAAAGGAAGTTAACGGTATTCTTGCCGATATATATGATGATTATGCCGTGATCCGGCGTTACCTGATCGAATACGGATTTATGAACAGGACGAGGGACTGCAGTTCTTACTGGCTGCAATAACAGGCATTCCCGGGTCGTTTTATCTCTGTTCGACTCTTCTGTCCCGGAAGTAATATTCTTTGTCCCGGTCTGTTATCCTGCGCATAACACGGCATGGATTTCCGACCGCAACACAGTCGGCCGGGATATCATGTGTCACGACGCTGCCGGCGCCGATCACGGAATTATCTCCGATCGTGATGCCCGGCAGGATCACGGCGTTCGAACCGATCCAGACATCATTGCCGATATGAACGGGGAGGGAGAACTGCGTGCCGGGCCTCCGGAGGACAGGGTCAACGGGATGCCCGGTCGTCGTAATCAGCACATTGGGCGCCATCATTACATGATCGCCGATATAGACATCGATGTCGTCCACAATCACCAGATTGAAATTCGAGTAAAACGATTCTCCTATATGCACGCGGTATCCGTATGCCATATGGATGGGCGGTTCCATCCATGTATCGCCGCCCATGCCGCCTAGAAGTTGCCGCAGGATCTCTCCGCGCCTTTGGGTCTCTCCCGGACGCGTGAGATTATAGTCGTAAAGCAAATCCTGGCATTTTCTGCGCTCCTCATCGAGGCCCTCGCCTTTATCCGTATACAGCATGCCGTTTTGCATTCTATCTCGAATTGTCATAAGCACCTCCGGTTTACATGTATAAGGGATAGCCGGCTGGAACGGATTTTATGCATCGGCTGGTTTTTCTGCGGTTCTGCAGCTTTCGCGGATAATCAGGCGGCAGGGCAGCGTAACCTTTTTGGGGATTCTTCTGTGCTCGAATCTTTCTTTGAGGAGATCGACAGCCGTTTCGCCCATGTATTCCGAATAGAATTTGACCGTGGTCAGCGGCGGGAATGTGTATTGTGCAATCGGAATATCGTTCATTCCGGTAATGGATATGTCTTCGGGAATTCGCAGGCCCTTTTCACGGATTGCTTTCATGATGCCGATTGCCTCGGAGTCGTTGCCGGCGACAATAAGCTCCGGGAGCAGATGCTTATCATACGCTTCCATAAATAACGTGTATCCGTCGCGGCTCTTGGAATATTCGTCGCCCAGGTATACATAGTCACTGTTGAACAGCCCCCTTGACTGGAGGTAACCGACATATGCGGCATATCGCTTTTCACCGAGGGGGGTCCTGTAATCCGGGAGTGTCTCTTTCCATCCGAAGTAACCGATCTTGGTGAAACCCTGATCGACCGCAAACGCCAGAATTTTTTCGATGGCTGTGTCGACTTCGACGACAACACTGTCGATCGTCTCTTCGAGCGGCGCAGAATCGACCGTAACGATGTTGGCGCACTGGGCCTGAAACAGCCGGATATCGGTAAGGCTGAACTTGCCTATGACAATGAGGCCGTCCATACTCTTCATCTGTTCAAGCGGAAATACGTGCTCGTTCCCGTAGATTTTTACAATTTCAAAATTATATTCCTGGCATTTCTTTTCGACGCCGATACGTATGGCAAGGTAAAAGGGATCCTGCAGTTCTTCGTTAACGGAAGAAAAATGGATCAGACCGACGCGGATCTTTGCCGCTGCCGGCTTCTTTGTGCTGCGTGCCTTTTTCTTGCTGCGGGGGGTCTCATATTCAAGTTCTTCGGCTACCTCGAAAATAAGCCTTCGCTTTTCAGGAGTTATCGACAGCGTCTCGTCGTAATTGATAACGCGTGACACGGTTGTCACCGAAACGCCGACCCTGTCGGCAATTTCTTTTAGTGTTGCCATAGTAAAAAACTCCTTCACCGGTAAATTTTCACTATAAGTTTACGTCGCTGCGGGAAAATTTACAATGGCTTATCCGGATCCGGCATATGCCGGATGAAAGATCATTATGGATCCCCAGACAAGTGGTATGATAAAAATAATACATGGCAGGAGGCGCACATATGCCGCTGAAAATCGTCCGGAACGACATTACAAAAATGCAGGTGGATGCAGTTGTCAACACGGCAAACAGTGCCCTGAAAATGGGAGGCGGCGTGTGCGGCGACATTTTTGCGGCGGCCGGGGCGGATGAACTTCAGGCTGCGTGTGATGCGGCCGGTCCCTGTAAGACCGGAAAGGCCGTAATTACAAAGGCTTACCGCCTCCCCGCAAAATACATCATCCATACCGTCGGACCGATATGGCAGGGCGGCGGCTCCGGCGAACAGGAGCTCCTGCATGACTGCTATATCCATTCGCTGTACCTTGCGGCGGAGAATTACTGCGGATCCGTCGCATTCCCGCTCATTTCATCCGGCATATACGGATACCCCAGGGAACAGGCGCTGCAGACGGCGGTTTCCGCGATCACCGAATTTCTATTAACACATGAAATGATGGTCTTCCTGGTTGTTTACGACAGACGGTCTTTTATACTGAGCGAAAAACTTTCGTCAGCCGTTGAAAACTTTATCGACGATAATTACGTTGCGGAGCATAGGAGAGGTGACAGCCGCAGAGGGATCGAACCATATGAGTCCCTCCAGATAAATGAAATACGGGAAATGCACCCGGATAATCAGCCGCCTGATTTCCTCATGCCGCCGATGTCTTCCGCAAAGATGTTTCTTGCTCCGGGAGTCATGGAAAAGCGCAGCCTCGAAGATGTGCTGAAACAGCTTGACGAGACTTTTCCGCAGATGCTGCTCAGGCTGATCGATGAAAAGGGCATGACGGATGTCGAGGCTTACAAGCGTGCCAACATTGACCGCAAGCTTTTTTCCAAAATCAGGAGCGGCAAGGACTATAATCCGAGCAAGGCTACAGCCATTGCGTTTGCCATCGCGCTCAGGCTGAATCTCGACCAGACGAAAGATCTTCTGAACAAGGCCGGATTCACGCTGTCCCGCAGCTGCAAATTTGATGTGATCATCGAATTTTTTATTACCGAAGAATCCTATGACATATTTGAAATCAACCAGGTCCTGTTCAAATACGGACAGACAACGCTCGGCGTATAAAGCAGAGACACGGAATGCGCGGGCAGGTCCGCCCCGCAGAACACCCTGCGGCACGACGAGCGGCACGACGAGCAGCACCCCGCATCGCATCCCGTATCCCGCGCAGAACACCCTGCGGAACTCCGCATCACGGCGTGCAAATGTCGCTTCGGAAGCGACCCGGTATCCTCCCTTAACGAGTATCCTCAGGATATAAAGAAAAGGGGGACAGAAACATGAAAACAAACATTACGGAGCTTGTATTTATTCTTGATAAGAGCGGATCCATGGCAGGTCTTGAGAGCGACACGATCGGGGGCTACAACGCACTTCTCGGAAAACAGCAGAAAGAACCCGGCGAGGCTGTCGTCACAACCATCCTGTTCGACGACGGGTACGAAATCCTGCATGACAGAATCAACATCAGAGGTATCCGCCCCATAACGGAGAAAGAGTATTTCGTGGGCGGCTGCACAGCCCTTTTGGATGCTGTCGGCAAAACAATCCACAAGATCGGAAATGCGCAGAAGCACACAAGTGAGGAACTCCGGGCGGATAAAGTGATGTTCGTCATCACGACCGACGGAATGGAAAACGCGAGCCGGGAATACAGCTATGCGAAAATTAAGGAAATGATTGAACGCCAGCAAAAGAGATATGGATGGGAGTTCATATTCCTTGGCGCCAATATCGACGCACTTTCGATGGCGGAAAAAGTCGGCATCAACCCGGACAGGGCTGCCAATTACAACGCGGACGGCGAGGGAACACGCCTCAATTACGAAGCGGTGAGCTTCGCAGTAAGTGAGATGCGCAGCGGCAGGGCAATCGACAGGAACTGGAAAAAGAAGATCGAGGAGGATTTTGAAAACCGCGGACAAAATTGAGGCGTAAATATCCGTGCATACCCCCGGAAGGCAAATAAAGCGGCTGCATCGTGATCAAAACCACTATGCAGCCGCTGCTTTTATAAATTTGTTCCCGGGTATCCGTATCGCTCCGAAAGAAAGGCGATTCTTATCTCGAGGCGTCTTCCTTATGATCTTTGCCTGCAAAAAACAGCCGCAGGTTTTCAGGCAGAACATATTCGGCAGACTTTGCGATTGTTTCTGCATGTGTGCCGTACACTTCTTTAAAAATCGCATTTATAATCATTTCTTTCGGAGGCTTTTCATAATCAACGCCCTCATACGTGAAGACACGGCAATCAACATTATCACCGCACAAGTCGCCGCAATCCGTACAGTTTGACTCTTTGACATCGATCGTGATATCTTTGCCGTTCACGCGAAGCGTGGGGGAGCTGACAAATTTATACTGTTCAGCCAGTTCTTTGGAAGTGATGTTCATTTTGTTTACGGTTACTGCGTAGCCCGCCGCCTTTAATACGGGAGTCACCTGCGCAACGGCTTCTTCGAGGTTTTTGTCGGCACCCTGGCATCTTTCACATACATCCAGATCAAGATACAGGAAATCAATGATGAGTTGTTTCGTTTCTGTCTTTGGTGGGCAGCAGTCTGCAGATCCGCAGGAGCAGCAGGAGTTTTGCATGATCATATTATTGTACCAACCTTTCAATCATTTTAATGATTTCTTTCGTTTTTAAGACCTTGCCGGAAGAGACAACCTTTTCGTCAATTACAAGCGCCGGTGTGGACATGATGCCGTATGCAGCCATTTGTTCATAATCGGTTATTTTTACGATTTCGGCCTCCATGTTCAGTTCGGATAAAGCTTCTTTCGTGTTTTCCGTGAGTGATGCACAATTCTTGCATCCGGGACCTAGTATTTTAATGATCATTTGCATTTCCTCCTTATAATATTTGGCATCTGCTGTTTACAGCAGAAAAGAGCCAAAAGCATTGAACGCATATCCGATAATCATGATACCTATGGTTATGATGCCGACGAAGGTTAAGAGAAGCCGGGATTTGACGACCTTCTTGAGCATGATGATCGAGGGAAGGGAAAGGGCGGTTACCGCCATCATAAACGAGAGCACCGTACCAAGCCCCACGCCTTTCGCAACAAGGGCTTCTGCGATCGGGAGGGTTCCGAATATATCAGCGTACATCGGCACGCCGACAAATGTCGCAAGTAATACGGAATACCATTTATCCGCTCCGAGAACAGCAGATATAATATCCTGCGGGATCCAGTTGTGGATGGCCGCACCGATTCCGACACCGATCAGGACGTACAGCCATACTTTTTTGACGATGCCGAGTACCTGTTCCAGGGAGAAACTCGCTCTGTCCTTTACGGTAAGGGAGGCTTGTTCGACGTCAAGGACTTTGTTGCTGAACACAAACGGCTCGACATATTTTTCCATTTTGAGCCTGCTGATGATTGTTCCGGCCGTCACCGCAAGCACGACTCCGACAACCACATAGGAAACAGCAACTTTCCAGTTGAAAATACTGGCCAGCAGCAGAACTGATGCCAGGTCAACAAGCGGAGAGGAAATAAGAAAGGAAAAGGTTACGCCGATCGGAAGGCCCGCATTTGTAAATCCGATAAACAGCGGGATGGACGAACAGGAGCAGAACGGAGTAATGGTGCCGAGGAGCGCGCCAAGAAGATTTGCCCAGATTCCTTTATAGCGGCCAAGGATTTTTCGCGTGCGCTCCGGCGGGAAGAAGCTTTGGATATAGGAAATGACAAAGATCAGAACAGACAGCAGGATAAAGATCTTGATCGTGTCATACAGAAAAAAGTGAATACTTCCGCCAAGCCGCTGTGTTATATCCAGTCCGAAAACATTCTGGACCAGAAGTCTGATCAGGTCGGACAGCCATGTCATTTTTAAGAGTTGATCGTTGAGCCATTCAAATACAAACATTTTCTATTTCTCCCTGTACTGGAATCTATTTACTGCATACGCTGTTTTGTTCGCTGCAGTCACATGCCGATTTTTGATTTGAACTGTGAAGATAGAAATCAAGCAGATCTCTCGTTGCTTCAAAATTCTTACTGCATATCGAATACTGCATCCATAGCCCGTCTTTCCGTCCGGTAACGAGGCCGCTCTGGATCAGAATTTTCATATGGTAAGAAAGTGTCGGCTGTGAAATTTTAAAATGTTCCTGAATTTTACAGGCGCAAAGTTCCTGCTCCTGAAGCATATGCAGGATTTCGAGTCTCGTCTCATCTGCCAATGCCTTCAGTACCGGTACACATTCCGTATAATTTCGCTCCAAAAATAATCACCGCTTTCCTGCTGCTGATCGAACTACATCGAATTCTTTCTATATAGTAATCTATACATCGAAAAAATTCAATATAGTTTCTGGAAATATTTCCGGCTGTTTATGGAGATCTGCAAAACCAGCGCACATTTGACTTATCGATTGCATAATTATATGATTAATTTAGGAATATCTTATAATCTCAAAAGTGAGGCAATGATATGACGATAGAGGAAATGTACGTAAGAATTTACAAAGCACTTGCCCACCCTATTCGGATAAAAATCGTAAGACTGCTTCGCGATGGCCCCTTGTGTGTATGTGTGTTGAATGAAAACGTAGAATTCAGTCAGTCAAATCTTTCCCAGCATCTCAAAATATTACGGGATGCCGGAATATTGAAGGCAGAAAAAGACGGTATACGAATCGTGTACAGCATCAAAGACGAGGAAATCTTAAAACTGCTTGAAGTTACCGGAAAAATTATTAAAGCGGAAATTGATATGATGAGCAGTGAATATTCTGATGATGAATAAAATAAATGAAATATATGCAGCAAAAAGCTCGGAGGTCTGCCTGCGAGCTTTTTTGCACAAAATGCCGGCGGACAAGGCAACAGTCTGATATCCGGGTGTTGACCGGGAAGATACAGCGTGCTACTATTCATAAGGAATTGCTTATATAATTATGTGGTAAAATGCTTAAATTCGTCATGCCTGGCATCAAATGAGCAGATCTGAGACGGAAATGGGAGGCACAGCCATTGGATACATATATTTTGTACGGAATAACGATACTGCTGTTGGCTGTTTCTTTTTTTAAAGACAAAAAGAAAACCAAAATGTCTCTGAAAAAAGCATGGAAAGCGTTTGAAAATATTCTGCCTGAATTCCTGGTCGTGATTCTATTCGTCGGTGTTCTGTTAGCTGTACTGAATCCGGAAGTCATTTCCAAAATCATCGGTTCGGATTCCGGCTGGTTTGGCGTCGGGCTTGCCGCTGTGGTTGGTTCGATTACGCTGATACCGGGGTTTGTTGCCTTTCCGATGGCGGCCATGCTTGTGCAGGGCGGAGCAGGTTACATGCAGATCGGGGCTTTTGTTTCCACGCTGATGATGGTGGGGGTTGTTACGATGCCTGTTGAAATGAAATATTTCGGCAAAAAGCTGACGATCCTGCGGAATGTCTTTGCTTTCCTTTTTTCCTTTCTTGTGGCATACGTGATTGGAGTGGTTGTGAGATGAATATAAAAGCTGTCTTAAAGAAATACAGGGTATTTATTCTGGCGATGCTGGCAATGGGGGTCCTTACGCTGATTAACACGGAACTGGGTCTGAAAGCCCTTCGTATTTCTGTATATTCAACAAAGGAAATGCTTCTGGTGATTCCACCGGTCTTTATTCTTCTGGGACTTCTGGATGTCTGGGTGCCAAGAGAGATCATGATGAAATACATGGGCGAAGGATCAGGCCTGAAGGGCATCGTTTTGGCCATTCTGATCGGATCCGCGGCGGCAGGCCCCCTGTACGGTGCTTTTCCGGTGGCGGCCGTGTTTATGAAAAAGGGTGTGAAGTTCAGCAACATACTTATTTTTATCGGCGCATGGTCTACGACGAAGATACCGATGTTCCTTTTCGAAGCTGCATCCCTTGGCGTGAAATTCGCCGTTACGAGGCTCCTGATCGATATCCCCGGAATTATTCTCATCGCCTTCCTTCTATCGAAATTTGTATCGAAAGAAGAAAGGGAAAAGATCTATAAAAATGCGGAAAATATTAATAAGTAACGGGTATGTCGGACAATCGTGCAGAATGCACGCAGACATACGCGGATAATCATCCAAAGAAGGTTCTTATGAATTCTGTAAAAAAAATAACAACGAATATTTGTATTCTCGGAGGCGGTCCGGCCGGCTACGTTGCTGCAATCAGGGCTTCACAGCTCGGGGCTGAAGTAGTTCTTATCGAGGAAAAAGAATTGGGCGGCGTGTGCCTTCATGCAGGGTGCATCCCGACAAAAGCGCTTCTGAAAACCGCAGAGACGGCAGCTGCCATAAAGAGATCGAAAGAATTCGGCATAGAATCCCGAATAGAAGGAATCAACTGGAATTCTGCGGAAGGCCGCAAAGACAAGGTGGTCAAAAATCTTGCCGCCGGTGTTGTACAGCTTCTCGATGCAAAGGGTATTACGGTAATAAATGCCGGGGCACCGCCGCTGCCGACAAAAAAGTATTGGTTCAGACACAGGAAGAAACAATCGAAGTAACCTGGGAAAAACTGATCATCACAACAGGCGCATCGCCGCTCCTTCCTCCGATAAAAGGAATTGACCTGGATGGAGTACTTACAAGTACGGATGTACTTGCAATGGATTCTTTGCCTTCGCAGATGGTTATTATCGGGGCAGGCGTAATCGGACTTGAATTTGCATCCATGTTTGCTGCGCTGGGAGTAAAGATTACCGTCATTGAGCTATTAGACCGGATACTGCCGGGAGAAGATGCCGAAATTGCATCTGAACTTCTTAAGATCATGAAACGACAGGGTGTTTCCATCAAACTGTCCGCAAAAGTAAAAGAAATTCAGAAGACAGAAGAAGGCCTGACCGTTATCTATTCTGTTGGTGACAAAGAATTCGCACAGCCTTGCGAAAAAGTACTGGCCGCAGTGGGAAGAAAGCTCAATACGGAGTCATTTCAAAACCTGCCGCTTCATCTCGAGAACAATGCGATTGCCGTAAATGACTGTATGGAGACGAATATCAAAGGTATCTATGCAGCCGGTGACATTACAGGCGGAAAACTGCTGGCTCACCTTGCCTTTATGCAGGGGAAGACCGCTGCCCAGAACGCTCTCGGGATCAGCAGTAAAGTGAACGATAAAGCGGTCCCTTCCTGTATCTATACAAATCCGGAAGCGGCCTCGGTTGGAATGACCCAGGCGGCGGCTGAGAACGCGGGCATATCTGTAAAAGTAGGCCGGTTCAATTTTAGAAGTAACGGCCGTGCCCAGACACTTGGTGATCGGGAAGGGTTTGTAAAGGTGATTGCCGATCAGGACAATACCATCATCGGAGCACAAATCCTGGGCGTACACGCCTCGGAAATGATATCGGAACTTACCTTGGCAATCACGCTAAAAGCAAAAGCGGACGACTTAGCAGATATGATCCATCCGCATCCCACATTAAGCGAAGCGATCTGGGAAGCCTGCGGGGATTTGTTGGGCAGGGCAATTCATAAAATATAGGAATATCCGGCAGGATAACATGTGTGCAAAAAACGGAGGAAAAAATCATGGAAGAAAAAGAACGTTATGGATTTATCATGTGTGTATGCACAGGCAAGTGCCCGGGATTCCAGGCGATGGATATCTGGGATTTTATCAATCAGGTCAGAGTTGAACTCCCGGTAGAATACGCCTTTATTCATCCGCAGCTCTGTGAAGAAGACGGAGACCGGTTCCTGGCAGACTATCTGCAGGCACACAGAAAAGTTATCATCGGAGCCTGCGCACCCAATATGCAGAAAAAGATGTTCAGGCAGGCGTTTAAGGATGCCGGGCTGGATCTGGAAAAAGACGCGGTAATGCTTGATATCCGGGATATGACAAATGAAAAGGCTTTTGACGTCGTTAAAAATGCAGTCAGGCAATTGGGTTTTGAAACGGAGGAAGAATCATGAGTGAATCATCATTTATGGGCGTGCCAAGAGACAGAATTGACTGGAGTCCCCGCATTGACTTCGCGAAATGCAATTATTGCATGGAGTGCGTGGAGTTCTGTCCGCATAAGGTTTTTGAAGTGCACGAAGAGGAAGCGCAGAAGTTTGTTGTCAAAAATCCCAACAATTGTGTGGTATTCTGCCGGGCCTGCGGGAAGACCTGCGGAGTCGATGCGATCAGTTTTCCCGATAAGAGCGAAACGACGGCTCACATAAAAGCAATCAGAAAGGAAGCGGAAGCAAATGAGTAAAGCATATGCCGTTCTGCCCTGTAACGGACTCGATAAATGTGCGGGCTGTGTCTCAAAAGAGGCTGCTGTCCTGCTTACGGAGAACTCCGACAGCGAAATGATCTGTCCGGTTCTTTTTCATGCTTCCGATGCAAGATACAATAAAATTGCACAGGAAAAACCGCTTCTTGTGATAGACGGATGCGCAACCCGCTGTGCCAGCAAACTTGCATCCGAGAAGAATTTGAAGATAACGGAAAAAATCAACATCACAGAGGAAGCAAAAGCTCATGGCATAACGCTGGCAAAAGATCTGCATATCGGCGAAGAGGAAATGAAGCTTGCCAAAATAATCGTCGATAAACTGACGCAGGTTCAGGAAATATCTGATACGAAAGATGCTATTGCATTTCCCGCGAGGCTGACCTACGAGGTCTATAAAAAAGACAAATTTGTATTTCGCCTGCCTAAAGAAGGCGGGTTCTATTTTAACGAGAATGATGTGTGGGCGTATGTTGTCGGAAACAAGGCGCGGATCGGCGTGACGGACTTTGTGCAGAAAAGTTTATCCGACATCATGTTTTTTGCGCCGCCTGCAATTGGAAACCGGATCGAACAATTCGAAGATGCCGGCAACATCGAATCAGGCAAAGCTGTTTTTGAAATCATTTCGCCTGTCAGCGGAACGATCCTTGCCGTCAATGACAAAGCAGCGGAAGCGCCCGAACTGATCAATCAAAACCCATACGAACAGGGCTGGCTTGTTGAAATAGAGCTGTCTGACTTTGCAGGTGACAGGGAACTGCTTCTAACGTTTGACGGATACTTCGAAGTGCTGAAACGAAAGGTGGATGAATTTCATGTCTAAAATAAAAGTAATTGCCTGCAGCGGAATCGGCAAAGCCATGGGCCTTATGGCAAGGGAAGCCGCCCTTCAGGTAACGGGCAAATTATCTCCGGACACGACGGAGACGGTTTGCCTGGCACACATTGTAACCGGAGACGACGAAGTCCGGAAAAAGGTTGAAGGCCGTACCTGCATAACGGTTGACGGATGTCCGGCGATGTGCGCGGCCAAAAGCGTCGAACTTGCGGGTGGTGTCGTGAAGGCCAAATACCGGGTGATTGATGAAATGCGCAGTCACAAAGGCGTAAACGCAGGGACAGGCACGGCGTTAACAGAAGACGGCTGGCAGATTGTTGATGAACTGGCCGGAAAAATTGCAGAAAATGCGGCAGAACTTATCGAGGAGGACCAAAGCAATGGATGAAAAACAAGTTGGTGTGCTCTCCTGCAGCGGGGAAGAGTGCTTAGGCGGTACGATTGCCAGACTCGCTACAAGAAAAGTTATGGAGTCCCTGCGTCCGAAAAATGTTGTTACGCTGTGTCTTCCGCTTTACATAGCCGGCGGAGAAGAGGAACGCGATTTTGCCAAGACGTATCCGGTTATTTCCGTGGATGCTTGCGATACATGCTGTGCAAAAAGAGCCACGATCAAATACAGCGGCGCCGTGAAAGATTCGCTTGTCCTTTCTGATATTCTCGGAGAAGATGTTGTGCTTTCCAAAATTGTATCAGCCAGAGATTTGAAAGAAGAGCACTACAAAATGATTGATCAGGCTGCGGAAGAAATCTGTAAGAGGGTCGATAAAATATTGGCTGAATAGACTGCGAAAATATGGAGTAAGCCAGGCGCTTATAGCTTTCTATCCTTTCTATTTGGAAATTAAGGAGGAAAAAATGGTTGTTAAAGTTTTAGGTGCATGCTGTAAAAAGAGTCTGGAAACATTTGAGAACACAAAAATCGCTGTTCGGGAACTTGGATTGCATGTTGAAGTAGAGAACATCGGCGATATCATGGAGATTTCAAAATACGGCGTGATGAGTACTCCGGCCCTTGTGATCGACGAAAAAGTTGTATCTTACGGAAAGCTTTTGAAACCTGGCGATATTAAGAAGATCATCGCGGAATTTGCCAAATAGAATACAGAATGGATTTGTTGGTGTTTCCAGGATTTTTTACAACACATCGTATATTATTTTTATCGTAGGGATTCTTTCCGCTGTTTTTGCAGCGCGTTTTGAAACGAGAAAAAGAAAAGCATTTGCAGTGATGCAAAATGAAGCCGAATAGCAGATGCAAAAATCAAAACTGAAAAAGATAAAGTAATGGGAATGATTAAAATGGGACGTTCGAACTCCCTGAACCTCCGGCAAAGCCGGCCGGTAATGGCCGGCTTTGCTGCGCAATTGCCATAACAACAGCCAGGATTTTGGCGTAAGAAAAGACTGCACGTAACCGTAACTATTTAAATTCTGTTAACCCTATCGAAAAGATCATATTGACAGATTTCGATTTGACAGCTAGACTGAACATATCGAAACAATTCGATTGGAGGAAACGTGCATTGAATATATACGAAGAAAACGTGAAAGTATTTAAGGCATTCTGCGACGAAAACCGCCTGATGATATTAAATCTTCTCCGGAGCGGAGAAAAATGTGCCTGCGTGATTCTGGAAGAATTGGATATAGCGCAGTCGACTCTCTCTCATCACATGAAGATTCTCTGCGACAGCGGCATTGTCGACAGCCGGAAGGACGGAAAGTGGACATACTACTTCATTTCCGATACGGGCACAGTGCGTGCGAAGGACCTTCTGACGGAGATAACCACTTTAACGGATGTCTGTGAATGCAAAGGCAACTGCAAGTGTAAGTGAATTCATTTAAAAATATATAAGGAGTTATTAAGATGGAAAAAGCAAAGCTGCAAGGAATCGGATTTTTTCAGAAGTATCTGACACTATGGGTTGCACTGTGTATGGCCGCGGGAATCCTTATAGGCAAATTCATACCCGCATTTCCGGCATTTTTCGGCCAGTTTGAATATGCACATGTATCCATTCCAACGGCTGTATTGATTTGGGTCATGATCTACCCGATGATGATGAAGGTCGATTTTAAAAGCATTAAAAATGTCGGTAAGAATCCCAAGGGTCTTTATGTAACGTGGATTACCAACTGGGTCATAAAACCGTTTACCATGTATGCTCTCGCCTGGTTCTTCTTTTTCGTCGTGTTCAAGGCCTTTATTACACCTGAACTGGCGACACAATATCTGGCCGGAGCAATCCTGTTGGGTGCCGCCCCATGTACGGCGATGGTCTTTGTCTGGAGTCTTCTGACGAAAGGCAACCCTGCCTACACGGTTGTTCAGGTTGCCACAAATGATCTGATTATCCTTGTTGCCTTTGTCCCGATCGTTAAATTCCTGATGGGGGTCAGTAATGTGTCCGTTCCCTGGGATACCCTGATCCTGTCGGTTGTTCTGTTTGTTGTCGTACCTCTTACCGGCGGTGTTCTATCGAGAATCCTGATCAGCAGAAGAAAAGGCGTGGATTATTTTGAAAATAAATTTCTTCCTAAATTTAACGGAGCTACGACCGCCGGCCTTCTCCTGATGCTGGTTCTGCTTTTCTCCTTTCAGGGTGAAGTCATCATCAACCATCCTCTGCATATCCTGATGATTGCCGTACCACTTATTATCCAGACATTCCTGATCTTCTTTATTGCATATTTTGCAGCCAAAAAGCTGAAACTGACGCACGATATCGCAGCACCCGCAGGCATGATCGGGGCTTCGAACTTCTTTGAACTGTCCGTCGCTGTCGCCATTTCCCTGTTCGGTTTGAATTCTCCGGCGGCTCTGGCTACCGTTGTCGGCGTACTGACGGAAGTGCCTGTCATGCTGATACTTGTTAAGATCGCTAACAATACAACACACTGGTTCCCGGAACATAACGAAATACAAACGAAAAAACAAAAAGTACGGATACAGGACAAATAAAGGAGATGCATACTATGAACAAGATGACAATATATGAACCCGCCATGTGCTGCTCAACAGGCCTTTGCGGAGTCGGTGTTGACCCGGAACTGCTTCGCATATCCACCGTGCTTAACAGCTTGAAAGCAGCGAGAATTGTGATTGAACGATTCAACCTGACAAGTAGCCCTATGGAATTCATTACAAATACGGATGTAAATAAACTGCTGGCCGATAAAGGGGTGGATGTCCTTCCCGTTACTGTTGTTAACGGTAAAGTTGTTAAGACAGGCGCCTATCCGGCAACCAAAGAAATTCTTGCGCTGCTTGATCTGCCGGAAAGCACATTGCCCAGTGAAAAAAGCTCTGCAAAAACGCTGAAATTTGTTCAGAAACCGCGCGGTGGCTGCGGGTGCGGCGATGGAAGCTGCTGCTGACGGAACGATTACAAAAACCCGCAGTACTATGTTCGCGAAACAGACCATCAGAAAGGCCGAAGACGAAATGAAACTATTTAATCCCCAGGAGAATGTCACAACGAAATATATGTTTTTTACCGGGAAGGGCGGCGTCGGTAAGACGTCCGCTGCCTGTGCGACTGCCGTCACCTTAGCGGACAGCGGAAAAAAAGTACTGTTGATCAGCACGGACCCTGCATCGAATCTGCAGGATGTTTTCCGTACGGAACTGACCAATAAAGGTGTCGCCATCAAGGAGGTTCCGAATCTGGTCGTGGCTAACCTTGACCCGATTCAGGCAGCTGCCGAGTACAGGGAAAGTGTAATTGCTCCTTTCCGCGGGAAGCTGCCGGATGCAGTTCTTAACAATATGGAAGAGCAGCTGTCCGGCTCCTGTACGGTAGAAATTGCTGCTTTTAATGAATTTTCCAATTTTATTACAGATAAAAATCTTCAGGAAGAGTATGACTTTGTCCTGTTCGATACCGCGCCGACGGGTCATACCTTACGAATGCTGCAGCTTCCATCCGCGTGGAGCAACTTCATCAGCGAAAGCACGCATGGAGCATCCTGTCTGGGGCAGCTGTCCGGTCTTGAGAGCAAAAAGGAAATCTATAAGAACGCCGTTGAGACGTTAGCTGACGGTGCATTAACAACGCTCATACTTGTTTCGCGCCCGGAGACGGCGCCGCTTAAAGAAGCTGCAAGAGCATCCATTGAACTTGCGGATATCGGGGTAAACAATCAGATTCTTGTCATCAATGGTGTACTGACTTCGTATGATGATTCCCTTTCCGAAAGCCTGTTCAAAAAGCAGCAGCAGGCGCTTGCAAAGATGCCGAAAGACTTGCAGAACTTCCCTCTCTATACCATTCCGCTCAGGGCCTATAACATTACGGGTATGGAGAATGTAAGATCTCTCCTGATTTCCGATCATTATGTTGTCAGCGAAGAGAAGCTGAAAGCACAGACCATCCCGCAGCTCAAAGACGTCATTGATGACCTTTACAAGAACAATAAAAAAGTCATCTTCACTATGGGCAAAGGCGGTGTGGGCAAGACCACGATTGCAGCTGCGATTGCGCTTGGTTTGTCAGCAAGAGGCAAAAAAGTTCATCTGACAACGACCGATCCGGCGGCTCATCTCAAATTTGTTATCGATGAGAGCAGCGGCATTACCATGAGCCATATAGATGAGCAGGCCGAACTGAAAAAATATCAGCATGAAGTGCTTGCAAAAGCAAGGGAAACCATGTCCGATGACGATATAGCCTATGTGGAGGAGGATCTGCGTTCTCCCTGCACACAGGAAATTGCCGTATTCCGGGCATTTGCAGAGATTGTTGAAAAAGCGGATAATCAGGTGGTTGTCATTGACACGGCACCGACCGGCCATACGCTTCTGCTTCTCGATTCTACGCAGAGTTACAACCAGGAGATCAAACGCTCACAGGGGGATATTCCCGATTCTGCAAGAAAACTTCTGCCAAGACTCCGCAACGCAGACGAGACAGAAGTCATCATCGTGACTTTGGCCGAAGCAACGCCTGTATACGAGGCAATGCGTCTCGAAGAAGACTTGAAAAGAGCTGATATCGCAGCTAATTGGTGGGTTATCAATTCATCACTCTATCACTCTGGTACGACAAATCAGATGCTGTCCGCCAAGGCCAGTAATGAAATTGAATGGATTAATAAAGTTGACGCGCACGCGAAAGGTAAGTTTGCCGTCATTGCCTGGAGTCCGGATGAAATAAAAGGGGATAAGTTAAAAGAGCTGTGAGAGAGCTCATTATCGGTCACTACCCGATTTAAATGATTATAAATAGAAATATTTGGAGGAAATAACAATGAAAATTACAGACGATGCAAGAGAAATTATTAAGGCGGGTTTAGCCGCGAACAATTGTGACTGCCTGGAAGCTGCACTGCAGCAATCATGCTGCGGCACATCCGTGTCCTTTTCGATCAACAAAATGACAGATGACGACAAAGCGGAGATTATCAATGAAATACCGGTAATTATGAACGAAGAAATTCAAAAAAAGGTCGAGCTGGTTACAATCTATGCAGAAAATGGCGAACTGCTTTTCCAGGATGATGCACCTTCTTCCTGTTCTTCCTGTTCTTCCTGCTCTTCCTGCTCCGCAGAGTAATTGAACTGAACCGATATAATTGAAACAGATGTAAAGTATACCGTGATGAGTCCCACCAGGAAAATTCTTACAACAGGACGGTAAAGTGGAAACAGAAAACAGCCCGGTTGATTTGGATACGTATGATTACACGGACTGGAAGAAGCGGACAGCCGTCTTTTTGGTGAGCCAGAATATATCGCTTTTCGGATCTTCCATGGTGAATTACGCTATCGTCTGGTATATCACCTTGAAAACATCATCCGGGATGATCATGATGATCACCATACTCACAAGTTTCCTTCCGCAGATCATCATTTCTCTTTTCGCGGGTGTCTGGGCCGATCGATATAACAGGAAGTTTGTCATTATGGCATCTGACGGCATGATCGCCTTCGCGACACTGATTATGGCCTTCCTATTTCTGGCCGGTTTCAGGGAAATCTGGCTTATCTTCGTCATTTCGGCTGTCCGATCCGTCGGTTCGGGGATTCAGTCTCCGGCAGTCAGTGCCATCCTGCCTCAGTTCGTGCCCCGTGATAAACTGATGAAGGTCAATGGAATCAGCGGCAGTCTGCGTTCGATTATCACGCTGCTTTCCCCTGCGGCAGGCGGCCTCATTCTGGCTGCTTTCTCCCTGGAGACCGCCTTTTTTATCGATGTACTGACAGCCGCTGCCGCGATTTCGATCTTCTTTTTCCTGCGTGTTCCTGCCCACCATAAGGCGGGCATGGAAAAAAGCACCAGTGTAATTGCCGATTTGAAGCAGGGAATTTCGTATGTGAGAAGGAAACCTCTCCTCAGGAATCTATTGATCTATTATGCTGTCTTTTTCTTCCTGATTTCACCTGCGGCATTTTTGACTCCGCTTCTGATCGCAAGGAGCTACGGGGTAGAGGTGTGGCGTCTTACCGCAAATGAGATTCTTTACAGCGGAGGTTCGATTCTGGGCGGTCTCCTGATGGCTGCCTGGGGCGGCTTTAAAAACCGTATGCATACGATCACACTGGCCTGCTTTGCATATGGCGTTTCTGCGGTTCTGCTCGGCGTAAGTCCAAACTTCATCTTCTATCTGGCCGTCATGTTTTTTACCGGTATTTTTTCGCCTGTTTTCTATACGGCGGAGACCGTCCTGATTCAGGAAAATGTAGACAATGACATGCAGGGACGCGTATTCAGCATCATTGACATTATCATCCTGGCGGTTATGCCGCTGGGGATGCTTCTTTTCGGGCCGGCTGCGGATCTGATAAAAATCGAATACATTATGATTGCCACAGGCGTGCTGATCATGCTGTTCGGTTCCGTGATTATTTCAAAGAAGTTTGCAGGGACTCCGGATAATGAGCCCTCTCTTAAAGGAAAATGATCAATAACAGAAAAAATGCACAAAGCGGGTATTCGATTTAAAACACGGAAGACCGGTCATGCGGCTGCGTTTTTAAAAAGCAGCCTCTATTATATTTGCTGTCGGTATTGCTTCGTGCGGATAAACATTATTGTGCGCAAAAAGTTGCGGTTATTCATGAAAATCCTACTATAATGACCTTGTCACCGGTGATCAGGAGGAAATGCATGGACTTACTGGACAAAATGAACGATGCGCTGGCTTACATCGAAGATAATCTGCAGGGAGAGATCGACCTGGAAGAAGCAGCCCGGAAGGCCTGCTGTTCCAGCTTCAATTTCCAGAGGATGTTTTCTTTCATCGCCGACGTGTCGCTGGCGGATTATATCCGGAGGAGACGCCTTACCATGGCGGCGATGGAACTTCTCAGCACAGACGGGAAGGTAATCGATATTGCCATGAAATATGGGTATGAATCTCCGGTATCCTTTGCCAGGGCATTCGCAGCGGTCCACGGCGTGAATCCGAGTGAGGTCAGAAAAAGCGGGGTGAAGATCAAATCGTATCCCCGCATATCCTTCGAAATCACCATAAAAGGAGTGAAAGCCATGAATTATCGTATTGAAGAAAAGGGTCAGTTCCGCCTGGCAGGGTACAAGGAAAGAATCGGTATGGATAACGGAGAGAACTTCCGAAGGGTTCCCCGGTTTTGGGATGAGGTCATGCAGTCCGGGAAATGTGAAAAGATGATGAAATACAATGACAACCCGGAGCTCGTCTGCCTGGGCGTATGTGCCAACGAAGACAAGAGCAGTTTCGATTACTATATCGCAACCGGTTCCGACAAAGAGATACCGGCCGACATGTCGGCGCTCGTCGTCCCCGCCGCCACTTATGTGATCTTTGCATGTGCCGGCAAGTTGCCCGAAAGCCAGCAGGATGTCTGGAAGCGGATCTTTACCGAATGGTTCCCGACGTCAAATTACGATATCGTCAACGGACCGCAGATTGAGTGGTATTCCGACGGGGATATGGCTTCCGACGAATACCGGAGCGAGATCTGGATTCCGGTGCGGAAAAAGAGTTAACGGGGTACGGCTGAACCGGATACGCGCTGTCAACGGCAAGCCTGACAAAATCCGGAAAGATAAAGGCGCCATATCTGCTTTACGGGAGGTATGGCGTTTTTCCTGTTTATCGCGTCCTTACCAGTGTTCCGTTTCCGATTTGACAGACTGTATCACAAAGAAGATCAATATCGTCCTGCAAATGACTTGCCAGAACAATGGTTCTTCCTTCGGATTTTAGATTTTGAAGCAAAAGACGAATGCTTTCCACCCCGGATTTATCCAGACCATTCATCGGCTCATCCAAAATGAGAATAGACGGATTTTCCATGATGGCCTGCGCAATTCCAAGGCGCTGCTTCATCCCCAGCGAATATTTACCGACATGTTTTTTGTCTTTTGGATCAAGCCCGACAAATTCAATTGCTTTTTCAACCCCTTTTTTGTCGATACGATTTCGGAGCGATGCCAGATAGTTCAAATTACTACATCCGGACTGATGCGGAAGGAATCCGGGAGTTTCAATAATAACTCCGACATCATCCGGGAAATCGACATCCTTTCCGATTTGTCTGCCGGATACAAATACACTGCCGCTGTCCGGATAGAGAAGGCCGCAGATGAGCTTCAAAATCACGGTCTTGCCGGAACCGTTCCCGCCGATAATTCCGTGCGTCTTTCCTTTTTCAAATGCTATACTGCAATTCGAAAGGATTATCTCTTTTTTAAAGCTTTTGGAGACATTTTTGAATACAATACTGTTTTCCATTTTTAATCCTCCATCAAGATATAAGGGCTGCCGTACCTTTTTTTCGCAGCAGAACGGGAAATAGAACAAGAATTACGCCGATTACGACAAGCTGGACAGCGATAACCGCCGCCGGCTTAAATCCATTGAGATCATCTGAATAGGAACTCCGCAGATACATTCCCCACATTCCGGGCAGAAAGCAGCCGATCGTTTTCTGACTGATCCCCACAAGCATTGTGCTGCCTTCCAAAGCGATTACGGAGAGAAAGGACAGCATCCGGCTGTGTGTCAGAAGAAAAGAGCAGAGCAGAAGCGTTCCAAGAAAAACCATATGCGTGAGAAGTAGGAGGTAAGAAAAGGGCAATTCATTTGCATCATTCCAGTTGAATTGAACAGATGGAAGCACACGCAGCAAGACAAAGATGCAGGCAATGCAGGAAGCGGAAAAACAGACGGTTAGGACAAAGAGCTGTGACGCTTTATTCATCCACCATTTCCGATACGAAGAATAGCGGGGGATAACGTAGACCCCCATCACGGAGACTTCGTTCTCGATGAAAACAGCGGCGTTCAAAAGATATACAGAGATCAGGAAAAGCCATGCCGCAATGGGAATCATCGGAAGAGAATCACTGTAATCCGCAATCCGGACGCCGCCGATCGCCTGGGCAAGCATGGATATACCGTCAATATGGCCGCGCGTCAAAGCAGATACCGCGAGAACGAAGAAGCTCAGTAAATTTACGGAAAGCATCCTGAAATCCCAAATGCATTTCAGAGAAGAAAGATAAGACAGCACAGATTTCATTCGCTTCCTTCCCCCGTGGATATACGAAAATCCGTTCTCTTAAAAAACCAGTAGCAGAATGATGTCAGTGTCAGAAGAATGGCAGTCAGATACAAATAGGAAAAGCTCAATGTCAGTTTTGAACCGTCAGGAACAGTATTCTCGTGTGAAGCCAGAAGCGCATTACCCAGCAGAGAATATTTGGGTACGCCGTAGGCGGCTTCCAACATCATAACATAACCGGCCGCGTGAACCAGAAGAGCTGCAACACTGCCAAAGACGCGCCCCTTTATGCTATTCAATATGAACATAATCAGACCTAATATTACCGCGTAGATTAGGGACAGGAGAAAGGCGTGAAGCGCTGCATAAAACGGTGAAAAGGTGTTTGTGATATATGGGTAGGAAAAAAACATACAAAATTGGTTCATGAGGGAGGCTGTCGTTGTCTTTTGCGTCAGCTGGTACATCGGATAGCTCCAGAAAGAACCAAAGTATGCATACTTACTGACAACGCAGGCGGTGAACAGTAAGAGGCTAAGGAAATATGCGGCCGACATGGTGACAACATAGAGAAGAGATCCGGTAACATATTTTCTTCTTGAGGTGCGGAGAAGGACATACGGCGTTCGTCTGGTCATAAACGGCGCGTCCGAAAGGACCAGCAGAAGTCCGAGAACAAGAAACGCCATGTTTTGCCGTACCGACAGGGAGATGATAAATGGTTCCAGGATCTGTATGGGTTCATGCAAAGCTTCGGCATATTGCAAATATCTATGAGTTGGTATCATCGTCAAAGCCATTCCAAGAAGAAAGCCCATGTAAATCCGGGGGGAACGGCTTCTTACCCGAAAATGCTCGGCCATGATGGAAATGGGCTGCATCATATTAGCCATGCAGAACCTTCCTTCTGATCCCCAGGAGTGAACCAATGCTGAGGACCGCGATGATCGCGCTTTGCACCAGAACCAGAAACCAGTAGCTTCCGATAAAATGATTGGTCGCGGCGAGATCTCCGCGAAGCATGACCACGGGATTCATATTGCCTGGCAGGAAGAGCCACAGTGCCTGATAAAGGACAAAAGGAGCAATCATTGTAACATATCGGTTGCATACGATAGTCGAAAGAAACAAACCAACAAGGGCCCAGACGGATCCAAAGAGAAAAGCCAAAAGTAATTTTGCTGCCATGACAAGCAGCCCGCCTCCCACTGTCACAAAAGGCGCCCAAATCAGACTCAGAAAAATATCATTGATGTTTGCCGGAGTTGTCGGAACTCCGTTAATGACAATGACGGCAAAAATGAACAGGTACGGCAGAAAGATTGTCAGCCCGCCGGAAAATGCAGCCGATAGAATGCGCATTTTTGAATATTTTCTTATGCCCGTCCGCGTAACAATACCTTTTACATAGCCCGACTGCAGGTCATCGATGAATGACGCTGCATAAGGAATCAGCGGGAAAATTGCTGCAAAAGGTGTAAATCCACTCACTGCACTAGGATAGGTGAGCATGGTAAGCCAGTCCATTTTGATGGAAACACTGAATACATGATTTTGAAACATGCTGCGAAGCAAGACAAAGAAAATAAACAGGACAGGCACCAGGAAACGCAAGGGCGACAAGGCTTTCTTCATATCGGATAAATATGCGCTCAATTTTTTTCTCCCCTTTTCAGGTATTGTCAGATAATTGTCTCGCCTGTAATGGCGTTGATAAGAAAGTACTTTTCGGATAAAACATGAACATTGGTTATGGGAATCTGAGCATAATTGGGCACAGTCGGAAATTCGGTATCATCCATTGTCGGCATCGCTTCCGTTGAAAAAAACCATACCGGAACAAGGGTTCCGTCCGTCCACGTATTTGCATTTTTTCCCCAATCAACAATGTACCGCAGCGAGATATCCGTAATCTCGGTATTTTCCGGAATGCCAATCTCTGTACCGAGCTTGCCGGGAATCAGAGCCAGGATCTGATTCAGCGAAAGAATATCGGTTTGCGTCGTTTCAGTTGGGCAATACATGATGCGGCCATACAGCCTGATGATCCCGTTATCACCGATACCTAATTCCTCCTGCGGAGTGTACATCCCTGAAGGCAAGCAATAATTGGGAACAAATGGAATCCCAAAATATATCGGTGAAAAAATAATGTCCCAGGATCCCAAATTTGTAATATTGTCATTCGCAGATGCCACATTAGCAATATTCAGGTCCCCCATATCGACAACATCCGAAATTTCAGAATACAGCGACTTCAAGGCGTCGATTGCCTGCATCTGCGTCATGGCACATTGCAAAGTCTTGGGGTTACTCGTTTCGCTGTCATAGTAGGTCTCGTAATAGGAATATTTGCATAAATTAGTATCGCAATATTCTAATCTCCCGAAATTGGTGCCTGCAAAAGTCTTGTCCGGTGCAGCGGCAGCGCTGCTGTCTCCAGCTGGAGCGGAATAAGATAAATAGTATATTCCGTGCTGTGAATCATAGAAGCTCTTGTCAGCCTCGTCTCCCCAAAAAATCTTAAGAAGCTTCTTCTTCTGCACTTCATCTGGACTCGCCGGTATTAATCTTGCAGTATATATTTTTTCCGAATCAGGGACAGTCACATCGGCATTTATTGTAAGTGACCGAGTGTTCCCGGAAATAACTGTGTCCACTCTGTCTGGCGTCTCTTCCGATATATTCGCCGTCGGAACAGGCGTGGCCGCTGTTTCTTCCGATTTGCCGACAGCCTTATCAATCCCATCGGCAATGTTGTGCTGCGGAGCGGCTATGCATCCGGCTGAAAAGAGCAGGAGAAAAACGAGGATAATAGCATTGCATCTCTTTGTTTTTATGTTCATGCTGATCTCCTTTGAAATAACTCTATGCCATGAATTTCATTTTACTTTCCTTAATTCATGGCATAGAATTATTTCATTTTTATATTATACTTCATGAAATACATAATCAATATAATAAATATAGAGAGAAAATATCTGTATATTGGTAATCCAAAAGTATAATGGGATTAGAAATGTATCCGCTTTGAAAATACATTATTTCAATATACAGGATATACCCGATATGATATACTAACCGCGTAAAAGTATCTGCGGGGCACAGAAACAGCATGCAGTCTGTCTCCCCGGCAGGAGATGCCGCGCTGAAGGTCAAGTACGGCGGCTGCCCGGCAGGCGCTGTTTTTTCCACATGCATATCCAGACAGACGAGGAATATCCGGTGAACCAGGAATGTACTGAGCGGAAATCGGCGGAAGCCGGAATGAGCTGCAATGTCGCTAATCCGAAATGGATCAGAAAGCAGAGCCTCCCGTATTTCACAATATGGATTTTCTACTATGCCTGGGTTATTGTCTTTGCGACTTGGTGGACAGCGTCTCCACTCACAGAAAATACATTTGGTGCCGGACTCCGGAGTGTAATGCACGCGGTGAATCTGCTTTCCTCAGCGGCTTTCATTCTTCTTCTGCGCAAGGAATGGTTCGTCAGGGCTGCCCGCATCGGCGCGGCTCTGATCATTGCCGGAATGAGCGTTTATCTGGCTGTATCCGATCCCCGGGTGCAGACGGTATCCGTTCTTGTGGTTTCGGTTTCCCTGGGTCTTGTAAACATAAGTATCCTGATGCCCTTTGTTTTCGCGCTCAACAATACAGAAAAGCTGTACGCCGTCATCGGAAGCAATGCTCTGATCGGTTTTTTGCTTCTTTTCTGGGAGCAGGGTGGCAAGGATTTTCTGAGCAGCCGAGACGTTCTTCTTTTGTCCTTTGGACTCATTGTGCTGACGCTTGCCGCAACGGTCTTTTTCCGTGAGGACTGCCTCAGGAACGATGTTCCGGTCAAAGAATATAACCGGCCAAGGATGCATTTTGGAGCGTACATGATGCTGATCCTGAGCTGTGTTTTCGGCGTACTTGGCAAGGGTGTCGGCAAAGGGATTCTAAATGTGGCAGCTGTAGGAAGCGACTTCCCTCTTATGACAATTTATCATATCGGGTCGCTGTTGGGGTGCCTTGTCTATGTCATCATTTATGCTTTTGCCGGAAAGTGCATCTACCTTACCTGGAACTTAGCATTCGGCCTTCTGGCGACGGGGCTTCTTCTGAATGGGTTCGTCTTTCAGGCTCCCGAATTGGCTGTTGTATTCGCCTTTCTGTTTGGTATCGGCAATACGATCGGCATGGCAAACATGTACTATCTTCTGGGTGTGATCGGGAAGAAGTACGACAGCCTGCGATACGTCAGATTATCCATCCTGTTCATCGGAATCTGCGGCGGCGTGTCCGGAGTCTTGCTGGGCAGCTTTATTACCAATGTGCATAATACCGCTGTTTCCGTGACTGCTTCGGTCGGAGCCGCGGTTGCGGCGCTTCTGTTTCTGACACTGTCGCCTCTCCTGGCGTCCCTGCATTACGGGGACGAATGGGCAAAGGATTCCGAAAAGATGGAAATCGACAATGAGAAGCTCATCCTTTTCCGGAAATACCGAATGAGCAGCCGTGAAATCGAGGTATGCAAGCTTCTTTTACAAGGATATACGATGCGGCAGATCTCAGGGATTCTCTCACTTGCCTATCCGACGGTGAACACGTACTGTACCAGCATATACCGTAAAATCAACATCAACAGCCGGACGGAACTGCTGCAGGTTTTCCGGGATTACGCGAACAAATAATACAAAGGATGACGTAAAGAAGCCCCTCATTAAAACTAATGAGGGGCTTCTTTACGTTCTCATGCGCATTAATGAATAGGACGGAAAATCGTTTGCGCAATATTATCAACTAAAACAATACATCGCGATAGCAAAAAGGAGGCAGCAAAATGGCAACTGATTTGTTTGGCGGGCTCAGCGGACTGATGAAGGGTCTTTCCGGATTTATGCCGCAGGATGACCCGGACGTGAAGCTGATGAACGTCAGAACAGAGCTCAGCGATTTGGAAAATCAGGAGACAGCAATCTATGCACAAATCGGAAAGCTGACGCTGGCAAAGGGCAGCGGGCAGTTTCCGGAATTCGAAGAGAAGCTTCGTGCTGTACAGACCGGACAGAAAGAGGCGCAGATCCGACTGAAAGCCGCGGAGAAGGAGAAAGAGCAGAAGGAAAAGGAGGAACAGATGGCAGAGCAGCAAAGTACATGCTCATCCTGCGGTTTCCGGAATCCGGAAGGTGTCCGGTTCTGTCAGGAGTGCGGCACGAAGCTCGGCGTCGTCTCCGTATGCCGCGCGTGCGGTGCAAAGCTGACTCCGGGTGTGCGTTTCTGCGGTGAATGCGGCGCCGGAACGGAGGGATAATATGGCATTCTACAAGCAGCCCTGTATCCACTGCGGACAGTTCATCGACAGGGACGCCCGATTCTGTCCCTTCTGCAGGAGTGCAAGCCCCTTTACATATCTTTGTCCTTCCTGCCTTCGGCCTGCCGCAAAGAATCAGTCAGTCTGTTCCGCCTGCGGCCGCTCTCTTTATGTCACATGCCCGATCTGCGGCAAGCAGACCTTTACGCAGGAGACTTGCGAGGCATGCGGCGCTCCGCTGACGGTTCCCTGCCCAAATCCCCGCTGCGGTGCAATGCAGTTTTTCGAGAATACCAAATGTACTGCCTGCGGCAAAAAAATACGGCAGCAAAAGAAATGAGGTGCAAATACATGCTTCAATCCTTTACACGCAATTATGAGGACAATTCCACCGAGGCGGGATTCCAGTTTACCTTCTGCTGCGACCTGTGCGGAGACGGCTTTAAAAGCAGCTTCATCGAATCGGAAACATATAAGCGGGGCAAGGGCCTGCGGAGTATTACCCAGGGCGCGGGTGTCCTGGGCTGCCTGTTCGGCGGCGCCCTCGGAGACATCGGCTACTCGCTCGAACGGGGCGGCGGTGTTCTTTCCGAGCGGTTTGACGGTATGAGTCCCGAATGGCAGAAAGAACACGAGAAGGCATTCGAACACGCGAAAAACGAGGCGCAGCAGTATTTTCACCGATGCCACGGCTGTCGCTTATGGGTTTGCGATTCCTGTTACAACGAAGACGAGGGACTGTGTACCGAATGTGCGCCGCGGGAGGAGGTATCGATTGCCCGGGCCCGGGCGGATGCCATGCGCCGCAATATCGATGAGGCAGCCGAAAGCGCCTCTGTCTGGAAAGGAAAGCTTGAAAGTAAGACGACGGTCTGCCCCGTCTGCGGCAAGCCTGCGGGGAAAGGCAAATTCTGCAACAATTGCGGCGCCTCGCTGGCACTTGCAGTGTGTCCGCGGTGCGGTGCAAAAAACGCCCGTGAGGTACGTTTCTGCAGCGAGTGCGGCGCATCGATGGCAGCCCCCGCTGCAGGGAAATGCCCTGCCTGCGGGAATGAAAATCCGCCCGGAATCAAGTTCTGCGGCAATTGCGGCGGGAAGATCCCCGTGTAACCTGGCAGTCCGGAGGATTCCGCTGGAATCTGCGAATTCCCGCAGCGGCCTGCTGCGGCATGAAAATCTGAGGTGACAAGATGGCGCTATTTGATCGGTTTAAACAAATCATCGCTACCGGGAAGCGGCAAACAGAGGGAAAAGACCTTGCCGTTCCGGACTTTTCGGATAGAAGCGAACCCTTTTCCCCGGAAGAAAAGGACGCTATACCGGACAAGCGGGAGCGGATCGCAACGCTGACTCCCCGCGAGCATGAACTGTTTCTTCTGCTTCTGGAAGGCTTCACCCTGAAAGAATCTGCCGGTCAGCTCATGATCAAGTATTCCACCGCCAACACGCACATGACCGGAATATACAAAAAGCTCGGGGTAAATTCCCGAGCGGGGCTGATCATAAAATACCGCAGCATGGCTGCTGCGCGGCAATGAAAGAATCCCATCCGTGAAAACGCTATACCCACTTACAGCAAAAGGAGGAATCAAATGAAGAAATGGATTATATGTCTGGCCGTGCTTTTTGCCCTCACTTCCCTGGCAGGGTGCGGCTTCCGAAAACAAATCAAAGAAAAGGCAGCCAACGAAATTGCCGAAAAGATGATTGAGGCAAACGGCGGCGGTGATGTTGAAATCGATGATGACAAGGTGATTGTCAAGGGCGATGACGACGAGGAATTGGTCGTCGGCGGAACAGACTGGCCCACGTCAGATCTGGCGGCGAGCATCCCCGAATGTAAAGACGGAGAAATCACGGCTGTCCTGGACAGCGCCGATTCGGTTATGGTGATCCTGGAATCGGTAGATGAGGATGCTGCTGCAGCCTATTTGGAAGCAGTTAAAGAAGATTTCACACAGGAACCCTGCGAGGCGAGTTCCGACGGATATTTTTCCTACAGCGCACAAAATGTCGACGGGGTCGGTGTGACAGTCAGCTATTCAGAGGGCACGCTCACGATAACCGCAGCCAAAGACACCTGATAACATGGCGCAATAAATCAATAGGGGGATGTATCATGAAAAAATTCATATTACCTGTTCTGGCCCTGCTTTTATCTGCTTCGATCTGCGCCTGCGGGCAAAAAGGTGAAGCTGCTTCACCGGAATCGTCCGGTACGACCGCCGGAGACACCGAATCTTCGGCACCGGCAGATCAATCGGCCGTTGTGCCGGCAGACCAGTCGGACACTCTGCCGGCCGTGACGGAAGGAAGCGGAGAGATAACAATCGAAATTACTCCGCCGGACGGCTGGACGCCTGTAGAAGGCTCCGTGCTTGATGTCCAATACATGAAAAATACAGCCAGTTTTATGGCGAAAGAGGAAGCTTTCACAGGCACAACACTGGACGAAATCGTCAGCGAAGCCCAGGAGATCAACGGAAATGCATTTGATAACTACACCGTCACGAGCGGCCCGGAAACGGCCGAGATCGATGGCAGGGAGGCCAGAACGCTGACGTTTACCTGCAAAATCAGCGGGATGAGCATGAAATATCTCTACGCATACGTGATGGTGGAAGGCAAGACCATTGTGATCACATTCGGCGATCTGGAAACCAGCTTTGATTCTCTTTCCGCTGACTATGACACGATTTTGGGCAATATCCGCTTCAAGGTGTAGCCGCGCGAAATCCTTAAAACGCCGCAGCAAACTTCAATCATCCGCAAATCGAAAACCCTCTTCTTCCGCCGAAGGCTCTCAGAAATTCGAAGATTTCGAGGACCTTTCCATATGCGGGAGAGGAGGGTTTTCGGCAAAAGAGGAAATATGTTATTTTGCTTGTACTGATAATTTTGATTCAGGAATCAGATGAAATGTTGTAAGTTTCTGTGAGGCTTGACAAACATATGAAAATGTAATAACGTAAATTAATAAACCGATTAACGATTAACCGAATAACTTTTAATTGACTTACTATCTTTCATCTAATTTAGAAAGAGGAATAACAAATGGATTATCGCGGCATCGTCGCTCGAATCAGCCAGTTGAATATTATACATCGCATCTACATTCACCGTACTGCAATGGAAAACGGGATTTATTTTGGTCAACTTCCCATTTTAGAGTACGTCTCCAGTCATGACCAGTGTACGCAGTCAGAACTTGCGGAGACACTCCAGGTATCCGCACCTTCCATTGCAACCTCTATTAAGCGGATGCAAAAAACGGGTCTGCTCAAAAAAATCCCAGATGAAAATGATCTGAGGTACAACCGGATTTCTATTACGGAAAAGGGACTTGGTCTTGCCCGGAAATGCCGGTCTGCGTTCGATACTCTGGATATGCGTATGTTTGAAGGGTTCAGCGTGGCGGAGTGTGAAGAACTGAGCGGCTATCTGGAACGAATGATTGACAATATAGCGACGAATGAATTCAAAAATCGGACACTGCTCGCTTTGATAAATACAGCCACGGCGGAAAAACAGCAGCATAAAGAACAGGAAGAGGAAGAAATACATGATTAAAGAGCTTCTAGCCAGCGTGAAAGAATTCAAAAAAGATACCATACTTGCCCCGGCATATGTGACTGTCGAATCGATTATCGAAATTGTCATTCCCACACTGATGGCATTACTAATCGACAACGGAATCAGCCGGAAAAACATGTCCAATGTACTTTGGATCGGGCTTGCCTTGGTGGTTTGCGCACTGATCGCTGTGCTATTCGGTGTTCTTGCAGGCCGCAGTGCGGCGATTGCTTCTTCAGGCTATGCAAAAAACCTGCGCCGCGACATGTTCCGTAATATGCAGAATTTCTCATTCTCCAATATTGATAAATTTTCGACCGCCAGTATCATCACAAGGCTGACTACCGACGTTACCAATGTGCAGAATGCATATCAGATGCTGGTCCGCCTCGCAGTACGCGCTCCTGTGATGATCGTGTTTGCGCTGATATTTTCTTTCCGCATAGACGCTCATCTTTCGCTGATCTTTCTGGCAATCATTCCGGTGCTCGGGATTGGTCTATGGCTGATTATGTCACACGTGCACCCAATCTTCGTGCGGGTATTCAAAATCTACGATAAGTTAAATAATGTTGTTCAGGAAAATCTGCTTGGCATCCGGGTTGTCAAATCCTATACCCGTGAAGATTATGAAATAGCAAAATTTGCAGACATCTCGCAGTCGATTTTTCAGGATTTTTCAAAAGCGGAAAAAAGAATTGCGTTCAACATGCCGCTGATGCAGTTCTGTCTTTATGTCAGTATGCTTTTACTTTCCTGGTTTGGCGCCAAAGAGATCATCGCCAGCAGCAACAATCCTGTCCTTGGACTCTCAACGGGCGAACTGTCGAGTCTGATCACCTATGCAATGCAGATCCTTATGAGCCTGATGATGCTTTCCATGGTGTTTGTCATGATTATTATTTCCCGCACGTCGGCAGAGCGCATTGTGGAAGTACTGCGTGAGGAAAGCGATTTGAAAAATGGGAAAAACCCCGTATACACGGTAAAAGACGGTTCAATCGCTTTTGAAAACGTCACTTTTACTTATTCCAGAAAAGCCGACAAGCCGGTTCTTAATGGAATCAATCTCTCCATCGCGTCAGGGGAAACAGTCGGCATCCTCGGTGGAACCGGTTCATCAAAATCGAGTCTTGTTCAGCTGATTCCGCGCCTCTACGACGCGGTAAGCGGCAAAGTAACCGTTGGAGGCATCGACGTACGGGATTACGATATCGAATCGCTCCGCAATCAGGTGGCGATGGTGCTGCAGAAGAATGTGCTTTTTTCAGGTACGATTAAGGAAAACCTTCTATGGGGCAATGAGACTGCAACGGAGGAAGAGATGATCCATGCCTGCAGTCTCGCGCAGGCCGACGGCTTCATCAGAGAACTCCCGGATCAGTACAACACGTATATTGAGCAGGGCGGCACGAATGTATCGGGCGGCCAGAAACAGCGGCTATGCATCGCACGGGCTTTACTGAAGAACCCTAAAATTCTTATTCTTGACGATTCCACCAGCGCTGTTGACACCAAGACCGACAAATTGATTCGTCAGGCGTTAATAAAGGACATCCCCAATACAACAAAACTCATCATTGCACAGAGGGTTTCATCTGTTCAGGATGCCGATATGATCATCGTGCTCGACGACGGCAAAATTAACGCAGTCGGTACACATGAAGAATTGCTTAGAACCTGTGATATTTACAGGGAAGTCCATGAGTCTCAGAACAAGGGAGGTACTCTCCATGAGTAAAGCCGAGTCTAAAGATTATTCGAATATGGGTGGCAGGCCGCAGATAAAGCGTTTCAAGCCGGGTACGATCAAAAGATTATTTTCCTATATGGCTGCTTATAAAATCCAGCTGATTCTCGTTGTCATCTCCATCCTGATCAGTGCAGCCGCGGGTGCGGCGTCCGCGTTATTCCTTCAGACCCTGATTGACAAATACATCATTCCGCTGCTGGGCCAGGAACACCCTGTGTTCACGGGACTTTTACAGGCGATTCTTTTAATGGGTCTGATCTATATTATCGGTGTACTTGCCACATTATTCTACAACAGGACGATGGTTGTCATTGAACAGGGCACGCTGAAAAAAATCCGGGACAGGATGTTCATGCATATGCAGACTCTGCCGACCCGATATTTCGATACACATACCCACGGTGACGTTATGAGCCGTTATACCAATGACACGGATACACTGCGCCAGGCGATTTCACAGAGTCTGCCGCAGATGTTTTCCTCCCTGATGTCCGTGGTTGCAGCATTTTTTTCGATGCTTTATCTCAGCGTCGGCCTTACCGCTTTCGTTGCCGTGTTTGCGTTTGTTTTGCTGAAGATAATCAAAGCCCTGGTAGGAAGAAGCGGAACGTTCTTTATGAAGCAACAGCAAGCCATGGGTGACGTGAACGGTTATATTGAAGAAATGATCAACGGACAGAAAGTTGTAAAAGTATTCTGTCATGAGAAAAAGACGGAAGAAGATTTTGATAAAAAGAACGATGAACTCTGCTATTGTGCAACCGAAGCGAACAAGTACGGCAATATCACAATGCCGGTTGTCGGCAGTATGGGATATATGCTTTATGTGCTTCTTGCTGTCATCGGGGGGGCAGCGGGTATAGCAGGAATTCCAAACCTGGGCCTCACCGGTATCAGTACCCTGACGATCGGTACGATCATATCTTTCCTAACCCTCTCCCGCAGCTTTATTAACCCAATTGGTCAAATTTCCATGCAGTTCAACATGGTGACCATGGCACTCGCCGGCGCATCGCGGATCTTTGACTTGCTTGATGAGGAGAGTGAACATGACGACGGATATGTCACACTTGTCTATGCAAAAATAGAAAACGGTGAAATCATAGAGTGTAAAGAACGGACGGAAACGTGGGCATGGAAACATCCGCACCACGACGGCACGGTAACCTATACGCTCCTGCAGGGAGACATCCGGTTCTTTGATGTGGATTTCGGTTACAATGATAATAAAATTGTCCTGCACAACATCACGCTTTACGCGAAACCCGGCCAAAAGGTGGCCTTTGTCGGAGCGACCGGCGCCGGGAAAACGACGATAACCAACCTCATCAATCGATTCTACGATATTGCCGACGGGAAAATCCGGTATGACGGAATCAATATCAATAAAATAAAAAAGGCAGACCTTCGCCGGTCGCTCGGTGTAGTTTTGCAGGACGTGAACCTGTTTACGGGAACGGTTATGGACAATATCCGTTATGGCAAGCTTGATGCAACGGATGAAGAATGCATTGCGGCTGCAAAACTTGTTAATGCCGACGGATTCATCCACATGCTTCCGCAGGGATATGCCACTGTGCTCGAAGGCGATGGCAGCGGTCTTTCTCAGGGGCAGCGGCAGCTGATTTCCATTGCCCGCGCTGCGGTAGCTGACCCGCCTGTCATGATTCTTGACGAAGCCACATCCTCAATTGACACCAGGACGGAAGCGATTGTGCAAAAGGGCATGGATGCACTGATGAAGGGCAGGACGGTGTTTGTTATCGCTCACCGGCTTTCCACCGTGCAGAATTCCGATGCTATCATGGTGCTTGAAGACGGCCGTATCATCGAAAGAGGAAGTCATGAGCAGCTCATTGAAGAAAAAGGGAAATACTATCAGCTTTATACCGGAGCATTCGAACTTGAGTAAATCAACTATATATAGATCCTGTTATTTGCTTATGATCGTAACCCAATAATAAAGGCGCCGAATAGTAATCGAGCACTTTCTGAAAATTGCATTGTGAATTACGTATTGCCCCGGATGAAATTTACGATCGTATTTTTTTATGGGAAGGAGGGTAATGTGAGGTGAACAAAGAGAATTTATCTGAGGCTAATGAAAAAGCGGATGAAGAACGATATAAACGCAGCGGGAAACATTTGAAAAGAGATAAAATCAGTTGGATTAAGTGGGGGATAGCCGCGGCCTGCATTCTTTTACTTTCATCAATTGTAATCATTATGTATGTAAATCATCGGGAAAGAACAGATACGGAAACATCAAGCGGTGTTCCCGGTATCATCCTAGATGGCGTAACTTACTTGAAATCAGGCTGGGAAACGGATGTCGAGCAATGCCCGAATGGATTTGAGTACGGAGGGATTGTAGATCAAGTTAATCAAAATGGTACATACATATTAAATAGTAAATATTACATCAATTCTAAAATGAATGAATGGGTATATGTATATTGCCAGGTATGGGAAAGTCCGGTTAGATCAGGCGAAGAAATATCATACATGGCTTATGTTCGTTTTGTACGTCCAGTTGAGCGCTTTAAAACTTTTATATTCTTTGATGGCCAGCTTTATCAAAGTCTGTGGGACTATTGTGCTGTTGCTGATGATGAGAAAACGGCCTATAACAATTCCCGCGAATTAGAGAAACACTATGGTCTTCGGATTGAAATGCTTCCTGAAGGCTGTGTACTTGCAGGCTGTGCTCGTTTAGAAGAGCTGGATCGGATTCCGAAGACGGAACTGGGCGTCAACAATTCAAAATATGATGAGGCTGATGTCTATGCCGATCCCGGTGACAAACAAGTTCTCTATATTTGCTTTTCCTGGCATACAGCAACGGATAAAGAAAAGGGTGAGACGCTGCACAACGGATACGATGTGTTTGTCCTATATAATCCGACCGATTATCAGAGTTGAGAATGAAACTTACGATCTTCGCAGGAACTTCCGGTGCCGCCAAAATAAGGAGAAAAGCCCCTTATCCCGCCGAAGTTCCGCAGGATTGCTTCGCGATCCGAGGACTTGTCCGTACGCCGGGGTAAGGGGCTTTTCGATTTGGCGCTTCGAACAGGAATCGAACCCGTATCAGCAGTACCGGAAACTGCTGTCCTATCCGTTGGACTATCGAAGCATTTCAGATTATGCGCGCCCGTCTGACTTGAAAAGCAAAGGAGCACGCGTCAATTATTATAGCTTTACAGCCGGAAAAACACAAGGGAAGAAAATGTCCGTGTAGTTTCCGTGTAGTTTCCCGACCTCCGCAGCCGAAACCGGCGATGCTGCAGAATACGCTGTTTCTTTTATTCAATATCCTCAACGACCGCGGCCGGCGGGAAATCCAGCACGGAAGGCCGCCCAAGATAGGCGCGGAACAGTTTGAGTCCGGAGGCAAAATAGAATCCGTCACAGATCCGTTCGTCCGTGACAAAAGTATAATCGATGTACTTCTTTTTCAGGACTTTGCCTCCGTCGTCAAGCTGGTTTTCATACCGCTTGGCTCCGAAAGCCAGGAACACCGGTACATTTCCGAAGCTGTACAGGTGATGGTAGATCGGCGGGATACCCAGGGAGCCCATGGATGTTATGAACATGGAACCGTGGAAAGGACTGACGCTGAGCAGCGACATCGGCAGAAGGCCGAAGTAATCGAGTGTTTTTAACAGCCAGAAGGCAAATTTTTTGACGAGCCCCGGAATGTAGTCAAGAACCCTGGCGGTTCCGTCAAAATCGTTTTCCGTATCGGCAAATGCCTTCTGCAGGGCGTCTTCGAAGCGTTTGTACACAAGCGCTGCCGTATCGGCCGGATCAAAGGTAATTTTGATCACCGTATCGACGGAATCCTCCGTGAGTTTTTTCTTGACGGCCATATTGATGACAATCGCATTCCTTGAAAAAATTTTCTGGCCTGATATGAAGCGGTTGATGCGCGGCCGCTGGGATATCATCCGGATATATGCCGCCAGAAGGACATGCATGATGCCGAAACCGGTCAGGCCTTCCGCGCGTTTTTGCAGGACGTACGCGTCGACAGCCGTTGTATCGAATTTGTCACGGAGATAATTCTGGCAATCGTTCCTTGAAACCATGATGTAGGGCGATATTGTCTCATATGGAGCAAGGGACCTTAATTTTCTTCCGTCTTTTCTGTCGCCGAAACGGCGCTTTCTCGCTGCCATGCTGTTTTCCCCCGAATGCAGGATTCGTTTTTCTTATTCATCATTATAGAATCACCGCTTTTTCATTATGCAATAAAATACGGCGTGCTTCAACTGATTCCTGATCCGCAGGCTTTGGAAACAATATCCCTTCTGTCGATTGGGATAAAAAGGTTCTATAATGATATTGTGAAAACATTTGCAGGAGGAGCGTCGTATATGCTCAAAAAACCGGATAAGGATGGTGTCAAGGATTTTCTGCGCATTACGGCGGGCAGCGCCGCGCTTGTAGTCGGCAACTATTTTTTCAAGTTTCCGAATAAATTTGTTTACGGCGGCGTGACAGGCCTGTCGGTCCTTATCGGTGCCCGGGTTCCGACTGTCAGCACAGCAACCGTGAATCTGATTATTAATGCACTCTTCCTTATCCTGGGGTTTATCCTTCTTGGCAGGAAATTCGGAATCAAGACAATTTATGCGACGGTTCTTATGACCGCATCGATTTCGATCCTTGAAAAGGTCTACCCCATGCCTGCCCCTTTTACCGATGAATTGATGCTGGAATTCAGCATCTCCATCCTGCTTACCGCATTCGGCAGCGCGATGCTTTTCCATTGTGAGGCCTCAAGCGGCGGTACGGATATTATTGCTATGATCCTGAAAAAATATACGGGAAACGACATCGGATGGATGCTGATGCTTTCGGATGTCCTCGTTGTGCTGGCAGCTTTCTTTGTTTTTGACATCCGGACAGCACTGTTTTCGAGTCTTGGTCTTCTTATTAAGTCGCTGATTATTGACACAGCCGTGGCGCAGCTGAACCGGTCGAGAATGGTCAGCATTATCTGTGACAAACCCGATTCGGTATGCGATTATATTATTTGCAGTCTGAATAAGGACGCGACCTACCATGATGCCACGGGCGCATACAGTCATCAGAAGAAATTCATCGTAATCTGTGTGCTTAAACCCAGGCAGGAGATCAGGCTCAGACGCTATATCCGTGACAATGTGCCCGGGGCTTTTGTGCTGGTGTCTGATTCAAGCCTGATTTTCGGCAAAGGATTCGCGGATTTTTCATGAAGCGGAATCTGCACAGAATGCGGAGGAACCGGATATTACGGCCCGTAAAAATAATCAGTCGGAAGCCGGTGCTTCCGCAGGAGGAATAATGGACAGCATTAATACACTGACACTTGCCCACAAATGTATCCGCGAACATGTAAAGCCCGGAGATTTCTGTATTGACGCGACGGCGGGACGTGGACATGACACGGCTCTCCTGTGTGAGCTTGTCGGACCGACGGGCCGCGTACTTGCATTTGATATTCAGGAAGACGCCGTAGAGAGTACGCGCCGGCGCCTAATCGACAAGGGGCTTGACGGCATCGGAACAGTCATCCTTGACAGCCACAGCAATATGGATAAGTATGCGCAGAAGGATACGGCAGACTGCATCGTTTTCAACTTCGGCTATCTTCCGGGCGGGAATAAACAGCTGTTTACCGTTGCGGATACGAGTGTGGAAGCGATACAGAAGGGACTTGATCTGTTAAAGGACGGCGGCATCATGTGCCTTTCGATTTATTTCGGCGGTCCCAACGGATATACGGAACGCGACGCGATCCTCGAAATGCTGAAAACGCTTGACCCGAAGAACTGCACGGTTATCCGGTGCGACTTCTGCAACCGGCAGGGCGATTCGCCGTTCCCGGTCTTTATCGTAAAAGGTTCATACTGATGAGGTACTGTACGCATATTGCCGTGCCGATTCCCAGAAAGACGCTGAAAATAACATCCGACAGATAGTGGACGCAGAGGTAGAGCCTTGAGAATGCTATCGCACATGCAAGGATGACGGCGAAGACGCCGAGCCCCGGCAGAAAATAACACAGGGATGTCGCCGCGGCAAAAGAGGACCATGTATGTCCGGACGGGAAAGAGAAGTCGACCGGGTGGTCAATAATGGTGTCATAGCCTTTTACTACGGTAAAGGGACGCGGCCGCCGGACAACGTTCTTCAGGATGAGATTCCCGAAAAATGCACTGAAAAACAGGGACCAGAAGGTTGCGTAGGCAGCCTCTTTGCTGATTTTTGAAAAAAACAAATATGCTGTAATAAAAAACCATACGAATCCGAAATTTCCGGAAATGGACAGAAAGGGCATGACAAAATTGCCAATGCGGGTGCGCACGTGCGTATATGTCCAATTGAGGACCTGGATATCCGTTTTCTGAATACGTGAAAATACCCGCAATATACACCCTCCAGTCATATATTTATACCCTTTTTAGCATTTGTAAGTCAAGGAATGAAATAGAAAAGAAAAAAGGTATAATCTTTTTATGAATATAAACAGATGGAAAAAACTGAAAATCGGAAACCGCGAATTATGCGGCAACGCCGCACTTGCTCCCATGGCGGGAACGAGCGACGTTACTTTTCGGACGCTTTGCCATGAACAGGGCGCGGCCCTGTCCTGCACGGAACTTGTGACTGCAAGGGGAATCCGTTTTAATCCGAACCTTGCAAAGTGTTTCCGGTACTTGGAAATTGACCCGGAACATGAGGGCCCGGCGGCGATCCAGCTGTTCGGTTATGACCCCGGAGACTTTGCCTCGGCGATTCCCATTATCCTGGAACATCCCCTGCTGGGCAAAGCCGCCTTCCTTGATATCAATATGGGCTGCCCCGTTGCCAAAGTCGTTAAGACCGGCGCAGGATCAGCCCTTATGTCTGATCTGCCGCTTGCCGCCTCGATTCTTGAGACGAGCGTACGCGCAGCCGCGCCCTATCATGTTCCCGTAACGGTTAAATTCAGGAAGGGCTGGGATGACACGAAGGTCAATGCGGTGGAATTTGCCCGCATGTGCAGGGATTACGGCGCTGCGGCCGTGACAATCCACGGACGCACCCGCGAACAGATGTACCAGGGACAGGCTGACTGGGAGTGCATCGCACAGGTTGCAGGGGCACTCCGCGGTTCGGGAATTCCGGTTTTCGGGAACGGCGATGTCCGGGACGGCGCCGGTGCATGTCGGATGCTTGACGAAACCGGCGTTGACGGCGTGATGATCGGAAGGGCCGCACAGGGGAATCCATGGATATTTGCCGAAGTCCGGGCCGCGCTCCGAGGTGAGTCCGCTCCGCCGGAGCCTGCGCCGGAAGAGGTTGCGGACATGATCCGGCGCCATCTTTCCGGTCTTTGTGCAAGACTCGGTGAACCTGTCGCCGTACGGGAAATGCGCACGCAGCTTGCTTTCTACCTGCGCGGGAAAAGACACGCAGCGGCCTATAAAGTCCGCGCCATGGATGCGCTGACATATGATGAAGTGGATGGGCTCCTTACGGAATGGATTGCCGCAGTTACTTCAGAAAGCCTCCGAGAAGACCTCTGACAAGGCTCCTGCCGATTTCCCTCCCGGCGGAATTGAGTGCGGATGTGACGGCTCTTTCCGCTACGGTCTTCCTCTTCCGGGAGGCAGGCTTCCCGGAAGAGGATTTTGCCGTCTTTCCGGTACTTTTGGGGGAGGAGGTTTCAGTTGATTCGGATTTTGCCGCCTCTTCCTGTTTTTTCTGCTCCCCGTATTTCTTCATAAGCATCTCATATGCTGATTCGCGGTCTAATGCCTGTTCGTATTTTCCGTACAGGAAAGACGCCCTGACGCATGCGGCTATGTTGGCGTCGCCTGCAGGCCCGATGTAGCTCTGCGGAGGCAGGATGAAATTCCGCTGGACAATACCCGGCACGCCTTTTTCATCGAGGAAGGATACAAGGGCTTCTCCGACGCCGAGCTCCGTAAGTGCAGTCTCCGTATCAAATTCCGGATTTACCCGGAATGCCTGGGCGGCCGCACGGATGTTCTTCTGTTCGGCCGGAGTATATGCCCGGAGCGCGTGCTGCACACGGTTGCCGAGCTGAGCCAGTACGGCTTCCGGTATGTCGGCCGGACTCTGCGATATGAAGTATACGCCGACGCCCTTCGACCGGATCAGGCGGATAACCTGTTCGACGCGTTCGATAAGGAATGGCGGAGCGTCCCGGAAAAGCAGGTGCGCCTCATCGAAAAAGAAGACCATCTTCGGCTTTTCGAGGTCGCCTGCCTCGGGGAGTGTCTCATACAGCTCGGAAAGGAGCCACAGGAGGAATGTTGAATAAAGAAGAGGCTGTGCAAATAGTGTCTGCGCCGACAGGATATTGACGAATCCGCGGCCGTTCGCGTCGATGCGCATCCAGTCCATGATGGAGAAGGCAGGCTCGCCGAAAAAAGTGTCCGCGCCCTGGTCTTCCAGGAGCGCCAGACTGCGCTGGATTGCCCCGATGGTGACTTTACTGACGCTGCCGTAACTTAAAGTAAATTCGTCTGCATTGTCCCCGACGTACTGGAGCATCAGGCGTAGATCCTTCATATCGAGGAGAAGCAGACCTCTGTCGTCCGCAATCCGGAAAACCATCGAAAGTACGGCCCTCTGCACATCGGACAGGCCCATCATCCGGCCTAAAAGCAGCGGACCCATCTCGGATATGGTGACTCGGACCGGATGGCCCTGTGTGCCGAACACGTCAAAAAACGCGGTGGGGAAGGCTTTGTACTGCCATCCGGTCAGCGGGAAGCCGGCGATGCGCTGCTGCATCTTCGGGCTGTCCTGCCCGGGGACACACAGACCCGACATATCACCCTTTACATCTGCAAGGAATACGGGGACGCCGATATCGGAAAAGGATTCTGCCATGACTTTCAGGGTTACGGATTTGCCCGTACCCGTTGCACCGGTAATCAGACCGTGACGGTTGGCCATGCCGGGCAGTAAATAAGAAGGATTCCGTGATCCGGCAATCCAGAGCCTGCTGTCCTGTATCATATCGTACCTCCATGTATGCAGCGCATCTTATACATGTTAGTTTAGCGCATATGAAAGGCGGAAGAAAGACCATGCTTCGGTCTTTGCAATATATTGTGAAGAAGTGTAAACTGTGTCTGAACTGACCGAGGATTTTCTGTGTTTGCCGGCCTTACACATCCTGCAGAATGAGGTATGTACATGATTATGACGACGATCATTTTTTCCCTGGTATGCGGCGTGATCCTTTGTTTCTTCGGTTACCGGTCATTCCGGCTTGCCATGGCGCTGGCCGGGTTTGTCGTCGGCGCCGGCATCGGGTACTTTATCTATAATCTTGTTTCCGAATATCTGCCTGCTGCGGCGAGCGGTGTCTGGATCCTTGTTTTTATGGGCGGAGCGGGAATCCTCCTTGGTCTTTTGTCCTTCCGCATTTACAAAGCGGCGCTGTTTTATATTTCGATGTTTGTCACGGCATTTATCATACTTAAGACATTTCTGATTACTGCGGCGTCCGGCATCGGCATCACGGCTTTCTTTATGATGCTTTTCGGGAGGACGTCGGTCGGCGGAGCAGCAAATGCTCTGACGGATCTTCCGATCGGCGGCAGCGGTACGGTCGGGACGGCGGTTGCATCCGCCCTTCAGAAGCTGCCGGGCTCCACTTCCACGGAGAAATTCTGGGTGGCAGTCGGTGCGGCACTCGTGGCCGGCGCAATCGTAGGAATTATTGTCTGCCTGGTTCAGAAGCCGGCGATCATTGTGATTACGTCCGTTTTCGGCGGAATCCTGATCTCGCAGGGGCTCTTTTCGCTGATCGGGAATTTCGGCGACTTTGACATGCGCGCAGAAAAAATCGTTGCTTCGTTTGCCGGCGGCGGCAGCAATCTGGCACTGTCTGCGGTAACTGCCGTCGCGTTTATTGTCATCGGCATCCTTGTTCAGTTTAAGACAGCAGGGAAGACCGCATAATGCAGGGCAGCTGTCCAATTTTTGGCGGAACGGTAATATCGGTTCTCCGAAGACCTCCTAAATTGATAGTAAACTTGACTTGATGCCTCTCTTCGCGTATTTTTAATACTTGCGGGCATTTTTTCAATGACTCAGCCAGGGGGGCAGAATAGTGAATTATTTCTCGAATATTTTCCAGCCAAAAATCCTTACCACTATGAAAGGGTATACGCGCAGGCAATTTGTGCAGGATCTGATTGCCGGTGTAATTGTGGCAATTGTTGCCCTGCCTCTTTCTATAGCACTGGCGATCTCGTCGGGTGTTTCTCCTGAAAAAGGAATTTATACTGCGATTATTGCAGGTTTTCTGATATCCGCGCTTGGCGGAAGCCGCGTACAGATCGGCGGTCCGACGGCGGCCTTTATGGTCATCATATCGGGCATTGTCGCGGCATACGGCGTTGACGGACTTATGATTGCAACGTTTATGGCAGGTATTATGATGGTGCTTTTCGGGCTTATGAAGCTCGGGTCCGTCATCAAATTTATTCCGTATACGATTACAACCGGATTCACGAGCGGGATTGCCGTGACAATCCTCGTATCCCAGCTCAAGGACTTTTTCGGGCTTGAAGTATCGCTTCCCGGCGAATTCCTCGAAAAATGCAAAGTCTATGCGGCCAATATCGGTTCGATTGATATACAAGTTTTGCTGATCGGCCTTCTGGCTCTCCTGATTATGATTTTCTGGCCAAAAGTTACGCAGAAAGTCCCCGGCACGCTGGTTGCGCTTATTGTTACGGCGGCCATTGTCAAAATTTTTAACCTGGATGTGCCTACAATCGGCAGCAGGTTCGCCAGTCTTTCTTCCTCGCTCCCGTCATTCATTGCTCCGTCCATCACGTTTGACAAGGTGAAGTCCCTGCTTGAACCGGCATTTACGATTGCTTTTCTCGGGTCGGTTGAATCCCTGCTGTCAGCTGTAGTAGCTGACGGTATGATCGGAAGCAAGCACCGTTCGAATACCGAGCTGATCGGCCAGGGCATTGCGAACATGGGATCGGCACTTTTCGGGGGAATCCCTGCGACAGGCGCCATTGCCCGGACCGTTACCAACATCAAGAACGGCGGACGCACACCGGTGGCCGGCATCGTGCATTCGATAACACTGCTTCTGATCCTTGTCCTTTTCATGCCGTATGCGAAGATGATCCCCCTTACATCGCTTGCGGCCGTCCTGATCCTTGTGGCATACAATATGAGTTCCTGGCGTGAATTTGTCAGCTTATTCAAATCACCCAAGAGCGATATCCTTGTGCTGCTGGTAACCTTCTTAATGACTGTGTTCTTCGATCTCGTTAAGGCGATTGAGATCGGCATTGTCCTCGCTGCAATGCTATTTATGAAGAGAATGGCTGATGTATCCGAGGTTAAGGTACGCAATATGGATGCAGGCGAAGAAAACGAAGAGAATGTCGAAGGCGCAGACAGTGATGACGCCGAGCTTCCCAAAACCAAAATATTCAGGGGAGTCCTTATCTATGAGATTAACGGAGCGTTCTTCTTCGGCGCCGCAGACAAGTTCGTCGATGCCATGGCTGAAGTCAGCAAAGAAACAAAAATACTGATCATCAAGATGAAGCACGTCCCGGCAATGGATGCGACGGCACTGCATGCCTTTTCGAACATCGTAAGACTCTGTAAAAAGAAGAAAATCACACTGCTTGTCACCGGTGTCCAGGAACAGCCGAAGCATGTGCTTGATAAAGCCGGCATTACCGATCTGATCGGGGAGGACCATATGTTTTCCGGTCTCGGCAGTGCAGTCGGGTATGTGCAGGAAAGAGCCGCCGCTGCAGGCGTGAAACCCGTTTGATCATTCCCGGGCGCTGTCTTTGCAGAGCCCCGAATTCCGATGCAGAAACGCAGATTCCAAACGGAGCCTGCGTTTTTTTGTGCCTGGATTTCATTGCGGCAGCGCGGTGCGGAAGGTACAATAATAAGATGAAATTCTTGCGGAAACGAGTGTACGCTGTATGTCGGAATCGACGATTACCAAAAGAGCCCTTGCCGAGGGCTTAAAAGATCTGATGAAGGCAAAGAGCTTTGAAAAAATATCCGTTGCGGATATTGCGGAAAGCTGCGGCCTGAACCGTCAGACTTTTTATTATCACTTCCAGGATAAATTTGATCTCGTTAACTGGATTTATTACAACGAACTGATTTCCCTGCTGGCGGATAATCTGACCTATGAAAACTGGGACATACGGATCTGCGAAACCCTGACGATTATGAAGCAGAATCAGCCGTTCTATCAGACAACGCTGAAATCATCCGAGAACAACGGGTTTCAGACATATCTTTTCAAAGTAACGAGGGAACTGCTCCTCGATGTCGTCTCGCGGATTGCCGGCGAAAACAGGATCCGGCCGGAGCACAAAACGTTTCTGGCCGAATTCTATACATTCGGAATTGTAGGCATGATCGTCCAGTGGGCCCAGAAGGGTATGCACGAAAGTCCGCAGGACCTTTCGCAGGACCTGCGGACACTTGTATCGGAAAGCAAGCAGTTTGCTGTCGCGCGCTATTTTCAGGAAAATGCGGAAGGCGAAGCCGCTTCGATTACGTGATTTATCCAGGTGTCCCACGCCAGATCCCGGATCTGCCGTTCCGGCTGATTCATGAGGCAGGCAATGGACTGCCGGATTCCCTGATCAAAGCGGGTGACTGCAGCAAAGCCCGGCACGAGCCGCTTGATCTTGCTGTTGTCAAAGATTGTCGTGCAGGATTTGTCGCCTAAAAGGGGTCCGCGGAGGTCCGGATTCAGATGCACCAGCGTGTCGGTTGCAACGTGAATGAGCGTAGGAGTGACTCCGAGTTCCCGTCCGATAATCGAATAAATCTGGTTCCATGTAAGCGCTTCATCCGATGTGATGTGCACCGGTTCACCTATGGCGTGCGGATTGCCGACAAGGCCGGCATAGGCTAAGGCAAAATCCGTGTTGTGCGTGACGGTCCAAAGTGTGGCTCCGTCCCCCGGAACAACAACGGGAAGGCCTTCCTTCATCCGCATCAGATCATTCCACGGTCCCTTGACGCCGTGCATGGCAAGCGGAACCGTCCCGTCGCCGTATGTGTGGCTCGGCCGTACGATGGTAACCGGGAATCCGGTATTCCGGTATGCTTCCATAAGCACCTGCTCGCAGTCGATCTTGTCGCGGGAATACTGCCAGTATGGGTTGGCAAGCGGTGTGCTTTCGGTGATCAGGTAATTGGAAAGCGGTTTCTGGTAGGCAGATGCCGAACTGATGAAAATGTACTGCCGGCAGCGCCCCTCGAATAGACGAATATCCCTCCGGACCTGCTCGGGAACATAGGCGACAAATTCGCCTACAACGTCAAAACTTTCCAAGGCCAGCAGATTCCGGATTTCTTCTTCATTATTGATATCTCCGGTGATCTGACGGACAGAAGCGGGAAGGCCTTCTTTTTTGTGCCCCCGGTTCAAAACGGTCAGTTCATAATCTTCTTTTTGCGCGAGAAGCCTTGTAATGGCGCCGCTGATTGTGCCGGTTCCTCCGATAAATAATACTTTCATATCATTACCCTTTCCGCATTTGCTGCTGGAGCTGCATTTCAAATTCCATACGGACAGTATAGCATAGCAAGGGTCGGGGGGTATCCTGAAGGACCGCAAAAACCAGACACTTTGCCGTAAGTGTCCGGTTTTTTGACAGTTGCCGTATTTTGCATATTTATGACAAAGCGCAGAGATGCTATTCTCGCTCACGCATGAATAAAGACAGGGAGATGAACAATTTGTCAAAAAAAATGAGCGGTACTATTAAAAGAATCATTGTAGCAGCGGGCATAATTATTATTCCGCTTCTTTACAGCTACCTTTATCTTGGCGCTTTCTGGGATCCTTACAGCAGACTCGACAGCCTGCCGGTCGCAGTTGTAAACGAAGACGCCGGCGCGGTTATCCAAAACGAACAACGGAATCTCGGTAATGAACTGATTACGGCCCTGCAGGATGACGGCACGCTCAAATTTGTCGTCACGGATGCAAAAGACGCCGAAGCGGGAACGGAAGGCAGCAAGTATTATGCCGCAATCACCATTCCCGAAGATTTTTCCAGAAACGCGGCGTCCGCGGAGACGGCAGATAAGGCTGCCGCATCGATTACATTTTCCTCAAACGAGAAAAGGAACTATCTCGCCAGCCAGATTATGAAATCGGCTGTCACACAGGTTGAGGAACAGGTAAGGGGAAAGATGGATTCTGAGATCGTACAGGGACTCTCGGATCAGCTCGAAGCCGTACCGGGCAGCCTTACCCAATTATCAGATGGCCTCGGCCAGCTGCAGGATGGTTCTGCCGCGCTTCTTTCCGGCACGAAGGATCTTGCGGGCGGTGCCGCGGATCTGTCCGGCGGAGCGCAGAAAGCAGATGCCGGGGCAAAGGAACTTGCCTCCGGTGCGCAGAGTCTTGCAGCCGGATCCATGACGCTTTCCTCCGGGGCAGCAAATCTTACGGATGGCGCAGACAAGCTGTACACGGGAACGAAGTTGTTTGCCGTAAATATGGATACTTTCAGTAAAAGCCTTTCGGATGCATCCGCAGGCTCATCGGAACTTGCTGCCGGAGCCGCCTCTCTTGATACGGGAATTGATTCCCTGCTGACAGGCGTACAGCAGCTTTCCTCGTCCACACAGAATATCAGCCAGGTAACAAGCGGAGCCGCTTCCCTTGCAGAATGCGCAAAAACCTTCAACACCGGCCTGAACGAATATATTGCCGGCGTCGATTCGCTCATCGCGAGCGTGCAGAGCACGTCCGGTTTTTTAACAAACTACGTGACAAATATCAATCCGTCCATCATGCAGGATCCGTATTTTGCTGCGTTTATGCAAAGCATGGCGGATCCGTCCGTCAGTCGGAACCTGACCGCTCTGACGGAGGCGGATGCGGAACTGAAAATGGCTTCCGGACAGATTGCGGCCGGTGCGGATGCCCTTGCTTCCGGAACGGCAGATCTTCCGCAGATCAATGCGGCACTCGAACAGCTTGAAACAGGACTCCTGAAGGCGCAGGAAGGCTCTGCCTCACTTTCGGCAGGAGCTGCCGGCCTGAACGCCGGACTCTCGCAGCTTGATGCTGCTTCCGGCAGGCTTGATGAAGCTTCCGGCACAATCGTGACAGGTTCTTCGGCACTTTCCTCCGGGGCAGCGGCACTGTCTGACGGTGCTTCCCGCTTATCTTCGGGGACATCTGCGCTTTCCGACGGAGCGGTTGTCCTCTCTGACGGGACGGCTGACCTTTCTCAAGGCGCAGCCGCGCTTTCCTCCGGTGCCGCATCAATTTCGGGCGGTATGTCCGACCTCTCGCTCGGCATTACAGCAGCCAAAACCGGTGTGGATGACAGCCTTGCCTCCGCAGACAGCAGCCTTGACGTGCTGAACGGCCTGGCGGACTATGCGGCTTCGCCCGCATCCGTGGAAAGCACGCCGATCAATGCCGTCCCGAACTATGGAACCGCATTTGCCCCGTATTTCCTTTCCCTTTCCCTCTGGGTCGGAGCACTGATGATTCTTCTGGGGACATTCATGGATACGGAAGGCCTGTTTTCCATTCTTTCCAGGAACTCGCAGCGGAAGTACCTGCGGACTGCCATCTATTACGGACTCGGGCTTGTCCAGGCAGCTGTCCTCGGGAAAGTGCTTGAAGCCGGTCTCGGTCTGCATGTTAACAGCCGGCCGCTTTACTACCTTGCCTGCTGTCTGTTTTCCCTGACTGCCGTATCGATTGTGCAGTTCTTCATGGTGAACTGCAAGTCGATCGGAAAGTTCCTGTGCATTGTTATCCTGATCCTGCAGTTGACCTCCTGCGGAGGCACATTTCCCATGGAGACGATTCCCAAAATCTTCAATGTGCTGTATCCGTTTATGCCTATGACATACAGCGTCGGTCTTCTGAAGGAAGCAATCAGCGGAGGGGATCAGACACGTATCATCCGGAATGCGTCGGCCCTTCTTGCGTTCACGGCGGTGTTTACACTCCTGTCGCTCCTGCTGATGGCAGGGGACCGCCGTAAAATCAGAAATGAGAAAATCGACAGGATACATGCATAAACACGGCACGCCCCGGCATTTCTGGTACTTATGCATGTTGCCGTTTTCTCCGTTATGCCGCAAAATAGAAGCAGCGGGATTTATTCCCGACTGCTTCTTTTCTGCCAGGAGGAATAATATGGATAGCTTTGAAGAACAGTACCAGAAAGCGATTGAGAACGCTGTTCAAAAAAAGGTAGAGGATAACCTCAGAAATCCGGAGATGAATGCTGATTATGACAAATATCAGCTTGACTGCCTGTTAAACCCGGATAAGCATGCCGATATCGAAGGCATTGCCGACTGCATATGTGAAAATGAAGAAAAGGGTTCCCTTGGAAATGAATGTTTCTTTGCATCCCTCGAGGCGGATGAAACCGGGAAAGTAACCGTTAATCCCGCAATACCTGTCGGATGTACATCCTGCCTGATGCACGGTAAGCCGGGGAATCCCGCTGACCGCAAGGAACTTCTTCCAGTTTTTGAACTTCTGAACCATTCCGATGTTCCGGTGTATGCCCTGATTGCCCCTGCGTATATCAGCCAGTTCAGCGAAGAAGTTACCCCGGGAAAACTCAGGAGTACCTTCAAACACTTAGGTTTTGCGGGCATGATTGAAGTAGCCCTGTTTGCCGACATACTGACGATGAAGGAAGCCATGGAATTTGACCGGTCGATCAAGACGGATAAGGATTTCATGCTTACGAGCTGCTGCTGCCCCATGTGGATCGCCATGATCCGCAAAGTATACGGACAGCTTGTCCCGCATATACCGCCGTCGGTATCCCCGATGATTGCCAGCGGCCGCGCCATCAAGCTCCTGCATCCGGAGGCGAAGACCGTGTTTATCGGCCCCTGCATTGCAAAAAAGGCGGAAGCCCGGGAAAAAGATGTCGCCGGTGCCATTGACTATGTGCTTACTTTCCAGGAAGTCCAGGACATCCTGGATATGACGGGAATCCGACCGGAACAGGAAAAAGAAGACCTGCGTGACCACTCGTCCACTTCCGGACGTATCTATGCGAGGGCCGGCGGCGTCAGCACCGCCGTACAGAGCACGCTTGACCGGCTTCACCCGAACCGGCCGATCCCGCTTAAGGCGGAGCGCGCCGACGGGGTTCCGGCCTGCAAGGCCCTTCTTGAAAAAATCAAAGAGGGTAGGCTGGAGTCAAACTTTATTGAAGGAATGGGCTGCGCCGGAGGGTGCGTCGGAGGACCCAAAGCGCTGATTCCGAGGGATGAAGGAAGGGATCACGTAAATAAGTATGGACTGTCCGCAAGCAGCTATACCCCTATTGATAATCCATATGTAATGGATCTTCTGCACCGGCTGGGCATTGACTCCATTGATGCGCTTCTGGAGGATACCCGTATATTCTCAAGACACTTTGACAGCTGAATACCCTGTATTTGCTTGCTTTCTGCCGCATATGGAAGTAAACTTCAGATGAAATATCTGCAAGGAATCTGTTTTTTCTGCAGATAGGCATTTGTACGAGGGGTACGTTTTACAAAGGCGCCGGCATTCTTTTGGAATACCGGCGCCTTTGCTTTACCCGGAATACCGGGCAGTGTTTTTGCTAATTCAAATGACTGTGCTGCAGGGCTTCCCCGACAGATAGTTCCGGATATTTTCACAGAGTGTGTCCATAAGCCTCTGCCGCGTCTCTTTCGGCGTCCATGCGATATGCGGCGTGATGATACAGTTCGGCGCAGTGAGGAGTGGATTCCCGGGAAGAGGAGGCTCCGACGACAGTACATCAACGGCGGCTCCCGCAATTTTCCCTGTACGGAGCGCTTCCGCAACATCGTTTTCATCAAAAACCGGACCGCGCGAGGTGTTTATCAGAAAAACGCCGTCTTTCATGCGGGAAATGGTGTTCCTGCTTACAAGCCCCTGTGTTTCTTTTGTCAGGGGACAGTGGAAGGAGATGAAATCGCTTTTCCGGAGCAGAGCGTCAAGGGTGACATACGTCACGCCGTCAGCGCCTGCTGTCCGGGGCTGCATTTCACCGGATGCAAGGTGCTTTTCAATGGTACGGCTTGTTGCCATGACATGCATGCCAAGGGCCTGCGCGATTACAGCAACCCGTCTGGCAATTTTGCCGTATCCGACAAGACCGAGAGTCTTGCTGCTGAGCTCAATCAGCGTTCCGTCCGTGAAGGAAAAATCCGCGCTGTCGGCCCATGCACCGGCGTGCACGAGGCGGTCATGGTTTCCGACGCGGTTGGCAAGCTCAAGAAGAAGAGCCGCCGTCAGCTGGGCCGTCGCAAAAGTTGCGTATTCCGGAATGTTTGTAACGGTAATACCCATCTCTTTTGCAGCTTCCGCATCAATCACGTTCCAGCCGGTTGACATGGCACCTATATATTTCAGCCCGGGCAGGGAGGACATCGTCTCACGCGTTAACGGTGTCTTATTTGTAAGGATAATGTCGGCGCCCCCGGCCCGCGTAAGAATCTCCGATGCGGGCGTACGGTCGAATACGGTCAGCTCGCCGAATTCCCTGAAGGGTTCCCAGGACAGATCCCCCGGATTCGTCGTATATCCGTCCAGAATTACAATCTTACTCATAAGCTCTTAATGTACTCGTCAATGGATGCGGCGGCTTTCTTTCCGGCGCCCATGGCGAGGATAACGGTTGCGGCACCCGTGACTGCATCTCCGCCTGCATATACGCCCGGACGGGAGGTGGCCATGCTGTCGTCGGCAATGATACAGCCGTGGCTGTTCGTATCAAGGCCGGACGTGGTGCTGCGGATCAGCGGGTTCGGAGAAGTTCCGATTGCGATAATGACGGTGTCCACATCAATTGTGAAGTTGGAGCCTTTCCTTTCGACAGGGCGCCTGCGTCCGGAGGCATCCGGTTCGCCGAGGTCCATCTCGACGCACTCGATTTTGGCGACCTGGCCGTTCTCGTCGCTTAGGATCTTGACGGGGTTAGTCAGGTTCCTGAAGATAATGCCTTCTTCTTTGGCGTGGTGGACTTCCTCGCGGCGGGCAGGCATCTCTGCTTCAGACCGGCGGTAGATAATGTAGACGGTCTCGGCACCGAGCCGCTTCGCGGTACGGGCCGCGTCCATCGCGACGTTGCCGCCGCCGACTACTGCGACGGATCTGCTGTGGCGGATAGGCGTGTCATAGCTGCTGTCATATGCTTTCATGAGGTTGGAACGCGTCAGGTATTCATTGGCGGAATATACGCCGACGAGCGATTCGCCTTCGATCTTCATGAAGCTGGGAAGACCTGCGCCGGAACCGATGAACACGGCTTCGAATCCGTCTTCGAAAAGTTCGTCGACAGATAAGACTTTTCCGATAACCATGTTTGTCATGATTTTTACGCCGAGTGCTTCCAGATTGTCAATTTCCTTCTTAACAAGCGCCTTCGGAAGACGGAACTCGGGGATGCCGTATACCAGTACGCCGCCGGCCGTGTGGAATGCTTCAAAAATCGTGACCTGATATCCCATAAGAGCAAGGTCGCTTGCGCATGTAAGTCCGGAAGGACCGGCACCGATTACCGCAACGCGGTGTCCGTTGCTGGCGGGTACGGATACTGCAGCTGTATTGTGCTGTATGTGGTAATCAGCTACAAAGCGCTCAAGCCGGCCGATTGCGACCGATTCGCCCTTGACGGCACGGACGCATCTCTCTTCGCACTGCGATTCCTGCGGGCAGACTCTGCCGCAGACGGCGGGAAGACAGTTGGTTGTACGGATGAGCTGGAACGCTTCTTCAAATTCCCGGGAGGCGACCTTGGCGATGAACTCCGGAATCCGGACATTTACCGGGCAGCCGGCGACGCAGGGCTTGTTCTTGCAGCGGAGGCAGCGGGCTGCTTCTTCCACGGCCATTTCTTCCGTGTATCCCTGAGATACTTCCTCAAAATTCTTGTTGCGGACATTCGGATCCTGTTCCGGCATCGGAACTTTTGTCATTGACATATTAGCCATTCTTCTTTACCCCCAGTCCGATGCGGCAGACATGATCCGCCTCATCCTGCTCCTGATTTTTGTAGACGGTATTCCTGCGCATGAGTTCGTCAAAATCAACCTTGTGACCGTCAAAATCCGGTCCGTCCACGCAGGCAAACTTGGTTTCCCCGCCGACTGTGACACGGCAGCCGCCGCACATGCCTGTTCCGTCTACCATGATCGGGTTCAGGCTGACAAGGGTTTTAATGCCGTACGGCAGGGTTGTTTTGGAAACAAACTTCATCATGATGACCGGTCCGATAGCAATGACCAGGTCATAATGATTGCCGGCATCGATCAGGCTCTTCAGCTTGTCCGTGACAAAGCCTTTCTCACCGTAAGATCCGTCGTCCGTTGTAAGGTAAAGGTGCGTGCATGCGGCTTTGAACTCGTCTTCAAGGATAACGATGTCCTTGTTGCGGAAGCCTGCGATAACATCCACTTCAGCCCCTGCCTCAAAAAAAGCCTTGGCGGAGGGATATGCGATGGCGCATCCTACGCCGCCGCCGATAATGCAGACTTTTTTATAGCCTTCGATTTCGGTAGGCTTTCCGAGGGGGCCTACGAAATCCAGGATGGAATCGCCCGGTTCAAGGGCGGCGAGCATTTTTGTGGATTTTCCGACAGCCTGAAAAATAATCGATACGGTTCCTTTTTCTCTGTCATAATCAGCGATTGTAAGAGGAACCCGTTCGCCGAATTCATCAATGCGAAAAATAATGAACTGACCGGCCTTCGCTTTGCGTGCGATAAACGGAGCTTCAATATCGAGCTGGGTTACAGCTGTATTCAGCTGCTTCTTTGAAACAATTTTGTACATAAAAACTCTCCCGGCTTCTGCAGCCTACATTCCCTGTTTTGATCAGGGTACGTGCTTTTGTGTCATCATTACTTTTATAGCACTAAAAGACAGAGCTGCGCAAGGAAAGCCGCAGATATTTCGATAAAAATTTACTTATTGGCAATAAGCAGCATGATTTATTGATATTCCGAGGGGAAATCAAGCATATGCTCGATCTGTCGGAGGACACCGTCCCTGTTGTTTGGACCGGCCGTGTATTTCGCATACTGGAACAGGTCCGGATGGGCGTTTTCCATCGCATAGCTGTAACCGGCATTCTGCAGAAGCTCCACATCGTTCAGGAAATCACCGAAGGCCATTGTCTGCTCTCGCGAAATGCCGAGGTTGTCCTGAATGTGCGCGAGCGCCACGCCTTTATTGGCTTCCGGCATGGTGATATCCAGCCAGATCCTTCCGGAAATGGTTAGTTTGAACCGGCTGCCGTATTGTTCAAAAACCGGCAGAGCATATTCCTCGGATCCTTTGAAGGTACAGACCGTGACTTTAAGGATGCCGTCCCTGACATCGGTAAATGACTTCACAAATGCAAGCGAAGCGTAATATTTTCTGATTTCCGTAAGGAAAGAGGGCCACTCCGGGTCGTTTCGTGTCTCTACATAGGCGGCGCGTTCTCCGCACAGGACGACAGCCGAATGCGGAAGGCTTTTCCCGACATGGACCAGTTCGAGCGCCTGCAGCATCGGAATCGTGCTGGAATACAGGTTTTTGCCTTTATAAACAACATATGTACCGTTCTCCGCTATGAAAACGACCTTATCACGGAATTCATAAAACCGCTCCAGCAGGTTGTTGTACTGGCGGCCGCTGGCCACCGCAAACAGGATGCCCGCCGCATCAAGGCGCCGGAAAATCTCCGGAAACCGAACGGGCATTTTTCCCTTTTCGTCGAGCAGTGTGCCATCCATATCGGCCGCAATCAGCGATATCATTTGTGTTTCCTCCGGGGTGTCATATGCGAAGACAGGTGTCTTATTATATTGCCACGAAATTTCAAAAGTGAAAAGTCGGCATTTGTGTTATTATAGGCGAGGAGATTTACATAAAAAGAGGTATATATTGAATGGCAAAGCGTAAAGGTACGGATAAGAAGACAATCAATATGCTTTCCACCGCATACAAGGTCAAGGGCCAGGGGGTCGGATCCGCTTATGAAGAGCAGGTTGGTCTCGTTAAGGGAAATATGGCCGATGATTTTGAAATTTATGAAAATAAAGTGATGTTTGCCGACATCACACATTACCATACGATTGGTCCGCTTTATTATCTGACCCTCGGGTTTGTAAAGAGAAGAGGGATTACGGTAGGCTATGTCCATTTTCTCCCGGAAACCGTTGAGACAAGCATCCAGCTTCCCCGGTTCATGAAGAATCTGTTCTATGCATATACGCTCTCTTTCTACAAGCGCATGGATTACCTTGTTACGGTCAATTCCTATTTTGTTGACCGTCTCGTTGCTTACGGCGCTGACAGGAAGAAGATATCCTTTATCCCCAATTACGTCGCTTCCGACGTGTTCTACAGGCGTAAAGAAGCGGAGCGGATGGAACTTCGGAAGAAGTACGGCATCCCGGAAAAATCTTTTGTTGTCCTCGGCGTAGGACAGCTGCAGGTTAGGAAGGGAATCTTTGACTTTATCGAGACGGCAAAGAGACTTCCGGATGTCCAGTTCGTATGGGCCGGCGGGTTTTCCTTCGGACCGATGACGGACGGTTACGGACGCGTCAAAAAAATCATGGAGTGTCCGCCGGCCAATGTGAAATTCCTCGGCATTGTCGACCGTGACAAAATGCCGGAAATATATAATGTAGCCGACGTAATGTTCCTTCCCTCCTTCGAGGAGCTTTTCCCCATGACAGTCCTCGAATCCATGAGCTGCCATATACCTATGCTCCTGCGGGACATTGACATATATAAGGATATTCTGTTTGACTTCTATCTGCGGGAAAACAGTGTGGACGCGTTTGTCGGCTCGATCCGCAGGCTCCGGGAAGATCCCGCATATTACAGCGAGGCTGCCGAAGCCTCTGCCAGGGGACATGCGTACTATTCCAGGGAGCATGTGTTTGTCATGTGGGATGAGTTTTACCGCAAGCTTTACGCTGCCAAAGAGGAAAAATATGGGAAAAAGCGAAAAAGGCATCAAGACTAATCTGTTCAGCCTGATCCTGTGTGCCTTCTCTCTGATCTTTCTGATTGTGTACCTGTACAGCGTGGACGGAATCCGTGATATTGCATTCGTACTGAAACAGGCTCATATCGGCTGGCTGCTGGCTGCGGTCGGCTGTATGGCGGCTTATTGGCTGCTCGATGCGCTTGTGCTCCATATGGCCGTCAAGCCTGTGCATCCTTCACAGAAATTCCGCGTATCGCTGCGCCTTACCATGATCGGCCAGTACTTCAACAACGTGACTCCGTTTGCCTCCGGCGGGCAGCCGGCACAGGCGTATTTCCTCGTCAAGAGGGGGGCGCCGCTAGGCGAGACAATGACAGCCCTTCTCACCAAATTTATTGTTTACCAGATTACGCTGACGGTTTACTGCCTGGTTACGCTCATCCTGCGTTTCAGCTTTTTCATGAACGAAGTAAAAGTCCTGATGGCAGCCGTCATTGTCGGGTTTATCGCGCATACGCTGATTACCCTTGCACTGATCGGCGTGGCTTTTTTCAAGAACGGAACGATGAAAACCGCCCACCTTATTATCCGGGTTCTCGGCAAAATCAAAATTGTTAAGAATCCGGTAGCCAAGCGGGAATTCATTGACATGGAACTCGAAAGTTTCCACTCCCAGTTCCAGTATATGAGCAGACATAAGATGCACCTCCTTAAAATGAGCCTGCTTACGGTTCTGCAGCTGACGATCTATTTTCTGATCGGTAATGTCATATACCTCGCTTTCCGCCTGAGCGGTGCGGACACACTGACGCTTCTTTCCTCGCAGGCCTTCGTACTTATGATTGCGTCATTTGTTCCTATCCCCGGGGCGCTCGGTGCAGCGGAAGGAAGTTTTTATGTATTTTTCAGCATGTTTTTTCCGCAAAAACTCATCAGCCTGGCTGTTGTACTGTGGCGTCTCATAACTTTTTATCTCCCGATCATTGCCGGACTTGCCTTTACTCTCGTGGAGAAGAAAAGAGCGCCGGCCGGCCCTCTTGAGCAGACCCCCGTTGTCGACGAACTTGCAGCCGGCGGAGGGGAACCGGTCTTTCCTGACAACTAGGACTTCGTTCGTACATATTCCAGACAGAGGAAGCAGCGGCCGGATTGAACCGGCCGCTGCTTTTTTTACGAAAGAATACCGTACATTCTTGTATGCGGCATGCCGGAATGTTAAAATTATTTATGCTATAATATATTATCATTAATTAAAATATTATTTCTTATGACTGTCTGCCGGCCGGTGACCCGGTCTGCCATACAAGAAGGAGGATGCCGGCTATGGATTTTTTTGTCCCGATTTTTTTGGGGGCTCTGGCATGGTTCATTGCGCGCTGCGTTCTGGGCGGTTTTTATATCGTTAACCAGAACGAACGTGCCGTAAAGACCGTATTCGGGAAAGCGCAGCGCATCAAGGGAAAGACAACGCTCGACGACCCGATCGCAGATAATCTGCGGGATGATGAGCGTGAGCGGTATACGTATCCGCAGGTCAAGGTAATTCTGCCCGGTGGGCCTTACTTCAAATGGCCATGGGAGAAAGTGTACAAAGTATCCGTCGCTGTAGAGACCGTCAACATGGCCTATGACCCGGAATCCCCGCATGCCAACCAGCAGAATACCGTATTGGAGGCAGTTACCAAGGATCAGCTGAATATCGGGCTTTCGGGGCAGATCCGCTTCCATGTGTCGGACCGGAACCTGTATGCGTATATTTTCGGGGTTAAGAATCCGATCGCGCACGTCATGGGATATTTCGTATCCGTCCTTCGCGAGCGCATCGCGAATTTTGAAGGCAGAGAGCCCGTTGACCCTGCGGCTGCGGAACTGCAGGCGGAAACGGCTGTTCCTGCCGCACCGGCTGCAGCGGGCGCCGCACTTCCGTCTCCTTCTGCGGAAAGCGGGACCTATTCCTCGTTCAACGCAATGAAGCAGTCGGCCGCTTCCTCGGCACAGGGTATTTCCATTAACGACCTGCGTAAGAATCTGAGAGACCTGAACGACCATATGGATTATGAGTGCCAGGTATCATCCGCACGATACGGCGTCGTCCTTGACGCCTCGCTGATCACGGGGATTGATCCGCCGGCAGAGGTGGAATCAGCCCTTGCCGCAATCAATACGGCTCATAACCAGGTATCGTCCGATATCAGTCTTGCACAGGCTGCCGCCGACCAGAAGATCGTGCAGTCCAAACGTGCCGTTGAGATTGAGACGCTCAAGGCGCAGGGTGAAATTGAGACTTTGCAGCGTCTGTCGTCGCAGTTGAGCGAACTGAAGGCCGAGGGCGGTAAAGAGGCGCTTGATGTGTATATCCGCAATATCAGACTGGCCCTTCTTGATCAGACAAGAAGAATCATAAGGAGGGAGAAGCAATGAATTTTGAAAATTTATTCGGGTATCCGCTGAGTTCAGGTGAACATTTCTGGGTATCCGTTCTCTTCTTTGTTATTTCCTTTGTCGCGGTTGCCGTTCTTGTCCCTGTTGTATTTGCCATTCTCCGGACTCTCGGCGTCTATGTCATCGCCAGGGAACGCCAGGCACTCGTATACGTGCTGTTTGGAAGCGTTATCGGCACAATCACGGAGCCGGGCATCCATTTTTTGTGGAAGGATCTTGGAATCCGGGCTCTGTTTGTTAACTGGCTCGGCAGAAAATATGTCGTGGATATGCGCCTGGATCAGGAATACCTCCGAAGCCAGCCGGTTAATTCGGAAGAGGGCGCACCAATGGGCGTCGGTATCTGGTATGAGATGTACATCAACGACCCGTTCAGCTATATATTCAAAAATACGGATCCCCGCGGATCACTGGCCGCCAACGTCGGCAACTCTACCGTCCGCTGCCTTTCCAACCTGCCGCTTGACCGCCTTATGGTTGACCGTCATGCGATGAGCCAGACCGTGCGGGCGGAGGTATCGGAGAAATCAACGGAATGGGGATACATGCTCGGTTCCTGTTATGTCCGCAAGGTGCATTTCCGCGATACGGAGATGATCCGCCAGATTGAGAGCAAGGTCGTGAACCGCCTGCGCCAGGTAACTTCGGCAATTAAGCAGGACGGCGCCAATCAGGTCAATATCATCGGCAGCACGGCCGAACGTACGGCAGCCCTTGATTTCGGCAAAGCCGCGGCGATCCGCCCGCAGATTGTCGGCGAAGCTCTGCAGGAGATAGCAAGGGATCCGGATGTAGCGTCCGCGATGTTTGACATCCTTGAGACTACGCGCATTCAGGACGCCGGGATTCCGATTGAACTGATTCCGGATCATGCGGATTTCCTGCCGCAGCTGCTCGTTGCAGGCAAAGCACCTGCTGCATCCGCCGCAGTACGGGCACAATCCGCTACGCACTCTTCAGCCCCGGCTGCACAGGGGTAACGGCATACACATAAGAACGGCTGCATACCAGGCATAACAGACTGCGGTAATTTGAAATCATTACAAATTGCCGCAGTTTTTTGTTGCATTTACAGCAGAATGAAGAAAAGTCTTCTGTATACTGTAAATAGATAGATTTGCATTGTCCGTACGTCATGAAAGGGGATCGGAATATGAAAAAGAATCGTTCGAGTCTGCCGCATCAACCTGCACAGGCTCCGCTTCCCGGCTATGAGATACCGGAGGCCTCCCGGCCTTCGCCGATAAACCGGGTGCCGCAGAATAGGCCTGGCACGCGCAAAAGCAGTCTGCCGTTCTCCCTGTTCTCCGCTGTGCGCATCGGACTGCAGATTCTGTTCTTTATCTGGCTTCCCGCTTTGTATATCCTTGCATTTTCCGGGCTGGAACAACTCGTATTTTCAATCAGTGCCGGGAAATTCTCCTTTTCGGCTTTGTGGCCGGTGCTCATACCCCTTCTTGCCATACTCGCCGTATCTGTTTTTGCAGGCCGTTTTTTCTGCGGTTGGATGTGCGCTTTCGGGGCATTGACCGATTGGGTATACCGCATATTTTCCAGATGGACACGCGGCAAAATCCGCGTAGCCCGGGCGCCGGACCGCCTGCTGAAATATCTGAAATATGCCGTGCTCGCCGTGCTTTTTGCCCTTGGAATATTCGCGGGATCGGTATCGTTATCTGCCTGGAGCCCGTGGGATGCTTTCGGCATGCTGTTCACCGTCGGTTATGCACCGGCTATATCCTTTGTCCTGAAGAGCCTGCTTCCCGGATTAATACTTCTGATCCTTACGCTTCTGGCCTCTGCGTTTATTGAGAGATTCTTCTGCAGGTATCTCTGCCCGATGGGCGCATTTTTTGCGCTGACTGCAGGAGGACGCTTTGTCTATATCGATAAACCGACGGAAAAATGCGGGAAATGCCGGATCTGCACAAAGAGCTGCGCGATGCAGATCCCACTGTATCAGATGGACAAGGTGAAAAGCACCGAATGCATCAGCTGTATGAAATGCGTCGAGGTATGTCCCCGGAATAACGTGCATGTCATTGCTTTCGGACACCGCGTGAACCCGATCACGCTTGCTGCGGCCGCTGTCATCCTGACGGCGGGAATTTATTCATCTGTCCTGTATATGACAGACCGCGCTGCTGCCTCACAGGCCGAAACATCACAGGCTTCCTCCATATCGCTGAACGGTATATCCGATACGTCGGCTGCAGGGACAACGCCGCCGGTATCGGCTTCCGCTTCCGGAACAACCGCATCCGGAACAACCGCAGCTGCATCCTCAGACACAGCACCGAGTGCAGCTGCATCCGAAACGGCGGCGACGCAGTCTTCAGCGCAGGGCCTGTACAAGGACGGAACATACCAGGGAACCGGAACCGGATACAGGGGTGGAACAACAACCGTGGAGGTGACGATCCAGAACGGGCAGATTTCAAATATCTCCGCCATATCCAATCAGGATACTCCTGAATATTTTACCCGTGCGTTCGGGATCATTTCGGATGAAATCCTTTCCGCACAAAACACCAATGTCGATGTGGTTTCCCAGGCGACATACAGCAGCAGCGGAATTATCGAAGCTGTCAGCAATGCTCTTTCCCAGGCACAAAATGGATAATATATAAGACAAACATAACTTTATTTGCTATCATGTCCTTTGGTAGAACTATGTATCTGCATGTATTAATGCATGCCATTACAGGCAACAGGAGGACAATGATGCTTCAGGTATCTCATCTGACGAAAAAATATGGTTCAACAGCCGCAAACGAGGATTTGAACTTTTCACTGCAGGCAGGCGAGATCGGCGTCCTGCTGGGCCCGAACGGCGCAGGAAAATCGACGGCTATTAAATGTATCATGGGGCTGCTGCGCTTTTCCGGAAATATCGAAATCGACGGGCATGCGAATAAAAGCGAAGCCGCCAAGAAAATTATGGGATATGTGCCGGAACTGCCGGCTCTGTATGAACTTCTTACGGTAGAGGAACATGCGGAGTTCATCATCCGCGCTTATAAGCTCGATAAGAGCGCGTATGCATATGCGGACGAACTCATGGACCGTCTTGAACTGACGGATATCCGCACGAAACTCGGGAAGGAACTTTCAAAAGGCATGCAGCAGAAGGTGAGCATCATGTGCGCGCTGCTGCCAAGGCCAAAGATGCTTCTTCTGGATGAACCCCTCGTAGGCCTTGACCCGCACGCCATCAAGGAGCTGAAAAACATGCTGCTGGAGCTGCGCACACAGGGGACGGCTGTTTTTGTGTCGACACATATGATCGACAGCGTCGAAGGAATGTGGGACCAGGCTTTTATCATGGTAAAGGGACATATCGTTGCCGCCAGAAGCCGTGAAGAGGAAGAACAGAACGGCAAGGAAAGCCTAGAGGATCTCTTCTTTTCCGTTACGGAGGGGAATGCATGAAGGCGCTTTCCTATCTTTTACGCACAGACATCAAGAATTGGTTTCGTCAGCTCCTGAAAAAGCCGGGTCTCCTGGTTTTGTACGCCCTGTGCATCGTGATGGTGGCTTTTGCGCTGATTCCCGGCGGCAGAGAGACCATGGCGGCGGGGTCCACGGACCGGCTTCCGATCATGAGGGCAGTTGTCTTTCTGATTTTCGGGCTCATCGTTTATACCAATATTTCCAAGGGTTTGCAGTCCGGATCAACATTTTTTTCCATGCCGGACGTAAATATACTCTTTACATCGCCGATCCGTCCGCAGGCCGTGCTTCTGTACGGCGTGATCCGGCAGATGGGCATGAGCCTCCTGGCCACGCTTTTCCTGTGTTTTCAGATACCCAATATGCGGAATCTGCTGCATCTTGACGGAAAGGGAATATTTGCTGTCATCAGCGGGTGGTTTATCGTCCTGGTGTGTTCCCAGGTTATCTCGCTGTCCATCTATTCGCTTACGGCGCCGCATCCGAAGCGCAGAAAAACCGGCAATTATCTGCTGTACGGGATCACGGGTGCCTTCGTACTCGGCATGATCGCGTTCCTCGCATATAAAGGCGGGGATATGCATGCGGTGCTCGATTATTTTGCGATGCCTTTTGTGAATTATGTGCCGATAGTCGGCTGGATCCTGGCATACGTAACCGGAATTATTACAGGCGATTACCTGACGGCGCTGCTGTTCCTTGTTCTGCTTCTGTTCTTCCCCGTCCTTGGCATTGTATTTGTACGGCGGACCGATTCGGATTACTACGAAGATGTACTGCAGGCAACCGAGCGGACATATGCGATCAGGCAGGCTGCGAAGGATGGAAAAGCGACCATGAAGAACAGCCAGGGAAAAGTCCGGACAGGGAAAAGCGGGCTTGTCGGAAAAGGGCAGGGGGCCAGCGTCTTTTTCTACCGCCATCTTACGGAACAGCGCAGGACCGGTCTTATGATCCTGGATAAAAGTTCTCTGATTATCATAGCGGCTGCGGTAATAGGCGGCCTGATCTTTCAAAACCTCACCGGGAGCGGGGAGCTTGAACCCTTTGCCGTCAGCCTCATTGCGGTTGGGGGACTATCCTACCTGCTGTATTTTCTTACGATATCCGGCAAATTTACCCAAGAGCTGTCAAAGCCATTCCTGTACCTTATTCCGGCACCGGATGTGCTGAAGCTCTTTTACTCGAACTTGTCGGTTGTGCTGAAGTCGTTCGTGGAAGGACTCATTGCGTTCGGCATCATCACGTTCTTTGCAGGTCTTCCTGCGTGGTACATGCTGATGGCAGCCCTTGTCTATGCTTCGATTTCCCTGCTGTATGCCGCCATTTCCATTCTGACGCAGCGCATCCTCGGCGGCAATCCGTCCAAAGTCTTTCAAACGCTGATTTATATGCTCTGCGGAGGCATTCTGCTGGTGCCGAGCCTTGCTGCTTTCGGGATTCTGGAGGGTGTGTTCTATTTTGCCAACCGGAATCTTCTGTATGTCGGATATATGGCGGCGGTTGTTTACAATTTCGGCATCTCATTTTTGGTCATGTACCTTGCGAGGGGCGTGCTTCAGGAAAGCGGATCGTGAGACGCGGCATGAGTGTCCAGTGTGACGCAAGATCTCTTAAGAGGGAAAAAAGGCCGCACTATTAACTGTATTTATTGTGCAGCAGAGGAGTAGATAATCCAAATCGCTTCTCGCTTGGACAGTCCTCGAATGAGCGCAGCCTGCCGAAATAGTCGACAGGCTGCTTGCATTTTTGCGGTGCCTTATTGTATATGAAAGTGACAGGATTCCATGAATATTTCTGCTCATGGAATCCTGTTTTTTATGTTTGAAACTATAGTAAAATATAGTCCGGACAGATTACTTTTGTGGCTTATATGGAGGATGTCCCGGATCCTTACCTACCACCTTATGACTCTTCGTATCCCGTTATCTGCATGCGAAACATGGCAGCCGGTTGAATATTGCGAAAATCGGGTTGTGTGCCATGACCAAACAATGCTTAGATCGTAGAATAGACGCAAACATCTTTATCCACAGTTAAGACTTAACAAAGTACTAGAGGAAAATGAATTATGAATAAGACGCTCATCGTTTATCAATCCAAATACGGCTCCACTAAAGCAATAGCGCAGAAGCTCGCTCTCATTCTTGGACCGGCGGCCGCAATTGTTCCATCCGATTTTAATGAAAAGTATATGGATTTTGATACTTTTGTCATCGGAACCCCGATATACGGTGAACAAATAGCAGAAGAAATCAGGAAATTTATTCAAAACAATGCAGACTGGCTTAAAAAGAAGAAAATCGCTCTTTTCACGGTGAGTCTTTATTCCTCATGTGAGAAATCTTTTTCAGATATGCATGATCTTCTTGGAGACTGTGTAGTTTGGCAAGGGTCATTCGGCGGCGTTTACGATCCTGAGGGAGTTGATGAGAATGATTCCCGGGCAATGAAGCAATTTTCTAAAGTAACTGGTTTTAGCAACGCATACAAAAATTGCCTGGATGAAAAATCGTTCGTTGAAAAAGCTGTTGAAATGAAGCGTCTGCTTAAAAACACATTAAGCATGCCGCAGAAACAATTAAAAGATTATGTTGAAAAATTTCTGCTGTCTCACAACACCTGTACCCTATGTACCGGGCATGACAGGGAAGTGCGTGCAACCCCCATAGAATATATGTATTTCGATGAAGCATTATACTTTTTTACCGAAGGCGGTGAAAAATTCGCACATATACTGGTTAATCCACATGTGTCTGCTGCGGTTTATGACAGCTATGCGGGATTTCAGAAACTTGGGGGACTGCAAATGAACGGAACGGCAGAAATCATTTGCAGCGAAAGCGAGGAGTATACAAAGATTGCATCAATGAAAGGGCTTGATACAGCAAAGTTACAAGCACTGCCGGTGGTATTACATATGATTAAAGTACATTTACATGCATGCGAATTTCTATCTTCGGAAATTGGCAGGGCTGGATATGAAGTCAGACAGACATTTTTATGGACAGAGAATCCTCATGAATTTTGCCAACGTGAATAATAAGATTTATCAGACGATGAAATAAGAAGGCAGGGAAGAAGAACATGAGTACATCTTTGGTCTGTGGGCGGTCATCCTTAGAGAGACAGGAGAAATGATCGGTCAATGCAGTCTGCCCTTACAGGAATATAACGGCATGACGGTAAACGGAACCTTTTCGAAAAAGGTTCGATATTATGGAAACGAACGACTTCATCTGGCCTATTCGGTTGAAAATCCAGACGCCTCACTGGAAGCAGGACCTTTTTTACCATGGAACAAAGCCGATTTGAAGCCCGGGGACTTGCTGGAGCCTGACTTTCATTCTAACTATGGCGAGCGGAAGAAGGTTAGTTTTATTTATTTGACTGCGATCCTTTCGCCCCCGCCAGCTGCTGCGGGCAGTGGGCGAAGTGTTTGATTGGGAAGGCCACTCCCCGGAGGCACTGCAGACTATGCGGGATCACCTTGAAGAGCTCAAACGGCCCGGCATGGAGACGGGAATTTTGAAAACTTATCAAATAAGCGAGTAAACATTTTTTCTCAGCATTTTTGGATTAGTGACAAAAATGGTGTGGTTTTTAAAAATATGCTGAGAATAAGCAGCGATTTGCATGGGTATCGAGAGTATAATATAAAATATAATTTACATATTGCAGGCTGTTCTGAAAAAGTGCGATTGTAATGGAACATGCACGGATCATGAGCAGAGATCCACTGCTATTATCAAGCGAGCAGTATTGTTCGTTTCTTGTTGTGCTGCGCAGACGTTACGGTACTTCGTCCGATACATTTTGAATTCAATTAAATTTTTGCAAATGGGAGGTAATTGAAATGCCTAAATTTAAATTTGCTCTGGAACGAGGCGGAAAAAAGTCGTTGGTAATATTTTGCAGACAAAATTACAGAGACATGGAGATTCGGCTCGACGGGAATTTATTGGGAGCAATTACAAATTTGACGGAACTTAAAGAAGGAAAGATAATTCAACTACCCGACGGAACAAAACTGCATATACAATTAAGCAGGAGAATTTTATACCTCATGAGAAACGGAGAATATTTACCCGGCTCTCTTTTTTCATCCGCACCATCGATATACATCATTGCAGCACTGGACGTCATATTAGGGATTATAGCTATGTTTCTCCAAATTGAAATTCTTGAACATTTAGGCTTTGGAGTCATCTCCATAGCCATTGGCCTGATATTGTTTGTGCTGGGTATTTTGGTACACTACCGTTCGCTCACTGCTTTGATCCTGGCACTGATTACGCAGGGGCTCTCGGTGGGAATGCTGCTGTTTATGTTTTTTACTGGATTTTTGTCACACTACTTCAGCAGCACCCATGACTATAGGTATCTGGTCTCGTTGTTTATCACTACAGTCTATTTCACTTTTTTTATTGCGATGTTTTGGGGTATCAAAGCAATCAGAAAATTCAAAAAATTGAGAAGGAGTCAGCAATAAATCACATACCATTTTGTGCGCAGCAAGTTGCGAAAAGGCCGGGGGCGCGGCTTATAATGACAATGTCACCGGTGATCAGGAGGATACGTCATGGAGTTACCGGATACAATGCAGGAATCTCGGCTCATCCGCCCTGTGTTTTTAAGAATATACTGTCTGAATAATAATAAAATATGTCAACAATATTTGACACTTGAAATGTGGGCTCATATAATATCATTGTAATGTTCTTTGGTTTTCGATTATAGGACCATTCGGGATATAAGCTTTTACGTGTTAATTAAGAGATAAAGATTTCTTTTTTTGCTAATCAGCAGTTGATCGGGATACTGAGTATAAACCCGAATTATATCAGTTGCGTTCCTTTGTAAAGATGCAGAGGTAGTTACATGAAAACATATCTATGTAACTTGCATGCGAGAAGTAACCGCCGATATATTGGAAATAAGGCGCAGAATCTGCGTTTTTTAATCAGGCATCATTATGCAGTTCCTGCAGGTCTCGTATGTACCTGGGATGCCCGTGCCGATTATCTTTCGGGTAAAAAGGATGTTCTGCCTTTGATCAGGGCGCAGCTTTCCTCTGTCATTCAAAATAACCAGGAATACGCTGTCAGGTCTTCATCAAGTGTTGAGGATGAAAGCCAGTGTTCTTATGCAGGTCTTTTTAAAAGTATCCTTCATGTACACGGGATTGAATCCGTCTTGGAAGCTTTGCTGGAGGTATGGCAATCAACAGAGAGTCCGGAAGTCCGCGATTATTGCAGGAAAAATGGACTTGCAGTCAAGCAGATCCAAATGGCTGTCATTATTCAGGAAATGGTTCCGGCGCTTTTTTCAGGAGTTGCATTCAGCAAAAATCCCATGACAGGGCTTTCAGAAATCATTATCGAAGCAGGGACCGGAACAGGCAGTCAGCTGAACAGCGAGGTGGATGCACCTCACCGATGGATCAGCAAGTGGGGGAAATGGCTGGAAAAACCGGATTCATCGGGTATTCCCGAAGATTTGATTATTCAAGTGGTCGAAAAGACAGCTGAAATTGCAAAACGATATGGTGAAGCGGTAGATCTGGAATGGGCCTATGACGGAAGTCAGCTTTATTTTCTTCAGATTCGCAGGATCACATGTCTGGATATTCCGGTTTATTCCAACCGGATTTCCAAAGAAATGCTGCCGGGTATCATTAAGCCTCTGGTATGGTCGGTAAATACCCGGCTGATAAATGAAAGATGGGTAAGCATCCTTTCCAGGCTGACCGGAGAATGTACAATCACTCCGGAAAGTCTGACCGGTCATTTCTATTACCGTGCTTATTTTAATATGGCGCCATTCGGGAAAGTTTTTGAACGGCTTGGCATGCCTTATGAAGCAATTGAACTGCTGCTTGGACTTGAGGCTGAAGGACCCCGTAAGCCGCATTTCCGTCCTGGAATGCGAACCATATTCCTTATACCCAGAGCGCTTGCCTTCGGTACGGGGCTGCTGTTTATCGAGGCACGGCTGGAAAAACTTCTGAAAAGAAAGAAACAGATTTATCAGGAAATAGCGTCTAAATTGTCCGGGAAAATGTCCGGCCAATTGTCGCCGAAAGAACTGCTTGATATATCTGATAAGCTTTTTAAGGAGACAAAATCTGTCGTTCAATACAATATTATCATTCCCATATTTGCCATGATGTACAATAGAATGCTGGAAAATATGCTCCGAAAAATCCATATTGATTCCCGGCTATTGGATTCTTCCGGGATACGCTCGGCAGCCGGCAAGTATAATCCTCTTCATTCCCTGGAAATTCTGCACCAGCGATACTTTGCAGACAGTCCTGTGCTTTCTGAACAGGATCAGGAGCGTTTCAACAAGGATATTCAGTCATTTCTTTTTGAGTTTGGCCATTTTAGTGACAGCGGAAATGACTTTTCGATCAAACCCTGGAGGGAGACCCCCGAACTCATAGCGAAAATGGCAGCAAATCCTGGATTATCCAGGAGTGAGACGGCGCAGACACTTCAATTCAAGGATTTTCAAATTCCGCTGTCCCGGCGTGTGCCGACGGGATTGATTTATCACCGCGCCTGTCGTTTTGCAGTACACCGTGAAGCAATCAGCTCTCTGTATACATACGGTTACGGACAATTCAGAAACTGTTTCATCGGGCTTGCCGGTCATTTGGTTGAACGCGGGCTCCTTGCGGAGCGGGAAGATATTTTCTATCTGTATATGCATGAAGTTCTTGACCTGATACAGGAAAAGGTACATCAGCCGCAGGGAGACCTTATACAGCAAAGAAAAGCTGAAATTTCCCGATATACGGACATAGTTCTTCCGGATACGATTTACGGTACCGACCCGCCACCCATAAAAAAACTGAACCGGGATGTTCTGCATGGAATAGCAACATCACTGGGATCGTATACCGGGCCGGTAAAAGTTCTGCATGGTATCGCAGAATTTGATCAGCTGTCTGACGGGGATGTTCTGATCATTCCGTATTCCGATGTCGGCTGGACGCCTTTGTTCAGTAAAGCAGGTGCCGTTATTGCTGAATCCGGAGGAATTCTTTCCCATAGTTCGATCATCGCAAGGGAGTACCACATTCCCGCGGTCGTGTCAGTGGCTGATGCCTGCCGGATACCCGACCGGACGATTGTACATGTAAATGGTTTTACCGGTGAAATCACATTGCAAAAGGATCAGACAAATGCGGCTTTGGAAAGGAGTATGGGATGAATTGGCAAATGTTATTATTGGCGCTGTTTGCGGGATATTTTGCAGGATCCATATCTTTTACGCGGCTTATTGTTCGAATCATGAAGCCTGATGAAAAACTGGATGAAATGGAAGTTCCCGTCGAAGGCACCGACCTGAAGTATAAAGTAACCACGTTCGGTGCCACTGCAGCTTCCATGAGACTCGGAGCAAAAGCCGGATGTGCAGCAGGACTTGCTGATATGGTCAAGGTGGCTGTGCCGGTATTGATTTTCCGTATTCTGTTTCCGGGTGAGTCCTATATGCTGGCAGCGGCGGTTGGGGGAATGGCCGGACACAACTGGCCAATCTTCTATAAATTCAAAGGAGGACGGGGCATTTCTGCTTATTATGGAGGCCTTTTCGTCATAGACTGGGTAGGTGCCCTGGTGACAATGATCGCAGGAATGGTTCTTGGATTTGTGATTGTAAAGGACTATTTTGTTGCATATATGGCGGGACTATGGCTTCTCCTGCCCTGGGTTTGGATGACAACGCAGCGTGTGGATTATTTGATTTATGCAGTACTGGTTAACATATTTTATATAGTGGCCATGCTTCCGGACATCAGACAGTACATGAAGATTCGGCGCGAAGTAAAAGTAGATTCCAAAATGGTATTGGAAACGAATCCGATGGGCAGGGGAATGCTTAAGATTTCCGAGTGGCTCAAGAATGTTTTTTCACATCACGATTAAACAGGAGGAAACAAAGTGAATGTTGTGGAAGTGAATGAACTTTACAAATATTACGGCAAAGCCAGAGGTATTCTTGATGTCAGCTTTGTTATTCCGCAGGGCATGATTTTTGGTTTTATTGGACCGAATGGTGCAGGAAAGTCAACAACCATCCGTATACTGCTGTCCCTTATCCATTCAAGCTCCGGACAGGCAAAGGTATTTGGCATGGACTGCAGGAGTGAGGGAAGTAAGATCCGGCAAAATATTGGTTATATCCCTGCTGATGTGAATTTTTATGATGAGATGAAAGTCATGGAATTTCTGAAGTACTCATCCCGATTTTTCCGGAAGGACTGCCGGTCCTCAATCGCAAGGCTGTGCGGGCAGCTCGATGTTGAGACAGATAAGAAAATCAGGGCTCTTTCGTCCGGTAATAAGAAAAAAGTAGCTATTGTGCAGGCCTTACTGCATGAACCAGAACTTCTTATTCTCGATGAACCGACCGCCGGCCTTGACCCATTGATGCAAAACAGATTGTATGACTTGCTCCGGGAAGAGAACCGCAAGGGAACAACCATCTTTTTTTCATCTCATGTCTTAAGCGAAGTACAGAAAATGTGTGACAGCGTAGCGATCATCAAGGAAGGCCGCATCCTCAAGGTCGAATCAGTAGATGCGCTGCGCGGCGATCAATACAAGACTATCCGGATCGAGTTCAGGAATGAGGCGGATGCGATTGCTTTTCAGATGCCGGGAATAGCAGCTGTCTCCCGCAGGGATAAACAGGTTGAGTTTATCATTGCCGGGAATATTAGTCAGGTCAACAGAACCATTGCGAAATACGATATAGAGAACATGTGGATGGATGATCCAAGTCTGGAGGATATTTTTCTTCATTTCTATGAAAAGGAGACATTGTAATATGATTATTTACGTCCGCGAACTTGCTCGAAACCGGACAGCTCTCATTATATGGACATTGACTATGGTTGTTTTCAGCATATTTCTGATGACGTTCTATCCGACAATAACAGATCAGGCTGTTCAGCTGGACAACCTGATGAAACAGTATCCTGCGGAATTGGTACAGGCTTTTAACTTTGACCGCCTGCGGATGTCCGATCCAATGGGATTTTACGGTACAGAGATGTATATATTTATTACTTTGTTCGGCAGCATATACGCCATGCTGATCTTCATCAGCGTATTGTCGAGGGAAGAAAGCGAGCGTACATCGGAATTCCTTTTGTCCCGCCCGGTCACGCGAAGCAGCGTCATAACAGCTAAAGCCCTGGCGGCATTTACGAATATCACTTTATTCAATGCCATTTTCGGCGCAAGTAATTTTATTCTTTTTGAAATATATGCAAAAGGTAAATACGATCAGAAAATCCTGCTCCTTCTGATTCTCGGTCCGTATCTCATGCACCTTTTTTTTGGATCAGTCGGTCTCCTGATATCAGTTTTTGTAATACAGGCCAGAGCTGTATATCCGATATCCATTGGTGTCGTTCTTGGCACCTATTTTCTCAGTGTGGTTTCTACCCTAAGCGATTCGGCTAAAAATCTGCGATATCTGACACCCTTCAAGTACTTTGATGCTGCTGATATTGTTACAGACCGTAAAATTTCGCTGCTGTCACTGACTGTTATCGCAGCAGTACTGGCTTCGACTGTCCTGATCACATATATTTTCTATAACCGCAAAGATATTGCTGCATAACTGTGCTGCCAATGCAGAGCAAACCGGTTAGGTCACGCTATAGACAACAGGCATGTGTTGAATAGCATGAAGTAAGTTCAAAATATCGAAAGACCAAAATCAAGCTATAAATAAAGGCTTTCTTCCCTTTCGCAAATTCATTGATAATTAGTTATGATTAGCGAAAGAAATTGATTTGGCGGATTTTTCAAAACCGTTCATATTAAAACTTCCCGCATGAATATTTCGTTCCTTCCAATCAATTAATTTGTAATCATTACAAATCACCATTGATTTTTATTCCACAAGATGTAAAATGAAAGCAGGCTATGATAAAAGAATTTTTACAAAAGTGAACAGATCCCGCCCTCGGGCATTTTCAATGGTTCGATGAATCGGTAAAAGGAGTGAATCAATATGCTTTCAGAAAAAATCACAAAGATGATCAATGATCAGATCAACAAGGAATTTTATTCTGCTTATCTGTATCTGGATTTTGCAAATTATTACAGTGCTGCCGGGCTGGCCGGTTTTTACAACTGGTTCTACGTACAGGCACAGGAAGAGCGCGACCATGCGATGCTTTTCACGAAATTTATGCTGAATAACGCAATTGCACCTGTTTTCGCTCCGATTGCGGCTCCGGACGGTAAATATGCGGATTTTAATGCGCCGCTGCTCGGGTCGCTCGAACATGAGCGCTTTATAACGGCTTCCATTTATGACATCTACGCGGAGGCAAACACCTCGCACGATTTTAAGACGACACAGTTCCTTGACTGGTTTGTGAAGGAGCAGGGAGAAGAGGAGAAGAACTCGGAGGATCTGATCCGGAAGTATGAACTGTTCGGTCAGGACAGCAAGAGTCTTTATATGCTTGACGCAGAACTCGGCACGAGGATGTATGCACCGCCGACCCTCGTCATTTAAAGAAATGGTTTCTGGCCGGCATGGTCCGGATGCGGACCTCCGCATGACCCTCATCAGGAAATAAGAAATGTATACGGCCGCCTGACCCGATCTGTTCAATTGAACAGCGTGGCAGGCGGCTTTTTCGTGATAAATTTATCGACAAACGATAAAAAGCTATTGCTTTTCGATTTAGAGTGATATATGATTGCCTCATAAATCAATTGAAGGGCAGGTTTACCATATGCGCATTATCGGAAAAGTCAGTTTATCGTTCTGTGTCCGCCTTCTGACAGATGCATTGCTTGCCGCCAATGTCGGCACTCTTATATTTCTACCCTCGGTCCTTTCTTATATGTATGATCTGCTGGCAGAGTCTTACCTGAACATGGAGGATGTATCCTTCCTGCTTCCTTTCCTGTATGTATGCGGGACACTGACGTTGGCAGTCCTCGTCCTCGGGCACATGATCCTGCGCACACTCGAAAAGGGCCAGCCGTTTGACAAGAAAAATCCCGTGTATTTCCGCCTCCTTGCCATTGTGTCCCTGATGCTGTCGGCAGCTTTTTTTATTAAAGTCGCCTTATACGGCACAATCCTCACGATCTTCTGCGCGGACCTTTTCCTGATCTTTGCTCTTCTTTCCCTGATCATGTCCGAGATATTCCGACAGGCGAGCGTTATCTGGGAAGAACATCAGCTTACGATCTGAAAGGAGTGTCCAAATGCCAATAATCATTCGTCTCGATGTTGTGATGGCACAGCGGAAAATGAGCCTTTCCGAGCTCGCGGAAAAAGTCGACCTTACGCTTGCCAATCTGTCCGTTCTCAAAAACGACCATGCGAAAGCAATCCGTTTTTCGACACTTGAAGCCATCTGCAAGGCCCTTGGCTGCCAGCCGGGGGATCTGATGGAGTATGTTCCTGATGATGAAGGAGGGAAAATATCATGAAGTTTACACGCGCATTCATTGCCGCCGTTATCGGCGCCGGCACACTGGTTGAATTCCTGCTGTGGGGCGGGGACGGTATCGGTTTTACTCTCTTGTTTCTTATTTTACTTGCCGCCTACTATATCGCCTGCGGCACGCCCAAAGGAAGCAGGAGGCACATCCTGGAACACGCCGCACTGGCGGTCATGATTGCCGGCCTTGCGCTGAGCTATACCTTCTTGGGGAATGAGCCGCTCAGAATCATCAATTTTCCCGCGCTTGTTTTCCTGATGGGACTTCTTTTCCTGCATGGGACAATTGGGGAGCAGCTTGCCTGGGACCAGCCCCTTTTTGCGCTTGAAGTGCTGGCCGGATATTTCGTGCGGCCGTTTATTTGTCTCGGGAAACCATGGAGCGAGTTTGCACAAATCCGGAAAGACAGGCGCGCCGGCAAGACTGACCCTGCGCAGGCGGCTGCCGGACGGCGCATTCTTATGCAGATCGGGCTTGCAGTTCTTGTTTCCGTCCCGCTGCTGCTGGTCCTTGCGGTTCTGCTTGCCAGTTCGGATGCGGTTTTCGGAAATCTGCTTGCGCCGATTGTCGACGCATTCCAAAAGATACAGCTGAGTACGCTGGCGGGAAAGATCATCGTCGGTGCGGTTCTTCTTCCGTTTACCGCAAGCGCCGTGTTTAGTTACCGTGACAGGGTGATGTGCACAGGGAAAAACGCAGCGGCGGGGACCGGCGCGGCTTCAGGAGCGGATACGAAGAGAGACGCCGGAACGGCTGAAGCGAAGGAAAAATTTCGATTTGTACCGCCTGCCTTTTCCATAACGATCCTTGTTCTGGTGAATCTTCTGTACCTTCTGTATGCCGGTGTCCAGTTCATTTATCTGTTTGGGGCATGGAACGGGAACCTGCCGGACGGACTGACATACGCGGAATATGCGCGGAACGGTTTCTTTGAACTTGCTTTTGTATCGTTCATCAATGCCGCCATGCTTCTTTGCAGCATCCGGCTGACACGCAGGGAGGGCAAAGCAGGACTTGTTGTCCGCTGTCTTTCGATTCTCCTTCTGCTTCTTGCGGGCGTGCAGATGATATCTGCCTTCCTGCGCATGAATCTTTATATCCGCGCATACGGACTGACGCAGCTGCGGTATTTTGTCATTGCGTTTATGATCCTGATGGCTCTGAACTTCGTTTTTCTCCTGCTGCGGGAATTTTTACCTGCCTTCCCGCTTTTCCGGAGCATGGTTCTGGCCGGCGCCGCGGCGCTCTTCATGCTGAACTATTCCATGCCGGACGCGCGGATCGCACAGTATAATGTGGATCATTACCTTTCGGGGGAATTGTCTTCTCTCGATATCGAATATATCCGGAATGACCTTTCTGCAGATGCACAGGTCATTCTTTACCGGAACGCGGACGCGATTACAAAGAAGGACGCAAATCTGGGGATACACGTACCTGACAGTTCGGATCTGAGGAGCCGGTACGAGGATTATAAGGACGAGAGCTGGAAAAACTTTAATTTGAGTCAGGAGCGGCTGGCCGTATACCAAGGGTAAGAAGTGCTTCCGCGGCGCCTGCAGCTGCCGGCACAAGCCGGTACAGGGTCTCGCGGGCACGGACTGTCGTATTCGGATCCGCAAGGATATCCACGGCCGCAGGGATCAGAAAATCTTTTTCGAATTTCCGCAGACGGGGTCTGTCTTCCAACAGACGCGACCGGAATTCGCTGTGAGAAGCTTTCTGCCGGAGAAGCGTATATTTTTGGCTGTCTGTCATGAACTTTTCCGCAACGGCGCTTTGCAGCTTTTCGGGAGTGTAGACGCGGTAAGGATCAGCCCCGTACTGCTGCCCTGCGGTCTCAAGCCCGTCAAGTACACTCTGCCCGTATTTTTTAACGAATCGGGCGGAGCTTCGGACGGAAAGATAAAAATGGCGGCCCGTAAGCCTGCCGAAAGCGCGGTATGTATCCAGCATGCCTCTGCGGAGACTCATCTGCAAAACTTTCGGCGACATGTCAAACAATCCGCCGAGCGGGGTCTGCGGCTTGATCGTAATGATATCGGCATCCCCTGATTTTGTGCCCCGGACAATGCCGACACCGCCGATATCCACCAGGATAAGGTGCTTATAGCCCCTGCTCAGAAGCATATCCGCAGGCATATTGTTATACACGCCGCCGTCTATAAACTTCTGTCCGTCAATCTCCACGGATTTAAAAACCGGGAAACATGCGCTGGCCATAATATAGTCGAGTAATAGGCCGTCAGGCATATCATTTTTGAATATCTCCACCGGCTTCTGGCTCGTAATATCAAAGGATACAACGCCGAAATCGATCGAAGAGGCGCGGACCTTATCTTCATCTATGTATTTTTTCAGCAGTTCCCGGACAGGCTCCATATCCAGACCCTTCTGGCGGAACATGCTGTGCAGGAGCTGGCTGATATTGCGGACATCAAAAAGATTGTCAGGAGCGGCAAGCGCATCTTCCATGGATATGACGTCGCGGAGATTCAGCCCGCGCCAGGCTTTCAGTGCAAGGGGCAGGTCGCCCTGTGCATACAGTGCGCCGTTTATGGCCCCGATGGAAGTACCGGTTACGGCACCTATATGAATATTCATTTTATCGAATGCCTTCCAGACTCCGAGCTGATATGCGCCTTTTGCGCCGCCGCCTGCAAAGACAAGGCCGTATGTTATTGAATCCGGCATGGGATCACCTCCGCATGATTGAATGGGAAAATATCTTACTTATCCTATCACGTCCGACCGAAAATAAAAAAACCCGGACGAAAAACTCCCGGGAAGCATTAGTATGGAAATATTTGGCTTTTTACTCGAGAAAGCACACTCGGTTATTACATAACCGAGTGAGTTCTCGAGTTGGAATTATGGTTTTGGAGAACACAAAAACGGTACGAAACCGCTCTTCATGTAGATAATAAGGCAGTTGCCGAATTAATGCTAGGCTGAATTTTTTTCACCCCGATTCATAAAAGTAACAAGTGCATAGCTTTTGCGCATTATTTGGACGCCCGAGCCGGGGAAAAATTTTCCTAACAAGCATAAACAGGCTATAATAAAAAAAGAATCTAAGATCCGGGGAGAATCTTTCCATATTCTGCAATTTACAGGGACATCGATATGTATGACAGGAGGAGCATGTAATGAACTATTCGTATTTTGCCGTAACCAAAGAGGGGCAGGAACTGGCGTCGCGGCTGCAGAAGCAATTCGAGGGGGAGCTTCAGCCTATTTCCGGGGTGCGGGCTTCGTTTGCGAAAAATGACGTTCTTGTCTTTATTATGGCTGCGGGCATCGTCGTGCGCCTGCTTGCACCGCTTATTGAATCAAAGGCAACAGATCCGGCTGTTCTCGTGATTGACCAGCAGGGAAAGTTCGTCGTACCGGTTCTGTCCGGGCATCTTGGCAGCGCCAATGAAAATGCAGCCGAAATAGCCCGTTTCCTGGGTGCGCAGGAGGTTATCACGACGGCGACGGATATGTGCCAGGTGCTGTCGTTTGAAGAAGTAGCGAAGCGGAACGGCCTCCTGATTGAGAATGCGCCTGCGCTGAAAAAGGTGAGCTCGCTTCTGCTGCAGGGTGCCAGCGTGGAACTGCATACAGACCAGGAGGTTGAATGGGAAAGCCTCGAAGTAGACAGAAATTCGCTGCATATCCTGCATTATGAACCGGAAGACGAGCGCTCGATTCTGAAGGGATACCAGATGTGCGCAAAAGAAGAGACCCCGGCCATCTTCCTTACCGCCAGGGCGCTTCCGGTGCGGGAAGACGGCACTTACCCGCCGAATATCCTGATTCTGTGTCCGCGCGATATTGTCGTGGGCATCGGATGCCGGTCGCGCGTAAATGATGAATATGCATATCAGGCGCTGAAAAGTTCGCTCAAAAAACAGAATATTCCGGAGAGGGCACTGTGCAGGCTCGCGACAATTCCGCTGAAAGCGGAAGAACCGGCGATCCTGTCCCTGTCTGAACGGATAGGCATTCCGCTTGAACAGGTAGAAATGGATGAAATCCGCAAAGTGGAATATCTTTTCAAACAGGCGCCTTTTACGCAGAAGGCGGCTGTCGGGATTGACAATATCAGCGCACCCTGTGCGTACCTTGCGTCCGGCAAGGGACGGATGCTTATGGTCCGCACGACATTTCCCGGCGGCGTAACGCTGGCGATTGCGCAGGAGAAACGGACGGTTCTGCTGTAAACTTGCATGCGGCGCTTCCGCGCCGCTTTTTTACTTCGTTATCATCACGGCAGCATACGTGCTGAGGGGAAAGAGGTATTGCATATGACACTTTTCGAAAATGATTTAAATGCAGGACATATCGAAGAGACATGCAGGCTGTGGCACGCAGACGATGACGTGATTGAAATCGACCTCCCCGCACGGCCGAGAAGGCTTCGGCGGACAGAGGAAATCCGGGCTATGGTCCGCGAATATTCGCTGCATGCGGAGAGCCTCATCTACCCGATTTTTGTCAGCGAATATGAAGGGGAGAAGCATCCTGTCGAGTCAATGCCCGGTATTTTCCGGCATACCCTGCAGTCGCTTTCTGCGCATCTTGCGGAAGTGCATGAAAGCGGCGTCCGTTCGGTCCTCTTTTTCGGCATTCCGGACGAGAAGGATGAACTTGCCACCCATGCCCTGCATGATCAGGGGATTGTACAGAAGGCGGTTGCCCTGACAAAAAGCCTTTTTCCCGACATGGCAGTGCATGCCGACATCTGCCTCTGCGGGTATACGACACACGGGCAGTGCGGCGTGATGCGCGGCTCGGAGGTTGACAATGATTCGACGCTCCCCCTCCTGGGGGAGATGGCCGTATCCTGCGCAGTTGCAGGTGCGGACGGACTGGCTCCGTCGGGCATGCTCGACGGAAGCGTCGGATACATCCGCAGAGCCCTTGATAAAGCAGGTTTTTCGGAACGCCTGATCCTGGCATACAGTCTCAAATATACATCTGCTTTCTGCAGGCCTTTCGATGAGGCTGCAGGCATTACGCCCCTGCCCGACGAACGGAAAAGCTGCCAGATGGATTTTGCCAACAAGCGCGACGGCATGAGGGAGGCAGACCTTGCCGTCAGGGAGGGCGCCGATATACTTGTTGTCAAACCGGCATCCTCGTATCTGGACCTTGTTTCCGCCATCCATGACAAGACATGTATCCCGGTTGCGGCCTATCAGGCCAGCGGCGAATACGCAATGATAAAAGCCGCGGCATCCGCCGGTTTTATTAACGAAAAAGACGCGGTCCTTGAGACTCTGACGTGCATGAGAAGGGCCGGCGCACAGCTTCTGATCACCTATTTTGCGCCTCAGGCAGCACGCTGGATCCGTGCCTCGGACGGATATTCCTCATAAAAAACGCGGCGCCGTACCGATGCTTTCATATAACAAAGCAAAAACAGTTTTAACCTAATAGTTTATCGAATTATTCGATAATGTTTACTTAATTGCAGGCGTTTGGTATGATATACCTGTAATTAGGGGGGGTGCGTATGGATAAAATCGATCGTGAAATTCTGCGCTTATTGAACAACAACGGACGAGCCACTGCTTCGGAAATCAGCAGGGGCGTGCATCTGTCCATTCCGGCTGTGGCTGAGCGGATCCGCAAAATGGATGACGCCGGCACTATCGAAAATTATACCGTGAAAATCAACCGGGAAAAGGCGGAATGGAATATCCTGGCTTTCATTCACGTCAGTGTGGACGATACAGAAAATATAGCGAACTTCCGGGAGGAAATTGCCGGCTTTCCGTGTGTGCTTGAATGCCATCACGTTGCAGGTACATATGATTATCTTCTGAAGGTTCTGACCGAGAATATGGCGGCGCTGGATTTCTTCCTGTCCAGCTCCCTGAAAAAGATACAGGGAGTATCCAGCACGAATACGACAATTGTGCTTTCCACCATAAAAGAGACTCTCAATCCGTTTTAATGATTGACTTCTCTAAGAGAGGAGGTCATAGGGTATGTTTCGCAGAGGATTTAAACTCGGCATGATTTTGCAGCTTCTCGTTGGTCCGATATCCCTGCTTGTTTTCCAGACAGCAGGTACAGGCGGGCTCCCTATGGCTTTGGTCGTAGTCCTCGCCGTCGCGATTGTGGATGCTGCTTTCCTTGCAATAGCCGGTGCGGGTGCGGTTCACTTTCTGAAGAAGGAAAAGGTCCAGAGAATTTTTAAATTCATCAGCTGTATGGTTCTGGTCCTATTCGGAATCAATACGATCCTTGGTGCCTTTGACATAAATGTCCTGCCGGAAATCCGCATGTTTTCCCAGATAAGCACAGGGAATTATTTCCTGAAGGGTCTTCTGCTGTCGCTGTCAAATCCGATGAGCATTCTTTTTTGGAACAGCATTATGACGGCGGAAGCATCCCGGCAGAAAATGACTGGGCATTATGTGATCCGCTTCGGCGCAGGATGTGTCTTTTCAACGGTTGTATTTCTCAGCGCGCTTGCAGTGGCCGGCAGTCTGGTGAACCGCCTGCTTCCGGAAATCGTAATGAGCGTCCTGGATGTCCTGATCGGGCTGGCCATGATTGTATACGGCATCATCCTTCTGGCAAAAAAGAAAGCCAGGGAGCTTGCCGACTGTCCGAAATGAACGGAAGGACAGGTGATCCCCGAATAGAACTCCGGCACGGAACGGTTCCGGCTGTTCCTGAAAAATCAAAGACAAGAGGCGCCCCGATGCGGGGCGCCTCTGTATTTTTACATCTGTTATGCTGATCCGCGGCGTCTTCTTATTTTTCCCAGAGGGGGGTAATGCCGATCGGCTCCGATTTAGGGGAGTCAAAGATCCGGACCATCAGCGGGCTTCCGTCTTCTTCGGACATTTTTTCGTCGAGTTCCTTGAGTTCTGCTTCATACTTGTCATACCTGTCGAGATACTTCCGGGCCTTTTTGGGGGACAGGAGACGGCAGATAACCTGCGCCGGTGTTATGAACTCAACTTTTACGACGGTATCTGTGTCGAAATATCCGTACAGGCGGCCTGCGCTCATTGTGCCCCTGACGACGGATGCGGGACTGTTTGCGACATAACCGACAGTGCCCACATAAGGCAGATGAGCTACGATTGCTTCCGCATCGTAAGCGTTCTCCGGTTCTTTTTTCAGGTAAATGATCTGCCCTTCCTCAAAGGGGATAAGACCGTAATATTTTGAAAAACCGGTGACAGTGAGATGGGCTTTGGCCATAATCAAGCACCTCCTTTAAGATTACCTTCAAGATGCCTATACGATACCAAAAAAGAAAAAGAATGTACATCCGAAACAAAAAAAGGTTTGTGAACGAATTCAGGTTTATCTGGTGCAAAGCCGCTAGAAAATATTGATTGAAAAATCAAAAATATCTAATAAAATGTAAATATGGGTTTTATCAAACGGCGATTTGTATGCGATACCGGAATTTTCAAAGGTATCTGAATGAACCTTTTGAAATATTTTTTTAAGCATATTATAGATATCTTTACAATTATCTATAAGCAAAGTATAGTATATAAATACAATCAAATAAGACCTTACATGATTGCATTTATCATTTGCTGCGCATCGTGACGGCGGAACCGATACGGGCAGGGACAGCCCGCTGCGTTGCTTTAATGCCGCGGACCGACATGAAATTTATCCGGTTATTATTTTAAAAATATCGAAAATTCTGCAACGTTTGATGCATTTGATACGTCTAATTTATAGCAGTGCTATTCCGGAACAATGACGGTGCATAAAAAGAAAGAGGTAAAGACATGAAGCAGGTTGAAAAAAAGTCAGGTTCAAGGGCCTCCGGTATCCTCCGCAAAAGAATACAGCAGTGCATCAGTGTCGGGGTTTGCCTCGCATTAGGCCTTTCTGCAGCCGGCTGCGGCGGTAAATCCGGCAAAGCGGCCGAGACGATTGCCGCGGACAGCGTGTTTTATTCGGCGAAGGATCTTGATTTTTATCAAACCGGAGCAGATGAGAGCTGCTATGTCATGTCTATGACAGCCTGCAATGACAAAATTGCAGTTCTCATTAATGTCACAAGCAACAATAACTGGGTATATGAAGGAACGGCTGAAGCGAAAACAGCTGCGGCCGAGACAGCTGCGGCCGAGACAGCTGCGGCCGAGACCACAGCCGCAGCGGAGGAGACCGTTCCGGAGGAGACCGTTCCGGAGGAGACCGCTGCAGGAGAAACGACCGCTGAAGAACCGATTATCGTAGACGGTGTCGATATTTCCGACAAAGAAGGTCTGGGTACGGATAATTCAACCTATGTGAGCAAATATTATGTACTTATGTATGACAAGACAGGGGCACTTACGGCTACGATCAATGTCGGCGCTGATTTCGACGCAAACACATACCTGATGAATATTGCCGTTGATGCAGACGGAAACCTCTCCGCGCTTGTACAGAAGTATGACGAGGTGACATTTGAATCAAGCAATTTCCTGTATTCTTTTGATGCTGACGGCCAGATAAGCGGCGATCCTGTGAAGCTTACTTTCCAGGATGCGACATTCTATCCGAGCACTATGCGTGCCGGGTCTGACGGGACTGTGTATTTCGGCGGCTATAACTCCGTAGGCGCGTCCATTGTGGCCCTTGACAGCAGCGGAAAGCAGCTGTTTGCAATATCCGATACGGGCCTGCAGGGCAACTTGTACCAGATCGGTGACAAGATGTACGTCGACGGCTACGACCAGAAGAACTATAAATATCAATTCTTCGAAATCGATAAGGCAACCGGCAAGCTTGGCAGTGCAATCGACATGTCAAAAATGAATTCAGACGGTTCCGGTGTCATTTATGCAGGTACGGACGGCATCTATTCAAGTGATGCGTATGGTGTCAATACCCTTGATATTGAAAAAAATGAGAAGACGCAGATCCTTAAATGGAAAGATACGGATATTAAGACTGACATGAACGGCAGCCGCCAGGTGGCTGTCCTGTCCGCCGATACGATTCTCATGATCCAGACCGCATACTCCTACACGGACGGATCTGCAACAACAACAGCATCCCTGCTGACACGCCAGTCTTCCAACCCGAATGCCGGTAAAGAGATCATCACAATTGCGGGTGTGGGTATTATTTACGATTCCAGTCTTCTGTCCGCAGTCTATAATTTCAATAAGACGAGTACGGAGTACCGCATTGAGATCCGCGACTATGCAGAAGGTGTCGATTATTCCTCTGCTGAGACGCAGGAAGATTACATGAAGATCTACAATGCGATGATCAGCTCTATGAATCTCGAGATTCTCAACGGGGAAGGCCCGGACATTCTGTACGGAAGTTATAACAGTTTTTCAACATATGAAGATAAGGGACTCTTTGTGGACCTGTATACACTGATGGATAAAGACAAAAGTTTCAAAAAAGATGATTATCTTCCGAGTGTATTTAAAATGTGTGAAAATGACGGACATCTTTACAAGATGGGCATCGGGTTCTATATCAACGGGCTTATGGGTGCGAAATCCGTGATCGGAGACCGCACGGGCTGGACCGTGGACGAGTTCAATGAGATGGTCAATTCGCTGCCAAGCGGAATGAAACCGCTGTCAGGCAACGGCTACACGCAGTCAAGTCTGCTTACGTATTCGCTGTCGGCATGCATGGACACATTTATCCATTCAGAGGATATTAATTTTGATTCGGATGAGTTCTGCCAGCTTCTCGATTATGCCAAGACATACGGTTCGGACGATGATGCAACGGATGACGGCGGCAATTATGTCGATGAATCGGAATTGATCAAGAACCACGAACTTGCCCTTATGCAGTGTTGGATCGGAGATCCGTCATCTTATTATCAGATGGCCCAGATATTCGGCGAGCCTGTTTCCGTCACCGGTTTTCCGACCCCGGATAAGAGCGGGCCTCTGTGCACGATGAACAGCATGTTTGCTATTTCTTCTTCTTCTGCGAATATTGATGCGTGCTGGGAATTCTCGAAGATCTTCCTGTCAGAGGACGTGCAGGGCTCTGACAATTACAGCTGGCAGATACCTGTGCTGAAGACAGCTTTTGAGGCACAAATTGATAAGGCCATGAACCCTGATCAAAATTCAGCTATTGTATATAAAGGCGATGGGAGCACCGTCCAGGCCATGACCGAGGAAGAAGCCCAGAACTACCGTGATCTCGTCAACAGCCTTGACACCATATCCGATACGGATTCTGAGGTCATGGCCGTCATCACGGAGGAAGTGCCGGCATACTTCAATGACCAGAAGGCGGATAAGGACGTAGCTTCACTGATTCAGAACCGTGTAGAGACGATCATAAAAGAAAGAGGATAAACCGTTCTTTTATCTGTAGATTTGACAGAGGAGGGCCGGGCGGCAGCAAGCCGCCTGCCCTTCTTAATAAGAAATTTGCGGGGACCGGTCGAATATTGGTATGACAGCTACTGCTGGCAGCACAGATGAAGAAAGGCCGATAGCATGACAAAACAGGGAAACAGGCCCCTGAGTGTTCAGGAACGACGAAAACGAGGGGCAGGACACAGGAGAAGAAGAGAGTTGTTCGTCTATTCCGGATACCTGGCACCGAGTTTTGCCGGTGTTCTGGTGTTTTTTATTGTTCCACTTGCCATGATTGTGTATTACTCCCTCCAAAGAAGCGTGACCAACAGTGAATTTGTCGGACTGGATAATTACAGAAAAGTACTGGGCAACGGAGCTTTTATCCTGGCTGCAAAAAATACATTTCTGTTCTCCGGCCTCGCGGTTCCGCTGGCTGTCCTGCTGGCCCTTTTGCTCGCGCTGCTGCTCAATACGCAGGTACCGGGAAGAAGCTGGTTCCGTAGTGCCCTTCTGAATCCCATGATGGTGCCCGTCGCATCCATTGTGCTTATCTGGCAGGTATTTTTCAGCTTTAACGGATCGCTGAATTCTTACCTCAGCGGATTCGGAATTGACAAGATCGACTGGATGAAGTCGGATTGGAGCCGCTTTGTCATCCTGCTGTTATTCCTCTGGAAAAATCTGGGCTATAACATGGTCCTTTTCCTCAGTGCCCTCAACAATGTCCCGGAAGAACTCCTGGATTCCGCCAAAATCGACGGCGCAGGAAGCGTGAAGCGGTTTCTCCATGTCAGTCTTGTATATCTGTACCCGACAATCTTTTTTGTAGGGATTATGTCGCTGATCAATTCCTTCAAAATATTCCGGGAAGTATACCTTTTGACCGGTTCGCATCCGTATGACGCACTTTACCTGCTCCAGCATTTTATGAATAATGCATTTCAGGCACTCAATTATCAGAAGCTGTTTGCCGCGGCTATTATTATGTGTATTGCGATGATCATTATCGTCGGAGGCCTGTTCCTGGCAGAAGACAAGCTTGGCGGGGAGGTCGAGGAATAAAATGAGAAAGCATTTTCCGCATCAGATTCCCGATGAATCCCATATGAACCATGACGGAAATACAGACGATGCCGTGCAGCCGGAAGTGCGCGCTGCAGACCCGGAAGCATATGACCGGCAGGAACCGGACGAAATCCGGGAAGCACAGGAAACACAGGCGCAGAGACCTCAGGAAATACAGGACGCTCAGGAAGTACAGGAGGCTCAGGAAGTACAGGAACCGCAGGAAGCAGGGGAAATTCACAATACCGCCGAACTGCAGGAGTCCGTGCAAACCGAGGAGGAGCCGGGGAAAGAGGATTCCGGCGAGACTCCCGACAGTGAGGGGTATGCAGTCCCTGATTTTGCGGCACAGCAGAAAATCAGCATGAATCCTTTCCGTACAATGTCGCGAAAGAGAATCACGCACGGCATCACCATGACGTTATTCTTCCTGATCGCAAGCATGACAGCGGTCGTTTCGCTGATGCCGATTGTCCTTACGATATTGAATTCTTTTATGTCAACAGGCGAGATCGTTACAAATTACAGTGCAATCTTCAGCAGTCTTGCCGGCGGCAATTCTGAAATCAAGACATACCTGGCAACAGAAGCACACCTCAAACTCATTCCTGACATGGTAAGTTTTGACCAGTATGCTACGGTTCTCCTGAAGAGCCCGATGTATCTTCTTAAGTTCTGGAATTCCGTAAAACTGGTTGTGCCGATCGTCATTTTTCAGATGGCGGTGGGATCCCTTGCCGCTTACAGTTTTGCCAGATATAAGAGAAAACGCATGTCTGTCCTTTTCTTCTCCTATATCATCCTTATGCTTATGCCATTTCAGGTGACGCTTGTTCCCAACTACCTTGTTGCAGAACGCCTCGGTATTCTGAACACACCGCAGGCGATCATTCTTCCGGGCATTTTTTCGACTTTCAGCGTCTTCCTGATCAGCAAATACATGAGACAGATTCCATCCTCATACATTGAGGCGGCAAAGCTGGACGGTGCCGGCGAATGGCACATTTTCACACGGATTTGTATGCCGATGTGCAAAAGTGCGGTGTATGCCATGGGAATTCTTCTGTTCATCGATTACTGGAACATGGTTGAGCAGCCGTTGATCTTGCTTACCGATCCGGAAAAACAGCCGCTTTCGGTGTTCCTCTCGGAGATAAACAGCGGGGAGGTGGGAATCGCTTTTGCGGCCTCGTTCATCTTTATGATTCCTCCGCTTTTAATATTCCTGAACGGCGAACAGTACCTCATCGAGGGGATATCCAAATCCGGACTCAAATAGATTCTGCTTTTTCCGCGCCGCGGGGAAGCGGCGATTATATAAAACAGATCTGCTGACATATAAGGAGGATGAACATGAAAGAGATGAAAGCATTTCCAAACAGAAAGTGGGTCATAAAGGCCGCAGTCGGATTCCTTGCCGTTATGCTGCTGCTCACCTTTTTCTCAAATACGATCATGAATTATTCCCTTCCGCAGGTGACGCTGGTGTATGCGTCGTGGGGAACGATGTCTTCGTCCATCACCGGCACGGGGACAGTGGAGGCTTTCACCCAGGCAAAAGTAACGGCTGCGGGCACAAGAAAAATAGACACCGTCAATTTCGGCGTCAATGAAGACGTAGTAAAAGGCGATATCATAGCAACTCTTGTCCCGGCAACGGAAGAGGAGAAGGAAGAACTGAAAACGGCGCAGGCTGCGCTTGACGCTCTTCTGCAGCAAAAAGTGATCTCCGATCTGCAGAAGCCGGTTTATGACTATACTTCATTTGAACAGTCTATTTCCGATGCGCAGGAAGTGCTGAACGAAGCAAAGACGAATCTCGCGGCGGCGCAGGGAAAAGATGCAGCCGTAAACGCGGCGCAGTCCGAGGTCAATTCGATACAAAGCCAGATAGACAGGATTAATAACGATCTCCTCGTACTGAATACGGAAAATACCGCCAAGGCACAGACGGTCGGGGATGCACAGGATAATCTGAATTCCGCACAGATCGCGCTCGATGCCAAAATTGCAGCAGGAGAGGACTACACAGCTGAACAGGAAGCAGTCAGGCAGGCGCAGACTGCCCTTGATCAGGCAAATGCGGACCTTGCTCCTGTAACAAAGGCGATTTCCGACAAGAATGCCGCGCTTGTTTCTGCACAGAAGTCGCTTGATGCAGCAAATGTAAAGCTCTCGACGGCACAGGCGCTTCCTTCCGTAAAGGACGCGGAAGCCTCCCTCAAAGGTGCGCAGAGATCCTATGACGCAGCCGTCAAATCCCTTGCCGACCAGAAGAAAGCGGATGGTATCGCGCAGCAGATTGACGCTATGACGGAAAAAGATAAACAGAAGGAAATCGCCGACGCGCAGAAAAAAGTTGACGACCTTACGGCGCTTGCCGGAGAGGCCGCCGTTACAGCTCCGGCGGACGGCAGGATTTCCTCGATAAACATATCAAACGGATCGGAAACAACAAAGGGTGATATTCTGGTCGTTGTTGATGTGACAGCAGACGGATATAAGGTTCCCATTACATTTACGAGCGCGCAGACAAGTCAGATGCAGGTTGGCATGGGCGCCCGCCTGGATTACGGAACAGAAGAGGATGCGGTGATCGTTTCCATCAAACCCGACGGCACCGACCCGAGAAACAAGAAAATCGTTACGTTCAAACTGAACGATCCGAATAACTGGTACTGGTTTGCAACCGGCCAGTCGGTAACCCTTTCCCTGAACAACAGAAGCCAGGACTATACGTGTGTCGTGCCGCTGAGCGCCGTCCATGAGGAAAGCGGCGAGACGTTTGTATATACGGTAAAGACGAAGAGCAGTCCTCTTGGGGACCGGTATATTGCCGTGAAAGTTCCGGTTACGATTCTGGCTAAGGATGACACGAATGCAGCGCTTGACCCTGCGGCTTTGGGTGAATATTCAGCATCCGTCATTACGGAAACAAATGACAAATCATTCAAATCCGGAGACCAGGTGCGTCTCGCCGAGAGCTGACAGGAGGCATCTTAGTGGATATCAGCAAAGACAGAATAAAGCGATTCTTTCGAACCGGCTGGATCAATCACTGCCGGAGGACGCGCATATTCCTTACGGCAATGCCGTATGTTTTACTGGCGGCCGGTGTCGGCGTCTGTATCCTTTCGGGGATACGGGTCCGGCAGATCAGTGATTCCCAGAAGGCGCAGATCGCGGGCGAACTCTGGGCAGGCGAATCCGGTATCCGTTACCGGCAGATCAGCTGCTTTGCAAAGGGGCAGCCGCAGGGTAACGGAAGCCCGGATCTGTATCTGTCATCTGCGATCAGCCTGAATAAGGAGGATATTGCAAATATCCGTACGAATATCGATGCGGTCGTCCGGGCAGCCTCCGAAAAAAATTCCGGGAAGAGCGGAAGTTCATCCGATGATACAGGAAGCGGCGGGGATACCAGACTTTGGATTGATGCTTATTCCGCCGAAGCGGACTGCACGGTTATCCGGGAAGCTACCGACCTGAAAGCAGCCGATTCCGCACAGGTTACGCTTACAGGCGTATCGGGCGACTATTATCTGATTCATCCGCTGCAGGTCCTTCACGGAGCTTTCCTGTCGGATGATTCGCTGGACACACAGAAAATCGTACTCGATAAGGAACTGGCGTTTAAGCTTTTTGGCTCATATGATATAGTCGGTTCCCATGTAACGATTAACCAGCGGTCATATACGGTTATCGGGGTCGTGGAACACGGCGGCACAAAGATTGACAGAAAGACATCAGGGGATCTGCTGCATGCATATGTTCCTTTTGATGAACTTGTCTATCTGTCTTCCGGTTCCGCTGCTTCTTCGGACCTCGCCGCAATCGGCGATACATCCGGTACGGCTGACCTTGCGAAGGATACGGCCGGGGGCACCGGGGATGCGGGGAACGCCGGGGACAGCTCCGTGCTGGCAGTCAGCTGTTATGAAGTTGTCCTTCCGAACAGGATCGAAGGGATCGCGATGCAGAACCTTGTGAGTGCCATGGAAACGGCCGGGAAGTCGGAGAAGTACTACCTTTTCGTAGACAATACAGACCGGTTTTCTTTCCTCAGGCTGTATGATACCCTTTTCCCGATCGGGGATACGGCTGCGGAACGCATGCAGTATAAGCTCCCGTTCTGGGAATTATCCGCGGAAACGGCCGAATCCGTATCCATTTTCTGGTGGGTGCTTTTCCTGGCCGGTGCAGGTACGGTGATTACATCGCTTCTTGCGGTTTATGCCGCCTTCGGAAAGAGAAAGGCAGAGGGTCAATGAATTTTGCGGGACAGGTTCACCTGTATTACGGAGACGGACAGGGGAAAACATCAGCGGCCGTAGGACTTGCCGTGCGGGCATTTGGTGCGGGCTTTGACGTGCTTCTTGTCCAGTTCTTGAAAGACGGGCATTCGCCGGAGATGGATGTGCTTCGGGACAGGATCGGAATACCGGTCCTTGCGGAGCAATGCACGCGGCACATGTCTTTTTGCATGACGGAAGAAGAGAAAGAGCAGACGCGCGCGTGCCATGAACATATCTGGCAGGCAGCCATGGACTGGGCCTGCCATAAAGGTGCACCCGCAGGTTCGTCCGGCTGCACGGAATTCCCCGCAGGGCGGCTGCTGATTCTTGACGAAATACTCGGAGCGGTCGAGGCGGGGCTTTTCCCGGAAAGTCACGTGTTTGCTTTTCTGGACAGCCGGCCGGCAGACCTGGAGGTTGTACTTACCGGACGCAATCCGTCACCCGGGATGCTGGACAGAGCATCTTACCTGTCAAAAATTACATGTGTGTCACACCCGTATGACAGGGGTATTCAAGCCCGCAAAGGCATAGAATTCTAAGTCCTGCCGCCGGAAAAATCTTCCGGAATGCCTTACCCGGTACGTAATGCACTTTATGTACTATACAGTAATATATTCAAATTGATATTTCTGTTGACAGTCAAAAATATTTTATATATACTTAATTAAAATTAAACCGCAGGAACTGCCGTACGGTTTAGTAATAATCGATGACGACAGATTTGCCGGTAGATTCCAGCAGCTCTTTCAGTTCATTGACAAGCCGCAGTTTCATATTCCGCTCGAATGGAAGACTCGGGTCACTGTAAGCCGGATTTGCTGCCTGACCGAAGAATATATGGATCTGCGTACATTCGTTCATTAACAATTTGGCCAGAGCGGCAGCCCCATCCTGCCGCTTATCGTTGAAGCCTGTAGCTCCCCCTACAGGCTTCTTCTCGTTTTCAAACGGGGAACCGGCGTGGAGGGAGAGGTCCCATTTCATGTATTCGATTGCTGTGCCGAGGGTTACGATTCCCTCCGTCACAAGATCTATGCCTTTCATGCCGGAGGTAGGCGGTACCCCCTGCGCAGGCTTTTCGATTCCCATATCCAGTTTTTTGCCGGTAATCCGGCTGACAATCTGCGCGGTTGTTCCTCCGCAGATGATTTTTTTGCCTGCTGCTTTCAGAAATGCGTGTACCATTTCCTCGTCCCGCGCAGGATCTTCCGGAGGCCCGATCATGATGGAGCAGGGCATATCTTCCTTTGCCGTAAAACAGAGAACCGTCGTATCATCGCCTGCCTGGCCCTGATACAGGCAGTCACAGGCGCCGGTCAGGAGGAGCGCCGCTTCGGCGGAAGTCATGGCGGGGCTTATGGAACGCCCCAGGTAGTCAACGATATCTTTGTGCTGCCATCCCATATTCAGAATTTTGCCTGTGCCCGCATGTAGAGCGCCGTCCGAAAATATTACGAGACGGTCTCCGGACTGCATGGCAAAGGATATCTCGCGGATTTTTTTGCCCGCGATCAGGGTTTCTCTGCGGGGCAGGTCTGCAGGGCTTCCGCCGGGCATAAAGACTGCAGGGGGATTGTCGTATTCCGCCAGGTAAGCCCGGCCGTCACGGAATACCTGGACGATGCTGAATGTCGAATAGGCAATGCCGCGCTCGCTGCAGACAGGCAGCGTGCTCGCCACTGTTTCAACGACTTCTTCAAGCGTTCCCCCGGCAGACATCATGGTCGATATGATCTTTGCCGTCATGGTTGCAAGGATATTCGCCTTCACACCGCTTCCGAGACCGTCGGCGAGGACGGCCAGGACAAATTCCGGCGTGCGGATGATCTCCACGTGGTCGCCGCAGAGCTCCTCGCCTTTCTTGTTCAGTTGTTCATATGCAGTCTCCATGTAAACAGGCATTTTACATATTCTCCGGCTGTCTTATTTTTCTTCGTTCTCTTCAAGGACGGATTTCTTGAGATGCGTCAGCGCAATTTTCGTCTCTGCGGTTGTCTCACCGAGGAGACTTGCGATCTCCTGCGCGACGCGCATCTGTTTGTCGATGACATCCTGCGCGATACGGACCGTCTCTTTGTTGACGTTCTTTCGGTCGCTGTTGATCTTTTCCTGCTTTGTGATGTCCTCCATCAGGATCAGGTAGCTGTCGTTTTCAGAAAGATAGAGTACGCTCTGCTTAACGGTAATTCCGAAGCGCTCGTACCGGACTTTCTCCCTGAGTATATTTTTGCCGGTTGAAAAGACCCGTGCATATATATCTGCTTCCAGAAAGTCAAAAACAGGATCGCCCATGCGCTCGTCGAGCTGTGGGCCTAACAGCTTTCTGGCTGCGGGATTATACTCCTGGATGCGGAAATCGTTGTCTGTCATCAGGATGGCGTTCGGACTCGAAGCAAATATCAGGTTGGAAAGGCTTTCTGCTTTTTCCCGGAAAAACGGGAGGCACATGGATACCGTGGCCTTGCCGTCGATGACTGCCTGCGCCTTGGCGCGGCAGGAAGGATACCCGCAGGATCCGCAGTTCAGCTCTTTGTCGGGGTTCGTCTTGCCCATGGATATAAGAACGCGGCGGATATCTTCGGCGGATGCGGGCCGGGCAGGAACGGAAAGATCGGTATAAGCATTGCCGAATCTTGTGCTGCAGCCTTCCGTTACGGAAGGCACACCGGACTGCGGCGCCGTTATGCTGCGGACTACGCTTTCCCTTGAGCGCAGGCGTCCGGACTGCAGGGAGGCCATGCCCGGCCCGCCCGTGCAGGAACCCGGACATACGGAGAGTTCCAAAAAGTAGCCGGAAAGTTCTTTCTCCTCGAGCGACCGGAGGATTTCCATACAGGAATCAATACCGTCCGCACTGAGGCAGGTATATGCATCCCTGCACCCGGAAGAAATATTGGCGATGATTCCGCCGGGCACCGGATAGAAGCGGGGGAGCGTGTTCTTCAGCATATCGGATTCCGGATCCCGTTCTTCAAAAGTCACATTTTCCTCGGAAAACCACCCGGCCAGTTCGTCAAAGGTGAGCACCGCGCTGACGGCATCTTCACTTGTCGGGAACATCGCTTCATGCATTTTTGCGACGCACGGGCTGATAAAAACGACTTTGATCTGCGGACCGTATGTATCGCGGAGCATCCTCGCATGGGCCAGCATCGGGGAGGCCACGGGAGCCAGCTGCCCGATAAGGGACGGGAAGTATTTTTCTACCAGGAGGACGGTCGAGGAACAGCAGGTTGAAATGATGTTTTTCATCCGGTGTTCACGGATCAGGCGCTCATATTCTCTGGTAACGGCATCCGCACCGACGGCTGTCTCTTCGACATGGGCGAAGCCGAGACTCTTCAGGGCCGCAGACATGGCGGAAAAATCAGTATCGGGGAAAGCAGCCGCATAGGAGGGGGCTAGAGATACATAGACCTTCTCACCGCGGCGGATCATATCCTTTACATCGGGAAGAGAGCTGTTGATGTGCTTGGCCTTCTGCGGACAGACGGAAAGACAGTGCCCGCAGTATATGCAGTCGGCGTCAAGCAATTCCGCCTGGTCATGCCGGAATCCTACGGATTTGACCGGGCATTCGCGCAGACATTTATAGCAGTTCTTGCAATTCGCTTTATCGATCCTGATTATGTCCATAATATTCCTCCGCATCATCGCTTTCCATGATTGTAATCAATTATGCACGGAAACGCAAAGCACAGGTTCGGGAGGCACCCGCTGCGGTGGTGATTTTTGCGTTAAAATCTGCTATGATAATGCGAAAGAAATATTTGCTTCACATTCGGGCTTGTTTTGAATCCGGATGTGATTTCATATCATAAATTCCGAAAACGACTTAATTATTAAGGCCCGCATACGTTTTCTTAACATGTTTGGAGGATTTCCGCATGACAGACAAATGCGCTGTAAATAGTTCATGGCGTCCTGCCGTCGGGCTCCGGTGTATACTGGCCGGCGCCCTTCTTGCTGCTTTCCTGTCCGGATGCAGCACGCAGTCATCCGGCACCCCGGAGGACTCTTCCGCCGTTCCCTTAGCGCAGGATATGTCTGCTTCGGCTGACTTTTTCGCAATGAATACATATATGACGATAACGGCTTACGGACCGGAAGCCCGGGAAGCGGTGGACAGCGCCAAGGAAGAAGTCTATTCGCTGGAAAACCGTCTTTCCGGAACGATTGCGGCCAGTGATATCAGCCAGATCAACAGCATGGCAGGAAAGGGCGCCGTTCAGGTTTCACAGGAAACGTTCGGCCTGCTTGCATCCGCCGTCTCCTATTCGGAGAAAACAGGAGGAGTTTTTGATATTACAATTGCCCCTGTCATGGATCTCTGGGGATTCGGGAACGGAAACTACCGTGTTCCGGCTGCGGCCGAAATACAGTCGGTACTCCCCCTCGTTGACTGGCATAAGATCATTCTCGACGAGAACAGCCGGATGGTTGAGCTCCCTTCTGCCGGCATGAAGCTGGATCTCGGGGGAATTGCCAAAGGGTATGCTTCGGACAAAGTGCAGGAAATCATGAAGGGATACGATGTATCTTCGGCAGCGATTTCACTCGGCGGCAATGTCGCCGTCTTCGGCACCAAAGAAGACGGATCCCTTTTCCGGATTGCGATAGCAGATCCGGAGTCGCCGGAGTCATATGTCGGCGTTCTGACGGCAACGGATGTTTCCGTTATCACGTCCGGCGGATATGAGCGGAATTTTACGGAGAACGGCGTCACGTATATCCATATCATGGATCCGTCAACGGGCGCGCCCGCAGTCAGCGACCTGCTTTCCGTTACGATAGTCACCCCGGACGGCGTACAGGGGGACAGCCTGTCGACGGCCCTTTTCGTAATGGGCAAAGACAAGGCGGTTGCCTACTGGAGGGAACACATGGATTTTTCCTTCATCCTGGTGACATCCTCCGGCGAGGTACTTGCAAGCAGCGATCTTAAGGATACATTTGCTCTGGTGAACAAGGAAGATACTTTGACGTTTATAACGTGATATACGGCCGAGACTGATTACAGGCATAACCCGGCTGAGAAGGAGAACCCGGATGAATTTGCAGACAATACCTCAGTCAGCCGCAAGGCATCCGGCACCTTTACGGACGCCCGGATTCCGGTTCTGCCGGTATGATGCCGCGGCGATCCTTCTCGTGTTCCTTCTTGCCGCGGGCACTGCACTGGGACTTTATCAGGCTGCAGGCAGGGGACTTACCCGGGATTCGGGACTTGAGGCGGTGCTGACGGTCAACGGTCAGGAAGTCTGGCGCGCCGATATTTCCGATACCGCCGCCGTGCAGACCTGGCAGCTGACCGGAATTGACGGGCACATGACGGTTCGTGCGGAACCGGGCCGCGCCTGCATCTCTTATTCGGACTGCCCGGACCAGGTATGCGTAAAAACAGGCTGGCTTACATCGGCAGGGCAGTCGGCCGTGTGCCTTCCGCATAAGGCGGTGCTGACGATTCTGGCATCGGACAGAGCGGCCGGCAATGCATCGGAGACAAGTTCTGCGTATGATGTGATTTCAAGGTGAGCAGGGAGGAACATATGCGGTATTCCATATATGATCTGACCCGCTGGGGTGTCCTTACGGCACTTGCCCTGACGCTTTCCGTAACAGAGTCACTCTTTTTCCCGGATGCACTCTTACCCGTGCCGGGCATTCGCCTGGGACTTGCCAATATCGTCACTCTTCTGGCAATTTATTATTTCGGGGCGTTCCCGACGATCCTGATTGTCTGCATAAGATGTCTGGTCACCTTCGGATTCGGAGGCAGCCTTATGGGCTTTCTCTTCTCTCTTTCGGGAGGAATCCTGGCCCTCTGCATCATGCTGCTTATGCGGAACAGCGGCAAATTTTCCCTCTTCGGCATCAGTGTGGGCGGAGCTGCGGCCCACAACATCGGACAGGTCCTGACGGCCTGCCTGATAACGCGGTCATGGGCAGCGTTATCTTATCTCCCCGGCCTGCTTCTGATTTCAGCAGTAACGGGAATGATAATAGCCCTTCTAGCTATACCGGTATTTAAGGCGGTCAGCGCCATTCGTCCAGGAGGACAGATATGAAAAGAGAAACAAAATCAAAACTTGCAAAAATCGCGCTTCTTTGTGCGACACTCATATGGGGAGGCTCTTTTGTTGTGCTCAAAAATGCCATCAGTTCGCTTCCCACGTTTTATGTGCTTGCCATCAGAGGAACGATTGCCGTCATAATCCTTTCTGCTATTTTCTGGAAAAACTTCAAAAACGTGAATCGTACATATATCTGGCACGGTGCCGTTATGGGCACTCTGCTGATAATGGCCTACGGGCTGCAGACCCTTGGGCTTACCACCACGACACCCGGAAAGAATGCTTTCCTGACTTCGGTCTACTGTGTGCTTGTACCGTTCTTCTACTGGATATTTACGCGTATCCGCCCGGATCGGTATAATGTACTTGCCGCGGTCCTCTGCATCATCGGAATCGGCTTTGTTGCACTGCGCGGCGAATCCATTGCGGAAGGCGGTGCCCTGATTTCAACCGGAGACATCCTGACACTTGCAAGCGGATGTCTGTATGCGCTGCACATTGTTGCCGTCGCCAGGTTCGCTTCCCAAAAAGATGTTGTCCTGCTGACAATCATACAATTCATCGTCTATTCGGCGTGGGCCTGGATTATTGCGTTCCTATTCGAAGAAGCACCGGTTTCCATCAGCGGCGCGGCATGGGTGAACCTCCTGTACCTCGGTGTATTTGCCACGGGAATTGCCATGCTCCTGCAGAGTATCGGTCAGAAATACACGCCCGCTTCGCAGGCGGCGCTGATTCTGTCGCTTGAAGGCGTGTTCGGCGTCATTTTTTCCGTCGTTTTCTACAGCGAAAAAATGACACCGCGTCTTGTCGCAGGGTTTGCACTGATTTTCGTCTCCGTTCTGATTTCAGAAACAAAATTGGATGTACATCCGATTGCATATTTTCAGGATGTATATGCTAAAATAATAGATAAAAAAGAGTCGCTGAGATAATTCGGAAAAGGGACAGTTTTTGCTGGAGGCAGGGCAATGAGGCAACCCGACAATCCGTTTTGGCCGCAGAAGAGCATCCTGCATCCGGTTCCGGAAAAGGAACCCTTTATTCCCGTACGCCGAATCCGGAAATCCCTTACAAGGGAAGACCAGAGGGCGGTTGATGCCGCGGCGGAGATGCGCTACGGAATCCCCCTGATCCTTCTGATGGAGCATGCGGGTCTTGCCGTCACGGAGACATGCGCACTTATGGCCGGAGCAAGTACCACACCTGTACACATTTTCGCCGGCAGAGGCAATAACGGGGGCGACGCATATGTCAGTGCCCGCCTTTTGTACAGCCGCGGATATCAGGTTTACGTCTGGGACTGTTTTCCCGGATATGCGCATACCGGACTTGTAAAGACAATGCGGGATGCTGTCGGTGCATTAGGCATCAGCATCCGCCCCGCTGATGAATTCGAACCGCAGAAGCTGAAGAGCGGGGTGTCCCGTATGATTGATGAACGTGTATCGGGTATGCCATGCGTCATCATTGACGGCATCCTCGGTACGGGTTTTCAGTATGCCCGTCCGCTTCCGCCGCAGCTCCGCACGATTACCTCTAAGATTGAAGACGGCCGGCGGCGCGGGGCGCGCGTTATTTCCATCGATATTCCCACCGGAGTCGATGCAAATACCGGTGAAGCAGATCTGCGGGCTGTGGCCGCAGACTGCACGGTTACTTTTATTCTTCCGAAAGCCGGGCTCCTGCGGGGTAAAGGCAGGGAGCTTGCCGGCCAGGTGCGTATTTTTCCCATCGGTCTGCCAATTGACTTTGCCGACCGGGCCCTCCGTTCCTGAAAGAAGGAAAGGACATACCGGTTCCGTTCTGCACTGCGGCATCATCAGGAAAGCGAGGAATAATTATGAATCAGGCAGCTCTCATGAAAATCAACTACGGGTTATTTGTCACAGGCGTACAGGATACGAACTGGTACGGCGGAAACATCATCGATGCCTTTATGCAGGCTACGCAGGAACCGGCCACGATTATGTACAGCGCAATGAAGAAGAACCGTACCACGGAACTCATACAGGAAAAGGGTGAGTTTACCGTATCGGTCCTTCCCGCCGACGTAAATCCTTTCATCATTTCCAATTTTGGGTTCCAGAGCAGCCGTACGGCGGACAAGTGGCCGAACGTGCCCCACGAGATCATAGACGGCCTGCCCGTGTTAACCGGTGCGGCGGCGTATTACCGCTGCAGACTGATCGATGCAAGGGATCTCGGATCCCATCTGCTTCTCTACTGCGATGTGCTTGATGCCGTCCAGGGCGATAAGGAATCGCTCGTATATGCTGATTACCAGAAGTCCATGAAGCCGGCCGCTTCGGCATCCTTTATGGAATTCAAAAAAACAGGTATATCTCCCGTCTTATAATCCAACGCTGTAAGGAGGTCTATTATGATGAAGATTGCTTTTTATGATGCGAAACCCTACGACCGGGTCTGGTTTGACGAATATGTGACCGAGTACGGCTATAAGATTAAGTATATTGAAAGCCGCCTCAGTCTGGAGACGACCGTCCTTGCCAAGGGATATGACGCCGTCTGCATTTTTGTCAACGACACGGTTACAAAAGATGTCATCGACGAACTCAGCGTACAGGGGGTTAAGGCCATTCTGCTGCGCTGCGCCGGATTCAATAACGTTGATTTCGAGGCGGCTTACAAAAAAATCCACGTTATGCGTGTGCCGGCTTACTCACCGTTTGCAGTTGCGGAATATGCCTGTGCGCTTCTCCTGTCGGTGAACCGTAAGACTCACCGCGCCTATGCGCGTACACGTGATTTCAACTTCAATATCAACGGACTGATGGGTATGGATCTCCACGGCAAAACTGCAGGCGTCGTAGGCACCGGCAAAATCGGACGGATTATGATCGATATCCTGCGCGGTTTTGGAATGCATATACTTGCCCATGATCCATTCCCGTTCAAGGATGCGGATTTCGAATATGTGAGTCTCGACGAGATCTGGCAGAAATCCGATGTCATTTCGCTGCACTGTCCGCTGACCGCGGAGAACACATATATGATCAACGCCGATTCCCTGGCCAAAATGAAAAAAAGCGCCATCCTCATCAACACATCGCGCGGCGGACTGGTGGACACGGCCGCTCTCATCGAAGCTGTTAAAAACCGTCAGATCGGCGGAGTCGGGCTTGATGTATACGAAGAAGAAGATGAGTTCTTTTTCGAAGACCGTTCCAATGATATCCTTGCCGACGAATCGCTCGTGCGGCTTATGAGTTTTCCGAATGTCCTTGTCACTTCCCATCAGGCTTTCTTTACCCAGGAAGCCATGCAGGCGATTGCACGTACGACGCTCGACAATCTGCAGCGGCTTGAACGCGGCGATTTCCTCTTAAACGAGATCTGTTACCAGTGCGAGGAAAAGGGCGCCTGCAACAGGGAAGAGAAGAAGATTAACTGTTTCTGAATATTTGGATGGATATCAGCGGAACGCTTTCATTCCGGACAAAATGGGTCTTCGGCCCGTCAAACCGGGATTCATAATTTCTGTATAATTCGGCATAGCCGCAGTCAGCGGCTATGCCTTTTTTGTATTCTGCAGGAATGTCGATTTGCCCTTATTGATCATGAGATCTTTCCTTCTCATTTGACAAAAATTTCATTGCAAGTTCTTCGCGCAGGCCGGGATCGTTCGTCGTTCCTTTTTCTTTCGCTATACGATAATATTCACATTTGTAATTGATTCGTCTGAGAGCATCCTGCAGCAGTGCAATTTGCCGCTCCGTCTTTTCTTTTTGTTCCGTGAAAAGATTGTACCTCTTGTCTATAGTAGAATCACCTTCTTCACACCAGCAAAAAAAACGCTTGATATCTTTAAGCTGCATGCCGGTCGTTTTTAAACATGCAATCATTTTCAAACATTCAACATCCGTCTCATCAAATACTCGGATTTTGCCGGATGTTCTGTTTACTAAAGGCAGCAGTCCTTCTTTGTCATAATAACGAAGAGTTGATATGGACATTTTTAATATTTCTGATACTTCGCCGATTGAATATTTCATATTTCTATACACCAAGTTATGAAAATTAAAGTAAAAACTGTTGACCTAAAGTTAGGTTTAGGTAATACAATAATTTGATCATAATTTACCGGAATCAATTATGCAAGAATTTCAAAGATATTTTTGGCACGATTCATTCTGCGTTTAAAAACGAACGCAATGCATTTGTGAAGGAGTTGATTTCGGTAAATAAGGGGTTCGGGAATATGAGAAGTGGGCAATCGGGCAATGCTGATCGGAACAAAAATAAGGAAATGGAAGGAATAAAAGAAGATGATCTATAAAGAATTTCAAGAATGGAAGGTATCTGCTTTAGGAATGGGAACGATGCGTCTCCCGGTAATCGACGGAATATATGCCAATATTGATCAGGCAGAAACAGAAAGAATGGTTGCTTATGCGATGGAACACGGAATGAATTACTATGATACAGCATGGGGGTATCATGATGGACAGTCAGAGACTGCCGTTGGAAAAGCATTAAGCAAATATCCGCGGGAAAGCTTCTGTCTGGCTACCAAATTTCCGGGCTATGACCTCTCCAACATGGGAAAGACAGAGGAGATTTTCGAAAAACAGCTGGAAAAATGCGGCGTAGAGTATTTTGATTTTTACCTGTTTCATAATGTCTGTGAGATGAATATAGATGCTTATTTGGATCCGACGTACGGCACTTTTGATTACCTGATGAAGCAAAAAGAAAACGGACGAATCCGACATTTGGGATTCTCTGTTCATGGAAGCTATGAAGTTATGAAGCGCTTTCTTGAAAAATACGGAGATTGGATGGAATTCGGTCAGATTCAGCTGAATTATCTTGACTGGTCATTTCAGGATGCAAAAGCGAAAGTAGATTTATTGGAGGAATATCATATTCCGATATGGGTAATGGAACCGCTTCGGGGCGGAAGCCTTTGTAAATTATCTGACGAGGATGAAGCCAAATTAAAAGTTCTACGTCCGGAGGAGAAGATACCGGCATGGGCATTCCGTTTTTTACAATCGGTTCCCGGTGTAAAAGTGGTTCTTTCCGGGATGTCTGCTTATGAACAATTAGTTGAGAATATTCATACGTTTGAGGAGGATAAGCCATTACTTGAAGAAGAACGCCAAGCACTTCTGCATATTGCAGATGAGATGCTGAGAAGGAAAAACCTTCCTTGCACGGCTTGCCGTTATTGCACAGGTCATTGTCCAAAAGGATTGGATATTCCTTCGTTATTAGCCTTATATAATGAGCACAGTTTTACGGGCGGCGGATTCCTCGCACCGATGGCGCTGATGGCACTTGCAGACGATAAAAAGCCTAGTGCATGCATAGGATGCAGAAGCTGTGAGAAGGTTTGTCCGCAGCAGATTAAAATTTCTGAGGCCATGGCCGATTTTGCAAAAAAAGTAGGCATGTAGGAAAGTAAAAATCAGCCGTAATATATGCAAAAAACGAAAAGGAGTGCAATTTACGTGCAGCTCCTTTTTCGATTATGCATTAATGATTATTTCGCGGGTATGGGGGGCGAATGGGCAGAGATGCCATCTTCCGCAATGCCGGTTCTTATGACAATACTTCGCCGCGGACCGAGAGCGTCACTACCTGCCACGGAATCATTTTGCCGCAGTTTTTGAGTGCCGTGATGGCTGCATTTGCCAGACCGCCGCAGCATGGAACCTCCATGCGGACTACGGTTACACTGGCAATGTTGTTCTGGGCCAGGATGGCGGTAAGCTTTTCGGAATAATCACCTTCATCAAGCTTCGGACAGCCGATCATGGTGATTTTTCCCTTCATGAAGCGGTTGTGAAAATCACCGCAGGAGAATGCGGCGCAGTCTGCGGCGATGAGAAGGTGGGCGCCGTCAAAGTAGGGCGCATTTACCGGAAGGAGCTTGATCTGTACCGGCCACTGCATCAGTTCGGATGCACCCATGGTGAAATCGTCTTCCCGGGGCGCATGGACGGCAGGTGTCTGCTGAACCGTCCGGAGGGAGGCGGCACGTGAACCGGGGCATCCGCCCGTGTGTGTCTGTGCACAGGATGAAGGTGCCGCAGCATTGTTTTCGGCGGCCTTTTTATCCTGCATGTGCTTTTCGACTGCAGCCTCATCGTATCCGGCCGCTTCGCGTTCCTCAAAAGTGATGGCGCCTGTCGGGCAGACAGGAAGGCAGTTGCCGAGTCCGTCACAGTAGTCATCGCGCAGGAGGCGCGCCTTGCCTTCAACAATTCCGATTGCGCCTTCATGGCAGGCTTTTGCGCAGAGTCCGCAGCCGTTGCAGAGTTCTTCATCTATTTTAATAATCTGACGTTTCATATTTTTTTCTCCTCGTATCTCTTGTCTCTTGCTCTTATGACATAAGAATAGTACAGTAAAGAAAATAGATCTGTTGCATTTACAACGAAAGGAAAACTCCATGGTTATTGACGAACGCCTGAAGCTGATACTCTCCTCCCCTCTCTGGAAGGAGATTCTTCCTTCCGATCAGGAAAAACTGCTGGACTGCCTTGGCGCATCGATCACGTCTTACGGCAAAAAGAATACGATCTGGTCGAGCGGGGACCCGGTGCCGCGCATGGGTATGATCCTTTCGGGCGAGGTCCGGATTTTGATGGAAGACCTTGAGGGGCGGCAGAATGTTCTCGCGAACCTCGGACCGCCGGAACTGTTCGGAGAAGTATTTGCACTGTCGGACACCCGCAGTCCCGTAACCGTGTTCACGGAGTCGGGCGCGGATGTGCTTTTCCTTGACGTCAGGAAGATCACGGCGGTATGCAGGAATTCCTGCAGCTTCCATCGCCAGCTCGTATGGAACCTGCTTGAGCTGGTTTCCCGGAAAAACGTCTATCTGAATCAGAAAATCCAGTGCGTCGGCCAGCGCACGACCAGAGAGAAAATATCCGCCTTCCTTTCGATGCAGCAGACACGGGCCGGGAAAAATCCGTTTACGATTCCTTTTAACCGCGCGGAGATGGCGGATTACCTGTGTGTTGACCGGAGTGCACTTTCCCTTGTGCTGGCACAGATGCAGGAGGAAGGAATTATCACATACCACAGGAATGAATTCCATCTTTGCCATATGCAGAAAATCAGGCAGGGAAAATAACCGTCACTATTTGTTTGTTTTTCTTGACCGAAGTACAGTGACGCTGTATTATGAAAAAAACGGAGTGGATCGTCTCAAAAGCGAGGGATTTTCTGCCCGTTTTTCTTTATAAATCGTAATAATTTGCAGCTTAATGTAGGTTTGCTTGCACGTATGCCGCTATTCGGGGACAAGATCGGACCCGCATCGACCGCATGAATGCACAGAGAGGTAGGGGAATCATGAAGAAAATGAGAAGGTTAATCAGTCTGGTTCTATGTATGGTTATGGCTGCCGGTGTTCTTGTGACAGGATCGTCCTGCGCAAAAAAATCGAGTGATGAAAAGGTTCTGCGCGTCGGAATGGAGTGCGGCTATGCGCCGTATAACTGGACGCAGGATGACGACTCCAACGGTGCAGTGAAAATTAATGACAGTGATAAATATGCAAATGGTTTTGATGTACAGATGGCCAAAAAAATCGCAGATGCCATGGGATACAAGCTGGAGATTGTAAAGACGGAATGGGCCGGACTTATTCCGGCAGTGCAGAGCGGCAAAATCAACGCCGTCATAGCGGGCATGTCCATTACGGATGACAGAAAAACAGCTGTTGACTTTACGGATCCTTATTACTATGCAGATATCGTGGTTCTCACGATGAATGACAGCAAATACACCGGAGCAGCATCCATAGCTGATTTCAGCGGAGCCGTAATGACATCCCAGCAGAGCACAGTCTGGTACACGGTCCTTGACCAGATCACGGGGGCCTCCATTGAGCCGGCAATTGAAACGGTACCTGCGCTTCTTGTTTCGCTGGCATCCGGCAAGATCGATGCCTGTACCGTAGACAAGCCTACCGGAATGGCGGCTGTCTATTCGAATTCTGCCATCAAGATGATTGCATTTGCAGACGGAAAAGGATTTACAGTCAGTGACGCCGATACAAACCTGGGTATTGCCGTGAAGAAAGGCAATTCCGACATCCTTGCCGGAATCAATTCGGCTCTTGCCGGCATCTCGGATGCAGACAGGGCAACGCTTATGGAAAATGCGATTGCGCAGCAGCCTCTGGCGGAGAGCAACTGATTTACAGGGGTATTTTGATCCGGCTGGTTTTTCGATTGGAAGGACCAGCCGGATTTTTTCAGAGAAGAGGGAGAGAGCATGTATATACCGGCACTATTGGCCGCTTCGGACAGAACTTTTTGGGAATGGGTTGTATACCTCCTGCAGAATAACTGGATGGATTTTCTCCGGGGAGCCGGGATTACGCTGCTTCTGGCGGCAATCGGCACCCTCGTCGGATGCATCATCGGATTTCTGGTCGGAATTGTCCAGACCATTCCGATGGAGCCGCAGGATCATCTTTTCAAAAAAATTGTCCTGAAAATTGTACGGGGAATCATGACTGCATATATCGAGGTATTCCGCGGTACCCCGATGATTGTACAGGCTGTTGTTATTTATTATGGTTCCTTAAAGATGTTCGGGATTGACATGTCGGCTATGACGGCGGGATTTGTCGTTGTGTCCATCAACACGGGCGCTTATATGTCCGAGTCCGTACGCGGAGGCATCGATTCAATTGACAAGGGACAGACAGAAGCGGCCAAAGCAATCGGCATGACGCATTTTCAGTCAATGATATCAATCATTCTGCCGCAGGCATTACGCAATATTCTGCCGCAGATCGGCAACAACCTGATCATCAACATCAAGGATACGGCTGTTCTTGCCGTTATTTCCGTAACCGAACTTTTTTTTGCCGCGAAGACCCTCGACGGTATGTATTACCAGACATTCCCCGTATATCTGATTGTTTGCGCGATGTATTTTGTCATGACTTTCACATGTTCGAGAATACTCCGCTGGTACGAGAACAAGATCGACGGACCGGACAGCTACAACCTTGCAGGCCCGGATAAATCCCAAAACACGGCAAAGAAGAGGTCGCCGGGTATTTCCATGCAGCTGATGAGCGGCAGATATTTTGAACAGAGGAGTGCGATGAGATGATGGACGGAAGTAAATCCCCTGTAATAGAAGTCAGCCATCTTGTCAAAAATTTCGGCAAGGTCGAAGTGCTGAAGGATATCGATTTCAAGACGTACCACGAGGATGTAATCTGTGTGATCGGTTCGTCGGGATCGGGCAAATCCACACTGCTCCGATGCATCAATATGCTTGAGGTGCCTACAGCCGGACGTATCCTTTTCCATGACCGCGATATTATGGACCGCGGGACAAAAATAACAAAATACCGCGCCAAAGTCGGCATGGTGTTCCAGCAGTTTAATCTTTTCAATAACATGACGGTCTTAGAGAACTGCATGGCAGGACCGGTAAAGGTACTCAAAAAGAGCAGGGAAGAAGCAGAAGAAATTGCCATGAAATTTCTGGAAAAGGTAGGTATGGATCCATATATCCATGCAAAACCGGATCAGATCTCAGGCGGGCAGAAGCAGCGTGTTGCGATCGCGCGCGCACTTGCCATGGAGCCGGAGGTGCTTCTGTTTGACGAGCCGACAAGCGCACTGGACCCAGAAATGGTCGGGGAAGTCCTGGAGGTTATGCGCGAGCTGGCCAAAGAAGGGCTGACGATGATCATTGTCACCCACGAAATGGCTTTTGCCAGGGATGTGGCCACGCGCGTCGTCTTCATGGATAAAGGAATCATCGTCGAAGATGATTCTCCGGAGGTCATTTTCAACAATCCGAAAAATCCGCGCACAAAAGAATTCCTCTCGAGGTTCATCCGCAACAAATAACGCGAGCCATCCCTGCGGCTGCAATCAGCCTGTAACTTGCAACATTAGTTACTGAGGCATACAATTTAACTGGTATAACTTTCTTTATGGAAACAGTTAGGGGGTAATCGCGGGATGAAGCTTCTTGATAGGCTTAAGACGAATCAGAAAAAGCCTGAAGAGACAGAACCTTCAGCTGCGCAGACTCTTCCTCAGACAGGGGAAGGCTCGCTTGAAACACTTTGGTTCTCGCTGTATGAGAACCCGAATCAGAAAGACAGACTGCCGGAACTTCTGTCAATATGTGATACAAAGGGCGGACCGGCTGCCGCCCATGCCGCACTCGAAACCCTGTCTGAGACCGCAGGCAGCTGGCTTCCTCAGGTCTATCTCGGACGCATGTCGCTGGAACAGAATGACTTTCCGGCTGCCCGTGCGTGGTACGATGCCATACTGGAAATGCAGGAACCGGAAGATTATGCGCTGTTCATGATTTCCGCGGATCTCGGGAGATGCGGCTTTGCCGGCGAGATGCCCGGACTGATTGCCGGTTTGTATGATGTGCAGAAGCACAATATTTATATTGGACTCAACCTTTTGCAGGCTTACCGGGAGACGAACAATCCGGAAAAAGGCAGCGAGCTCCTGGAAAAAATCCGTGCATATGACAATCCTGAAATCCACGATTTTCTGGATAGTTTTTCCGAGGCATTTGCCGGCATGCGTGCCGGACCCGAAACAGGCGGAACGGCCGCGGATACGCCGGATTCTTCCGGTCAGGCTGAATCGCCTGCGGAAGCTGTACCTGCTGAAAAGAAGCCGAAGAGAACAGAGGCCGTGCCTTCTCACAGACCGGTCATGGTGGATGTGCCTGTCTGGAGTCACGGATTTCCCGGCATGCAGGACCTGCTGCCCGGTACGGCAGGCAGGAAGCGTGTCGGCATGTATATGTATGCAGATACGTCGCCGCAGGATGCAGCCGGCACCCTGCCGGAAGATACAATCGGTCCCGCGGAATTTGCAGTCAGCCTTCCGCTCTTCATCGGTGAGCGCCTGCTTTTTACGACGCATTTTGCACCGATCGCCCTCTTCCCGATTGACCGCGAAAAGGGCCCGCAGGCGGAGAACGCCGAGCCGGATGTTCAGAGCCTGTTTGCCCTTTGCACAAAGGAAGCACTGGATTTTGTCATCACAGGTACGGTATACCTGGACGGCACCGTGTATCGCGTGCGTTCCTGGATCCTGGACCGGGCCAAGCAGTCCGCCCGGATTGTCGCCAAAGACCTGCCTGCCGGGAATTTCGGCGTGCCGTTCAACGACATGGTCAGCGACATCATGAACCTGTTTTTTGACAAGCGCTATGTCCGTCCGTCGGGGCGCAATGATTTTCCGTATGCGGTTCCGTCTCCGGAACTTTCGCAGACGCAGCTCCAGGCGGAAAGCTATCTCCTGTACCAGTATCTGGTGCGCCAGGATGTATGCAGCGCGTCTATTCTGCCGGATTCCAAAAAAATGCTGAGCACATACGCAAGCCTCGCCGGAACAGATCCCAAGAACCTCGAGTACCTGATGATGCTCCTGAGCGGCATGCACAATGTCTGGAAGACCGGTTCGGATGCATATACGTATTACCGGCAGCTTCTGTATGACGTTGCCGACAGGAGCCGCTACAGCAGCTGCGTCAAGTCGGTTGTTGCGGAAATCAATGCTCTGTTGATGGATAAGTAAGACGAATTATCTGGCAAACCAAGCAAAAATCTCCTCCCCGACTGTTCCGGGAAGGAGATTTTTTATTTGTATGCCGCGGCAGTTATGCTTTCGTATGTCCGTCCATGGTAAGAAGCGTGCCGTACAGGTCCGGGCGTCTGTCGCGGAATACGCCCCAGCTCCTTCGGGCCAACGCCGTTCTGTCAAGGTCAAAAGTCGCGAGGCAGATATTTTCTTCTGTTTCATTAAGTCCGGCTGCAATCTGCCCCTGTTCGTCCGCAATAAAGGAAGATCCGTAAAATCGGATGAATGACTCCTCTTCATGCTCGGTACCGATGCGGTTCGAGGCAATGACAGGCGTCAGGTTGGCGCCTGCATGCCCCTGCATGACGGTCTGCCAGTGCGCCCTGGAATTCATATCAGGCTCGAGCGGCTCGGATCCGATGGCCGTCGGAAAGAAGAGAAGCTCGGCTCCCATAAGCGAGAGGCAGCGCGCCGTCTCCGGAAACCACTGGTCCCAGCAGATCCCGCATCCGATTCGTCCGTATGCCGTGTCAAAGACTTTGAATCCCGTGTCCCCGGGGTTGAAGTAGAATTTCTCCTGGTAGCCGGCTCCGTCAGGAATATGCGATTTGCGGTACACGCCGAGGACTTCGCCGTCTGCGTCAATAACTGCAAGAGAATTATAGAAAGCATTGTTGTCCCGCTCGAAAAAGCTGACAGGAAGCACAACACGGTTTTCGCGGGCTATTCCGCGGAAACGGTTTACGGCAGGGTCATCCGCAAGGCTGTGCGCCAGGGAATAGTATTTTTCGAGAGGCTTCTGGCAAAAATACGGTGTCTCGAAAAGCTCCTGCAGCAGAATAATCTGCGCGCCTTTGGCGGCGGCCGAGAGCACGAGCTCCGCGGCCCGGTCAATATTTCGGGAGACATCCCGCGTACAGGCCATCTGCACCGCGGCAACCGTTACATTTCTCATACAAACACCTCACTGTTCTGCATTCGCGTGCGGATGAAGGAAAGATCTTAAAGCGCCGGCATCTGCTGCGTGATGCAGTGGATGTTGCCGCCGCCGCGGATGATATCCCTTGTCATGACCTGGACTACTTTTCGCGCAGGGAAAAGAGCGGAAAGCTGCTCCTTGGCAATTCTGTCGTATTCTTCGAGTCCGCCGCCGAAACCCGGCATGACGATGCCGCCGTTTACAAATACAAAGTTGACATAGCTTAATGTGAGCGGCAGGCCGTCTTCCATGGTCAGGGGAGGCTGGACAATGTCCTTTATGATAAGCCCGGCCGCAGATGCCGCCTCTCGCGCCTCGCGGAGGCGTTCATAGTTTACATCTTCCGGATCATCCGTAAAAGGGATCAGTACCGTGTTTTCGTCGAGGAAGCAGGCGATATTATCGACATGACCGTCCGTCTCGTCGCCGTCAAGTCCGTGCGGAAGATAGATCACACGGGAGACGCCGAGTGTCCGGCAAAGATACCCGCTGATATCATCCCGGGTAAGGGACGGGTTGCGGTTCCTGTTCAGAAGGCATTCCGCGGTTGTAATAATCGTATCTTTTCCGTTGGTGTGGATGGAACCGCCTTCCATGATAATGGGGACCTTGTATTCAGGGACATCGTATTCCCGGCAGATTGCTGTCGGGACAAGCCTGTCGAGATTATAATGCGGATACTTTTCTCCCCACGCATTGAAATCCCAGTGTACCCCGTGAAGAGTACGGTCCGATTCGTCAATGACAAACGTGCATCCGTTGTCGCGCACCCAGCAGTCGTCGTGCGGGATGGGAAGAATTGTCACGTCCGGCCCGCAGAGTTCCGCGGCGGCAGATTCCTGCCCTTCGTTTACGATCACGGTTACGGGTTCAAAAGCGGAAATGGCACGAGCGGTATCCGCAAATGCGCGGCGTGCAGGCTCCAGGTTCTCCGCCCAGGTAGGGTCGGGGACAGGCCATTCCATAAACATCCTCTGATGCGGGCCCCATTCCGGCGGCATCTTAAAGCTCATAAAAAATCCTCCGTCAGGAATAAAAATGGCCGGCTCCCGGTCACGGAAAGCTGACCCTGCAATATATGTCCCACATTACAGGTAACAAGGGGACAATGTCAAGAGACAGCGCCCCTATGTCGTCGGTGCCCCAGCCGTATATTCCTTTTTCCCCGTGGAGGGAGCAAATCGGAACTGCGCAGATATTTCGAAAACAATTCGTATATTATCCTATTATTTTCGAAAAGAACCGTGGTAGAATGACGGTATGACAAACAGGAAAGGAAGTTGCCGCTATGCCGCAATGGTTGGAAGACGCTATTTTTTACGAGATTTACCCGCAGACTTTCTTTGATACGAATGCCGACGGTATCGGCGATCTGAACGGAGTTACCGCAAAGCTTTCCTATGTGAAAGATCTGGGATTCAATGCGATATGGCTCAATCCCTGCTTTGACTCGCCTTTCCTGGATGCAGGCTACGATGTGCGCGACTACAAGCTCGTTGCGCCCCGCTACGGAACGAACGAAGACCTTTACAACTGCTTTGCAAAAGCACATGAGCTTGGCATGCATATCCTGCTTGACCTGGTTCCGGGGCACACGTCCTATCAGCATGCGTGGTTCCGGGAGAGTGCAAAGGCGGAACCGAATGCATATTCCAACCGCTATATCTGGACGGACAGCGCATGGAATGCACCCGCCAGGTATCGTTTCGTTGTCGGAATGGCAGACCGCGATGCAAATTCCATGATCAATTTTTTCAGCTCGCAGCCGGCCCTGAATTACGGTTTTCATGAGATGGATGAGCCGTGGCAGCTGCCTCCGACACATCCGGACTGTATCGCAACCAAAGAAGCTCTTAAAGATATCATGACTTTCTGGCTTGACCATGGATGCGACGGCTTCCGCGTCGACATGGCGGATTCCCTTGTCAAAAACGACGATAAAAAGACGGAGACCGCAAAGATCTGGCGCAGCATCCGCGCAATGCTCGACGAAAAATATCCGGAGGCAGCGATTATATCCGAATGGAGCTGCCCGCAGCGCTCCCTCAAGGCAGGTTTTCATGCTGATTTCTATCTCGACCATGAAGGACACGGCTATCATTCGCTTTTCCGGAATTACGACAGGAAGACGAAAGAAAATAAGAACTTTTTCAGTAAGGCAGGAAAGGGGGATGCTTTCTTTTTCTTCTCCGAATATCTTAAAGACTATGAAAAAACAAAAGACATCGGATATATCAGCTTCATTACCGGAAACCACGATACTCCGCGCATCAGCAGGCTTCTTGACCCTTCGGAACTGAAAATATCATATGCATTCCTGCTGACCATGCCCGGCGTCCCCTTCCTGTATTACGGGGATGAAATCGGCATGAAGTTCGTCGAGGGACTGAACAGCAGGGAGGGCGGCTATTCCCGCACCGGAACCCGCACACCTATGCAGTGGAATTCCGGACGAAATAAAGGATTCTCCGAAGCTGCGCCGGATCTTCTGTATCTGCCGGTTGACGGATCAAAAGATGCCCCGGATGCACAGTCCCAGGCAGAAGATCCCGATTCGCTGCTGAATACGGTAAAAAGACTCACCGCTCTGCGTCATGAACAGCCCGACCTGCACGGCAACGGACCGTTTGAAACCGTGTATGTCAAAAAAAATACATACCCGATTGTGTATCGGAGAGGAAGTCTGCTGATTGCCGTTAATCCGTCCGCAAAATCTGCGGATGCGCCGGCTGACGCTGCAGGAGAAATGCTTTTCTCGATCGGGGATGCGCCGGTATACCGCGGCGGAATACTCTCCATGGCACCGCAGTCTTTTGCAGTTTACACGCAGAAAGCAAAATAATCCCGATTCTTACAGGGTCTCAAAAGTATATCCCTGGTCCTTAAGATAATTGATCATATCGTTCAATGCATTTGCGTCCGTCTGGGACGCAACGTGAAGCAGCATGACGGCTCCGTCATGGTAATTGTCACGAACGATCGACATCGCTTCGTCATATGTCGGCTGGTTGTTTACGTCGTAATCCTTGTAGGCGATACTCCAGAAAACGGTTTTATATCCCAGCTGCGAGCATACATACAGGGACCTCTCACTGTAGAAGCCGGAGGGCGGCCGGATCATCCTCGAAATCTCTGCGCCGGTTGCATTTGTGAACGCTTCTTCGACACCCTCGAGCTCCTGCCGGATGCTGTCATCCGACATTTCGGCGAGATTTCCATGGGTTACGGTATGGTTTGCGACAACATACCCGTCGTTTACCATTCTCCTTACGATATCTGGATTGTTCGTGATATAGATTTTGGTTACAAAAAAGGTAGCCTTGATGCCCTGCCCCGCAAGGACATCCATGATCTGATTGGCGTATCCGGTATCATAACCGCAGTCAAAAGTCAGATAAAATACTTTCCGGGACGTATCCCCGTGCCAAATGCCGTTGTATGCGCTCAGCCACGGACCCGCATTACCGGGGATACCCGGAAGCGTGTGCGTATTGTTGCGGATATTGTACCAGGAGTAAGAGGCGGTATCATACTGGCCACCGGCAGAAGTTGTCGCCTGTGTTGTCGGTGCAGCGGTTGTCGGAGCTTCCGTTGTGGGTGCCGCGGTCTCTGTCGGCGGAGGCGATGTCACTGCCGCCGTAGTTTCAGCAGGCTGCGTCGGAGCTTCGGTCGTCGGCGGAGGAGGTGCTTCAGTCGGGGTTGGATGCGTGGCATCCCACGGCGCTGTGCCGGCTGTCGGCGCAGATGTTCCCTTTGTTGTCTCCTGTGGGGCAGGGGTCACCGGCAAAGTGACGGCGCCGGTTTGCGCAGGGTCGCCGGATGTTGAGGGAGCGGAGGATGAGGGCTCGGCTGTTTCACTCGAATTGTGCTGCTGTGAAGCGGCACATGACGAAAGAAGAACGGATCCCGAAAGAATGAGACCAATCAGGAACATGGCAGATCTCCTGATCATATTTCCACCTTCTTCTTTGTGCATGTCCTATATCTATATTGTACTACGCGGCACATGGACTGTACTGTTTATGAAGCAAAATCGGCTGTCATCCTGCGCTTTCTTACCACTTCTTTTTATCCATATATTCCTCGAAGGAATCTTCGATCCGCTGGATCCTGCCGTCTTCAAAGACCAGCACTTTGCTGCATGTTTTCCGCAGGAAATACAGGTCGTGCGAGACAAGAAGAAGGGTGCCGGGGTACTCGGCCAGCATGTTCTCGAGCATCTCCCGCATCGGCAGATCCAGGTGGTTTGTCGGTTCATCGAGGATGATAAAATCACGCTGCGTCAGGATCAGTTCGGCGAGCTTAATCCGCATCTGTTCGCCGAAGCTCAGCGTCCGGAGGGGCTGTTCCAGATGGCGTGCCGTTATGTCCATGTTGGCAAGGAGTGCGCGGTCCGAACCGCTCAAATGCCCGATCTCTTCGAGAAGGTAGGAACGGACTGTCTGCTTTTGCAGGAAACCGGAGAACGTCTGCGGAAGCACGTACGGCCTGCTGCTCGGACTGACCCGCAACTCGCCGGAATCGGCCGTCTCATCACCTGTGATCATAGCGATCAGTGTACTTTTTCCGCATCCGTTCGGTCCCCAGAGCGCGATATGTTCGCCTCTGGCTGCCGTGAAGCTGCTGTCGGCAAAAAGAACGTTATCTCCGTATGCCTTTGTCAGGCCCGATGCCTCGAGGATGCGCCGGCCGTGCGGCGAATCGGATGCGATTGAAAAGCGTATGCTTTTTTCTTCGGCAGGGCGCGGCTCAACGGACGTCACCAGTTTTTCGAGGCGGCGGATGTCATTTTTTACTTTTTTATCCATCTTTTTTGCTTTGGCGCGCTTTTTTTCCTTGACGCCCATGGTAAGACCGCTCGGATCCGGCTTTGTAGAATCACGGTGTGCTTTCTCCGACCATTGCTTCACCTGGGAAATCGCTTCGGAAATGCGCTTCTGTTCCTTGCGTCCCTCTTCAAAGCGATGCATTTTCTCCTGGAAGAGACGAGCCTTGCAGTCCCTGTAATATGAGTAGTTTCCCGGATATTCCAAAATCCTGCCCTGCTCGATTTCGAGTACGCGCGTTACCGTGCGGTCCAGGAAATAGCGGTCATGCGATACGGCGAGGATCGTTCCGGGATAATCGCAAAGAAGACTGATCAGCATCTGCGTGCCCGCAAAATCGAGATGGTTTGTCGGCTCATCCAGCAAAAGAAGCTTCGGGTTTTCACAAAGGATCAGGGAGAGGGCAAGTTTGGTCCTTTCCCCGCCGGACAGTGTCATGAGGGCCGCCGTGCGGTCCGGATCCATATGCAGGAGCCGCATGTACCTGCGTGCTTCTTCCGGGAATCCGCCGCGCTCCATGGCGGCGAGTTCGAGGTCTGAAAGCGGGTTTTGCTTCAGCAGCGCAGATGAAGAACGTGCAGGAATAAAGACAGTTCCGCTGTCCGGTTCATCACGTCCGGCAAGGATATTGAACAGCGTGCTTTTGCCGCTGCCGTTGGCCCCGACAAGTCCGATTCGCTCCCCGTAAGAGACGGAAAAAGAGACATCCGTGAAAAGTTCCTGATCTCCCCATGCTTTTTTAACGTGTTTCAGATTTATCTGTGTCATGGAAATCCTCCCGAAAAAAAGTCCCTGCCGCCTGGCAGGGACTTCACTTCAAATCATTACACAGACATCTCCCGCAAGTAAAAATGCAGGGAGGTGGAAGAATGAACAACGAAGAATGATGACAGTCCGCCGGGCGGCTGCGCGCACAGAAATGATTTCCGGACGGTTTGTCCGGGCTGTGCACAGCTGCAATGAAGTTCTTAGCGAATTGCGGTCATTCTCATTTCCGGATACCTCCATATGTGACTTACTGATAACAATCCGTATTTTACCATGTATGAAAACGCAGAACAAGGGATGCCCGGAAGTCCTTCGGGCAATGGCGGCGGTATGCGGGCTGCACAGGTATCCGTGTCCGCAAATAATGTTGCCGCGGCTCTGCGGGAATATGCATTATTGGGTTCTGCTTCGTGGTAAAATCGTATTGTAAGAACAGGTTAAAGCACTATGAGGTGATTGCTATGCAGACTGTACAGCGATTGACGGGTGCCTACAAAAATGCCAGAGTTGAGTATTTCAGCTCGAAATCCAAATACATTTTTATCAGCGACTGCCACCGGGGAAATGGCGGCCTTTCGGACGAATTTTCGAAAAATAAGAATATATACCTTCATGCTCTTGATTACTATTATGAAAACGGATTTGTCTATGTGGAATTGGGTGACGGTGACGAGCTGTGGGAGCACCCCCATTACAGGCATATCATTAACGCGCATTATGACGTATTTTATTCCCTGAAGAAATTCCATGACAGCAAACGGCTGATCATGCTATACGGTAATCACAATATGTACCTGAATGATCCTTCTTACGTCGAGAAAAATCTGTTTACGTATTACAACGAATTTCTGGACATGAAGGTTGACTGCCTGAAAGGCATAGAGCCCTGTGAAGCGCTTCTCCTGCGGAACAAAGAGACCGGCCAGGAAATCCTGACGGTTCACGGGCACCAGGGGGATTTTACCAATGACCAGTTCTGGAAGTTCTCCATGCTGTCCCTGCGGTTTTTCTGGCGGTATATGCACGCACTGGGATTAACGAACCCGGCAAGCCCTGTTACGAATCTCGGCAAGCGGCACAAGATCGAGAAGAATTTCAGCAAATGGATCGAAAAAAACCGGATGATGCTGATCTGCGGCCATACGCACAGGATAAAATATCCGAAAAACAATGAACTTCCCTATTTCAATACGGGGGGGTGCATCTCCCCTGCGAGTATAACCGGCATTGAGATTACAGGCGGGTTTATCCAGCTTGTCAGGTGGAGGACGACGGCGAATGAGGACGGGGTCCTCCAGATTCAAAAACAGGTTCTGCGGGGTCCCGATCCTATTGAAAAATTTGATATCAGGTGACCGGAAAAACAGGCGGATCAAGCTGTCCGGACTATAAAAATGCAGGGAAACAGAGGAGGCAGGTATGAAAATCGGATGTGTGAAGGAAATCAAAACCTTTGAATTTCGAGTGGGGGTTTCACCGGATCATGCGAAGGCATATACCGACCGCGGGCATACCGTATATCTTGAGAAGGGCGCCGGTCTCGGTTCCGGTTTCACGGATGCGGAATACATTGCTTCCGGGGTACAGATCCTGGATGACGCAGAATCCGTATGGAAGAAGAGCGACATGATCATCAAGGTGAAGGAACCATTAGAGCCGGAGTATCCGTATTTTCGGGCGGGACTGATTGTATTTACCTATCTGCATTTTGCGGCATCCAGGCAGCTCCTCGATGCGATGCTGTCCGCCCACGTAACGGGTGTCGCCTATGAGACACTGATTGAAAAGGACGGAAGCCTCCCGCTCCTTAAACCCATGAGTGAGATTGCGGGGCGTCTTGCCGTACAGGAGGGCGCGAAATATCTGGAAAAGACATACGGCGGATCGGGTGTCCTCCTCTCCGGCGTTCCCGGCACGCAAAAGGCAAAGGTTGTTATCCTGGGCGCAGGCACAGTCGGGTCGAATGCCTGCAAAATAGCAGTGGGAATGGGCGCCGATGTCACGGTACTCGACGTCAATATGAATCATCTCGATACTCTCGACAACATATTCGACGGCAGAATCCAGACACTTGCCAGTTCGGATGCGGCTATTGAAAGGGAAGTTGCAAGCGCTGACCTTGTGATTGGATGCGTCCTGATTCCGGGGAAAAAGGCACCAATCGTTTTGAAAAGGGATTACCTGAAAAAAATGCGTCCCGGCAGCGTCATCGTCGACGTGGCAGTCGACCAGGGCGGATGTTTTGAGACGACAAGGATGACATATCACGATGATCCGATTTATATTGTTGACGGGATTGTCCACTACTGCGTCGGCAATATGCCGGGTGCTGTCCCGCGGACTTCCACGCTGGCCCTGAACAACTATACGCAGAAATACGGCCTGCAAATTGCAGAGTTCGGGATAGAGGAAGCATGCCGGAAGAATCCGGTCCTGTTTTCCGCAGTCAACACATACAGAGGCGCGTGCACCTGCCGAAATGTATCCGATGATTTTTCGATCGGCTACATACCGGCAGTCGATATCCTGCGCTGACAGCGAGGCCGCCTGCGATTCACCGCGGCAGTAAGTTCCCGTGAAAAGAAGGCTGCGCGCGCCAATCGTCCGTGGCTTGACGCTCCCTTCGTATACCCGTAAAATCATATAAAATACAAAAAACAGCACGGACGGAAAGGCGGCCTATGAAAAATAAAAATATTCTGAATCCGGCACTGATTTCCCGTATCGCATCCATCGGTCATACACAGTATTTTGTAATCTGTGATGCAGGTCTTCCTGTTCCCAAAGGAGCAGAGGTAATTGACCTGTCCCTCGTAAGCGGTGTTCCAAGCTTTATGCAGGTTATGAAGGCTGTCTTAGGCGAACTTGTTATTGAATCAGCCACCATTGCAGATGAAATAGAGGATCACAACGCCGTACTGTATAAAGAAATAACGGACACCCTCGGTGCATATCCGGTTCATCGCTGCAGTCATGAAAAATTCAAAAAGATGTGTGAAGACGCACATACAATCGTGCGTACAGGCGAGACGAGCCCGTATGCCAATATCATTCTGGTCGCGGGCGTCAATTTTTAACATGGAATCTGCCTCTGCATTCATTGACAAGAGGATAATGGAACTGGGGGACTGGCGCGGGGAGATGCTCGCGAAAGTGCGCGAAATCGTACACGAGGCAGACCCTGAGGCTGTCGAAGAGTGGAAGTGGATGGGGACTCCCGTCTGGTCACACTGTGGCCCGGTCTGCACGGGAGAGACGTACAAAAATGCTGTCAAAATGACATTTGCAAAGGGCGCTTCGCTGGAGGATCCAGCCGGTCTTTTTAACTCCGGCCTCGACGGAAACGCAAGGCGCGCCATCGACATACACGAAGGCGACAAAGTCAATGAGGAAGCCTTAAAGGAGCTCATCCGAGCTGCTGTGGCGCTCAATCTAAAGGCAAAGAGCAAGCAGAAATCCAAGTAACCGAGGCCGGGAATCAATATTCTTTTCTTCTGTATTCATGGAAAAACACAAATTGAACTGCTCTGCGCTGCCGGACGGCATTTGTTTGATACGCAAAAATATATAAAAAATAATTATAAATATAAATTGCAATTGACTTCCGTAACGGGCAAAAACCATTCGGTCATCGCATCAGCAGTATGGATACCTTTCCAATATAAATGAAATCATATGAAGGAGGATTGAATCATGGAAGAGATGAAATGTCCGGTAACAGGTCATACCAGTAAAAGCATATCCGGCGGCACTTCGAACAGGGACTGGTGGCCGAACCGGCTGAACCTGAAAATTCTTCGTCAGAACGCAAACCTGAGCAATCCGATGGGCGCAGATTTCAAATATTCCGAAGCGTTTAAGAGCCTCGACATGGAGGCCATAAAGAAAGACCTGTATGCGCTGATGACCGACTCACAGGATTGGTGGCCGGCTGACTATGGTCACTACGGCCCTCTTTTTATCCGTATGGCATGGCACAGTGCAGGCACATACCGCCTGGGAGACGGACGAGGCGGCGCGGGCAGCGGATCACAGCGCTTTGCCCCGCTCAACAGCTGGCCTGACAATGTGAACCTTGACAAGGCGCGCCGTCTGCTTTGGCCAATCAAGAAAAAATACGGCAGGAAGATATCCTGGGCTGACCTCATGATACTCGCAGGCAACTGCGCTCTTGAATCCATGGGATTCAGGACGTTCGGCTTTGGCGGAGGACGCGAAGATGTCTGGGAGCCGCAGGAAGATGTTTACTGGGGCTCCGAGGACAAGTGGCTGGGCGATAAACGCTATTCCGGTGAACGGGATCTTGAGAATCCACTCGCCGCGGTGCAGATGGGTCTTATCTACGTGAATCCTGAGGGACCGAACGGCAACCCTGATCCGGCTGCCTCCGCGCGGGACGTCCGGGAAACCTTCGCACGCATGGCCATGAATGATGAAGAAACTGTTGCGCTCATTGCAGGCGGGCACACTTTCGGGAAATGCCACGGAGCCGGGCCTGCAGCGCATGTGGGTCCGGAACCGGAGGCTGCGCCGATTGAAGAGCAGGGTCTCGGCTGGAAAAGCAGCTTCGGCAGCGGAAAAGGCGGCGATACGATCGGAAGCGGGCTGGAGGGCGCCTGGAAGCCGAATCCAACCAGGTTTGATATGGGTTATCTGAACATTTTGTTTAAATACGAGTGGGAACTGGTCAGGAGCCCGGCAGGTGCGAATCAGTGGCTGGCCCGGGATGCGGCCGCCGAGGACATGATAGCTGATGCGCACGACCCGTCAAAGAAGCGCCGGCCAATGATGACTACGGCGGATCTTTCCCTTCGTTTCGATCCGATCTACGAACCGATAGCACGGCGCTATCAGCAAAATCCGGAGGAGTTTGCCGATTCCTTTGCCCGCGCATGGTTCAAGCTGACCCACCGCGATATGGGACCGCGTTCACGCTATCTCGGCCCTGCAGTTCCAGCGGAGGAACTGATTTGGCAGGATCCGGTTCCTGCTGCTGATTATGAACGGATTGACGAAAAAGATATTGCGGATCTCAAGCGTAAAATAGTAGATTCCGGTCTTTCTGTATCACAACTGGTCTCAACTGCCTGGGCTTCCGCTTCCACGTTCCGCGGCTCGGATAAGCGCGGCGGGGCAAATGGTGCGCGTATCCGTCTTTCTCCGCAGAAGGATTGGGAAGTCAATCAACCGGCTCAGCTTAACGCTGTGCTGCAGTCCCTTGAAAAAATCCGGACGGAATTCAATCATGCGCAGACCCGTCAGAAGAGGGTTTCCCTCGCTGATCTGATCGTCTTAGGCGGATGCACCGGTATAGAGCAAGCTGCGAAGAATGCCGGTCAACAAGTAACCGTGCCTTTTATACCGGGCCGCACCGACGCATTGCAGGAGCAGACCGATGTACGGTCATTTTCGGTGCTCGAACCGAAAGCAGATGGATTCCGTAATTACCTGAAAACCAATTTCTCCATTCCTGCGGAGGAACTCCTGATTGACCGTGCACAGCTTCTGACACTGACGGCTCCGGAAATGACGGTTCTGCTCGGCGGAATGCGCGTCCTGCTTGCCAATTACGGACAGTCACAGCACGGTGTCTTTACGAAGAGGCCGGAGACGCTTACGAATGATTTCTTTGTGAATCTGCTCGATATGGGTACGATGTGGAAGGTATCCGATGAAGACAAAGAAGTGTTCGAAGGCCTTGACCGCACAACAGGTGAACATAGGTGGACCGGTACACGTGTTGATCTTATCTTTGGTTCAAACGCGGAACTCAGAGCGATCGCCGAAGTTTACGCCTGTGACGACGCTCGGGATAAGTTCCTGCGGGACTTCGTGTCTGCCTGGAATAAGGTGATGAACGCAGATCGCTTTGACCTGGCCTGAAGAGTATTCTTCATGCAGACCCCATAAAAAGCAAAAGGCCCCGGAAACATAAGCTTCCGGGGCTTGTTTTGGTGGAGCGTAGGGGGTTCGAACTCTCATAAGCCTTATTTTTGCTATGACAAAAAACCGGAGAGGCTTGATTATACTGGCTTTCCCCGTCTCGAGAGAACATATGTTCTAGGCCGTTTTAACATGCCTTACACCTTTGCCTTACACCTTTTTAGCGTACGACTGAAGACAAGATCAACAATTTGTGCGGACTTTTCCAGCTCGCCGCTGACCTCGTGACCATAAGTTCGGAGCGTATCCATAGTCTCTGAATGACCGACGGCGGCTTTAATCATCGCCTCTGGCATGTCGTTTTTCATGAGGCTGATCCAGGTGTGCCGGAGACGGTACGGAGATCCTTCTATACCGTGCTTGGCAGTAAACCGTTTGAATTCGCTATAGGATGTCTTAGGCGTTGGTTGCTCGTTCTCGAAGCCGGGAAAGATCCAGTCAGATTGTCCGAACCCTTTTGATTCAAGGAAATGTTTCTGGTCAGACAGTATCTGCTTTGCTGTTTCTCGGAGGTATACCCGGCGCCTGGCATTTTTGTTTTTGCCTGGTGTAATGTCTCCATTGGTGTCGATGGATCGGCTGATCGTGAGGATATCATTCTCGATGTCTCCCGGCTGCATCCCGTAGCACTCCCCGGGCCGCAAACCTGTAGCTGCCATGAACTGCCAAGCATGCAGGTACCAATACGCGCCGCTGGGCTCCGAGAATAGAATGCGAAGCTGCTGTGGTTGTAAGATTCCCTTTTCACCCTCTTGTGCGGATTTAGGCACGTAGAGGCATGTAGGGATGACTTCGATAGTACGGCAACTTACCGCGTATCGGCAAAACGACATGATCACTTCGCGCAGGTTTCCGAGCGTTTTCTTGGACAGTTCTTCCTTCAGTACGATCCGTGTTTTATCCCGTTTCATTCGACCAGCCGGCTTTACTGTATTGATAAAATTTTGCCAGTCTCGATCCGTGAGGGAAGCCATTTTTCGGTTCCCGAATTTTGGGATGATATACAGCCTGCCGTATTTTTCATGGCGCTTGTAGTTCTCTCCCTTACCGGTTTTCTTCTCAACATTTTCCAAAAACATCGGATAAAGCTTGTTGACCTTGATCGTGGTGTCCACGGTTATTCCGGACAACCAGGCATTATATCTTCGCTTAACGGCCCGTGCGCCTGCTTCACCGGGTTTGACGGATGTAAATGTCTTTCGAAAACTTTCCCTTGTTGCATCAATACGCCAGCGTTTTTCTTTTTCATTCCAAATTGCATTGGCCATAATAACTGCTCCTTTGCTATATGTATTCTTCCGTGAAGGAGGAGTGAAGGGACAGTGGTTCCAACCACAACACATCTCCTTTTTCATCTGTGCAATAGACTGGTCCATAACGCTGCTTCCATATTTCAACAGCGTGTCTCAAAAAAGGCTCAGACAGATCAAGCACTTCAGACAGCTCGTACCAGTTCCTCACGCCGGCTCGGATCGCTTGGATAACATCTTCCGGAGAAACCAACATATCCACTGCAGATCTCAGAGCGCGCTCTTCGGCACGGTGGATTCGGACATCATCTGAACTCCTGACCGTATCTCCGACACTTGTCTTGTAGTGCCCGAATTCTTCGGCCAATATGGTCGCTCTGGTGCGCTGTGTGGCCTTTGGATCGACAAAGATATAAGAATTACCATCCATCCGGACAAGAAGCCCCTTGTAGCCTCCTACGGCTTTGTCGATTACTCGTATTCCCGAATCAGTCATAATCTGCTCAATAATTTCATCTGATCTCATCCAATCCTCCTGTATAAAACTGTAGGTAATTCAAATAGAACATAAGTTCGATTATAAAACGCGCAAATATGCAAAACAATACAAAAAAGCATCCTCGAACGTAAATCCGGGGATGCTGTACGATTTGTGGTGCTTTAGTGAAGTTGTTATACTATCTCTTCCAACTCAACTTGAACATAGACTGTTGGCGGAAGCTCTCTATTAGAAATCAGCAATTCTTCTTGCTTCTTTTTAGTCGAGTGTGCAGAGTAATCAAAATAAATTGGTTGAATTCGTTTTGACTTGTATAGCTTTTCAATAAAATCGTGTTTGTCATAGCTGATAAGCCAGGAATAACATTTGGTTTTAATATATCTGGCCAAAGCTCGATGGTCAGTATCGGTATAGAAGTGACGATACAAACTTTTGCCTTGCAAATAGTAAGGTGGATCAATATATACGAATACTCTGCGTCCTTTACGACCATAGCCCCGAACATGGTTCTCCATGAAATCAAGGGCATCCTCATTGTACACTTCGACGCGGTCTCGGTATTGTGACAAATTCCTGATTGAATCAATTATTTTTTGCCTATTAAAACGGCAATCAATCCCGTAAGTCGATCGCTGGTTCAAGCCGCCTAAAGGATTTGATTTAAGAAGGCCTGAAAAACTTGTGCGATTTAGAAAAAGACAAGCAAAACCAATTTCGGTAGGAGTATGTGCTTCACAATAAGCTTCGGACCTGTAGTTGGACAAATGCTCCCACATATCAACAGTTATCGGTGTATCAAGAATCATTTGACATAATTCGTCTGTCTCAAAGAAAACAGAATGCCAAAAATAGTAGAGAAGATGGTCTTTCTCATTAAGGACGATTCTGCTTGCAGTGCCGCTTGAAAGAAGATTCAGTGAAACAGATGCTCCACCTGCGAAGGGCTCGAAAACTGTGCATCCCTGCAGATGATCTGCTTCGATAAAGGTTTGACAGTAATTGACGAGCTGTGTTTTACCGCCAGGATAACGCAATGGCAATTTGAGCATCCGACATCACCCCCCTCTTGATTTTATCATCGTTATTTCAATTTGGCCAGTTTTTCATACTGTTTCTTGTGTAGCAAGGTCATTGGCATATGATAAGTCATAGTCATATCCATTAATTTTGCATGTTATTTTATGCTTCTGGATTAAATTTTGAATAAACCTATTATATTCATCTGGGCTTTCCGTTATCCAGCAAGAGATCACCCTTTTTAAGAATCCTTCATTTTCAGTCTTCATTTTAAGAAACCATTTTTTGTATCGATCACGGCTTATGACGTCTGGAAATAATTCTGGACGACTATTGTTTCGATCTTCGCAAAAATACATTGGCGTTTTATTTTCATGAATGTTCCAAATTGGTGAATCATCAATTTGGAGCTTAGACTTTATATAATTCCACATCAATTCTTCAGGCGAACAACCGCCCCCCGGCAAAAATACCACATTTTTTGTTCGAGCTAGAACATCGTCATTAGGTGTTTGATATAAATCGGATTTAAAGGTTATATTTACTTTCCGCAAGTCATCTGTTGTATATACGACATCTCCGTCATGTAATAAGATTGTTTTATCAAAAAGATCTTTATCGTTCACGAGTTTTTTCATATCAGTGCAGCCGATGGACACATTGTTAAAAGTAAAATATTTTTCCCATTTAGGTGTAAGTTCTTTGAAAAACCATTGCGCTTCAGCGTCTTCGGCAATTATTCGAATTTTTTCTTGACGACTAACGGCTCCTGTATTTGTTAACTGAGTTTTTATATATGAATATGATGGATTTCTTTCAGATGTAACGTTTCTGGTGGCATTAGTCAAAAAAATCGTTTCTATGTCATTATTTCTGTCTTCAACGTTGTTGTCTGTTTTTTCGCAAATATAATTAAGTAAATATAGGCTGTGTGTTGTCAATACAATCTGTAAACCTATTCGTTTAGCTTCGCTTAGAAGAAAATCAAACAGGTTTAGTTGTGTAACGGGAAATAAAGTTGCATCCAGTTCGTCGATTAACAACAAACCTCCATTCCATTTATCCCCCTTACTTATTTTTAATTTCTCAAAAGAACGAAGTGCAGCAAGAATTTGTGAGACATTATCTTGTCCTGCAGAATTACACATAGCCCCATATGTGGGCATTTCTAATCCATATGTCTTTTTTCTTATTCCGGCATTTATGCTGGACACACTTGATTCATTCAAATCAGAAACTAAGTGTCCCATCGAAAGAATGTTTACATGGTTGGTCTTAATATATTCACTATCTTCTTGTGTGCGGTTCAAAACGAAATCTTCAATTTTTGCAGATCTACTTTCCCCAACAGGATAAAGACGACTTAGTCCCATATATAAAGAGGGGCAATCATATTTTTTATCTTTTTTACCAGTCAAAGTACGAACAGGTAAAACTCGATATCGCCTTCTATTTGGCTTATCTTCGTAATTCCAATATGCTCTATACCAGAACGTCTCAACATCATTTTCAAAGGTGTTATCACAAATTGTGAATTCAACGCATCTTGAATTTTTAGTTTCGAGATCATATTTTGCCTTCATTATATCTTGATACACAGTTTCGAATTTTTTACCAAGAAGCGTGATCGATACATCTTTTGCAGAATGACCAAGTAAGGATAAGATGGTTGATTTTCCAGTAGCATTTAAGCCACATACTACGGTTACTGCTCTCCCAAGATGTACCTCGATGTTGTGTAAATGCTTAAAATCGTTAATTTTCATCAGTCGGTACACATTGCTACCTAAGCCTTTCGTTTATCAATTTTCTAATTCAATATAGTCGTTATCATTTTGCAATGCAACACATACTGACGTTAAGATATGTGAAGTTGCGCTTTCGCCCTATTATCTTCTTCAGTGAGGAGACATTTCTTTGAATTTGCACCAGATTCTCTCATTAAGTTGACGCGTTCCATTGAGCTTGGGCCAAAGCTGTAAACATATATCCGATAAGCAAAGAGACAACTATGAAAATTATAATAGCAAACACTATTGTCAAAATGGAAGGCCTTTTATTTAGAGGATGCCCGCATTCTCCGCAAAACTCTGCTCTGGCAGGATTGAGGCTGTTGCACTTTGAGCAAATGACCTGTGCGAAATATTTTTTCCCACATGAAATGCAAAACTTTGCATTATCCGAATTTTCACTTCCACAATTTAGACACTTTCCCATAATTTTTGCCTCATGTGATTTTGACAGCTTATAAATTCCGTTCTTCTTGGACTGCATTTGTCTTGACCTTGTATTTTTGTGTGAATATGGAAACAAAGAATACTAATGCAAACCCACCAAAAATCAATGCACCCAAAGTGATAGAATCTTTTCCTGTTCCGTTTAATGCATCTACTAATGCGCCGACGGAATACAAAACAGTTGTTGCTACAGCTCCCTCTTTGGAGTCTCTCGTAGCGATAGCCAAAATACCGCCAGCCAGAAAAAACATGGCTGACCACCAAAAGAAAATTTCAAAGTTATTTAAGTTGCTATAATTCAGCCTGTTCAGTATAAATGCAAAAGCACCCACTAATAACGAAAGTAAAATCGATATTGTTCCCAAGCAAAGCTTTACATATCTCATTTTTACCTTCTTATAATTTTACTTTTCAATATAGAATATTCTTCATCTGTCAGCTTACCATCATCGTGGAGCTTTGACAACTTTTCCAACTGTGTTACTAATCCCAGAGCCTGATCCAGATCTATACCGGGAACGGTGGGGTCTCTATGGGCGTGGATTTCAAAGCCATCACCACGATCATCGGACTCACCCTTCAAATATTCAGCTGTTACACCAAAGAATTTTGCAAGTGCGAGAATCTTGTCTTCGCGTGGAACTGCTGTTCCTCCCTCATACTTTTGGATCGATGAGTAGCTTATATCGGTCGCAGCAGCGACCTCTTTTTGTTCATAGCGCTTTTCGGCACGAAGCGCTCTCAATCGATCTGATAAATTTGCCATATACCCTCCAAAAAGTAATTTAATCTATTGACACGCCGCAACGCGTAAGATAACATGTAAGCACATGTAAAGACGTGTAACTTTAACCAAACCAGACCGCACCTTGACAATTCAGGCCCCAGTAAAGACAGATAGGAGGTGATTTATTGAAACTCCATAAGCTTCGCATCGCAAACTCAAAATTATTTCTTGATGGCTTCGAGATTCAAGGTACAACGAGCTTCTCTCTTTCTTACGTTGCTGATAAGGACAATCTTTGCCTGTCTTTAAGTTTGAATTTAGATCCCGATCTGTTTGTTGACCAAAGCCGTGATAATCCCGCAAAAGAAACAGAAAATCTTTCGGTTCCTTCCGGAGTCCCATTTTCTATTAAATGCAACACATGCGGACAGAATGGAATTGGCCCGGCAGAGATTCGAGTTACTTACTTAGATAAGTACGAAGCCAATCCCAACATTCTTGCGTCAGCCAGCCCCCATTATCCGATGTAACCCGCGAGACAAAAAGCCGGTCCGTGTCATCCATGGCTGCTTTTATCTTATCGCTGACTTGCTGGCATTTCAGAGTTTGGTATCCATTATCTCGGTTATATACAAACCAAGTTGAATCCATTGGGTGACACCAAGAATCAAAACCCTTGAGAATCTCATAAAGTTTTTCATAGTTTTGTCCAGGACGGTTCAAATTGTAAGTAACAACAAAAACACTCATACACCTTTCTCCCTCTTATAACTCAACCTTATGCCGATATGCGCATACTCACACAAAAGCATACCAAAACATACGTAAATACGCAATGAAAGGAGGTGAGAAGTATGTCTGAAAAATTATATACAACTGGAGAGGTTGCCGAGTATTTGAAGGTTGAAGAGTCAACGGTCAGGTCGTGGCTGCGATCCGGAAAAATCGCCGGGATTAAGCTTCCCAGTGGGATTTACCGGATCACAGAGTCCACGCTGAACGCCCTTTTGGGCAAAGACGAATCTGCTTAATCCCCTTATTAAGTTTTCAAGGTCCGCGAATATCCGATGTGGATATACGCATATTGTACGTAAAAAATGGAGGAAACATAGTGAGTATCATAAGCAAGAACATACATACAAACGTATACAGAAACGCACGAATACGTGCAGCTGCATACAATTCATTGTTTTCCAGCATGGACACGACCTTTGATCTATTGTTCATTGGCCGCAGGACTCTCTGGGAAATCGAAACGGGAGTATCTACTCCAGACAGTAACACGGTTTTAAGCATGGCTGAGCTCTATAACGCTCCTGAACTTATCACACATTACTGCGCAACAGATTGCCCTTTGGGTAAGGCTCGCCGTGTGAAACCGGTCGAAAACATGAGCACAGAGGGAATCGCCCTGAACACAACAAGTCTTTTATATAAATCCGAAGATTACACACGGAGTCTCGTTGAGGCAGCAAAAGACGGCGTGATCTCCGATGCAGAGCGGCCGGCCATCATGGAGGTTATTAGCTGGCTCGATCAGCTGTCACACCTTCGAGATGAACTCGTTGTCGCGTTGGAAAGAAAGACTACATAAGGCGTAGGAGAAAGGAGATAGCAAAATGACAAAAACAGAATTCATAGACAGTTTGGCGTTGTTCGTAACAGACACTCTGAAAAAGACAAATGCAACCGAAGCACAGTTGTCCGCTGCTGCCTCGATTGCACGTCGGTTATTAGATGAAGATTGTTCCTTTTAATCCTTAAGTTCTACAGCTTTTTGTTTGTACCCGCAAAGATTGTCTTCAGCTCGCTCAATCGCTGAAAGCTCTTTGTAGATCTCGTGAATATAAGCAGCAACTGCTTTTCCGCCTTCTTTATCAATATTAATTACCGAATTTGATAGCCTTGCGGAAACAAGCTGAACAGTAGAATCAAATGATTTACTCATTAATTATCACCTCCTTTCATAAGGAGAGTATAGCACTCAAAGTAAAACATAAATGAAATATAGAAAGGAGAAAACCATGGTTAAAGCAAAAACAGCAAAATTTTCAGCACTGCGCATTGCCATCGCGGGCATGGGCCTTATACAGGATGACATCGCCGATTTTTTTGGCCTCTCGAAAGCCTCCGTCAGTTCAAGATTCACGGGGCGCATCCCTTGGTCACTCACGGAAATGTACCAGCTTCTGGATCTGATTAAGGAACCTGACGAGAAACTAAATCACTATTTCCCGAGAGGAGGAAAAGCAAATGGGAATGCTTGAACAGATCGCCACCGTCCTGCTGACCTCCAAGCGCCACAAGCGCTACGCACACGAGATCGAGCAGGCACAGATTCACAGGGTATCGCCGCCCACCTTGGGCACGCAGATCCGCAGCACAGAACAGGATTACAGCCACATGTTCAACGGATTTTAAGGAGGAGTAAATGATGGTCAAGATGCAACGTATTAACTTCAGTCTATCTCTTTCCGACCCGTTCACCTTTACCAAAAACGGTATCGAGTTTACCCGTGTCCTCGCCTTCAGAGACTGTGAAATTTACATTACAGAGCGCGCCAAAAATCTCAAAACTCGAAAAGTTAAAATCACCAACACGTATTTTTCCAACGTACGGGACGCCGAAGACGCTTTCCGCGCGATCGAGGAGGAATGAACCATGTCAGCTGACACAGCCGCAGTGAAACGCCTTATTACAAATCTCAAGACGATGTCTACCAAAGCATCCAAGGCCGCTGCCTTGATCAAGGCCGAACGGGTGGCAAGACAGCAGGAATTACTCGGGGTTTACCAGACAGAAGACGAAATTCAGGACGCATTCGGTTATGCGGAAATCACAGAGGAAGAGCGCGATGCATTACTTGCCGCCTTGGAGGGCAGAGACAACCCGAGTCATCAGGACCTTGGCGAAGAAGAGATATACGTGCTTGAACTCAGCGACCTGATTGGCCGAGAGCAGAGACGTCTCCGCGATCTCGAGTGGGACGAGCTGCCGGAATCGGAAAAGGAACGAATCATGGCCGAAAAAGAAGCGTACATGTCCAGGAGAAGTCTGAGAAAAGGAGGGAAAGAGGCGGATCATGGCGAGGTATATTTTTGATCACAAACCTATTAATTTTTGCAAGGAATGCCCGTTTGTTGATTTTACGTGGGCAGCTGATTGGGGCGACACAAGAAAAGGGACATGCCACCTGTTAAAAAAGTCCCCGGAAGTTTATACAAGCATAAAACCGGAATGGTGCCCGCTGGAAGAAATACGGGAGAAGGAGGGAATCTGAATGTGCTACTACAAGACCTGCCCCGTCTGCGGCGCGAATCTTGATCCCGGAGAAATGTGTGACTGCCAGCAGCCGGCAAAAGAAATGACCGCAGACGCTGTAACGCCTACGGCCAAAGCCAAAACTAACTACACCACAAGATTATCACAAGATGGAGGGAAAATCAAAAATGATTCTTTTCACGATCTGCCCGGAATGTGGGCTGGTCCGAAAATATGAGCACGGGATCCGCGAATCAACATTATGTCCTAACTGTGGATCCGACTCATTTAAAATCCCAGCGTTAACAGAAGAATATGCAAACACGATAAGGAGGAACGTACTGCATGAGCATCAAAATCAACAAACTCGAATTTGAAAATGTTAAGAGGATCAAGGCTGTCAAAATCGAGCCTACTTCGTCCGGCCTAACAGTCATCGGGGGGAAGAATAAACAGGGGAAAACCTCTGTAATCGACTCCATTGCCTGGGTGCTGGGTGGCGACAAATACCGCCCGTCACAACCGCAGCGCGAAGGATCCGTTATCCCGCCGAATCTCTCTATCACCATGAGCAACGGGCTCGTGGTCGAGCGCAAAGGTAAGAATAGCGATCTTAAGGTTACGGATCCTAACGGCCAGAAGGGCGGTCAGTCTCTACTGAATAGCTTTATTGAGCAGCTTGCTCTCGACCTTCCGAAGTTCATGAGCTCCACCGGTAAGGAGAAGGCACAGACGCTACTCCGGATCATTGGTGTAGGAGACAAGCTGAATGCGCTTGAGCAGAAAGAAGTTGAGGTCTACAACAGGCGCCTTGCAACCGGTCAGATCGCAGATCAGAAGCAGAAGTATGCAAAGGAGCAGATATATTATCCCGATGTTCCCAAGGAACCTGTCTCTGCATCGGACTTGATTAAACAGCAGCAGGACATACTTGCCAGGAACGGTGAGAATCAGCGTAAGCGTCAGAACCTTGAATACCTTCAGAACCAAGCAGACCAGATTCAGCGTCAATTGGATGAACTACTCAAAAAACAGGCAGCAGCACTTGCGGATCTTGATATTGCAAGAAAATCTGCGCTGGATCTATTTGATGAATCTACTGAAGAACTGGAAAAGAATCTTTCAGATATCGAGACTCTTAACCGCAAAGTGCGTGCAAATCTCGATAAGGATAAAGCTGAGGCGGATGCTCTCGATTACGCCTCAAAGTATGCCGAATTGACTGCAGAGATTAATTCTATCCGACAGTCAAAGATCGATCTTCTCAAGGGTGCAGATCTTCCATTACCGGGACTATCAGTAGCAGATGGAGAACTTATTTATAACGGCTTCCAGTGGGATAACATGTCCGGATCCGATCAACTGAAAGTGGCTACGGCTATTGTCCGCAAGCTGAACCCTGAATGCGGTTTTGTTCTCCTGGACAAGCTTGAACAGATGGATCTCGACACAATGCAAGAGTTTGGTAAATGGCTTGAGGCAGAAGGTCTGCAGGCTATCGCCACACGGGTCAGTACAGGAGGAGAGTGCAGCATCATTATTGAAGACGGCTACGTATCCGATACTGATACTGTCGAGCCCCAGACACCAGTTTGGAAGGAAGGTGCATTTTAATGCAAATCATCGAAGGAAAGATCAAGTCTGCGCAGAAAATTGTAATTTATGGTCCGGAAGGCATTGGGAAGTCAACCTTTGCTTCAAAGTTCCCTCTTCCTCTTTTTATTGATACCGAGGGCAGCACAAAGCACATGGACGTCAGACGCGCTCCCAGACCCACCAGTTGGGCAATGCTTATGGACCATGTACTGCAGGTTAAAAGATTTCCTGAACTCTGCAAAACTCTCGTCATCGACACTGCTGACTGGGCAGAACAACTCTGCATTGATGCGATCTGTGCAAAGGCGAATAAGTCCGGAATCGAAGATTTTGGATATGGCAAAGGATACGTGTATTTATCTGAAGAATTTGGCCGGCTGTTGAATTTGCTCGAGGACGTTGTAGGGCTTGGAATCAATGTTGTTTTTACTGCTCATGCCAAGATGCGCAAGTTTGAACAGCCTGATGAAATGGGTGCGTATGATCGCTGGGAGATGAAGCTCGAAAAGCAGACCGGACCGCTTCTCAAGGAATGGGCTGACATGGTCCTCTTTGCGAACTATGAGACAGTCGTAATCAATGTTGATGATCAGGGAGCGACTAAAGGAAAAAACAAGGTTCAGGGCGGAAGGCGCGTCATGTATACAGTTCATCATCCCTGTTGGGACGCGAAGAACAGACAGGATCTCAAAGAGAAGCTCCCATTTGAGTATGCATCGATTGCTTCTGTAATAACTGAAAACATGTCGATTCCTTCAGTAGTACCACCCGTAGTACCAAAGACAGAGCCTCCCGTTCCTTCCCAGCCTGCTGTTTCATCGATGCAGGAGATTCCTTTTGATGATCCAGTCATTCCGGGAAAAACAGTCCTTGATCTCGTAGCTGATCTTGATAAGAAGGACGATTTAAGCGGCGTCCCATCTTCTCTTAAAGACCTTATGGCAATCCATAAAGTTACGGTTAGCGAGATTCAGGCAGTTGTAGGAAAAAGAGGATACTATCCTGCCAACACCCCGATCAGTAACTATGATCCGAGATTCATCTCGGGAGTCCTTGTTGGGGCATGGCCACAAGTTTATTCAAGCATAGAAGCAAACCGTAAATAAAAAACAGGAGGATTTATATAATGGCTGACATTACTGGAAGAGAACTGGATTGGAATGATTCGATCGAAAAGGAAAGTGACTTTATTTTGCTGCCTGCTGGAGACTATGACTTTACTGTAACCGGCTTTGAGCGTGGCAGACACGGAGGATCAGCAAAGCTTCCGCCTTGTAACAAAGCAGTCGTTTCTCTGGAAATTATCGATGAAGAGGGTGGAAGGGTCACCCTGACACACAACCTGTTTTTACACACAATAACCGAGGGTATGCTGTCTGCTTTTTTTAGCTCAATAGGGCAGAAGAAAAAGGGAGAACCACTCACCATGAATTGGGCTGCAGTTCCCGGGTCTACCGGCCGATGCAAAGTTGTAGTACGAGACTGGAAGAATGACGATGGAGAAGATCGGCAATCGAACGATATCAAGAAGTTTTATCCGAAGGAAGAGCAGTCGTTTGAGGCTGGGAGGTTCTGATTATGGACCTCAGGCCTTATCAACTACAAGCGAAAGAAGCTATCTTCGGTGAGTGGGATAAGGGGATCAGGAAAACTTTGCTGGTACTTCCGACAGGCACAGGAAAGACGATTGTATTCAGTAAGGTAATTGAAGATTGTGTCCGGGACGGGGAGAGAGTCCTCGTCCTGGCACATCGGGCCGAACTACTTGATCAGGCAGCAGATAAGCTGCAGCAGTCAACTGGACTCATGTGTGCTACAGAAAAGGCTGAAGAATCGTGTCTGGAAAGCTGGTTTCGAGTTGTTGTCGGATCTGTTCAAACTCTTATGAGAGAGAAACGATTGGCTCAATTCGAAGCTGATTTTTTTAACACCATCATTGTCGATGAGGCACATCACTGTATCTCGGATAGCTACCAGAGAGTATTACAACATTTTGACGAAGCGAAGGTACTCGGGGTTACAGCTACGCCTGACAGAGGAGATATGAAGAACTTGGGCGCATACTTTGAGTCACTCGCTTATGAGTACACTCTCCCCAAGGCAATCAAGGAAGGTTTTCTTAGTCCCATAAAAGCACTTACGTTGCCGCTCACTCTTGATCTTACTGGAGTAGGACAACAAGCCGGCGACTTTAAGGCTGCTGACCTCGGCACAGCTCTGGATCCTTATTTGTATCAGATTGCAGATGAGATGGTTAAGTACTGTATGGATCGCAAATCTGTTGTTTTCCTTCCACTCATAAAGACATCACAAAAATTCAGAGACATTCTCCAGGACAAAGGATTCCTTGCAGCTGAAGTAAACGGAGAGAGTACGGACAGAACGGAGATCCTCGCTGACTTCGATGCTGGGAAGTATAACGTCCTTTGTAACTCTATGCTCCTTACGGAAGGCTGGGACTGTCCATCAGTAGATTGTATCGTAGTTCTTCGGCCGACAAAGATCCGTAGTCTTTACAGTCAAATGGTAGGTCGAGGTACCCGACTTTGTCCAGGAAAAGAGGATCTTCTTTTGCTCGATTTCCTTTGGCATACAGAACGGCATGAACTCTGTCACCCTGCACACCTAATCTGCGAAAACGAAGAGGTTGCACAAAAAATGACCGAGAACATTGAAGCTGCGGGATGCCCGGTAGACATCGAAGCTGCCGAAGAAAAAGCAACCGAAGATGTTGTTTCCCAGCGTGAAGAGGCTTTGGCCAAACTTCTGCAGGAAATGAAACACCGGAAGAAGAAGCTCGTGGATCCTTTGCAATTTGAAATGAGTATCCAGGCAGAAGATCTATCAAGCTATGTTCCAAGCTTCGGCTGGGAAATGTCTCCGCCATCACAAAAGCAGATTCAGACTCTTGAAAAGCTCGGGATCCTTCCGGATGAGATTGACAACGCCGGTAAGGCTACAAAGCTTTTGGAACGTTTGGACAAACGCCGCGAAGAAGGTCTCACTACACCTAAACAAATACGATTCCTTGAAGGCAGAGGATTCCAGCACGTTGGTACCTGGCAGTTCGAAGGAGCTCGAAAACTTATCGATAGAATAGCGGCCAACGGTTGGGGTGTCCCCAAAGACATAAATCCTCAATCGTATAAGGGAGAATAAAGCATGGAGAAGACAGACGTACTTGAAATTATGAACTATATAGATCCCTCTTTGCTTTGTTATCAAGAATGGGCGTCAGTAGGGATGGCTCTGAAACATGGAGGGTATACGGCCGCTGATTGGGATGAGTGGAGCAGACGAGATGCAGCCAGGTATCATCCGGGAGAGTGCTTCAAAAAATGGGGATCCTTCAATGGATCAACCACGCCCGTTACAGCCGGCACCATTGTTCAGATGGCCAAGGACCATGGCTGGGAACCAGAGCGCGAAGCGGGCCACGAACTTGACTGGAATGATGTAATTGGAGGAAACAAAGACGACTTTGTCATTGTCAACAAGAACTGGATTGAGGACAAAGAAATTAATGTACCTGACTCTTGGAATCCTGTAGCTGATTTAATCAAATACCTGGGCATTCTCTTTCAATCAACCGAAAATGTTGGCTATGTCACTGATAGTTGGGAGAAAGACGGAAAGTACTTTCCAACAAAGGGATGCTGGGACCGGACAGCCGGGGAGCTCATACAGCAGCTTAGTAAGTGCAAAGGGGACATAGGCTCGGTACTTGGTGACTATAAATCAGAAGTAGGAGCATGGATCCGATTCAACCCTTTGGATGGACAAGGTTGCAAAAATGAGAACGTTACGGATTTCCGGTATGCCCTCGTTGAATCTGACACGATGGAAATCGAGAAACAGAATGCGATTATCCGTGAGTTGGAGCTCCCTGTTGCGTGCCTCGTACATAGCGGGAAGAAAAGTCTTCATGCCATTGTAAAAGTCGATGCAGCCAATTACAACGAGTACCGCGTTCGCGTTGATTATCTCTATAACGTCTGTCAGAAGAACGGTCTCAAAATTGATAGTCAGAACCGTAATCCGTCTCGGCTCTCTCGGATGCCTGGCATTATGAGAAACGGGCAGAAACAGTTTCTTGTTGATACAAACATTGGGAAAGAGTCATGGGCAGAATGGCATGAATGGATTGAGGGCGTTAATGACGATCTGCCAGAGCCGGAAAGTTTAGAAGGAATCTGGGACAATCTTCCAGAACTATCTCCTCCGCTGATTAACAACGTGCTCCGACAAGGTCACAAGATGATGATTGCAGGCCCTTCCAAAGCTGGTAAGTCGTTTGCATTAATCGAACTGTGCTGCGCAATTGCAGAAGGAAAGAGATGGCTTAATTGGGACTGTGCACAAGGAAAGATCATGTACGTAAATCTCGAACTCGATCGGGCAAGCTGCCTGCATAGATTCAAGGATGTTTATACCGCGCTCGGCTGGTCACCCAAGAACGTCTCGAACATTGATATTTGGAACCTGCGAGGCAAGTCGATACCTATGGATAAGCTGGCTCCTAAACTCATTCGTCGGGCACAGAAGAAAAACTATATAGCCGTTGTAATCGACCCTATCTATAAAGTCATTACCGGAGACGAAAACAGCGCGGACCAGATGGCTCACTTCTGTAACCAGTTTGATCGGATATGTACTGATCTTGGTACTGCCGTGATCTATTGTCATCATCACAGCAAGGGCGCCCAGGGCGGGAAGAAGAGCATGGACAGATCATCAGGTTCCGGAGTTTTTGCTCGAGACCCCGATGTGCTTCTTGACCTGATAGAGCTCGAACTGACAGATGCCATTGTTAAGCAGGAGACGAATAAAGCAGTATGTAAGGCCTGTATAGATTTCCTCGAGAAGTACATGGTGAACTGGGAAGACGGAGTGTCTCAGGATGATGTCTTGAGTAGTAAAGCAATGCTCGACTATTGCCAGAGAGTTCTCAACACTGACCAGCAGGACAAGCTTAAAGCAACCATTTCTGAAGCGCGTTCAAATGTATCAAGCCGATCGGCATGGCGTGTAGAAGGTGCACTCCGAGAGTTTCCGACATTCCCTCCGCTGAATCTTTGGTTCGATTACCCAACACACCGCGTGGATGATATTGGATCTCTTAAGGACGTTGAGCCGGACGGAGAACGGCCACCCTGGCAGAAGGCAATGGAGAAGCGGAAGGATCCTGAAGTAAAAAAGCAGGACCGGAAAAACTCGATCGAGACAGCTTTCGAAGCTTGCAGCATGAACGAAATCGTTACAACAGATTCGCTGGCTGAGTACCTAGGGATATCAAGTCGGTCAGTCTGGAGACGGTTACAGGAACATGGAGGTTTCGAAACTGAGAAGCAGGGAGATGGTAAACCTTCGATTGTAAAGAAGAAACAGCCGTGACAAAAACATACTTTTTTACTGTCGCGCCTGAATTTATCATCGGATGTCAGCCGCGACAAAAACACGAATTAACGTTTCTGGCGTGCCTGATCGTTCAGCCGTGACAAAAACATACAACGACGTTTTTGGCGCGTGACAAAACAGCCGCGACAAAAACATATGTATTACATACATATTCCGTTGCACTTCACTTACGTTCCGTCTCGGATGGGTACACCACAAGGGGGCTAAGAAGCCGCCCCCCTTGCGGAGTGTCCCAACCAACCAGAGACTAAAAAATTTTTTTCAAAAACGCGAAAGCTATAGAATATGAGGTATTAACATGGGAGATGAATACAGAGAACTTATTGCTGCTGAGCAGGGAGTCGACCTTGCTGATGAGTATTCAAGTGACCCTGCCGATTACCAATTTACTTTTGGAGACCTCGAAAAGCAGGGAATCGAATTTGAACACATCGACCCGAAAGCAGTTTGTGAATTCTTCATGGCAATGCAGGTTCCGACCAAAACGCACCAGGAGAAGTCTATCGCTGTCAAGAAAGGCAAACCTATCGTTTATGAAGATTCCGAGCTCAAGGCCGTGAGAGCAAAGCTGATGGCACATTTGGGACAGCACGTTCCGGAGCAGAAATACACAGGGGCATTGAGGCTGGTAACGAAGTGGTGCTTCGGGATCACAGGCCAACATAAGAACGGTGAGTACAAGATCACGAAGCCAGACACCGATAACATGGTCAAGCTGCTGAAGGATTGCATGACCACTTGCGGGTTCTGGACAGATGATGCGATTGTGGCCAGCGAGATCATCGAGAAGTTCTGGGCGGAGATTCCGGGAATCTACGTGCGGATTGAGGCGCTGTAGGTGGGGTAGATGGATATCAATTTTGAATTTATCGATCTGCTGATAAATAAAGAAGGCATTCCTGAACCAGATCGGCATAAACGGCTGATGGAGCTTGCATACGAGGCGCAACAGGCAAGGCAGATAAGCCTATTTGAAATGATGTGAGGAGGATCACCGTGAAAGAATCACTTACTGACCTGAATAGCTTGCTCTTTGAGCAATTGGAGAGACCGGGAAACCCTGATTTATCCAAAGAAGACCTGGCAACAGAAATCACCCGATCGAGAGCCTTTGCCGACATCTCCGGAAGAATAATCGAAACTGCAAACATTCAACTGCAGGCTGCAAAATTTCAAGACGGAATGATCGGCGCTAACCATAAAATGCCGCCATTATTGGAGGGCTGAACGTGAGGAAAACACACCTATATTCAGAGGACGAAAAACAGTTTCTGAAAATCAACGTCACAGGGAAATCATACCAAGAGATCACGGATTTATTCAATGCCCGGTTTGGGCTTGACCTGAGTAGCAAGACCATTGGCGGAGCACTTAAGAGATACGATTTAAAAAATGGCCGGAACGGTTGTTTTACAAAAGGACATGAGCCTGCAAACAAAGGAATAAAAGGGACCCATTGCAGCCAGACGACCGAATTCAGAAAAGGTCATGTTCCGGCAAATTATAAACCCATTGGAACTGAACAGCTCAAGTCTGACGGATATATTTGGGTTAAGGTCGCTGAGCCCAATATCTGGAAACAGAAACACCGAATCATGTGGGAGAAAGCGAACGGAAAACTTGAAGCCGGAAGCAGACTGATATTCGCTGACGGAGATCATTCCAATACAAATCTTGACAATCTGATTTTGTTGACCCAGGCAGAGCTGCTCACCGCGAACAGACAGGGACTCCTTTACAAGGACCCGGATCTTACACGTACAGGAACAATAGTGGCCAAAGTTATCACAAAAGCATGGGAGGTAAAACATGACCAGACATGAAATTATTAAGGCAATTAACGTCGAACGAGCAAGACAGGATGAAAAGTGGGGATTTCCTCAGAACAACAACATTGCTGAGTGGGGGATCATTCTCGGAGAGGAAGTCGGGGAGGCAATGCAGGCCATGAATGAGATCCGCTTCAGAAATGAGGATAACGCCCACCTGATTGAGGAACTAATCCAGGTTGCCGCTGTAGCAGTTTCCATCATCGATCATCTGACGCTGGAGGTGACTGGGCATGACTAGAAATGTAACTGTCATCTACCGGATTAAGATAATTGCACAGTGGCTGCTGCTAATTGCCGCCCTTGCCCTTTCCGCCTGGATGATCTGGGATACGCGGGTTATCTGGCTACTAATCTGGGCATTATTAGGAGGGGGAAGATGGTAACAAGAGAACGGATCCGGTTTTTGCTTCTGCATCACAAAACGATCAGGAGCAATATCAGAAAAGCCAGAGAGATTGCAATTGAGATGGAAAGTGATTCGGATGTCATCGAGGCGTCGCTCATGCCGGCCGTGGATTATGCCAGGGATAAAGTTCAAACGGGCGGTGAATCAAACACGCTGACTATGTCCAGAGTCCGCAAGGAACGATTTGAGCAGCGCAACGACGTATCGATGAGGAACTTCATCATAAATGCTCAAGAGGCCGAAATAGAGCATCTGGACTGCGCTGTGTTTTCGCTGGAGCCGGTGCAGCAAAAGATCATTACCCTACGCTTCTATGATCGGAAGACGGTTCGAGAAATTATCGCCCTTGAACACTACAGCAAGAGAAACATTATCAAGATCACGAATAAGGCGATATGCGATATCGCAAAGACTTTCGATAGATATGGCTGGGAATCAATAGAGGATGAGCATAACGATCTATCTATCAAAGTGTGCACCCCAGTGCACCTACATCAGTGATATTCTTAATCTGTGAAGTTTTACAGATGGACCTCCATTCATCAAAGCCCCGATTGTTTAAGCGCAGTCGGGGTTTCTTTATTGTCTATATTATATGTTAGTGAGACAATGAGTGAAAGAAAATGTGGAGGGTGTAAAAATGTATAGTGAGGCGATAGCAGCGCTTGTAGGGGCAGTGGTTGGCGCACTAATTGTTTTAATTCCTCAATATGTGGGAAAACTTCGCATTACTTTTACAAGATTGAGGATCAGTCCAATGTTGCATAGCATAGATAGGGAAGGTATTGAAAAATTAACTTTATGCACATTAGACGAAGCACGATATTTGGATCTAATGTTTGTTGCAGACATCCATAACTCGAAAGCATATCCTCTATCATATCGAGACGTAGCGCTGGAATTTGTTTGTGGAGATAAGTGTCAGGCAGTAAATATACAAGAAAGAAATAAATTATCCAAACTGGAGCCAACGTATATTCTAAATCAGCCAAGTAAGACAATGGTTCAGTATCTATTCGAGTGTAAGATTCGTGGTGAAAATCTTGCAATTCTTAAAGCCCATAATGGTAAAGCAAATTATTACTTGCGATTGGTAAATCATAAGGGGCACAAAGAAAGGTTTCCGATCCTTGAAATTGAAATACTACAACCCAATTAGAATTATCGGATTATTGCATGTGTATGAAAAGCACCCCACCCGGGTGCTTTTTTATGCCTCTGTAGCTTAAATGCAGAGCGGCGACATACGTGGTAAGGGTCCCGGTTCAAATCCGGGCAGAGGCAAATTATTCATCAGTAAGGGAAGGTGAGGTGATGGGAAATCGTGAAGAAGCGAAGAGACTTTATCTTGAAGAGCAACTATCACCAACCGAAATTGCGGACCGGTTAAAGGTCGGCGCAGCTACTGTCCGAAAATGGAAACAGCGTGACAATTGGGACGCAAAAGAGTGTCACGTGACAACAGACTGTGACACTGTCACAATGCGCAAGGTTCGTACCCGACAGAAGATCGCCAAAGCAATCGAAGAGGCGGCTGATTTAACTGACCGGGAGAAAAATTTTTGTGTGGCTTATCTTGGTTGCTGGAATGCTACACAGGCTGCGTATGCTGCCGGATATACAGGAACATACCTGAGCGTAAAGAACCTCGCTTGCGAACTATTGAAAAAGCCGCATATTGACAAGGAGCTCACAAGGCTAAAAGAGATCAAGCGGATGGCAATCATGGCAGATGGGGATGACATTATTGAATATCATCAACGACTCGCATTTTCTGACATCACCCAGTATTTAAGCATTGGCAAAGGCGGAGCTGTGCGATTGAAAAAAAGCGACCAGATCGATGGGCAGCTGGTAAAAAAGATCTCCTGGGGAAAAACACATTCAATTGAACTGAAGGATTCGAGCAAGTCACTGGAGTTTCTCGGCAAGAGATTAGGCATCGAGAGTACGCCTGGACCTGATATTAATCAGCAAGCTATTGCTATCGCAGATCTTATCAACACACCCACACCCGAAAGAAGATTGGAGGACTTCATGAATAAGGAGGCCGTTACAGATGATACCGTATGCGCCTCTGACACAGAAACAGACTGATTATATACGACAATCACAGACTTCCTGGCTGAATGTATTGGAAGGCGGGAAGCGAGCTTCCAAAAACATAGTGAACCTGATTGCTTGGGCTGTGTCGCTTGAGACGCATCCGGACAAGATTCACCTAGCTGGCGGGGTAAGTTATAACACCGCAAAAATGAACATCATCGACTCGAACGGATTTGGACTTAAATGGATCTTCCAAGGCCGCTGCCGCGAAGGAAAGTACCTCGATCGTGACGCCTTATTCATCCAAACCAAGACCGGATCAAAGATCGTGCTGATTGCCGGCGGAGGAAAAGAAAACGACGCGGCCAGAATCAAGGGCTTTTCGCTTGGAACTGTGTATATCTCAGAGATCAATGAGTGCCACGAGACGTTCGTGAAGGAATGTCAGACCCGAATGCTCGCGAGCAACCGCCCACAGTTCTTCATGGATCTGAACCCGAAACCGCCCAGGCATTGGTTTTATGTTGAGTATTTGGATCTGCATACGAAGAAACAGGAGCAGGATCCGAAGTATGGCGTGAACTACGCGCATATGACCATGGCCGACAATCTCAGTATGACGAACGAACAGCTGCGGCGTGAGATTGGCAAATATGACCGTGACAGCCAGTGGTTCAAGCGAGACATCAAGGGGGAACGCACAACAGCGTCAGGGCAAATCTATACCGGGTACAGGTACAAAGATATTGCAGTAAGCCGCGAATGGATAAAGGAACAGAAGTTCATTGATTTCTCGGTCGGAGTGGATGTTGGCGGAACAGATGCAACAGTGGCGACACTTAATGGCTTCACCCCGAACTATGAGATAGTGGTTGCGATAGACGGATATTACGACAAACAGGGAATTGAAAGCGGTAAAGACCATGCACAGTATGCGGCGGCAATAGCCGCTTTTTTATTGCCCTGGACAAAGGTATATCCACAGTTGGCCAGCTGCACTGTCTTCGCAGAATCAGCAGATAAACTGTTCCGGCAGGCACTTCGAAAGGCTCTTGATGATGTCAGACTCGCCGGGATGCAGATCGTTCCCAGTTACAAGGCCGACGGCATCCTGGACCGCATCAACACAGAGCGGATACTGATCAACCAGGGGCGCAAGAAGATTGCAGATCACCTGCAGCAGTGGTTCGAAGCGTACGAGAACGCCGCATGGGACAGTAAAGAATTCGAGAACAAGGAATGGGTTCGAGTGGATGACGGGAGCTATCCTGTTGACTGTCTGGACTCTGATGAATACAGCACGCAGCCTTTCAAAGGCTATTTGATTGGAGCATGAAGACGATGAAGAAAGACGGGTGGATAAAAACAATGGTGAAGAATTGGCTCAACATTCAGCCGGCCAGTGGCTCGTCTATTATGATTCAGGAGCCGTTATCTTACGAAGCAAACGTGATGCGGAACAGGATCATATACAGAGGCGATCCATCCGAGATCGAGCAGTTCTTTAAGCAAGCCGCTGACGCAGGTGATACGGTAGCGCAAGGCCGCTTCTGGGCGGCTGTTCCGAGTAACGGATTGCGGATCCGCAAGATTCATTCTGGATTGCCCGGGATCTTCGTTGATATTCTTGCCAGTATCGTTGTATCGGACATGCTTGATATCGAGATCAGTCAGCCGGCGGATTATACGGACATCTGGGATGAGATTGTCAAAGAGAATGACCTGAAAGAAATCCTAAAGGGTGCGATACAAGAAGCTCTTGTTGTTGGTGATGGTGCTTTTAAGATTAGTTACGACACGGATCTAACGGTGCTGCCTATCATGGAGTTCTTCTCAGGAGAGCAAGTCTCGTACAAATACGCCAGGGGAAGAATCAAAGAAGTCCTCTTCCATACGCCGTACAAGGTTGAAAATAAGACGTACGAGCTCACAGAGCATTATGGGATTAACTTCATCAAATACGAGCTTAAAGACAGCGCCGGCAATGACTGTTCGATTGCTAATGTTCCTGAATTGGCGAGTCTTACAGATCTGACATTCTCCGGAGATTTGATGCTTGCTGTTCCGATGATGTTTTATAAGTCGCCCAAGTGGAAGGGTAGAGGACGATCAATCTTCGATCGTAAGATTGATCATTTTGACGCGCTCGATGAAATCATATCGCAGTGGCAGGACTCGCTGCGGCTTGGACGAATTAAGCGGTACATACCAAATTCAATGATCCCCATGGATCCCAATACCGGAAAACCTATTGGCCCAAATCCTTTTGATAATCAGTTCATTGCCGTTCGCGGCAACATGGCAGAGACAGCAAAGGACACGATAGTTACCGATCAGCCCAAGGTTGATTTTGAGGGGATGCTCGCGACATACATTAACGCCTTGGATCTCTGTTTGCAGGGTCTGATCAGTCCCTCCACTCTGGGCATAGATGTCAAGAAGCTGGATAATGCCGAGGCGCAGCGCGAAAAAGAAAAGGCAACGCTGTATACCCGCAATGAGATTATTACTGTCCTGACCAAAATTCTTCCAGAGCTCGTAACAGCTGTGCTCAAAGCGCATATGAACCGACTTGAGAAACCGATCGTCGACGTTGAATGCGAAGTAGGATTCGGTGAATACGCTAACCCGTCCTTCGAGGCTCAGGTTGAGACTGTCGGAAAGGCCGCTACATCCCAGATTATGAGTATCGAGACTCAGGTGTCCGAGTTATACGGAGATAGCAAAGATGATGCCTGGAAAGCCGCGGAAGTATCCAGGATTAAGAATGAGCGGGGAATAGCTGAGGTGCAGCAACCGTCAGTCCTTCCGGGGGGATTCAAGGAGGTAAATACAAATGGACCTGCTGAACATCCTGTCGATATTCGAGGAGATGGAAAACTATCTGATATCGTCGATGAAAAGAAACCTCAAGCGGCACCTGGACTGGGAACTTGAGGAAGGTTTTGACTGGACGCAATGGCAGGCAATACAGATAAAGAGTCTCCGAGGATACCGGGAAGAATCTGCAAAGATCATAGACTACGCCTTTGAGCAAGCCGCCCCGGGAACAGAGCAGTTCATCACGGAGGCTTTCCACGATGGCGCTGGCAACTTCGATGCACAGATATCAATTGAGGATCTGTCAAAGGCGCATCTTGATGTAACGAACACCGGTGCAATTGTCTGGAGGACGGATGCTGAACCTGCACAAGGCGTGGTGGCATCTATACCAGAGCCAAAACTTGACCAGATACCAGACGAGTCATTCTTCCCGGTTAATAAAGCAAAGCTCGATGCCTGCATAAACGATACGCATAACGATTTTGAACGGGTGCGCTTTGCAGCAGCGAACCGTATGGGCGCCGGTTACGAAGAGATCTTGAAAAAAGCAGATATCTTCATGCAGACCGGAACCATGACATTAACGCAGGCTGTCGACATGGCAAGTAAAGATTTCCTTGCGGCCGGCCTAAATTGTGTGGAGTATGAGAACGGCCGCCGGGTAAACATCACATCTTATGTTGAAATGGCGCTGAGAACATCATCCAGACGTGCAGCGTTGACAGCAGAGGGCGCGAAGCGTGATGAGTGGAACGAACATCTTGTTATATCTCCTACACTCGGAAGCACTTGCCCGCACTGTCAAAAGTGGCAGGGAATAGTTTTGATTGATGACGTGTATTCGAACGGCAAGCCGGACGGTGTACATCCGTTACTCTCGAAAGCAGTAGACGATGATTTTTTGCATCCACAGTGCCGTCATCCCTTGGTAACTTTTTTCGAGGGCATTACCCCGATGCCAACAGCAAGCCCCTTCGAACAAACGAGGTTACAGTACGAAGCGGAAAAGCGGCAGAGACAGATTGAGCTGATGCTTCGGAAGTACAAGCGGCTCAGAGACGGTTCTCTGGATCCGGACAATCAACGGAAATACGATCTTAAAGTAAAAGAATGGGAAGGGATCCTGAAGCAGCATCTGAAGAATTACCCGGAGCTCAGGAGAAAGCCAGAGAGGGAGAAGTCGGTTGGTCCTGCTGAAAAGTTGCCGAGTGTAGAAAACGCTAAGATAGAAGACACAAAAATATTTGAGTATCTTCTGAATCCGAATCATCCTGTCGGAAAGCATAAGGCGATTGTTCTTGAGCGTGTTCTGGGCTATAATAATTCAAACGGAGAACTGTTACGAGAAGAGATTTACAGAAAAGTCCAGAATGAGCCGATTACATTAAAGGTAAAGACAGAATTTGGTTACAAATATGAAGTCCATTTGACGCTCATTGGTGTTCGCGATAGAATATTACCGGTTAATACGGTATGGGAAATCAAGCAAGACCAAACAAGTCCTCGTTTTATTACTCTAACCTTTCTGAGAAAGGAGCGCGAATGAAAGAACACGATATAGTTATACTAAAACATGATGATCCCGAAGCGGGTGTCAAAACAACGAATATCGGAGTCATCGTTTGCGTTCACGCTCCCGGATGTTTTACGGTTGAGTTTATTGACGATGACAATAACACAATTGAGGCATCTCTGCTTAAAGTGTATTCAGAAAAAAATTTAATACTCGTTTGATTGAAGTTGAACAGGAAACGCACAAGAGCACTCAGCAATGGGTGCTTTTTTAATGGAAAAAGGAGGACAGACCAATGCGATAGTTCAAGCCTTAAGCGTTGATGGCCAGTAACAGACGCAAGGTAGATCATGGTTCTGGCTTTATATATTTACAAAGAAAGCGACTTCGAGAGAGGTCGCTTTTTACATGCCCGAAAGAACCCTAAAGGTTTGATCGAGCTGTCGACGGACGTTAAGCGGAATATGTCGACGGACGTTAAGCGGAGGTATTTACATGATCAAGATGAAATTACAGCTATTTGCAGAAGATGCCGGTGCCGCGAATTCGGGTACCGGAACAGAAGCAGGAGCCGGCAACGGAGCCGATGGATCCGGAGAACAGAAACAAGTCAGCATGGCAGAGGCGGAAAGAATTGCATCTGAGAGAGCCACAAGGGCAGAACAGTCGGCAATGAAATCATATCTGCAGCAGCAGGGAATGACAGAAGACGAAATCAAAGAGGCCATTGCGGCGCATAAGGCATCCAAGGCTGCAAAAGCCGAAGCGGACAAGGGCAATCTTTCCGCAGTACAGAAGCGAGCAGAGGAAGCCGAAGCGAAGCTTACCACTGCAGAGAAGACGGCCAATGCCCGAATCATCAGCGCAGAAGCAAAGGGCGTGGCAAGGGACCTCGGAGTAAGCAAGGAAAGCATTCCGTATGTTCTCAAGCTTGCTGACCTCTCAAAGGTCACGGTAGATGCCAATGGTGACCCAGACAGCAAGGCCCTCGAAGCCGCTATCAACAAGGTTTTGACAGATGTGCCCGCGCTGAAAGGCGCGGAGTCAGCTTCCGGATTCAAGGCGGGAGCTGACGGAAAAGGAAAAGCAGACACAACCGAAGAACAGCTTGCCAATGCATTTGGCATCAGAAAAAAGTGAGGTAACAAATGGCTATTAACTATGTAACACAGTTCCAGACACAGCTCGATCAGAAATACGCGCAGGACCTTGTAACGTCGGATCTCGGTCTGAACGGCGCAAAGTTTATCAATGCGCAGACAATCCAGATTCCCACAATCACTGTATCCGGGTACAAAGAGCACTCGAGGGCTGGCGGATTCAAGTCCGGCACAATCGGCAACACATTTCAGGCCAAGACTCTTGCTCATGACCGTGATATCAGCTTCTTCGTTGACGCTATGGACGTGGACGAGACCAATCAGGTTCTCTCCGCAGCCAACATCACGAACACCTTTGAGACAGAGCAGGCTATCCCCGAAACGGATGCATACCGTCTCAGCAAGATCTATGCCGACTACAAGACCACTTTCAGCAAGACCACGGATACTACAGTACTGACGAAGGACAACGTCCTCACTGTATTTGACGGCTGGATGGAAGCAATGGACGATGCCGGAGTTCCCGAAGATGGTCGTATTTTGTACTGCCTCGCAGCCGTTCAGACGCTGATCAAAAACGCATCTCAGGTTGCTCGCCAGATCCAGGCGGACGGCGCTGCAGATGGAGCGATCAACCGGACAATCCGCAGCTTGGACAACGTCAAGATCAAAACTGTTCCGGCTGGACGCTTCAAGACTGCATACGATTTCACAGAAGGTTTCGTTCCGGCTGTTGGCGCTCTGCAGATGAATATGATGCTTGTGCATCCGAAGTCCATCATCGCAGCTGACAAGCACAGCGCCATCTATCTGTGGGCTCCTGGTTCTTCTGCTTCTGCCGGCGACGGATGGCTCTACCAGAACCGCAAGTACGGTGATCTCTTCCTTCTGGCCAACAAGCTGGACGGTATCAAGATCAACAACGTTGCGGGAGTCTAAGAAGGAGGTAGCAAATGCTACGTGCAGTTAAAGCAAACAAAGAACTGAAGATTGACGAGTCAGAGCAGGCAGCAATGCAGGCCCAGGGCTTTGATATCGTTTCAGTTGATGACAAGGGCAAGCGGGAAACGATTGCGTATGGAGCAGGTAAAACTGTTCCATACGGCAATTACGCCGAGCTTGAGAAGAAAGCTGCAGCTCTTGAAAAAGAGCTGGTCAAGATGAAGAAGACCGACAAAGAGACAAAGGAATGAGGTGATCGGGAATGAGCGCATATGCAGACTTGACTTTTTATAAAGGCACTTACGGCGGCACGGTCATTCCTGACACCGAGGTACCAGAGTATCTGATTAAGGGAAGCCGGAACGTAGATCGTGCCGTGGCTTTTAAAATCGGAACACTCACGGACTGGCCGGAATTCTCACAGACCCAGATCAAACTGGCCGCCTGCGCGCAGGCAGACTACGATTACCAATATGGAGAACTCTCCCAAGCCATGAGTGCAGTGGGGAGTTACTCCGTTGGTGATATCTCTGTGTCCTCCTCACAGAGCGCCGGATCCTTAACGGGGTCCGGCATCTCGGAGGAAGCAGAAGCGTACCTGTGGCCTACAGGATTACTTTACAGGGGGGTGTAATCCATGACCGGAAAACTACCCTACTTGAACATCTGGGACGTTACACCGTGTTCGATCAAGATAGAAGGCGGCATGTCAGAAGATGGCGAACCCGTTGAATTGGCTTCGTGGTCCGGCAAGGTTAATTATTCTGAAAAGGCAAAGCGTGTACAGGATAAGGATGGTCGTTGGGTGCAACTTGCAGCAGTAATACATGTCAAGGGAGACATAATCCCGGGCGTTGTATTCAAGGGCGGCGTTGTGACAATAACCGGCCTCCCGGCACGCACCATAACGGGGTATGCAAGACCAAGGAACCCGGACGGAACTGTCAACCACACGAGACTGGAGCTGATCTGATATGGGAATTACAGTTATCTCCAGTCAGTTCACACCGAATCCCGAATTCTTCGCATTGCTTGAAAAAGTACAACCCATTGCACTGGAGCAGGCAGGGGAAGCGGTACGAGGCAATCTGGTTGAATCTAAAACGATGCCGTTCGATGTGGGAACATTGCAGAATGACAATACTTTCCTTGCTCCTGTCGTTGACTTGAAGACCAGGATAATAACCACCGGACCGCAGGCGCGGAGGCTGTACTTCCATCCGGAATACAACTTCCAGAAGGGCAAGAACCCAAACGCAGGCGGTCGCTGGCTTGACCCGTATCTTCCAGGCGGAGAGAAGCAGGAAGTATTCCGGAACGCATATGCAAAGCGGCTGCAGAAGCTGCTGGGGGTGTAGGAGTGACAATTAAGCAATTCATAGCATGGCTCAAAATCAAGGCTCCGGGCGTTTCGTTTTTCAACAGCTGCATCGACAAGAACCTTGCACAGTGTGTTGGAGTTTACGCCAGGAAGAACGGCCCCGCACAGCCTCAAGCTGTAGGAGGAAGGTCCTCTTACGGAATCAAGGCAATCACGTTACTGGTTCACTGGACAACGAATGCTGACACCTGTGAGATCAAGGCCAATGAAATCTTGGAACTATTTCGAACAGCCGGAACGTCCGAGACAATCGGAACGACAACCGGCTATTTTCTTGCCCCGAATGACCCAATCGACGTCGGAACAGATGATGCGGGAATCTTCGAAAAAACATTCGACGTCAATCTTTATTACAGAAAGTAGAGGATTTTAATATGGCTAATGGTGTATATCCGGTATTTGATATTGGGTTCAAGGTCAACACGGCCGGTCGGACCGGCGGCGCTGAGAGCCTTGTCCTTATTGCTGACATGGAAACCTTTGAGCCGTCCATTGATGGCAAGGTCATTGAGTGGAGCCCTATGGACACGCAGGGATGGATCCGCAGATTGATGACCGGAAAAGGCTTTTCCATCAAACTCTCCGGCAAAAGAAATGTCGGGGATCCCGGCAATGATTATGTTGCGGGGCTCGGCTGGAAAACAGGAACGGCCTGCTCTTCCAAAGCGACTATCACATTCCCCGATGGTGACACTCTTGCATTTAACTGCATCATCAATGTCACCAAGAACTTCGGCGGAGCTTCCACGGATGCCTCCGTACTCGAGTGCGAGCTCATGAGCGACGGTCTTCCGGTCTATACGGAGAATGATCTCTTTGGCGCATTGACGTTTGTATGCGCGGATGGTGCAACCGCCAGCACAACCAAGATCGCGACTGTTGTTCCCGTTCTCACAGCTGGGAACAGTTACTACTACAAGGTCAATGGTGCTCTGCCTGGATACAACGAGGATATCACTGGCAAATACTGGGCAGCTTATGTGCTCGGTGCAGATATCCCGGTTGTCAATGGCAACGACGTCACTCTCATCGAAGTTACTGCCGCGAGTCTTGCTGTTAAAGGCGGATCCGCTCCTGCAGTCGTGGTTTAAGAGATTACCTGAGGAGGTACAGAGATTATGGCAAAGTTTATCGATTTATCATCCAGGTTGGTTGATGCAAAGCCGGGGATCATGGTGGCCCCCGGCGAGACCTACGAGGTCAATGATGATAAGAACAATATCATCCTGATGAACGCAGAAATCAACAAAGCCAAAACTGAACTCGAGGGCATGGAAACAGCCCTCAAGATGCTGCTTGGTGAGCCTGCTCTTGCAGACATCGAAGCAAAGCACCCGGGGCTTACAAATCACCTTGGCACGATCAAGCAGTTATTTATCGGGGCCCTCGCAGCTGCATCGGGCGAAACAGCAGAAGAGTGTGAGAAACGATTTCACCCTACCCCAGCAAAAAAGTGAGACCTGGTACGACATGTTTGAGGACTGGGACTTAATCGAAGCGAGCTTCGCGCAGCAGTACGGAATAAGACTGCGGCGCGAGGCTATGTCCTGGAATGAGTTCTGCACATTGCTTTCCGGTATAAACCACGACACGCCTCTAGGAAATATCGTTGCTATCCGATCAGAAAATGATCCGGAACGGCTCAAACAGTTTTCTCCGACGCAGAACCGGATCCGACGTGAGTACCTTGATAAACAGACCTGTGAGTTAGTGCAGGAACACCCTGAACTGGCAAGACAAAGAACACAAGAATTCCAAGCCGCGATGAAATCGGCTTTTAGAAAGAAGTAGGTGCATATGGCGGATGTAAGCATAGGTTCGGTATCCCTGGGACTGCAATTGGACAAATCCGACCTGCTGTCACAGATGAAAGACATATCTGCAGCCGCCGCAGCCATGATGCAGAACGGCCTGTCCGGCGCCTTGAAAATGGGCAACGAAAAAATTGACCTGTCCGGCATTATCGGCGGAGTCAGCGAAGTAAAAGCAGAAGTAAAGTCGCTCGCAGATACAATTAAAGCAACCCTTTCAAAGGGAGTAAGCACCGGAGTAACATCCGGAGTAATGGAAGCAGCAAAAGCGGTATCAAATGTTAAATTACCAACAGTCAAGGTAACGGCTACGAAAGAGGACCTTACCAGCCAGCTGGATAATATGCTTTCGCAGCTGGATAACACAAATGCAAAAATAGTCCTTCAGCAGCAGCTTGTAGATGAACTCAAACGCAAATGGGCCGCTATGGGTAATCTTGGACAGCAGGATTCCGCTGGCGGTCTGGCGCTTCAGCAAAAAATTCTTACCGCAGAATCTGCCATGCTTGGTCTCGAAAATACGTCTGATCAGATGGCTATGAAGATTCGCGCCATGGATTCGGCTATCGTTGGTTTTGGTACTGTAGGCGCGCAGTCTGTCAAAAAGGTTGTAGCGGCCGCAACAAGCGCGGATGCCAAGCTTGATACAGTGGGATCATCCAGCGATGCAGCAGGCAAAAAGATTGCATCCGGCATGAATTCCGCTAACAAGAGCGTGAAAGGCTTTTCGTCGGGAGTTCAGTCTGCAACAGGACTTGAAAAGCGCCTGTCCAGCATCGAGAGCAATGTTGCAAAAACGACTCGTTCCGTAACTGCTCTCGGGCGCCGGTTTATGGTGCTTTTCACCGGGAAAATTATATCCGCGGCATTCAAGGATGTTACTGCATCGCTTACGGGTGCATCAGAGAAATCCGATCAGCTGAAGAATTCTCTCGATTCGCTGACTACTGCCGGCAAAACCATATCAAATGGTGTGATAACTGCAATTGCCCCGCTGATAAACATAGTCGGTCCGGCGGTTGGAAATGTATCGGAAATAATCCGCACCTTCAGCAATCGCGTTGGCATGTTCTTCGCAGCGGTCACAGGTCAGAGCACAGTGCTCCAGGCGAAAAAAACCTTTGCGGCATACACAACCGGCGCAACCGAAGCAGGCAACGCTGCTGAGAAGGCGCAGAAACAGCTTGCAGGCTTTGACAATCTGAACGTTCTTCAGTCTCCTACAACGTCAAGTTCTTCAAGCGGGAGCGGCTCGACCTCGAACGCGGATGACTTTGAAACAGTAGCTGTAAAAGACAGTGCGATTGCTGCGAAAGTCAGAGACGCTATTGATAAAGTAAAAGGCCCACTTACAGAACTGTGGGAAAATGTGCTGAAACCTTTCGGCCAGTGGACAATTTCCGATGGTATCCCGATGCTCGCGACGGGGCTGGGGGACCTTGTTTCATTTTTGGGTGAGCATCCGAATTTAGTAAAGACGGTTGCAGAAATTGCTTTAGGCCTTGCAGCTCTAAAAGCAGTCGGCTCATTTGGGCTTGCAGTTAAGGCCTCGGTGACCGGACTGGGAGCTTTGGGGTCTTTGCTTGGGCTGGGCGGATCCGCTGCAGGAACAGGAACTGCAGCCGCTGCGGCAAGCCTATCAATCGGAGCAACACTCACAATTGCAGCGGCATCAATCGGTGTGGCCTATATCGTTGGTTCTCTCATCGTCGCCACCGCAAAGGACAAATGGGACAATTCTACTACAGAACACAAAAACACAATTACCAACGCCGGTACAACCGGAGACATGGAGACATTCCAGAATGAAGTAAATAAGGGATTTACTGGAAGTAACCTGGTTGAAAAGGCAATTAACTGGTACCTCGGCGGTCTGGGCGACTCAAGCAAGTATGTAGAAGCAAATTACAGCGAGAAGCACCCCGCATATGTACCGTCCACTGCAAAGGGGAATATACAGGCAACAGAAGATCAGTTCAGACTATTACTGCAGCAGGGTGTTGATTCCAAAACGGCGCTCGAAATTGCAGTCGGATATTCTTCCGAAGCATCTGATGCGCTTGATACCGCCGGAGCGAGAAGTGAGAAATTTGCATCAAAAAGCAAGGCAGCATTCGAAAAATATACAAATTCGCAGAAAACGGGGTATAAAAGCTTAACAACCGAGGCGGCTCGAAGTGAAAAGCTACTCGTTAAGAGCACCCAAAATACATCATCTTCGTATGCCACTTCCGGTGCTTCCGTTGTAGGGTCCTGCAAAAAAGTTACTGACAGCGTTGCCAACGTGCATGACATGACATTAAGCCTTACAGATTCGTCTGCCAATGCGGTTGTGAATAATGCCAACCGAGGCGTCAGTGGCGCCCTGAACGCTTTCTCACAGCTTCCTACTGGCGCAAAATCCTATCTGGATTCCTTTTATGCGAACATCTTCAGCGGCTCCAACAATGCAATGGACGGACTATTTTACAATACCAAGCGCGGAATTAATGATACTATCCCGCATTTTGCAATGCTCGCAAACAGCGGATCCGAGCGAGTCGCGACACTGGCCGAGAACACAAGAAAGGCAGCGCTTGCTATTGCTAACTACCTGCTGACCTTACCCACCATGAGCGGTGACAGTGCAATTAAAAGCTCCAAGCAGACGCTTGCCAGCATGGTCTTCGGTGGAGGCAATGCAGTCGGCTTCGGCATGTCGCTGTTTGCACTCGCAAAGGGCGGCTACGTAGGTGCCAACAGCCCCCAGCTTGCAATAATCGGAGACAACACAACGCAAGGTGAAATTGTCACACCGGAGAACAAGATGGCTGAAATGGTCGCCAAGGGGATTGAAGCTGCGGGGGGAGTTGGACAGACTATCAACCTTACGGTGCAGTCCGTGCTTGACGGAAAGGTCATTGCGGAAAGCACGACCAGATACCAGGCACGGAATGCGCGTCAGAAAAATAAACCAGCATTTGCATAAGGAGGCGGCATAGATGGGATATTACTATTACGTAAATGGAGTACAAATGCCCTCCCCGGTGAATACGGATCCTACCAGGTCTGATCTTGACAGCGATGCCTCTGGCCGGAGTAGCGATAACGGAGTAATGATCCGTGTCGTAATCCGGTCAGAAGTCCGGCAACTTGAAGTAAAGCACGAGATGCTTACAAAGGCTGAACTGAGAACGGTTCTCACGGCTCTCAAACCAGCATCTGTAGCATTCACTTATACCGACGGCTATGAAACCATAACGGTTAACGGGTATGCGCAGGAAAAGAAATACCCCTGCAGATACTACGAGGATGACACCGACGAGGGCAGTTATTGGGACCTGTCTTTCACATTCGTCGAAAATTAAGGAGCGCAAAACATGCAGATCGTAAGCACAGCTTTTGACACGGCCGCAAAATCGAGTGTTATTTACCCAGTCACAAAGGCCGTACTTCAGACCGTAGACGGGACTATCTACAACCTCACAGGTGACAAAGATATAGCATCCGGGTATCCCGCGGTTGATTCATCCTGTTTTGACGACGGTATACAGATCGGATCTGTCATATCCGCCAATTGCTCGATCAGCCTCAAAAATGAGGACGGGCGTTGGAATGATATCGATCTTGACGGTGCGACACTGATACCGTACAGCGGTTTTGTCCTGGCCGACCAGACGAAGGAATATGACAAACTAGGGACTTTTGTCATCGATGATCCGGGCAGACCGTACGATCAGCTGACGCTTGAAGCATCGGACCGCATGATCCTGCTCGACGAAGATTTTGCGGATGCAGGGGTTACATATCCGGCAACAAATCTGCAGATCCTGCAGGCGATCAGTGCGTACACTGGTGTAACACTTGCAAGTTCCATCACTGGGATAGCAAATGCTTCTTACAGCGTTACAGCAGCCCCCACGGACAGCCTGACATGCCGCGATGTAGTCGGTTATATTGCGATGATGGCTGCAGGCTTTGCTAAGACAAACCGGGATGGAGAGCTCGAGATTGTGCAGTTCCCGGCTTTGGTTGCGGACGATACAATCAACGGAGTTTCTTTTGACGCTTATCTGATCGATGGAACCGGTGACGAATTCGAAATAGGCGGGGCAGACTTTACCGCTGCGTTCGGATACCAGGGCGCAACATATGACATGCCGCTTGGCTCAAAATTTGATTTCAAGCAAACATCTGATCAGATCATCGTATCTGGTGTGTCATATACCTATTATGCAAACGATGTTGAGCAAATAATGATGTACGGTGCGGATAACTACCTAATTGAGATCCCGGAGTGTCCTCTGCTCACACATGACATTGACACCGTGATATCTGGTATTTATGACGTCGTTGCCGGTTTAACCTACACGGCATTTGAAACGGATTATCCTGGCAATCCTGCGCTGGATCCGAGTGACGCAGTCAAACTCACGACCAAGGACGGAAAAGAGATCGTCAGTCTTATATCCTCGCATACCTTCAACCACGGAGGCCGGTCAACTATGTCAGCTACTGCACTTGCTCAGACCGCGAAGAAGTACAAGTCAAAGACCAGTCGTATTATCAGCAATCTGAATACGGCCATCGCGGGAGCAGTGAAACAGGGACAAAAATATTACGGCGTGAGTACATCACGTGAATCGGGAATCGAGGTCACAGGAGGATCCGCTCTGAATGGCATCAAGGCACTGTTCAATTCAGACAACATGGGGTGGTTCGACTCGGGCGGGAACTTCATTGGCGGAATGACACTGATAAACTCTCTAGTTACGTTTATTGCAGGCACGCTTTCAAATGGCGTAGATGCGGATTTTTATACAAAAACGGGAGACGTGGTAATAGACGGCAACACATACACGGGGATTCTTGGCTTTCTAAAAAGCTTTTCCGAAACAACTCCTATTTTTTCTTTGACCACACGATACGTTACCGCGAGCGGATTGAAGTACACGATCTTAGAGTGTATGGGCGTTCGAATTTGGTTGATGAATTATGGAACTACGAATAGCACTGGAACTGTATTGAGCAGCATTGGAGGAACGACTATCTACCAATCGGCAACCCCTACTGACGCAATGGCATACGTGAGCTGCACGGATGGTGCAAAGCAAAGAATTGTCATGGCTAGAAAAACCGGCGCATATATGGACAGCGGTAGCGGAAATCAAATAGGGGTAGACGATACCGGAGTATACAAAATTATTAACAGCGGATCTAAAGTCTATTTATAAGGAGGGTACTTATGCCAGTATCACAGACAGAACTCAAAACAGCATTACAGGCACTGCTGAACACGGTCAAATTCAGGATCAGAAATCGGTATGGAGTAACAACGGCGCTCAACTTGAACGCAATGAAAGCAGGGGAGCTGGCCTTTTGCACGGACACAAAACAGCTTTATGCCTGCTTTACGGACGGGCAGGCGCAGCTCGTATCCAACGGCATCACACTGAAAGGCGCCTATGCCACACTGGCGGTACTGCAGGCAGCGCATCCCACCGGGACCGTCGGCGATATCTATGCAGCCGGGGCACCTCAGCATCTGTACATCTGGCAGGACGCCGCATGGACAGATATGGGCACATGGAACGATATGAGTCTGTATGCCACGGCAGGAGGGCTTGCCACCACTAACACGAACCTTGCCGCCACTAACAACGTCATCGGCGCACTTACCAGCCTGACCACGACAGTAAAAACCTCAATTGTTAATGCGATCAACTCGCTCGTGACTCGGATTGCGGCGCTTGAAACCCTGCTGACAGTTACAACCACGACAGTCTCATACGCGTCTCCCGCTACATCGGGATCAGCAGTTTTACGCAGATCTGGAAAAACAGTTACGTGCCAAATAAGCATTACAAAATCTGGAGGATTTCTGGTAAGCGAAGAGACCATTTCTACACAAATTCCAGTCGGTTGGAGACCTTCACAAATCCTGGTATTTTCCGGCAACACAACAAATGATTCTGGCAACGGCGCAGCGTATAAACCGATACGCCTTGCAATTACGACTGATGGCTATATAAAATCAATAGCCTACGCAACCGGAGGGATATTGACCACCGGGTTGGCATCATGGACGGTCGATTAAAGATTGAAAGGTTTATATATGACCCGAATACGAGACGGTCCGAAAGATCTAAATTAATTTTCAAGCGCCGGAGGGCGCTATTTTTATGCCCAAAACGGGCAGAAGGTGAGGATTAATATGAGTATTACAACTGATTTCATTTCTTCTATCAAGGCCCAGGCAATCGCCAATCGCGCCGCCGGCAGCTGTCTTGCATCGGTCTGCATTGCGCAGGCTATATGCGAGAGTGCATCCGGTACAAGTGGACTGACCCAGGTGTCAAACAACCTTTTCGGGATCAAGGGAGACTATAACGGAGCCTACGTCGACTATCCTACTAAAGAGTGGGTGAACGGGCAGTATGTTTCGACAACGGCAAAGTTCCGTAAATACCCATCGATGACCGAATCGATTGCTGATCACATGAATTTCCTTAAGCGGATTAAACTCGCATCTGGAGCGCTGCGCTATCAGGCCGTGCTGGACGCTGCAGACTACAAGACAGCCACCCAAGCTCTTAAGGATGCCGGCTATGCTACAAGCCCGGCGTATCCGGACACTCTGAACAAGATCATCGAGACTTACAATCTTGCTCAATATGATACCACCGCATCTGCTGATGCAATTGAAGTCGACGGAGTCCGTGGTCCGCTTACAATCAAACAGTGGCAGCAGGTTATTGGAACATTTGCAGACGGTGTAATCAGCAAACCGGTAAGTCAGCTGATCAAGGCTGATCAGGCGTTCCTCAATTCGGCCATTGGTGCTGGCCTTAAAGTCGACGGCAGCGAGGGACCGCTGACAATCAAGGCGCGGCAGAGATATCTGGGCGTTGACGCAGACGGGGTTCTCGGCCCGGTAACAAACAAAGCACACCAGGCAGCCTTGAACAGGGCTGCAATCGGATCGGGGAGGTATTGATAAATGGAAGACAAAGCACTGGCCTTCAAGGCCGCTATTACAGCATTTTTCGGAGCGCTTACGATTGTCTGGGGCTGGTTCGGTTGGCTCGTTGTCGGCCTTCTGATCGCGATGACCGTTGACTTTTTGACGGGTTGGATCAAAGCCCGAAACGCCGGTGAATGGAAGTCATCGACGGCTAAAAAGGGACTCGGGAAGAAGGTGGCAATCTTGGCCATTATAGGCGTTGCAGGGATTGTCGATCAAATAATCAGCGTGCTGCTCATAAATATCCCCGGGCTCACGCTGCCTTTTACGTATAGCGTCCTGATTTGTCCCATCGTTGTAATTTGGTACCTTCTTGCCGAACTCGGATCAATAATTGAAAATTGCGTCGGACTCGGAGCCAAGGAGATACCTTTCCTTTCACGATTTATTAATATGCTGAAGACAACGATCGAAAAAGCCGGAGATAAGATTTCTCCGGAATAATTTGCATTTGACTGCAAAAGTGTAGCCGTCTCGGAGTGATCCGGGGCGGCTTTTGTCATTCACAACAATTTAATATTCGTCGTTTACGACGTGATCCTCTCCATCGTAATGATTGCTGTCTCTATAGCCATCCTCTAAGGGCTTATGGCAATCAGAGCACATGTCCTGTTCGCCCCAATCAAGCGAAACAGTATATGTACTTGACGGATGCTTGCATTTACAATATTTGACATCGTTGCTCTGCATATATTTTTCTCCTTTTTATCAAGTGGATTTACTGCGGTGGTAGGGATCGTTTGAGTTCCAAGTTGATTTTTGCACACGAAATTCAGTAAAACAAGTTCAACGCAGATACCCACTCTATTCTATTTTTCGTTCTGCATGTTGTTATAACTGTCTTTAAAGTCTTTGAATTCATTGTCTATGAATTCTCTGGTCTGGTATTTTGCCATTATGTCTGAATTCTCAACTAACTGGCCAAAACCATACATTAGAAGAAAGGAAACAAGACTTGATAGGATAAGGCATGCAGGATACAAAATTGTTGCGAGTATCGAAACTGCCTCGTTTCGCTGCACAATCGGATTTGAAAAAAATTGAAGCAAAACAATTACAAACCAAATTAATCCAATTGATAATCCCAAAACTAGCAGGAACGTCGCCATAACCTTTATTTTTTCACCGACATTAGTCATAACCATTGCCTCCATTTTTAACTAATAAGTCATTATGTTTAATATACTCTTTAAATTTGGTGGTGAGAATTGAACTCACGACCTTTTCGCTCTGTTTTCGGACAGGAGTTCGATTCTCCTCTCCGAAATGCCTAATTCGAAAGATGGGCGACTTGCCGTGAGGATAACAGGACTTGAACCCGCACTCCTTTAAGCTAAAAAAGAGTTAGATATAATTTTCATAAAAACGAATCTAGGCCTTGTATCTGTACCATCTATGTCTCAACGACATCAAAAGTCAAATTATTAGCCAATTGTTAAGAATATTTTATGTATTTTCATGAACACATGCGATACAATACAGATAAATAAAGACATATATACGTATATAAAATGATGAAGGTATACAAGTTAGCATGAACCAAACGAAAGGAGATGGCAAAAATGGCTACTGTCTTAGATGTTGCTAGTTGGTTTTTGTCACAAGAATCGTTTTCACATAAAAAACTGCAAAAGCTCTGTTATTATGCAAAAGCTTGGTCTCTCGCGCTCCTAAACGACGAGTTGTTTCCTGAGCAATTTGAAGCATGGGTACATGGTCCTGTATCACCAACCCTTTACCAAAAATATAAAGACTATGGCTGGATGGATATTCCCCGTGAAGATACTCGCTCTCAAATTTTTTCAAAAGATCAACAGGATCTTCTTTCAGCGGTATGGGATACATATGGGAAACTCGATGGGAATCAACTTGAACAGTTAACTCATCAAGAAGATCCATGGATTCGAGCACGTGATGGTATATTTGATTATGTGCCATCTAACAATGATATTTCCAGTGAAAGTATGAAGGAATTCTACAAAAAAATGTATACTGAGAACCAAAACGATTAGTGGATTATTATGGCTAAAAAAAATGAATTTAGGATACCAAAACCTCAAAGTGATAGTTACCATGTAGATAAAAGAACGCTACTAAGCGGAGAAGCATTAGTTGATAAAATTCAAAAGAGACCTCGTTTGGAGTTCTCTTTTGTTTTATTTGACAGAAAACATAAAGCATTTAATTTAGGATCAAATCCTTCGGAACCAAGAACATTGTGTGGAAACTGGTTTTTAGATGTCTTGGATACTTTCTCAGAGCTTTCACAACATAGTATAGACTATCTTCTTTCTGGTGATGGGGCGAGAACATATCAACCGCATCCAATTATAGATGGAAGAACAAATTATGATGTTGTTGATGAATTCATGTCTGATTTCAAAAGAGTTTTAGGTGCGGAATTTGAAAATCAATATGATCCATCAAATTTTTTACAGATTAGAGTTTGCGGGGGAAAGGGAAAAGGGAGAATACATTTTTACTTAATCGAGAATCATGCATATATTTTGTGGCTTGATCCGTATCATAATATGTATGATAGCGAGGGCTATGGGGGACAAAAATATTACAAATCGCCAAGATCGTGTTATGAAGAACTCTTGGATAATAATATCAAGCTAAACAAGGAAAACAAAGAGTTGCAAATTTTGCTCGATGAACTTACTAAACCATTGTAGTATTTACTTTTATAAATTTTATTTTTCAAATTATATAATTTTTTCATATATCCCGTAGAAACCATTCATCTCCGCATTACTACGCTTTTGGAGGGCTTTTTTGTGTTGCTATAACATATGCAGATTATATTACATAATTACTAATTGTTTCTTGATAACATCTTGAATTCGCCTATAATATCAAGTAAAGATGCTTGTTTTCATTTTGAAAGAAGAGGTGTATTCAAATGATGGGAAACCTATTTATATGATGTGGGTTGATGAAATCATGTGTAAGATTTCTGCTAAGATTGTAAACATCATGCAAGCCGTATTTATTATTTGGAATGGTATATGGTGGAATTATCACTGTGACCGAGCTCGGTTGCACGATGGACGGATATCGAAGCTGGATCCGGAGTGGCGAAAGAAAATTTAAAATAGCAGGTGTAACCGCCGCTTCTTTCCGTAATGGAGAGGGCGGCGTATTTTTCGTTTTGGGGAGGGTTACACCTTAGTTACACCTTTTAAAAAGCAAAAGGCCCTGCGGCCTTACAGCCACAGGGCTTGTTTTGGTGGAGCGTAGGGGGTTCGAACCCCTGACCTCTTGACTGCCAGTCAAGCGCTCTCCCAGCTGAGCTAATGCCCCAAAACAACATTCGCATTCTATTACAGAAGCCCGGTGTTTGTCAATGGCTTTTTTGTTTTCGGCATAAAGGCAAAGATACAAAAGGTATGCAGTACGTTATAATAAGACCATACCCTTTGCATATGAGGAGGCTGACACACCCATGAAAATATATAAGATCGCCGCACTGTTCCTTTCTTTTGTTATGGTTTCCGGAACAGCGTGCGCCTGCGGAAAGAGTCAATCGCCTTTATCATCCGCGAAGGAGACTACGGAGACAATGAGCACCGCAGAGACAGCTTTGCCGTCGGAAACCACGGCTGTTCCGACGGAGACGGCTGCAGTATCGAGCATTCCGTCCGACATCATAACCCCGGCTGCCGGCGTGACCGATACGGATACGACACCGATTGTAATCTATTCATACAATGACGACTTCAAGGTGCTCCTCGATACATACTTTGTGCCCGCGCACCCCGGTTTTACCTATGACTACCGGGTTATTGACCCCGATCAGTACCAGCCGGCACTCAATAACGCCCTTTCTTCCGGTACGGATGCTCCCGATATCTTCCTTGCCGATGCCGATTATGCAAAAAAATACGTCAACACGTCTTATACGCTGAATATTAATGAACTGGGGATTTCAAACAGCGAACTCAGCGATCAATTTGCCTTTACATATAAATATACGATGAGTGAAAAGGGTGCCGTGAAAGGTGTCTGCTGGCAGGTCAACCCCTGCGGTGTTATATATAACAGAACACTTGCAAAGACATATCTGGGATCGGATGACCCTGCCGTCGTCAGCGGTTACTTTTCAACCTGGAGTGACTTTAAGGCAACGGCTGAACTGGTCAGCACCGCATCGGGAGGGGCCGTGAAGGCCGTTTCCGGCATGGATGATATTCGGCGCACATATCTGAACAGCCGCACCCGGCCATGGTCCGAGAACGGGGTCATTTCTCTGGACTCCGTTATGTTTGCCTATTTTGACTATGGAAAGCAGCTTTTTGATGAGAGTCTGACTTTCGGGACCCGTTTCGGAAGTGCGGAATGGACTGCCAATACCTCGAATTCTTCGGTGCTGTCTTTTTGGGGACCCCTGCCGCTGCTTTTCGAGAAGATGAATTTCGGCTACGACGCAGACGGTGTTACCGTAAGTAAAGATGCTAACCCGACCACGGGCGGCTGGGGACTCTGTGCGGCGCCTTCCGGCTGTGATTGGGGAGACGTGTATATTTTTGCTTCCAAATATGACGATAATAAAGCAGCTACGGCCGAGATCATGCGCTGGTTCACGATGAACGGCGAATTTGCGTCCGTGCTTGCTGCAGCGGGATCGTTTGCAAACAATGCCCCGGTCATGACGGCCCTTGCGGCTGATACGGCTTATGCAGTGCCTTACCTCGGCGGACAGAACCCCATACCGATCCTTCTTGCCTCACTGGGAACTTACGATATTTCCATCTATTCGAAAGACGATCAGGAATTCAACAGCGTTTTCGAGCAGACTGCCGCGGCTTATATAAGCGGCAGAATCCTGTCCCCGGCCGATGCACAGGAGGTCTTTATATCTGCCTGCACGGATGCCGGAATCGGGACAGACTGACTTCCTTGACAAAAGAGCGGGTTTCCCTTGTAATAGCAGCAGAAGATGTGGTTTTTGCCATGTCAGAAGAACATCGGGCTCCGCGCAGGCGCGGACCATTGGAGAGAAGGACGAATATTGGCAGATACATTGAATCAGCAGGCGGACCGGCCGAAGAAAAGAGTACTTGTTGCGATGAGCGGCGGGGTAGACAGCTCTGTTGCCGCACTTATCCTGAAACGCCAGGGATATGACGTGACGGGTGCCACCCTGCAGATCTGGCCGGATGAGCCGGATGAACAGGTGCGCGCAGATGTCGGGTGCTGTTCCCTTTCTGCTGTTGATGATGCCAGGCGCGTCGCGGCAGCTCTTGATATTCCGTATTATGTACTCAATTTTAAGTCTCTTTTTGAAGGAAATGTCATTGATCCGTTTATTCAGGAATACCTCCGCGGAAGAACACCGAATCCCTGCATAACCTGTAACTGGAAAATTAAGTTTGAAGCCATGCTGGAAAAAGCCCTGGCCCTGGAATTTGATTACCTGGCGACGGGTCACTATGCGAGAGTCCGCTTTTCGGAAGAGAAGAAAGAGTATGAGCTCCTCGGAGACAGCGCCAACAGAAAAGACCAGACTTATGCGCTTTACCGCCTGAACCAGCACCAGCTTTCCCATCTGCTGCTGCCGGTTGCCGATTATGACAAGGCGGAGATCCGGAGGATGGCACAGGATGCCGGACTCCCTGTAGCGCACAAGCCGGACAGCCAGGAAATATGCTTCGTGAAGGACAATGACTACGCGAATTTCATACAGTCGCGTACCGGGGAAGGCAGCCGCGAGGGCAATTTCGTCGGCAAAGACGGAAAAATCCTCGGAAAGCACCGGGGAATTATCCACTACACGGTGGGACAGAGGAAAGGGATCGGCATTGCAGCCCCGGAACCGCTCTTTGTCCTTGCAATCGATAAAGATAAGAATGAGGTCGTCCTCGGTTCCGACAGCGACCTTTATCGGAGAGCGCTTCTTGCCGGGCAGGTTCATTTCATATCGGATCTTCCCAGGGCTGAAAATCTTCCGATGCATATTGAAGCCAAAATCCGCTATTCGGCCAGGGCTGTTCCCGCCGTCCTGCAGGCTGCCGCCGACGGTCAGGTACGCGTTGTGTTTAATGAGCCGGTCCGGGCGATTACCCCCGGCCAGTCCGTTGTGTTCTACCAGGGGGATCTGGTGCTTGGCGGAGGCATAATCGAGACATCTTTGGACGGCTGTATTTAATAAAAAGTAATATAATGAATCCATAAGATATCAGCGCAGACAGGAGTGATATGTCAGGAGCTGTCAAATTACTGGAGGAGGGTCTTTATGCTTCAAAAAACACCGTTTTCATGTCCGGCCAAAGATGGACTTGTACTCAGGGGAATGCTCTGGAGCGACCCGGAAGTAAAGCCGAAAGCCGCCGTGCTGTATATACACGGCATGCTCGAGCATTATCAGCGCTATGATGATTATGCGTCCTTTATGGGACGACAGGGTGTGCTGTTCTTTATTTTCGATCTGCGCGGCCACGGGACAACAACCCCGGATGAAGAGAACAGGGGATTTTTCGGAGAAAAGGACGGCGTCTCCAATCTTATGTCCGATATTGACTGCGTACGCGGGAAAATGTCTTCGATGCTTGCGGAGCGTGGACTGCAGGATCTTCCGATATTTATATACGGACACAGTATGGGCTCCTTTATCACGTCCTGCTATGTGAGAAGAACACAGGCGAAAGGGTTCCGGGGCATCATTCTTTCCGGTACGAATGCCAGACTTGGAGTGGCCGGCCTTGCCGGGAGACTTGCGCGTATGCAGTGTATTTTGAAGGGCCCAAAATCAAAGGCAATCCTTATCTCCAGGATGGCATTCGGAAAATATAACGACAAATGCGTCCCCCGCCGCACGCCTAACGACTGGCTTTCCCATGACGATGCGGTCGTCGATGCATATAATGCGGATCCCGGGTGCACGTTCATTTTTAAGGCGGCCGGATTTGCGGATCTGCTGTCCATGCTCGTGGAAATCGGCGCGGATAACTGGACCGGCGCCGTACCTGCCGAGGTCCCGATTTACATTTTTTCCGGAGATGCCGATCCAGTCGGCCAATACGGCAAGGGGCCAAAGATCCTGTATCAGTGGTACAAGGATACCGGACATGATGTCCAATTGAAGCTGTATCCGGAAGGCCGCCATGAAATGCACAATGAACGGAACCGTCAGGAAGTCTACGAGGATGTCCTTTCCTTTATTTCCGGGCACAGCTCGTGACAGTTTTCCTGAATAATGACAGGAGACATATATGATTCGAATATTAAAAGGTAACCTGATTCATACCCCCGAAAAAAACCGCTTCACGACTCATCCGCATTCGTATCTGGTTATTACGGACGGACTCGTGGACGGCATATATCCGGAACTGCCCGAAAAATACAGAGGCATACCGGTTGAAGATTTCGGCAGCCGCCTGATTATACCCGGATTCTGCGATCTGCACACCCATGCGCCGCAGTATATTAACGCAGGGCTTGGTTATGATGAGGAACTTCTGCCGTGGCTTAAAAAATATACGTTCCCGCTTGAGAGCAGATATGCCGATATGGATTTTGCGGAAGAAAGCTACAAGCGATTCATCAATGCCCTGTGGCGGAACGGCACGACGCGTGCAAGTGTTTTCGCGACGATCCACCTGCCTGCCACGGAACTCCTTTTCGAACTGTTTAAGAAATCCGGACTCGGAGCATATATCGGCAAAGTCAATATGGACCGGAACTCCGTTCCCGAACTTGCCGAAACAACTGCTTCGTCCCTGTCCGATACGGAAGCGTATGTTTCCGCATGTACGGATGCCAGGGGACTGGTACGTCCGATCCTGACCCCCCGTTTTGTTCCGTCAACAACAGCCGCGCTTATGAGGGGACTCGGGGATCTCGCTGAAAAGTATGACCTTCCCATACAGTCCCATGTGAGTGAAAACCGTACGGAAATCCGGCTTGTCAAAGAACTGCATCCGGAGATCGCAAGTTTTACCGAAGTGTATGAGACTTACGGGCTTCTGCGCGAGGGCCGGACCATCATGGCGCACGGCGTGCACCTTACGGACCGGGAACTGCAGATCATGCTGGACAGAAAGATCTTTATCGCCCACTGCCCGCAGTCCAATTTCAACATGTCCAGCGGAACCATGCCGCTTCGGAAGTATCTGGAAAAGGGAATTTTGCTGGGGCTGGCCTCGGATGTGGCAGGCGGCCATCAGCTCGGCATGACGCATAACATTGTGTCTGCGTGCATTGCTTCGAACCAGCGCTGGGTCGACCACCCGGAAGAAAAGCAGGTTCGGCTGAGCGAAGCGTTCTATCTTGCCACGAAGGGAAGCGGGGCGTTTTTCGGAAAAGTCGGGAGTTTTGAACCGGGTTATGAAGCGGATGCCGTTGTTGTAGATGACTATGCAGACGAAGACCTCCGTGAAAGAACCATGGAAGAACGCTTGCAGCAGTATATCTATACAGGTGATGACAGGAATATTATCCGGCGTTTCGTCCGCGGCGAGGACATTGCCTGTCCGTTCCCGGAAAGCGAGCCCTCCGTATTCCGCCGCGGATAATACGGCAGGACAGAGCAAACATCCGCGTTTATGTTCGCATAAACGGCAGACTTGTATTACAATAAGGAAAATGTTAATACGAATGAATCGAGGGGAAATTCATGCCAGTAGCCAGCGTTTATCTGTCCGAACTCATCAAGGCATTTGAGCTTGAAGTAATTTATGATCCGGGCAACATGGATCAGATCCGCATTACCGTAGCGGACGTGACGCGTCCGGGTCTCCAGCTGGCCGGATATTACGAACATTTCGGGCCGGACCGTATCCAGCTGATCGGCAACATGGAATTTGCATATCTTGACAAGCTTTCCCCGGAGATCCGCAGGAAGCGTCTGAATGCACTGTTTGCCAAAAATATTCCCTGCCTGATCCTTACGAGGAACCACGAGCCGCATCCGGAGCTGATTCCCTGCGCGAAGAGGAAGAAGATTCCGATCCTGCGGACCGAGCAGGCTACTTCGGAATTCATGAGTTCTTTGGTCAAACAGCTGAATGTCGAACTGGCACCGACCATATCCATGCACGGCGTTCTGGTTGAGGTCAACGGTACAGGTATCCTGATCTTAGGTGAGAGCGGTGTCGGTAAATCAGAAACCGCACTTGAAATTGTTAAGCGCGGACACCGCCTGATTGCGGATGACCAGGTTGAAATCAGACGAGTATCGGATATAACGCTTATCGGGCGTGCCCCGGAGATTATCCGGCACCTCATTGAAATCCGCGGAATCGGCATCCTGGATGTCAAGGAGCTTTTCGGTGTGTCCGCCGTTAAGCTGCAGGAAAATATTGACTTTGTCATTAACCTGGAACTCTGGGATGAGAAGAAGGTATATGACCGCCTGGGGATTAACGATGAGAGCACTGAAATCCTCGGAATCAAAGTTCCTTCGATTACGATCCCTGTCGGACCCGGCCGCAACCTTGCCATCATTGTTGAGGCGGCAGCCATCAACTTCCGTGTTAAGAAGATGGGCCACAATGCGGCCAAGAGTCTTATTGACCGCGTGTTTCCCACAGGCGGAGGTCTTCCTCCGCTGTCACTGTTCTAAAATCCATACCCTTACAGGAGCCATATGACAAATACAGACAATGCAGAGAACATGAAAGAAGCATTCTTCCGGGCGCTCGCCGAGGCAGGACACGAGGATCTGCCCGCCAAAATCAAGATAAACGAACCCATGCAGCGTCACACCACAATGCGCGTGGGCGGACCCGCGGATTTTTTTGCAGAGCCGGCCGGACTCATGGAGGCCGTGGCTCTTTATACGGCAGCCGCAAAGAGCAGGATCCCCTGCATGGTTATGGGCAACGGATCCAATATTGTTGTTTCAGACGAGGGCATAGAAGGCCTTGTCATTCATTTCGGAGATGAACTGTCCCGCATCTGGATGGAAAATGACCCCGAGAACGAAGGGGCAGTATTTGTTCATGCATTTGCCGGCGCCCTTCTGTCAAAAACCGCATTAACGTGCGCCCGTGCCGGGTACGCCGGAATGGAATTTGCCGCCGGCATCCCCGGGAGCGTAGGCGGCGCAGTATATATGAACGCAGGGGCTTACGGCGGCAAGATGTCCGACGTCGTATACCAGAGCGTTTGCCTGACCCTGGAAGGGGATATGCGCACGCTGTGCCTTGATGAGCACCAATTCGGTTACAGGGACAGCTGGTATCTCAAAAACGGAGGGATTGTCCTATCCGTTGTGCTTCATCTTTTTCCAGGCGATCCCGTGGAAATCATGGACAGGATTGCGGACCTGAACAGCAGGAGGACGGCTTCGCAGCCGCTGTCCATGCCCAGTGCAGGCAGTGTGTTCAAACGCCCGGAAGGTTATTTCGCCGGCACGCTGATTCAGGAGGCGGGGCTTAAGGGAACAAGAATCGGAGGCGCCTGCGTCTCTGAAAAGCATGCCGGATTTATTGTAAACGAGGGCGGGGCAACTGCTAAAGATGTCTTTGACCTCATGAATAAAGTCAGGAATGAAGTACAAAAACATGCGGGCGTTGCCCTGGAACCGGAAATTCTGTTTGTTGGACGCGGATTCGAGAAGAATTGACCTGAAGGGGGGAGAAAACGTATGGATGTTATTATTTTGACGGGTATGTCAGGCGCCGGCAAGAGCCAGGCCGCCAATTTCCTGGAAGACATGGGTTATTTCTGCATCGACAATCTTCCTCCGATGATTCTGCCGGAATTAGTCCGCACGTTTTTAAAGGGACAGGGCGGAGAGGGCTTCGGTGTTGCAAAGCTGGCATTTGTCGTTGATATCAGAAGCAATGACCTGCTCCGGGGATTTGCCCCCGCGATCCAGGAACTCGATACGCTCGGATGCCCGTACAGGATTATTTTCCTTGAAGCCTCGGACCAGGTCCTGGTCAGCCGCTACCGGCAGACCAGAAGACGCCATCCGCTGTCCGACGGAATCGGGCTTTCGGAATCCATAGAACGCGAAAGGCATATGCTGCTCAGTATCCGTGAACGTGCGACACACATCATTGACACATCGATGATGGCAATCCCGGCACTCCGCGACGAACTGTACAGAATTATCAGCGAGGTGGGCGGCAACCAGCGGATGTCCGTGCTCGTAGTGTCATTCGGTTTTAAATACGGCATACCCGTTGACTGCGACAACATGTACGACGTGCGGTTCCTGCCGAATCCATTCTATGAACACGATCTGAAGATGCTGTCGGGTAAAGACGACGCTATCAGGGATTACCTGCGCAGCTTTCCGGAAACGGACGAATTTATTCAGAAACAGGTCGACATTCTGGTATATACGCTTCCTTTCTACATCAGGGAAGGAAAGGCCCGCCTTGTTGTCGGCATCGGATGTACCGGAGGAAGGCACAGATCCGTCTATATTGCGGAGGCGTTTGCAAAGAGGCTGCAGGAATTAGGCTACAGTGCCGGCACGCATCACAGGGATATTGACAAAGACCCGAGATATGCCGCGGTTTCCCCCGACACGACGGTCTGAGGCAGTCTATGACAGAGCGGTCATTTTCAAAATTCATCAAGGCAGAACTGCTTAAGGTAACGGACCGTACGAAGGAAGAAATGCAGGCGGAGATTGTGACAGCTTTCCTGTGTGCCGGACGTCCCGGCGCCGACAAGGAACAGCTGCCGCTTTTTTTTGTGACATCTTCGTCAGCCTATGCGGAGCGTCTGGTAGGACAGCTGCGCATGATCGGGCTTGACGGACTTGCCGAAAAAGACATACAGGGGACGCGCACGTCCTGGCATATATATCCGCTTCCGTCCGGAGGCGGGACATTTGAGGATCTTCTCCGGATATTTCAGACAGACGGACAGCTCGATGCGGTTACATCTTCGCAGCAGATGCGGCGAGCGTCACTTCGGGGGGCTTTCCTTGCGGCCGGTACGATGAGTGACCCGGTAAAAGCTTATCAGATAGAAATTGCAGTTCGGGATCCGCAGACCGCGGATTACCTTACACTTCTTCTACACTCGGAGAATATTGAACCCTCCATAATCCGGCGCGGCGGGCATCCCATCCTTTACTTCAAGGAAGGACAGTATATTGCCGATTTTCTTGCTCTGATCGGCGCACACAGCAGCCTTCTGCGGTTCGAAAGCGTCCGTGTTGACAAGGAACTCCGCAATTCCGTCAACCGGGTCGTCAACTGTGACACAGCCAACGCAAAAAGACAGGCGGAAGCCTGCGCACGCCAGACGGAACTGCTCGAAACCCTCCTGGCAAGCGAAATTTCCGCGCAGATTCCCAAGGAACTCATGGAGGCTGCCCGTGTCCGCGTTGACAACCCGGGTATGTCTATCCGGGACTTGGGGCTCATGATGACGCCCCCGATAGGCAAATCAGGCATGAATCACCGCCTGCAAAAACTGGAGGAAATTGCCGGAGATGCCGGCCTGCCGTGAAAAAGTAGCCACGGCAGGGGATTTGTGCTAAAATTCAGAACTATGTTATCATTTTTGCATTAGAGTGTTGTGTGGGTAATCAGATGTACGACAGGTATGAGGATCCTTATAATCAGCGTAATCAACACAAAAAGAATGGCAGAAACGTCGGTCTGGCTGCATTTGCCGCGCTGACGGCTGTTATTTTTCTGGTCGTCATCATTGTCCTGCTTGTCTCTGTTTTTTCCGGGAATGATACGGATTCTTCATCTGCATCCCGGTCCGATTCTTCCGCTTCCGATGCTTTGGGCGCCACGCAGACCGTGCATAATTCCGTTATCATTACGACGGCAACCCCGTCTCCCTCCCCGACAATGGCGGCTTACCAGAATTCTGTTCTGTACCCTGCTTCGGCAAAGATGAATGTTCCGATCGGAACGCCCGGTACGGGCCTTTCCGCAGCGGAACGTAAGGTTGTCCAGTCCGTATTGTCCGGCGACAGCGATCTTTCCCCGTTTGCCCGGTCTGTTCCGGTATCTTTCGGGGATGCCCTTGATTATCAGTCGGTTCCCGGCATTCTGACTTTCCGCGGAAACAATTTCCGCAACTGTGCATCCTGGGGCACGGCCGTTGCTTCGGCGTCAGCCCTCGAACAAATCTGGGAGTACAGCGGAATCGGAGGTCTGACCGCTACAACCGGTTCCTTTTCCTGGACCGGCACGGGATGGACCGGACAGCCGCTTGTTATTGAGTGGGACTGGGACGTTCAGCAGATGATGAATATGTACCCTGAAAAGAAAGTAAAAAAGGGTCTTACGGAAGTTATTGTAGCTGCTATGGACGGCAAAATTTATTTCTTTGACCTTGATGACGGGACGATGACGAGAGATCCCATCAATGTCGGATTTACAATCAAGGGCACACCGTGCCTTGATCCCCGCGGCTATCCGATCCTGTACGTCGGCCAGGGCGACAACAACGGCGCCGACGGCAAAATCGGCTTCCGCATTTACAGCCTGATTGATGATTCCCTGCTCTATTACCAGGACGGCATGGACTCGCGTGCCAACCGCACGGACTGGGGCGCGTGCGATTCCTCCCCGATCGTCAATGCTTCTTCGGATACACTGATTTTCCCGAGTGAGAACGGCCTGGTATATACGTTGAAACTGAATACTTCCTTCAACAGGGCAACCGGCGCGCTGTCGATCAGTCCGGAGAGCATCGCCTACAAATATCTTTTCGACGGTGTCAGCGGCAATGCCACCGGCATTGAAAGCTCCATGGCTGTTTACAGCCACTACGGATACTTTTGTGACAATACAGGCAACCTTATCTGCATGGATCTCAATACGATGCAGATGATATGGGCTGTCCAGCTCGGCGATAACTCGGATGTAACGCCGGTCATTGAGGAAGAGGACGGCCGCGTCTACCTGTATACGGGAACGCAGGTCAACTGGCAGCGTACGGACGAACCGGAATATACGGGTGCTGCCTATACATACAAATTTGATGCAATGACAGGCGAAGAGGTCTGGCAGACTTCGCAGCCGTGTCATACAAGAAACGGGGAGAGTGCGGATGACTCCGTCAACGGCGGCATGTACGGCACACCCGTCTGCGGCAGGAAATCCATTTCAGACCTTGTCATTTATTCGTATTGCATGACCACAGGCATCAACAGCGGCAATATGCTGGTTGCCTATGATAAGACGACCGGTGAGGAAGTCTGGCGTTATGCAATGAACATGTATTCGTGGAGTTCCCCTGTTGACTGCTATGATGCCGACGGGAATGCATATATAATCATTTGTGACAGTATCGGACAGATCCACCTGGTTAACGGGCTGACAGGAACCCGTATTAACTTCCTGCAGACGATCCGCGGCAAAGGCACCGCTGATGAGACAAAAACCGGTTTGAACATGGAGTCTTCTCCCATTGTTTATAACGGCATGATTGTTATCGGAACGCGGGCAGGTTCCGTATTCGGGGTAAAAATTAAATGAGTATGACGCAACAGGAAATTACCGTCCTTCTGCACTGCGCAAAAGACGGCATTGGACAGGATAAGGACACAATGATGAACAGCTATGAAGACATCACCTGTATTGAAACAGAGATTTCCGGTTATCGACGCGGGTGTATCTGCGTCCGCATCGACTTTGATAAAAGAATGGTGACGTGGAGAGACAGCCTCCAGTGGAATAATAATTTTTTGCGTTCCATATCCCCGGATAAAATTCAGCATTTCCGCACTGCGCTTCCGTCTACACATATTCTTCAGTGGAAAACAATTCCTTACGGCCCGAATTCCCAGGAAACAGCTCTTTGCTGCCATCCCGAGGATTGGGCCGTTACTGTTTCCTTCCGGCAGAATCCTCCCGCACGGATCTCGGGAAGCGGCAAACTGCCTGTCGAATGGGCGCGCCTCCGGGAACTCATTGAATACATTACAAAGATCCCTTTCAGGTTGCGCTGATCTTTTCTAAATGTCGGTATCCGAGCTGTTTTCAGGCTTTCGGCTGCCGGATGGCTCTGCCTGCAATATGTATCATGTTTCCAGTTGTCATATTTTCTGATACAATAAAATTGTTTTAGAATGTAGGAGGACAAGGACGTGGATTATTTCGAAGGTCTGCTGCTTGGTACGCTTTGGAGCGATACAGACTATGAAAACCGGCGGCATCTCAGTCTCTTTATCCTGTACGGCATGCTTGTATGCGGCGTCATTGCGCTGAATTATTTTACCGGGAGCTTTTCCGGCCTTCTTTCCGCACAGCGCACGCTGAAGCTTGTCCTGTTCCTTGCCCTTTTCCTTGCATCTCCGTTTATGTGCTTCCGGTATTACCGGTTCCCTGTCTGGATCAAGATTCCCGTTCTTTTTGCGGAAGGCGCCAAATATATCATCATGACCCTGCTTATGACGACATGGATTATGCCTTATACGAAGGTTTCCTTTGCACAGATTCAGACATATGTTATGGATTTTCTCAATAAGACGCTCGAATCCTCGACTGCAAGGTTTGCAGCGTCAGCCGGCACATTCTCCACGGTTCTCGGCGTAATAACGGGCGGAGTGTATGTCGTATTCCTCTTTGCAGCAATTCTGATCCTGGCGGTAATGATTCCGGGTACGGTGTATCTGATAGTCCGTCTGCTGCAGTATGGCTATGACAAACTGGTTGGCCGGTATATCATCGGTCAGAACGCTGACCGATGACTTTGTGAAAAGAGGGCAGCATGGCAATACTGGAAAATAAAATCACTTTGTCCCTGGAGGACCTGGAAGATCAGCTCGGTTCAGCCAAACTGCCCCGGTTTATCCATGAGACGGAGAGCAAATTTCTTCGGAGAACGAAGGAAGTTGCGGACTATATATACCGGAACAAACAGATACGGGCAATTTTTGTGTCCGGTCCGACTTCCTCAGGCAAAACAACGTTTACGGACCGTCTCGTGACAAGCCTCTCCGCCATGGGGAGAGAGGCATTCCGTGTGTCCCTCGACGATTATTACAGCATTGACCAGCTGCAGTTTGACGAAGAGGGGAGACCCGATTACGAGAGTCTTACGACAATTGACACGCAGCTTGCCAGCGAAAAAATCCGGAGCCTCCTGCGGGGGCAAGACACGATAATGCCAGCTTTTGATTTTCACAAACGTGTCCGTACGGCAGAAGATCTGCTTTCTACCGCCTCCCTGCCCGCGGACGGGCTCCTGCTCGTAGAAGGCCTGCACGGTCTGTCCCCCGAGATTGCGGGCCTGATTCCGCGTGAACTCTGGGTGGGCATTTTTATCATGCCCTGGGGCGAGGTGGTTGCCGACCGGCGCCTTATCGGAAGCCAGGAAGTCCGGCTTCTGCGGCGCATTGTGCGCGACTCCCGCCATCGCGGGGCACATGCGCTTGCCACCCTTGACTACTGGCCGATGATTGTTTCTTCCGAACAGCATTATTTTTCGGAATACCTGGAAAGCGCAGATTTCTATGTCAATTCGCTGCTCACATATGAAAGCATGGTGATTGCACCTCTGGCCTTGAAGGACATTCTTTATGCCCTGGATCAGTTTGAAAAGGAGACGCTTGCCCCGTCCGTATTCCTTGCGTACTCGGAACCGCGCAAACCATATGCGGATCTGCCGAAGGCACTCAAAATGGCGCACAGTCTGGCGCACGACCTGGCGCGAATCCCCGCCGCGCCGCCCGGGATTGTACCTGCTGATTCAATCCTGAATGAATTCCTGTAAAATCTTTCCGAAACCGCGGAAACGGGCCTCCTGCCCGATGCACGCCGTACTTGACATATTTTCTTCAAAAAAGGATACTCATATGCACGGGTCTATTGTCCTGCTGTTTCCGGCATGCAGGCTGTCCCGGAAATACGTATATTGAAAGGGGCGGAGATATATGCCGATACGCATTCAGAATAATTTACCGGCTACCGAGATTCTTGAAAAGGAGAATATCTTCGTCATGCCGGAGGACCGCGCTTTCCGGCAGGATATTCGGCCTCTCCGGATTTTAATTCTTAACCTGATGCCCAACAAAATTACAACGGAGACGCAGCTTCTGCGCTGCCTGTCCAATTCGCCGCTTCAGGTTGACATAGACCTGCTGTATACGGCTTCCTATATGCCGAAAAATACTGCCGAGGAGCACCTCACAAAGTTTTACGAGACGTTCGACAATGTCCGCAGCCGGCATTACGACGGCATGATTATCACGGGCGCGCCCGTGGAACAGATGGAATTTGAACAGGTCGATTACTGGCCTGAACTTTCAGAGATCATGGAGTGGACCAACACGCATGTATATTCGACGCTTCACATCTGCTGGGGCGCACAGGCTGGACTCTATTACCACTATGGAATTCCCAAATATGATTTACCCCGCAAGGTATTCGGAATTTTTCCGCACAGCATGACGTACACGAAGCCTGTCAAACTGTTCCGTGGTTTTGACGATATTTTTCAGATCCCGCATTCCCGTCACACGGAGGTCCGCCGGGAGGACATACTGGCGAATCAGGACCTTCGGCTGCTGTCGGAGTCCGCGGAATCCGGCGTCTATGCCGTATCCGATCTGACCGGCCGTAAGATTTTTGTTACCGGTCACTCTGAATATGATGTAAATACCCTGAAAGATGAATATTTCCGGGATCTGGCGAAGGGCCTTCCGATCGATATACCGAAAAATTATTTCCCCGGCGATGACTTGTCACAAGCGCCGAATGTTACCTGGAGATCAAGCGCGACCCTGCTTTTTACGAACTGGCTGAACTACTATGTATATCAGGAGACACCGTTCGACTTAGCGACACTGTCGCATGCCAGAAGTCAGCCGATTACCTGAAATACCTTTCCATATAAGTCCTTCCCGATATTTCAAACATGTGTTTTTATGTGGTATACTTATTTTGTATAGTCAAAATACTGCACGTTTTTGCATGTATGATTTTTCAGTTTGAAGAAGGAGTGTCTTATGGTTACAACAGTTACAACAGACGGGTTTGCATCTTTTATCTCTGCCGCTGATATGCCTGTTATTATTGACTTCTGGGCTTCCTGGTGCGGCCCCTGCCGTTCCTTTTCAAAAGTAATAGACAAAATCGCGGATGATTTTGACGGACGTATTCTTGTAGGCAAAGTGAATGTTGACGAAGAGCCCAAGCTTTCGGAGAAATTCCGCGTCATGAGTATTCCAACTCTCTGCGTTTTTGATAAAGGGGAACTCAAAGAGACGCTTGTCGGTTCGAGGAGCTATGATGATATGGTGAATTTACTGGGGATGTATCTTGTCTGATCATGCTGCCTGACGGCATTCTCTTATCTGCAAAAGAAGCATTGCTGCAAGGGCACCGGTTTTCATCCAGACGAATCGGTGCCTTTTTGTATTGTTAATGATAGTGAGGGAAGATATATGACATATGCAGAACCCGATGATATGATTGCCCCTGTTGATATAATTGCCCCGGACTCCGTAAGAACCCTTGATACGGACTATATTGCAGGTCTCGCCCTGCCCCGCCCCGCTGACGGGCACAAGGGGACATTCGGCAGTCTTCTTGTCTGGGCCGGTTCCGCAGGTATGGCCGGTGCCGCCTATATGTGTTCCGCGGCAGCCTGCCGGAGCGGAGTCGGAATTGTACACCTCTGGATACCGAAGGAATTGATGACACCGATGTTTATTGCAATTCCGCAGGCCGTGTCGCATGCGATTCCGGAGTCCGTCTTTACGGCAAGGGAAGAACTGACTGCACTGCTTCCCCGGATGACATCCTGTGTAATCGGGCCCGGGCTTGACCCGACGAAATTTTTCACGAGGGACATGGTCCTTTTTATGGCGCAGAATGCCAAAAAGCTCATCGTGGATGCAAGCGCCCTTACGATAATTGCCCGCGAACCGGAAGTTTTCAAGCCGATTTTTGCCGCCAGGGCGGAAAAGGGTCTTTCCATGGCTATATTTACGCCGCATCCCGGAGAATTTTCGAGACTTGTGCCGGGATGGGAAAAAGAGGTCAGAATACAGGGCGCAGAGACGTTTTCAAAAGAATGGAATGTCGTTCTGGTGCTGAAAGGTCATCAAACAGTAGTTTGCACACCGGCCGGAGAGTGTTATATTAATTCTACCGGCAATGACGGGCTGGCTAAAGGCGGTTCCGGCGACGTGCTTTCCGGTCTGATCGGAAGCCTTGCGGCACAGGGCATGTCCCCCGGGGACGCAGCGGCAGCGGGAGTATTTCTCCATGGCCTGGCCGGCGACCTGGCGGCATCCGAATTAGGCAAAAGGTATATGCAGCCGACGGATCTGTTTTCCTTCTTTACGGAGGCGTTCCGTCATTGCAGATGGGAATAATATAATAATCGGACAGGTGAAGGCAAATGAATAACGTATTCCCGAATCGCTCCTGGGCGGAGATTGATTTGGACATTCTGGCAGAAAACATGAGGGAGATCAGAAGAATTACCTCCCCCGGCGCAGAAATCATGGGTGTGGTGAAAGCCGATGCATACGGGCATGGTGCGATTCAGACCGCAAGGGTCCTATTAGAGAACGGAGCGACCCGGCTTGCGGTCTCCATGCTTGACGAGGCAATCGAGCTCCGGAAGCACGGAATCAACGCACCGATCCTTACTTTAAGTCATACGGATCCGAGAAGAATTCCCGAGCTGATATCCTACGACCTTACGCAGACCGTGTATGCGGAGGATTACGCTGCGGCGATCTCCGAACAGGCACAGCAGGAAAATAAGAAAGTTAGAATTCATATCAAGCTCGATACGGGGATGGGACGGATCGGTTATCAGACCGGACCGGATTCAATTGAGGAGATCCTCCGGATCGCGGGGCTTCCCGGCATCTATACCGAAGGACTGTTTACGCATTTTGCAACTTCGGATGAACCGGATAACGACTATGTCCGGCTCCAGTTCAGCCGATTCATGGAAATGAACGGCGAACTCGAGAAGCGCGGGCTCACGGTTCCGATCAAGCACGTCTGCAACAGCGCCGGTATCCTCCGGTTCCCGGAAATGCACCTCGATATGGTGCGTGCCGGTCTGATCATGTACGGTATGTGGCCGAAGGGCTGTCCGCAGGCTTACCAGCCGATTGCGCTCCGCCCTGCGATGACTCTTAAGTCAAACATAGTCCATATCAAGGATATGCCGGCCGGCCAGTCCATCAGCTACGGCAGGAATTTCATAACGCCCAGACCGAGTGTAATCGCTACGATTCCGATCGGTTACGCGGACGGATACTCAAGGCGGCTTTCCAACCGGGCCGACGTTCTCCTGCAGGGAAAGCGTGCGCGTGTCGTCGGGAATATCTGTATGGATATGTGTATGATTGATGTCACGGACTTTGAGAAAAGACCGGAAATATCCGATGAAGTTGTACTTTTTGGCACACAGACGATCCAAAACAGAAAATGTTCACTTCCTGTTGATGAATTATCTGATCTTTTGGATACAATTAACTATGAAATTACTTGCCTCGTAGGCAAACGCGTTCCGCGCGTATACCTGCAGGGCGGCAGCATCGTGCATATGCACAGCTGCATATGGTAATAAATAAACACGGGAACATGGAAAGGGGACACACATGGACAAAGTCACAGAAAAGAGGCTGAAACTCTACGCTGCGCGCATGCGTAAGATGATCATCGAAGGGATTTACCAGGCACAGTCCGGACACCCGGGCGGATCATTGTCCTGTACGGATATTCTTGCATATCTGTACGGCAAAAAAATCAAAGTTGATCCGGATCATATGGACGATCCTGACCGCGACCGCTTTGTATTATCAAAGGGGCACTGCGCCCCGGCTCTATATTCGGCGCTTTCACTCCGCGGGTTTTTCCCCGCTGAAGAGATGGAACACCTTCGCGCCTGCGGTGCCATGCTGCAGGGGCATCCCTGCATGACGCACATTCCCGGCGTGGAAATGTCAACAGGATCTCTCGGACAGGGAATTGCAACAGCTGTCGGAATGGCAATGATGGGCAAGCTCGACAAGCGAGATTACCGCGTATATTCCGTACTCGGCGACGGCGAGCTTGACGAGGGTGAAGTATGGGAGGCCTTTATGGCCGCTGCACACTACAAGCTCGACAACCTGACCGCGTTTATTGATAATAACGGCCTGCAGATCGACGGCGCCAATGATACGGTTATGAGTCTCGGTTCGATTCCCGCGAAGCTGACTGCTTTCGGCTGGCATGTAATCGAGATCGACGGACATGATATGCAGCAGATCGAAGCGGCTGTCAGCGAGGCTGAGACGGTAAAAGGCCAGCCTACCGCAATTGTGGCTCGTACACATAAGGGCATGGGCGTATCGTTCATGATGGATCAGGCATCGTGGCACGGCGCTGCACCGAAGCCGGATCAGTATGAGACAGCAATGACGGAACTTGACGCAGCAATCGCTGCACTGGAGGTGTAAGAATGGGAAAGTTGTCAACAAGAGAGGCATATGGCCGCGCTCTCGCAGAATTCGGATCAGATGAAAGAATGGTTGTTCTGGATGCTGACCTGTCCAAATCCACATATACGGTTACCTTTAAAAAGGCATATCCGGAACGTCACTTCAATATGGGAATCGCGGAATGTAACATGATATCCGTTGCGGCAGGCATGTCAACATGCGGGAAGATCCCCTTTGCTTCCACATTTGCCATATTTGCGGCCGAAAGAGCCCTTGAGCAGGTCCGCAACTCCGTTTGTTACCCGAACCTGAACGTCAAGGTATGTGCAACACATGCCGGTATCACGGTCGGCGAAGACGGGGCATCCCACCAGTGTATAGAAGACATTGCAACGATGCGTGTGCTTCCGAACATGCATGTGATCTCTCCCTGCGACGGTGCCTCCACAAGGGCTGCCATCCGCGCTGCGATCGACACGAAAGGTCCGTTCTATATTCGCCTCGGCAGACTCGCCGTTGAGGATGTATACGGTGCATACGGCGATGATATTCCCTTTACGGTCGGAAAGGCCAACACACTGCGCGAGGGTACGGATGTTACGCTGATCGCCACCGGACTGATGGTCCAGCAGAGCCTGAAGGCAGCGGATCTTCTTGCAGCCGAGGGTATTTCAGCCCGTGTAATTGATATGCACACAATTAAGCCGATCGATGTCGATGCAATTGTAAAGGCCTCCAGAGAGACCGGTGCCATTGTTACGGCCGAGGAGCATAACATTATCGGCGGACTCGGCGGTGCAGTGGCAGAGGTACTTACCGAAAATGCACCCTGCATCCAGAAGCGCATCGGCATCAAGGACATTTTCGGACAGTCCGGAAAGCCGAATGAACTGATTGCGCTTTACCATCTTATGCCCGAAGATATCGTCAAGGCAGCAAAAGAGGCAATTGCCGCCAAGTAATCGTACGTAAGCCTGTTCATGGAAAACATAAACTCCCGGTACTTCCGTCTGCAGAACAAAGACTGCAGGAAGTGCCGGGAGTTTTTTTGCGGAAAAATCAGATCAGTTTCTTGCAGAACAGCCCTCTCGGATAACCTCGGCTCGAATCCCCGCACAGCAGGGTAAAGCCTCGTTTCTCATAGAATGCCACCATGGTCTGGTTGCAAAGTGACGTATGAAGCAGAATATGGCTGTACCGCAGATCAATGGCTTTGCACTCGGCCGTCCGGTAAAGAAGGCTTCCGATACCCAGACCCTGCAGGTCTTCGTGTACGGCAAATCTTGAAAAGTATCCGACCATGTCATCCGGATCAAGCGACAGCATTTCCGCCAGTCCGGGTATGTCAAAAGAGGAGATTTTCCTGCCCGGCAGACGAACCGAACCGACGATGGAACCATCAGTCCTGACTGCGACAAATACCGGCATCAGCGCTATCGCTTCCAGCACATCAGCTGCCGTCTCAAAACTAGCTTCAAGCTGCTCGCGGGAAATGCCGGAATTCTCCCGGTATATGCGCATGGATTCCGACACGACGGAGTGGAGGGCGGGCGCGTCCCCGGGAACTGCCGCGCGTACGCTTACGGAAGCAGGCTGCTCCGGATTCCCGGACGGTGCAGCACCGGGTATGGCAGATATATCATTCCGGCACATATGTTCAACCCATGCAATGGACCAGTATGGCTTTGTGCGCATGCAGGCGGTTCTCGGCCTCATCAAAGACGGCGGAGCAGGGGGAGTCGATAATATCCGCGGTAACTTCATATCCGCGGTAGGCCGGCAGACAGTGCAGGAACATCGCGTCTTTTGCAGCAACGGACATCAGTTCCCTGTTAACCTGATAATCCTTGAAAATCTTGACGCGAGCGGACTTTTCAGCCTCCTGTCCCATGCTTGTCCATGTGTCGGTATAAATGACGTCGGCATCCTTTGCAGCGGCATATGGATCCACGGTCATTACAACCTTCGAACCGGTAATTGCCGCATCCGCCTTTGCCTGGCTGACATAAAAGGCCGGGCACGAGTACTCGGCAGGGGATGCGACGGAAATATCCATACCGGCCTTGGCACAAGCCTGGAGAAGGGAATTGGCGACATTGTTGCCGTCGCCCACGTAACAGAGCTTCAGGCCCTTCAGGCTGCCCTTGTGTTCCTTGATTGTAAGAAGATCGGCCAGTGCCTGCGTGGGATGCTGGTCATCCGTGAGACCGTTGATGACGGGAATTGTCCCGAATTTCGCAAGGTCGACGACATCCTGGTGGGAAAACGTCCGGATCATGATGCCGTCAAGCATTCTGGAGAGGACCTGTGCGGTATCGTAAACGGTTTCACCGCGGCCAAGCTGAATATCGTTGGAGGAAAGGAAAAGGGCATGACCGCCGAGCTGGTACATGCCGACCTCAAAAGATACACGTGTGCGCGTTGACGACTTTGAAAAAATCATGCCAAGGGATTTCCCGGCAAGAAGAGGGTGCGGAATGCCCGCCTTGGTTTTTTTCTTGAGATCCGAGGCCAGATTCAGAAGTTCGTCAAGCTCTTCAATGGAGACGTCTTCATGGAAATCTATATAGTGTTTCATCTTTTCGTCCAAACCTTTCTTCCTGTAATCAGGCGTTGCAAACTTCCATAACTTCGGCGAATGCCGATGCAAATGCGGCGGCTTCCCTTTTGGAGATAATAAGAGGAGGTGCGATGCGGATTACACTGTCTCCGCACGTCCCGACAAGATAACCCCGGTCAAACAGCTTCTGCTTTACATCAGCTGCGATCGGAGCGGATAATTCGATGCCGATGAGAAGCCCCATACCCCTGACTTCCGCGACCCCGCCGACCTTCTTCTGGACCTGCATAAGTTTCTTTTTGAGGAAAGATCCGATATCGCGTGCATTTTTCAGGAGGCCTTTCTGTTCGATCTCCTCAATGACGGCGAGGGCAGCAGTTGAGGCCAGCGGATTGCCGCCGAATGTCGTACCGTGGTTTCCCGGTTCAAACGCTGCGGCCGCATCCTCGGTTGCCAGCATGGCGCCGATGGGGACACCGCCGGCAAGTCCTTTGGCCGTAGTAAGGATATCAGGGGTAACCTCATACTGCTCATATGCGAAAAACGTGCCGGTACGTCCTGTGCCTGTCTGGACTTCATCAAAAATCAGGAGGGCGCCTGCCTCTGAGCAGATCTTCCTTGCGGCTTTGATGTAGGCGGGATCCGCAGGGACAACGCCGCTTTCACCCTGAACCAGCTCGAGCATGACAGCGCATGTATCAGCGTCAACGGCAGATTTCAGGGCCTCTATATCGTTATAGGGAACATAGACAAAGCCTTCCGGGAGCGGTCCGAAATACTTGCTGAACCGTTCCTGCCCGGTAGCTGTTACCGTGGCGAGTGTGCGTCCGTGAAAAGACTGCAGCGCCGTAATGATTTTTGCCCGGGGGGCGCCCTTTTTGTAAAAATAAGCACGCGCCAGCTTGATGGCGGCCTCATTTGCCTCCGCGCCGCTGTTGCAGAAGAAGGAACGGTCGGCAAATGTCTTTTCGGCAAGCGTCCTTGCGAGCTCGCTCTGGCTCGGCACATAGTACAGGGAGGAGCAGTGGATCATCTTCTTCGCCTGGCCCGCTATTGCCTTAACCAGACGCGGATTGCCGTGCCCGACACTGTTGACGGCGATTCCGCCGAGCATGTCCATATAGCGTCTGCCTTCGGTAGAATAGAGATAAATTCCCTTGCCGTGCGTAAAAGCGACAGGGACCCGGTCCCCGTAAACATTCATATAATAGGATTTGTCCAGGTGCATGGTCCATTCCAGCTGCTTTTCCATCGTAATATCTCCCCTCATATATTTGAAAATCAGATCTTCTCACCCTCAAAATAGGGTCGTCGGTCTTTGGTGATCATAGTGCCGATACCTTTTCCGGTAAAAATTTCCAGAAGAAGACTGTGCGGAATTCGGCCGTCAATAATGTGCGCCCTTCCGACGCCGCGGTGAATTGTATTGAGGCAGCCGGTAACCTTCGGGATCATGCCGCCGGAAATAACACCGGCATCGATCAGATCCATGATTTCGGCTTCGGTCAGCACAGGGAAAACTTTGACGGATCCATCCGGGAGCGTGCCCTTGACGCCTTCCACATCCGTAAGCGTCATCAGCTTTTCAGCCTTGAGCGATGCGGCAATTTCGGACGCCACGGTGTCGGCGTTAATATTATAACTCTGTCCGTCGGGGCCGATGCCGATCGGCGCCACGACAGGGATAAATTCATCGTTAGCCAGCATGGCCAGAACTTTTGTGTTGATCTTCGTGATTTTCCCGACATAACCGACGTCAAGCGGCTCGCCGTCAGCGCCCTCCGTCAGCTTTTCGCATTCGATGAGGTGGCCGTCAATACCGCAGATGCCGATTGCCTTTGCACCCTTCTGGCCGAGAGCCGCGACGATCTCCTTATTTGTTTTGCCGACAAGCACCATCTGTGCAATGGCCATCGTCTGCTCGTCCGTAACCCTGAGTCCCCTCTCAAAGCGGGAAGGGATATTCATCCGTTCAAGCATCTGGTTAATATCGGGGCCGCCGCCATGCACAAGGACAGGATTGATCCCTACATATTTCAGAAGCGTAATGTCATCCATGACGGAGGACTTGAGCTCCTCATTGATCATCGCATTTCCGCCGTACTTAATTACAACCGTTTTGCCTGCAAGGCTCTGGATATAGGGGAGAGCTTCGATGAGAATCTCCGCCTTATTGATAAATTCCTGCATATCATGCCCCAGAAGAGGGGGTGCTTTGAGTTCCGTCATATATTCCTCCATCGATAATCGATTTACTGCTTCCACACAATACATAGAGCGTGATGCCGGCATATCCGGCAGCTGATTTCAAAAAATGTTCATAAGCAGAATCAGATGCACCCGCAAAGGTTCGAAAGGCCGGCGCCTTCCGGATAACCCTGCATTGCATTCAGCGTCTGCACAGCCTGTGCTGCCGCGCCCTTGCCGAGATTATCCTGCGCACTCAGGACCTTGACTTTACCCGTACGGGAATCCTTGAAAACGGAAATATCAATAAAATTGGAATACGTGACATTTCTTGTTTCCGGAAGCCCGTTGACGGGAAGGATGCGGACAAAAGGATCACTGGAGTAATAGGACGCATACATGCCCTGCAGCTCTTCGGCTGACAGACCAAGGCTCTCCGGGAGGAGATCCGCATAAATCGTGGCAAACATACCGCGCTTCATCGGAGCAAGATGGGGAGTAAAGGAGATACGGACATTTTCGCCTGCCAGATAGGAATACTCCTGCTCGATTTCCGTTGTATGGCGATGGAAAGAGACACCGTATGCCTTAAAACTTTCCGCCGATTCGCAGAAAGAATAGGCAAGGTCCGCTTTCCTTCCCGCACCGGAATAGCCGGAAACGGCATCGACAATGATGCCCCGGGAGGAAATCACTTTCCGGAAAAGAAGAGGGGCGAGTCCAAGGATAGAGCATGTCGGGTAACAGCCCGGATTTGCAGCGAGGCGAGCAGTCGACAGTTTGTCCCTGTACAGCTCGGGAAGCCCGTATACGGCTTCCGCTAAAAGCTCGGGGCAGGGATGCGTCAAACCGTAGGACTCTTCATAGGGTGCCAATGTCCTGTACCGGAAATCCCCGCTGTGGTCAATCACCTTGACGCCGCAGCCAAGCAGGACGGGAACGACTTTTGACGAAACACCGTGCGGGAGGGCGGTAATGACAAAGTCACAGTCAGCGGCAACTTCCTCTGGTTTTGCGCCGGAAAGGGGTAAATCACAGACACCCCGGAAAGAAGGATAGACATCGGAAAAGAGCTTGCCGACAAAACTCTGGGAAACCAGATGTGTGAGTCTGACATAGGGGTGCATGGAAAGAATACGGATCAACTCAACCCCTACGTAACCTGTCGCACCGATAATGCCAACCTTTGTCTCTTTCATATAGTTACCTCATTTACTTCATTATATAAAGAATCTGCAGGATATCCAAACGGAACGCAAAAATATTATTCCTGCTTTTCAAAATTTATATTTATACATCTTACTGTATAAAAAACCATTTTGCAAGAATTAATCATAATATCAGAGTTCTTTTATACATTATATACAAGTAACATGATCATTTTCTGGTAAATTTGCAACACAGGCATGAAGATGTGTCCAAAAAGTTCGCGAAAGTTTTGGCTATTTTCGCATATGGTGAAAACGAAAGGACGATGCTATAGTTGATCTATGCAAAATGAACCGTTCCTGACGGACGGTATAAATTCGGAGGTAACAATAATGGCAAATCTATCTCTTCAGCATGTATATAAAAAATATGAAGGCGGCGTCGTAGCCGTCAGTGATTTCAACCTTGAAATTGCAGATAAAGAATTCATCATCCTGGTCGGACCTTCCGGCTGCGGCAAGTCAACAACCCTCAGAATGATTGCAGGTCTTGAAGATATCACCGAAGGCGAGATTTATATCGGTGACCGTCTGATCAACGATGTTCTTCCTAAGGACAGAGACATTGCGATGGTTTTCCAGAACTACGCTCTGTATCCCCATATGACCGTTTTCGATAATATGGCTTTCGGCCTTAAACTGAGAAAGCTTCCGAAAGACGACATCAAGCGCCGCGTCAACGAAGCAGCCAAGATCCTCGAGATTGAGCACCTTCTTGAGCGTAAGCCCAAGGCTCTCTCCGGCGGACAGAGACAGCGCGTTGCCCTTGGCCGTGCAATTGTCCGTGATCCGAAGGTCTTCCTTATGGATGAGCCTCTGTCCAACCTTGATGCCAAGCTTCGTGTCCAGATGCGTGTTGAAATCACAAAGCTCCATCAGAGACTGCAGACAACAATCGTATATGTTACGCACGATCAGACAGAAGCTATGACAATGGGTACCCGTATCGTTGTTATGAAGGACGGATTCATCCAGCAGGTTGATTCCCCGACGGAGCTCTACGAGCACCCGGTCAACACCTTCGTTGCAGGATTTATCGGAATGCCTCCGATGAACTTCATCAACGCTCTGGTTCATGTTGAGAACGGTGCGGTCCAGATCTCTTTTGAGAACACAACAATCACACTGCCTGAGCGTTATGCGATTCCTGAGCTGATTGCACATGACGGCAAAGACGTTATCTTCGGCGTACGTCCTGAGGCCATCACCGATGAGGCAACCTATGTCAGCCAGCACCAGGCTTCCACTTTCACGGCTGATGTCGATGTTGTTGAGCTTCTTGGTGCCGAGACATACCTCTACGTTACGGTTAACGGCGCACTGCCTCTTACCGCAAGAGTAGATCCTACAACGTCAAGATCCCGCGTAGGCGAGGTTGTATCCCTGGCTATCGATACCAACCGTGTTCATCTTTTTGATAAAGAGACAGAGCAGAGCATTATTTCTTAATCTTTGCTTTATTCTTAAAAAACCAGCAAAAAGAGGCTGCTGCAGAAGTGATTGAAAAATCACCGAAGCAGCGGCCTCTTTTTATTCCGGGAAAAGTGATAAAAGAATTACCACGGCGCAAAGCGCGGGAAAAGTGATAAAATAGATTTTCCGCGGCGCAAAGCGCCCAAACAGTCAGGAAGTTATTCTCCGAACGTATTTCGCAGGGCAAAGCCCAAGACAAGTGATAAAATAGATTTTCCGCGGCGCAAAGCGCCCAACCGGTCCGGAAGTTATTCTCCGAACGTATTTCGCAGGGCAAAGCCCAAGACAAGTGAGGAGAATAACTTCCGGACAACTGTTATCATATTGCAACATTTTTGTGAAACGTATAAGATAAAATGAATATGTAATGGGGACATGCCTAAATACGGCAATATCCTTTCGCATAAATCCGGAAATGATGGTAGGTGATAGCGATGGAAGAAATTAAGAAATGTGTTCGGGAAGTCGCCCAGATTTTAGACCGTACGGTAGGAATCATGGATACGACCGGTTTGGTTATTGCCTGTACTGATACCTCGTGGGAAGGAATCGAAGATTCTTCAGTCCGCGCGGTTCTTTTATCCGATGAAATGATTGCGAGTACAGCCGGAAAGACGTACATCAAAATTATGGTCGGGGAACAGACACAGTATATTGGTTTTATCAGCGGTACGGATTCCACATCACGTACATACCTTGAGTTGATTTCGAACTGGATTCGTGCAGCACTGCGTGAACGCAACACGGATGCCGAGAGGGAGACATTTATCAAGAATATCCTTTTGGAGAATGAGCTCCCGGGTGATATCCCGCTCAAGTCCAGGGAATTCAAGGTGCCGTATGCAGTACGGCGTATCGTGTTCCTGATCCGCGTAACACAGAGCGAAGGTCCGTCCTGTGTAGAAATCCTGCATAATCTCTTCCCTGACAGGAAAACGCATTATATTCTTGCCATGGATGAAGAGACGATTGTGCTTCTGGCTGAACTTGGTGAGGATTTTGACGTCTCCGTTGAAGAGACCAGCAAGATGATTCTGGATAACCTGAATACGGAATCCATGTCCCGCATTTACATCGGTATCGGAATGCCGGCCGAGACAATGAAGGATGCGGCAAAGTCATACCGTGAAGCGACAATGGCTCTGCGGGTGGGAAGCGTTTTCGAAAATGACCAGTATGTCATGCGCTACGACAAACTTGGCCTCGGCCGTCTGATTTATCAGCTCCCGCCGACGCTCTGCAATATGTTCCTCGACGAGGTTTTTCCGAAAGGCGCATACGAGGCGCTCGATACGGAGACGCTGCTTACAATTTCCAAGTTCTTCGAGAATAACCTGAACGGAAGCGAGACTTCCCGCCGGCTCTTTGTCCACCGCAACACGCTTGTGTACCGCCTGGATAAAGTACAGAAGATTACGGGGTTGGATCTGCGCAGCTTTGACGATGCCGTTCTTTTCAAACTGGCGGCAATGGTACGCACCTATCTCGAAAAGCAGGATAAGAATGGACGGCTCTCTGCCGGAAAGTGGTAAAGAGCCTTACAAGGAGGAAGACGTTTGATTCGATTTGACAATGTATACAAAACCTACAAGACAGGATCTGATGCTCTTAGCGGCGTCAGTTTCAAGGTTGAGGACGGGGAATTTGTATTTGTAATCGGCAAAAGCGGTTCCGGCAAATCGACACTTATCAAGTTGATGACGCGGGAAGAGAAGCCTACCGAAGGCACTGTCTATATTGATCGTTTTCCGATTTCCCATATGTCCCGTACGCTGATCCCTGTGCTGCGAAGGCATGTGGGTATGATTTTCCAGGATTTCCGGCTGATTGAAAGCAAAAATGTTTTTGAAAATGTCGCTTTTGCCGGGGAAATTGTCGGCATGCCCAAAAAGAGACTGATGCAGACGGTTGATATCGTACTCAGTGTTGTAGGACTGCGCGGCAAAGCCTCCTCACTTCCCCAGGAGCTGTCCGGCGGAGAGCAGCAGCGTGTGGCCATCGCTCGTGCAATGGTAAACGATCCCAAGCTCATCCTTGCCGATGAACCGACGGGTAACCTTGATCCTACAACCAGTGAAGCGATCATGGCCCTGCTCGAGGAGATCAACCGGAACGGTACAACCGTTTTAATCTGTACGCATGACAGTAATCTTGTTGACAGGATGAAGAAGCGCGTCATTGAAATTTCGAACGGCCGTATTGTCCGTGATGAAAAAGACAGCGGATACTCTGTTTTCGGGGATCTTTCTGCGGAAGCGGAGGCACAGTTATGAGTTTTCGGGCTTTTACCAACTCTGTACGCGAAGGGCTTACAGGGATTTTACGGCATCCGCTTGTTACGATTGCATCCATCTCAACAATTCTTCTGATGCTTCTGATCATGTCCGCATTCGTCGTTTTCTCGGCGGACGCAAGATACATCATGAAGAACATAGGGCAGCAGCCTCCGATTGAAGTCTATATGAAGCTGAACGGGACGGAGGATGAACGTGCGGCTGTGACCGCATACCTTGACAGTGATACGGAGCATGTTGTGTATTACAAGATGGCGACCCCGGAAGAAAACTATAATGAATTCAAGGCAAATCTCGGATCGAGTTCTTCCATCCTTGATGATTTTGATTATAACCAGTATCTGCCGTACACGTTTCAAATTCAGCTGGCCGACCCTTCGTACGCGGATGAGGTTGTGATGCATCTTGAGGCTGTTCCGGGCGTGAACAAGGTAATGCAGGAAAGACAGGTCATGGTTTTCCTCACCCAGGCTACAAAATGGGTCAACATCGGCACGGCAGGGGCATTTTGCATCCTGCTCCTGATTTCGCTTTTTATTATTTCAAACATGGTGCGGATTTCGGTTTATTCGCGTTCTGCAGAAATCTCCATCATGAAGTACATTGGTGCTACAAATACATATATTCGCCTTCCCTTTGTCATAGAAGGGGCGCTTGTCGGCCTCTTCAGCGCTGTATGTGCCTGGGGCATAACATGTTTTGCCTACGGCAAGGTGTACAGCATATTCATGTCCAAGATTGACGCGTCAAGTTTTTATGCACTTCTTCCGATGAGCTCGCTTTCCAAAATTGTCATCATTGTCTGTGCAGTATGCGGAGTCATGATCGGCGGATTTGGCAGCGGCGTTTCTGTACGGAAATATACAGAAGTATAAGGAAGGAGGACATTTCATGAAAAAGAAGCAGTTTTTGCCTGTGCATTCCCGCCCCGGAAAGCGAAAGGGAATTTTTCGCGCTTTTGCGGTGACGGTATGCATCGCCCTCCTGACAGCAGCTCTGTTAACTGCCCCGCTGCAGCCTTTCCATACGTATGTTCTCGCGGATACGGCATCGGACATCTCGGATGCCAAGGATAAGAAGCAGGAAGCGCAGGATCAGATCAGTGCGGCGCAGGAACAGATAGACGCGCTCGCGGGACAGACTGACCAGCTTAATTCGGACCTGACATACCTGAATCAGCTGAGCGCGGAACAGAAGGCGCAGTATGAGACGATTGCCGCAGAGCTGGAAGCAGCCCTCACGGCAAAACAGGATGCGCTGAACATGTACCTTGCATCCCAGACTGCACTGGATACCAAAAAGACGGAATATTCACAGCGCATGAGCGTTATGTTTGAATACCAGAACAAGTCGACATTGGAAATACTCCTTGAATCTGACGGCATCGCAGGATTCTTTACGAACCTTGAGCTGATTTCACTGATCGGTGATGCTGACAGGCAGGCTCTTGACGATCTGCAGGCAGCCATTGATGACGCGGCCCTGAAAAGCACATATGCCCAGCAGGAGGCCGCCGATATGCAGGCCGTTGCGGATGAAAAGCAGGCGGAACTTGATGAACTTGAGGCCAGGATCGGAAATACGACGGCAGCCCTGGCAGAATCACAGACCAAACTGTCGGAATGGCAGCAGAAGGAAGATGCACTCGAAGCTGTGTCGGACGAACTGGATTCTCAGATTGCAGCTCTGCAGAAAAAGCAAAGCGAAGCCGCCGCTGCCGCTGCCGCAGCAGCCGCCGCACAGAAGAAGCAAAGCACGGCTTCAGCAGGCACGGCTTCAGCAGGCACGGCATCTGCCGCACCGTCAACGGGTTCGATGACATGGCCGGTCCCCGGCGCTTATGTCAGTTCCCCTTACGGCATGCGTTACCATCCGACTACGGGCGCTTACACAATGCACACCGGTGTCGACCTGGCAGCTGATTACGGCACTCCGATCCTTGCAGCAGCCGGCGGTACGGTTATCATTGCATCCGCTCCGGTTGCAGGGCAGAATACAGGCGGTTCCGGCTACGGAAATTACATCGTAATCGACCACGGCAACGGGGACTCTACTTTGTACGGACACTGCAGAAACCTGTATGTATCGGTCGGCGATACGGTCTCTGCCGGTGAAAAGATAGCGGAAGTCGGAAGCACAGGTACGTCGACAGGTCCCCACTGTCACTTTGAAGTCCGAATTAACGGGCAGAGAGTTGATCCTCTCGATTACATATCCTGACGGAGGCAAATGCATGTCCAGCTCTCCCTATGATGACCTTGCAGAAATATATGACCTAATCCAGAAAGACATTGATGCGGGGCATTGGGCCCGCTACATAGACGGACTGGTCCATATGTTCGGCCCTGCCAGAGGCGACGGGGAAGGCGGACGGCTGCTCCTGTGTGATCTGGGCTGCGGAACGGCCGGGGTCGCCCTCGAGATGCAGAGTCTCGGCTATGATGTCATCGGCATTGACGAATCCGTTCTCATGCTCGAAAAGGCACGGGAAAAGGCTGCCGCAGCAGGAAAGAATATACTTTTTCTCTGCCAGGACATCACGGATATGGAACTTTTCGGAACGGTCGATGTGTTTACCTGTCTGCTTGACACAGTGAACCACATTACAAGGAAGGCGGACCTGCAGAGAATGCTGTCGCTTTTCAAAAATTATCTGAACCCGGGCGGTCTGTTTATTTTTGACACCGCGACTCCGCACCATCTTCGGGAAACGCTCGGGAATAACTTTTTCTACACGATCGATGAGGATTTTGCGCTGCTTTGGGAAAACAGTTTTTCCCCGCGCATGAAAACCAGCACCTCCGACCTCACGCTTTTCAGACAGGGCGAAGGCAATATGTACCGGAGATATGAGGGGCGTATCCGCGAACGGATATATACGGAAGAAGAACTCCGCGAATGCCTCGCTGCGGCAGGAATGGAGCTTATCGGGAAATACGGCGAACTGATTTATGAGCAGCCGGAGGCAGAATCTGCACGGGAATTCTACGTCGCAAGGCGGCCTGCAGGTGATGCGGTCTGTGTATCGCAGTAAGACCTGATATTTGTTTTTTCTGCAGGGAGAAGGATATGGAAGAGAACAAACAGTTTTTCTATAGGGCGAACGGAACACCGGAAGATCCGCAGGCTGATTACATTGTCCAGGCTACCGCTTATGACGGACAGGTGCGGGCATTGGCAATCCGGAGTACTCATTTGTGCAGGGACGCATTTGTCATACACGGCACCTCGCCTGTTGCGACGGCGGCCTTCGGCAGATTCCTTACCGGATCGCTTCTCCTGTCGGATAACTTAAAGGGTGCGGATGATACACAGACAACAAATATCAAATGCGACGGACCGATACAGGGCATGACAGCTGTCTGTGATGCCCACGGCAGCATCCGGGGGTACTGCAATGTACCGGATGCAGAGAATCCGTCCAAAAATCCGGATCGCCTCGACGTCGGCGCCGCCGTCGGGAACGGAATACTCACAGTAATCCGGGATTTTGGACTGAAGGAACCCTACATCGGTTCCGTCAGGCTTCTTTCCGGCGAGATTGCCGAAGATTTTACATATTACCTCGCCGAATCGGAACAGACACCGTCCGTTATGTGTCTTGGCGTCCTCCTGAATGCAGAAGGCGTCGCACATGCCGGAGGCTTCCTTGTCCAGGTTATGCCGGGTGCCGGAGATACGGTTATCGACCGGCTTGAGGAGCGCGCCGCCGGCGGATTCCCCGATGTAACATTCCTGCTCAGCGAAGGCATGAACCCCGAACAGATCCTTGACCTGTTCTTCGGGGATCCGGAAATTCAGTACCTCGGTGCATCGGAAGTCCGGTACGCCTGCAACTGCAGCCGCGGCAGGATGGAAAGAAACCTTATTGCGCTCGGACGGCAGGAACTCCGCGAACTGAGTGAGGATCCGGACGGCATTCACCTTACATGCCATTTTTGCAGCAATACATACGTATTCAGCCAGGAAGAAGTCAAAAAGATCCTTTCTGATATGGAAAAGCAGAACTGAACATACCTCGGAAGACGTTTTTTCCGGCCGGCGCGGAGCCGGTAATCCGCAGCAGACTCCTGCTGCCGGCGGCGCTCGCGTATGCAATTCCCACGCAGCAGCGGAAATGAAAAAAATACTTGCATTACTTCCCGGATTGGGATATACTTCTCCGTGCGCGAAGAATTATCGAGCGTATAGCGAAGATGTCGGAGATTGCCGCAGGCCGTGTGAGCTGCACAGGTAAGCGGGTAACTTTGACAGAGCAGTCCGGACACAGATCCGGGCGACTTCAATGTAATGGCAGCGTGTGTTTCTGTTTCTGAGCACATGCCCAGGTCCAAAGTGCTGCGAGAGTATTTGCGGTAACTGGTTCCCTGGGTTTTCTGATGGCAGCAGAAGAAACGCCCGGCACAGTTGGAGAAAACAGCAAAATGGAGGAAGAAAAAATGGCAACCAAACAAAAAGTAAGAATCAAGCTCAAAGCCTTTGATCATGAACTTCTTGACCAGAGCGCAGCCCGTATCGTTGAGACGGTAACCAGAACAGGCGCAAGCTTTTCCGGTCCTATCCCGCTCCCGACCGAGAAGGAAATCACAACCGTCCTGCGTTCCCCTCATAAGTACAAGGATTCCAGAGAGCAGTTTGAGCTCCGTACGCACAAGCGTTTAATTGACATTTTTGCACCCAACCAGAAGACGGTTGATGCATTGATGAAGCTCGACATGCCGGCCGGTGTGAGCATAGAGCTCAAGGTCTGATACGAGCGGTTTCCGGATGACGGCAGGAGGGTCAAGACCTGCAGGAAATCCGGGGTCATGTTCACGGGCAAACCCGTGAACCAATAACCATAGGAGGTAAAGGAAAGATGAGTAAATTCATGCTTGGCAAGAAAGCCGGAATGACGCAGCTGTTTGATGAGAACGGTATTGCAATCCCGGCGACCGTCATCGAGTGCGGCCCGATGGTCGTTCTTCAGAACAAGACGGAAGAAACAGACGGGTACAAAGCAGTGAAGGTTGCCGTAGGCGACATTCGCGAGAAGCTTGTAAACAAGCCTGACAAAGGCCAGTTTGCAAAGGCGGGCGTACCTGCAAAGCGTCACATCCGCGAGTTCACACCCGATTCGGATTTTACGCTGGGACAGGAAATCAAGGTGTCCGATATGTTCAGTGTCGGTGATCACGTTGATGTAAGCGGTGTTTCCAAAGGTAAAGGCTATGCCGGCGTTATCAAGCGTTATAACGAAAAAGGCGGCCCGGGCGGACATGGTTCCATGTATCACAGACGTGTCGGTTCCATGGGCGCAAATACGACTCCCGCACGTGTCCGCAAGGGCAAGAAGATGCCGGGTCACATGGGCGCAGACAACTGCACCGTACAGAATTTGAATGTCGTCCTCGTGGACGGTGAGAGAGGGATCCTCGTACTTAGAGGCGCAGTCCCAGGCCCGAAGGGCGGTCTGATTTCTATTCAGACGTCCGTCAAGGCAAACTAATCCGGCGAAGGAGGAGCGAAGAAAATGGCAAAAGTAGATGTCTATAATCTGGATGGAGCCGTTACAGGTCAGATCGATCTTTCCGACGATATCTTTGGTATCGAGCCGAATGAGTTTGCGATTCAGGCCGTAATCAGAAACCAGCTGGCGAACCGTCGTCAGGGCACACAGTCCACTAAAACAAGAAGCGAAGTCAGCGGCGGCGGCAAGCGTCCGTACCGTCAGAAGGGCACAGGCCGTGCCCGTCATGGTTCCACGCGTTCGGCACAGTATGTCGGCGGCGGAATTATCTTTGGGCCGAAACCCAGAGACTTCAGCTATACAGTTCCCAAGAAGGTCAGGAGACTTGCAATGAAGTCTGCACTTTCCACTAAGTTGGCGACCAACAACATTATTGTTGTTGATGCACTGAACTTCGACGAGATCAAGACCAGCAAGATGGTTAAGGTCCTTGCAGCACTCAAAGTTGAGAGCCCGGCACTTGTCGTACTCTCCGAGAAGAATATCAATGTTGAGAAGTCAGCAAGAAATATTCCCACTGTCAAGACTGCTTTCGTAAACACGATCAACGTGTTCGACATCCTGAAGTATGACCGCTTTGTAATTACAAAGGATGCAGTTGAAAAAGTACAGGAGGTGTATGTATGACAAAGGCACCGCAGGATATTATTCTCAAGCCCATCGTTACTGAAAAGAGCTCGATTGATTCCGCCATTGGAAAGTATTCCTTCAAGGTGGATGAGCGCGCAACAAAGACGGAAATCCGTCAGGCTGTTGAAAAGCTTTTCGAAGTAAAGGTTGTTTCCGTAAACACAGTTCGCTATGACGGAAAGACAAAGAGAACGCGTGGTATAGCCGGCCTGACTCCTTCCTGGAAGAAAGCTGTCGTCACTATCGCAACAGAAGCCAAGGATGTTTCTTACCTGACCAAGGGCGGCAAGACTGCCAAAGTAACGGCCAAGTACAAGACATCCATTGAAGAATTCGGGTTCGGCCAGTAATAGCGGCCTGATTGATGAAGGAGTGAAGAAAGATGCCAGTAAAGACTTTTAATCCAACTTCTCCTGCCGTTCGTCAGATGACAGTAGCCGATTTCTCCGTCTTAAGTGACAAGAAACCGGAAAAGAGTCTTCTTATCGCAGGCAAAAAGTCAGGTGGACGTAATTCCTATGGCCGTATCACAGTTCGCCATATCGGCGGCGGTAATCGTCGTAAGATTCGTTTGATTGACTGGAAGAGAAACAAGGATGGTATTCCCGCTGCAGTAATCGCAGTTGAATATGATCCGAACCGCACGTCCTATATTGCACTTCTGCAGTATGCGGACGGAACCAAATCTTATATCCTTGCCCCGCAGGGAGTCACAGTGGGTTCAAAGGTAGTGAGCGGCCCCGCAGCAGATATTGTTGCCGGAAATGCCCTCCCGATCGAGAACATTCCTGTCGGTACAATCATCCACGCTGTTGAGCTTAAGCCCGGAAAAGGCGCCCAGATGGTCCGCACTGCCGGTGCATATGCACAGCTGATGGCAAAAGAAGGCGATTACGCTCAGCTTCGTCTTCCCTCCGGTGAAGTCCGCATGGTTTCCGTAAAGTGCCGTGCAACAGTCGGAACCGTAGGCAACGGCGAGCACGAGAACATTTCACTTGGCAAGGCCGGCCGCAAACGTCACATGGGCGTTCGTCCTACGGTCCGCGGTGTTGTCATGAACCCGAACGATCACCCTCACGGTGGTGGTGAAGGTAAATCTCCTATCGGCAAGCCGGGTCCTGTTACCCCCTGGGGTGTCCCGACACTTGGCAAGAAGACAAGAAACAAGAAGAAGCCGTCTACCAAGTATATTGTCAAGAGATGCAAGTGAAAGGAGGCTCGTTAGTATATGAGTAGATCAATCAAAAAAGGATTCTTTGTTCAGGACGCTCTGATGAAAAAAATCGTCGCCATGAACGCGGTCAACGAGAAAAAGGTTGTTAAGACCTGGTCCAGAGCCTCTACTATCTATCCCGAGATGGTCGGACACACTATCGCAGTATATGATGGCAGAAAGCATGTTCCGGTTTATGTAACAGAAGAGATGGTCGGTCACAAGCTCGGCGAGTTCGCTCCTACGAGGACGTTCAGGGGCCATGCAGGCGAGAAATCAACTGGAGGCCGCTGATAAAGCGAGAGCTCTTGAAGGGAGGAACAAAAATTGGAAAAGAAAGTCATGAGCAAAGACTATATGCTTGAACACCGCGAAGAAATTCTTGCGGAGCAGGCAGCAGGTGCCAGGAAGAGTGCCAAACCTCAGCTTCTTACAAAGAAAGAGCGTAAAGTTCTTGGTGTTGGTAAGGATCAGGGAAAGGCAATTGCAAAGTATGTTCGTATTACACCCCGTAAGATGAGTGTCGTTATCGACCTCATCAAGGGCAAGAGCCTCGATGAGGCCTATGCCATCCTGATGTATACACCCAAGGCTGCTTCACCTGTTTTAACAAAAGCACTGAAGTCTGCCGAGGCCAACGCTGTATTTAACAACAGCTTAAGCCGCGATGCTTTGTATGTTGCGGATGCCTATGCGAATCAGGGACCGGTTCTGAAGCGTTTTATGCCGAAGGCCAGAGGATCCGCTGCGAGAATCAACAAGAGAACCAGCCATGTTACGGTTGTTCTTAAGGAAAGAGTGTAAGGAGGATTTCAGATGGGCCAGAAGGTTAATCCCCATGGTTTGCGGGTTGGAGTCATCAAAGGATGGGATACTCGCTGGTATGCGGATAAAAAGACATTCAGTGATTATCTGGTTGAAGACAAAAAAATCCGTGTGTTCGTCAAGAAGGAATGCTTCAGTGCAAGTGTTTCCAATATCGAGATTGAACGCAAGGGTGACGATAAGACGATGGTCATTATCAACGCCGCAAAGCCTGGTATCATAATCGGGCGTCAGGGCGCAGGAATAGAGGATCTTAAGAAAAAGCTGCAGAAGGAGTTCAATAAGAATTTCTTCGTGGATATCCGCGAAATCCGCACACCTGACACAAATGCACAGCTTGTTGCAGAGAGCATTGCTGCACAGCTCGAAAAGAGAATTTCCTTCCGCCGCGCTATGAAGCAGGCTATGATGCGTACGATGAAAGCCGGCGCAAAGGGAATTAAGACACAGGTTTCCGGCCGCCTCGGCGGTGCAGAAATTGCACGTGTTGAGCACTACCATGAAGGAACCATTCCGCTCCAGACACTGCGTGCGGACATTGACTACGGTTTTGCCGAGGCTAATACAACCTATGGTCGTATCGGCTGCAAAGTATGGATTTGCAAGGGTGAGGTTCTCCCCGTAAAGAAATCCGTAGCCAAAGTTGAGGAAGGGGGAGAAAACTAATGCTTCTTCCTAAGAGAGTTAAGTACAGAAAGCAGCAGCGCGGACGTATGAAGGGTAAGGCAACAAGAGGCAACTCTGTAACTTACGGCGATTATGGTATCGTAGCTACTGAACCCTGCTGGATTACAGCAAACCAGATTGAAGCTTCCCGTATTGCTATCAACCGTTATGTTAAGAGAGGCGGACAGGTCTGGATCAAGATTTTCCCGGATAAACCTGTTACAGCCAAGCCGGCCGAAACTCGAATGGGTTCCGGTAAAGGATCTCCCGAGTATTGGGTTGCCGTAGTAAAGCCGGGCCGCGTTCTCTTCGAGATCGCCGGCGTAACGGAAGAAATTGCCAAAGAAGCCATGCGTCTTGCCGGGCATAAGCTGCCCTGCAAAACAAAGTTTATTGCAAAGGAACAGGAGGGTGACGTAAATGAAGGCTAATGAAATCCGCGAAAAATCGGGAAAAGAGCTTGAGAAAGAACTCGTTGCCCTTAAAGAAGAGCTTTTTAAGCTTCGTTTCCAGCATGCAACCAACCAGCTCGAAAACCCTCAGCGCCTTGGTGCCGTTAAGAGGGACATAGCCCGCGTCAATACGATTATCCGCGAGCAAGAGCTTAAGAGCAGAAAGTAAGGGGGATAAGTGAATGAGTGATGATCGTAACCTCAGAAAAACTCGTGTCGGTATTGTAACAAGCGACAAGATGGATAAGACCATTGTTGTTTCTGTAACCGAACACGTTAAGCATCCGCTTTACAAAAAGATCATCAAGAGATCTTACAAGCTTAAGGCTCATGATGAAGAGAACGTTTGCGGTATTGGCGACAAAGTAAAAGTAATGGAAACCCGTCCCCTTTCACGCGACAAGCGTTGGAGACTCGTAGAAGTTATCGAGAAAGCGAAATAATACGTAGCCGAAATGGTTTTCACGTAAAGGAGGAAATCTAGCATGATTCAAGTTGAATCCAGACTGAGATCTGCTGACAACACCGGTGCAAAAGAACTTTTGTGCATTAAGGTGCTCGGCGGTTCATGGCGTAAATATGCGAACATCGGCGATGTCATCGTATGCTCTGTAAAATCCGCTGCCCCGAACGGCATGGTGAAAAAGGGCGAGGTTGTAAAGGCTGTTGTTGTTCGCACCAGGAAAGGTGTAAGAAGACCGGACGGCTCCTACATCAAGTTCGATGAAAATGCTGCCGTCATTATTAAGGACGACAAAAACCCCCGCGGCACCCGCATTTTTGGGCCGATTGCAAGAGAGCTCAGAGACAAGGACTATATGAAGATTCTTTCTCTGGCACCTGAAGTTTTATAAGGAGGACGACAAATGACAAGCAAAATTCATGTTAAAAAAGACGATACTGTCGTCGTGCTCTCGGGTAAGGACGCAGGTAAACAAGGTAAGATCGTAAAAGCGGTTCCTGACAGCGGACGTGTGTTTGTATCAGGCATCAACATGATCACCAAACATCAGAAGGCCCAGGGTCAGTATAAGCCGGCAGCTCTTGTAAACCGCGAAGGTTCCATCGATGCATCCAACGTGATGCTCGTATGCCCGAAGTGCAGCAAGCCGTCACGCGTATCTACCAAGGTTTTGGAAGATGGTTCCAAATCACGTGTCTGCAAGAAGTGCGGCGCTGTGATTGATACGGTCAAGAAGGCGAGCAAGGAGGGGTAAAGGATGTCCAGATTAAAAGACAAGTACACATCTGAAGTTGCACCGGCTTTGCAGGAAACCTTCCGCTATAAGTCAACGATGCAGGTTCCGCATCTCGAGAAGATCGTTCTTAACATGGGTGTCGGTGAAGTTAAGGACAACCCTAAGGCCCTCGAGAATGCAATGCGCGACATGGGAATTATTTCAGGGCAGAGACCGGTAGCAACAATTGCTACAAAATCGGTTGCTGCGTTTAAGCTCAGAGAAGGAATGAAGATTGGCTGCAAGGTAACACTGCGCGGTGAGAAAATGTATGATTTCCTCGATAAGCTGATCAGCATTTCTCTCCCTCGTGTCCGTGACTTCCGCGGCGTGAGCGCAAATTCGTTCGACGGTCATGGAAACTATGCCATGGGTATCAAGGAACAGCTGATGTTCCCGGAAATTGAATACGATAAGGTAGACAAGATCCGCGGCATGGACATCATCATCGTAACGACAGCGAAGACGGATGAAGAAGCCAGAGAACTTCTAAAGCTTCTTGGCATGCCGTTTCGCAAATGAGCAGGAGGGTAAAGTAAAATGGCAAAAAAGTCTATGATTCTTAAGGCTGCACGGCCGTCCAAGTTCAAAGTTCAGCACCACAACCGCTGCAAACTTTGCGGAAGACCGCACGCCTATATCCGCAAGTACGGCATTTGCCGTCTCTGCTTCCGCGAACTGGCACACAAAGGACAGATTCCCGGCGTCCGTAAGGCAAGCTGGTAACCGATAGCAAAAGCAAGGAGGAACACGTATGCAGATTACAGATGCAATCGCTGATATGCTAACAAGAATCCGTAATGCAGGCACAGCCGGTCATTCGACTGTTCTGATTCCGGCTTCCAATTTGAAGAAGGCTATCGCCCAGATTTTGTTGGAAGAAGGCTACATTAGCAAATTTGAGTGTATCGAAGATGACAAGCAGGGTATGATCAAAGTTACCCTGAAGTATGCTGCCCGCAAGAGCGTTATTACGGGCATCAAGAGAATTTCCAAACCGGGTCTCCGTATTTATGCGGACCTCGAAAATCTCCCGAAGGTACTTGGCGGTCTTGGCATAGCCATTATCTCCACATCCAAGGGAATCATGACAGATAAGAAAGCCCGCGCACTCGGCGTCGGCGGTGAGGTTCTGGCTTACGTCTGGTAAGTCAAATTCACTCTGAAAGGGAGGTCTTCGGCCCTGCTGGGCCAAGGTCCCCGCAATCTTAAGAGCAGGAGGTAGAAAGATATGTCAAGAATTGGCAAGATGCCGATTACGATCCCGGCAGGGGTCGAAGTAAAGCAGGACGGTCAGATCATCACTGTCAGCGGTAAAGGCGGCACACTTACGCAGGTTGTGCATCCCGATATGAAAGTTAACATTGATGGTGCAGTTATCACTGTTGAAAGACCTTCCGACGAGAAGAAGCACAAAGCTCTTCACGGTTTGACACGTTCCCTGATTCACAATATGGTGGTGGGTGTGTCCGAAGGATTTACAAAAACTCTCGATATCAACGGTGTTGGTTACAAGGCAAACAAGGACGGCAAGAAGCTTGTTCTGAACCTTGGATACTCTCACCCGATCGAAATGGTCGAACCCGATGGCATTGTCATCGAGGTACCGGCACAGAACAAGATCATCGTAAAAGGTGCAGATAAACAGCTCGTCGGTGAGACAGCTGCCAAGATCCGTTCCTTCAGACTTCCTGATGCATATAAGGGCAAGGGTATTAAATATACCACTGAGACCTTGAGAATCAAGGAAGGAAAGACCGGAGCTAAGAAATAAGAGAAGGGGTGAAATGCATGATTAATAAGCCTGACAGTAACGAAATCCGCAGGAGAAAGCATCTTCGTGTGCGTAAAAAGATCATTGGAACCCCTGCTCGTCCGCGTTTGTGTGTTTTCAGAAGCAATTCAAATATTTATGCACAGATCATCGACGATTCAACAGGAACCACACTGGTTAGTGCGTCAACTCTTGAAAAAGACATCAAGACAGACCTGCCGTTCGGCGGAAATGTCGACGGTGCAGCGGCAGTCGGCAAGCTCATTGCCGAGCGCGCAGTTGACAAAGGTATCAATGAAGTCGTTTTCGACAGAGGTGGATACATTTTCCACGGCCGCGTTGCGGCTTTGGCGGAGGCCGCGCGTAAAGCTGGCCTTACATTCTAAGCAGGAGGGAAATAGAAGATGCGTATTGATCCGAATACAGTAGAACTGAAAGAAAAAGTCATCCACATCGGTCGCGTTTCCAAGACCGTAAAGGGCGGTCGTAATTTCCGCTTTGCTGCTCTTGTAATCGTCGGAGATGAGAACGGCCTCGTTGGAAAAGGTATTGGAAAAGCAGCTGAAATTCCCGATGCTATCCGCAAGGGTGTTGAGGATGCTAAAAAGAACCTTGTCAGAGTGCCGCTTCGTGGTGCAACAATTCCTCATGAAGCACTTGGAATTTTTGGTGCCGGCAAAATTGTTATGAAGCCCGCCAAAGAAGGTACCGGTGTTATCGCCGGCGGCCCGGTCCGTGCAGTTTGCGAAATGGCCGGTATCAAGGATATCCGTACCAAGTCTCTTGGATCGAACAACCCGAACAACATGGTCAACGCGACATTGGAAGGCCTGAAGAGCTTGAAATCTCTTGAAGAGGTTGCTCGTCTCCGCGGCAAGTCCGTTGACGAAATTTTATGATAGGAGGTGCGTCATCCATGGCTGAACTTAAAATTACCCTGGTGAAGAGCACCAATAGTGCCAACAAGAATCACTGCGCAACTGTACAGGCCCTCGGTCTTCATAAGATCGGGTCGTCCGTAACAAAGAAGGACACGCAGGCCATTCGTGGCATGGTTCGTAGTGTTGCTCATCTGGTTACTTGCGAAGAAGTGTAACGGAGGTAGGAATAACATGAAGCTCAATGAATTGACTTCCAGCGGAAATGCCAAGGCTTTCCGCAAAGGCCGCGGCGTTGGCAGCGGCAACGGCAAAACAGCCGGCCGCGGACACAAGGGACAGAATTCACGTTCCGGCGGCGGAGTACGTCCTGGATTTGAAGGCGGTCAGATGCCTCTTTACAGACGTCTCCCGAAGCGCGGTTTCAACAATACGAAGTTTGCAAAATCCTATATTGAACTCAACATTCAGGATCTTGAGATCTTTGCTGACGGCACAACAGTCGATTCGGAACTGCTTGCAGATTCCGGCATCCTGTCCGTAGCAAAGGTGAATGATGGAATCAAAGTCCTGGGCAGCGGGGAGCTGACCAAGAAGCTTGTTGTCAAGGCAGCAAAATTCACGGCTTCCGCAAAAGAAAAAATTGAGAAGGCTGGTGGCTCGGCCCTGGAGGTATGATCATGAAGGGTATGTTCGATACGTTGATCAACGCGTTTCGGGTCCCGGATCTTAGGAAGAAGCTCCTTTTTACGTTTGGAATACTGGCCATCTATGAATTAGGTGGTCTGGTACCCCAACCGGGCATTAACCGTATAGTATTTACGAATCTTGTTCAGAATTTTGGACAAATCGGAAGTCTCATGAATATTATCAGCGGCGGCAAGTTATATGCCGCATCGATTTTTGCCATGGGTATTACTCCATACATCAACTCGTCGATCATCATTCAGCTTTTAACGGTTGCCATTCCGGCGCTTGAAAGACTGCAGAAGGAAGGCGAGCCCGGAAGAAAGAAGATTCAGAAGATCGTACGTTTCGTGACAATCGGACTGGCACTTCTTCAGGCGACCGCTTTTTGGTGGGCTACACGTACCGCTATGACGGGCTTCCTCCCGAATTGGCTGAACTCGATTCTGATCATCTCATGCTTTACTGCAGGAACAGCCTTTATCATGTGGCTCGGCGAGCAGATCAACGATAAGGGTATCGGCAACGGTATCTCCCTTATCATCTTCTCCGGTATCGTTACCCGCCTTCCCAGTATGGCAAACCAGCTGTACCTTTACGCTTTGAATGTTTATGGATATTTCGATTCAGTTGCTGTAGGCATCCTGCTCGCAGTTCTCCTGATTGTATTTGTCCTTGCGGTTATGATTGCCATTATCCTCTTCGTACTGTTTGTACAGAACGCGGAGAGAAGAATTTCCGTACAGTATTCCAAGCGTGTTATCGGAAGAAAGACATACGGCGGACAGAATACCTACATTCCGCTGAAAGTTAACCAGTCAGGCGTTATGCCGGTTATCTTTGCCATGTCAATCCTCTCGCTGCCGTCAACGATTGTTACAATGTTCTTTTCGAACAGCACGAATATCGTTGTGGAGTGGTTTAAGAACTTTGGAAAAAGTCCGGCATACTACGCAGCGGAACTTCTCCTGATCATCGGATTTACATTCTTCTACTCAATGATTCAGTTTAACCCGATTGAGATTTCCAACAATCTTCAGAAAAACGGCGGATTTATCCCCGGCGTTCGTCCAGGACGTCCGACATCAGACTACATTGCACGTACGGCTAGCCGTATGAACTGGGTCGATGCATTTTTCCTGGCAACGGTTGTTCTCGTACCTACACTGATCGGCACACTGGCCAATCTTACAAATGTGTGGTTTGCAGGAACATCCGTACTGATTCTTACAGGTGTTGCGAATGATCTTGTTAAGCAGATTGAGTCTCAGATGGTTACACATCATTACAAGGGTTTCCTTGACTGATGCTGTTTACTCAAGAAGAGTATATCGGCGGAGTTTTCCGGACGTCATGCCCGGATATTCCGTATCGTAAATAGGTAGTGTATCAGATAGCCTCGTACAGGAGTCCAGCATTTCTGTGCGAGGCTGTATGAGCGTTAAAGAAGATAGGTCCGGTCATCTTGTTTGCGGTCAGGCCTGTTTCCTGATAATTCATCAAGACATACAGTATGGAGGAAACGACAATGCGTTTGATTTTGTTAGGGGCCCCGGGTTCCGGAAAAGGCACCATAGCGGCTGAACTTTCGAAGATGTACGGAATTCAGCACATTTCAACCGGTGACATTTTTCGTTCGAATATTAAGGAACAGACACCTCTGGGCATCCAGGCACAGGATTATATCAACAAAGGCGCACTCGTACCGGATTCGATTACGATTGCCATGGTTGAAGACCGCCTGGCACAGCCGGACTGTAAGAACGGATTTCTTCTTGACGGATTTCCGAGAACGATTGTACAGGCACAGGAGCTTGACAGAATGCTCGCAAAAACCGGAGATTCCCTTGATGCTGCCATCAGCATTTTGTGCCCCGACGAAGTTATCAAGGAGCGTGTATCCGGACGGCGCGTATGTTCTTCCTGCGGCGCAAGTTACAATGTATCCTTCAAACCGACAATTGTTGAAGGTGTCTGCGATGTATGCGGCGGCAGCGTTATTCAGAGAGAGGATGACAAGCCGGAGACAGTTCTGAGCAGACTGAAGACATATTATGAGAAGACGCAGCCCCTTATTGATTTCTATCAGGAAAAGAACCTGATTCTTGCTGCCGACAATGAAGACAACTATCTAGTTGCTTTGGAGCAGATCAAAAAGGGATTCTCTGACAGAAACATTGGCTGATCCCGGTCTGCGGACACAGCAAATTCATAACACCAAGTATGCTTACCTGGAAAAAGGAGTGGAAATGGTTCAGTTAAAATCATCGGCGGAAATAGTAAAGATGCAGAAAGCTGGAAGGATTGTTGCGCAGGTTTTTGATGCGCTGCAGGAAATCATCCGGCCGGGCGTCTCTACATATGAGCTTGATCAGAGAGCGGAAGAGGTTATTCGCGGAGAAGGTGCGATTCCCTCTTTCCTGAATTTTGGCAAACCTCCTTTTCCGGGATCCATTTGTGTATCCATTAATGAGGAAGTCGTTCACGGCATCCCCAGCAAACACCGCTTCCTTAAGGAAGGCGACATCGTCAGCTTAGACGTCGGAACCATTCTTGACGGTTACCAGGGCGATGCGGCAAGAACCTTCCCTGTCGGGAAGATTTCACCGGAAGTGGCACAGCTTGTCAAGGTTACGGAAGAATGTTTCTGGATTGGCTTTGAACAAGCCAAAGCCGGAAACCGGCTCGGCGACCTGTCCAACGCAATACAGATGCATGCCGAGTCTTTCGGATACGGCGTCGTCAGGGAATTGACAGGTCATGGAATAGGCCGTAATATGCACGAGGATCCGGATGTACCGAACTACGGCAGAAAAGGCCACGGCCTGCGGATTGTTCCCGGACTGTGCATTGCTGTTGAGCCTATGATTACACTTGGCAAAAAAGAGATCGAAGTCCTCGACGACGATTGGACGATCGTTACGGCGGACGGCAAACCGGCTTCCCATTATGAGAATACGATTGCTGTTACGGAAGACGGTCCGATCATTACGACAAAGGTGGATTTGTGAGCGAACAGGTAAGTCATTCTTTTTTTGATGCGATGAAGGACCGCGGGATCATAAGCGGCACCGTTGTCATTTCCGGATGCGGGCATGATTTCGGGAAAGTCTATGTGGTTGTTTCCGAACGTGAGAGCTTTCTCTATCTGTGCGACGGGGATAAGCGGACACTTGGAAATCCGAAAAAGAAGCGGCGTAAGCACGTTACCCCGATCGGGCAGATTCCCGGTGCGGAGGAATGGTTTGAATCATTGAAAAATCTGCCCGTACCGCTTCAGGGCAGCGAGATCAGAAAAAGAATCAGAAGTACCATGGATTGTCACGAAGATTAAGTGACCAGCAGCAAGGAGAAAAGTATGGCGAAGGAAGATGTAATAGAAGTTGAGGGAATTGTATCAGATGCGCTCCCGAATGCAATGTTCAAGGTTAAGCTTGAAAACGGATTTGAAGTGCTTGCTCATATTTCCGGCAAACTCAGACAGAATTATATAAAGATTCTGCCGGGAGACCGCGTAACGCTTGAGTTATCCCCTTATGACCTGTCAAGAGGACGCATAACCTGGCGTGCAAAGTAAATAACGAAATAATTATCAAAATCTGTCAAAAACTACTTGATTTACAGTCGGTTTTTGTTATTATATTATAGCATGCGCCTTTGGGGCGTGAGTTTTCCTGCATCAGCAGGAACTGATCAGCAGGAGGTATTTAGTATGAAAGTCAGACCATCTGTCAAGAGAATGTGCGAAAAGTGCAAAGTGATCCGCCGCAGAGGACGTGTCATGATTATCTGCTCTGATCCTAAGCACAAGCAGAGACAGGGCTAATGCATCTACTCCGGACAGTGTATGCTGTCCGGTGAGCAAGGTGCGAAGAACGGGATATTACACGCAATTTTAGGGGCGGCTGTCTCTGTTAACCGCAGGGAATCCCTATACCGCGTGTTCTATAGATAGAAGCAAGAGAAACTGATTATTCATGGAGGTGCATCAGATGGCGCGTATTGCCGGTGTGGATCTGCCCAATGACAAGAGAGTAGAGATTGCTCTCACTTATATCTACGGCATTGGCAGAACTTCTTCTACACGTATTCTTACTGATTCCTCGATCAATCCGGATACAAGAATGAAAGATCTCTCAGAAGAGGAGATCGCGAAGATTCGTGAAAAGATCGAAAATAACTATAACGTTGAAGGTGATTTGAGGAGAGAAATCTCTCTCAATATCAAGCGTTTGACAGAAATCGGCTGCTACCGCGGCCGCCGTCACAGAATGGGACTTCCTGTTCGCGGTCAGCGCACAAAGACGAATGCACGTACTCGCAAGGGTCCGAAGCGTACGATCGCTGGCAAGAAGAAATAAGGAGGCGTATCCATGGCGAAGGCAATTAAAAAAACGGCCCTTCGGCCGAAAAAAAGAGAACGCAAGAATATTGACCGCGGTCATGCGCATATTCATTCTACGTTCAATAACACAATCGTTACGATTACCGATCCTCTCGGAAATGCAGTTTCATGGGCGTCTGCCGGTGAGATGGGCATGAAGGGTTCCCGTAAGGGCACACCTTTTGCCGCTCAGATGGCCGCAGAAGATGCAGCCAAAAAGGCTGTTGACCATGGCATGCGTACGGTCGAGGTTTTTGTAAAAGGGCCTGGCGCTGGTCGTGAATCCGCAATCCGCGCCCTGCAGGCTACGGGATTGGATGTTACTATGATCAAGGATGTTACTCCAGTTCCCCACAATGGTTGCAGGCCGCCTAAGAGAAGAAGAGTCTGATTACGGAGGTATAGAGAATGGCCAGATATACAGATGCATCCTGCCGCCTGTGCCGCAGAGAGGGCGATAAGCTCTTTCTCAAGGGTCAGAGATGTTATTCCGCTAAATGTTCCATTGCAAGGAGGAGCTTTGCTCCCGGCCAGCATGGACAGGGAAGAAAGAAAGTATCAGAATATGGTGTACAGCTCAGAGAAAAGCAGAAGACAAAGCGCTTTTACGGCGTTCTTGAGAAGCAGTTCCATTCTACTTTTGAGCGTGCAGAACACTTAAAGGGCAAGACCGGTGAAAACCTTCTTGCATTACTTGAGCTGCGTATGGACAATGTGATTTACAGACTTGGACTTGCATCCTCCCGTGCAGAAGCACGTCAGCTTGTAACCCATGGGCATTTCACAGTTAATGGCAAGAAGGTTGATATCCCTTCCATTACTATGAAGGCCGGCGATGTTATTGCAGTCCGTGAGACATCCCGCAAATCTCCCAAGTTCACCACCCTTACGAATGCCCGTCCGGTTCCGGCATGGCTTTCATTCAATGAAGAGACTCTGACAGGTTCAATTGTTCAGCTGCCTTCACGTGAGGATGTTGATCTTGAGGTCAAGGAGACCCTGATTGTTGAGTTGTACTCGAAGTAATGGGTTTTCGAATGATTGACCATTTGTGTTTAGCTGCGCAAGGAGGAGAAAGATGATTGAAATAAAGAAACCAGTCATTGAGTGTGTGGAAGTTAATGAAGACAGCTCCTATGGCAAGTATGTGATTGGGCCGCTGGAGCGGGGATATGGCACAACGCTTGGCAATTCTTTGCGTCGTGTTCTGCTTTCTTCTCTGACTGGTGCCGCCGTTACAGCTATCCGCGTTGAGGGCGTTTATCACGAATTCTCAACGGTTTCCGGTGTAGTTGAAGACATGACCGAGATTATCCTGAATGTCAAAGGCATTCGCGCAAAGCTGCATGTCGACGGCCCTAAAACCGTTTACATCAGCACTGACGAAGGCCGCAGCGGTGTTGTCACGGCAGGGGACATTGTTCACGACGAAGAAGTCGAGATTATGAATCCTGACCATGTTGTCGCAACGCTGAATGGTTCCGGACGTCTTTTCATGGAACTTACGCTCAATAAGGGCCGCGGTTATTCTACTGCTGAAAGAAATAAGCTTGTAAATCAGCCGATCGGTGTGATCGCCGTCGACTCGATCTTTACGCCCGTCAAAAAGGCGAACTACACAGTTCAGAACACCCGTGTAGGAGAGCGCACAGACTTTGACAGCCTTACGCTTGAAGTATGGACGGATGCGACGATTGAAGTTAGTGAAGCTCTTTCCGGTGCAGCATCAATCCTTTGCGAGCATCTGGGCCTCTTCATTGCTTTGACTGATAAGAATGCAGGACCGAGTTTCAGGGATGCAGAAGACAGCGGACATAAAAATTCCAAGTTGGATGTTGCTATTGAAGACCTTGATTTTTCTGTCAGAACGTATAACTGCCTGAAGAGAGCCGGAATCAATTCGATCGGTGATCTTGTGGCACGTACGGAAGACGAAATGATGAAGGTAAGAAATCTTGGCAAGAAGTCGCTTGAAGAAGTCATATTAAAACTCGAGGATATGGGTCTTTCTCTTGCTGCGAGCGAGGAGTAACACATTAACCTTGGGACATTACAGTAACATATAGGAGGTTACATCCATGCCAGCAAATAGAAAACTTGGACGTGCATCTGATCAGCGTACGGCCATTTTAAGAAATCTGACAACAGCTTTCATCCTTAACGGCAAAGTCGTTACGACTGTTGCACGTGCCAAGGAAATAAGCAAGATTTCCGAGAAGCTGATCACAGAGGCTGTCCGGGAGAGAGAGAACTTTTCTTCTAAGGAAGTAACTGTTTCTACGGCAAAGCTTGATTCCAAGGGCAAGAAAGTCCTTGTTTCCAAGACTTCCAAGAATGGCGTCAAATATGATGTTGTTGACCGCGAAATCAAGAAGAAGATGGTTCAGGTTGACAATCCTTCCCGTCTGGCTGCCAGAAAGAATATGGCTTATTGGCTCAGAAAGAGTCATGATGCTGAAGGTAACACCGTAAATCCGGTAAACCAACTGTTTGACGTGATTGCTCCTAAGTATGCCGGCAGAAGCGGCGGTTATACCCGCATCATCAAGCTTGGCACAAGAAGAGGCGATGCTTCTGAAATGGCTCAGCTCGAGCTGGTTTAAGATTAATCACTTCAGCAGATGCTGGAAATATGATTCAACTAAGGTGACGGTGTGTTATTGCGCACCGCCGCCTTTTTTATTGGAGTAGAAGTATGGCTGACCAAACTGCTGTTCAATCAGATAGCCGCATATCCGCTGATGTGCGTCTGGATAGTGTGGAGTTCTCGTACGTGCATCCCGAGGCCGGTACGGTACCCGCTTTGTCCGGCGTGTCGCTTTCGCTTTCCCGCGGAAGCTATTCCGCGCTTCTGGGAAGGAATGGCTCCGGTAAGTCAACAATGGCAAAACTTATTGATGTCCTGGAAATGCCGCAGGTCGGATCGGTTTATGTGCTTGGATTTGATACGCAGGATGACTCGCATTTCTGGGAGATCAGACGTGCCTGCGGCATGGTATTCCAGAACCCGGATAACCAGATAGTCGGTACTACTGTTGAAGAGGACGTTGCTTTCGGACCGGAGAACCTCGGTGTTCCGACACCTGAGATCAGACAGCGCGTGGACGATGCGCTGCATTATGTCGGTATGTATGAGTATGCTCATAAGCAGCCTTCACAGCTTTCCGGCGGACAGAAGCAGAAGCTGGCCATTGCCGGAATTCTTGCCATGCAGCCGCAGATTCTTCTTCTGGATGAATCAACCTCCATGCTTGACCCTCTGAGCAGGGACGAATTTCTGGCGGTGGTAAGCCGCCTTGTACATGAAAAGAATATGACTGTACTCCATATAACGCATGACATGTCAGAGGCCTGCATTGCGGACCATATTTATGTCCTTGACCACGGGAAAGTCGCTTTGAGCGGGACTCCCGGCGAAGTATTCAGCCAGGTGGAGACGGTGCGCAGGCTTGGCCTGGATGTGCCTGTATTTGCGGAGATTGCCTATGAGGTAGCCTCGCACCTCGGCATTCATCTTGAACAGAAGACACTTTATTCAAGAACAGCTGCCGTGAACGGCATCCGGATGATGCTCAGCGGTGTTGCCCAGGGAAGCTATAGGGATGTAATACCCGAAGTCTCCGTGCCGCGTGTTCCCGTAAAGGGAAGGACAGTGCTCAGCGTATCGCACCTGAGTCACTCCTACGAAAAAAATTCCGAGCCCGCTTTGTCGGATATTTCTTTTTCTGTTATGGAAGGTGAAATATTCGCGGTCATCGGGCACAGCGGCTCAGGCAAAACAACGCTGATTACCCATCTGAACGGTATTATGCGTCCGGAAGAGGGCGAAGTCCTTGTATACCCCCGCGGGGCGTCTGAACCGCTGAATACCCGGAAAAACGCTGACGTGCGAAAAATCAGGCGCGTGGTGGGGCTCTTATTCCAATATCCTGAATATCAGCTTTTTGAGGAAACCGTCGAAAGGGATGTCGCTTTCGGTCCGACAAAAATGGGCCTGCCGCCAGAGGAAATCAGCCGTCGTGTCAGGGAAGCTCTCAGTCTTGTCGGGCTTGATGATTCCTTTTTACAGAGGTCGCCTTTTGAACTTTCCGGCGGACAGAAACGCCGCGTCGCTTTTGCCGGTGTCCTCGCAATGGATCCGGATATTCTGGTCCTCGATGAACCGGCAGCCGGTCTTGACCCGACAGGACGCAGGGAAATCCTGCACTATGCGGAGAAATTGAAGGAACGCGGGAAAACGATTATCATTGTCTCCCATAATATGGATGAAGCGGCGCGCTATGCAGACCGGATCCTTGTTCTGAAGGACGGAAAAGCGGGCGCACTTATGACACCGCAGGAACTTTTCCGGGATACGGCTAAAATGAAGGAACTGGGGATCAGCGCTCCGGAGACGATCTCCTGTCTCACAGAAATGAAAAAGGATTATCCGGATATCAGAACGGAGTATTTCCGCACGGACGAGGCTGCCAGGGAAATGATCAGGGCGGCAGGCAAAGCTGTACCTGCAGAAAACAGGGTAGATTCCATGCACTCGGGAGGCTGCCTATGATGAAGGATATTTCAATCGGAAGATACTATCAGGGCAATTCCATTTTGCACCGCCTGGACCCGCGCGTTAAAATTACGCTTTGCTTCCTCTATATGATCGTGATTTTTCTAATGACAACGCCGGCCGGCCTTCTTGCAACATTTCTGGTGGTAGCTGTGCTTTGCGTACTCTCGGCAATTCCGCTGAAAACGATTCTTGCCTCGGTGCGCCCGATCGTTTTTCTTCTGCTGTTTATCCTTGTTTTGAATATCCTGACAATTCGCACGGGAAATCCTGTTGTTTCCTGGGGCATACTGAAAATAACGGATGAAGGGATCCTGAAGGCGGTGCTGATGGCTCTCCGTCTTTTCCTCCTTATTGTATGCACAAGCCTCCTCCTGACACTTACAACAACCCCGCTGCTTATGGCGGATTCGCTCGAAAGCCTCTTCGGACCGCTGAAGAAAATTCATGTACCCGTGCATGAAATGTCCATGATGATGTCGATCGCGCTTCGTTTTGTTCCTACCCTTGTGGAGGAGACTGACAAAATCATGAAGGCGCAGGCGTCAAGGGGTGCTGAATATGATACCGGAAATATTTTCGCCAGGGCTAAAGGATATGTATCGGTTCTTGTACCCCTTTTTGTAAGCGCTTTTAAACGGGCTGAGGAACTTGCCGTTGCCATGGATGCAAGATGCTACAAGGGGGGCGAAGGCAGGACCAAGCTGCATGTTCTTCATATGCAGGGTAAAGATTATTTTTGGTTGATATTGCTGACTTGTTTGGCTATTGCTCTTTTTTTTATAGATTTATTAACACAAATAAGATAAAATTTAACGTGTCCGCATATTTATTTGGAGTACCGTACATCTTATCCGGTATCTTTGGATTCACACACCACAAAAGGACAAATGGAGAGGGAATGTTTATGCAGTATTATGTAGGAATTGACCTTGGCGGAACGAATATCAAGGCTGGTGTAGTAACGGCAGCAGGTGCTATTCTGAAGAAGAAGAGCATTAAGACAAATGCGAGCCGTCCTATGGAAGAAATCATTGAGGATATGGGAAGACTTGCTGCCGATGTAATTGCGGAAGCAGGATTGTCGAAGGCTGACATCGAGGCAATCGGTATAGGATCCCCGGGAACTCCGGATAATAAGGCAGGAACGCTTGTCTATTCCAACAACCTTCCCTTTAATATGGCTCCGATGAGAAAGATCATCCGCAGGATCATCGATCTTCCCGTATATATAGAAAATGATGCGAACTGCGCCGGAATGGCGGAGAGTGTGGCCGGTGCCGCCAAAGACGCAGACAACTCCGTTACGATCACACTCGGCACGGGCATCGGATGCGGCGTTATCATTAACCGCCGTATCTTCTCCGGTTTTAACCAGGCCGGATCCGAGTTCGGACACACAACAATCGTCGTAAACGGCGTACAGTGCACTTGCGGAAGAAAAGGCTGCTTTGAGGCATACGGTTCTGCATCGGGTCTTATCCGCATGACGAAGGAAGCCGCTGAGGCACATCCGGGTTCTGTGCTTAATACACTCATTGCCCAGAAAGACGGCAAGGTTAACGCCAAGATCGCATTTGAAGCCATGCGCATGGGCGATGAAGCTGCCGCAGATGTTGTTGACACATATCTTGAATATCTGTCTGACGGACTTGCCAATGTAATTAATGCTTTTATGCCGGAGATTCTGGTTATCGGCGGCGGTGTCTGCAACGAAGGCGACCCGCTCCTGATTCCCCTCCGCGAAAAGACAATGAGTAAGCCTTATTTCGGGCCCGGTGTCAGAAAGACGGAAATCCGCCTGGCAGAGATGGGCAATGATGCCGGAATCGTCGGCGCTGCCATGATGGGAAAATCATGTGTAGATGATAAGCTTCCGGGCTGATGCATGCTGAAGGAGGACCTGTCATTTTTGGTGCCTGATGAGAAAACAGCTTTTCGGATAGCCCTTCTGACCGAATTTGACGGTACGGATTTTGTAGGCTTTCAAAGACAAAATAACGGACGCTCCGTGCAGCAGGCGCTTGAAAAGGCGATGACAAAGCTGTACGGGTGTCCTATTTTGATTTACGGGTGCAGCCGTACGGATGCAGGAGTTCATGCAAGAGCTCATGTATCACATGCAGATGTCCCCTTTATGATTCCATCCGAAAAACTTCCTCTGGCAATGAATTCCCTGCTTCCCGATGACGTATGCGTGCTCGCAGCGAAACTTGTGCCGGAGGAATTTCATGCAAGATTCAGCTCAAAAGGCAAGGAATACGTTTACCGCATCTGGAATTCTTCAATCCGCCCGGCCATTGACAGGCGGAATGTGGCGCACGTACCCGGCCGCCTTGATCTTGAGGCGATGAAGACCGCGGCGCGGGCGCTTGAAGGAAGACATGATTTTTCTGCTTTCTGCACACAGACCGATAAATATGTAAATCCGGTCCGGAAGATGGACATGATCCGGGTTGACGCATATGCGGATTCGCCGCTGATTGAAATTACGGTAAAAGGCAAATCCTTTTTATACAACATGGTCCGGATCCTTGCAGGAACCATTGTATATGCAGGGCAGGGCAAGCTTGATCCTGCGGACATGGACGGCATTCTTTCCGGGCAGGACCGCAAACTTGCAGGCAAGACGATGCCCGCCCGCGGACTGACCCTCGAAAAAGTATTTTATGAACCGGATCCTTTTCCAAACATCATCTGTTTTCCGAATACTTGAAAAGGTCTGTTTCAATATGGGACGTAATCGGATTTTGCATTTACATCGGCAAAAAAAAATCGCATAATCGTAAAGAATATGTAGCTGCTTAGGAGATGATCAAATGATAATCGAAAAAAATTGGAACAGCCGTACAAACATGTCCATGCTGACCGACTTCTACGAATTAACCATGGGAAAAGGCTACCTGGACCAGGGATTCGAGAACCAGATTGCCTACTTTGACTTGTTCTTCAGGCAGGTGCCGGAAGATGGCGGATACGCAATTATGGCCGGCGTCGAACAGATGATCGACTACCTGAAAGATCTTCATTTTACGGAAGAAGATATTGTGTTTCTTCGCAGTAAGTATCATTTTGATGAAAAATTCCTTTCTTTTCTTACAGACTTTACATTCAGCTGCGATGTATGGGCGATACCGGAAGGCACTCCGATTTTTCCCGGTGAACCGCTTGTCAAGGTCAGGGGCCCGATCATGCAGGCCCAGATGATTGAAACGATGCTCCTCGTGACAATTAACCATCAGAGCCTCATAGCGACCAAAACAGCCCGGATTGTCCGCGCTGCAAAGGGTCGGCCCGTCATGGAATTCGGTGCAAGGCGCGCACAGGGATATGATGCATCCGTGCTCGGAGCCCGTGCAGCATACATTGCCGGCGTGGCAAGCACATCCTGCACAATCTGCGGACTTCAATTCGGTATTCCCCTTTCCGGGACAATGGCGCACAGCTGGGTACAGCTTTTCGAAAACGAATACGATGCATTCAAGGCCTACGCAATGTCCTACCCGGACAAGTGTCTCCTTCTTGTTGACACGTATAATGTACTCAAATCCGGAATCCCGAACGCGATTCGTATTGCACACGAAGTCTTAGAGCCCATGGGCCAGCGTCTTATGGGAATCAGAATTGACAGCGGCGACCTTACCTATCTGACGCAGGAGACCAGGAAAATGCTTGATGATGCAGATCTCGCCGACTGCAAAATTACAGTCAGCAACGCACTGGATGAATATCTGATCCGCGACCTGATTCTGCAGGGGGCATGCATTGATTCCTTCGGCGTGGGCGAGCGTCTGATCACATCCCGTGCGGAGCCTGTATTCGGCGGTGTTTACAAGCTTTCTGCCATCGAGAGGGACGGAAAAATCATTCCCAAGATGAAGATATCCGAGAACGTCGGTAAGGTTACCAACCCGTGCAGCAAAGAAATTTTTCGTTTCTATGATAAGACCACGGGAAAAGCCATCGCAGACGTTGTTGCGATTGACGGCGAACAGGTTGACGAGTCCGAGCCGTATGAAATCTTTGACCCGATCCAGACATGGAAGAGAAAGATACTGACCAACTATACGGTCAGGAAGCTTCTTGCACCGATCTTCCTCAACGGGAAATGTGTTTACAGGCAGCCGTCGATCAACGAAATGCGTGAGTACTGCGTCAAGGAGGTTGATTCACTCTGGGAGTCGGTCAAGCGCTTTGAAAACCCGCAGACATACTATGTCGACCTGTCCGAGAACCTGTGGAACGTGCGGAATGAATTCCTGCACCAGCATGAAAAGGCCTGATACGGAATTCTGACTGAATAAAATAGTAAAAAGGAGGAAGCGGTCCGGAAAAATGAGCGTTTTTATACGGACTGCAACGAAAAATGGCACATCCGATTGTTACCATCGAAATGGAAAATGGCGGGGTTATGCGCGCCGAACTGTATGAAGACATTGCCCCTATCAGCGTCAAGAACTTTTCTGATCTGATTAAGAAGGGATTTTATGACGGGCTGATTTTTCACAGGGTTATCCCCGGTTTCATGATCCAGGGCGGATGCCCGGACGGTACAGGAATGGGCGGCCCCGGCTATCAGATCAAAGGAGAATTCTCCGGCAACGGTGTCAAAAACCCGCTGAAGCATACACGAGGCGTGCTTTCCATGGCCCGCTCCATGTCCCCCAATTCCGCAGGAAGCCAGTTCTTCATCATGCATCAGGATTCACCGCACCTTGACGGACAGTATGCAGCTTTCGGCAAAGTCATCGAGGGAATGGATGTTGTCGATCGGATTGCGTCAGCAAAGACCGGCCGCCAGGACCGCCCGGTTGAAGAACAGAAGATGAAAAAAGTCACCATAGTCGAATTGTAAACTGTTTTTCGCTCTCTTGTGGGGCCGAATTGTAATTTGCTTTCGGCTCTCTTGTGCTGACGCACGGCGAATGTCGCCTGCAAGCAAATTACAATTCTTTGTTAGGGGCTGCCGCCCCCAAGGAAAAGGCGATTTGCATGTTCCGGTATTTTTAAATTTTTCCGTTGCTGAAAGGGCGCATTCTTTTTGGAATGTGCCTTTTTGCATGGAGTTGCAGCAAGGTTCGGATTTCTTCTAGAGCATGCGGAATTAATTTTTTACGGGCAGCCGCCCGTTCAACATACGTCTTTTCGCGCAAGGCGGATTTATCCCTCTATATGTTATAATCAATCAATACATATTTTTGACGCGCAGATTCCTTATCGGATTTTTTTAACATAGAAGGGATAGGAAGAATATGAGCAGGCTCATTCTTACAGCACCTACGGAAGATTACAAAGAGCAGATACTTGCCTATAAGGCCGAATTTCAGGCACATGGAGACAGTCTCGACGGGACGGCCGGTCTGGCGCAGGCACATTCTTTTGCCGATTGGTATGCTGCGGTTTTGGACAATTCCAATGAGAAGACGCTGCGTCCCGAACGAGTACCGGCTGCGACTTTCCTTGCGCTGCGGATATCTGACGGCAGAATGGTCGGCATGATTGATATCCGGCTCAGACTGAATGATTTTCTGCTGCAGTTCGGCGGGAATATCGGTTACAGCATCAGGAGATCGGAGCGCAGGAACGGTTATGCGACAGAAATGCTGAGCCTTGCCCTTGATACATGCAGGAAGAGAAATATGGAGAAAGTTCTTATCACGTGCAATAAGGAGAATATCGGTTCGGCGAAAACAATCCTGAATAACGGCGGAGTTCTCGAAAACGAAGTCCCGGATGAGAATGAAATTACACAGCGTTACTGGATTACACTCTGAGGGAAGCATGACGGCTGACAGCCGGAAGGGCAAATTACATCCGGGGGGAATATACATGTATTCGGCTTTTGAGAAAATTTGCAGGGATTACGCGGAGAATAAAGACTTCAGCGGAACCTGTATGGTTGAATCCGGGAAGGAGATTCTTTTTTCGGGGGCATATGGCTGTGCAAACCGCGCATTTCAAATTCCGAACAGGATCGATACGAAATTTGATTCGGCTTCCGTGACGAAGACTTTTACGGCTGCGGCCATCCTTCAGCTCGTCGAAAAGGGGCTGCTGCGCCTTGACGGCCATATAACGGATATCCTTGATCTGCAAGGCACGCGGATTTCGGATGATGTGCGGATCGAGCATCTGCTGAGTCATACTTCGGGTATTGCCGATGATGCGGACGAGGAGTCAGGAGAGGAGTATTCGGCACTGTTCAGGGACACTCCGAATTATGCGTTCAGGGAATGCAGGGATTTTCTGAAAAATTTTGCATATAAGGAACCGTATTTTAAAGCCGGTACGGATGTCAGGTACAACAATTGCGCTTTTATTCTGCTGGGGCTGGCCCTTGAAAAAATTACAGGGATCAATTACCGGACCTATATGGCCCGGAATATTTTTGCACCGTGTGGGATGACGAATACGGAATTCTGTTCCATGGACGGGATCAATGCCAATACGGCTGAGGGCTATACGGGCATTTTCGACAGTGAGGGAAGACGGATCGGATGGAAGAAGAATATTTACTGTTATCCTCCGGTCGGCACCCCGGACGGAGGTGCCTGTACGACTGTTGAAGACCTCGATAAATTCCTGCGGGCAATCAGGGACCGCCGCATTCTGTCGGAACGTTATTCCGATATGCTGCTTTCACCGCACTGCACTTTTTCCAGACCGACGGTCAGGAAGGGGCTGCCGGACATGACGGTTCGGATGGGCTACGCATTTGAATTTCTGGAAATGAACGGCGAGGTTTTCTGCATGTATAAAGAAGGCCTGAATGACGGCGTCGGCGCGATGTTTTCCTATTATCCACAGGCTGACATAACTGTTTCCCTTCTTGCAAACCAGGACTGCAGGATTTTTCTTATGTACAGGGAACTGCAGGAGGAAGTTTATCGCATGTTCTATTCCGGCTGCAAAAGAAACGAATGCATAACGTGATAAAATGATTACAGCAGTATGAACAGTAACGGGGTGGTATATATGGCGGATAAAACAACAGGAAAGAAGAGAATTGTAAAAGTAACGCTGTTCAGCCTGGCGGCTTTTTTTCTGCTTTTTTCAGTCATATCCATGATTGCTGTTAAATTTGTTTACGACAGTCAGTTTCCCCGCTTTGCACAGCCCCGTTACCTGTCTTATCCGGGATATGCCGATGTTGAAGGCTACGGGCGTACAACGGTGCATTTCGAGTCCGGCAGGAATACGCTGACCGGGTATATTTACGGTGCGGAAAACACAAAGGGACTTGTCGTCATTGCGCACGGACTTGGCTGCAGCGAAGAGCGGTATCTGCCGGAAACCATGTTCTTTGTGGATAACGGGTGGCGGGTGTTTACATTTGACTGTACAGGAAGTTATGAGAGTGAAGGAAGCGGCACGGTCGGGCTTCCGCAGTCTGTCCTTGACCTGGATGCTGCTCTGACCTTTGCGGAAGGCGACAGCACACTGAAGGGGCTTCCGGTCATGCTTTTCGGGCACAGCTGGGGAGGGTATGCCGTTACGGCTATCTTGAATTACAGTCATGATATTTCTGCATCCGTCAGTGTTTCGGGCTTCAGTGATCCGAACAGAATGCTTGCAGAACAGTCGGATCACATGATGGGTTTCCTGTCTTTTTTTGAATATCCGTTTGAAATGGCATACCAGACGATGCTTTTTGGGAAAGCGGCTTCGCTTTCCGCTGTTGACGGAATCAACAAGTCAGATACGCCGGTATTGATCATACACGGCACCGAAGACCAGATGGTATCATATACCGGAGCCTCCATTATCAGCCGCAGGGCCGAAATTACGAACCCGAATGTGATTTATGTGACATGCAGCAGGGAAGGGAATAACGGACACAACAGTCTTCTGCTTTCCGAAGCGGCGGTCGCTTACATAGATAAGGAAAATGATATTTACAAGGAACTTTTTGACAGCTATGACGGAAATATACCCGACAGCGTCAAGGCTGAATACTATGCGGGTCTGGATACATTTCTGACAAGTGACCCGGATAGGGATCTATTGAACAAGATCAACGGATTTTATGAAAAATCCCTGGAACAGGGGGCCTGAAATGCACAATAGCATGGAATTTGATCTTTGGGCCGGTGAATATGACGCAAGTGTCGGGTCGTGTGAGGCCGCGGATGCGTATCCTTTTGCCGGGTATAGGGAAGTACTGCACTATATTTACAGGGCGGTGCATGCAAAGGATTCCGCCAACGTGCTGGATATCGGTTTTGGCACCGGCACTTTGACGGCATGGCTCTATCGGGAAGGATACAGGATCAGCGGCGTTGACTTTTCGCCGGTTATGACGGAAATTGCAAGGGGAAAAATGCCGGCCGCCGATCTGTATTGCCATGATTTTTCCAAAGGCCTGCCGGAGGAGCTTGCGGACTCCCGTTTCGACTTTATCTGCAGCACATATGCCATGCATCATCTGTCCGATGCTGAGAAAACGGATTTTATCGGCGAATTATCGGACCATCTGTGTGACGGAGGAAAGATTCTTATCGGCGATGTTGCTTTTGGGACGAGGGCGCAGCTGGATGCGTGCAAAGCAAGGTATGCCGGCATCTGGGACGAAGATGAGGTGTATTTTGTATATAATGAACTGAAGCGGGATCTGCATGCGGGAAAGTCGGAATTTATCCCGATTTCGCACTGCGCAGGAATTGCGGTCATTTCAAAATAAGCTGATTTTGCTTGTTGTGCTGTCCTGTTTTTCATCTGCCGAGGAGGTACAGAATGATGGATTTTCGTTCGTCCGGCAAAATTTCCAACCTGGAAATTCCGTTTACAATCCTGCATATTTACCGGAATGTCGGTGAAGAATCCCTGTATTCTGATTTTAAGCTCAGGATGTGTTCACTTGCATTAAATCCCGCCGGGGATCCCGCGCGCGCGGTCATTGCCTCCGCGAAATTTGATATCCTTTTGTCTTCCCCCAATCTAAATGCAAATATTCCATGCGGAGCCGCGGCAGGGGATGTATTTGACTTTTACCGGGATTTGCGGGTGGTTTATGAGGAGGGGCGCGGACGGGCGGAACTCAGGGAGCATGGACGGAACTCTCTGACAGACATATCCGTGTCGCTTGAAAAGAATGGGAAATATTATGTCCGAGGATATGCCAGGGATCCCGATCCGAACGTCGATGAGGAGGCCTTCCGCGGCATAGAATTCTGCCTGGTCTGCGGAAAATCATTTATTTCGGACTCTCTGGACAATTTCAGGGATCTGTTTCATGAACTCGACAGAATACAGGGGGATGACCGGTTCTGCATATAGACGAAAAAAGATTCGCCCTATTCGAAAAAGATTCGCCCTATTTTTTCTTGCGGATCAGAAACAGCGGCCTGTGTTTTACTTCCATGTAGGTACGTGCGAGATACTCGCCGAGAATTCCCATGGCCAGCAGCGTTATTCCGCCCAGAAAGAGCATGATGGCGAGAAGAGACGGATATCCGGGAAACGGAGTGCCGATCACGCCGGCTACGATTGTGCGGATGACGTAATAGGACATGTAGGCAAATGCAGCGAACGATACAAAGAACCCGGTAAATGTGGCAAGACGCAAAGGCACCGCAGTGAAGGAAACAATTCCCTCAACGGCATATTTGAAAAGCTTCCAGAAAGACCATTTGGTCTCTCCGGCGGACCGCTCGACATTTTCGAATTCCAGCCATTTGGTACGGAATCCGACCCAGCTGAATATGCCTTTTGAAAAACGCTGGCGCTCCGAAAGCGTGAGGATGGCATCAGCTACCTGGCGTGTCATGAGACGGAAGTCTCGTGCGCCGTCAACAATTTCGACATCTGACATGCGGTTGATCAGAGAATAGAAACGGCGGGCAAAGAAACTGCGGATTTTCGGCTCGCCTGCGCGGGTGACGCGACGCGTTGCAACCATGTCATATTCTCCCTCAAGAAGAATATCAAACATCTGGGGGAGAAGCGACGGAGGGTCCTGCATATCGGCGTCAAGGACTGCAACCCAGGTGCCGGAGGCTTCACATAAACCTGCATACATCGCAGCTTCTTTTCCGAAATTGCGGGAGAAGGAAACATAATGCACGGATGGATTTTCTTCCGCATAGGATTCCAGAAGCGCAAGGGTTCCGTCTTTTGATCCGTCATCTATAAATATATATTCATATTCAAATGCCGCACGCTCGGCGCGTACTTCCTGGAGGGCTTTTTTCAGGAACGGCAGGGACTGTTCTTCGTTATAACAGGGAATAATCAGACTGATGAGCATACAATCCACCCCTTATGTTTCATTATTCCGTATCAGATAAAGCCAGTATACTACACGAAGCGCATTTTTCGCTATTTTGCGATGGAAGGCATCCTGAAGTTGCCGCAAAGTTGCTTCGCCGTATGCTTTTCTCTTAAGTATAATTGCTTTATAATAATTTCAGACTAGGATGGGAGGCCGGGCAAATGGGTCACAGACTTGACAGGATCATGTATGAGACCAGCGTTGTGTACATCGGACTTCCTGTTTTTATATTTTTTGCGGGGTGGCTTCGCCCGCTTGCGGCCGTCCCTGTCTGTGCGGTTTTCCTGATCAGCATTTTTATGATGCTGAAGAACCGGCCGGAACCGCTCGAGCTGCACATTTCACGCAGGCAATGGGGGACGGTGCTCATTTCTCTGCTGCTCCTGGCACTGTGGGTTTTTCTTTCGGGCCAGGGAGGTTTTGCGTTCCAGAACTCGGACTTCCATTACCGCAACGCCATTTTTCATGACCTGATTGAGAAGAGCTGGCCTGTGATTTACCATTATAGGGCCGGCGGCAGCATTGCAGCCGCATCCGAAACGTCCGTGCTGACGTACTATATCGCATACTGGCTGCCGGGGGCCGTTGTCGGAAAGCTTTTCGGATGGTACGCCGCAAATACTTTTCAGTATTTCTGGACGCTTCTTGGTCTTGCCCTCGTTACATATTATCTTTTCAGGACGCTGCGACGCGTAAGCGTACGGTCTGTACTCATCCTGATATTTTTTTCGGGGCTTGACCTTGCAGGTTATTTGCTTCTTTCGAAGGGCGTTTTCCCCGGCCTGACCGACCATATCGAATGGTGGTCGGGCCTGCAGTATTCGTCGAACACTACACTGCTTTTCTGGGTCTTCAACCAGACGGTCACGATATGGCTTGCCATCCTGCTGATCCTGAATCTGAAAAATTCCCGGTCCCTGTTTTTTCTGTATGCCATGCTTCTGCTGCACGGGCCTTTTCCGTTCCTGGGCATGCTGCCCATAGTTCTCTGGAAAGCCTGGCAGGGGTATCCTCTCTCCGGCTGCCTCAAAACGGGAAAGGGGATCCTCCGCATCAAAGGATTTATTTTCTGGTTCTGGAATGGCGTCAGGCGGGCGCTTACATTTGAGAACCTTGCGGGTGGAATCAGCGTTCTTTTGATCATATACCTATATCTGCGGAATAATGTCTCGGGCGGAACCGCAGGTATGAACACATGGTCCTCCAAAACAACGCTCCTCGTTATTTTAGAGGGCGGGATTTATCTGCTTCTGCTCTTCTTCAATCATCACAGAAGCCCCCTGTACTGGATCTGTCTGGCAAGCATTCTTATTATTCCGCTTTTCAAAGTCGGAAGCAGCCAGGATTTCTGCATGCGGGTGTCGATTCCGGCGCTCTTTATGATACAGATCCTGGTGCAGAAGACGCTGCTCGGCAGGGAAGAACCGGACTCTTCTTCCGTAAATAATGCGGTACGCGCTTCGGGCAGGCCCCGTGCGCCGGCTGCCAATCAGCGCGGCGCGTCCGGACTGTCTGACCTGACCGGAGCGGAACGGCGGATGATCAAAGGTATTCTGGTTGTCCTCTTAGTTATCGGCGCCGCGGTGCCGGTTCAGGAAATTTCAAGATCCGTGGCGTATACGCTGCCATCGTATCGTGTTACCAGGTCAGCAATGGTCTCTGCCGGGAAGGCGCTTGCGGATGCAGACAATTCCGCAATTGCGGATATCGGGAAATCTCTGCTGACGCAAAGCAATTACGGACTAACATGGGCCGATTCCATTCAGACACTGGAGGCTGACAAGACAACGTCCGCGAACTTTATCGGTCCGACAGAGGACAATTTTTTCTATACATATCTGGCGCGTCAGTAAAAGACTGACAGTGAAATACGGGGGGCATCAGGGTGATTGAAAAAAAGTCATTGCAGACAGAGGATACCGGAAGACGGCGGGATGCATACAAACAGCAGGGATATTTTCGGAAAAGAAGGAACCCGGATGTACTTCTTGCGTTTCTTCTCACAGGACTTCTTCTGACCTGCCTGTTTATGATAATCGGACTATATCCGTTCGGCAGCCATACCATTCTCAATTCCGACTTGAACGCACAGTATGCGCCTGACCTTGCCGCATACAAGACCCAGCTGGCATCCGGCGGAAATCTTTCCTACTCTTTTCTCATCGGTATGGGAAAGAACACGATGGGACTCTTTGCGTATTACCTTGCAAGCCCTTTGAATTTTATAACGTTTCTTTTCCCGACTTCGATGATTTCGGAATCAACTCTTCTTCTGATTACCATAAAGCTTTGCCTGGCCGCATCTTTCCTGACGCTTTACCTTCGCAGGAGGTTTCGTGCAGAATCGCATTTTGCGGTTGTTTTCGGTATTCTTTATGCATTCAGTTCCTACAGCATGGTATACCTGATAAATATTATGTGGCTGGACGGATTCCTGCTTCTGCCTCTGCTTCTCATTTTTATTGAGCAGTATCTCGAAAATAACAGATACTGGCGGCGGATCGTCCTTGTCCTTCTGGTCCTGTTTGTATCGGGTTTCTATATTGCGTATATGGTCGGGATATTTTCCTTCCTGTATCTTCTTGCGCGGCTTTATGAGGAGAACAGGTTCCGGGCGGAAGACATAAAGAGCACAAGGAAAACCATATCTCTTTTTGTCGGCAGCGCGGTCCTGTCGATTGGCATGTCCGCTGCGGTTCTTCTCCCGGCGGGGCTCGACATTATGGGCAATCCGGATCAGACCCTGCGGACCGATACGCTGTCTTCCAATTTCAAGTTCATCAGCTTCCTTAATCAGCTTCTTACGGGGTCTTTTGATGACCTCTCCAAAAATAAACCGCTGGTATACTGCGGGCTTGCCGTCCTCTTCCTGTGCATTCTTTATTTCTTAAACCCGGATTTCTCCGGAAGGCAGAAACGGGTGGCCGGAGGTGCTTTTATATTCTTTATCCTGAGCTTCAACCTTTCCGTCCTTGACCTCGCATGGCAGCTTTTTAATGCGCCGAACTGGTTTTTATACCGGTACTCGTTCCTTCTTGTTTTTGCGGCGCTTACGGTCGGCTTTGCTTCGCTTCTCCATTTGAAGAGTCTGAAGCCGAAGGCTTTTGCCGTTACGGGAATCCTGTTCCTGCTCCTGCTCTTTCTGGTTCAGTCTTTCGGTGACCTGGCAGACGACGGAGGCCGTTTCTATGTGAATCTTTTCATCGGCGGCATTGAGCTGCTTTGTCTCTATGCCATGTCAGGCGCGCCCTTCCCGAAAAGCATTGCGGGACTCCAAAAATATGTGCCGGCTCTCTTGGCCGCAGCCGTATGCATCGAAACGGTTCTGGTGAACCCGATGTATATCAGGCCGAAATTATTCGGGGGGGAGATGGAGCGGGAGCCGATTGCCTCCGCAATAACGGAGGCGGACGACCTGGCGGCAGCCGCGAAGGAGGATGCGGAATCGGACGGCACGGCTTTTTACCGGATGGAGGCGGAAGGTGATATCTTTGACGGCCTGCACCCGATAAATACGGGACTGTATCTGCATTATTCCTCTGTTTCTACTTTTAATACCTCTTCAAACAAGGAGCTGAACCGTTTTCTTAAACAGCTTGGCTATGAGGTTAATTATAACTATTTCGATGCATCGCATGCGTACGCATCCGTTGTAACGGACTCCCTTCTCGGAATTCGGTATGAGCTTACGGAAAGGGAGGACTGCGGCGGTTACGAACTTCTGCGGACGAGCGAAAACGGTCTGCTGTATCTGCAGAAAAACAAGCAGGCATTGCCTCTCATGTACCTTGCCGATGCGGACGCCGGATCGTTTGACTTCTATTCGCAGGAAACGGATACGGAGAATAAGAATCCGTTTGTTTTCCAGGATGAACTTCTGGTTTCCCTCTTTGGAACGTCCGCTTTTTCCGATCCGGTGTATTACAGCGCGGATGTGTCGGAGCCCGTTCTTTACAATGCGATCGTAAAGGAAGCTGCGCCTGCTCCCGCCGCTGACAGTACCGGGACGGCTGTCCCTGCGGAAACTGTCTCCGACAGTTCCTCTGCCGTTGACAAGGATCTGCTCGGTGAAGAACCTGCTGATTCCGAAGATGACTATGGGACAACATATCTCAGGCAAAGCAGCAAGGATGTCCTTTCGCTTACCTATACGGTGAATATTACAAGCAAGGATCCCCTGTTGATGTCACTGCCGGCCGTCCGGACAAATGATAATGCGGATGTATATGTAAACGGTTCCAAAATGATCAGCCTTGACGGCTCATTCTATACGCAGATCCTGTCGCTCGGATCATTCACGCCGGGGGAGACGGTTTCCGTCTCTGTCCGTTCCGACCGCGATACGTACTCGATTCTTCCGGCACTGTTCTACTACTGCAATACGGAACTATTCTCCTCGGAGCTTGCCGCGGCCGTGCAGGATCAGGGCGGGCAGGTTACGGTTACGAAGGCGGAAAACGGTTTTGTGACTGCCGACGTTACGGCAAAAGAAGAACAGCTCCTTATAACGACAATTCCCTACGAAAAAGGTTGGACGCTTCTCGTAGACGGCAAAAAAACAGATATCATTCCCTATCAGGATGCACTGATCAGCATACCTGTCACCGCCGGCTCACACACGATATCGCTTGCCTTTTCGGCACCCGGACTGACAGCCGGCGCGGCCGTGTCGGTTGTGTCGTGCCTTGTTTTTGCAGGTGCACTCTTCTTTATGTATAAGAAAAGAGGAAAGAAATCATGAAACCATGGCGTGAGGAACTGCTTTCCATCCTCGCCGCGGGCGGGGATAATTTCCTGAACGGGGAGGAGCTGGCGTACAAATTCGGCTGTTCCCGGGCGGCAGTCTGGAAGAAAATTTCCATTCTCCGTTCAGAAGGGTATCCGATTGAGGCTTCAACAAACCGCGGCTACCGACTGGCTTCCGGGAGCCGGGAGCTCGAGCGGCAGATCGAAGCAGGTCTCGAGGCGGCGAAACTCACGGGCATATATTCCGTATCCGTTACGGATACGACGCCGTCGACCAATCTGCTTGCGCGAGAAGCGGGCCAACGGGGCGCAAAGGAGAATTCGGTTTTCATTGCGCTGCGGCAGACGGCCGGACGCGGAAGACGCGGCCGGACCTGGATTTCCGGTACGGACGAGGGACTTTGGTTTTCCGTTCTGCTGCGGCCGGAACTCGATCCGCGGCCTGCTTCGAGCCTGACTTTGCTCTTCGGATTATGTATTTTGAAGGCCATACAGCGAATTTGTAATGTTCCGGTAGGAATTAAATGGCCGAATGACATAGTTTCTTTACAGAACGGGAAAAAACTTTGTGGTATATTATCAGAGACAAGTATGGAAGATAATAGAATCTCCTATGCGGTTGTCGGGTGCGGCATCAATATTTTCCAAAAGGAATTTCCCGGGGAAATAGAGTCTGCTGCGACCTCGCTTTTTCTGGAAGGCGCTCAGGTTACGAAGTCTGCCGTTATGACGGCGGTCCTGGAGGAAGCGGCTGCGCGCTATCCGGCTTTTGTAAAGAATCCTGCCGGCTTTTTGCCGGAATACCGGGCAAACTGTGCTACCCTAGGCCGCCCGGTGCGCATTGTGAACGGAACCGAAGGGATTGCACAGGACATTTCAGACAGCGGGGACCTGCTGGTCCGGGGAAATGACGGAACGGTCATAACATGTACATCAGGCGAAGTCAGTGTAAGAGGAATGTTGGGATATTTTTGATGTAATATTTGATAGCTTTGATAAGCTGCAGGAGGAAATTCATGGAAGATTTTGAGAAACTTTATGATGTCTGGAGCACGGATCCGTTTTTTGATGAAGACACCAGAAAAGAACTTCTGAGCATTCGTGACGACAAAAAGGAAATTGAAGAGCGCTTTTACCGGGACCTTGCTTTTGGAACCGGAGGCCTGCGCGGTGTTATCGGGGCAGGTACCAACCGTATGAATCTGTATACGGTGGCAAAGGCCACTGCCGGTCTCGCGCAGTATATAAAGAATGAAGGTCCCCGGGCAATGGACCGCGGTGTCGTCATTTCATATGATTCACGTCATTTCTCACCGGAATTTGCACAGAAGGCCGCCCTCGTGCTGACCCGTGCCGGTATCCGCGTCCATCTTTCTGACGAGCTGCGCCCGGTTCCGATGCTTTCATATTCCGTCCGTCATTTCAACGCTTTTGCCGGCGTTATGATTACGGCGAGCCACAACCCCTCCAAGTACAACGGATATAAGGTATACGGCGAAGACGGCGGACAGGTAACACTTGAGGCAGCCGACGCCATTCTCTCATCCATTCTTGCCATTACCGACGTCCGCACCATAGAATCGGATACGAAAGAAGAAGCCCTGTCCGGCGGTCTTCTGACCATGTTCGGCGAAGAAGCGGATACGGCATATACGGAAATGCTTGCCGGCCTCGTAATAGACCAGGCTGCAATCGACAGACATAAGGATATGTCCATCGTATATACACCCCTGCACGGATCCGGAAACAAGCCTGTCCGCAGGATCCTATCCCGCGTCGGATTCACAAACATCCATGTTGTTGCGGAGCAGGAAAAGCCGGACGGAAGCTTCCCGACGGTACCGACTCCGAATCCCGAGGACCCCAGAGCCCTTAAGATGGGAATCGACCTTGCCAAAAAAGTCGGCGCCAACCTGGTAATCGGCACCGATCCCGACAGTGACCGAATCGGTGTTGCCGTACGCACAATAGAGAATGGAGAAGAGATCTATAAGCCGATGACCGGCAACCAGGTCGGCATTATGCTCCTCGACTACATCCTCTCTTCCAAAAAGGCTCTCGGCACGCTGCCGCTTCATTCTTTTGCCGTGACTACAATTGTGTCGAGTAAACTTGCGGGCCCGATCTGCGCATATTACGGCGTAGAACTGCAGGAAGTCCTCACAGGATTCAAATTCATCGGAGAAAGAATCCGCATTGACGATGAAGAGGGCGATAAGCACTTCCAGTTCGGGTTTGAAGAGAGCTACGGATATCTCGCCGGAGTAAATGTACGCGATAAGGATGCCGTAGTATCCGCGATGCTGATTGCAGGAATGGCCGCACAGTCAGAAGACAAGGGCGAGACACTCGCTGACCGCATTGAGGACTTGTACAAGCGCTTTGGGTACGGTTTTGAAGACGCGGTATCCTTTACCCTTGAAGGGAAAGAGGGGGTCGAGCGCATCAGCCATGCCATGGAAAAGCTGAGGGAAGAACTCCAGGCCGTGCAGACACCCGCAGATTCCGATAAACTGCTTGCAGGAATCCGGATCAAAGCTGTCCGTGACTATCAGACAAGCACGCGTTTTGACTTCTCAGGCGAAAAAGTTTCCGTAAGCACGATTGAACTTCCTGTATCAGATGTACTATTGTATGAACTGGAAAGTGAAAAAGGAATTGACTGGGCGTGTGTACGTCCGTCCGGCACGGAACCGAAGCTGAAGATCTATTTCGGCATTTACGGCACAGACAAGAATGCCGCACTGCAGCATCTTTCAGACGTCAAGGAACAGATGTCGTCTTTCGTAAAGGGCAAACTTTAATACTGTTCCAATTCGAAATTCCCGCTATTTGAAAGGATACCTAATGCAAACCAGTAAAATAAAGACCAATATTCCCGCAAAGTTGAGGAGAGTGCTGGTCATATTTATTACGGCTGCAACTGTAGCTTCATCTATGGCGGTTGCGATGACAGCAGCCTCTTTTTACACTTCGGCTGGTTATACTACAGTCGGTGCGAATGGGCGGAGTCTGGATGTTTATTCCGGCTTTAACGTCAACAGATCGCAGCTTGCACCTCTAGGCAGCAATTGTCGGGAAGGTGAACTGCTGCATGGTTTTGAAGGGGTTACGATTCATGAGACTTCGAACTGGTCTTATGGTGCTACTGCGTTAATGCATGCACAGTATCTTCAGGGCGGCGGGCAGAATAGTTACGTAAGCTGGCACTATGCGGTCGACAGTACTTCGGCCTATCAGAGTGTTCCGGAATATGAGAAATCCTGGCATGCAGGCGACGGCGGTGACGGGGAAGGTAATTCCCAGACGATTTCCATCGAAATTTGCGATTATACCACGGACAGCAACTTCGATCAGGCTATGGCAAACGCCGAATATCTGGCAGCCGACATCCTGTACCGTCATGGGGTATACACAACAAACGGATATCTCTGGCAGCATCACGACTGGAACGGAAAAAACTGCCCGATTACAATCCGCGAATCCGGGCGCTGGAGCGAGTTCTGCTCGAAAACGCAAGGGTTTCTTAATGCAATGGTTGCGAAAAAAGGCACATATACACCAATTCTTATGACCCCGACGGCAACAGTCAATCAGGCAAAGAACTGGGCAGCTGAGAATAATGCATCATCGGTATTTATTGAGTTAGCCGACCTTTACTGGGAATTGGCGCCTGAGTCCGGCGTGAACCCTGTAACAGCATATGCTCAGGCGGCAATTGAGACAGGTTTTGGACATTTTGGCGGGATAATTGATGCAAGCTACTGTAATCCCTGCGGGTTGAAAACAGCAGCCGGCGGAGATAATGACGACGCAAGCGCACACCAGCGATTTTCAAGCTGGCGGGATGGCGTGCAGGCGCATATCGATCATTTAGCTCTGTATGCGGGTCAGCTTGGATACCCTAAATCTTCTGCGCCGGATCCTCGTCAATCTTCTTATCTGTACGGTATCGCTCCGGGTGTTGAGGATTTGAGCGGAACTTGGGCAACAAATTTGACGTACGGTACTACTTTACTTTCAAAAATGGCAGAAATTCAGGCTGCATCAGCTTTACTTTATAATTTGAACGGGGAAATCACAAATTATGACATTGTTTCCTACAGCGGCGGAATACTTACCGCGCATGTGACAGCTAAAAACACAGGGTCTGCTGCGTGGTCGGAAGATATACTCATTCGTCTGGGATTCGGTTTGGATACATACAATAACAGAATGGCGCTTCCTGCGGGTGTCGAAATCAAATCCGGTGAAAGTTATACCTTTACCGTTACTCTTCCAGTCCCGGATGACGGTTCCTCTCACAATTTGGTTGCACGCATGGTACATGATGGTGTTGCGTGGCTTGGTGCGGAATACAGGCAGGAAATTTCTACGAGATCAGCGAAGATTGTTCAGAATGATGCGCCGGCCGCATTGCTTGTCGGACAGACGCAGAACATAACGATAAAAGCGGAGAACACAGGGCTGACGACATGGGACGCGAATGCGGCATACCTGCTGGGAACGACGGTGAGTGCCGCGACAACCACAAACGGCAGAGCCGTGATGCAGGATGTGACGACGGTGGCGCCGGGAGAGACGGGTACGTTTACGGTCAAAGTGACGGGACAGAGAACGGAAGGAACGGCAACCGTGTCTTTGCGGATGCTGCAGGAAGGCGTGACGTGGTTCGGAGAAACGAAGGTTCTGCAGATCCCGGTAAAGAAACCGGTATCGGCGGCAATCAGCCCGATTGTTCTCCCAGCGGATATTACGCCGGGAAGTCCATTCACGACAGAAATAACCGTAACGAACACAGATAACGTAACATGGACGGCAGCGGACAGCATACGGCTGGGCATAGGCGGAACGGCAAACGGCAGAGTGCTTCTGCCGGACGGTGTATCGGTAGCGCCGGGAGCCTCATATACATTTACCTATACGGGGACGGCGCCTGCAAGCGGAGACCTGGTCGTAACGGCCCAGATGCTGCAGGAAGGCGTGACCTGGTTTGGAGACGTGAAGACAGCGACAGTCCATGC